>OJMI01000010.1_pt1 | contig 249250 bp, 224 predicted proteins | sample 1597131 | NCBI WGS metagenome assembly OJMI01 (sample SAMEA2452116, study PRJEB22498) | human gut metagenome | reverse complement strand
TAAATTAGTTATAATTAAAATCAGATAGAAATCTCTGATTAAATTATATACGAATAAAAAAATATAAAAGTAAACAAGTAAGTGATATTCAAATAGATTATTTATGTTTAAAAGATTGTAATTCGGTTTTATTGGAATTAAAACTTAATAAGAAAATTGTGCTAGATATTTCATTTGCACCAAAGTATAATAGTGATCTTAATGTTTATGGTTTCTCATTAAATATATATCGAATCGGAGAGTTATATGCAGAAGATTTAATTTTGAAGCTAGCTAGTTCTATTAAAGAGTATTTTTATGCAAAAGATGATATTAAGTTAATAAATGATCAAAATCCACTTATTAATGGAGCTAAATCAATAATTGTTAATTTTAAGAATTTTGACTATGGGAAAAGATAAACATATTGTTAATTTGATTTTCTATGCTATGAAACTTGGGAATATGCATATAATTCAACAGGAAGTTAAAGATATTTATGATGATATAAGTAAATGCTTAAATAATAGAATTCTTCATATCAAGAGATTTTCAAATAGTTCAATTTACATTTTAAATAATATTAATCAAACATTTACTGAAGAACTAATCATTCAAACTTATTTTTTATTAACTAATGACTTGTGAATTATTAGAACGAAATATTGTTGATGAAATTTTAAGAATATATTATAAAAATATTGATGTTGCACCATATTCACTTGCTGCATTACTTCATTTGTATATTACAAACAATATTACTAAAAATAATATTGAATTTGCATTCTTAATATCTAATTATGTAATGCTAAAGAAAAATAGATGGTTCTTAATGCCTTATGAGTATTGTCATAGGATTACAAAGAAGCTATTAAAAGTAATGATTTATCTAGTTTGATAAGAATATTTTATGATATTGAATTAGTAAAAAAAGAAAAGAAACCTTGTTTACTTTCTAGAGATGAGGTAATTCAAAATATTAAAAGTATTAAATAGTAAGTATACTCCTGATGAATTGATTAATAAATTAGATGATTTGGGCTTTTCAAAAGAAGTTACATTTAAAAGTGCATCGAGTGGTCCATCAACCATCATGAAGCGAGGTAACTTAACGTTCAGAATTCAGGTGGCTCCTGCTAATGGTAATGCATATTTCAGAGTTATGAATAGCGGTGGTAATTATTTGAGTGCTAATAGTTCTGTTTTAAGTGATGTTTTAAACAGGCATTTAGAAACTTAACTCATTTCTATTTTTAGATTATTAATTTAATTATTATGGAGGATTTTATGAGAATAAATGATTTAAATGAAATATTAGAAAAATATGATTTTTATGAGTCTATTATTGATGAAGTTTGCTTATATGACAACTTTAATATTAAAATGAAAGTTTATTATTTTTGGGAAAATGAGCAGATTTCTGATTCGAAAAATGTAATTATAGGATTTGAAAATTTTCATACATTAAATATTAATATAAAAAACGCCTTAACATCATGTAAAAAAGATAATATTATTACTGCTCATATTGAAATTGACTCTTTTGAATTAATGAGAGAAAGTGATTTAATACATATTATTATTAAAAATCAATATGGTGATATAATGTTTGATATTATTTGTGAAAATATTTTTATTGATGTGTAACTTATATTTTTATGAATAAAGCTAAAGAAATAATTAAAAGGTATTTCAGTTAATACTGAACCTTCAAAAATTCAGCAATTTGGGAAAGTTTCAAGGGTTGATTATATTCCTTCTGAATTAAAATTTATTAAAACTGGTGGTTAAGGTCATTATAAAATTGTTCCTAAAAAAGCAATGACATTAGAAAGGTATCAAGAATTACTTGATCAAATAATATCTACATATGTTTAAGGAGGACTTTCATGAATATATATGTTGAAGATAATTCAAAAAATATGCAAGATGAATCATTTCAAAAAAACTATAGAAATGATGTTTATGTTAAAATAGATAACAACTTCTATAATTTGTCTATTATAACAATTGCTAGGCTAAAACAAGAGGTTGAAGAATCCTTTGAAAATGAAATTGTTTTTTGTACGCCAAATAATGTAATTATTGTTAAAGAAGTGACAAATGATTGTATAATTGATAGTATTAAGGTACTATACAAAAAGAATTATTTTTTTGGATGCAAAGAATGTGTAATTAATGATAACAACATAATTTATAATTTATCAGAAGAAGTAAAAAAAGTGTATAAAAAAAATAATTTTGATATTTTTTTTCCAATAAATAAATTAAAGCAAATATTATAAAAGGAATTTAAACAAATAATGAAAAAGAAATGGATAATAATATTTTCTTTACTAATCTTTATTATATTATTTTTGACCATTAATGTAACAAAATATTCATCAACTAAAAAGTTGATTAAAACAATTGATAATAAAGATTATGAAACAATTGAAAGTATTTCTAAAAAAAGGAATTTTAATATAAATAGAAGGCCATATTTCATCAAATTTTTTGCTACCGCAACAGAACAATGGAATCTTCCTCCATTACACTATGCTTGTGTAAGAGATGATTTAAAGGCTGTAGAAATACTAATTAAATATGGAGCAGATGTCAATTTAACAATTGATGATTATTCTCCTATATTATATTGTGTAAGAGGCTCTGATGCTTCAAATTATGATAAGATAATCGATGTATTAATAAATAATGGTGCGAATGTTTCATATAAAACCAAGAATAATTTATCTGTATTAGATTTTTTATTATCAGGAGGATCTGATTATAATGAAACATATGTAAACAGTCAGTTTGAAGTTTTCAAAAAAATAATTGAAATAGACAATACGTTAGCATATAAAGAATTATTAAGAAAAGAATCAATTGGCTCTGGCAATTATTTGCATCGCGCAGTTTATTTTAATAACGATAAAATTGTTGATTATTTAATTAATAAATTGAACTTTAATGTTGATGAAATAAATTTGAATAATGAAACTTCCTTAATGATTGCTGCCAAAGAAAATAATATTGAAACGGTCAAATGTCTTTTGAACAACAATGCAAGTGTTACATTAAAAAATAATGATCAAAAAACAGCTTTAGATCTTGCAAGAGACAATGGTAACTTTGAAATTGTTGAGTTGTTAGAAAATATAAATATTCCAAATAGCAAGTAATTAGTCGTATAGTAGAACAAGACGATAATGGAACTGCCGTATATTATATACAAGAAATTATAAAAAGGTGTGGTTCTATTGGAAAAACAAAAAAAGAAAACTAAAATATTTTATCTAAAAATTTACAAAGTGTGATATAATATAGTTGAACTATGGGAAGGCTTGGGTAATGCCTGAATCCAAATATTCCATTTATGGGGAAAGTAGGCTTATATATCCTACTTTTTTTGTTTTATTAAAAGCAATAAATGAAAAATATTAAAAAATATCAATAAAGTTAATATTAATGATATGTCATTTTTACAATGCAGGTTATTGTGATGAAAGAAGACTTATATGCCACAGCAACAGAAGCTATACTAAAACAAGTAGTTATTTAGTTGCAATGAAATATACGACTTATCAAACTGATTTTCCAGTTCCAGCCTTCTTTATTTTATCAATCAAAGATGATAAACTATATATTAGCTATGCCAAAGCATTTGGTGGTTTTAAAAAGTACTATGCCTCAATACTATTAAATAAATTACATTATGTTTCATGTGAATTGGTTAATAAAAGTACTATGGTTTATCACTTTACTATAAATAGAGAAAGTGAAGGAAAAGGTGAAAATAACTTCTATATTATTGCTACTAGAAACAAAGATGATGCTAAGTTATTAGTTGATGCCATCAAAGAATATAATAATGAAAACTAGATACATTATAAATATCAATCAATGAAATGTTTAATAATTGAATTTGCAGAAATTTATAGAATATTCATGAGTAATTAAATTATTAAATATATAATGTCATTTTTAAATGTAAAAAGTCATTTGCCTAAAAAGATTAGGTAAATGACTTTTTTATTATTGTTTTTAATGTTTTAAACAAAAATATATAAATAATAGTAAAAATATGCTATAATAAAAGTGTTATATGATAATTAATAAGAGGTAATTATAATGGCGTCAAGTAAAGAATATTTAGAGTTTATTTCGGAACAACTTTCTGAATTGGATGATATAACCTATCGACCAATGATGGGTGAGTATATTATTTATAATCATGGAAAAGTAGTTGGTGGAATATATGATGATCGTTTTCTTGTTAAATCTACCCCTTCAACAATCAAAATGATGCCAAATGCACAAATGGAATTGCCATATGAGGGCGCAAAAAAAATGATACTTGTTGATGAGGTTGAAAATAAAACATTTTTAAAGAAATTACTTGAGGGAATCTATGAAGATTTTAAAAAGGAAAGATTTGGTGATTAGCTATACAAGATGAATCACTAAACTTATGACTTTAAGATGATGAATTAGTTTTTTTGATTAGTCTAAAATTATAATTGCTTAACAATTTGTTGCACCTCCTTGTTAGTAAATTTGTCGTGCTTGGTAAGAACCCTGAAGTTTTTACAATTTATTCGTTCTTATAAAACAGCAAAGTGTCACTAACTATTTGCAACAAAATAAAGGTGTTGCAAGATTTTTCTTAAATGGTTAAACATAGGAATGACTTAAATGAATAGAGAGTATAGTTAAATTACAACATAATTAATTATGCTTATATAAAATATGTAGAAAGGAATATAATATAAACTCACGACCTATTATACGGTTATATTATACAAGATAGAATGAAAAAAATAACATCAGTCACTTATATTCACAAAATCTTATTATTAATGATTTTTTTATTAACATTAATGAGTTTTTTTTCCATAAAAAGTCCTACTAAGACTAGGGCAATAGCAGCAAAACGTGGAAGCGATTTTATTGAAAAATCCGACAATACAACAATAACTGAACAGATTGGTAGTGAAAAAACAGAACCTTTTTATTCATCAACAGAACAGATTATTACTCTAACAAAATTTGATCCTCGTGCAGAGCTAACGCCAACAAAAGATCAAGGTAGCACTAATCTCTGTTGGGCGTATGCAGCAATTAGCGCTTCTGAATCATCAATATTGAAAAGTAAAATAGGTGATAAAAATACTTTAAGACTCAATCCACAAGCACTTGCTTACCGTAAATATGTTCGAAGTATAGACCCATTAGGCAATAATGCAAACTACGTAAGTAATGATGCGGGGGAGTGGACACAAAAAGCTGGAAGTATTGAACAAACAGCCCCTTTATTTAGTATGTGGCAAGGACCAATAGGTGGAGATAAACCATCTGCAGACGTGTGGGAAAATTCCACATATCGGTTAGAGAGTGCTAATTTAATATCGTCGGGGCAAAGCAATAAAGACAGAATAGTTGAACTAAAAAGTGCTATTGCTAAATATGGAGCGGTTACAGCATCGTGTTATTATGATGGTGGTACAAATAAATATTTCAATGATAACGCAGTTACTAATGGCATACCACATGCAATAACTTTAGTAGGGTGGGATGATAACATAGATAGTAGATTGTTTTCACCAGGTAAGGTTTCTACCAATGGTGGATGGCTTGTAAAAAATAGTTACGATGATAATGGTTATTTTTGGTTGACATATGAGAGCAAAATTTCCGAAACAACTTCTTGGACATTTACCTATGCAACAAAAGAAGAATACGATTTTAACTATTATTACGACAATAGTGAATTTGATTTTGGAATTATTAGGCAAAAAAAAGTTGCTAACGTTTATCAAGCCAAAAAGGGTACAAAAGATCAATCAGAATACCTCAAGGCTGTAAATGTTGGTTTTGTTGGTAATGATGTTAGTGTTACAATAAGGGTTTATACAAATCTTGATGGCAGTGGACAACTCCAAGTCGAAAGAGGAATTTTGTCAGCACAAAAAACTCAGATTTTTAAATATGGAGGTTATAACACGATAAAATTTGATAAACCGCTTAAGATTGATAAAGATTCATATTTTTCGATAGTTGTAGAAGTATCAAATCCTACAGGCAATGCCTATGTAAGAGTTGTTCAATCCGATTCAAAAAAGCCATCATATTACAATAATGAGTATTCTGGTTACGATTATATTTTTAATGGTGGTTGTGTTGCCAGAGTGAAAGCTTATACAAAGCTGGTAGATTCCGAGGAAAAACCAGATGATACAACGGTTTCTTCATATGGTTGGAATGAAAAAAGAGCACCATTATTCTATGGTGCCACTCAGATTTTTATAGACAAGAATGTTTTTTTGGGGTCAAAAGAAGAGTTCGTAAAAGACAGCAGATTTAGAGTTTTTGCAAAAGACTTTGAGGATGGAGATATTACACACAAGATTAAAATAAAAGAAAACAATGTACAACCTAATATACCAGGACAGTATAATATTGTTTATGAAATTGCGGATTCACACAATAATGTAAAAACATTAAATGTACCTGTAACAATTAACGATAAAGTAGGTGGTGATTGCCGAATAATTCGTACAATCTATGCCGTTCCACAGATGAAAAATCTTGTTGATATGGAGATAGGAAGATGCGATAGCAACAATTCTCAAATATTAGGAATATATCTTCCTAAAGGAGGATGTGCAAAAGTCAAATTTATATCCAATCTTACTAGCGAGGTAGATGATTTGTATGTAAATCCAACTATCACGTGTTATACAGACACTGGAAGAATAAGAACTTCAACGTATTTAAATGTAAAAGAGCAACAAGAGATTGAAGTAAAATGTGAAATTGATGATATGAGTTACGATGCTGTTCCATTAATAAATGCACCTAGACTCAAAGATGAAAAAGTTGATGTCACGTTTGAGATAGAATTGGTCTTCAATGCTTCGGACGCTAAACCGCTTACCTATTACCATTATAAAGATTCTACTGATGATGAATTTTATCAAAAATGGAATAATTCAAATGATACATATGCGGTAATAGATGGTAATTCCTCTATTATAGTGCTGCACATATATTATCGTAATTATTTGAATGGTGCTTGGAAATTTGACAATCCTATTGGTTCTCTTGATCAAGTATTAGAATACTACGATGAGGTCATATCTAGAATGGATAAGATGATAGGCTTAGAATTGAACGCCAAGGATACTTTAAATCAAAATTATCCTACAAAATTTACTATTGTCGAGGACGAAAAAACGGCAAGTGGTGCATATTATCTTAACTCATCTCTGATAAGTATAGGACAAAAAAGTATGCAAAGAGTCTTTTCTTATTGGTATGCAATTCTTCATGAAATAGGCCATGGTTATCAGGGAAGACTTGGCAACGGCGGTAATATGAAGTTAAAAGAAACAGGTAACAATGTTTTTGTATATTACATAATTAAAGATTCATCATTATTTAAAGGAAATCCTAAAGAAAATCACTTGGGCGGAACACTTGAAGAAACCGAAGAAAGATGGAACCAAAAAAGGATTGCAGGAGAAGAAATCTTTATAGAAAATGATTCTGGATGGAATCAGCAAACTCAGGGATATTATACTAATACCCAAGAAAAGCTTTTTGCTCTAGTAAATTTATTTGATGCTTTTGAGGGAGATAAAACCTATGGAAAACTTTTTACTTATTATCGAGAATTAATAAAAAAAGGACAAAATTATCAGTTATTAATTTCTGAAATATTTGCTACATTTTTTGCTGATGAATACAAAGCAGACATTATATCGTATTTTGAGAGTTGGAAAATAACTGTTTCTCCAGAAGTAAAAAAATATATAAAAGACCAAAATCTTAATGAATGGGTAATTTTTTCGGATATAATAGATAATGGAATTATCAACAAAATTATTGAAATAGAAAATCCTTCAAGAAAATATGGGCTTGTGAATATTACCAAATATGCTCAATATCACATACATGTATGGGGTGAGCCTACATACGTTTGGAGTTTCGACAATGCACAAGTTACAGCGAGCCAAGTATGCAAGTATGATAATACACACATTCAAACTGAAACTGTGTCAACAGTAGCAACTACGATCAAGCAACCTACCTGTATAGAAAAAGGCAAAATTAAATATGAAAGTGTCCAGTTTAAAAATTGTACTTTTGTAATTCAAGAAAAAATTATTGAAACAAATTATGATGAACACCAGTTAGGAAACTTAGTACCAGAAGTTTTTTCCACTTGTACTAAAAAGGGAATGAAGGCACATTATAAATGTTCAATTTGTGAAAATTATTTTGATATAAATAAAACTAAGATAACGCTTGAATCTTTAGAAATTCCTATTAATGAGAATAATCACGAATTTGGCATTTGGAAAGACGAGGTTCCCGCAACAACTACTGAAAATGGTGTAAAAGGACATAAAGATTGTATCAAATGTAAAAGGCATTTTGATATCGACGGAAATGAGCTAACCAATCTTACAATTGCTAAAATTGATACGTATAAAGTGACAATAAATGGTAAAAGCAAGTTTTATGCAAACGGAGCAATTGTTAAAATAATTGCTGATGAACCAGAAAAAGGCATGATATTCAAAGGTTGGATAAATGATAATGGCGAAATTGTAAGTAAATACAGAGAATATAACTTTGTGGTAAATGGCGAAACAAATTTAACTGCTTTATATGAAAATGATTCATTGAGAGATGAAATTGGTACTAACACCAACAAGCACGGGTTATCTAATGACGTAATTGTTAGCATTGTAATAGGTATAGTCGTAATATTAGGATTTGGAGGCTTTGCTATATTATTTTGTACAATTAAGAAAAAATTTTTCAGAAATAAATAGATAATTAAAAACTTTTGGAAAAAAAGTATATGTTAGAAGATCATTCGTCCGTAGTATTATATAAAGAAGTGAAGAGATATAAGCAGAAAAATGATTTGTAAAGGTATATCGTGATTTGTGTGCTTCGAAAAATAGTTTTTTTGTTTTCCACTTTTAAAAAATAAGTTTAAATAGCAATATGCTTAAATACTTGGTACTTAGTAGTACATATTTGTCACTAGTAATAAAAAACAAAATTATCAAGGAGTGTTAATATGATTTTTCTTCCATCGAAATATTATTTAGTCGTAAATGATCGATTTGAGTTATTTTTTAGAGGGGTTATTAAAAAACATAATCCCTATCAATATTATGTAAAAGCCGAATGTGAAAAAGGCTATACTTACAATCGATATTTTACCTTTACTCCAGAAAAAGAAGATATAGGCGAGTATAATTTAACAATCAAGGTAATTGACGATGATGGTTGTATCATTGAAAGTAAATCAACCATTTTAGTAGTTAATGATGTTAGTGAACCAGTTAGAAAACTCAATGTATTATGTGTAGGCGATAGCGAAACAGTAAATGGTGTATGGCCTAAAGTAGGATATGAAAAATTTGAAAAAGTGTATCCCAATATGCTAAATTTTATTGGCAAAATGCACAACGAAAAAGTTGGTTATGAAGGATATGGTGGCTGGCAATGGAAAACATTCTGCGAATATGAAGCAGAAAGTAGGACTTCATCTGTTTGGGTTACGTTTGAAAATGATATGAGTAATATTCCACAACATAGTAAGTGGCTTAATAATAATTTAGAATGGATTGTTGAAACGGTTGATGGTGAAAGAATTAAATTCAAAAGAGGTAACAATAATTGTAGCATTGTTAATCCTAAACTTGATTCTATCTTTACCAATTATAATAAAAATAGTGTACAAATAAAAATGGTAAGTTACGAATATTCTGATGCTAATCCATTTTGGAATCCTGAAAAAAATGATATTGATTTTAAATATTATATTGAAAAGAATAATCTAGCAAAACCAGATTTGTTATTTACATTTTTAACAGGAAATGGTTTATATGTCCCATATTCTAATGAATTCATAACCCACGAAAAATATGCAACTAAATTCTTAGAACAGTTTCATAAAGATTTTCCCGATGCCTTAATAGGGGTAATGGGAATAGAATTACCATGTTGCAATGGCGGAGTTACCGCTTGTTATGGTGCTCAAGGATATTACCATGATTGGTATGGTGATACTGTGACAACTCTTAATTACGATAAATGGTTAGAAAATTTCACTAAATTAGAAGAACATGCTTCATATATGACATATTTTGATATAAAGAGTCAATTCGATAGCGAATACAGTTATCCTGTTGAATTAGTGAAAGTTAATAATCGCAGTGAAATATTAGAAAGAATTGGTACTAATGGTTTACACCCATCTATAGATGGTTATAAACAAATAGGCGATGCTTTTTATCGTTTCTTAGTTGAGATGGTTAAAAGAATTAAATAACAAAAAAAGGTTTGAGATTTTGTAAAATCTCAAGCCTTTTAACTATAGCTTAAACTGTCAAATCACCATCGGCAATTAAGTTCAATTTTCTAAACAATAAATCAATGAAGAAAACTAATATTCCAGGTGCTAATATTTGTAATCCAAAAATACCAACCCAAGTTTGCCAAGTATTTCCCATTGAGGCAAAAGTACCAATTTGACCAACTAGACCAGCTGTTCCCATGCCAGCACTAGAACCCATACATACTAATTTCAATAGTGTTGTAGATATTGGCCCTAATATTGCGCTTGCTATGATTGTTGGTAACCAAATTATTGGCTTTTTCAAGATATTTTTAAATTGTAACATTGAAGTTCCAATTGCAATGGAAATTACCATTCCAATTTGATTGTCTTTTCTTGATTGTACCGCAAAACCAATCATTTGACATGAACAACCTACAACAGCAGCTCCTGATGCTAGAATCAATCCTGAATATTCTTGCATATGCATTGCTTCACTAAGTGGTACACCATTTAAGTGAAATACCATTGCAGCAATAGCAGCACTAGAAATTGGTGCCGTTAAAGCCATTCCCATTAATACCGCAACTATTGCTCCCATTATTAATGGTGCAGCATTAGTACCATAGTTGACTAACCATTGAATAGCATATGTAACATAAATCAAAGGGTATCTACATAGTAGAGATATGATAGTACTTACAATAACCCCAAGAAGAGGAATAATTAATATATCTACAGGTGTTTTTTTCTTGAAAATTAATTTAATTACTAATGCAGTACAAATACAAACAATATAGATTGTAAGGGGATCGCCGATTTTAATACCATTTGAAACTATTTGTTTAGTTACAAAATTTGTTGTTAGTGAAAAATAGGCACTTATTTCGCCTGCCCCCGCAAGCACAATGGTTTCAAGTGGTTTCATTTTTAACATTAAAGCGATACCAACCCCAATACCAGCGCCAGTCAAAACTTGAAAGACATAAGATGCTCCTGTTTTGCCATCGCCTAAGGCATTACCGACTAATTGACAAAAGGGATTATTGCCTTTTAAAAATAGCTGTCCAATAGTTGCAATTATAGTTCCGATTATTAAGGTTGAAAATAAACCATAGGCCATTCCATTTAAAGTGGTAATGAAGAAGTCTAATACTTTTTTCTTTTCTTCTTCAAGAATTTCTTCATCAGCAGTCTCTTCTTTAATATCAATGTTTTCTTCTGTCATAATAACACTTCCTATCATAATATTTGTTACATTATACCAAAAAAATTGAAAAATTACTAGTCTATTGATTATCATAATAAATGAATTGTGTTCGTGTACACAATCTAGTGTACACGAACACTTCTGACATAATTATTTATTAATTACTAGATTTATTTTCAAAATATTGGTATAATTATTAAAAATGTCATGTAAAAATTAGAATTAGCAATAAACATTTCGAAGAGGGCGTAAAATGGTTGAAAATAGTTATAATTGTCCATTGTGTGGAGCAAAAATGAAAATAAAGTATGCAAAAAAGGGTGTTCATATTGGAAAACCTTTTTTGCTTTGTACAAATTATCCAACATGTAAAGGATTAATAGATATTGAAAGTCAAAAAAAAGTAGAAGCATGTGATGACAATTATCAAAAAACTAATCAGGTTGCGGATAAACAAATTAAGTTTTTTAATAGCGGTAAATTAGAAGTAAAGTCGTGTGTAGAGGGATACCAAGCATATTGTTTTCAGTCACTTGCACTTCCTAAAAAAGTATTAAGTGCAGTATTACTTAAAAAAGAAAAATATTTGAGTTCATTGTTGTGTTCGAAATTTAGAGTAGATTATATAGCGCCAAATAAAAATGTTAATATAGAAGTAAAAACAATATTTTCATTATTATTGCGATTATTAAATCGTGGATTTTTAACGATGAATTCAGTGAGAGTAGAAAATAAACTTCAAAAATACTTTAATATTACTTCAGATAATGAGGAATATAATTTATTCAAGTTAGATAATTACATTATATATAATAATGTTGTGAATAACGTAGATAGTCATAATGAAACAAGTTTTATAAATAAATTTCTAAAACCAATTTTTGGTGATTGTTGGGCATCACATGTTATTACTCAAGTTTCACTTAATTCATTATCAAATATTACGAAATTAAAGGGTCAACGAGTAGATTTTTTGCTATCGCAATATAATAACCACTACATTATTGAGCTCGATGGTAAAGAACATTGTGAGCATAACGAAAAAGATAATCAAAGAGATACATTATTAAATAGAAGTGGTTATAAGGTATTGCGTATTAAAAATGAAGAATTAAATGATGCAATATGTGGTGAAAAACTTAATGCTTGTGGATTTGTTCCAGATTATCAAACTTCTTTTAATACATATGAAAAATATTTGATAGCAAATAAAATGATACACCAAATTCAGATTGCCATTGTAAAAGGCTTGGAACAAGGATATGTAAATCTAGAAGATAACATAAATCTATTTTTAGAAAGCAAAATATTTACAAATAAAGATCTTGATAATATATTAAAAATATGCTTGGAAGATTTAGAAGAATTAATTTCTAATTTTGGCACAATTTATGGATTAAATTTAAAAATAGATTTTTGCAATAAATTAAAATCACCAATTAACATTAGCTTTGCTAATATTATTGATTGTGAAAGACAATTGATCATAAGAGATATAAGTACAAAAGACAATATTATTTGCGATATAGAAGAATATGACTATGTAAAACCAGTAACTTGTGAAAATCATGTGCTTAAATATTTTTTAAATTATATATTTAGACATAATGACTTTTTAGAAGGTCAATTAGAGGCTATTAATAAAATAATTAATAAAGAAGATGCAATTGTTTTATTACCCACAGGTAGTGGTAAATCAGTGATTTATCAACTGGCATCTTTTCTTAACCCTGGTGTTACAATGGTAATATCACCTATCATTTCTTTGATTAATGACCAAATTGACAATTTATTAAAAAACGGAATTAGTAATGCAATTGGGATTAGTTCAAAAAGTAACATTGCTAGAAGCAACTTAAGTGAACAATTAAAGTATAATAACTATTCTTTAATATATTTGTCACCCGAAAGATTACAAACGGGAAGTTTTAGAAACATAGTAGGAAATCTTTTATTGAAAAACACAGTTTATTGTGTTGCTGTAGATGAAGCTCATTGTATATCGGAGTGGGGGCATGACTTTAGAACATCATATCTAAATATTGCCAAGAATTCGCGAACATTTTTTGCTAAAAATGGTAACTGCCCTAGTATTATAGCATTAACTGGAACGGCCTCATCAGCTGTTTTAAAAGATATAAAAAGAGAATTAAACATTGAAAAACTAAATTCAATAATAACGCCAAAGACATTTGATAGATCTGAATTACATTTCGGTATTTTCAGTAGCAAAAGCAGTGATAAAGAAATAACAACTGCCAATATAATAAATTATAACCTTCCTAGGGTGTTTCAAGTTTCTAAGGATGAATTTCAAAGTTTATCGTTTGAAAAAACATATTGTGGAATAGTTTTTTGTCCTAATGTTGATGGTCAATTTGGAGTGGCAAATTTAGCCACAAAATTAAAATTTTCTACAGGAATGAAAATAGGCATATACTCTGGTAAAATGCCTAAAGGAATTAGTGGCGAAAAAGAATGGGAAAATATTAAAAATGAAACAACAAAATTGTTTAAAAATAACAAATTAAATCTTCTAGTTGCCACTAAAGCTTATGGAATGGGTATAGATAAACCAAATGTAAGATTTGTTATTCATTATGGAATACCTAGTTCAATAGAATCATTTTATCAAGAAGCAGGAAGAGCTGGAAGAGATCATAAATTCGCGTTTTGTTCAATTGTATTTTCAAATGATAACGGCCCAACAAACGAATGGTTGCTAAATGCTAATACTCCGTTAGAAGAAGTTAGAAATATTATTGAGGGTATAAGTTATAGTTCAAATGATGATATTTCAAGAATGCTTTTTTACCATATTAATTCATTTAAGGGAATAAAAAACGAAAAAGAAATTGTTGATAAAATAATTGAAAAAATACAAAATGCAAAAACCGAAAGTATATTTATAACACCTAAAGAAGAACAGAATAATTTTGAAAAGGCATTACAGCGACTTGCAATACTTGGCGTAGTTAATAATTATTCAATTGATTATTCTTCAAATGAATATAATTTAATAATTTCTAATATAACAACTAATGAAATTATAAACAATTATGGTAATTACGTTAATGGATATAATAAAGGAAGAACATTAACAGAAAAAAATAAATTAAGAAAATACTCTACACTGAATAAGGTGGAATTTATAAAAAAAGCAACGCATGTCTTAATAGAATTTGTTTATGACACAATTGAAAAGGGACGTAGAAGAGGACTACGAGAAATTTATGAACTTGCTAAGGAAGCTGTAAGTGCCGAAAACCAAGATTTAGTAATTAAAACCCGAATTAATCAATACATTGGTTCAAACTTTTCAACGTATTTGGATGAAATAATTGAGAAAGAAAAAATAAACTTAATGCAAATAGTTAATTTGTTTGAAGGTAAAGTGATTGAAAATGAGCAAGTTGATGGTATTAGATCAATTTCTGAGTTAAAACAGTTACGAGGTGAGGCAAGTAGATATCTAGAAACTACTCCAGACCATCCATCACTATTATTTATAAGATCACTGACTGAAGTATTTATGAATAATAATAATGATATTCTTAAAGAAGACTTTGAAAATGGAATATTATTTGCTATCAATAGATATCAGATAAATGAAAATGAATTATATAAATTTATTAGATATTATTTAACACAAATTTATGATAATAAATTTGATTTGTATGTTGACTTGTTAAATATAGCAATGAAGTCCGTAAATGATAAATATAAACTAACTAATTATTTGATAAATAGTGTAGATGATAATAACGAAGACATTATAAGCATTCAAGCAATGACTTATCTTGAAACATCTTTGGTAGATGTATTAGAAAATGTAAATAAAGAAGGTGAACAAAATGGATAAAAATATAGCAAGTGAAGTAGTTAACAAATTCGAAAAGGCCAAGCAAGCAATTGAAAAACTTGAACAAGAAATAGAAAATTATCGCAATGCGACAATTTATTTAAATAAATCAGCTGATAACTTGGAACTTATTTCAAAAGAAGTTAATAAACTTTTATTAAACACAGAACAAATTGAAAAAGAAGTATTGAGCATATTGACTGGAGATATGTTGAAAAAATTTAATACAGAAGTTTCTCAAGTAACAGTTCAAGTAGAAAAATTAGATAATAAAATAAATAGTTTATTAGAAAAAATAAATAATATAAGTGAATTAATTTCTAACAATGACAAAAGATATGAGGAGTTGAATCGTACTATAAACGAAAATAAAAAGCAATTAAGATTAATATTTATTATTACAATAATTGCTAGTGTAATAATTATAGCTTTATCAATGATTAATATAATTAAATAGAGTAGCTAAAAAGGAGTATTTGGTAAGTAAAATATTCCTTTTTATTTTGGTAAATTTTAACTTTTAATAAATCAAAGAAAAAGGACATAATACTATTATGAAGAAAAAAATCATTTTAAGTTTAATAATTATTATGCTTCTTTGTTTTACAAGTTGTAAAAAGAAAGAAAGTGAAAAGTTAGAGTTTTTAGAAAAACCTCTAGAATCGTATGTTGTTAATACTAGTACTAACCAAGCATTAGAAAACATTAAAATAAAAATAACAAATGGTAAAAAAAACATAATAAAGAAAGCAAGTGATGCTAGTATAAATGTTAATGGCTTTGATTTATCGATTATTGGCGAACATATTGCTAAATTTACATATGGTGATAAAGAACTGACTTGGAAATATTTTGTCCAAAATTCAGTTTGGAATAAAAATGAAAATACTCTTTGGTATAATGAAGAAAAAAGTGTCTTTAAAATCAATAATGCTGAAGAATTAGCTGGTCTTGCAAAATTAGTTAATTCTGGCAATGATTTTAAAAATAAAGTAATTCTTTTGAATAGTGATATTGATTTAGGAGGGCACGCATGGACTCCTATTGGAACATCGGGAAAAGGCGTTTCAAAAAATAATGAATATTATTTTTCAGGGGTGTTCAATGGTCAAGGACATCAAATAAATAACTTACATATAGTAGCTGAACATACAAAAATAGGTGAACACATTAGTAGCGAAGAATCTTATTATAATGCAGGGATATTTGGACAAACTCTTGACGCAACAATTAAAAATGTTAAAATTAATAATGTTACCATTGTAAATGGAATGATGAACGAAGGTGTAAGGTCTTTACAAGGAACAGGTGCATTAGTTGGCTATGCAAAAGGCAAAAGTATATTTACCAATATAACTATAACTGGTAAGATAAATATTGATGGCGAATATAAGGTTGGAGGAATTATTGGAAATATAAGTGGAAATACGCCAGTAATCCAAGGGTTAAAAATCATAGGTACCGATGATAGCTATATTTATGGAACTGATCAAAAGTACAAAGATACTAATAATTTTGGTGGTATAATTGGCTTTGGTGATGTTACTAATGCCATAATTGATGATTGTTGTACGGATATAAAAATAACCGGGGTAACTAGTGGCGGTATAATTGGTTCGATTGTTGGAAGTAATATTACCATTTCAAATTGTGTAGTTTATAACGATGTCGAAGATTTGGAATTTACCATAACAGGAGGAATTATTGGAGCCAGATTTACCAATTTTACAATTAATAATTGTTATTTTCTAGGAAATGTGATAACTGGTGCTAATAATGATTATGGTGATGTAATTATAGGTAAATATGGTAAAAATGTCATAATAGATAGTAATAATATTTTCTATGCTAATAAAAATGATAAAATATTTAATAGTTTAAATGCAATTAGACAAGATTATCAACAAATAATAGATATGCTATCAGACAACTTAAAAATAGATGAAAATGACTAACCAGTAGTTAGTTATTTTCTTTTGCTATCTAAATGACAAAATAAGATACTTCTAGTATAATATCTACTTAGAAAAAGGAGCATAATATGAATGCTGAAAAAGATTTAACAAAAGGGCCACTCTGGAAACAGATAATTTTATTTAGTTTACCATTAATGTTTTCCAACATCTTACAAGCGTTGTTCAATATGTCAGATATTGCGGTAGTTGGAAAATTTGCGGGAAACACAGCCTTAGGTGCAGTAGGATCAACAACAATTTTAGTATCACTATTTACAGGTTTTTTAATTGGACTTGGAAATGGCGTTAATGTAGTTGTTGCCCGTTTTATCGGCGAGAAAAATCACAAAAAAATCACTGAATCGGTTTTAGCAGCACTAGTTACATGTTCGACGATTGGTATTATTCTTTTATTTATTGGACTATTTTGTTCGAGATTCTTTTTAGAGTTAATTAATACCAAAGATGATTTAATTGATGGAGCTACACTATACTTAAAAATATATTTTTTTGGTATGCCAGCAATGGCAATCTACAATTACGGTAATGCTATTTTTAGTGCAAGTGGTAATACCAAAAAACCTATTGTGTATTTATTGATTGCGGGAATAATTAACGTATTATTAAATCTTTTCTTTGTTATTGTGTGTCATCTAGGTGTTGCAGGTGTTGCAATTGCCAGTGCCGCTTCACAATACGTTTCAGCAATTTTAATTGTTATATCTTTAACAAGACTTAAAACAAGTTGTAAATTATGCATAAAAGATAATAAATTTAATTTTAAATATTGTAAAATGGTTTTAAAACTTGGAATTCCATCAGGATTTCAAAACTGTATATTTGCCATAGCTAATCTATTCATCCAAAAAGGTGTCAATAGCTTTGATTCAATAATGGTAGAAGGTAATTCTGCCGCAACAAATTTTGATGCTTTAATATATGATGTAATGGCAGCCTGCTATATGGCATGTTCAAGTTTCATAGGTCAAAATTTTGGTGCACGCAATAAGAAACGTGTAATTAATAGCTATTTAATAGCAATGCTTTATGCTTTCTTGTTTGGCGCTTTATTTGGTGGCTTATTAGTAATATTTGATAGACAATTATTAAGTATCTTTACTTCATCAGAAGAAGTAATAGATGCGGGGGTTAAACGTATTCAAATAATGGGATATTCGTATGCGTTTAGCGCATTAATGGATAATACGATAGCAGCTTCAAGAGGTCTTGGAAAAACCATAGTTCCAACCATCATCGTTATTTCAGGATCTTGCATATTCCGTATTGCTTGGATATATACAATTTTTGCCCATTATCATACAATTAAATCATTATATTTATTATACTTTTTCTCTTGGATGATTACGGGTATCTTCGAATTAATATATTTTATATACGCATATAAAAAGACGTTTAAAAATGACCAGATTTTAGCAAATAATTAATATAAAACCCTATCTTATAGTTATAAGATAGGGTTTTTAATTACCATGTTGTATAACTCTTTGTCAATATCAGTGAGTCTTTTTATAAAAAATTTGAAAACATATTTTGGGTATGATATAATGATTTATAAGTTAATGAAGTAATTTAGGAAATAATTAAATTTGAAACTTATGGATTGAATCTTTAATAAGGTAGTTTGTTTTTAAAAGATAAAGAAGTAAAGAGGTAATTTCAATATGAATATAAGAGAAATAATTACAAAAATGGGTTTTGGTAATCAGGCGGTAATAACAGCGTTTAAACACGAAGATGATGATTCTGATTATGCGGTATGGAAAATCGAAGATGGCAATGTTACTCGGGTGCTCAAAAAGACAAGTAAGCAAGAACTAGATATTTATGATACTTTTTTATCTTTTGCCAAATTGGGAGTTCCACGTTTTTATAAAAGTATTGAGTATGATGGTGAATTGTTTATTCTTATGGAATACCTAGATGGAAATAACTTGCAAAAATGCGATAGGAAATCGTTGACAGCCGTTTTGGATGCATTAATTTATTTACAAAATATGTATTGGGAAAAGCGCGAACTTGAAGGTATTGGCCACGGCTTTGAAGCGAGTTTACCAGGAAGGCAAAAACGGGGGAAATATCTCAATGACGTAGAACTTGAACAAGCCTATGAAAAGTATTTGCAAGTTTATTCAAATATTTCTCGGACACTTTGTCACGATGATCTTCTTCCTTTTAATGTTATATGTACAAATGAACATGCGGTTATAATTGACTGGGAATATGCGGGGATTTTACCTTATCCTACATCGCTTGCCCGTCTACTTGCCCACTGCGAGGAAGACGAATCAGCCTTTTTCTATATGAGGCAAGAGGATAAAGAATATGCCATTGAATATTATTTTGAGCATTTATTGAAAGAAAAGGGTATAGATTACTGTGATTATCGCAAAACTTTAGATTATTTTTTACTATACGAGTATTGTGAATGGATTATGCTCGGCGTAGAATATAATAATACAGAAAATGAAAGATTCAAAAAATACTATGCAAAAGCAAAAGAGCATATCAAGAATTAATATAGTTTCTAGATGTAAAGTTTATCTCTTGATATTTTGAAGCCAAAATCTTATGAGTTAAATTATAAACATCCGTGAAGATATTTCATAAACGGTAATAAAAACATTCTTTGATATTATTATAAAATAAACAATTGATTTATATACCATATAAATTTTTTTGACAAATAGCCTAAAAAGTTGTATAATATTTAGGCTTATGTATCAATCTTATTATGTTGGGAGAATTAAAAATGGAAAATATAATTGAAATAAACAATTTATACAAATCCTATAATGACGTGCATGCCGTAAATAATCTTTCATTTAGGGTTAAAAAAGGCGAATTATTTGCCTTCTTAGGTGTAAATGGAGCTGGTAAAAGTACAACCATTTCTATTATGTGTGGAACCCTTACTAAAGATAGTGGTGAAGTACTAATTAATGGTAAAAATATTGATCATCAATTAGTAGATATTACTAAAGAATTAGGAGTTGTATTTCAAAACTCAGTTTTAGATAATAATTTAACGGTAAAAGATAATCTTTATTCTAGAGCTAGTTTATATGGCATTTATGGCAATGCTGCTAAAAAAAGAATCGAAGAACTTGCGGAAATATTAGATTTTAAACAAATAATGAATAGAACAGTTGGCAAATTATCAGGCGGTCAAAAAAGAAAAATTGATGTTGCTAGAGCATTATTGCATAAACCTGAGATTTTAATACTTGATGAACCAACAACTGGGCTTGATCCACAAACTCGTAAAACTTTGTGGAGTGTAATTGAAAAATATCGTAGAGATGAAAAAATGACCGTATTTTTAACAACTCACTATATGGAAGAAGCAAGTGATGCCGATTATGTAGTAATCTTAGATGCTGGTAAAATATCTGCAGAGGGCACACCACTAGAATTAAAGAATAACTATACTGGTGACTACATAACTATTTATGGAGTAAGTGAAGAAGAAGTAAGAAAATTAAATCATAAATATGAAAAAATCCGTGATGCCTATCGTGTGTCTGTCGCAAATACTGAAGAAGCACGTGATTTAATAGTAAATAATCAAGAGTTATTCAAAGATTTTGAAATTACCAAAGGTAAGATGGATGATGTATTTTTATCAGTAACTGGTAAAAAATTAGTTGGAGGTAATTAGTATGCAAACTTTTTTAGCTTTGTCAAAAAGAAATATAAAGATGTTTTTTAAAGATAAAGGACTATTCTTTACATCATTAATTACACCAGTAATTTTGCTAGTTCTCTACGCAACATTTCTTGCTAGAGTATATCATGATAGTTTTGTAAGTAATATTCCTGATTATTTAAATGTTTCCGATAAATTAATTAATGGTACTGTAGGAGGAGAATTATTTTCATCACTACTTGCGGTATGTTGTGTTACTGTTGCTTTTTGTTCTAATACACTAATGGCACAAGATAAATTAACTGGTGCTCGCAAAGATTTTATGATTACTCCTGTAAAGAAATCAACTCTTGCAATATCTTATTATGTTGCTACCCTTTTAACAACCCTAATTGTTTCGTATATTGCAACTGGTGCATGTTTTATTTACATAGCAATTGAAGGATGGTTTTTATCAGTAGGTGATGTTTTCTTAATTCTTATTGATGTATTCTTATTAACTTTATTTGGTACTGCCATTTCTTCAATAATTAATTCGTTCTTATCTACTCAAGGGCAAATATCAGCTGTTGGTACAATTGTTTCAGCTGGCTATGGATTCATCTGTGGTGCCTATATGCCTATTTCACAGTTTTCACCTTTCTTACAAAAAGCAATTGCCTTTTTGCCAGGTACTTATGGTACATCACTTATAAGAAATCATGCATTAAATGGTGTTTATAAAGAAATGGCAAATCAATTTCCTGCTGAAGTTATTGAAGGAATAAAAGATAGCATAGATTGTAATATCTATTTCTTTGACAATAAAGTATCAATTTTCGCAATGTATATTATTTTAATCAGCTCAATTATCGTTTTAATTGGTGCATATGTATTAATAAATGCTTTGAAAAATCGTAAAGCACGTTAAATATGGAGAACTAGATGAATTATAAAATAATTGATATGGAAAAATATTACCGTAAGGGAGTATTTGAACATTTTTCAAAAGATTGTAAATGTCGAATTTCAATGACTGTCAAATTAGATGTAACAAAATTAGTTGAATATTCAAAAGAGACTAAAACAAAATTTTATTTAAATTTCTTATATCTTTTATGTAAAACCTTAAATAGCAAAGATGATTATAAAATGTATTATGAATATCACCTTAATGAATTAAGATGTTATGATACAATAAATCCCATTCAATATGTCTTTTTTGAAGAAAGTAAAACATGTAAGCCAGTATATTCTACCTATTATGAAGATTATAATACTTTCTACACCAATGCTTTAAAAGATCTTGAAGAAGCCAAGAAAGATCCTACTTATAAACTAGAAAGTAGTACTCATCCTAACTGGTTTGATGCTTCATTTATGCCATGGGTAAGTTATGATAGTTTTAGCGTAGAGTGTCCTGATGGCTATTTATACTTTCCACCTATTGTTAACTGGGGAAAATATTACTTAGAAAATAATAGAATTATGATGCCTGTTACATGTGGGTTAAACCATGCTATTGCGGACGGCTATTTAATGTCAAATATATTTGTTACATTAGCAAAAGAGATAGAGACATTTACTAAATAATGCTTTTAAGAGAACCAAGTTGATTGGTTCTTTTTTCTTGCAAAAATAATAAAACATATAATTTGCATTTTTTTGAATAATCACTATAATATAATAGTGTTTAGAATTACTAAACAATTTGTTTAAAATCTATAAACCAAATAAAAGGGGGAATGTAGGTGCAAATTGGCAAAAAAATTAAGAAATTAAGAAACCTTTGCAATTTAACTCAAGAAGAGCTAGCGAATAGAACTGAATTAACAAAAGGTTATATTTCTCAGCTTGAAAACGATTTAGTTGAACCTTCAATTTCTACACTTGAAGATATCGTCAATGCCTTAGGAACCAATTTAGGTGATTTCTTTAAAGATGAAAAATTAGAACAGGTTGTTTTTACTACCTCTGATTATTTTGAAAAAGAATCAGCTGGATATCAAATTAAGTGGTTAGTTCCTAATGCTCAAAAAAATGAAATGGAACCAATCTTAATAACCATTTATCCTAATTCACAAACCGATTTAGATATACCTCATGAAGGTCAAGAGTTTGGATATGTTTTAGAAGGAGAAATTCTTCTTTGTATTGACAATAAAGTATTTAAGGTAAAAAAGGGAGAAACTTTTTATTATGATTCTAATAAAAACCATTGTTTGAAGAATAATAAAGATAAGCAATGTCGCATCATTTGGGTAAGTAGCCCACCAAATTTTTAAAGAGGAGTTAAAAGTATGAACAAACAAGATATTATTTTGGAGTTAATTAATGTTAACAAAAAGTATGATGACAGTTACGCAGTAGAAAATTTCAATCTATATGTTAAAAAAGGTGAATTTATCACTTTCCTGGGACCTTCAGGATGTGGTAAAACAACAACCCTTAGAATGATAGCAGGATTTGAAATGCCAACAAGTGGCCAAATATTATTAAATGGAGAAGATATTGCTCAACTTCCTCCTCATAAGAGACCACTTAATACTGTTTTCCAACGTTATGCATTATTCTCTCATTTAGATGTATATGATAACATTGCATTTGGTTTAAAATTAAAAAAGGTTCCTTATGAGGTTACTGATAAAGCTGGTAATAAAGTAACAAAATATCGAAAATACCGTAGAGATGAAATAAATGAAAAAGTAAAAAAAGCTTTAAAAATCGTTGATCTAGAATCTTTTGAAACAAGAAATGTTTCAACTCTATCAGGTGGTCAACAACAAAGAGTTGCCATTGCTAGAGCAATTGTAAATGAACCAAAAATTCTATTATTAGATGAACCTCTTGGTGCATTAGATTTAAAAATGCGTAAAGAAATGCAACTAGAATTAAAAGAGATGCACCGTAAATTAGGCATTACTTTTATCTATGTTACTCATGACCAAGAAGAAGCTTTAACAATGTCTGATACTATCGTTGTTATGAAAGATGGTCAAATTCAACAAATTGGTACACCTATGGATATTTATAATGAGCCTAAAAATGCGTTTGTTGCGGACTTCATTGGTGAATCAAACATTTATGTAGGAACAATGATTGATACAAAAAAAGTGCGTTTCTTAGGTGCTACTTGGGATTGTATCGATGATTTTCCTAAAAATGAAAAGGTTGATGTTGTTGTAAGACCGGAAGACATTATTATTCATCCTAATGGTGAGGGAATGGTAAAAGCCCATATTGTTAACAAAATATTTAAGGGAATTCACTATCAGTTTACCGCAATGGTAGGTAATAATGAAGTATTAATACAATCTACGTTAGATCACAACATTGATCAAGATGTTTCGTTAACTATTGAACCAGATTTAATTCAAATAATGAAACGTGAATATGATGCAAACATTTATCAAGATGCTTATATAAATAATAAGAACAAAGTAGTTTTTGCGGGAGCAACTTGGGATTGCGATGTCACTCAATTGGTTGAAGGTTCTTCATTAGATGAAGAAGGATATTTCCATACTAAAGAAGGTAAAACATATGATTTAAACGATATTGACGTAGTAGCTACAGTAGGTATGGATGACGTTGAAATAAGTGATGATTTAGAAGATGGCAACATAACTGGTCAAATAATCCAAATGGTTTGGAAAGGCGACCATTACCAATTAATTGTTAGAACTGAAGATGAAGAAGATTTTGTAGTTGATACAGTCTGGACTTGGAACGAAATGGATACTGTAAGTATAAAGATTGATCCAAGTAAAATTAAATTAAAGTTAAAGGAAGACTTGTCAAAATATGAAATTTAAACGTAAACATCTATCAATACCTTATGTTTTATTTCTAGTATGTTTTGTTGTAATACCTGTCTTCTTCATAATTTATTATGCATTTACTAATAAGGGTGGAAGTTTTTCGTTTGATAATGTACGCAAATTCTTTTCTGATTCAACCAACGTAAATGTATTATTGATATCGTTTGTTTATGCAATTTTAAATACGATTATTTGTTTATTAATTGGCTATCCACTTGCAATGATACTTGCAAATCGTAAATATAATAAATCATCGGTTCTTGTAATGCTATTTGTAATGCCAATGTGGATTAACTTTATTATTAGAACTAGTGCTACTCGTGATGTATTAAACTGGATAGGCATATCAACTGGAGCTCATTCAAACTTAACAACGATGATTGGTCTAGTATATAACTATTTGCCATTTGTTGTTTTGCCACTTTATACAATAATGTTAAAAATGGACAAATCACAAATTGAGGCAAGTTATGATCTTGGTGCTAATGGCTTTTATACATTCTTTAAAGTTATTATCCCTATGACAATGCCAGGAATTGTTTCTGCCGCAACTATGGTTTTTATGCCAACGCTATCTTCATATGTAATTTCAGATATATTGTCTGAATACAACGTTGTTTTGTTTGGTAGTTATATTGATTTATATTTTAATCAAGCAGATTGGAATTTCGGCTCATTTATGGCATTAATTATGCTTTTACTAATTGGAATAAGTGTATTTATTAGTCGTAGATTTTCAAAAGATGAAACAGGAGGTAGATCGTCAATATGGTAGAAAAAAATACTAAAGATGAAATAATTAATGTTTCAAGTAATACCGAAAAAGCAATAAAAGCTAGAAATCGTAAAGAAACTACTAAAAAAATATTTGCTAAAGGATATATGTGGTTAATCTTACTACTTATGTATCTACCAATTTTAGTTCTTGTTATTTACTCATTCACTGAAAGCGATCAACTAGGAGTATGGACTGGCTTTTCATTTAATTTGTATCACAAATTATTTAAGAATCAATCTTTGATGACCGCAACGCGTAACACTTTAATTATTGCGATTGTTTCAGCTGTTTTATCAACTATTCTTGGAACAATGGGAGCAATCGGTGTCTTCTATTCTAAAAAACGCAGTAAAAAAATAGTTGAAACTTTTACTCAACTACCAGTTGTTAATGCGGAAATCGTAATGGCTTTATCGCTAGCTATCTTATTTAAAGTATTACAAACAAGTTATTCATTTGCCACATTATTAGTTGGACATATGGTGCTAACTGTTGCATTCGTATATTTAAATGTTAAACCAAAATTAATGCAAATGGATCCTAATATTTATGAAGCTGCTTTAGATTTAGGTGCTACACCTTGGTATTCACTATTTAAAGTAGTGCTTCCAGAAATTTTACCAGGTATCTTTTCAGGCTTTCTAATTTCAATTACGTTATCACTAGATGATTTTGTAATTACTCAATATTTGAAAGAACCATCATTTGAAACAATATCTACGTACATTCAAAAAATTGTCGCAAAGCATCCAATACCTGCCGAAGTTAGAGCTTTAAGTACAATCTTATTTGTGGTTGTATTAGCAGTAGTACTTGGAATAACCATTTATAATAATAAAAAGGCTCAAAAAATTTTAAAATATCGAGGTAAAAAATAATGAAAAAAGTAATAACATTTCTAACCTCAGTATGTTTATTTTGTTCTTTAGCAGTTTCTACTAAAGTAGTAAAAGCTAATAGTAATGATTACTTTAAAGGACAAACCTTAACTATTTATAATGTTGAAGACTACATTTCTCAAGGTGAAGAAGGATATGTAGACATAATTGGTAACTTTGAAAAAGAATATGGTGTAAAAGTTAATTATTATACTTATGATACTAATGAAACAATGTATAATCAGTTTACTCTTCAAAAAGAAGGAACCTATGATTTAATTTGTACATCAGATTACATGATTCAAAAAATGATTAAAGAAGAATTAGTAGATCCAATTGATGTAAGTAAAATTCCTAATTATGAAAAGTATGCTGCCAAAACTTTAAGAGAAAAGTTAAAAGCTATGAATGTTCCTTATGAAGGTAGAACTGTAAATTTAGACGAATTTGCGGTAGGATACATGTGGGGAACTTTAGGAATTGTCTATGATCCTGAATGTAGTGATACTATAAGAGAAGATGTTAAATCATGGGATGTATTTTGGAATCCAACGTACAAAAATGTAATTTCTATAAAGAATTCCATCAGAGATGCCTTTGTTGCAGGATTAATGCACTCATATAGTAAAGACATTGAATTCCAAAAAGTTATGAATGCTTACCTAGATGATCCAAATGAAACCAACAAATTGAAATATAATGCTTTAGTACAAGATATTTTTGACTTTAAGTTAGATGGTTCACAAGCAAGTGATCTTGAAAATAAAGAAAAAATTGCTCGTGTAAAAGAAGAATTAATTTCAATGAAAAAGAATATTTTTGGTTTTGAAGTAGATTCAGGTAAAAATGATATAATAACTGGAAAAATAAAATTAAACTTAGCATATTCTGGAGATGCTGTGTACTCAATCAACACTGCTATGGAAGATGCTGATAAAGTTTTAGAATATTACGTTCCTGAAGATGGCAGCAACATTTGGTATGATGCTTGGACAATGCCAAAGGGTGCAAAGAATAAAGAACTTGCTTATGAATTCTTAAACTATTTGTCAGATCCAATCAATGCAGCTGATAATATGGATTATATTGGTTATACACCATATATTGTAGGCGATGAATTATTCACTCTTACCGCAAGTTGGTATGGTGCTGCTGATTATGATGTTAATTCATATTACAGTGAAGAAACTAAAGTTATTTATGATAATGTATTATATGAATGTATAAAAGAAAAAGAAAGTGAAAACGATGTTTTACCAACTAATGAAGAGTACTTTGAATCTTGTGAATATGATAGTGAAACAACATATGAAGAAGATGATATGATAAGCTTCAATGGTAAAATATACAATTGCCTTGCAAGTACAAACTTATCACCAACTGAAGATGTTGAAAGTTGGGAAGAAGTTGAAGGATATGATCTTGACTTCTTATTTGGTAATACCGGGTCATTCAAAGAAGGACTTAGAAGAGCGGTTATATATCCTTTTGCGGGATCACAAAATCAACTAGAAACACAATATCCAAGTGAAAACATTATCGCAAGATGTGCAATAATGAATGACTTTGGAAGTTATAATGATCAAGTTGTAATTATGTGGGGTCAAGTTAAGGCATACACAAATATGTTACCAGTATACATTTTCCTAATAACGTTTGTTGTTATTTTAATTGCCATAACAGTATATGTTTTAATAAAACATCATATTGTTAAAAACTACAAAAAATCACTATAATAATTGTTTGTAACTCCCTATTACATCAGGGAGTTTTTAAAAGCTCTCTTAAGTTGTATTTTTAATGCAAAAAATAACTAATATACGTAAGCTATAGAAAATAATCATGCTACTTTTTGATTTTGCTTTTTGGTTTTAAAAGTAGGAAAGATGTGGTATAATATTAAAAAATGAGGTGCAAAAATGAAAAAACTAGAACAAGGATTATTTGTTGGTGAAAGAGCTTTATATAATTCAAGTAATCTCATAATTGAAGACTCTACTTTTGAAAATGGCGAATCACCACTAAAAGAAAGCAATAATATAAAGATTTATAATAGTATTTTTAAATGGAAATACCCTTTATGGTATTGCCACGATATATTTGTTAAAGATAGTACTTTATTAGATACAGCACGTTCAGGTATTTGGTATACTGACAATATTGAAATTATTGATTCAACAATTGAAGCACCTAAAACATTTAGAAGGGCTAAGAACATTAAGTTAAAAAATGTTTATTTACCAAATGCTGAAGAAACTTTGTGGACATGTGAAAATATAAGGATGGAACATGTTGTCGCAAAAGGTAATTATTTTGGAATGAATAGTAAAAATATTGCAATAAGCGACTTTAATTTAGATGGTAACTATGCATTTGATGGCGCAAGTAATATTGAAATACACAATGCTAAAATGTTGTCAAAAGATTCTTTTTGGAATTGTGACAATGTAACTGTTTATGATTCAACTATAATAGGTGAATATTTAGGATGGAATTCTAAAAATATAACTCTTATTAATTGTACAATTGACGCCTTACAAGGTATGTGTTATATGGAAAATTTAAAATTAGTAAATTGTAAATTACTAAATACTAATTTAGCATTTGAATATTCAACTGTTGATGCCAGTGTAAATTCTAAAATTGATTCAGTTAAAAACCCAATTAGTGGCAAAATTGTTGCAAAAGAAATTGGTGAAATAATTTTAGATGATACATTGATTGATCCAAGAAAAACACAAATTATAGAGGAGAATAAAAAAAGTGAATAACAATTTTGATAATATTCCTAATCGTAGAAACACTTTTTCATTAAAATGGGATGTTTCAGAAAATGAATTACCAATGTGGGTTGCGGACATGGATTTTGAAACTGCACCATGCATAAAAGAAGCTTTAATTGAAAGAGCAAAACATGGCGTTTTTGGTTACAGCATTATTCCTGATGAATTTTTTGAAAGTATTATTGGATGGTGGCAAAGAAGACATCATATAACTTTTGAAAAAGACTGGATGATTTTTTCAACGGGAGTTGTTCCTGCCATTTCATCGATAGTAAGAAAAATCACGACGCCGGCAGAAAATGTTTTAATACAATCGCCTGTATATAATATTTTCTATAATTCTATTTTTAATAATGGCAGAAATATTTTATCAAGTGATTTAGTTTATGAAAACGGTGAGTATCATATTGATTTTGTTGATTTAGAAAATAAATTGAAAAATCCACAAACTACATTAATGATTCTTTGTAATCCCCATAATCCTATTGGAAAGATTTGGAGTAGAGAAGAACTTGCCAAAATTGGTGAGCTATGTCATAAATATAATGTAACAGTTATTTCTGATGAAATTCATTGCGACATCACTAATCCAGGAAAGGAATATATTCCATTTGCTAGCGTAAATGATGTTTGTCGTGACATATCAATAACTTGTATAGCCGGCTCAAAAGTTTTCAACTTAGGTGGATTACAATCAGCATGTGTAGTAGTCCCTAATAAGTTTTTAAAACATAAAGTAGAGCGTGGCCTAAATACTGACGAAGTAGCTGAACCTAATGCTTTTGCGATGAGTGCAAACATTGCGGGATTCAAATATGGTGATGAATGGGTTAGCAAATTAAATAACTACATATACGAAAATAAAAAAATATTTTGTGATTATGTAAATAAAAATTTACCTAAACTTTACATTATACCATCAGAAGCAACTTATCTTTTGTGGGTTGATGTAAGAAAGTATACCGATGATGCAACAACTTTATGTGAATACCTTCGTAGTAAAACAGGATTATATGTTTGTGAAGGATCAGAATATGGAGTTAATGGTAAAGCCTTTTTTAGAATAAATCTAGCAACTTCAAAATATAACGTATTAGATGCTTTAGAACGTTTGAAAGCCGGTTTAGAATTATTTGAAAGTGAGACAAAATAATGGAAGAATTTAAACGCTTTGAAATGCTAATTGGTAAAGAAAATTTAGAAAAGTTATCTAAAAAACATATTGCAATATTTGGCATTGGTGGTGTAGGTGGATACGTATGTGAAGCTCTTGCACGTTCAGGGATTGGCAATTTCACTCTCATAGATAATGATGTAGTTGATGTTTCTAACTTAAATCGTCAAATAATTGCAACAACTTCAACAATTGGTCTTCCTAAAGTAGAAGTGATGAAAGAAAGAATTTTAAGTATCAATAAAGAAGCTAAGATAAACACTTATCAATGCTTTTTTTTGCCAGAGAATGCAAGTATCTTTGATTTTTCAAAATTTGATTACATTGTTGATGCGATTGATACTGTTACCGCAAAACTTGCAATTATCGAATTAGCCAAGAAAAATAATGTTCCAGTAATTAGTGCAATGGGAACTGGCAATAAATTAAATCCATTAGATTTAACAATTACTGACATATCAAAAACCTCAATGTGTCCGCTTGCTAGAGTTATGCGTACAGAACTTAGAAAAAGAGGAATAACTAAATTAAAGGTTGTTTACTCACAAGAAATGCCAATTAAAACTGGCTTAATTAATCCTGAAACTGGTAAGAGTGTACCTGGTAGTAGTGCTTTTGTACCGGGGGTTGCGGGACTAGTAATTGCATCAGAAGTTGTAAATGATTTAATTAATATATAATATAAGGAATAGGGAAATGAAGACATTAGTTGTTGAAAACATTACAAAGACTTTTAAAATTTCACGAAAACAACAAAGAATTGAAAAAACTATGGAAAGTTATAAAACAGCCGTAAATGGTCTTTCATTTGTTGCAAACGAAGGTGAAATATATGGTTTACTTGGACCTAATGGAGCAGGTAAAACAACAACCCTAAGAATAATTTCAACTTTAATAAAACAAGATAAAGGTGATGTTATTATAGAGGGTTTAAATACAAAAACTGATACGGAAAAAGTAAGAGCAAAGATTGGCTTTTTAACAAGTGAGTTAAAACTAGAAGATTTCTTTACTCCTAATTACTTATTCGATTACTTTGGTAAATTACACAATATACCAGATGATGTGTTAGAAAATCGCAAAAAAGAATTATTTGAAAAATTTGGTATTGAGAAGTTTGCGGAGGTAAAAATAGCCGATTTATCTACTGGTATGAAACAAAAAGTTTCAATTGTCATATCAATCGTTCATGATCCAGATGTAATAATATTTGATGAACCTACTAATGGTTTAGACGTTATTACCGCAAAAGTTGTAACTGACTTTCTTAAAGAATTAAAAAGCCAAAACAAAATAATAATTATTTCTACTCATATCTTTTCATTAGTAGAAAAGCTTTGTGACCGTGTTGGAATTATCATTAATGGTAAAATGATTAAAAGCGGTGAATTAGTTGAACTAACAAAAGAAAAAGATTTAGAAGAATTATTCTTTGAATTATATAAAGAAGAAGTTGGTGAAAAATAATGAAACAAATACTAACAATAATGAAAAAAGAACTATACCGTTTCTTTACTGATCGTAGAATGGTAATGTCTTTAATATTACCGGCTGCTTTGATTTATATAATTTATTCGGCAATAGGTTCCGCAACTCTTAAACATGTTGAAGATCAAGCAACATATCTTTATAAAATATGTATTGTTAATGAACCTAGTGAAAAAGAATTAGCCTTTTTAGATTCTGATTGTCCATATAAAATTGATAAAGTTGAAACAACTTCAAATATTGATGAAATCAAACAAAAAATAGCGAATAATGAAATTGATTTATACATTAAATATGAAGATGATTTCTATCAAAAAATGATGGCATATGATTCTACTACTGGTGCAGTACCACCTCAAATTGAAATATATTATAATTCTGGTAAAGAAGAATCAGAACTAATATATCAATATTATGTAAGTTGCTTAAATGATTATGAAGCTAAATTAACTAATAAATTTGATATAAATTCAGATGTTAATATTAACTATGATTTAGCATCAAAAGATGAAAAAGATACTCAATTTGTAACAATGTTACTTCCATTCTTAATTATTGTATTGTTATTTTCAAGTTGCTTGTCAATAGCTTCAGAATCGATTGCGGGAGAAAAAGAAAGAGGTACAATTGCTACTTTATTAATTACACCTGTAAAGAGAAGCTCAATAGCACTTGGAAAAATCTTTGCAATTTCTGTTACAGCATTTGTTGGTGCAATTGCCAACTTTATTGGACTAGTTGCAGCCTTACCAAAATTAGTTGCCGGAGCAAATCTATCAATGAGTATGTATAATGTAGGTAGTTATGTTGGTTTATTATTTATAATAGTTAGCACAGTATTAATCTTTATTGCCATATTATCAATAATTTCTACTTTTGCAAAAAGTGTCAAAGAGGCTTCATCATACTCAATACCAGTTATGTTATTGGTCATGTTAATTGCCGCTACTTCATTAATTGGTAAATCTAATTCACAAACTATTACTTATTTTATACCAATCTATAATAGTGTTCAAGCAATGGGTGCCATTCTTAGTTTGAATTTTAACCCTATTAATTTCGTAATAACAATTGTTACTAATTTAGCTATATTTGCATTAGGTATCGTAATACTATCAAAAATGTTTAATTCAGAAAAAATTATGTTTAACGCATAGTTAAAATATTTCCTAAATTACTAGGGTAGAAGTACCTAGATAGTTTAGGTTTTTTTTAAAATACTTTATGAAAACGTTTGTATAAAAAATAAAAGTATGATATTATTACGCAAAAGGAGAATTGACATGCGAAAAAGAATAATTTTATTAATTGCACTATTAACAATAGTTTTAGCATTTGCTTCTTGTAAAAATAAAACTAAATATACGGTTAGTGTTAAGTTAGCCGAAGGTGAACAATTAATAGGTAGTATTACTACTGAAGTTGGTAAAAAAGCATTGATAGGTGATGTAATAAATGAAACTAGTGTTCAAAAAGAAGGACATATTTTTAAAGGTTGGTCAATAGATGGCAGTTCTTTAGTTGATAAACAACTAGTTGTTACTGAAAATATTTTACTCATTCCTCTCTTTGAAGTTAACTCTTATAAAATAAAATACACAGTAGATGGTGAGGTATTTAGCGAAGAATTGCTAAAGTATGGAAGTAAAATAGAAGTTAAACAAGTACCTGAAAAAACTGGTTATACGTTTAAGGGTTGGGATAAAGAACTTCCAAACACTATGCCCGCAAATGATATTGAACTAATTGGCACATATGAAAAGAATAAATATACAATTACGTATATTATTGAAGGACAAGAAAATATAACAAGAACATATTATTATGGTGATACAATTGAAACAATTGAAAACCCTAAATTAGAAGGTTTAAATTTTGTTAAATGGAGTGAGATAATTCCTGATACTATGCCTGATCATAATATTGAAGTATATGCTGAATTTGACAAAAAAAGTTTTAATATCAATTATTATATCGATGGTGTGTTATATAAAACCGATAGTTACCAATATAACGACAATATTGATGCATTAGAAATGGCAGAAAAATCAGGTTATACTTTTAGTGGTTGGGATAAAGTACTACCTACAAATATGCCAGCTTATGATATTGATGTTTATGGAACATATAATAAAAACACATATTATATTAATTACTATATTGACAACGTGTTATATAAAACCATAAGTTACTTATATGATAATAGTATTAAAGTATTAGAAGTAACAAGTAAAACGGGTTATACCTTTAGTGGTTGGGATAAAGTAATACCTACAAATATGCCTGCTCAAGATATCGATGTTTATGGAACTTATAATATAAATACTTATCAAATTAACTATTATATTGATAACGAATTGTATAAAACGGTAAATTACAAATATAATGAATTAATCAATAATTTAGATGTTCCAGAAAAATCAGGTTATACTTTTAGTGGTTGGGATAAAGAATTACCTACTAATATGCCTGATGAAAATTTAAATTTTTATGGAAGTTATGTTATTGCCACATATCAAATAACTTATGTTTATGAAGAAGGAAATCTTCCAACTCATACTTTAAATACTTTGGAAGAATTGTCACAAGTATTCTGGGATGAATTTTATGCTTGGAGTGGTTCAACTAAATCACTTGAAGAATTTAAAACTGAACATCTAACATCTTGGAAGACTGGTAATCATGGTACTTCTAAACTATACCTTGCAAATGGCGAAACCAAAATAGATGAAGGATACTTTATAAATGCTAGCGCAAACAATAAAAAATGGGTTAACTTTATTAATGTTTTAGATAAAATGGTAAATGAAATTAATCCATCGCAACATGCTTGGGATTCTACTTATGTTGGCTATTTGCGATTATATACATTCTTTATGCAGTCCGCAACATATTGGACTACAGAGCGTACTCAAAAAATGGTTGAATCTATTAAAATCGAAGATACATTAAAGAAGACTTATCAAAAAGGTGATGAATTCAAATTTTTAGAACTTTCAATTGAAGATGGTAGAGAATTCTTAGGTTGGTATCTAAATGAACAAAAATTAGAAGGCATTACTAAAGAAATGACAGGAGATATAACTATTGTGGCAAAATGGAGTAATCCAATTTTACCTGAAAGTATTAATATTCTTAATCCGGTTTCTACATTTGATAAAAATATTACCTATACGTTACAAATCGAATTAATGCCAACTAATATTACTCATCCTCAACTTGTGATGAAATCATCAGAACCAAAAGTTGCAACAATCAATAATGGTGTAATAAAAACAATTGGTTATGGTAAAACAACCATTACAATTTATTCAAAATATAATCCAAATGTAAAGGTTGAATTTGAACTAGAAGTGTTCCCTAAAATTTTAGATGATAATCCTATTATCTATTTACCATATGATGTAAATGAAAAAGCAGTTATCAACGTTGGCGTAGCATATGATTTATTGACGGGTGTAAAAGCCTATGATAAACAAGATGGTGACATCAGTGAATCAATTAAGGCAGATTTATCAAAATTAGATGATACAACCGCTGGAAAATATACTATAGTATATAGCGTAACCGACTTAGATGGTAACACTTCAACCTTTGAACGCATCGTGGTGGTAGTTGATAGAAGAGAATTAATCTTTATTGGCCATGCGGGATGCTACTTGGGAATTATGAATACAGAAGAAGCGTTTATTAATGCGGCAAAGATTAAAAAGTATGATGCAATTGAATGTGATGTGAAACAAACTAAAGATGGTGTCTTTGTTGTATGTCATGATAATGATTTTGCGGGAATAAGCATTGCTAACACAAATTGGGAAGATTTAAAAAATGTTACGAAAACTCTAACAAGAGGTGGTGTAGAATATACAGCTACTCTTTGTACATTTGAAAGATATTTAGATATTTGTAAAGAATATGATTTATTTGCGGTAGTGGAATTAAAATCATCAGCCGGTATAACTAATAGTGATCAATCTCGTATGCCTGCTTTAATGGAAATAATTAATAAAAAAGGTATGTTAGATAAAACCATTTTCTTAGGTTCTCAATATAAATGTTTAGAATGGGTTAAGAGTAATGGTTATGAATATATCCCTTGTCAATATTTAGTTAACTCATGTGAAAGTGAAACAATATTTGAACGTTGTGTTACTTGGAACTTTGATGTAAGCTTTAATATTTCTTATAGTAATTCAGCTGAATGGATAGCACGTTATCATAAAGCCGGATTAAAAGTATCATGTTATACATTTAGTCAATATAGTGATGCTAAAACATTACAAGAATGGATAAATAAAGATGTTGACTTTGTAACATGTGATGTTCTTACTAGAGAAGATGTTGTTATTCCAAATAGAGGCGAAATTGAAGATAAGCCTACTTATACGGTAATTTTTAAAGATTATGATGGAACAATTTTGAAAGAAGCAACAGTAACTGAAGGTAAGAATGCCATTCCGCCATTTAGCCCTAAACGAAAAGGTTACACATTTATTGGTTGGGATAAAACATTTAATAACGTTAATAGTAATTTTGAGGTTACAGCACAATATGAAATAACTACTTATACTATAACGTATCATGCTAATTTAAATAAAATTGAGGAATCTAGTTGGTCAAGTAAGCAAGAATTTGTTAATGAATTCTATACTGATTTATATAACTGGTTAGTTGATAATATTAATAACATTTCTGAGTTAACACTTGATAATGGTACTTATTCTTTAACTAAAAATGGTAGTACTGCTACTTTCAAGAATGTTGAAGAATTAATGGCAATTGATAAATCAATCTTTGAACTTACAATCAGTAATTATTTCTATAAACCACTTACTGAAAACTCAAAAGATTTGGAAATGCCAGAAGATGATAATTACTTCTTGAACTCTAAAAAATATCGTTTAAAATATAAAGCATTAAATGCTTGGTTCTTAAATTGTATTGAAAACACATCTAATTATGTAAACTATAATAAAACATGGACTCCAACAACAAACGGAAAAGTACAAATCATATTTAGATTCCACCAATGGCAACAAGGAACTAATATTGTGGCATTTAACAATTTACCTGCAAAATATAATGTTGTTGAAATAGACGGTACAAGTGTTGATTTACCACAAGAAGGATTGACGTTTACCATTAATGATAGTTTTGTACTTCCTGAAATTAGTATGGAAGGATATGAATTTGTTGGTTGGTTTATTGATTCAGTTGGTAGTGGTGAAAAAGTAACGGAAATATCACTTGGTACAACAGGCGATCTTCATTTATATGCAAAATGGCTTAAACTAGTATAATAAAATCCTAAAATAGTTTATAATAGGCGCTCTACTATAATAAGTAGAACGCCTATAAACATTTTTAATAAACAAAACATTACAAAATTTGCTAACAAAATGACTTTTTGTAAAAAAAATAGTATAATAATATAGTTGAATAAAAAAGGTGAGAAAAATGAATTATGTTAAAAAAATTATAGGAGTATTATTAGGTACAATGTTTTTAGGAATGGGGGTAGCATTTTACAAAATTTCACAATTTGGACAAGATGGTGTTTCTGCCATGGTCATGTCTTTTGTGTATTTGTTTAAATTAGGTGAAACCAATTATGGGTATACCGTTTGCTATTTAGCCATAAACTGCATTTTCTTAGTAATAATGATTTTAACGCTAAAAGATAAAATAAACGTTGGAAGTATTATAAATTTATTGTTAACTGGTGTATGCTCAAACCTATTTATTTATTTGTTTGAAGTATTATCATTTAATAATAACGCAATAGCACTACGAATCTTGTATAGTGTTTTAGGAATAATTACTGTAAGCTTTGGAATCGCTTTATATGGTAGTGCTAATTTAGGAGTTGCACCATATGATGCAATGCCAATGGTAATTAATAAGTATTGTCCAAAGATTGCTTATAAATATGCTAGAATAATATGTGATTTATCTTGCTTAGTTGTTGCATTAATTATTGGTGTTATTATTTTAAGAAGAAGCGATATAATAAATGTTAATACCGTTATAACTTTTATTACAATTGGGCCATTAATTTCCTTTTTTAGTAAGATTATAAATAAATATATTTATAAGAATGAAACAACAACGTTCAATTAGGAGCAGTATGAAAATTGTAATTGTTAGTGATTCACACGGTAATCGCGAAATACTAGAAAAGATTGTTTTGCAAAACCCAAGTGCTAATATCTTTTTGCATGCGGGGGACAGCGGATTGTGCAAATTAGAAATAAGTCCTTATGTTAGTGTTAAGGGTAATTGTGATTATGAATCAGATTTTCCTGATAAACTAATTATAAAAACCCCATATGGTAATTTATACATGACCCATGGCAATCGTTTGTATGAAATAAATAGTCATACATTAGAAAAAAATAATGCTAAAATATTTGTGTTTGGTCATACCCACCAACATTTAGTAGAAAAAATTGATGATTGCTATATCTTTAATCCAGGTTCAGTATCTTTACCGCGAGATGGAACTAATGGTACATATTTAGTATTAGATATAACTAGTGATGATGTTAGCTATGAGTTTATTTATTTGTAAAAAGTTAAAAAAGTGGTATAATAAGTAAAAAGGAGTGATATTATGTATTCAAAAAATATTTGGAAAGATGCATCACAAGAAAAAGTGAATGCAATAATGAACTTTTGTGAAGATTATAAACATTTTATCAGTGTTGGTAAAACTGAAAGAATATGTGTAAAAGAAGCATTAAAAATAGCTGAATCAAAAGGATTTAAAAACCTACATGATGTAAAAACAGCCAATGTTGGTGATAAATTATATTTGATTAATAAAAATAAAAATATAATTTTATTTACAGTTGGTCAAAAACCTGTAAAAGAAGGATTAAGAGTATTAGGTGCCCATATTGATTCACCACGTTTAGATATTAAACAAAATCCATTATATGAAAAAGATGGCTTTGCTTTATTAGATACTCACTATTATGGTGGTGTTAAAAAATATCAATGGGTTACAATACCTCTTGCTATTCATGGTGTTATAATTAAGAAAGATGGAACTACTGTTAATGTTGCTATCGGTGATGATGAAAATGATCCAGTACTTGGAATATCTGATTTACTAATTCATTTAGCTGGTGACCAAATGCAAAAAACAGCTTCAAAGGTAATTGAAGGTGAAGATCTTGATGTTACTTTTGGTAGTATTCCTCTAAAAGATGAAGAAAAAAATGCGGTAAAAGCTAATATTTTAAAGATGTTAAACGAAAAATATCAAATTGAAGAAGAAGATTTATTATCAGCTGAATTAGAAGTAGTACCTGCTGGTAAGGCTCGTGATTATGGCTTTGATCGTAGTATGGTTGCAGGATATGGACACGATGACCGTGTATGTGCATATACATCTTTACGTGCTGTAGTTGATATGGAAGAAGCCCCTGAATACACATCTTGTTGTATCCTAGTTGATAAAGAAGAAATTGGCAGTGTTGGCGCAACAGGTGCTCATTCATTATTCTTTGAAAATGCCATTTTAGAATTATTAAATTTACAAAACACTGCAGATTTATTAACACTTAGAAAGACTTTAGAAAACACAAAGATGTTATCAAGTGATGTAAGTGCAGGATTTGACCCATTGTTCGCGGGAGTTAACGATCCTAAGAATTCTGCATATCTTGGAAATGGTATAGTATTTAATAAATACACAGGTTCAAGAGGTAAGAGCGGTTCTAATGATGCTAACCCCGAATATGTAGCATGGGTTCGTGATGCAATGGATAGCAATGAAGTTCATTATCAGACTGCTGAACTTGGTAAAGTAGACCAAGGCGGTGGCGGAACAATTGCCTACATTTTAGGTAATTATAATATGAATGTTTTAGATGCTGGTGTTGCGGTATTAAATATGCATGCCCCAATGGAAATTGTATCTAAAGCAGACGTATATGAAGCATATCTTGCTTATATTGCTTTCTTAAAAAAATAAATAAATAAAGGGAAATGATTTCATTTCCCTTTAAAAGTATAGGAATTATTCAATTGGTAAAAGGAGTATGCAAATGGCTAAAATAGCAGTAATAGCTTTAAGTGGTCAATCAATTTTTATGAAAGTAAACAATTTACCGACCCCATCTACCACAATACATTCTACAAATTTATACATTGAACCAGGTGGAAAAGGTTACAATCAAGCAGTGGCATGTAAAAAATTGGGGGCAGAAGTAAGCTATTTCAGTAAAGTTGGTTGCGATGAATATGGCAACATTTGTGAAAAGTATTTAAAAGATTTAGGAATTAAAACTATCTTTGAAAAAGATAAAATACTCAATACTGCTCTTGCTACAATATTAACAGATGATTTGGCTGAAAACGAAGTAATTGTCTATAAAGGAGCATCAAGTAATCTAAATGTATCGGAATTAAAAGATTTCGAAAGTGAAATTGCTACTGCAGATGTTTTACTTCTACAATATGAAATTAGTATAGACGTAGTAAAAAAGGCCATTGAAATAGCTAAAGAAAATAATACTTTAGTAATTTTAAATCCCGCCCCCGCAATCTATTTAGACAAAGAAATACTAAATATGGCTGATATTGTTACCCCAAACTATGAAGAGGCTAAGACTTTATATGGATTAGATATTGAAAAATTACCAAGTTCAATTAATAACACCTTAATAGTAACTCTTGGTTCAAAAGGTTCATTATTAATAAATAATCATACATCTAAAAAGTTTTCACCAATCAATGTTGAGGCGGTTGATACAACTGGGGCAGGTGATGTATTTAATGCGGGACTTGCGGTTGCAATTGCCAATAAGAAGTCAATTGAAGAAGCAATTGAATTTGCAACAGTTGCCTCAGGCTTAAGTGTTACTAAAGAACATGTTATGGATAGTATCCCTACTAAAGAAATGGTAGAAGAATATTTGAAAAGGCACTAAATAATAACTAATATTCTATATAACTTGAAAAAAAAGTAACAATATGCTATAATTAAGCCGTTTTAAGATTATAAAAAAGGAGATAATAATCGTGATTTACAAAACAATAACTAATTATAAAGAAGCTACAAAAGACTTCTTAGAAAATGAAAAACAATTTCATTTAGGTGTTATTCCTACAGAACAATCTAACCCATTAACAAAGAATCTTAGTGCTACAATCGCTAAAGATACAGCTAAGGGTGTAAAGACAATTTTATCAGCAGATAAATATATTGCTGATGTTGCTCGTGGACAATTTAATACTCCTGAATTCCAAGCATTTGTTGATGATATCAAGAGATGTATGGATGAAAAAAGAAAAGTTGTTTTCTCAAGCGTTGGTGCATCAGGAAGAATGGCTATTCAAATGGATGGTGCTTGGCGTTCATTCTGGCAAGGATTAGTAGATAAAATTCCTGCTCATCGTTTTGAATTTTTACAAATGGCTGAAGTTGTAAGTAGTTTCACAACTGGTGGTGACCGTGCTTTAGTTCGTTCAGTTGAAAACTTTGAAGACTATATGACTTTTGGCGCAAAACAAGTAGATGAAGCTGAAATGAAACCTGGCGATGTACTAGTTGCATTATCTGAATGTGGACTTTCTGCAAGTATTAATGGTTCTGCAGTACGTGGTTATGAATTAGGTATCAAAACATATTATTTATTCTGTAATCCAGAAGAAATTTTAAGAAAACACCTTGATCGTGCTCGTAAAGTATTTGAATGCTTAGATGAATATCAAAGCAATAAAGCTAAAGGTATCGACAATGGTAAATATATCGTTAAGATTCCGCTATTTGTTGGTAACATGGCTGTTTCTGGTTCAACTCGTATGCAAGTAACTACTGTTGAATTATTAGCTGCTGGTGCTGCTCTTGAAGTTGCCGCAAACCGTTGGTTAAAAGAACATTTAACAGAACAAGAATTATCTGTAGTTAATTGTGAAATGATTGACTTAAATGCTTATGCAGATGCATTTGTATCATTAAATAAACAATTATCAAGTGGTAAAGCTTTAAAAGGTCTTGCTAAAGCAGTTGACTTTGAAGTTAATACTTACAATCAAAAAGGTTTAGTGACTTATATTACTCATGATTATCTATTAGATATAATGACAGATACTACTGAACGTCAACCAACATTCACATTACCTCCATTCAGAAAATTCGCTGATCATACAAGTGAAGTTTCTTGGGCATATATTAAGGATCCTCTATATCCTAATGAAGTTGCATGGCAACAAGTATTCCGTCGTCCAATTAAAGGTCTAGAATGGACTAAAGAAGATTATATCGAAATGAAAGCAAGCCAAGACATCATTAATAATCCTCCACTAGTAAGTGGTGATGAAGTTCTTGAATATGTTATTGGTAACGAAGATGATCCATCAAGATACTCTCGTCCTTGCTCACAATTAGTATTAATCGATGTTAATGGTTCAGCTACTCCTGAAGTTGTTGCATGGTATAACAAAGAATTAACTAAATATAGTGGCGGTATCGTATTACGTTTTGGTCAAATTCCTGCAGCTAAGATTTCTAAAGATGAAATTAGAATTCCTGTTGAATTACCAAGAACTTGCACAGATATTATGTATCACTTATTAGTTAAAGTTGCATTCAATGCTTTATCTACTGGTACAATGGCTAAGATGGGTAGAGTATTTGGTAACTGGATGGTTCAAGTATTGCCTACAAATAAAAAATTAATCGATAGATCATCAAGAATTATTGCAAGTCTTGCAAAAATTCCATATGAAAAAGCAGTTGAAGAATTCTTCTATTCTTACTACAACCGTAAACCAGAAGATGAATATCGTGAATCATATGTAGTTGAAACATTAAAACGTCTTGGATTTGATCCAAACGCTGATATTAAGTAATAAGAATTACATAACAAAAAGGTGGTTTATTATATAAGCCACTTTTTTATATTATATAGAGATTATATTTATTTTTTCTAATAATTACCAATTTAATAATTGTTTTTCTCTTTAAAAAAAGACCGATAAATGCTATAATTAAAGTAATGAGAAGTAAAGGAGAATTGCATGAAAAAAATTTATACAATACTAATTATTTTTACTTTAACTTTTGTTAGTTTCTTTTGTAAATTTAGTGTAAAAGCTACTAATGATTCTAGTAATTTAACTAATCCAAGTACAGAATTTAGAGCCGCATGGGTTAGTTATTATACTGGTGATATATCTTATAAAAATGAAAAAGACTATAAAAATCAAATAGATCAAATTTTAGATACAATGGAATATTACAATATGAATGCAATGATATTTCATATCAGGGCAAATCATGATGCTTGGTATAATTCTAAAATCAATAAAGTTAATAGACAATTGTCAAATGTTGATTTTTCAAAATTTGATCCATTAGAGTATGTTATAACTGAAGCCCATAAGAGGGGGATTGAATTTCATGCTTGGATGAACCCTTATCGAATTGGTTCAACATATGCTTCTGTCGAGGATGTTGCAAGTGCATATAGTGATTATCCAAATAATCCCGCAAGCAAAAAAGAAAATGTACTAATGGGTAGTACACTACAAATACTAAATCCTGGTATTCCTGAAGTTAGAGATTTTATCGTTGATACTTGCATGGAAGTTGTAAATAACTATGATGTTGACGCTATCCATTTTGATGATTATTTTTACGCAAGCGGTATTAATGACGAAAGCACTATCGCAAAATATAATACAGAAGGATTATCAACATCAGATTTTAGAAGAAAACAAGTAGATTTATTTATTAAAGATTTAAAAGATAATTTAGATCAATTCAATAAAAAGAATAATAAATTTGTTCAATTAGGAATATCTCCTACTGGTGTTTACAAAAATGCATCATCTAGCAGTGAAGCTAATACCCCGCTTTCTAAATATGTATACAATGAAAATGGCGATTTGATTTATCCTACTGGTGCTACTATTGGTTGCCAAATGCATTACGAATCATATTTATATTGTGATACTTTAAAATGGGTAAATAACGAATGGATAAATTATATTCTTCCTCAAACTTATTGGTCAACATCTCATAGCAGAGCACCATTTGAAAAGTTAATCAATTGGTGGAATATGGCTGTAAAAAATAAAAATGTTAATTTATATGCGGGGATGGGCATATACATGTGGAAAGACACCGCCGGTGAAGCAGTAAAACAACTCAATATAACAAGTGGTTTAGCAAATGTATTAGGAACTTCAATATATAGTTATGGTGAAATTAACGAAGCATATCAAAAAATTGACACTAATCTTACAGTACAAATGAGTCAAGTCAAAAACAAGGTATGGAAAAATTTAACTATATTACCTGAAATAGCTGGTATGAATCCTGTTAAACTTGGAAGTGTTAATAATTTCCAAGCAAGTAATAATATCTTAAGTTGGGACAAACTTGATGGTGCTAAATTTTATATAATATATCGTAGTAATGATTGCATCACTTATAACAATGATGAAATTGTTGATATCATTTCTTCATCTAATGATATTGTTAGTTGGGAAGATAGCGATAAAGGTGAGTATGTTTATGATGTTGTTCCCCTTTCTTATACCAATACTCTTGGTGAAGGACATATCCAAGTAGCTGAAGATAGTGATTCACCAATTCATGCGCAAATATCACTCAATAGTGATGGCTCATCACTATTTGAAGTTGCTAGAGCTTATAACGTAGAACTAGATGCTAAAAACGCTTATGTATTCTTAAGCGATGATGCAACTGATAAATCACGTTTAAATTATGATTGGAGCAGTTCTGATGAAAAGGTTGCTACCATCAGTGAATATGGAACTATAACCCTAAAATCCCTTGGAACCATAACAATAAAAGGGGTATTAAAAACTGATAAAACTAAATATTGCGAATTTAAATTAAATGTATGTAACAAAGAATTGTTAGCTAAAGAATTTACAGTTAATTTTAAAGACTCAGATGGCAAAATATTAAAGTCTGTTAAAGTAAAATATGGTAGTGCAGCTACTGCACCTGAAAATGTTAGCAAAGCTGCTACTGATAAATATTCATATGAATTTATTGGTTGGAACGAATTATATTATAACGTTACAAGCGATCTTGATATAATTGCGGTATACAAAGTAATAATTAGAAAATATCAAGTTACTTATAAAAATGCTGATGGTACAATCTTAAAACAATATGAAGTACCTTACGGAACAGTTCCTACCCCTCCAACAAATCCTACCCTTGAAGCAGATGATAAATATACCTATACGTTCTTAGAATGGTCAATCGTTGATCAACAAATTACTGAAGACACCATAATTGTTGCAAGATACATTGAAAATGCTAGATTATACACCCTTAGTGTAAATTTAGGAAATGGTAGTGAAATTAAAAAACATTATTATTACTCTACCGATGTAATTGAATATGTCGAAGCAGAATATGTTGAAGGTTTTGAATTTGTTAGTTGGTATTATGATGATAATTTTGAAAACGAATGTATTTTTCCATTAGAGTTAAGAAAAGATATAACCATCTATGCAAAATATGCTAAACTAATTGAAGTAAAAATAGCAGATGAAAATGACAATATTATAAAAGAATATACTGATCTTGAAGAAAATAACTTACCATCATTTGACTATATTACTCCTAAAGAGGGCTATCGTATAATTGGTTGGTCAATAAAAGAAAATGATAAATTTATTCCTATTGAAAAATTACCAAATAGTGATTGTGTAATATACCCTATATATGAAAAAATTTCTAGCACAATTAGTGTAAAAATCTATGATGAAGTTGGTAACCTTGTTCATAGCTACACTGCTAACGCAAATGATCCTTTACCAAGTAATACTTTCGCAAAAGACAAAAAAGGTTATGTCTTTGATGGCTGGGGAATTGTTAAAGGTGGTAGCATTGTAAAAATAACTACTCTTCCGGATACTGATTGCGAATTATATCCGATTTATAAAAAAACAAGTAATTGTCGAAAGTCATGTGGAACAATTCTACTAATACCACTTACTTTACTTGCTTTATGTTACTTTCGTAAGAAACACTAATTCTAATAAAAAGAGGTAAATATATGTTGGTAATAATTGGACCAAGTGCTTGTGGCAAAACGCAAATTGTTAATAAATTAATATCTGACTTTGGTTATAAAAAACTAGTAACTTATACAACTAGACCAATGCGACTAAATGAAAAACAAGGTATCGATTATAACTTTATTACGGAAGAAAAATTTAAAGAAAAAATAAACAATAGTTTCTTTATCGAATATGTTAAATATAATAACAATTATTATGGAACTAGTTATTCTGACTTATCGAAAGATAAAGTGGTTATAATTGAAGCTGAAGGATTAAAATCATATTTAGAAAAAGCTCGTAATCAAATAACTGTTATTTTTATTCGTTGTTCAAAACCAATTAGAAGAATAAGAATGATAGAACGTTTAGATAGTGAAGAAAACATTCAAAAACGTTTAAATAGTGATGACATCGTGTTTAATGAAAATATTCAAGCGTTAGCCGATTATGTAATAGATTCATCAAATAGTAATGTCTATGATTGTGCTAAACTAGTAGATAGTTTGTACAAAAAAAGTGTGAATAGTGATGCAAATTAAAATATTAGAAGATAACCATATCAATTATAAAATAGAATATAATAGGGTAAAACGAATGCGAATTCATTTTAACCACCAAGGCGAATTAATTATTACTTATCCGATAGGTTGCAAAGAAGAAAGTGTGACTAACTTCATTGAAAAAAATATTCAATGGATTATTAAAAACCAAGAATTGAATAATAGTAAACAATTATCTTACCAAAATGGTTCAGAACAATTATTTTTTGGAAAAAAATATAAATTAATAGTAAACATCTCTAAAACTAAAAGAATTGATATGATTGGTGAAAACATTATTATTTCTGTAAACAAAATAGAAGATGTTCAAAAAGATTTATTAAAGTGGCGCACGCAAAAAGCTGAATTTGTTTTTCAAGAAATGTTATTTGCTTGTTTCAATAAAATGAAAGATGTTTTAAAAAGTTATCCTGAATTAGTAATAAAAAAATCAAAAAGCAAATGGGGATGTTGTTACTTCAATGAAAATAAGATAATGCTAAATGTAGCTTTAACTCAAGTACCTTTTGAAATAATTGAATATGTAATATGTCATGAACTTACGCACTTTGTTGTTCATAGTCATTCGCCTGAGTTTCATAGGTTATTAGAAAAGTATGTTCCGGGTGAAAGAGCTTTATCAAAAGAACTAAAAAAATATACAAGCATTTTGTAAAGAAGAAAGATTATTTGTCTTTCTTCTTTTTTTGATAATGTAATATCAATATTTTACAATTTATGTTATGAAATGACAAATATCTAGGAAATCATCAACAAAAATATTCATATTAAATTATAATTAATCGATTATTGTCTATTATTGTAAAATAGGTAAAAAAGTTTTTACAATATGTTTACACAAAGCAAAAAATTTGATAAATTATAGGTGATAAATAGGAAAAGGGGAACAAAATGAAAAAAGAAGGATTTTTAAGAAAAGAACAAATGAGTAGTGAACAACGTGAACTTGCAATGCTACTTAAAAACAAAAGAATTGAACAAGGGAGGAAATTAGAAGATATTGCTAGTGGAATTTGTAGTACTAGTTACCTAAGTAGAATTGAAAATAATCAGGTAAAATTACAAGATCCATACTTAAGAATGCTATTTGAAAAACTAGATATAAATTATGATGATTTAAAAAAAGAAAGACAAACAAATATCTTTATTGAATTAGTAAAATATCAACTATTAGAACAATATGATAAATATGCTAGTAAAATTGAAAGCATAATAAAATCTAAATGTTACTTAGGAATAGAAAGAGATTTAATATTACTCTATGACAATGTGTTAAAGGGTTATGATGAAGAAACTAAATTCATTATTGATAAACTTGAAAGCTCAATTGATATGTTATCTAATCAAGAAATTGCTTTTTATATGTATTTGATAACAGTGTACTATTATCAAATACAACAAACCAATCTAGCTTATCAACAAATTAAAATATTAATTAAAACTGAAAATGACAACGAAATATTAAAATGGTTAATTCAAGACTTATATTTAACTATCTTATTTGATGTTGGTGAATATGAATTATATTGTAAAATGTATAGTGATTTTATTAAAGAGGCACCTTCAATGTATTTTGGTAAACATTTCATAAAACATAAAATGAAGATGTTAACCATTTTAGCAAAATATGAATACCAAATTAGTGTTAAAAAGATGGAAGACTTACATCAAAACTTAGATGATAAAAATAGTGAACTACTAACTGAATATGCATATTATTTTGCCATAATCAAAAAGAATGGTAAACAAGCAGAAGAAATAATTGAAAAACTGTGTAATGGTTTTTTATCGACAAAAATTATTAAACTCTTATCAATTATGTTAAATGAAATAGAGGATAAAACGCAACAAGAATTAATTTTAAAAACAATAAATAAGTTTGCTTTTAGCAAATATGATAGTATAGTTAAAAATCTATGCCATTATTCAGTAATGAAACAAAAGCAAATGAATAATATTTGGTTGCTAAATTACTTAAAAATGAATGTATATAATTTATTAAAATATTCTTTTGATAAAGTAATCTTTGATTTTGTTATTAAAGAGATTATAATACTTGGTACTAAGTGTAGTAAATATAAAGAAACTTGTAGATTGGCAATAAACTATTTGGAAGGTTTAAATCTTCAACTATTAAATAATTAAGTTTATTTCTTTAAATATAGTGCTATTTTTGGTATAATATACTTATTAAAGAAAGATGACTGGTAATTTTATGAATGAGTATATTGAAAAATTAAATCGTGAAAGTAACATTACAAAATATAATGAATTAGAAGAATACGCTAAAGAGAATAAAGTTCCTATTATTCAATATGATTCACTTATTTATTTATTGACAATTATTAGATTAAAGAAAGTAACAAGAATTCTTGAAATTGGTACCGCAATAGCTTATTCATCTTTACAAATGGCAAATATGAGTGATGATATCGTAATAGATACTATTGAAAGAGATGATGAAATGTATGATATTGCAAAAGCTAATGTTGAAAAATACAACAAGCAAGCCCAAATAAAAATACACCATAGTGATGCGTTAATGTTAGATTTAAACGAATTAAAATCAGAATATGATTTAATCTTCATTGATGCCGCAAAAGCTCAATATCAAAACTTTTTCAATCGATTTAGTCCACTCTTGAGTAAAGATGGAGTAATTGTTACCGATAATATCTTATTTCATGGTTGTGTAGAAATGTCAACCATTGATGATTCAACCTTAAGTAAGAATGTAAAGCATATGGCTAAAAAGATTGATGCCTATAATAAAAAACTTACCAATGAAGATGAATTTCAAACTTTTTATTTTGAATGTGGAGATGGCTTAGCCATTACAGTAAGGAAATAAAAATGAAGAACTATATTTTTGAACCAGTAACAAAAAAACAAGCCATTTCAATGTGCAACGATAATCGCATTAAACATATTAATTTAACAATTAAAAATTGTACTAAAGAATTAAAAGATGGCTTTTCAGTAAAGTTTGTTAACAAACTTCTAACAAATAATAACAACACTAAAATATCTATTTCATTAGATCGAATCTTTAGTGAAGATGAAATAGAATATGTAAAAAACCTTTTAGAAAAAATCAACCTAGAAAAAGTTCAATATGTTTTCTATAGCGATCTTGCAATTCATGAAATACTACAAGAAAGAAATTACCAAAACAAATTAGTGTATGATGCCTATACTTATCTTACAAACTATATGGATGTAAATGCTTATCTAACCTTTAATGAAAATGTGGTTGTATCTAATCAAATATCAGTTCAAGAAATTGAGAATCTCTTAAATAATGTTAATAAACCAGTTATAATTCATGGTTTTGGTAAATCAGTAATCTTTTATTCAAAACGAAAATTAATGAAAAACTACTTTAAATACCGTAGATTTTTAAAGAATCCCTACAAAAAAAACTACTATTTACAAGAAGAATATCGTGATGGCTATTATCACATTTATGAAAATAAATTTGGTACTTCAATATATGAAAAAGATTATTACTATTTGTTTAGCGAATTAGAAAAATTTAACAATGTTGATGAAGTAATGATTCATTCAGCAGATTTGAAAGCCAAAGAATATAATGCGATTGTTGAAGCATATTTAACTAATGATGAAAACAAACTAAAAGCGTTTAAGTATGAAGTTGGCAAAGGAATTATGAGTGCAACATCAATACTACTGAAAGATGGTAAACAAAATGAATAAGAAAATAGAATTATTAGCACCAGCTGGAAATCTTGAAAAGGCTAAAATTGCCCTAATCTATGGCGCTGATGCGGTATACGTAGGGGGGAAATCATTTAGTTTAAGAGCTAGGGCATCAAACTTTGAAATTGATGATATTAAAGAATTGTGCACTTTTGCCCATAGTCTTAACAAAAGAGTGTATGTAACAACTAATATAATTCCTCATGATGATGATTTAAAGAATTTAGATGAATATTTGTTAGCTTTGAAAGATGCAAAAGTTGACGCAATAATAACATCAAGTCTTGCCATAATGTTAAGGGCAAAAGAACTTGTCCCTTCGATTGAAAGACATGTTTCTACGCAAATGTCAATAAGCAATCATGAAATCATCAAATTCTATGAAAAAATTGGTTGTACTAGGGTAGTCCTCGCAAGAGAAGTTAATCTCGAACAAATGGAAAAAATTAAAAAAGCCAGTAATTTAGAATTAGAAGTGTTTATCCATGGTGGTATGTGTTCAAGTTATTCGGGACGTTGTGTATTAAGCAACCATTTAACAAACCGTGATGCCAATCGTGGAGGTTGTGCTCATTCATGTAGATGGAACTACCGCTTGTTTGATGGTAAGCACCGAGTTGAAAATAAAAAATATTTCTTCAATATGGGATCTAAAGATTTAATGGCAGTAAAATATATTCCTAATTTCATTGATTTAGGTATATCTTCGCTGAAAATTGAAGGAAGAATGAAGTCAGCTTATTACCTTGCAACTGTTGTTGGCTGTTATCGTAAAGTAATCGATTTATATCTAAATAAAGGAAAACTAACCGAAGAAGAAATTAAAGCCTTTGAAACAGAAATTTCAAAAGCCGAAAATCGATTAACTAGTACAGGCTTTCTAAATAATGATGTAACAATTAATGAGCAGTTATATGATACTACTGCCGAACATCCAACTAAAGAATACATTGGTTATGTACTTGATTATGATGAAAACAATCAGATAGCCAAGATTGAACAACGCAATTATTTTGAAATTGGTGATGTTGTTGAATTCTTTGGGCCAAATTTAGAAAATACTAAAATGAAAATCGAAAAGATAATTGATGATGAAACTGGCGAAGAAATAGCTGTCGCAAGACATCCATTACAAATTTTAAGAATTGAAGTACCTTTCAAACTTTCAAAAGATGATATGATGCGAAAGGTAAAGTAAATAATTAAAAATCTTGCAAAATCGCTCCATAATATGATATAATAAATAGCAATTAAGAAAGGTGGGTCTATATGGCACAACAAAAAATATATTTAACCAAAGAAGGCTATGAAGAACAATTAAGAAAGTATGAAGAATTAAAAGAAGCCGAAAAGAAAAATATCATTGCTTTACAAGAAGCAAGAGCACAAGGTGACTTATCAGAAAATGCTGACTATGATGCGGCACGTAATAACCAAGCAATTATCGCGGCAGCACTAGCTGAAACTGAAAATATACTAAAAAACTATGTTTTAATTACTGGTAATGAAAATTCAAATTTAGGTAAATTCATTACAGTTAAATTCTTAGATGAAGAAGGCGCAGAAGAAGAAACATACCAATTAGTTGGTACTATTCAAGCTAACCCTCTTGAATCAAAAATTTCAGACGAATCACCACTTGGAAAGGTAATCCTACATGCTAAAGTAGGTGATACTGTACTTGTTAATACTGAAGATGGTGAAAAATTCGAAGTAAAAATTATTAACATTGCAGAAGAAATTGGCAAAAAAACTAAGAAAACTTCTAAAAAATAATTATGAAAACCATAGGTGTTATTGTTGCCATGAATAAAGAAATGGCAAAACTTAAAACAATAATTAACGTTACAGAAACTTTTGAAATTTATAATAATACCTTTTTTTGTGGAGAGTATAATAACACAAAAATTGTTCTTGCAATTTCAGGTATTGGCAAGGTTAATGCGGCAATGACAACAATGCTAATGATTGCCAACTTCAATCCTTCACTTATTATTAATTCAGGAATCGCAGGAGGCTATGCAACAGATTTAGAGCCACTAGATATAATCGTTGGTAATAAAGTTGGTTATTCAGATGTTGATATGACATCATCAATAGCAGGTGCTTTTCCATATGGACAAATTGAAGGTATGCCAAGATTCTTCGAATCACAGATGAAGTATATAAATGAAAAAATGCAAGAAGAAGTAAAACTTGGTACGATTATAACTGGTGATCAATTTGTTGATTCCTACGAAAAAGCATCAAAAATTGTTTCACGATATTTTCCTAACGATAATGTAATGGCCTGTGATATGGAGTCTGCATCTATAGCTCAAGTATCATATAATTGTGGCGTAGACTTTCTAATAATCAGAGTTATTTCAGATGTTATTGGTAGAAGTAATAAACTTGATTATGACACATTCTCAATGCTTGCTTCAAATAAATGTGCAAATCTAGTTTTAGAAATAATAAATAACGTAAAATAAAAGCACTAGTTCAAATAGTGCTTTTTTTGCTTTAATTGTGTTCTTTTAAATTAAGATAAAGTTTGGTTAATACTCTTTTTTCAATACGTGAAACATAACTTCTACTAATTCCCATGCTTTTGGCAATTTCTCTTTGTGTTTCTGCTTGAAAGCCATTTAAACCAAATCTTCTACAAATAATTTCATATTCTCTACCGGTAAGTTTATTTACTGCTTCTTGTATTAGTTTGTTTTGTTCATCTTCAACTATTCTTTCACTAATAGATGGAGATGGATCTTCAATAACATCACATAGTTTTATTTCGTTACCATCTTTATCTTCACCTATTGGTGCATATAAAGAAATGGTATCTTTTCTTTTTTTATTATTTCTAATGTACATTAATATTTCATTTTCAATACATCTTGATGCGTAGGTGGCAAGTTTGTTTGTTGCGTCAAAATTAAAAGTATTTACAGCTTTGATTAAACCAAAAGCACCAATGGATAATAAATCATCTTTTTCAATGCCAGTATTTTCAAATTTCTTTACAATATGTGCAACTAAACGCAAGTTGTGTTCAACAAGAACGTTACGGGCCTCAATGTCATGGTTTTTCCATTTTTCAAGATAGAAAGCTTCATCTTCGGGACTTAAAACTTCGGGGAAATTTTGGGAATTAATGGCACCAAGAAGAGGTAATAAAAAAATAGACAATAATTCGATAAATAAACACTCCTTAAAACGAAATCATAGACAAAATGCTTAAAAATGAGTATAATATATAAGAAGGATGTGAAAACGTGAATCATCATATACCAACTTATTTAGCACAAAGCGTCTATGATATTGACTATAATAAATTATATGCGAATGGCAAAAGAGTTATTCTATTTGATTTAGATAATACACTTGCCCCATATGATGATTCGACGCCTACTGATAAACAATTAGAACTAAATAAAAAGTTAAAAGAAATAGGTTTTAGAATTTATATACTTTCAAATAATCATCAAAAAAGAACAAAGCTATATACAACAACATTTCTAGTAGATGGTTATCTTGTTCTAGCAAGAAAACCTTTTGTATATAAAATAAAACCTTTCTTGAAAAAAGAAAACATCGAAATAACAAATGCTATTTTAATTGGTGATCAATTGTTAACTGATATAAAATGTGCAAATAAACTCGGTTTAGATTCAGTTTTAGTAAAATCAATATCTCGTAAATCTGAAAAGTGGTATACTAGAATTAATCGATTAAGAGAAAAAAGAGTAATTAATAATATTGCAAAAGTTGATAAAGAAAAAGCTATTGCAATTGCAAAAATAATAGGTGAAAGGAACGATTCTAATGAGTAGATGTATAGGGTGTGGTGCTAAAATTCAAACAACTAATCCTGAAAAAATAGGATATGTTCCTGAAATTGCTATGATAGAACGTGGTGAACAAGTATATTGTAAGAGATGTTATGACATTCGTCATCACAATGCATTATACACACCAGAATATGATACAAAGATGTATTATGATAAAATAAAGAATATTAAAGATGAAAATGCCTTAGTTATTCTTATGATTGATATAATGGATATCTTTGGTGGCTTTATTCCAAATTTAAGCGAATATATTGGTAATAATAAAGTATTAATAGTAGTTAATAAAATAGATGTTTTACCAAAAAGTGTAAACATTAAGAAATTTGAAGAACTAATCTCACTTATTTCAAAACGTAAAAAACTAAATGTTGTTGGTATTATGATGATTAGTGCTCGAAAACAAGATGATGTTGAAAAAGTAATTGCTAGAATATCGAAACTAAAATATGCCGCAAAGAAAAAATATAGCCACGAAAAAGAAGTACGCTTTGATAACTGTTATATAATTGGTTGTGCAAGTGTTGGTAAATCAACTTTTATGAATATGATAGGTAAAATAACTTTGAATTATCCTAGTGATGTTATTACTACTAGTAATCAATATCAAACAACCCAAGATTTCATAAAGTGGCCACTAGACCAAAAAAGTTATTTGATTGATACTCCAGGATTTATTAATCCTAGCCACTATGGTGCTTACATTGATAATAAATCATTACAAGTGTTGATTCCTAAAAAATACATTAAAGTAAGAACATATCAGCTTAATCCTGATCAAACTATCTTTATTGGTGGGCTTGCAAAAATTAAATTTGATGGTGAAAATAAAATAAATGTTAGCTTCTATATTTCAAATGAACTATATTTACATCGTACAAAAACGATTCAAGCTGATAAAATATTAGAAACTCAACAGTTTAAATTATTAGTGCCACCATATACTGAAGAAGAGGCTCTAAAACTAAATGAAAAAGCAGTTTATAATTATGAGATAACGGGAACAAGCGATATCTTTATAAGTGGAATTGGCTTTATTCATATAACTAGTGAAAAGTGTAATGTTGAGGTTCAAGTCCCTAAACCTATACTTGTAGAAAAAATTGATGGTTTTATGTAATATGACAGAAGAAAAAGCATTAATAGAAATTAAAGCAGCTTTTACGATAAATGGTGAATTGAATGAAAGATATTACCACACATTAGGGGTTATCGAAAAAGCATTAGAATTAAATGAAATACATAATTTGAAAATACCTAAAGAACAAGTATTTTTATCAGCTGCTTTTCACGATGTTGCAAAGTTTTTAGATAAGAAAACTATGCTAGAAATTTTAGATAAGTATTTTCATAACATTTATCAATCATTACTAGAATACCCATCAGTATGGCATAGCTTTGTTGGTAAAATTGTCGCAAGAGAAAAATATGGAATTATTGATGATAGAATTTTAAATGCAATTTGTTATCACACTACTGGTAGACCTAATATGACTAATCTTGAAAAAATCATTTTCATTAGTGATTATGTTGAAGAAAAAACTCGCGTTGGTGAATGCTTTGAGGTAGCAAGAAAGGCTGCAAATAAGAATTTAAATGATGCAATTGTTGTAATAATCGAGCAAACCATAGCGTATTTAAAGAAAAATAATAAACCTGTTTATCAATTAACAGAAGAAACTTATCAATTTTATTTGAAAGAGGTTAAAAAAAGTGTATAATAAAGTGATAGAAATTTTAAATAAAGCGGTTGTTAAAGATATTAGAGTATATGAAATGAGTTCAATAACTCCTTTCTATGACTATAGTATTATAGCTAGCGTTAGTACTGCAAGGCAAGGAAATGCGGCAGTCAATTATCTGAAAAAAGATGCTGAAAAGGCTGGACTACGTGTTAGAAGCTTTTCTGGTAGTGGAGAAACTACTTGGTTTTTAATTGATTTAGATGATGTTGTTGTTCACATTTTTGTTGGTGATGAAAGAAGACGCTATAATTTAGATGGCATGTACGGAGATAATCCAATTTTAGTTGTAGAATAAAATGTCTAAACATAGTACTTTGTTCATATAATAATGAAGAAAGTGGTGATTAGATGAAGTTATCAGAGATATCGTCAAAAGATGTTATCAATGATGAAGACGGTGTCAAATTAGGTAAAATAGTTGACGCTGAAATTGATGTAGCTACGGGCAAAATTGTTAATGTTACAATTTACCGAGGTTTTAAATTTTTCAATGTGTTTGGAAGCAAAGACAATGTTCAAATACCTTGGAATAAAATAATAAAAATTGGCAATGATGTAGTCATTGTCGAGAATAATCAAAAGATTAAAGATAGTAATACATAAAAAATACGAAAGAGGTTAATTAATATGAAATATGTACCAAGTCTTGAAAAATCATTTAGACCAATGATTGTTGAATTAAGAAAATTCAAAGAAAATGCTACTGTTCCTTTTGCAATTTGTGTAGAAAGACAAAATGGCTATCGTTATCGTTATGATATGAATGTATATCCTGGTGATAATGAAAACAACTACGAAATGATTGAAAGAGTAATTAAGAGTATTTTATGGGTTGTTGGTGGATATAAAATCTATTTAGGCGGAAATGAATACATTGTAAACAAAATGCAAGAAGTTTTCTCATTAAGCGGAACTAGAGCATTTGATGTTGATTTCATGTCACGTGTTTATGATAAACCTTTTGAAGTTATCGCTTGTACATTAGAAACTGTTCCAGCAAGTGTTGAAGCTTCACTTCCTGCTGGTGGTCACTTAAAAGGTTGCAGAATTGGCTTTGATGCGGGTGGATCTGACCGTAAAGTTAGTGCCGTTGTTGATGGCGAAGTTATTTTCTCAGAAGAAACTGTATGGTTCCCTAAGACTAATGCCGACCCTGAATATCATTATGCTGGTATTCTAGATAGTTTTAAACGTGCTGCTGCAAAAATGCCACGTGTAGATGCAATTGGTGTTTCAAGTGCTGGTATTTATATTGATAATGAAGTAAGAGTAGCATCATTATTTATTAAAGTGCCTCGTGATGAATTTGACGCAAAAGTCCGCGATATGTACATCCGTGCTGCTAAAGAAATTGGCGATGTCCCTCTAACTGTTGCTAACGATGGTGATGTTACAGCTTTAGCTGGTGCCTTAAGCTTAAAACATGGTAGAGTTTTAGGTATAGCTATGGGAACTAGTGAAGCAGTAGGTTATGTAAATAAAGATGGCAACTTAAATGGTTGGTTATCAGAACTTGCTTTCGTTCCAGTAGATTACAACAAAAAAGCAATGGTAGATGAATGGAGCGGCGACTACGGATGTGGTGTTAAATACTTCAGTCAAGATGGTGTTATCAAACTTGCAGGATTTGCCGGAATTGAATTAGATGAAAATGCTTCTCCAGCTGAAAAATTAAAAGTAGTTCAAGGCTTAATGAAAAATGGTGATCCAAGAGCTCGTGAAATTTACGAAAACATTGGTATATATTTAGGATATAGTATAGCTTACTATGCAGAATTCTATGACATTCAAAACTTATTACTATTAGGACGTGTTACTAGTGGCGATGGTGGCGATATCATTATTGCTAAAGCAACAGAAGTTCTACACACTGAATTCCCTGAATATAAAGACATCGTTATTATGATGCCAGATGAATGGACACGTCGTGTAGGTCAATCAATTGCTGCAGCAAGTCTTCCAGAAGTTAAATAATGCTTTCAGTTGAAACTTTTTGTGATTCTTCAATTAATGCTAATACTTATTTAATAACAAATAATAATCATGTTTTAATAATTGATCCTGCTAATAACTTTAAAACTTTACAAAGATTTATTGGCGATAAAATTGTCGATGGTGTAATATTAACTCATGGACATTATGATCATTTTAAAACCTTAAAAGAAGTTCTTGATAATTATGATACTAAATGCTATCTACATAAAGAAGCAATAAAGAAATTAAGCGATGTAAATGCTAGTTTTGCTATTGCCTTTGGTGTTAATAAGTTACCAGATTACGATATGTCAAAGTTAGTTGCAATAAATGAAAATACAAATTTAACAATTGGTTCATTTACATTAAAAATATGGTTTACACCAGGACATACCAATTGTTCAATAATTGTTTTTGTTGAAAACTTAATGTTTAGTGGCGATACGCTATTTAAAAATTCAATAGGAAGAACTGACCTTTTAACTGGTAGTGCAATGGCTATGAATAATTCTTTAGAAAGAATAAAGAAAATTAAGACTAACTATATTGTATATCCGGGACATGATGAACAAACTACTTTATTTGAAGAATTAAAATACAATAGATATTTAAGATAATAGAAAGGATGCAAAAGCATAAATGCTAGGCATCCTTTTTTATATACTTTATAAAATGTATAAAATAACAATTTTGGTAAAAAATATAAAAAAATAGCACTTAAGTGTTGACAGTGCTAAAAAAACGTGGTATAATATTAGCGGTTATAAAGAATGAGTGCTAAAAGGAGGACAATATGCTAAGTGAAAGACAAAAATTGGTATTGATTGCTATCGTTGAAGAGTACGTAAGAACAAACGAACCAGTAGGCTCACTTGCTCTGTCTAAAAGACCTGAATTAGGTTTTTCAACAGCAACTCTAAGAAATGATATGGCAAGCCTAGAAGAAATGGGATACCTAGAAAAAACTCATGCATCGAGTGGTAGAATTCCGTCTCAAAAAGGTTATAAGCTATATGTTCAAGATATCATTATGCGAAAACAAAATGATCAACTTGAATTTCCATTAATTGACGAAATTTTTAATAGACCTAATATTACTAGAGAAGAAGCTATTACAGAAGCAATGGATTTAGTTACAGAGTTTACTAATTATGCAACAATTGCACTTGGTAAAACTGCGTCTAATTCAAGAATTAAAAAACTTGAATTCATTTCTTTAAATAATAACCAAGCTGTAATATTAATGGTAACTGATCAAGGCCATGTTGAAAGTAAAAGAATTCTTGTTCCAAAAGGAATAAGTGTTCGTGAAATTGAAAAAACAATTGCTATTTTGGATGATGTTTTACATAATTGTATTGTTAGTGATATTGAAAATTATTTATCAGAAATTGACAATACTGAAGTGTTAGATTACATTCAATATCATAGCGAATTAGTTGATGCAATAGTTAATGCTTTTGCGGAAATGGCTGTAGATAAGTATCATATCAGTGGTCAATATAACTTATTGTCAGAACCTGAATTCCAAGATGTCTCGAAAATGAAAGAGTTCTTGAATGCTCTTGAAAAGAAAGATATTTTAAGAATTGTAAATTCTGATAGTATGGGTATAAATATTAAAATAGGTCAAGAAAATGAACTAAAAGTAATGAAAAACTGTAGTGTAATTACCGTGCCTTATGAAACAAGTAGCGGTGGTGTTGGTGCATTAACGTTATTTGGACCAACAAGGATGGAATATGATAAAGTAATCCCACTATTAGAACACATTGCAAAAAATATGAAAAAAATAGTGTAGGAGGACGAAATGCAAGAAAATAATCGCTATCGCGAAGAAGAAAAAGAATTAGAAGAAAAAAATGAAGTTGAAAACGAAAATCTTGAAAAAACAGAAGTTGAAGAAGATGAAGTTGAAAACGAAAATCTTGAAAAAACAGAAGTTGAAGAAGATGAAGTTGAAACTGAAAAAGATGAAATAGATCAAGAATTAAAAAAAGATTCTAAACAAATTAAAAAATTGAAAAAGAGAAATAACCAACTAGAAACAGAAGTAAAAGAACTAACTGATCAAGTTGCATTTCTAAAAGATCAATTGTTACGAAATCAAGCAGAGTTAGAAAACTTTAAACGTCGTACGAATGAAGAAAGAATTCGTGAACGTAAATATGCAATGCAAGATTTCTTTTCAGAAATTATCAGTGTTATTGATACTTTCGATAGAGTTGTCAGCGCAAAAACTGATGATGAAAAACTTAAAAAATATTTAACAGGCTTTGTTATGATAAATAATAACATTAAGCAAATTATGGAAAACTATGGTGTTAAAAAGATTGATTGCTTAAATAAACCTTTTGATCCAGCATATCATCAAGCAATTGAAGTTGTTGAGGTTGAAGGTGTTGAACCTAATATCGTAGTTGAAGTAATTGCGGAAGGATATTTATACAAAGACCGAGTTTTAAGACCTAGCATGGTCAAAGTTAGTAAATAAATTATTTATATTTTAGGAGGAAATTAATTATGAGTAAAATTATTGGTATCGATTTAGGTACAACAAATTCATGCGTTGCCGTTATGGAAGGTGGCGAAGCAAAGGTTATTGTTAATGCAGAAGGTATGCGTACAACTCCATCAGTTGTTGCTTTCAAGAATGGTGAAATTGTAGTTGGTGAAAGTGCACGTAGACAAGCAGCAACTAACCTTGATACAGTCTTCTCAATTAAGAGACATATGGGAACTGATTATAAAGTTCATATTAAATCAACAAATAAGGATTATACTCCTCAAGAAATTTCTGCAATGATTCTACAAAACTTAAAGGCTACTGCAGAAGCATATTTAGGCGAAAAAGTTACAGAAGCTGTTATTACAGTACCTGCTTACTTTAATGATGCTGAACGTCAAGCAACTAAGGATGCTGGTAAGATTGCTGGCTTAGATGTTAAACGTATTATCAACGAACCTACTGCCGCTGCACTTGCTTATGGTATTGATAAGAATGCTGGCAATAAAGAACAAAAGGTATTAGTATATGACCTTGGTGGTGGTACATTTGATGTATCTATTCTAGAACTTGCTGATGGTACATATGAAGTATTATCAACAGCTGGTAATAACCGTCTTGGTGGTGATGACTTTGATAATCGTGTAGTTGATTATATGGTTAAACAATTCAAGACTGAAAAGGGTATCGATTTAAGCACAAATAAGAGTGCAATGTTTAGATTAAAGTTAGAAGCTGAAAAAGCTAAGAAAGATTTAAGTGGTGTAACTACTACTGAAATCAACATTCCATTTATTGCAATGGATAACGAAGGTACTCCAGTACACTTTGAAATGAGTTTGACAAGATCTAAATTTGAAGAATTAATTCGTGACTTAGTAGATTCTACAACTAAATCAGTACGTCAAGCTTTAAAAGATGCTAACCTTTCTACATCTGATATTGACCAAGTATTATTAGTTGGTGGTTCAACTCGTATTCCTTGTGTACAAGAATTAGTAAGAAGAGAATTAGGCAAAGAACCAAATCGTAGTATCAACCCTGATGAAGTTGTTGCTATGGGTGCTGCTATTCAAGGTGGTGTTTTAGCCGGTGATGTTAAAGACGTATTATTACTTGATGTAACTCCACTTTCATTAGGTATTGAAACTTTAGGTGGTGTATCTACAGTATTAATCCCTCGTAATACAACTATCCCTACATCTAAATCACAAGTATTCTCAACTGCCGCTGATAACCAACCTGCTGTAGACATTCATGTTTTACAAGGTGAACGTTCAATGGCTGCTGATAACAAGACTCTTGGTCGTTTCCAATTAAGTGGTATTCCACTAGCTCCACGTGGTGTTCCTCAAATTGAAGTAAAATTCGATATTGATGCTAATGGTATCGTACATGTAAGTGCTAAAGATTTAGGTACTGGCAAAGTACAAACAATCACTATTAGTGGTGGTTCTGGATTATCTGATGAAGAAATAGATCGTATGGTTAAAGAAGCAGAAGAAAATGCTGCAACAGATAAAGCAAAGAAAGAAGAAGCTGATTTACGTAATGAATGCGAACAATTGATTTTTGCTGCAAAGAAATCTGTTGAAGATTTAGGTAATGATGTAACTGCTGATGAAAAAGAAGCTATTGAAAAAGCTACTAAAGAATTAAATGAAGCTTTAAGTGGTAATGACTTAGAATCAATTAAAGCTAAGAAAGAAGCTTTGGAAAAGGCTGCTCAAAGTGTTGCAGTTAAAGCATATCAAAAAGCTCAAGAACAACAAGCTGGTCAAAACAACCAAGGTCCTAAAGAAAACGAAGACGGAACTGTTGATGCTTCTTACGAAGAAAAGAAGTAAAATAAAAAACTAAAAAGAAAGGGGCCTACTTATGGCAACAAAAAGAGATTATTATGAAGTCCTTGGTGTATCTAAGGATGCAACACAGGAAGAAATAAAAAAGGCCTATCGTACTCTTGCTAAAAAATACCATCCAGATGTATCGACTGATCCAAATGCAACGGAAAAATTCGCTGAAATACAAGGAGCGTATGATTGCTTAAGTGACCCAGAAAAACGATCAAATTATGACCGCTTTGGTACTGAAGATATGAACGGATTTGCCGGAGGAGCTGGAGCTAGTGGAGCTGGCTTCGGTTTCGAAGACATATTCAGTAGCATCTTTGGTGGCGGAATGGGAGGTTCTTCTAGAACTAGAAGCAACAGCGCACGAAGAGGGCGTGACATTCAAACTGATATTACAATAACTTTTGAAGAAGCCGCATTCGGTGTCGAAAAAAATGTTACAGTTACTAAGATGGATACTTGTCCAAAGTGTGGTGGACGTGGTGCTAAATCTAGTGACGACATCGTAACATGTCCAAAGTGTGGTGGACGTGGTGTTGTTGTAACTCAGCAAAATACTTTCCTTGGTGCTATTAGATCAGAAACAACTTGTCCTGATTGTAATGGTACTGGTAAGAAAGTTAAGAATCCTTGCCCTGATTGTAATGGTACTGGTAGAGTTAAAAGAACAAAGACTTTGAACGTAAAAGTTCCTGCTGGTATAGCAGATGATCAAACTATTCGTTTAAGTGGTGAAGGTGAAGCTGGTGTTAATGGCGGTCCTGCAGGTGATTTATTAATTCATGTAAATGTTAAGAAACACGAAATCTTCGAACGTGATGGAAATAATATTATCTTAGAATTACCAATTACATTTAGTCAAGCTGCCCTTGGTGCTAATATTGATATTAAGACTTTAGGAGGTACTGTTAGTTTAAAGATTCCAGCTGGTATCCAAACTGGTACTAAATTAAAGTTATCTGGTAAAGGTATTGATAACAAGATTAGCGGTAGAAAAGGTGATCAAATCGTTATTATAACGGTAGTAACTCCTACTAACCTTACATCAAAGCAAAAAGAATTATTCACTGAATTATCTGGTACTGATGAAACTAAGAACAACAGTTTCTTTGATAAAATAAAGAAATTCTTCAAACAAAAGTAGCGAAAAAGTAGCAAATTGCTACTTTTTTTGCATTTATGGGGAATAAAAAAAATATTAATGGTATAATGTTGTAAAAAAAAGGAGAGAAAAATGAATAGAAGAAAGACAATATTATTGACTATTGCTTTAATGCTTTTTTTAACATTTACTGGTTGCAAAAAAAGTAATGATCAATCAAAAACAGAGTGTAAAAATCATTATTTTGTAGATGCAACATGTACAGAAGCTAAGAAATGCCCTAATTGTAATGCAACTGAAGGTGAACCGTTAGGTCATGATTATGCTGAAGCGACTTGTGTACTTCCTGCGACATGTAAAAGATGTGGAGCAACAAAAGGTTCTGCATTAGGCCATCAATGGATAGACGCAACTTATGAAAGTCCTAAAAAATGTTCAGTTTGTGGAATTACTGAAGGAACTGCTTTAGAACCAACTGTAGTTGAAATAACTGGTAGTAGCACGATTTCACAAAATGAAACAAGTTCTTATGAAATACAAATTCCCGCTGATATGGAATATGGTATTGAAATAGATGATGAAACTATTGTAAGTTTAGTTAGTTGTACTGATAATGTATTTGTTTTAAAAGGCCTAAAAATTGGTAATGCCAAAATTACAATTATTGCAAAAGATAAATCAATTACTGGTACAATTAATGTAACAGTTACTGAAGAAATATATAAAATTGATTATACGAAAAAAGATAATGTAAATTATCCAACCGATTTACCAGTTGATTATAAAACTAGCGAATTACCATTGAGTTTACCAGAACCTACAAAGAAAGGTTTCGTATTCCTTGGCTGGGCTTTTACAGACGAATATAAGAATTCTTTTATTGATGAATATGATTTATCAAAATTATGGAAAGAAATTCCAACTGGAGTAAGCGGAGATATTACAATTGTTCCTATTTTTGGTTATCCTCGCCTTCAATTAGTAAATTTCGAGTCACCAGTTATTGATTTAAAAACAACACTTACATTAAATGTTAAAAAAATGTATCTACCTAGCTCTATAAGTGATAGTGATATTGTTTGGAGTTCAGTTGATGAAAATGTTCTAACAATTGATGAATTTGGGAAAATTACTCCTAAAAGTGTTGGCTATACATCAGTTAAGGCTACTTTGAAAGAAGATAGCAATTATTGTGTTACAGTTGGTATAACAGTAGTGGATGATTTATCTATTATTGATGATGCATTACAATTCATAATTGATGCTAATTGTAAAACCGTAATAGCCAAGGCAATCACTGTAACAGGATATCAATTTATTTATTCACATAAACTATTTGGTAGTGTATCAAACTTTGGTTTCTTTAAACATATAGTTGATGAATCAATTCAAACTCCTGAAGGAGCTAGCAATAGACCTGGCGATGTTTATCCTAAATACTATGTTACAGTTCATGATACTGCTTCATCAGCTGCTGATGCTGATGCAAAAAAACATGCAGAGTATGTTCAAAATGGTGGCGGTGGAACTAGCTGGCATTATTCAGCTGGTGATACTGGTATTTATCATCAAATTCCTGATAATGAAAGAGCATATCATGCTGGTGACGGAAAAAGAGAGTACAAGTTATTTGATACTGGTGTAGCCTTTGTTGAAGGTGGCAAGGGCAAAATAACAATATCTAGTGATGGCTACTATGAAATTGATGGACAAAAAACAATAATTTCAGTTCCTCGTAAACCTAGTGGTGAAATCCCAGTGACATCTGAAATCAATGATATTGGAATTAGATTAGTAGTTGAAAATGGTATGTACAAAATAGGTAATACTTGGTGGAGCACTGATTATCGAAGAATTGGTAATGGCGGTGGAAATTGCAATAGTATTGGTATCGAAACAATGGTAAATAAAGGTTCTGATATTTACAAGACATGGCAAAAAACCGCGAAGTTAGTTGCTCATTTATTGGTTGATAATAACCTATCAATAGATGATGTAAAACCACATCATTTCTTCAGTGGAAAGAACTGCCCACAAACAATGAGAGATAACAAACTATGGGAAAATTTCATTAAGCTAGTTGAGTGCGAATATGAGTATTTAACTAAGTATTCTGACTGCACAATTACGTTTACATCTCTTGATAAAACCTATGTAAATAGTAGTGGAAGAGTAATAAAACAAGATAAAATAGACCGTTATGTAAGTTATGAAGTAACTGTTACAAAGGATGGCGTTTCAAAAACTATTGTGTTAACAAGCTTAATTCCAGGTATTTCTCGCACATATCGTGGTTAATTTAAGGCCCCTAAAGGGGTCTTTTTTTATATAAAAAATTAAAATCAAATAAAAAAATTGTATAAATACGTAAAAATAAATGAAAACGCTTGCGTGTTTTAACTAAAAGTGTTATAATATAGAGGTAAATTCAAAAGAAAAGGAGAATAACATGTTAAACATTAGAAAAAGATTTTTCTTATTACTAACAATTGTTGGTGTTCTACTAGGCTTTACAGCGTGTGTTTCTTCAAAAGATACAGTTCGTGTGTCTTTCGATAAACCTGAATACACTGTAAAAGTTGGTCAAGTGCTTGACATAACACCAATAATCGAAAAGGGAAGTAATGTTGAAAAAGTAACAATTGAATACTCTTCAACTAATCCCGATGTTGCAACTTATGTTGATGGTAAATTAACCGGGTTGCAAGCAGGTGAAGCTGAAATCAGAATAGTATGTTCAGAAAAACCTGTTGCGTTTGACGTTGCTACAGTAAAAGTAGTTGAAAACGAAATTCCTGACGTGCAATTCGTTGAACCACAAAAGAGCATGATTAAAGGAACTACTCAAACATTACAATATAAGTTTGTTCCTGAATATGCTAGTGCAAATATGACTTTTGAATCTGCAAACCCTGATATTGCAACTGTTGATGAAAATGGTGTGATTTCAGCTGTTAAAGCAGGTAAAGCTACAATTATTGCACGTGCAATTGATGTAAATGATGCTGCTCAACACAAAGATTATGTATTCACAATCGAAGTTATTGAAGCTGATTTTGCAATTAATTATGTATTAAACGATGGTGTTAATAATCCTGATAATCCTGCTGGTTATAACATTTTAACATTACCACTTGAAATATTAGCTCCAACAAAAGAAGCATACCGTTTCTTAGGTTGGTATGACAATGCTGAATTCAATGGTGATCCTATTACTGAAATAGTTGCTGGTACAACAGGTGATGTTACATTATACGCTAAATGGGAATTAGTAATTTATAGCATTGTTTATGAATTAAATGGTGGTACAAATGCTGAAACTAATCCTGATACATATAACATCGAAAACTTACCATTAACATTAGCTGATCCTACTAAGGCTGGTTATACATTCTTAGGTTGGTACAATGGCGAAACTAAAGTTACTGAAGTTCCTGCTGGTACTACAGGTGAATTCAAAGTTGAAGCTAAATGGCAAATTAACGAATATACTATTTCTTACGATTTAGCAGAAGGTGCTTGGGAAGGTACTGCTGGTGTAGGTAGTTATACTATCGAATCAGAAGATATCGTTTTACCTAATGCTGTAAGAAATGGTTATAAATTCTTAGGTTGGTATAACGTTGATGAAAAAGTTGAAACTATTACTAAAGGCTCAACTGGTAACCTTGAACTTGTTGCTAAATGGGAAATTGAAAAATATTCAATTAACTATGAATTAAATGGTGGTGCATTTGATAGCGTTGCAGAAATTTCAAAAGATGCTAAACACACTTTCACAATTTCTGACTACTTAACATTTGCAGCTGCTACTGGTTACAAAAATGCCTTAGTTAATAAAGCTGGCGGTAGATGGTGGGCTTATGTAGTATTACAAAAGACTGCTGTTCCTGGATTATATAAAGTAGTTCAAATGGCAAATGGTTCTACTAAGATTACTGAACAATATGACATGTTAATTACATGGCACAGTGCATTAAAAGATACTGCTGCAAAGACAATCTTAGATGGTATGTTAAATAATAGTGCTGCATATGTTGGTAGCTACATTAAAGTTTCTAACGTTCCTGCAGAAGAAACTGCAGATTGCAATATTACAGCTGAAGTATTTGATAAAGACGCAATTGAAATCAAAGATAGTAGTGTTAAATCATACACAATTGAAGATGAAGTAACTCTTGCTACTCCAACAAAAGAAGGACAAGTATTCTTAGGTTGGTACATTGGTGAAAATAAAGTTGAAACTATTGCAAAAGGTTCAACTGGTGAAGTTACTGTTACTGCTAAATGGTATAATCCAAATGCTGAATTAACATTAAATTGTGAATTAAATGGTGGTACTCTTCCTGAAGGTGCAGTTATTAAATTCATCTCTAAAGATGGTTTAGCTACTCTTCCTACTCCAGAAAAAGCTGGTTATACATTTAAAGGCTGGTATGCTGATGCTGAATGTACACAACTTGTTACAAGCATCGAAGCTGGTTTATCAGAAAATCCTACAGTTTATGCTGCATGGCAAATCAACACTTATAAGATTACTTATGAAACTAATGGTGGTGAATTCCAAGTAGATAAGACAGTTCCTCTATATGATTCATTTGAAGATTTAGTTGCTGCATTCTTAAGCGATTATGCATCATTCTACAATATTAGTGGATTAACTGCTGCATCATTCTTCGGTAAAACAAATCAATATGGTCCTTATGGATTCTTCAAGAATGCTGAAATGAATGCTAAATGGGGTTGGTTAGCTGAATACATTTTAACTGTTGCTAAATCAACAAATTATGTTGGTAAAGCTAATTTAGTAATGGGTGCTGGTGCTGCAAATTACAACAAATATATGAGAAGTAATTTAGCTGCATTCTTACAAAAAGCTAAATTAACTAACGTTACTCCTGTTCCAATGGATTTTGTAAATGCTGATTGTGATGCTTTATGGGCTGCTTGTCCTACTAAAGAAATCAAAGTTGGCATCGCTGCAAAATATGAATATACAGTTGAAGAATTACCATTAGAACTTGCTACTCCAGTTAAAGGCGAAGCTAAGTTTATTGGTTGGTATTTAAATGCTGATTTAAAGAATGGTAAAGTTGAAAAATTAACAATTGAAAATCTTGGCGATATTAAATTATATGCTAGATGGTCAGATTCTGAAATTGAATTTGATACATATGAAATTGAATATGAATTAAATGGTGGTACTCTTCCTGAAGATGCTCCTAAACAATATGTAGAAGAAGCTGGCGTAGTATTAAAAGATCCTACTCAAGCTGGTTATACATTTAAAGGTTGGTATTTAGATGCTGAATGTGCTCAAAAAGTTACTGAAATTTCTAAAGAATCTAAAGGCAACGTTAAATTATATGCTGCATGGGAAGCAATCGAATACAAAGTAACTTTTGAAGTAGGTGAAGGAAAACTTCCTACTGAACAAGTTCCTGTTGGTAAATATGAAGACTATATTGACTTTGTAAAAGACTTTATCGTAGACTTTAATAAACATTCTAAGAAGACTGTTGCTGCAGACGGAAGTGATTTCTTCGCAAGAAGCTGGATGGCTGATGGCTCAAGCGCAGGTTATAACTTCTTAGTAAGTGATGAATATAAAGCTAAATGGGGCTGGGTGTTAACATTAATTAACCAAGTTCGTGTTGCTAATGGTAAAGCTGAATTAACATCTACTGATGGTCAAGCTGAAGCACGTGGTGAAATTCATAACTTATTAAATAGAACTGGCAATGGTAACAATGGCGGTAACGCAGCATTTGGTTGTGATTACACAAGTGCAGATGTTAACGAACAAGTATGGGAATACATTGAAAAAGTTCACTATGTAGATAAAGTTATTGACTTAGTATACACAGTTGAACAATTACCTATAACTCTTCCTAACCCAACTGCACCAGAAGGTAAGAAATTTGCTGGATGGTACTTAAATGCTGAATACACTGGTGAAGTAGTTAACATTATTGCTAAAGGTACTACTGGTGATATTAAACTTTATGCTAAATACGTTGACGAAGGCGTTGAAGTAAAAGGTAAGATTAATTATGAATTGTTTGGTGCTACACTTTCTGAAGGTGCTCCAACTGAATATGTACAAGGTACAGTATTAGAAATTACTGCAACTGCAACTAAAGCTGGTTATATCTTCAAAGGTTGGTATCTTGATGAAACTATGACAATTGAAGTAAAAGAAATTAGTGCTTCAATGACTGGTGATATTACTCTTTATGCAAAACTAGAAGCAGACGTTTATGAAATTACATTTGTTGGTGCTACAGGCTTAGACAAACAAACTCTTGCTTATGGTACAACTCTTCCTGTTCCAAGTGAAACTGGTTGGAAGTTTGCTGGTTGGTATGAAAATCCAGAATGCACAGGTGAAGCTGTAACAACTGTTACAAAGAGCGTAACTTTATATGCTAAATGGGTTGAAGATTTCACAACATTCGATCATACTACAGTTGAAATTTCAGTAGAAGCAGATGGTACAGGTGATTATAAGACTCTTAGAGAAGCTTATGATAATGCTAGTGATTACACAGTAATTAGACTTGGTGCTGGTACATTCGATCTTGACTTCGTTATTGCTAAATCAGTTGAAATTATTGGTAAATCTAAAGGCGAAACAACTATTAAAGTTGCTGCTGACTATATTACTAAAGTAAATGCTGAAAATATCGTTATTAGTGATGTAACACTTAAGGGTGTTGGTGCAAACGTTGGTGGTATTTATTTCCAACCTGGTACTAAAGCTCATTACTTCACAATTAAGAATTCAGAAATTACAGATATGAATACTGTTTATAAATCAGTAAGTGCTATGAGTAATAATGTTGTTCTAACATTAGAAAACAACACAATTACTAAAGTTGGTCAATTCTTAATTTGGGCAACAACTGGTATTGATACAGTATATCTAGTTGATAATACAATCCTTGCTTCTAACTGTGGTACAATTGCTAATAGTGCAGCTGCATTACTTCGTATGAGAGATGGTAAGACTTACGTATATAATAACGTATTCACTGGTACAACTCCTTCAATCGATGGGCTATTTGAAGCTGGAACTGATAATGTTGAATTCGTTGAAGTTAAATATAATATTTTCAAGAATGTAACTAAGTTCGTTCATATTAATGGTGGAAAACCTGTTAACTTTGATGAAAACTTGTATCTTGATGCAGAGGGTAACGTATTAACAGCTGTACCTAGCCAAGTAACTGGCAATGGTGTAACTGCCGATACTACAATTGCAACAAGTGAAGTTGATCGCGCTACAAGATATGCTAAAGTTACTAAGACTACAAATATTAGATTTATGCCTGGTCAAGGTGCAATCCAAGACAACTGGTCTGAATTCACTACACATAATGGTAAAGTAACAATGTTACCTTATGCACAATTAGATGATCATTACTTCTTAGGTTGGTGCACTGATGAAGCATGTGAAACTACTCCTATAATGGCTCTACAAGGTGAACAAGCAGGTACTGTTATCCTTTATGCTAAATTCCAACAAATTCCTGTTAATAAGATTAACTATGAATTAAATGGTGGTACACTTCCTGAAGGCGCTCCTCGCGAATGGAAAGAAGGTACATCAGTTAAACTAGTTAACCCTACTAAAGCAGAATCTACATTTGCTGGTTGGTACACTAATGCTGAATGCACAGGTGAAGCAATCACTGAAATCAGTGCTTCTCAAAAAGGCGATATTACATTATACGCTAGATGGGAAAATTGGACATTTAAGAATATTAATTATGAATTAAATGGTGGTACACTTCCTGAAGGTGCTGCTAATAAATATCCTCTTACTCAAGGATTAAAAGAACTTCCTACTCCAACTAAAGATGGTTTCAAATTCTTAGGTTGGTATGGTAATGCTGAATGCACAGGTGATGTAATCACTTCAATTTCAGCTGACGCAACAGAAGATGTAAATCTATGGGCATTATGGTTAGACTTATCTAAATCATATAATATTACTTACGTATTAAATGGTGGTAATAGCTTATATGCTGACCGTGCTTCATTAGTTGCTGATTTATTAAATGACTTAAATACAACTTGTGGTAAATCTATTACTGGAGGCAACTTCACTTCAAGTTGCAGAAAACCTGAATTCACTAAGTTCATTACTGATGATACAATGTGGGCTAAGTGGAAATGGTTATTCCAATATTTAGCTGATACAGACAAACACGAAAAAGCTGCAGATGTTTATAAAGGTGTATTAGAAAATCGTACAGTATCTGATGACTTCTGGTTCTTAACTCGTGACTTTGCTGGATTTGTTAATAAGACAGTTGGTAACTTCTATTATAGTGTTAACGCAATTGACTTTACAACATTTGCTGCAGGTGATGGTTTCTGGAATTTAATCCAAACTGAAATTAGCGATCCTAAAGCTGTAGAATTAATTACTCCAAATTATCCATACTATGAATTCGATGGTTGGTATGACAATCCTGAATTCACTGGTGAAAGAGTATTAGTTCCTAGCAAAGATGGTAAATTATACGCTAAATGGTCTAAGAAGATGGCTACATTAACTTATTCAATTGGTGATGTTGACGCAACAGTAACTAACGAAACTGTTAAAGTACATGCAAGTGATTCATTCGTTCTTGAAACACCTACATATGATCCTAAATATTTAAGATTCAATGGTTGGTATAAAGAAGCTGAATGCATTAACCCTATTACTGAAATTTCTGAATATACAACTCAAGATATTACTGTATATGCTTCATGGACTGAAATTGATGGTTATACTATTAATTATGTATTAAATGGTGGTAGCTTAATTTATCAAGATCGTGATGCAGTTATCGCTGACTTTATTAAAGATTACAACGAAGCAATTGGTACATCATATGCAAGTGCTGCGGATATTCCAACAAGTAACTTTGCTGATATTAATTACCATACGTTCTATACAAAAGTATTAAGTGATGGTACAGTTATTCGCGATAAATGGTTATGGCTTGCTCAATACTTATTACGCTTATCTCAAAGAGATTTAGCTGGTAATAACTGTAACGTTCTAGGCTTAAGTGCATTAGTTAACAATACGGCATATGCTGGTGATGCAGTTTATGGTATTTCTTATGCATTCCGTTCATTCTTAAAAGGAACTACATTAAGACCTGGTTCAAGTTATGCTTCTGTTGATTACACAGTTTATGAAAATGCACATGGATTCTGGAATGATTTAAGTGCAGCAGAAAATGGTGAATACTTAAATAATAAAGGTACAGTTACATTACCTACCGCATACTTAGAAAACTACAAATTTGCTGGTTGGTTTACAAACGCTGAATGTACAGGTGAACCTGTAACTACAGTATCTGATACAGCTACTTTATATGCAAAATATGTAGAAGCTACTCCAGTTGAATCTGTAACAATTACTAATAAGATTACTGAAATTAAGAGATATGAAACATATCAATTACAATGGCAAGTATTACCTACAAATGCTAACATTCAAGCTGTTAAGTTTGAATCAAGCGATACTCGTGTTGCAACAGTAGATGTTAATGGTTTAGTAACAGCTGTTTCTGAAGGTGATGTTGAAATTAAAGTTATTTCACTTTCTCCTAGTGGAAAATCTGATTCACTTAAACTTAACGTTTATGCTCCAGATCATTTCAAGATTTCTTATGAAACTGTTTCATATGTTAAAGTTGGCGGTTCTATCAAATTAAATGCTTCATACATTAAACGTGATGGTAGCGCAACTGAATTAGAATGGTCAAGTGTAACTCCTGAAATTGCAACAGTTGATGAAAATGGTAAAGTAACTGCTGTAAAAGAAGGTCTGGCTACAATTAGAGTAAGTGCTAAAGGTAATGCTGATATTAAACAAGATTTCGTAGTAACAGTTCTTCCTGCTACATTAAGCAAAGAGTTACAAGAAGTTGTTGATGCTCATGAATCAAATGCATTTATTAGATGGGATTTAGGTATTGGTGCTGGTGGTCCTGCTTACTATCGTGACATTTATGGAAGCGTAAGTAAAGTATTATATAATGACGCATTAGTAATCGATACTAAGTATAAAGCAACTCAAGATGGTATTTCTACTAACCATGGTGCTGAAATGTCTGCAGTAGACTTCATAACAGTTCACTACACTGGTAATATGTCACCTAAAGCAGATGCTAGCGCAAATGCTAGTTACTTCGCAGGTGGCGGCGGTGGTACTTCTATCCACTACGTAACTGGTAACGATGGCGTATTCTATTGCTTAGATGAAAAATATGTCGGTTACCATGCCGGTGACTCATCAATGGGTGAAAGAAAATGGATTAAGACTGGTATTAAAGCTACAAGTGATGATCCTGAAACTCCAGTTTGGGGTATTAGTTCTAATTCTAAGTTTACTTTAAACGGTCAAGAAACTATCGTAAATGTACCTGAAGGTACTACAGACGCAACTAAGAAAGTTACTGGTAATACATTCGTGTATAATGGTAAAGTTCAAAATTGCATTAACGATATGGGTCTTGCTTGGAAGATCGTTGATGGTGAATATTACATGTTAGATACATGGTGGTGTTATTCTCAAGTTTCTGCTGGTAGAATTTGTAACTATGGTGGAAATAGAAACTCAATCGGTATCGAATCAGCAGTTAACCCTGAATCTGATTTATGGTATACATGGCAAAGAACTGCACAATTAGTTGCTGACATTATGGTAAGACATAATCTTGATATTACAAGAGTTGTTGGTCACCATTTCTGGACTGCAAAAGATTGTCCTCAACCATTACTTGAAAATAATCTTGAAATTTGGGATATATTTATTGAAAGTGTTAAACATGAATATAAATTAATAACTGATTTCAAAGATACTAAGTTCGCATTCACTTGTGACTCAGATATCATTGGTAAGAATGGACGTGTTGCAACTCAACCATTATTCTCACAAATTGTAACTTATACTGTTGAAGTAAATGGTGAAAAGATCACTCTTGCTACAATGGTAGAAGGTCGTTATAATAAGAAATAATTGTTTAACGTAAAAAATATAAAGAGCAATCTAGCAATTAGATTGCTCTTTTCTTATCGACATTTACCTTGCAAATAATCAAGAAATTTGGTATAATATAAAAGAAAGTAGGGAAATGATATGCAACGTTATTTTGTAGAATCTAGTAATATAATAAATGGCTATGTTTATATCAATGGTGAAGATTATCATCATATTACTAAAGTAATGCGTATGAAAATAGATGATGAAATAATTGTATGTGATAATCAAGATTCATATCTATGTAAAATTATTGAAATAAACGCTGAATGCGTAACTTCACAAATATTTAAAAAACTAGATGAAAAGAAAGAACTGCCTGTTAATGTCACAATTGCACAAGGAGTAGTAAGAAGGGAAAAAGCTGAAGAAGTTATTGATAAAATAACACAGCTTGGCGCAAACAAATATTTAATGGTAAATATGGAACGTTGCAATGTAAAACTAAATGATGAAAAGTTAAATAAAAAAGTTGATAGAATGAATAAAATTGCTAAAGAAGCAAGTGAGCAATCCCATCGTACTAGAAAACTTGTAGTAGAAAACCCTATTGATTTTAAAAATTTATTAAAGTTTAAAAATGAATATGATTTATGCTTATATGCTTATGAAGTAATCGATAAAGATGAATCATTAAAAAATATTTTAAAACAAAAAAAATATCAGAATATATTGATTTTAGTTGGCCCAGAAGGTGGTATTTCGTTAAAAGAAGTTGAAATGCTAAATAGTGTTGGTTTCATACCTATTAGTTTAGGACCAAGAATATTAAGAACTGAAGTTGCCCCAACATATGTTATGGCCGCAATTTCTTATGAATTGGAGATATAGTATGAAATTTACAACAATAACACTTGGTTGCAAAGTAAATATTTATGAAACAGAAGCATTAATTGATTCGTTATGCGACAAGGGATGGCAATATATTAAGAATGGTGAATATGTCGATGTTTGTATTATTAATACTTGTACGGTTACCGCCACATCAGACCAAAAAAGCCGACAAATGATTAGACAAGCAAGACGAAATAATCCCAATGCAATAATCGTCGCAATGGGATGCTTTGTTCAAACACATACTACAGATGCAATGGAAATTGCCGACATCATTATTGGAACAAAAGATCGATTGAGGGTATTTGATTTAGTAAACTCATATTTAGAAACTAAAAAGCAAATTAATCATGTCTTTTCAATTGAAAACTATACAGAATATGATGAAATGAAACTTGATCGTTTAATGACTCATACAAGAGGATTTGTAAAAATTCAAGATGGTTGTGAAAACTTCTGTAGTTATTGCTTAATTCCTTATGCTAGAGGTAAAATAAAAAGCAGAAATGCTGATAGCATAATAAATGAAATTAATCAACTCGTAAAATTAGACACTAAAGAAATTATCTTGTCAGGTATTAATACTGGAACCTATGGGCAAGATACTCAAACAATTAATTTAGCAAAATTAATTGAGAGAATAATGCAAGAAACAAATATTTGGCGCTTGCGTTTATCTTCAATTGAATTAATGGAAATTACTGATGAACTATTAGATACTATTGAAAAATATCAAGATAGAGTTGCTATGCATTTACATATTCCTCTACAAGGTGGTTCAGATGAAGTATTAATTAGAATGCATCGTAAATATTTAACAGCTGATTATGAAAAAGAAATTAATAAAATACGTTCAAAATTTCCAAATATAGCAATTACTACCGATTGCTTGGCTGGATTTGTTGGCGAAACTGAAGAAAATTTCTTGCAGACAATCAACTTTATTAAAAAAATTGGATTTGCGGAAATGCATATTTTCCCTTATTCAAGAAGAAAAGGAACTCTTGCTGATAAAATGGAAGGTCACTTAGCTCCTCAATTAATCAAAGAACGAGCTAAAAAAATGATAGAAGTTGCTAAAGAAATGAAAATAGCATACGATAAGAAGTTTATAGGTCAAGAATTTGCTGTATTAATTGAACAAAAGAAAGATAACTATTGGGTAGGACATACAACAAACTACCTTGAAGTGTATTTACCAGATAACGGGAATAATTTAGAAAATAAAATAGTTTATTGTCAAATTAATGAACTAAAAAATAATTTACTTTACGCAAGTTTGAAAGGAGAAGAAAATGACATTTAAAGAATATCATTTTAAAAGCTATATTAATGAAGCATTAAATAGCATTAACTTTGTCAATCCCACTAAAGTACAAGAAATTGTTATACCTGAAGCAATCTCAGGAACAAGTTTAATGGTTGAAAGTGCAACAGGCTCAGGAAAAACCCATGCATTCTTACTCCCTATATTAGAAAATCTTGATGAAGATAATAAGTCTGTTCAGGCCATCATTTTATCGCCTACTAGAGAATTAGCAATGCAACTATACAATGTTTGTGTTGAGCTTACAAAACATTCAAAAAAAGAAATAACAGTTGCAAGGGCGATTGGTGGTGTAGATCGCGAATCAGAAATCAAAAAGTATGAAAAAAGTCAACCACAGATTGTTATCGGCACAATAGGAAGAATAGTCGATTTAGCTATTAAAACTAATGTATTAAAAATTCATTTAGCTAATACTGTAGTTATCGATGAAGCAGATATGATCTTTGAAGAAAAAGAACTCATTGAAGTCGATAAAATTATGGGAAAAATTCAAGGCAAACCACAATTCTTAATCTTCAGTGCTACTATTCCTAAGGGTCTTAGACATTTTTTAAGAAAATATTTAGAAAATGTAAAGACAATAACAATAAAAGAAGATAATCTAACTACTAAAAATATTGAACATTACATGTTACAATGTAAAGCAAAAAATAAAGAAGATGTTCTTATTAATTTGTTGGAAATTATTAATCCTTTCTTAGCTTTAATATTTGTTAATAGCAAAGAAAAAGTTGATGAATTAGCAATGAAGCTTGCAGAAGCAGGCTACCGCGTTGGCAAACTTCATGGTGCATTGGAAGATAGAATAAGAAAACAAACTATTAAACGAATTGAAAATCTAGAATATCAATATGTTGTAGCTAGTGATATTGCCGCAAGAGGTATCGATATTCAAGGGGTAAGCCATGTTATCAACTTTGATTTACCTAATGATGTTGAATTTTACATTCACCGTACGGGAAGAACCGCAAGATATAATAAGACAGGTTATGCTTATTCGCTATATGCTTATCAAGATGATGAATATGTAAAGATGTTACAATCAAAAGGATTAAAACCAACATTCGTTAAAATCCAAAATGGCGAAATAGTCCCCGCAAAATTCTATCAAAAGAAAGAACCAAGTTTTGCTAAAAAAATTGAAGAAGAAGTTCATAACAAAACTAAAATGCCTAAAAAGGTAAAACCTGGTTATAAGAAAAAAAGATTAGAAGAAATTAATAAGAAAATTAAAAAAGCAAAAAAAGAACATATTAATGAAATTTATCGTAAAAAGGCACAGAAGGAGCGTCGTACAAAATGAAAATAGGTTCACATGTATCAAACAATGGATTAAAAATGTTAGTTGGTAGTGTTGAAGAAGCGCTTTCTTATGGTGGAAATTGTTTTATGATATATTTAGGTGCACCACAAACAACTTACCGAAAAGATGTTGAACAACTTAATTATCAAAAAGCTTTAGTAATAGCCAAACAAAATGGTATAAATCCCGAAGATATTATCGTACATGCTCCATATATTGTAAATCTTGGTCAAAGCGATGATGAAAAATTTAATTTTGCAATTAGCTTCCTTGCCAAAGAATTAGCAATGGTGGGTAAAGTTGGTTTAAAATATATGGTATTACATCCAGGTGCTCATGTCGGAAATGGTGAAAATTTTGCATTAGATCGTATAGCTGATGGAATAAATGAAATACTTAGATTAACTAGTAATGATAATACCGTAATTGCTATAGAAACTATGGCTGGTAAAGGTACTGAGTGTGGGAAGACTTTTGAAGAAATTAAAAGAATAATTGATTTAGTTCATGACAAAACTAGAATCGGTGTTTGTCTTGATACTTGCCACATTTTTGATGCAGGATATGATATTGTAAATTCATACGAAGATGTAATTAATGAATTTGATGCCGTAATTGGCTTAGAATATTTAAAGGTTATACATTTAAATGATTCTAAGAATCAACTTGGTTCACATAAGGATCGTCATGAAAATATTGGTTTTGGCAATATTGGCTTTAATGCTTTACTTAAAGTGTTAAATGATAAACGCTTTGAACAAATTCCTAAAATTCTTGAAACCCCTTATGTCAGTGTATCAAAACTAGAAAGTTATCCACCATATAAAGAAGAAATTGAGATGTTGAAAAAACAAACTTTCAATGAAAATTTAAAAGAAGAAGTAATAAAAAATCACATGGATTAATTGTCCATGTGATTTTATAACATTGATTTAATTTCTTTTATTAATTCACTTACCAAATCATTTTCAGGGATTTTCCTAATTATTTCGCCTTTTTTAAATAGAAGTGCTTCACCATTTCCCCCCGCAATCCCAATGTCTGCATCTTTTGCTTCACCAGGACCGTTTACGGCACACCCCATTATGGCAACTTTAATTGGTTTATTTACAGTTTCTAGAAACTTTTCAATTTCATTTACGACGAGTTCCATATTGTAGTTAGTTCTACCACAGGTAGGACAGCTAATAAGCGTAGGTTTTTGATATAGGTTAAACATTGCTAAGATATTTTTCGCAACAGGTATTTCATTTAAGGGATCACCAGTTAAAGAAACACGAATTGTATTACCAATACCATCATTCAACAATGTTCCTAAAGTATAACTTGATCTAACGATACCAGAGTTTATTGTTCCTGCTTCAGTTAAACCAATGTGAATGGGATAATCAAAATACTGATTTAATAATTGATTGGTTTTAATTGTTGTATTTATATCAGTCGCTTTAATACTTAAAACTAAATTGTGATAATCATATGATTCGATTAATTCAACGTGTCGCTTCATACTTTCTAGTAAGGCTTCAGGAGTAACACCACCATATTTTTGATATAAATCTTTTTCTAAAGAACCAGAATTTATGCCAATTCTAATTGGCACATTTCGTTTTTTACATGCCTCAACAACGGCTTTTACATTTTCATGACTGCCAATGTTACCAGGATTAATTCTAATTTTATCAATTCCTTGATTGACTGCTTCAATTGCAAGTCGGTAATCAAAATGAATGTCGGCTACTAGCGGAATAGAAGTTCTTTCTTTAATTTTTGATATTGCTAGAGCATCATCAATATTTGAGATAGTCATTCTAACAATGTCTGCACCAATTTTAGCAAGTTCGTTGATTTGTCTTACGGTAGATTCGATATCGCGTGTTTTGGTATTTGTCATTGATTGAATTGCGATAGGATGGTTGCCACCAATAGTTACAGTACCTATTTTAATTTCTTTTTTAAAATTCATAAAACACCTCTTAAAAAAACTCTAAAATTACTTTTAGAGCTATTTTTTTACTACTTTAGAAGTTCCCTTCTTAGCGCTTGTTTTTTTAACTGTCTTTTTAGACTTGGTTGCCTTTTCCTTAACAGGAGTAGTAGCAACAACTTCAACTTTTTTCTTTTTAATCTTTCTTTGTGGAGAGCGAATTCTACCACGTCTTAAAAAGTTATAAATGGTACTTCTAGATGCTTCAATACCATATTGTTCTTGGCATATACGTGCAAATTCGCTAAAGTTAGTTCCACGATATTCACGACGATATAATTTACAAACAAAAGTGCTTATTTCTGCATCATAAGTGTTGTAAGGCTTGTAGTTTTTGTTCTTGTGAACTACACCTTCACGACCTTCATTTAGAACTTGACGTTTCAAATTTCTAACTTGTCTAGTTGTAATGTCAAGCTTTTTGGCAGCCTCTGTGCCGTTTATTTCTCCAAGTAGTAGTTTTTTGATAACTCGAAGTTTACGTTTTTCACCTTTTGACATTTTATGCTTTGCTTTTTCTTCAAATAAAGCTTCAATTTCTTCAGGTGTCAAAATAATTTGATGATTTGATTCTTCAACTTTTTCAGAATTTTCAGCTTCATCAAGTTGAATTTCAGTATCTTTAAATTCTTGTTCTACCATAATAAACTTCCTTTCTTATAGATATTATAACATAGTTGAACATAAAATTCAAATTATATGATAGGAAATTATTAAAAAGTAATACAATAATATTTTATGCTTATATAATTAAATTTGCAAACTATCAATGAAAATAATAAACGTGTGTTATAATAATTACGAAAGAAGAGATAATATGAGCTTAAATATATTATATGAAGATAATCACATTATTGTTGTTGAAAAACCTAGTGGTATTTTATCACAAGCTGATCACACTAATGATATCGATATGCTAACTTTGATTAAGCGTTATATTAAAGAAAGATATCAAAAACCAGGTAATGTTTATCTTGGATTAGTTCATCGACTTGATCGAATGACTTCTGGTGTAATGGTATTTGCCAAAACATCAAAGGCCGCAAGTAGACTTAATGAACAAATTTTAAAGCATGAATTTGTTAAAAAATACTATGTGGTTGTTAAAGGAATAGTTCCTAAAACTGGTAATTTAAAAAATTATCTATATAAAGATGAACAAGAAGTAAAATCATATGTGGTTAATGAAAATAATGGAAAATTAGCAGAACTATCATATCAAAGAATAAATGAAGTTAATGGAAATTCATTAGTAGATGTTAGCCTTAAAACTGGTAGACATCATCAAATAAGAGTCCAATTTGCATATGCCGGATATCCTCTTGTTGGTGATAGTTTGTATGGTAATGATAAAAATAAAAAATTAATGTTACATTCATATTTGATTGGTTTTTATCATCCAACCACTAAAGAATGGTTAGAATTTAGATTAATACCGAGTAATGATGAATGGAAGTTGTATTTTAAAGGTTCTACCTTGCAAAATAATTAATATTGTAGTATAATAAATATATGAATAATATAAACAAATAATGTATAAAAAGAGGTAAATGATCATGAAAAACGAATTTGACCAAAATCGCAAAATATTTACATCGGAATCTGTAACTGAAGGCCATCCTGATAAAGTTTGTGATCAAATAGGCGATGCTATCCTTGACGATATACTTGCACAAGATCCTAATGCAAGAGTGGCATGCGAAGTTTGTGCTACTACGGGATTAGTTTTAGTAATGGGTGAAATAACTACAACCGGTTACTGTGATGTTCAAAAAATAGTAAGAAAGACAGTTGAAGAAATTGGCTACAATCGCGGTAAATTTGGATTTGACGCTGAAAACTTAGCAGTTCTAGTTTCACTTAATGAACAATCACCGGATATTGCTTTAGGCGTTGATGCTGATGGAGCAGGTGACCAAGGTATGATGTTTGGTTATGCATGTAGAGAAACTGAAGAATATATGCCACTACCAATTACCCTTGCTCACAAACTTGCAAGAAGACTTGCGGCTATCAGAAAAGATGGTTCACATAAAGAACTTCGTCCTGACGGAAAAACTCAAGTATCAGTTGAGTATGATGAAAATGGCAAACCTTTAAGAATTGATACAATTGTAGTTTCAACTCAACATGATGAAGAAGTTAGTCAAGAATATTTAAGAGAAATGATTATAAAAGATGTCATTACACCAATTATACCAAAGGAATTAATGGATGAAAATACTAAAATATTTGTTAACCCTACAGGTCGTTTTGTTGTTGGAGGACCAAAAGGTGACTCAGGCTTAACTGGTAGAAAGATTATCGTTGATACTTATGGTGGTTATGCTCCCCATGGTGGTGGTTCATTCAGTGGTAAAGATCCTACAAAGGTTGACCGTAGTGCAAGCTATATGGCAAGATATGTAGCTAAAAATATGGTTGCTGCAGGATTTGCCGATAGAATGCAAATTCAACTTTCTTATGCAATCGGAGTAGCTAAACCTATTTCAATTTGTATTGATACATTTAATACTTCTAAATATACTGAAAAAGAACTAATAGATATCGTAAATGCTAATTTTGACTTAACACCAAAAGGAATCATTAGTACTCTTGATTTAAGACGGCCAATATATCGTCAAACTGCAACATATGGTCATTTTGGAAGAAATGACTTAGATTTACCTTGGGAAAAATTAGACAAGGTTGAAGCATTAAAAAAATATTTAAAATAAATAATAAAAAGGAGAATAGTATGAAAATTTGTATTATTGGTGCTGGTAGTACTTATACACCAGAATTAATAGAAGGTGTAATTAATAAAAGAGATTCACTTCCTGTTACTGCAATTGATTTTATGGATATTGATGAAAGAAAACTTAACATTGTTGGTGGATTATGCCAAAGAATGATTAAGGCAGCAGGGCTTCCTTGTGAAACAAGATTAATCCTAAATGACTATGAAACTGCTTTAAGAGATTCTGATTTCGTTCTTGCGCAAATAAGAGTTGGAAAACTTCCCGCAAGAGTAAAAGATGAAAAGATTCCTCTAAAGTATAACTTAATTGGTCAAGAAACATGTGGTATTGGTGGTATGTTTAAAGGATTAAGAACAATACCAGTAATGATGAATATTGTAAAGATGATGGAAAAGTATTGTCCTAATGCTTGGTTAATTAACTTCTCTAACCCATCAGGAATGATTGCGGAAGCATTATTAAACTATACTAATGTTAAAATGATGGGGCTTTGTAACGTTCCTATTAACACAATTGATAGTATAAAAAAAGGTATGAATTTACCAAATGCTAAAATCGAATATATGGGTTTAAATCACTTTGCATATATTACAAAAATTGAACAAGATGGTAAAGATTATTTACAAGAAGCTATCGAAAGTGGATTCAATAGCGCAACAATGAAAAATATTCCAACAAGTGGTTTCACTAAAGAACAAATTGAAGTAATTGGTGCTATCCCAACTTGCTATTTAGAGTACTATTATTTTAAAAATAGTAAGTTAGAAAAGTTAAAAAATTCACCTAAAACACGTGGTGAAGTATGTATGGAAATTGAAGAAGAGTTATTAAAGATATATCAAGATAACGAATTACATGTAAAACCTGCTCAACTTTCTAAACGTGGAGGCGCAAGATACTCAGAAGTAGCTATTAACTTAGTAGATTCAATTTGGAATGATAAACAAGATGTTCAAGTTGTTAATGTATTAAATAAGGGTGCTATTCCTTTCTTAAGAGATAATGACGCTGTAGAAATCTGTGCTGTTATCGGTAAAGATGGTGCTAAACCATTACCACTTGAAGGTAAAGTAAACGATCATATAAAAGAATATATTCAACAAGTTAAAGCATATGAAAAACATGCTGTAAAGGCCGCAATAAATGGCGATAAGAAAGAAGCAATGCGTGCTCTTATGTCTAACCCATTAGTTGCTGATTTACAAACTGCATCAGATTGCTTTGATGAATTACTAGAAGCTCATAAAGAATATTTACCTCAATTTTTCAAGGAAAATAAGTAATGAAAAAATATGTAATTGGCGTAGATGGTGGAAATACCAAAACTGATTATTTATTGTTTGATATTGAAGGCAACTTTATAGATGGCTTAAGAAGTGGCACTTGTAGTCACGAATCTCCAAAAATTGGTGGATTTGAGGGTGCACACTTAGTAATGAAAGAAAATATCGAGTTGCTATTAAAACAAAATAATCTTTCAATAAAAGATATTGCTTCAGGTGCTTTTGGACTTGCAGGTGTAGATTCACCTTTCCAAAAAGAAGCCTTAGAAAATGTGGTTAAAAGAATAGGCTTTAAAAACTTTGTAGTTGTAAACGATGGCTTTTTAGGGATTAAAGCTGCATCACCTACTGGAACTGGTGTTTGTTCAATAAATGGAACTGGTACAGTTAATGTAGGTATTGATGAAGATGGTAACTGGATGCAAGTTGGTGGCATAGGTTATGTTGCGGGCGACGAAGGTGGTGGCTCATACCTGGCTAGAGCCGCAGTTAGACTTGCCTTTGATGAATGTTTTAGATTTGGACCTAGCACAAACATAACAAGAAGCGTTTTTGAAATGTATGAAATAGACGACAAAAAAGATTTCAGTAACGCAATTGTTGGCAAAAAAATTGATTCAACCTATTTAATAAAAGCCTTATTTGAACATGCAAATAATGGTGATCTCCCCGCAATCTCAGTTCTTGAAACTAGTGGTGAACACATGGCAAGATCAATTGCAGGAGTAATTAAAGAGTTAAATATTAAGGAACCAATAAATGTAATACTTGCTGGAAGTGTTTGGGCAAAGGCTACCAATTTTGCTATGTTAAACAAGTTCAAAAAAGTTGTTTGTGAATTATCAAATAAAAAATGCAACTTTATTGTTCTAAAAGAACCACCTGTTCTAGGTGCTATCCTATGGGCTCTTGAACTTGCAAATGGTGAATTACCAGACAAAGAACTTAAAGCAAAAGTATTAGAAAATATCATAAATTATCAAAATAGTATTAATTAAGTAATTTAGGCCATAACACAATTTATGGCCTTTTTAAATATCACTTATTATGATAATATACATTAATAAAGTTGAAATAAAGTAAAATATTTGGTATAATATACTAGATAAAATACGGAGTGTAAAAAAAATATGTTAAAAAAATTAGTAAATGATATTAAAAAAGGACTTTATAATGCGGTTAATGAACTTGGTTATGTTGATGAAAGTGTTATAAAAATTCCTGAAGATATTATATTAGATAGTACAAAAGATAAAGAACATGGAGATTATGCTACAAATACTGCTATGCGTCTGGCAAAAGTGGCTAAAAAAAAGCCTCTTGATATTGCAAGCGAAATTGTTAGCAAATTTGATGCTAGTGCATATCATATTTCTAAAGTAGAAATTGCAGGTCCTGGTTTCATTAATTTAACAATTGATAAACATTATTTATTAGAAATTGTACTTAAAGTGAATAATGAAAAAGAAGAGTACGGAAAATTAAATGTTGGTAATGCTCAAAAGATTTGTTTAGAGTTTGTTTCCGCAAACCCAACTGGCTACTTACATGTTGGTCATGGTAGAGGTGCCGCATATGGTGATTCACTTGCTAAAATAATGACTAAAGCTGGTTATATCGTTCATAAAGAACACTATGTTAACGATGCGGGAAATCAAATTACTAATATGGCATATAGTGTATATGAAAGATATAAAGAATTATTTGGGCTTCCTATTGAAATGAAAGATGATTATTATCACGGCAAAGAAATCATTAAAGTTGCAAGTGATATAAAAGATGAATATGGTGATAAATTTTTAAATAATTTTGATTTAGAATTCTTTAAAAATTATGGAACTGAAAAGTTACTAAATAATTTAAAATCAGATTTAAAGCGCTTCAATGTAGAATTTGATACTTGGTTTAGTGAAAAGAGTTTATACAAGACAGGTGCTGTAGAAAAAGTCTTAACACTTCTTAAAGAAAAAAATTATACTTATGAAAAAGAAGGAGCTTTATGGCTTAAAACTACCTTATATACTGATGAAAAAGACCGTGTAATCATCAAGAGTGATGGTAGTTATACCTATTTATTACCTGACATTGCTTACCATGCCAATAAATTATCACGTGGATATGATCATTTAATTGATGTTCTTGGTGCTGATCATCATGGCTATATTGATAGATTAAAAGCGGCAGTATCAATGGTTGGTGGAAATTCAAACCTCATTGATGTCGAAATCTTACAAATGGTTCGTGTTTTAGAAAATGGTGAAGAAGTTAAGATGAGTAAGCGTAGTGGTAAAGCTATTACATTGAGTGATTTACTTGATGAAGTTGGTTCTGACGCATTAAGATATTTCTATGTTGCAAAATCATTAAGTACTCATATGGATTTAGATTTAGATTTAATGAAACAAAAATCTAATGAAAACCCTGTTTTCTATGCTCAATATGCTCATGCTCGTATTTCTAGTATTCTAAACAATGCGAATGAAGCTGGAATAAAATTTGAACCAGTTAAGAAATTTAGTAAAATTGACCCAGAAACAGTAAATGATATTTGTTTAACATTATTACAATATCCAAGTGTAATTGAAGAGGCTGCACAAAAACGTTTAGTTCATAAACTAACTCATTATATCGATGAACTTGCATATCAATTACATAGTTACTATAATGATCAAAAAGTAATTACAGATGATACTGAATTAGTTATGGAAAAACTTACTGTTTTAAACGCTGTAAAGATTGTGTTAAAAGATGCCCTTTCTTTAATTGGTGTAAGTGCACCTGAAAAAATGTAATAAATTGTATTTAAATATAATCGTAAACCCTAAGCAGGCGAACCTATAAAGTTTGCCTGCTTTTTTTGAAAGTATATTAAACAAATTGATCCCACTACTAAAAATATACTGCCAATAAATTTTATGCTATATAGTGATTTTTGGCTATCATCCGCATTGTTTAAAGCGTTGTAATTCTAAAGGCAAAATAAATGTAAATTAAGAAAATAATGGAAATAGTTAATTCGAAAATATTATTTGCTTCTGTTTTATATACTGAATTATTAGTATTAATGAATTTCTTTTCGTCGTTATCCGCATTTATATTTAAAACACTAATTGTAATAAATACAATCCAAATAAAGTTTTCAAAATTTAGTCTTAAAATGTCATTGCTATCTTTATTCATAATATACCATTCTATATATTATCTAAATATCTTTAATATCTATTATTATTTTAACTAAATGCTTGCAAGAAATTTAACAACAGAGTATAATAAGTAAGAAAAGTAAGAAAGGTAAGAATATTATGAATAATAAAAATAAATTTATATGGACGACAAAAGTAAGTAATAAAGGTCAAATTGTTATTCCTAAGGAAGCAAGAGAAATATTTAATATCAACGAAGGTGATACACTAATTATGTTTGGAGATATTGAAAAAGGTATTGCTATTGCTAAATATGATGATTATTTAAACTTTGCTCAAACCATATTTAACGCAAGAAATAAGGAGAACGATAATGATTAAAATTGAAGAGTTAACTAAAAAATATAATAAATTAACTGCGGTAGATAAAGTAAGTTTAGAAATTAATGAATATGAATGCTTTGCATTATTAGGATTAAATGGAGCAGGAAAAACCACTCTTATAAATATGTTATCTACGCAAATTAATCCTACAAGTGGTAAGGCGACTATCAATGGTCTAGATTTAAAAAATGATAGTTTAGAAATTAGAAAGATAATTAACATTTCTCCTCAAGAAAGTGCCATTGCCAAAAATCTAACTGTAAGAGAAAATTTAAAATTAATTAGTACATTATATGAAATAGATAATCCTGAAGAAAAAATTGAACAAATAATTGATGAATTTGGTCTTCACGAAAAAGAAAATACTTTATGTAAGAAATTAAGTGGTGGACAATGCCGAAGACTTAGCATTGCTTTAGCGATAATTACTGATCCTAAAATCTTGTTTTTAGATGAACCAACACTAGGCCTTGATGTTAAAGCTCGTAAGATTCTTTGGGACATTGTTGAAAAACTAAAACATAAAATGACGATTATTTTAACTACTCATTATTTAGAAGAAGTTCAATTTCTAGCAGATAGTGCGGCAATCATCAGTAAAGGTAGAATAAAGGTAGTTGGTACAATTCCTGAAATATTGGCATCAACAAATTCAAATACCCTAGAAGAAGCTTTCATAAAATTATCGGAGGAAGAATAATGAAAAAAGTAATTCAATTAACCATACGTAATATTAAAGAAATGTTACGCGATCCCTTAAGTATTGTATTTTGTTTAATATTTCCAATATTAATGCTTGTATTAATGCAATCAATATTTACAAATTTTGAATATATTCCCGATAATTTTAAGATTGCAAATTACGCACCAGGAATATGTGTTTTTGGTTATACTTTCATTGCGATGTTTGTTGGGTTACAAATTGCAAGTGATAAAAATACATCATTCATAAAAAGAATGAACATTGCTCCAATCAATAAATTTACATATTACTTAAGCTTTATGCTTTCTGCCTTTCCACTTGCTATTTTACAAACAATCTTATTCTTTTTAATAGCCTTATTCTTTGGGTTTCCATTTAATTATAAATTTCTATTATCAGTTGTTTACTTAATGCCTTCATCAATTCTTTACATTAGTTTGGGAATTATGATTGGAGTAATCTGCAATAATGAAAAACAAACTGGACCAATATCATCAATCTTTATTACTGTAGTAGGAATTTTAGGTGGAGTATTTATGCCGATTGCTTCATTGAAAGGTGGAATATTAAGAGTTGTTAATGTACTACCTTTTTCACATACAGTAATGATAGCAAGTAATATTCAGTCAGATGGTGCTAGCGCAATCTATCCTCACATCATCTATATTTTAGCCTATACTATCTGTTTTGTTTTGATATCCTTTGTTGTTGAAAAAATAAAAGCAAGTAGGAATTAAATATGAACATAGGAATTGATATTGATGATACATTAACAAATTCGTTTGATTATTTTCAACCATATGTAGCAGAATACTTTAATGTTGGTGTGGATTATTTAAAAGAAAACAATATTTCTTATAGTAATTTTCCTGATAATTGGAAAAAGAAGAACTAAACTTCTTTAGAACATACTATGATAAAGTAGTACCATTTACACCTTTTAAGAAAAATGCAAGTAAAGTCTTAAATAAACTAAAGGAATTAGGACACAGAATAATAATCATAACAGGAAGAACTTAATGATTTTTACAAAGATCCGTATAAAACAACTAGAGAAGAACTTCAAAATGGAAATATTGTCTGTGATAAAGTAATTTGCATGCTTGATAAAGTAAAAGCATGTAAAGAAGAAAAATAGATTTATTTATTGATGATATGATTAGTAATTGTGAAAAAGTAAAAGCATTAGGTATAAAAGTATTATTATTTACAAGTAATGAAAATGATACTAAAGAAACATCATTAAAACGAGTTGATAATTGGAATGAAAATAGTTTACGAAAATCATTATTATTTATTTTGTGCGGTATAATTTTACTAAATATACCACTAATCATCTTAAGTGACATATTTGCACCATGCCATATAATTATAAGTTGCAAAAATTGTGAATAAAATAAAAAACACATTAGAAAAGTATAAAAACTACTTCATTCCAATGTGTTTTTAGTTTATCTTTATGCTAGTAATGTTTGTGTGTGTATGACAAAATCTTATTTTCGGGAGTGTATCGAACGGAAAGCATCATCTGATTCGTATATTTTTAACTATCTAGACAGACATGAATTTATCAATCTAACGCAACAAGGTCAGACTTTTCATAACGATTGTGTCCTTGCAAACTCTTTTTATATTTCCAACATATAATAGCTTCATCCAAACTTCTTCCTTGATTATCTTCGAAGAAATCTCGTATGTATGTATTATACTCAAATTGTTTATCTATCGTTGTTTTACCCTTTTTCTTTTCTTCCAAAATCTGATAATATGCATTAATTGCATTACCATAAGTTTTTCCGGCATTGCTCTTTAACCATTTTTGGAATAAAACATTAAAAGAAAAACTTTTACCTATTTTTTCTTTAAAAAAAGCTCTATGCTTTTCAGAACATACTACATTTGATTCAATTAGTGTATTCTCTGTAATGACTCCAACATCTTTCGTAGTTTTTCTTTTTGTAGAAGTTTCTAACACCTTTCCCGTATCAAGAAAACAGGCAATTCTATCGATAAGTTCAATCTTTCCACCCGAAATAGGCAGATTGTTTTCTCTGCAAAAATCAACAAGCTCTTTTTTCAAATAGTAAAAAGTTCTAAAAGTTTCTCCATCTAATTTCTCATTCAAATCCGGTCTTTCACTCACTTGCATTCTCGCCGTCAACTTTTGATTTGCCTTTTCTTTAATTATAGCATATTATGTAGCATTTTTATATGGCGCCCCTAAAAGGAATCGAACCTTTATCACAAGAATCGGAATCTTGTATTTTATCCATTAAACTATAGGGACATCGAGGTAATTATAGCATTTTTGACTGGGAAATAGTAAAAAATAGCAATATAAAAAACGATAACCAATAACTTGCTAAAAAAGTTAAAATGTGGTATAATATAGAAAAAAATAGAAGTAGGTGAGAATATGTCAGTTGCAGAACAATTAGCAATTATTAAAGAAAATTTAAAGGACTATCCAAATGTCCGTCTTATTGCCGCAACCAAATATTTTGACATTGCTAAAACACGAGAAATAGTTGAAGCAGGAGTTACTGATATAGGAGAAAATCGTAAAGATGTTTTTCTTGAAAAATATGAAGCATTAAAAGATTTGCCAATTACTTGGCATTTCTTTGGAACTATAAAAATTCCACCAAAGCTTTCACCAAGTTTTATTGATAGTATTGATTATTTACATTCACTTGATTCAATTGATTTAGCCAATGCAATTAATAAAACTAGAAAAAAAGCTGAACCATTAAATTGCTTTGTTCAAGTAAACTTATCAGGAAATGCTAACAAGACAGGGCTTACAGAAACAAAAATTATTCCATTTATTAAAAATCTTGCAAAATATAATAAGATAAAAATAGTTGGATTAATGACGGTTGTATATAGTTTTGATGATGATGTACTTACAAATTATTTCAATACTATGAAAGAACTACAAAAAGAAGTACAGGCCCTAAATTTAAGTTATGCACCTTGTACCGAATTATCAATGGGAATGAGCAATGATTATAAACTTGCCATTAAGTCAGGTGCTACAATGATTAGAATAGGAACCCTATTTTCAAAATAAGAGGAGTAAATATGTTCGGAAAAAAGAAAAATGAAGAAAGAAAATTAGGTACTGCCTTTGATCGTTTATTAAACTATACTTTCAAAGAAGATGAAGATATGGATACCCAATTATTAGATCTAGCAGACATTGTTATAGCTAATCGTCCATTACTTGCAAATTTTGAACAAATAAAAAGCATTGGTGAAGTAAATCATGCGGTATCATTTTTATCAGGCGTTGTTTATGCCCTTAATGGTGAAGTGTATTGCCTTGGTGATGAAACTAGATTATTTGCAACGGGAAAAGCCTTTGAGGATGGTTCACTTCAACGTTATGTAAAGGATTTCGCAGTAAATAGATAATGTTAACAAGATTAGGCGATTACTATCGTGAAGCACTAGATGGACAAATTGTGCTTACAAAATTTTTAGATTTAGAAGAAATAAAAGAGATAAATTCGTTAAACAAAGATGGCTTAAAAGTATATCTTTATGGTGGCTATGAAGAAGCCGAAAGGGTTAGAGCAATTGTTCAATTAGCTTATTATGAAGCACCAGAGCCTGCAGATTTCAAAATAGCGATTTATAAAACTGAATATAATGCAAACTATCAAACGATTGGCCATCGTAATGTGTTAGGTTCAATAATGAGTTTAGGAATTGAACGCAATACTTTTGGAGATATTTATATAAATAATCAAGTTATTTATCTATTTTTAACGGAAGAAATCTCAGGGTATATGATTCAAAATATGCCGATGATTATGCATCAAAGATTGGAATTTAGAAAAGTAGATGCTATTTGTGATGATGAAAAAAATCAAGAAGTAACTAAAGAAATTCAAGTTCCAAGTTTAAGACTTGATGCGATAATTGCCAAATGCCTGAATATTAGTCGCGCAAAAGCGGCTGAAATAATTGAGGCAGGTAATGCTTCAATCAATCATTTGATATGTAAAAATATTAGTTATCAATGTCAATTGAAGCAGATAATAAGTATAAGAAAATTTGGTAGAATTACCATTTTAGAAAATTTAAGAACAACAAGAAAAGATCGAATTGTTTTACTTGTTGGAGTTTATCATTAGGAGGAAAACATGAAAGAGTATAAAGATACGTTATTAATGCCAAAAACCGATTTCCCAATGAGAGGTAACTTGGGTGTTAATGAATTAACTATTCAACAAAAATGGGATGACAACAAAATTTATGAGAAAGTATTAAAGAAAAACGAAGGACATGAAACATTCTTCTTACATGATGGTCCTCCATATGCCAATGGTAGTATCCATGTTGGACATGCAATGAATAAAACGTTAAAAGATTTCCTTATCAGATATAAGACAATGAATGGCTTTTATTCACCATACTTACCAGGTTGGGATACTCATGGATTACCAATAGAAACCGCTCTTTCAAAAAATAAAAAGATTAATCGCAAAGAAATGTCAATTAGTGCATTTAGAGATTTATGCGAAAAATATGCTTTAGAACAAGTAGAAATTCAAAAGAAAGGTTTTAGACGTCTTGGTATCTTAGGTGAATGGGATGATCCATATATCACTTTAAACCATAAATATGAAGCAGAACAAATCCGTTGCTTTGGAGTAATGGCTGCTCGTAATTTAATCTTTAAAGGATTAAAACCAGTTTATTGGTCACCATCTTCTGAAACAGCACTTGCGGAAGCAGAAATTGAATATAAAGATGTAAAGAGTAGTTCAATTTATGTTGCATTCAAAGTAGTAGATGGCAAAAATGTTTTATCTAATGGTTGTGAATTAGTTATTTGGACAACTACTCCATGGACTATGCCTGCTAACCTTGCGATTTGTGTAGGACCAGATATTGAGTATTCAGTAGTTGAAACAAATGGTAGATTCTTAATTGTTGCAACAGAATTGATTAATAGTGTATTTGAAGCTATTGGTTATACTGATTACCACATTGTTAAACGAATGATGGGTAAAGAATTAGAAGGTATAACTTATAAACATCCATTATATGATAGAATATCACCAGTTATTTTAGGTGATCACGTTACCCTTGATGCTGGTACAGGACTAGTACATACTGCTCCTGGTCATGGTGAAGATGACTTTGTTGTAGGTAAAAAATATGGTCTAGAAATTCTTTGCCCAGTTGATAGTAGAGGATATTTAACAAAAGAAGCTGGTGAATTTGCGGGATTATTCTATGAAGATGCTAACCAAGCAATCTTAAAACGTTTGGATGAAGAAAATGCTTTATTAAAAGAAATTGAGATAATCCATAGTTATCCACATGATTGGCGTACTAAGAAACCTATTATCTTTAGAGCAACAGCTCAATGGTTTGCTTCAATTGAACATTTCCGTAATGATATTTTAGAAGCAATCAAACAAGTTAAATGGGTACCAAGTTGGGGCGAAGTTAGAATTTCTAATATGATTAAAGATCGCGCTGATTGGTGTATTTCACGTCAAAGAGTTTGGGGTGTTCCAATTCCAATTTTCTATGGTGAAGATGGTACTGCCATTATTGATCAAGATGTTATTAATCATGTTGCGGATTTATTTGAAAAATATGGTTCTAACATTTGGTTTGAAAAAGATGCTAAAGAATTATTACCTGAAGGTTTCACACATCCAAGTAGCCCTAATGGTAAATTTACTAAAGAAACTGACATTATGGATGTTTGGTTTGATTCTGGTACAAGTCATCATGCGGCATTAAAACAACGCTATGGTGTAAGTCAAGCAGATGTATACTTAGAAGGATCTGACCAATATCGTGGCTGGTTCAACTCAAGTTTAACAACTAGTGTAGCACTTACGGGTAAAGCTCCATATAAGACCGTTATTAGCCATGGATTTACTTTAGATGGTCAAGGTCGTAAAATGAGTAAATCATTAGGCAATACTATCGATCCAGTTGCTTGTTGTAACGAATTTGGTGCTGATATTTTCAGATTATGGGTTGCAAGTGTTGAATATCAAGCTGACTTTAGAATGAGTAAAGAATTACTAAAACAAGTAAGTGAATCATATCGTAAGATTCGTAACACATTCAGATTCTTGTTAGGTAACTTAGCTGATTTTGATCCTGAAGTTAATATCGTTCAATATGAAAAAATGTTTGAAGTAGATCAATTTATGATGTGCAAACTAAATGAATTGGTAAAAGAAGTTCATGAATCTTATAATAAATACGAATTTGATGAAGTATATCGTAATGTTTTAAATTTCATAACTAATGAACTTTCTGCTTTCTATTTAGACTTTACTAAAGATATTCTCTATATTGAAGCTGAAGATTCTTTAGAAAGAAGAAGTATTCAAACTGTTTTATATAACACTTTATATTCATTAATTACATTATTAACACCTATTATCCCACATACTACTGAAGAAGTATACCAATACTTACCTGGTAAAAAATTAGAAAGTGTTTATCTATGTGATATGGTAAAATCAACATACTATATTAACTCTGATGAATTAATGGATAAATACGAAAAACTATTAAAAGTTAGAGATGATGTTTTAAAAGCATTAGAAGTTGCTCGTAACGAAAAAATCATTGGTAAGAGTTTAAATGCTAAAGTAACTTTTGTTCCAAATGATGAAGTTACAAAATTATTAGCAAGTATTAAGGCTGACTTAAAACAAATCTTCATTGTATCAGAATTTAACGTAGTAACTGAAGATATTGATGCTACAACATATGATTCTGGTAAAATAAAAGTTGAAGCTGCAGTGGGTGAAACTTGTAGTAGATGTTGGCAAATTGTTCCATCATTAAATCCTGATGAACTTTGCCCAAGATGTGCTAGAATATTAAAGCACTAATAATTAAAATTAAAGAGGAGATTGCAATATGGTCATATATTTTTTTAAGGAAAGAAGCAAAGAATTAATAGATTTTTATGATTTAGTAGATGGTTATTTTGACAAATGTGAGAATACCTCTATCACATCAAATGATAACGAATTAATAATTAACTTTGATATTCCCAACTTTGCATGTTCATATCGATATTTAGTTACTAAACGTTCACGCGTAACTAGCATGTATCGTTTAAATCCAAACTATATGAATACTTTTATGCTTTGTGAAATACCAGAAGCAATTCCTCAGTTTTTAATTCGTTATATATTAAGACAAGTTGAAGAATTATGTACAAAATTTGGTTTTGCAATTTATCATGATATGATTGATAATATTCATGAATTCAATATGTTTGAAATGATTGCATTACTAACTAAGGAACGTAAAAATTATTTACAAGAACATCCTGAAGTAGTAATGTATCCGATTGATCAAGATATGTTGAATGAAATTTGTACATATCAAGCATCACTTAGTGAATTGCCAAAAATCGTTAAAGGTGATGTTGTTGCTTCACCATACATAGTATTAAAAGATTCATCAAACCATATTTACTTTAGTGTAAATTGGCAAGTAGGATTACCAACTACTTTTCCACCTCATCTAGATTTTGTTCACGTTGAAGAAGAAGTTAATTTGGTAAGTTTAGTTCCAGCCAATATCTTTTATAAGTATGTTGACCACTATATGTACGAGATAAAAGATGGATCTATTGATATTAGAATTAAATACTTAAATGAAAAGGGTAGTAATAAGGCCCGTAAGTTAATTAGAAAGATGCGAAAATATGTTGTTTCAGCATATGATTATGAAGAAATAAAATTAACAAATTTAATTGAAAAATAGGAGAATAATATGCAAGTTAATAAATTTATTGATCATACTTTGTTAAAAGCTTTTGCGACAAGTGCAGATATTAAAAAACTTTGTGATGAAGCTATTAAATATGATTTTAAGAGCGTTTGTGTTAATCCGGCTAATGTTCAACAAGCAGCTAACTTATTAAAAGGAAGCGATGTTTTAGTTTGTACAGTAATTGGATTTCCACTAGGAGCCAACACTATTGAAACTAAGGCATTAGAAACAATTGATGCTATTAAAAATGGTGCTGATGAAATTGATATGGTTATCAACATTGGCAAAGTAAAAGAACATGATTATGATTATATTGAAAATGAAATAAAACGAGTTGTTGCGGCGAGCGTTGGTAAAACAACTAAGGTTATTATTGAAACTTGCTATTTAACTGATGAAGAAAAAGTAAATTGCTGCCTTGCTGCAAAACGTGCACATGCAACATTTGTTAAAACTTCAACTGGCTTTGGTACTGGTGGTGCTACAGCTGAAGATATTAAATTAATGCGTGAGACCGTTGGCCCTGAAATGGGTGTTAAAGCAAGTGGTGGTATCCGCAATCTTGAAGATTTAGAAAAAATGGTTGAATTTGGCGCAACACGAATTGGTACATCTGCTGGTGTTGCAATTATGGAAAATTCATCATCTAAAAGTGAATACTAGGAGGAAAAACAAAATGAAAGCTACTCCCCATATTGAAGTAACTGAAGAAGGCAAAATTGCCAAAACCGTATTAATGCCAGGTGATCCTTTACGTGCTGAATATATTGCTAAAACATATTTAGAAAATGTTGAACAATTTAATCATGTAAGGGGTATGAATGGTTATACTGGAACTTATAAAGGACGTAAGATTTCTGTAATGGGTTCAGGAATGGGAATGCCTAGCATCGGTATTTACTCTTATGAATTATTCAAATTCTACAATGTAGAAAATATAATTAGAATTGGTTCTGCGGGTGCGTATGATCCTAACTTAGATTTATTTGATGTAGTCATTGCTAAAGAAGCTTACAGTGAATCAAGTTATGCCTTAACTCAAGCAGGTGAAACTAGAAACGTGTTAAGTGGTAGTGAAGAACTTGCTAAGAAGTTATTAAACATTGCTAAAGAAAAAGGTATTAAAACTCATTATGAAAGAATTCATTCATCAGATGTTTTCTATCGTGAAGGACCTTCTATAGTAGAAAAAATGTATGAAGAAAACAAGTGTGTTTGTGTTGAAATGGAATCTTTTGCTTTATTCCATAATGCAAATGTACTAAACAAAAAAGCCGCATGTTTACTTACAATTTCTGACTCATTAGTTAAGCATACCGAAACTACTTCACTTGAACGTCAAACCGCATTCAATGAAATGATCCAAATTGCACTTGAACTTGCAGAATAATATTTACCACTTGTTTTACAGTTTGTTGTAAACAAGTGGTTTATTTATATAATAGAAATTAATATTAAGGACATAATAAAATTATAATGGAGGTGTATGAATGGAAATCAATAAATTACGCATAAATAATTTTGATTTATACCATATTCCTAATAATAAATTTAAATCTTTCACAATTGGTGTTTATTTCTTTAACCCTTTAGAAGAAAAAGAATTAAGTAGAAAGTCATTACTATCAAATTATCTTACTAAATATAATGAAAAATACCCAACCGAAAAGGCTTTAACAACTTACTTAAGAAGTCTATATGGAATGGATTTATATTGTAGTTATGGTAGAAATGGTCTTGTTACAACAATGAACTTTATCATAAGATCAATAAATGATAAATATTTATCTACTGATGAAGAGTTATTAAAAAAAGCTGTTGATGTATTAGACTTAACTATAAATAAACCCTATTTTGATGATAAATTAATAGATTTTGAAAAGAAGTTATTAATTGAAGATATTAACCGATTATATGATAATAAAAGTCAGTACGCAACAAGACGATTTTTAGATATTATGTTAAAAGATGAAAAATGCCGGTTTTCTTCAATTGGTACAGTTGAAGATGCTAAAGCAATTACTAAAGAAAGCTTAACTGAAACGTATAACAATATGTTAAATTCAAAACATATCGTATATGTCATAGGTGATATTTCTGAAGAAAAAATAAAAGATGCATTTAGCAATTTTCATTTGAAAGATGAAATAAGTGAAAAGCTTGATTTCATCGATTATGAAACTAAAAAAATTGAAAAAGTAACGGAAGTTGTTGAAGAACAAAAAATACGTCAGTCAATAGTTTTAATGGGGTATCGAAGTGAAATAAGACTTAACGATGATTTATATAATGGTATGTTTATGTTATCTAGTATGCTTGGAGGTTATTTCCACTCAACCTTATTTCAAGAAATCCGTGAAAAAAGAAGCTTAGCTTATTCTGTTAGTTGCGACTATAACCCAAGAAAAGGTAACTTTGCCATATTTGCGGGGATAAGTGCAAGTAAATACGATGAGTTCAAATCAGTAGTAAATCAAATAATTGAAGATTACCAAAACGGTAACATTGATGACAATGTTTTTGAGTTAACTAAAAAATCAATCATTAGTGGAATTTATAAATCTGCTGATCAACAAACTTATGGGATTGGTTTTGTCTTAAATGAAATATCAGGAATTGAAAATCATACGATTGAAGAAAAAGTTAATAGAGTATTAAGTATTACAAAAGAAGAAGTAATTGATGCCGCAAAATGTCTTGTTTTGGACACCATTTATTTTCTTAAGGGGACGCTATGATAGAATATAAAAATGATAAAATTCAAGAAAAATATTACGTAGAAGTATTAGAAAATGGATTAACAGTATATTTATATCCCAAAAAAGACTTTTACAAGACTTATGCCATTTTTTCAACTAAATATGGCTCACAAGATATCGAGTTTACCCCAATAGATTTAGAAATTAGTATAAATACGCCTGAAGGTATTGCTCATTTTTTAGAACATAAATTATTTGAAAATGAAGATGGAACTGACGCATCAACGCTATTTGCCAAAACAGGTGCTGATGTAAATGCCTTTACAACTGCTAATCAAACAGCGTATCTTTTTTCCGCAACTAATTCAATTAATGATAATATTGAATTATTGTTAGATTTTGTTCAAGAACCATGTTTTAAAAAAGCAAGTATCGATAAAGAAAGAGGAATTATTGAACAAGAGTTATTAATGTATCTTGATCAACCTCAAAGCGTACTATATTTTGGTCTTCTCAAAAGCTTATATAAGAAGAATAATGTTCGAAATGAAATTGGTGGTAGCGTAGAATCAATTAAACAAATTAATGAGGAATTACTCTACCAGTGCTATCATACTTTTTATCACCCAAAAAATATGGTTTTCTGTGTTGTTGGTAACTTTGACAAAGATGAATTAATTGAATTAATTAAAAGCAATCAAAGCCGTAAAACATTTGGTGAATTTAAACCTATAACTAGAAAATATTATTTAGAAGATGGAGAAGTTAACGAAAAGCATCAATTTACTGAAATGGATGTTAGCATTCCTAAAGTAACAGTAGGTGTGAAAATTCCTTATGAAAAATTAACACCATATGAAATACTAAAAAAGACAATTGCTATTGAAATATTAACGGATTTATACTTTGATGAATCAGCTGATGTGTATGAAAAATTGATGAACTCGCGAGTTATTAACAATAGTTTTGAATATGATGTTTATTTTGAAGAAACCTATCGTCATATCATCTTTAATCTAGATACAAAAAATCCTGAAAAGTTTGTCGAATCAATTACTAAAATAGTAAACAAAATATCAAAACAAGATATAGATGTAGAACAATTTGAAATAATGAAAAAACTATATCAAGCTAGAAATATCAAAAGATTTAATTCGTTAGAATATATTGCTAACTTGATGGTCGAATTTCATCAAAATGATTTAGCTTTTTTTGATTTATTAAAATCTGTTGATGAATTAACAATTGACGATGTACTTGAGGCAAGAAAATACTTTAGTACTAACGCAATGTCTTCATTTACAATATATCCATCAAAGAAATAGGTAAAATTAATTGCAAGTAGTTTATATAAACTACTTGCATTTTTAGTTCAGATTTAGTTTTAACTTAACTTCAACATTACAATTTTTAAAATAATTATAATTACAACCAAAATAGTAATTTATGTTAAAAACATCAACGGGTTGATTATACATAAAATTTACTAATTCATTTATTTCTCTTAACACCAAATCATTGATTTTAGCAAAGTTTTCTTTATCAGATAATGAATCATTCTTTTTGGTTAAGGTTCCTTTAATTGTAAAAGTAATAATAATAGTCTGTTTATATTTTTTAAGTTTATATTTTCCTTTCTTTATATATAAGTCATATTCACCTAAATTGTACGTTGTATTGTTTAGAAGCGATAACCAGTGTAGGGGTTTAAATTCATTGGCAAAGATGGTTAATAAAGTATTATCTTTATTATAAAAAGTATAGCCATCTAAGAATAATGAGTAATATTCTTCATCTTGTCTAGAAAAGATTTTCTTAACACAAGAAATATGTGGCATAAGCAGTGTATAATTATTTATGGTAATAGCTTTTGCAAAATCCATAAAAGTTATTAATTTATAAGATTTTATCAAATCAGGATTGATTAATAAAGTATGGTAAGCTGAAATCTCTGAGAAGTTTTCAATATTAAAAATATCTTCTGGTTTACTATCAGTTGCAAAAAGATAGAAACTAGGATATAAATTTAAGTCATCTTTAATGAATTGATAAAAATCAAATAAATATTGATTATTTAAAAACTTATTGGTGAGAATTACTGTTCGTAAATGATTGTAGTGAATATAAATATTAGATATTTGATTAAGTTTTCGGAAAGCTTCAGTTAGAGTTGGTGCAGTGATTTTCGCAACATAGGCAAGGTTATCAACATTATTTGAAGATATTTCAGCTTGTGCAAGGTTAAAATTATTAAGTACATAGAAATAGCAATCATATTGATTATTATCTTCATTAATGTCTAAACAAATACTATTAATATAAATAACTTTTGTTACATCAATGTAATCATTTCTTTTAGTAATAATCGGAATAAACGAGGTTAAGGTTATTAAAATTAACAAAATTTTTTTCATAGTTTAGTCACCTGATTTAAATCTTTTCTAGGTAGAAAATAGTTCTTTAATTCTTTTATATCAAATGGTATAAAGGGGTATAGATAAAATGTACCATTGTTTTTTTGCTTAAATAAATAAAATATTACGATTATGCTAGCAAGAATAAACCCAATTAATCCCATCGTAAAAGAAAGAATTAAAATGAAAAATCTAAAAATATTTATTGAAGTAATTAAATAGTTGTTTGTTGTTACTGCGAATACCGCAATATATGATATTGAGGTAAGAAATAGAATTATTGCTCCAATTGTTCCCGATTGAATGGCATTTTGGCCGATAAATAAACCACCTAAGATAATGATAATATTTTGAATGTAATTATTAGTTGACCTACTAGTTGAAAAACGGTAGAATTCAAATAATAAGTAAACAATAATAACCTCAACAAAAGTAGGCCAATTGGTACCTTTTTCCGTTGTTTGGATATTAGCAAGCAGGGATATTGATAAGGTGCCACGATGGAAACTAATAATGGCGATAAAAAGTCCCATAAAGAAAATTGATATCAAAAAGAAAATAGTTATAAAGATATGATTGAATAAAGAATAATATTTAGGAGTGTTAACATATGACTTAGAAGTAGTAAAAGTTGAAAGAGTTGTGGGGAGAATTAAAGCAATTGGAGAATTATCTAACATGATGACAATTCTACCTCTTAGTAGGGCAGTAGTAATAATTTCTGGTGAACTTGTATTGAACACTTGTGGTAACAATGAATCAATTTGATACAAGCAATACAAGTCATTAATAGAAGTAATGGCATCTTGTTTAATTGAAGATAAACCATCCAAAACTTTAGAAAGCGAAAAACGGTCATAAAATTTATTAATAAAAAGTACAGCGCATTCAGTTTTGTTTAATAAACCTAATTGATATTTTCTTACCTGTAAGGCATTTGTTTTTAATCTTCTTTTAATAAGTGTTAGGTTGTCACTTAGATCCTCAATTAGGGCATCTCTACTTGCCATAGGGTCTTCGGGATCAAGAATACTTTCGGAAATACTTCGTTTAGGCTTTTCCGCAAACTCAAATTGATAGTAATAACCATCATTAAAGAAAATAAGTACTTTACCAGAATATAATAGGAAATCTAAATTCTTTTCTGAAATATCGGTTATAGGATTACATATCCCAAGAAATTGTTTTGATAATTCTTTGTAATTGGTAGAATTAATGCTTGGTTTAATTTCAAAATTAAACTTTTTAATATCTACAAGTTGCGACATATACACTATATTAAAGGTAACACCATTAATGGTAGTTTCATTAACAACTACATCGTCTTGTAATTTACATATTTTAAAGAAATTATTAATTATTTGTTGCATGTTTTTTTCTCCTTGCAAATTTAAATAAGATAAAGAATAAAGTAAGTATTATGGTCGTTATCATTAAAATAAGAGAAGCAACTTCTTTAGTCATATTTAATTTATAGTTAAATATTACACCAATTGCTAAAACAGTTGGGAAAATCAAGGTAATTATTGAGTTACGTTTACCTTTAAAGATAATTCTTGCAATTTCACATTGCGTTGAAAAGTGAAATATAATGAATGCGGTAGTACAAATTAAATAAAGAATGTCAAGGTGTTCTAGATAATGATTATTGCGATAGGCAAAATATTTGATTAAGTAAGGGTATTTTGAATTCTCAAAATATTTGGGAGTAAAGAAGAGATAACATTCGAAAATAAGTCCAGTTGAAAATACAATAGTTCCAACAATCATTAAGATAAGACTGAACTTGTTTATTTTCTTAGTAGGAATGAATAAAAATAATAACAATTCATCTAAAAATAAAAAAGGAAAACATAAAAGATTATATAAATTATTAAGTTTTAAAGGCGTATGTTTTAATAAAGTAAAATCATGAGTAGTATTACTTGTCAAAGTTAAAGTATATAGTACCAATACTACAAGTAACATAACAAAACCAATGCGAACAATATTTGCAAGACCATAAGTAGACATAAATAGGCAAGTTAAGATTATGAGAATTAATAAAATAAAATGTGATGTTTCTTGGTAGTAATAATCACTAACGATTCCAATATAAGCTGATAAACTAAATAAGCCACTCAATAACAAATATATTAATAAGATAATTCTTAAATAATTGTGATCTAAGATTGTTTTAATACAGTTTGCTTCTCTAGGAATAAATGTAACAGATATTAAAACAAAAGGAAGTATTAATAGAAACACTAAATAACCACAAGTTGGAAAATTCTTTATTGCCATGTTTGCGGCAAAAAGGGATACGCCACCTACGGTTATAAGTACACTATATACGTAAAGTTGAATTCTTGATAATTTCATTATGTCACCCCATAATATAGTTTTAACAAAATAACCAAATAAATACAAAAACTTGCTATTTTTAATATTTTGTCAAATAACTTATAAAAGTATGCAAAGTAATTAATATAGAATGGATAAAAAAATAATTATTTTCAAAATACTGAAAATAACTAATGTTTTTGCTAGATAGGTAATTTTGAATAAATATTTATCCGTGCTATAATGGTTGTACTATATTTGGGGAGGTATAGAATGTTAAATCAAGTTACTTTAATTGGGAGAGTTGTCGAAACGCCAGTAGTGAAAAAGTTAGAATCAGACAATAAAGCTACAACATTGGTGCTTGCGGTGACAAGGGCATTTAAAAATATGAATGGCAACTATGATACTGATTTCATTAGAATATCATTGTGGAATGGTATCGCCGAAAATGCAGCCGAATATTTAAGAAAGGGGGATATTGTAGGTATTAAGGGAAGAATTTCAGTAAGAGATACGGAAGTAAATTTTACCACTAAAGATGAGATTCTTCACAAAAAACTATCGATTTTGGAAGTAATCGGTGAAAGAGTTTGTTTCATTCATACAAATAGGAAAAAAGGAACTGAGGTAGTAGAGGAAGAATTATGAAATAAAGCCATGACTTTTGGTCATGGCTTTATAATTTACTCTTCGCGTTCATTAATAACGTTAATAATTTTTTGAGACATTATTTTAATTAATGGCACAAATGTTGCAATAATTGTAATGATTAATACAAATAATCCTAAATATAATGGACTACGATAAGTCATTGTATATAGTGAAAGTTTTACTCTTTCTAAAGGGTCAGTAATGTTGGATCCATAGTTATCAATGGCTAGCTTAGCTAGTGGAATTGATGCACCATAGGCAAGTAAATTAACAAAGAACATTTGAATAACAAATATTAGCGAAACTTTGAAACCACTTAAGCCAATAGAACGCATTATACCAATTTCCTTTTTAGAATCAACAATTTCAATAGTAAATACGGTCCACATTATACCAATTGTAAGAATAGTAAACACTATTAGACCACCTTTTGATAAAAACTCTACTAGGGGATCAATATTGTAACTTTCAATTTCATCTTTATATTGGAATATATCAATAATATAATGATATTTTGAATTATATAAACTATTGAATTGTTTTAATACTGTCTCAGGATTATTAGATAATTCAACTAAGATATTTTCTTCTAATTTTAAGTTAGAAATAACTTGGGTTGCGGCAATGAATTCATTACAGCCTTTTATTGATAAGTAGAAATTATCAGAAGTAGTTACCCCCGCAATGCGATATTTTTTAATAATGCTAACTGGAGTTTCTACACCATTAATGTTAATGCTAGTAAATTCATTTTTAACATATGCATAAGAATTAAGAATTTGTTGTTGAAGCATCTTTTTTTCTTCTTCAGCACGCCACCATAATTCATTATCAGTGGTTAATAAGTAATACTGCCAATCGTCTAAATCAATTATCTCTCTTAATTTAGCAAGAGGAATGATTATTTCATCTGAACCAATTGGAGCACTACCAAATCTTAAATTTTCATTTTGGTAAAGAACTATTTCACGATCATCAAGTAGTTTGCCACGTACATATACGGTGTAATCATTACTTGTAAAGTTTGAAGCATCTTTATCGTTAGCATAATCAGTACTAGTTCTTGGATTCTTAATTAATTCCACAGTATAAATGTAATTTTGATAACCTTCTTGATTTAAAAGGTAATTGTTAGAATTAGTTACACCTACAACATTGTAACTTTTATTAATTATGACATTATAACTATCGTTTGTTAAATTTGCGGAATCATAAGATAATTTTAGAGTAAATGGTTTAGTTAATATTTTATTAATTAATTCATCTCTTTGTTCAGAAGTATTAGTAGTGTCAGCGAGCATTTCAATTTGTGAATCACTAAAGTTGTAAATGTTCTTTAAGTCACAAAGAGGTACCATTATTTCATTTTCATTATTTGGAGCTTTACCAAAATAGATTTCTTCAGTTGAATAATTTTTAACAAATTGTTCGTCTAAAGTGAAGAAGTATTCAGTATCAATTTTACCAGCACGTAAATCAATTCCTTCACAACATACGATATCATAATATTTATCCCCAATAATTATTGAATTCATTAATAAGTAGTCATAAGCAAAGCTTTTAAAACTACTATCATATTCGGAAATTTGATATTCACTGCTATATAAGATTTGATTTGTTAGCTTTATCCAATTGCTATATTCAGTTTGGACAATTCCCACAATCTTTAAATCAGTTTCAAGACCAAAGTCATACCAACGATTTAAGATATCGTATACTTGAGCGTTTTTATCAATAAGACCAAAATGTTTAAAAGATTCAAATAAGAAATCAGTTATTAATATTTCTGGTTCATTAGGATTAGGAAGTCTACCGGCATATATTCGATAAGTATTAGTAGGATCATACAAAATTACGGTGTTAATTTTACCGGTATAAAGGAAATTAGCTTTTTCAAGTTGATACTTTGTTACATATCTTACTGAGATTGATTGATATTTGTGAATAGTTAAATCACTTGCATATTTTTTAATGTTTTCATAAGCATTGTCGTCTAATTTACCTTTTTGATATTTGTCATAAAAATCTTTATTAGAATTGTTCTGTGAATCATTATATTGATAGATATTAGTATAATGAACGTTATTATTAACGGTAGTGTAGACATTCTGATAAAGTTTGTCACCATTTAGTTCAATGGCAAAAGATAAAAAGGCGAGACTTATGGTACAAATTACGAACATTAAGATGTAACTAAATTTTTTGTGCCACATATTTTTGAATGCAAGTTTTGTAATAGTTGCAAGGGGTACTTTAGCTCTTTTTAGTACAAGTTTATTATTTGTTGTAACTTCTTTGTTGGTATTAGGTTCAACTACTTGTTCATTTTGACTAGAAACATCTAGGTCAACATTTGCGGTATCAAAGCGAAGTATTTCATCTGAATACTTTAATGCAGATTCTTCGTCGTGAGTCACGATTATAATTAAGCGGTCTTTTGATAATTTTTTAAATAATTCAAAGATTTTTTTGCTAGTTTCACTATCAAGGTTTCCAGTAGGTTCATCCGCAATAATCATTTTAGGATCTTTTACTAAGGCTCTAGCAATAGCAATACGTTGCTTTTGGCCACCAGATAGTTGGCTTACTTTTCTTTTTTCAAGTCCAGTAAGTTCTACAGCATCAATTATGTCTTTTACTTTTTGTTTTGCAACTTTACGTTTGCAACCTTGAATTGATAAAGAAAGTTTAATGTTTTCTACTAAAGTTAAATCTTTTAAAATATTGTATTCCTGAAATACGAAGCCTAAATAACTATTTAGATAATTATTTCTTTCACTACTTGAAAAAGAAGAGAATGCTCGGTCTTCAATGTAAATTTCACCACTATCGGGTTTGTCTAGTCCACCAAGTAAATTTAATAGTGTAGATTTACCAGAACCACTTGGTCCAAGAATAAATACTAAACCAGTATCAGGGAATGTATAATTTAAATTACGGATTACATGAATTCTTTCATTACCTGAAGTATAGAACTTGTTTATGTTTTCTAATCTAATCATACACCCTCCTATGAAATTTTAATTACGTCGATTGGTTTTTTACGACTTAGGCTAATTAATGGAATTGCAATTGTAATTAATGGGGCTACAAAAGCAATAGCAAGTGAGATTAAATAACCCATCTTTGTTAGTTTGAAAATTGTGAAATCAATTGGTTTTATTGAAATATTATATGATTTCATAATTAAATTTGCAGCAGTAGCACTTAGGTTATGGTCTAATACCTTTAAGAAAATATTAGCACCTATTGACGCAAGTATGAATGCACTAGCACTAACGAGAAGAACCTGGAATAAGTAGATGAAAGATATTTTAAAACCATTCATACCAAGTGACATGTAAATGCCAATATCTTTTCGGCTGTTCTTTATCGTAATAACAACATAGTTGAAAATCATTAAAATACTAAATAAACATAAAGCAAAGAATATGCCTAAGAATAAAATTAAATTGCTATCAATAAAATCATTAACAACTTGTAATTTAACATAAGAAATATTGTCAATTACTAAATCGTGTGAAGTTAAGTCGCTATATAATGTAGCATTTTTATTTAAATCATCGCTAACTTTTAGAATTAAATAACCACCCATTGAACCGTTAGCATAATCAGAATAGGAAGTTTTTAAATAGTTGTAATACATTTGGTCTTCATTCTTATTGCAAAAATAGATTGCTGCTTCATCATCATTGTCGATGACACCTACTATTTTAACATTGAAAGAAGTAGTGATGCGCTTATAGCCATAAAAAGAAAATACGGCTGTGGCACCAGTTGTAGGATTAATTAGCTCGTTATCTCCATATTCAAGGTTATCAGGGTTAGTGGCACTAGATTTAGGAGGGAAAGTATCTTTTAGATCAGCTTTTATGTATAAATCATAAAATTTCTTAGATACCATTATTGGTTCTAGTTCGCCTTCTTTAGGTTTTTTAGGACCCTCTCTATCACCAGCAATTATGTAGGGCTTCATTGAATCGGTAAACATTGATACTTTTACATTATTTATTAAGTCAGTTTCATCAAAAGCTTTAAAGATAAAGTCATCATATGTGTATTTAAGATTAGAAGTGGAAACAAATTGGTTTTCATCGTAGTCACTAACAAAATCCGAAATTATCATAAATAAAGCACCATAGAAAGCTTTGTTATCGTAATAACTTGCTTGATAATTAGCATCATATAAATAAAAGTATTCATATTCTTCATCAGAGACAGATTCTTTTTTGGCAAATTTATTATAATCGGTAAATATTATTCCTTTAATATAGATTTCCTCATTCATGCCGGGGAACTTAAAGTATTTTCCTGCAAAATAATCTTCATAATTACCATAGAAATCTTCATAGAAATAATTATGAGCAATTAGTGAATCAGCCATTATGTCAGTAATATAACATGTTAGATTTGTTTCAATGTCGTTACCATCATCATCTTTTAAATTTCTAAGATTGAAAGTAAGTGGTTCTTTAGTTGATACTTTGTCAATAGTTTTTAAATCTTTTAAAGTTATAATATTAGTGAATTCTGATAAGTAGAATAATTTATCTTTTTCACCGGTTAAATCAATTGGATTATTTTCATAATCGGTTTCGCGAATATCAACACCAAGTGGTATGCTATTTAGGATTGTGTAGGTATCTTCACCATAAGCTTCAATTAGCTTTTTGTTTGTTCTTGCGTCAATATCGAAGAAACCGGTGCTTATTGTTTGATTATAAAGGGTTTCTTTATGACTTATTTTAATAAAATCATTATGATATTTTGATTGAAATGCAGTATATTGGTCGGTTGCATTAGAAAAATACAAATTAATTGAGCTTTCCGCAAATATTAAAGATATTGTAAAGAAGAGGGCAATCATTAAAAAGCGGAACAGATGTAGTTTAATATTCTTAAAAGATAAGAACATTGAAGTAGTTAGTTTTGGTTGAATAGGTTTAATAAAATTAGTATCGACTAAAGTATTGTTATTTGTTTCTTCAGTTACATCTTCATTAATTTTTCGTTCAGAAATTATTTGTCCATCTTTTAAAGTAATTTCAAAGTCGCCATATTTATCGGCAAGTGTTGTATCATGAGTAACCATTATAACAAGTTTATTAACTGATATTTCTTTTAATATCCCCATTATAATGTCACGATTCTTTTTATCAAGGTTACCAGTAGGTTCATCAGCGATGATAACTTCGGGATTTTTGATGATAGCTCTGGCAATAGCAACTCTTTGGCGTTCACCACCTGAAAGTTGATTCATTTTACGATGTTCTTTGCCTTTTAAGCCAACTTTTTCAATAACTTCTAATATTTCATTTTCATTTTTGTGAACGTTGATGTTCTTTAATCGCAAACTTAAGGCAATATTATCCAAAACACTTAGATTTTTAATTACATTAAATTCTTGAAAGATAAAACCAATGTAAGAGTTGCGATAAGCATTGAAATCATTACGTTTAAAGTTATTAGTATTTAAATTATTAATTATTAAATCACCTGAGTCATAAGAGTCAATACCACCAATTATATTTAATAAAGTTGATTTTCCTGAACCACTCTTACCAGTTATGAAGTAGAACCCTTTTTCAGGAAAGGTGAGATTGATATCTTTTAAGGCGTGAAATTTTTGACTTCCTGAATTGTAATATTTGTTTAAATTTTTAATTTCTATCATAACATGCTCCTAGAAAATTATATCGTCGTAAAATGGTGGTAAATAAAAAGATATTGATGGTACATTATTTTTAAGAGTTAACATTACGAGGCCACAAGTATCTTTATAACCAACAGAAGATTGAACTTTTGCAATGTAATAATCATTTATATATTTAGTTTGCTTGAACAAAGATTGGCCATAGAATGATTTCATATGGTCTACAATATAAGTCTTTTCATATTTATCAGTCATAAAATCATTTTGGAATGTTTCAATCCATGGATCATTTTCAGAAATATTAACTAAGATATTACGGTAAGTATCAATTGCTTCATTATTTACTGATATATAGTAGTTACGATATTCTAAAGCCTTATAAGAAAGAATGTAATAATCACCAAAAGTGAAAATATCTTCATAGAATCTACTTGTACCACTACCGAAGTTGTTGATAAGCCCTGAGGCGATTCGGCAAACTTCATTACCATTAGTAGATACTATGTGATAATTATTAAAGTAATTAGTAGAGTTTCTAAGATAATACATCTTAGCAACCACTGCAACATTATTTTTAAATGAATTTGCTTGAACAAAAGTAGCAACGCTAGTTGTGGGATTACCTGAACTTTTATTAATAGAAGTAGTAGTTAAATATTCACCAGTAGTTGAGATATAGTGATATATAGTACAGTTAATAGTTTTAGTTCTACCAGTAAGTTTACCATCAATAGTATTGAATTCTTCAGCCACATAACTTCCGGTTTCACCAACAACCGCATAACCATCATAGAAATCATTAGCATATTCCCAGTCTAAGTTATATAAACGGTTACCATTACTATCAATATGACTATAACGGAATTCACCATTTGAGTTTCTAAAGCCTATTACCGCATATCCATTATGAAATTGTCCACAGTATTCATAATTTAAACCTTGAGATGATTCGTCTTGATCAAATAAATAAGAAAAAGAATTAGTTTCTTCATCGTATTTTAGATAACCTTGCTCTTTATCATTACCAATAACTAGTAGGTTATCAGAAAAGTATCCAATTGATGTAATGCCATCAGAAAATTCATATAGAATTTCATTACTGTAATTAATAATGTAAGTTTTATTTTGTTTTTTTACAACTGCCATATTCATTGAAAATGGGTAAGCTTCATCGAATTGGGGTTCAATTAAAACTTTTCCGGTATTGGTGATATAGCCAAATAGTCCATTTTTCTTAACTATTAAGTAATCATCAAAATAAGGAACGATTGAGTCATAAGCTTCTAAACTTAAAGTTTCTTGTTTATCGTTTATTATATAAGGAATACTATCTTTGTATACAATAGCTATCGGATTTTCTATTGTTAATTCCTTTTTTTTACAACTTGTAAAAAAACAACAAACTAAAAGTAATATTATTAATATTAAAGGTTTTATTATTGTTAGTTTTTTCATCGAAATCACCTCATTCTATTTATTATATCAAAAAAAGCCTATATCTTCAATGTAAAGGCTTACCAAAAGGGAGAAAATATTGAGGTCTTTTTTACGAAAATAGGGGATAAATTAGTAATGTGATAAATAAATGAAAAAGCATGTCAATAAATGAATACGTTTTCAAAAAAATTATTCATTTATTTGAAATTATCGTTAAGATATTATATAATATAAATGTAAGCGTTTTTATAGTTGAATAGCAAGAGGAGGAGTACTATGAAAGAATATTTAACTAATCAAATTAGAAATGTCGCTTTACTTGGTCACTTAGGAAGTGGGAAAACAAGTTTAAGCGAGTCAATGTTATACCTAAGTAAGGCAATAAACAAAAAGGGTGAAGTAGAACGCAAAAATACTGTATCAGATTATTCTGTTGAGGAGCAAAATCGTTTAACATCACTTTCAACATCAGTAATCCCAGTTGAATGGAATAATTTTAAAATCAACTTCCTTGATACTCCAGGATCAGAAGAATTTTCAGGAGAAATTGCTCAAGATTTAGCAGTAGTTAAAGGGGCTGTTGTCCTTATTGATGCACAAAAGGGAATTGAAGTAGGTAGTGAAAGAGTTTGGGATGAATTAAGATTAAGACATACCCCAACAATTATTTTCGTTAACAAAGCTGATAAAGAAAACGTAAAATTAGATAAAATTATTGAAAATATTAGAAATGGTTTTGGTTCAAAAGCTGTTCCATTTGTAATTCCAATTGGTTCAGGAACTGACTACCAAGGTTATATCGACATCTTATCAAAGAAAGCATACATTGGTCAAGATGAAAAAGAATCGCCAATTCCAGCTGAATTTGAAGCAAAAGTAGAAGAATTATATGCGGAATTCACTGAAATTGTTGCGCAAGAAGATGAAGTATTATTAGAAAAATATTTTGGTGGTGAAACTCTTACTGAAGAAGAAATCACTAAGGGATTAAGAAGTGCATTATTAAATTGTGATATTTTCCCAATCCTTGTTGGCTGTGCAACTAAAGATATGGGTGTAAAAGGCTTGTTAGAAAAGATTTGCAACTACTTACCATCACCTCAAGATTTAAGACCTAATCGTGGAGTTAATCCAAAAAATAATGAAAAACTAGAAAGAAAATCTTTAGATACTGAACCTTTCTCAGCATACGTATTTAAAACATTAGTGGACCCTTTCCTAGGTACTATTAATTTCATAAAAGTATGTTCAGGAACAACTAAAGGTCTTACTGAAGTTTATATTCCAAATACTGATCAAGTAGCAAAAATTGGTGTAATTTCTTGCATTATGGGTAAAACTCAAATAAATATTGATGTTTTACATGCCGGTGACATTGGTGTTTTAACTAAATCTGGCGATATTCAAACAGGTTATACTCTTTGTGATAAGAAAGATGTTATAATGTATCCACCAGTCGAAATGCCTACACCAGTAATCTATGTAGCAATTCATGCTAAAACAAAACAAGATGAAGATAAGATTTCTTCTGCATTACAAAAATTAAACTTAGAAGATCCGACATTTGAAGTAAAACGTAACCCTGAAACTGCTCAATTATTAGTTGGTGGTCAAGGTATGACTCATATTGGTTATATCTTAGAAAAGATGAAAAATATGTTTAAAGTAGATGTAGATACTGCTGACCAAAAAATCGTTTATCGTGAAACTATCCGTAAAATCGGTTCTGCCCAAGGTCGTCATAAAAAACAATCTGGTGGAGCAGGTCAATTTGGTGATGTATGGATTCGTTTTGAACCATTAGCAGACAAAGACTTTGAATTTGCTTCAGAAGTAGTTGGTGGAGCGGTTCCTAAAAACTTCTTCCCAGCGGTTGAAAAGGGTTTAATCGATACTTTAGAACATGGTCCTATTGCGGGATTCCCAGTTATTGGTGTAAAAGCTGTTTTATATGATGGATCATACCACCCAGTTGATTCAAATGAAATTTCATTTAAGATTGCGGCAGCACTTGCCTTTAAAGAAGCTTGTAAGACAATTAAACCAACAATTCTTGAACCTATTATGGAAGTTGTAATAACTGTAAAAGATGAATATGTTGGTGACATTATGGGTGATATTCCACAAAGAAGAGGTTCTGTAATTGGTATGGAACCAGTAGGTAATGGTAAAACTGCAATTACTGCTCAAATACCAGAAGCTGAAATTATCAATTATTCAATTGACTTAAAGGCAATGACTCAAGGTAGTGGTAAATTTACACGTAAGTTTATCAGATACGATGATGTACCTAATCAATTAGTTGATAAAATTGTTGCAGAATACAAAAAAACAAATTAGTAAGCAAAAAGAGTGATTTTTGAATCACTCTTTTTCGTTGCTATTTAGATAGTCTATTTAAGGCAAGGGTAATGCCTAAGATGGTTTTTCCATCAACAGTGTATTCCTTATTATATAAGCTTTTAATTTCTGCCATAGGAATTCTAATTAACTCAATAAATTCATCTTCATCTTTAGGTAAAGAACTTTTAATTAAATTTGTTGCTAAATATATATAAGTAACTTCATTACAAAAGCCAGGAGATGGATAAAAACTACAAAGTAATTCTAAATTACTACAATCATATCCAATTTCTTCTTGGAGTTCACGTCGTGCAGCACTTTTAGGATTTTCACCATTTTCAACTAAACCAGCAGGTATTTCGATAAGTTCATCACCAATACCACTACGGAATTGCTTTACAAATATGAAATTGTTTTTATCATCTATCGCAACAATTGAAACACCAGGTTTGTGCGAGACAACTTCGCGTTTTGCAATCTGGCCATTTGGTAGCTCAACTTCATTAATATCTAGCTTTACAATACGACCATCATAGACGTTTTTACTAGTTATTATTTTCTCGATATTCATTTACTTTCTCCAAAAAGTAGTCAAAGATTATTTCTGATTCTTTGGTATAATATCTTTCAGGATGCCATTGAACTGCTACAATTGGTAATGTCTTATGTTCGATTGCTTCAATTACATCAGCGTTTTTATAAGTAGCAATAAATCCCTCAGGAACTGTTTTAACAGCTTGATGATGAAAGGTGTTTACTAGGAATTTTTCGGGTAATAATTTAGAAAGATTTCCCGTAGCAATTCGTTCAACGTAATGTTTTTTATCAACTGCTGGATGTTCTAATTTATCCGTTTCAATGTCTTGAGTTAATTTTCCACCTAGGAATGCCGCAATACATTGGATGCCTCTACATATTCCTAAAACTGGTAGTTTATTAATTATTGCATATTCAATAATTTCTTTATCAATTAAATCAGTTTCTTCATCAATACCTTTTGACAAACCTAAATCATTTGTTTCACCATAGTATTTAGGATCAATATCATCGCCACCTATTTCGAGAATTCCGTCGCACATTTTTAAAGAATTTAATAAATTTGGTCCTGGGACAAGAATTAGGGGAATCGCATTTCTGTTTACGATTTGGTCAATATAATCAGTATTAACTTGCAAAAAATGTCGATTAGTTTCTTTGTAAAAAGCATAGCGTGGGCTTATGCCGATTATTGGTTGTTTCATAATTTCACCTCAAATAGATTTTATCATTTTCGAAGAAAAAAAACCAAAAATAAGATAAAAAAATTTATGTTATTCACTTTTAATAAATATTTAAAAATGATATAATAGAAAAAGAACATCGTATAAATATTTTTGAAAGGAGCAATGAAATGAGCAAAAAGCTAAGTGAAGGTAATGCCTCTTCAAAGAAAACGGAAAAGAAAAAGAAAAAGAAAAAAACAGTTTATGGTACGTATAGTGAAGATCGTAAAACTCCCAAATATGTAAGTAGTAAAAATTATAAAGATGGACTTACTGATGAAGAAGTTAATGAAAGAATTGAAAATTTACAAGTAAATATTGAAGGAAGGGTAGAAAGTAAATTTACTAAAAATTTCAAATTAGTTTTTAAAGTAATAACTAAAAACACTTTTACTTTTTTTAATATTTTGTATATTATTGTTTTAATATTATTGTTAGTAGCAAATGCCTGGAATAAACAAGCAGGAGTAAATGATAGTGTAAAACAATTATTAAATTTAGGTAGTGATAAAACCTTTGAATTTGGTTTAGCAACCTTCTCATTCGTAATAATTGTTAGTATTAACCTTGTTATTGGGATAATTCAAGAAACTAAGTCAAAAATTGCAATTAATAAATTAAAACTATTGACTAATCCCAAGGTAACATTAGTTCGAAATGGTGAAAAAGTTGTAATGAAAGAAACCGATGTAGTTTTAGACGATATCGTTTATTTAACTCCTGGTATTCAAATTGTTGCGGACATGGTACTACTAGAAGGTGAAGTTGAAGTTAATGAATCACAACTTACTGGTGAATCAGTACCAATTAAGAAAAAAGTTAATGATGTAATTTATTCAGGAAGTTTTATGGTTTCTGGTACATCATATGCAAAAGTAATCCATGTTGCAAAAATGAATGAAATTAATAAATTAACATCACAAGCTAAGAAATATACTGAGCCCAACTCACAAATACTTTCAGGTCTAAGAAAATTACTAGTTGTTATGGGCTTTATTATTGTCATAACATCGGTTGCAATGTATGCGTGGTCATGGAACTGGAAAGGCTTTAGGGATTTGTTGTATGGTGGTGATTTATCTAATCCTGATTTGATTATTCCGCTTAAAGCTAATTATATTGTGGCGATTAAACCAATTACTGCCGCAATCATTGGTATGATACCTGCGGGATTATATTTATTAACATCAGTTGCTTTATCGGTTGGGGTATTTAGATTGTCAAAACACAATACCTTAGTTCAAGATAATTATTGTATTGAAATGCTAGCCAGAGTTAATGTATTATGTTTAGATAAAACAGGTACTATCACAAATGGTAAGATGACAGTTATTAAACACGAAATCATTAATGAACCTGACAAAACTAATATTGAAGATGTCATAAGTTCAATGAATGCGGCATTACAAGAAACTAATGCAACGGCACAAGCCCTTGCTAATTACTATGGGATAAAATCAGTTTTAACACCTACAATGGTTGTTCCTTTCTCATCTGATCGTAAATATAGTGCGGTTTCTTTTGGTGAAACAAATACATACATTATTGGTGCACCTGAATTTGTTTTAAAGAGTGGATTTGAAAAATATGCTGATAAAATTTCTGATTATGCCAATAAAGGATTGCGTGTGCTTTGTTTAGCACATTCAAATTTAGCTGTAAAAGATGGTAAGGTACAACGTGTACCTAAGTTAATCGCCCTGATACTTATTGAAGACCAAATTCGTGAAGAAGCCAAAGATACAATTGAGTATTTTAAAGAAAGTGGCGTAGAAGTAAAAGTAATATCTGGTGATAACCCAGTAACAGTATCAGAAGTAGCACGTAGAGTTGGAATTGAAAATGCCAGCAAATGTGTTAGTCTAGATGGTATGAGTGAAGATGAAGTAATTGAAGCAGCTAGTAAATTTACAGTCTTTGGAAGAGTTAAACCAGAACAAAAGAAATTACTAGTACAAGCCCTTAAGAAACAAGGAAAAACAGTAGCGATGACTGGTGATGGTGTTAATGATATACCTGCATTAAAAGAAGCAGATTGTAGTATCGCAATGGCATCAGGCAATGACTCAGTAAAAGGGGTTGCTCAATTAGTATTAGTTGATTCTAATTTTGCCTCAATGCCAAAAGTAGTTGCGGAAGGAAGAAGAGTAATTAACAACGTTCAACAAACCGCAATGTTATATTTAGTAAAAACCCTATTTATGACTTTCCTTGCAATCTTAACTGCCAGTGGATTCTTCTATTTGTTGGGCCAAAAAGATGCAGATATTCCTCTTTATCAAAGATTTTTAAGAAATGCTACATTCCCTTTTAGTGGATCTAATCAATTACTAATATTAGAAATGTTTGCAATCGGTATACCATCAATGTTCTTAGCATTACAAGCAAATAATACGCCAGTTAAAGGTAACTTTATGCGAAATGCTTTAAAGAGTGCTATTCCTGGTGCAGCTGGTATCGTTGGTGCAATCGTATTTACTTATTGGTTCTCAAGAGAATATGGCTTTGAAGTTCCAGAAGTAAAGACAGTAGTTGCAATGACTGCTACACTTACTTTACTAGTCGTTATGTGTAGAGCATGTTTACCTTTTAACAAGAAAAAAGTGGTTTTGTGTATTCTTATGTGGGTTGTTTCAATCGCATGTATTCTAACATCAATGAAAGGTAAAACAATTGGAATTCCTAAAACTAAAATCAAATTTGATTTTGAATATGAAAGCCTAAAATGGGATACCGTTAGAATCGTTGATAAGGCTACTGGTGAAGTAAATCCAGTTAATGTAAATATAACGGAACAAGGTTATATATTGTTGGATGGTGAAACAATTTTAGTCGATGGAAAAGAATATAAAATTGAAAGAGCTTCTAATGCTACCGCAACTTGGCTTGCCTTCAGTATGGTTGTTGTTTCAATAACTTTGATGTTAGGAGTAGAACTTTTAATTAAAAATATTGAATTAAAACAAGAAAGAATGAAACATAAAGAATTTGAGAAAATAAAAGAAAAGAAAAAGAATCCTCAAGTTTTAAAGATTAAATATTAAACGATAGTGGTATCTAAAAAGGTACCACTTTTTGTTTGCCAAAATAATAGCCTTTGTTTTGATACAAATGAAAAAGTTTATTTGCCTACACTAAAGTAGAAATGATGAATAAAATAAAGTGTACCATTGAAGAGGTGAAAATGTGAAAAAATTAGAAATGAAGAATGTAAGTAAGACATTTTATACTGAAATAGGAGCACTTGATGTATTAGAAGATATAACCTTTAATTTAAATGAAGGAGAAATAATTGCAATTGTTGGACCGAGTGGTTCGGGTAAATCAACACTACTAAACATAATATCTAAATTGATTGAACCAACTGAGGGGGAAATCTATGTTGATGGTGAAATAGGCTACATGTTTCAACGCGATCATTTATTTAATTGGCGGACAGTTTGGAAAAATATAATGCTAGGATTGGAAATAAAAAAAGAAAAAAATCAGGAAAATATCGATAAGACAAAAGAGTTATTAACTAAATATGGATTAATAGATTTTATAAATAGTTACCCTCAAGAACTATCAGGTGGGATGAGACAACGCATAGCTTTAATTAGAACACTAGCTACTAATCCTCAAGTGTTGTTACTAGATGAACCATTTTCAGCATTAGATTATCAAACTAGAATAAATGTCAGTGAAGATATTTTTAAAATGATAAAAGATTCTAATGTTTCGGCAATACTAGTTACTCATGACATTTCAGAAGCAATTGCTATGGCAGATCGAGTAATAGTTTTATCACATCGACCAGCAAAGTTGAAAAAAATAATTGACATTAAAACCGATTCACCTGATAATACGCCATTTAATAAAAGGCTATCTAGTGAATTTAGAAAGTATTTTGATGAAATATGGGGGCTTTTAAATGAATAATCCATTTCTAAAACGACGAAGAAAAGAAGCAATCAAAGTATTAATTGCCCAAATAGTTATTTTAGTTTTATTTGTAGGGTTATGGGAATTACTATCTTCACTTGAAATAATTGATGCCTTCTTATTTAGTAAACCTAGTAGAATTGTGAAATTGTTAGAAACTTATATTGTTACGAAAACAATATATAAACATATTGGCATATCATTACTTGAAACAATGTTGGGATTAGTTATTGGAACCCTAGCTGGTTTACTTATCGCAATTATTCTTTGGTGGAATAAAATAATAGCTAAAATAATGGAACCATTTTTAGTAGTATTAAATGCTTTGCCTAAAACAGCTCTTGCGCCAATCATTATAATTTGGATGGGAACCGGCATAAAGGGAATCACTGCGGTGGCGGTTTCAATATCATTAGTGTTAACAATTATTTCAGCATACAATTATTTTATTCAAGTAGAAGAAGAAAAAATAAAAATGCTACAAAGTTTTAATGCAACTAAATTACAAATATTATTTAAATTAGTTATTCCTGCTAATCTAGCCAATATAATAAGTTTAATTAAAATAAATATTGGTATGAGTTGGGTAGGCGTTATTGTTGGTGAATTCATTGTTTCAAGGTATGGAATTGGCTATTTAATAATGTATGGTTCACAAGTGTTTAATATGGATTTAGTTATGATGGGGGTCATTGTCTTAGCTATAATTTCATTTGTGATGTATGAAGTAGTCAATATAATTGAAAAAAATATAAAAAGAAAGAGGAATTAATTTGAAAAAAATATTTTGTGCGTTAGCAATTTTATTGGTAGGTTTTACAACTACTAGTTGTCGAAAAACCAAATATAAGAAGATAAAACTTGTTGAGGTAGCTCGTTCGATATTCTACGCTCCTCAATATGCCGCAATAACCAAAGGTTATTTTAAAGAAGAAGGTCTTGAAATTGATTTAATTAATGCTAATGGAGCGGATAAAGTTACCGCCGCATTATTATCAAATGATGCGCAAATTGGTTTGCAAGGTCCCGAACCTACCATTTATTTATATAAAAATAATAAAAGTAATTATCTGATTAATTTTGCTCAATTAACGAGAACCGATGGAAGTTTTATTTTTGGAAGAATTCCTATTGAAAACTTTACTTTAGCAGACTTAAAAGGTAAAAGCATCTTAGGTGGTAGAAAAGGTGGCGTACCAGAAATGACTCTTGAGTATGTCTTAAAACAAGCAGGATTAAACGTTGGACAAGATGATGATACCAAAGATGTAAATGTTCGTACTGATGTTGCTTTTGCGGCATTAACGGGATCATTCTTAGAAGGAGAAGGCGATTTCGTAAGTTTATTTGAACCAACAGCTACAACTTTAATCAATCAAAAGAAAGCCTATCTTTTAGCCGCAACAGCTGAATATGCAGGAGAAATTACTTATACAGCATACTCAACTACTTTGGATTACTATAACAACAATAAAGAGGTTCTTGAAAAATTCACAAGAGCTTTATATAAAGGACAAAAGTTTGTTGAAAATGCTACCGATAAAGAAATTGCGGAAACTGTACAACCATTCTTTACTGATATAAACCTAGATGTCTTAATTGAAGTAGTTAATAGGTATCGTTCAATAAATGCATGGTGTAAGACCCCGATGTTTTCAAAAGAAGGCTTTAATCGTTTACAAGATATTATGATTGAAGCAAAAGAGTTAGATAGTAAAGTCGAATTTAACGATTTAGTAAGACTTGATATTGCGGAAAAAGTCATAAAAGACGAAAAATAAAAGAATAGTATACTTTTTTTCTTGTAATTCTAAAAAAAATGTGATATAATAAACTGAAAATATAGGACTAATGGTTTGGTGTATGGGAAAAGAATATATTCTAACAATTGATCAAGGTACAACAAGTACAAGGGCAATAATATTTGATAATAAAGCCAATGTTATTGCGGAAAATCAAATTGAGTTTTCTCAAATATGTCCCCATAATGGTTGGGTTGAACACAATCCCGAAGAAATATGGGAATTAACTTATCAAACAATTAAAAACGTTATTTATACAAGCAACCTAGATTTAAATAAACTCAAAGCTATTGGAATTACTAACCAACGAGAAACAACAGTGATATGGGACAAAACTACTGGGAAGCCAGTCTATAATGCGATAGTATGGCAATCACGACAATCCCAATCTATTTGTGAAGATTTAATTAATCGTGGACTTAGCGATATCTTTAGGAAAAAAACGGGTTTGATTATTAATCCGTATTTTTCTGCTAGTAAGATTAAATGGATATTTGATAACGTTGATAATGTTAAAGAAAAAGCTGAAGAAGGAAAATTGTTGTTTGGAACCATAGATACCTATTTATTATGGAAACTTACAAATGGCAAGGTTCATGCTACCGATTATAGTAATGCTTCTAGAACTTTGATCTATAATATTAATGAGTTAAAATGGGATGATGAATTATTAGGATATTTTGATATTCCTAAAAACATTTTACCTGAAGTATTACCAAGTAGCCATATATTTGGTTATGCAACTGGTTTAACTAGTATCGATAAAAGATTTAGCCAAATACCGATTGCTTCAATCGTAGGGGACCAACAAGCATCATTATTTGGACAATGTTGTTTTGAACCAGGAGATTGTAAAAGTACTTATGGGACTGGTTGTTTTATCTTAATGAATACTGGTGAAAAACCAATAACTTCCAATTATGGATTACTTACAACTATCGCTTGGGGCTTAAATGGTAAAATAGAATATGCATTAGAAGGTTCGGTTTTTGTTGCAGGGTCAGCAATTCAGTGGTTGCGTGATCAACTAGAATTTTTCGAAAAATCTTCTGATTGTGAAAAATCAGTAAAAAGTAACAATCCAAGTAATGGCGTTTATATAGTTCCGGCTTTTGTTGGTCTTGGAACCCCTTATTGGGATAACGATGCAAGAGGTGCAATTTTTGGAATCACTAGAGCAACTACTAAAGATAATATTGTTGCCGCAACCATTGAATCAATCGCTTATCAAGCTCGTGATGTGATGGATGCCATGAAAAAAGAATCACAAAATGAAATTCAATATTTAGGTGTTGATGGTGGAGCCAGTGTAAATGATTATATGATGCAATTCCAAGCCGATTTATTAAATGCTAAATTAATTAGACCTACTTGTTTTGAAACAACAGCTTTAGGTGCAACATATTTTGCGGGACTCGCAACAGGAGTATTTAAGTCAAAAGATGAAATAAAAAAATTACATCAAGTTGAACAAATATTTATGAGCCGCATTGATGATGAAATGCGAGACAAATTAATCAAAGGTTGGAAAAAAGCAGTTGATGCTACTTTAAAATTCAAATAAAAAACAAAAAAATAATATATTATAATGGAGGAAAATTATGGGACTTTTTAGACAATTATTAAAGGTAATAGAATGGAAGGATGATTCAACCGATCAGATAGTATATCGTTATCCGATGACTGATCGTGATGAAATCATGAATGGATGTCAATTAGTAGTACGTCCATCTCAAGTTGCTATTTTAGTAGCAAGCGGTCAAGTTGCCGATGTTTATGGTGAAGGTTTACACAAACTAACAACTAACAATATGCCAATTCTTACAAAATTATTAAGTTGGAAGTATGGATTTGACTCACCATTTAAAGCTGAAGTTTACTATGTAAATGTTAAACAATTCATTAACTTAAAATGGGGAACTTCTAGTAAAGTTAGCTTAAGAGATGCTGACTTTGGTATCGTACGTTTAGGCGCAAGAGGTACATATAGTTTCAGAGTTAAAGATGCTGCTCAATTTATGCGTGAAGTATTTGGTACAAATCGTGACTATGGTACTGAAAGCTTAAAAGAATATTTCAAGAGTATGATTGTTACAAGTTTCTCTGATGCATTAGGTGAATCAAAGATTCCTGCTCTTGACATTCCATCAAAATATCGTGAATTAAGCGATATCGTTAAAAAAGAAGCACAAAAAGACTTTAATGCTTTAGGTGTTGAAATTGTTAGCTTATTTGTAGAAAACGTTTCTTTACCAGAAGAAGTAGAAAAAGCTATCGACCAAAGATCATCTCTTGGTGCTATGAGTGGTAAATTAAACGAATTTACTCAATATCAAACTGCCCAAGCTATTAGAGATGCCGCAAACAACCCTAATGGTGGAGCTGGAATCGCTGGTATGGGTGTTGGCTTTGGTGCTGGTATGGCAATGAGTCAAGCAATGAATCAATCAGCTTATCAACAACCTCAACAACAAGCTGGTTCTCCAATGACAACTTGTGCAAGTTGTGGACAACCAATGAATGCAGGTGCAAAATTCTGCCCTAATTGTGGTAAACCTGCTGCTCAAACAAAATTCTGTCAAAACTGTGGAGCCCAAGTAAGTGCAGGTGCAAAATTCTGCCCTAACTGTGGTAAACAAATATAATTATCAATATTAAATAGTAATAGGATTTTATATGAATAATAGTAATTTAAAAACCGCAGACGATTTTAAATGTCCTGGTTGCGGGGCCCCAATTTCCTATGATCCCGCAACCGGCGGACTTCATTGTGAATATTGTGGCTATGAGGAAAATATAAACAAAGAAACAAGCGATATCGAAAACGATTTTGTTGAAGGACAAAATGAAGATAACAATTGGACGGCGGAAACAAAGATAATTCACTGTGATAACTGTGGTGCTGATAATGTACTTAATGCGGGGGAAATGTCTGTAACTTGCCCATTCTGTGGTTCAAATCACACAATTATGACTAATCAAGTTACAGGAATTAAACCACATCGTATTATTCCTTTTCAAATTCCTAGTCAAAATGTTAAAGATGCTTATCGTAAGTGGCTTCGTAAAAAAATATTTGTTCCTCGTAAGGTAAAAAAACAAATTCCTAATATTAAACTTAATGGCGTTTATTTACCAATATGGACATTTGATAGTAATGCTAGTAGTTCTTATGACGGAAAACTTGGTAAATATTATACAAGAACTGTTGGTAGCGGTAAAAATCGACGTACTGTTACAGAAATTAGATACTTTTGTATTTCAGGTAATAAAAGTTTATTCTTCGATGACTTTATTGTAAATGCCGGAACCAAAATTTCTCAACAAGAAATGAATGCTATTGCACCATTTGATACAAATAATTCATTTGTATATGAAAAGGAATTTATGGCAGGTTTTAGTTCTGAACATTACTCAGTTAGACTTAATGATGGTTGGAACATTGCAAAAGGTAACATGGATGAATCTATGAAACGCGCAATTCTAAGTGATTATCACTACGATGTTGTAGCATATTTAAACGTTACTACAAACTATACTGATATCAAATACAAATATGTTTTAATACCAGTATGGATTGGCATTTATATATACAAGAATAAAACTTATCGTTTTATTGCAAATGGTGTTACAGGTAGATTTACTGGTAAAGCTCCTGTATCTGCATTAAAGGTACTATTATTTGTTGCAATAATTCTAGCAATAGTGATTTTACTTTTTGTATTGACACAGTCTGCAGATGCATAAGATAGGATTTATTAATCCTATCTTTTTTCTTGATAATTATAAAAAAATAATCTAGTAAATTATATAAAGGAAAAAGACAATGGATAAAAAAGCGATTGAATTGATAAAAGAAGCCCTAATTGAAGATGGTGTAGATAACGACATAACTACCCTTAATTTAGTTAGTAAAGATAAAATGTTAACCGGAAGCTTTATTGTTAAAGCAACGGGAGTAGTATCGGGAATCGATGTTGCAAAAGAAGTATTTAAACAAATTAATCCCCGTATAAAAATGGAAATTTTAAAAGCCAATGGTACTTTTGTTAACCGTGGTGATGTTATTGCAACAATTGAAGGCCCAATGCGTGACATACTAAGAGGCGAAAGAGTTGCGCTTAACTTCTTACAACGGATGAGCGGTATTGCCGCAACAACCGCTAAATTTGTTCAAGAACTTGCGGGGACAAATTGTAAAATTTTAGATACTCGTAAAACTGCTCCCTTATTAAGAGTCTTTGAAAGACAAGCTGTAAGAGATGGTGGCGGTGAAAATCATCGTTTCAACTTATCTGATCGTGTTCTAATCAAAGATAATCATATTGCCGCAAGCGGTTCAATTCAAGATGCTGTCAGCATTCTTAGAAAAGCCGTTGGTAGGGGAATGATTATTGAAGTAGAAGTAGAAACTTTAGATGAATTTATGGAAGCATTAAATACATCGGCCGATGTAATTATGCTAGATAATATGAGTAATGAAGTTATGAAAAAGTGTGTTGAACTAAATGAAGGTAAGAAAAAACTTGAAGCAAGTGGAAATATGGAACTAAAAAAGGTTCGCAGTGTTGCCCTTTTAGGAGTAGATTATATTTCCGTAGGTAGTTTAACACATTCTTACAAAGCGCTTGACATTAGTTTAAAGTTTCGTAAAAGTAATTTTAGATAAATAATAACAATATATGGCTATTCTTATAGTCATATATTGTTACTAATTGTTAATAAATTGAAAAAATAATATATATTTGGTATAATATCTTTGTTGCCGTCATAGCTCAGTAGGTAGAGCAGCTAACTCGTAATTAGCAGGTCACAAGTTCAATTCTTGTTGTCGGCACCATTAAAAAAGATTATATGCCCACCTAAGGTGAGCATTTTTATATGAAGGCGGTGTTAAAAAATGGATTGGTTGGTATTTGCCTTATTAGGAGCATTTTTCACAACAATGGCAGCAATTCTTATAAAATCAGGTGTAAAATACATTAATACTAATTTTCTACTAGCTTATCGAACTTTGATTATCATCGTATTTTCGGTTGTTGCTTGTTCAATAACTGGAAATATTGATGATATTGACAAAATAGATCAAGTAGGGTTGCTTTATTTAGGCCTTTCAGGTGTTGCGACAGGCGCATCTTGGCTATGTTATTACAAAGCATTACAACTAAGCACTTTTAATAAAGTAGCACCATTTGATAAATCTAGTTTTGTTTTGACTAACCTATTATTCTTGATTTTCTTCTTTGATGTTACAACTAAAGGTGGAGATCCAATTACTATAACAATGCTAATTTTATCAACAATTTTGATGTTAGTAGGAACCATCTTTATGGCAGGTAAAGAAAAGATTAATGGTTCAACTGATAAAAAATGGCTAGTATACGCTATCTTAAGTGCAGTATTTGCTTCGATAGTATCTATACTCGTAAAAGCAGGACTAAAGACGGTTCCAAGTGATTTAGGAGTTTTTGTAAGAGCAATTGTCATATTTGTGATTATGGTATTATTAGTATTTTTCAGAAAAGACTATCAAAACATTAAGCAAACACCTCCTAAAACCTGGGTTTTCCTAACTCTTTCTGCTCTAGCAACTAGTGGGGCCTGGTTATGTGTAGATGAAGCATTAGGAAATGAATATGCTAATCCAGTAGTTGTTACTTCCATTGGTATGTTATCAATCTTACTATCAATGGTACTATCATTCTTATTATTTAAAGAAAAATTTACTAAGAAGTCACTACTAGGACTATTATTACTAACTATTGGTATAGTTGCCATCATAATATTTGGAATATAAAATAAAGGGAGATAACAATGATACAACTTGGAAATAACTGGGATAACATTTTAAAAGATGAATTTCAAAAAGAATATTATTTAAATTTACGTAAATTTTTAAAAGAAGAATATGAAAACTACCGTATATTTCCATCAATGTATGATATTTTTAATGCATTAAAGTATACCGATTACAACGATGTAAAAGTAGTAATTATTGGTCAAGACCCTTATCACGAAATCGGTCAAGCTCATGGATTATGTTTTTCTGTTCAAGATGGGGTAGCATTTCCCCCATCATTACAAAATATTTTTAAAGAACTAAATGCTGATTTAGGTATTCCAATGCCTAAAAGTGGCAACCTAACTAAATGGGCAAAACAAGGTGTACTTTTATTAAATACGGTTTTAACTGTTAGGGAGCACTATGCAAATAGTCATAAAAATAAAGGTTGGGAGACATTTACCAACGCCGTAATCGAAAAGCTAAATGAAAGAGAAGACCCAATAATCTTTTTATTATGGGGAAATGGCGCAAAAAGAAAAAAAGAGTTAATAACCAATAAACAACATATTGTTTTAACGGCTGCACATCCAAGTCCTCTTTCGGCTTATAATGGCTTTTTTGGATGTCACCATTTTTCAAAAACTAATCAACTACTAATCAATATGGGAAAAGAACCGATTGATTGGTCACTATAATATAGAAAGTAGAATAAAAGCAATGGAAGAAAATATTATCGTAAAACTATTAAATGATAAAGATTTGGGAACCAGTAGACTATTAACACGCGAAGAAGAACAAGAAATATTTTCACTATATGCCAAAGATAAAAGTTTACGTGAAGATGTTCAAACTATAATGATAAATGCTAATCAAAAACTTGTTTATAGCATTGCTAGAAAATATCGCCCCTTTATGAATGCTTCATATGATGATATTGTTCAACTTGGTAGAATTGGTTTATCCAAAGCGGTCGATAAATATGATTTATCAAAAAATACTAAATTTGCAACTTACGCAACTTATTGGATTAAACAAAGCATTGATAAAGGATTACAATCAATTAATGCGGACATAAATGAACCAATTAAAGTAGCTAATTTACGTAACCATTTCTATAGCACTGAAGAAGAAATGGAAGCAAGTTTGAAAAGAAAAGTAACTTTTAATGAAGTAGCAAATAAAATGGGAATGAATCCTACAGAACTTAAACTTCTTTTTGATTTATCTAATGTGGCATCACTTGATGAAACTGTCGATGATGACCGTGAAATATCAGCTATTGAAAAAATAAAAGATAGTAATAGTACTCCTCAAGAGTTTGTTCTTGAAGATGAAAAACGCCATCTAATAAATGACGCAATGGAAAGACTGTCGCCTAGAGAACAAGAAATTATCAAATATCGCTATAATTCCGAAGATGGTGTTTTACATAGTTTTGCGGAAGTAGCCGAAAAACTAGGAATATCACGTCAACGAGTTCAAAAAATTGAACAAAAAGCTATTAAAGAAATGAAAGAATATATTAAAAATTGTGAAAAATAGAAAGGAATTGTAATGCAACCATTAGGATTAACCATTAAAGATAATGAAGCATATTTGAATGGTCATAAAATAACTGACTTAGCTAAAGAATACAAAACACCATTATATGTTATGGATGAAACAACTATTAAAAATGCAATAACGACCTATCAAGAAAATATGAAAAGTGATAAATATCGTTTTGACTTGGTATATGCTTCAAAAGCTTTTCTAACTCTTGAATTTGTCAAATATATTGATGCTTTACAACTTCATATTGATGCGGTGAGCTTAGGTGATTTGTACGTAATTCAAAAAAGTGGTATGTCACTAAATAAAGTTGTTTTTCATGGCAATAATAAATCTAATGAAGAAATTGAATTTGCAATTAAAAATAACATTGGTTATTTAGTTATTGATAATATGAATGAATTAGAAAAAGTTATAACTATCTCAAATAAATTACAAAAAGCAGTAACTTGTCTAATAAGAGTTAATCCTGGTATTAATGCACATACTCATAAATATATTCAAACCGCCTTGTTTACTTCTAAGTTTGGTGAAAGCATTTATGATAAACCAAGAATTGATGAAATGTTAAAGCTAGTTAAAAGCAGTAAATATGTAAATCTATGTGGCTTTCATGCCCATATTGGATCGCAAATTCATGAAACTGCTGCCTTCCAACTAGAAATAGAGAAAATGATTGACTTTCAAAATGAAATAAACCAAGAATATAAATTACATTTACAAACTTTAAATCTTGGTGGTGGTTTTGGTATTAAATATGAAAAAGATGAAAGAAATCTTTCAATTGAGGAAATGTCATCATCTTTAAAAAAATATATTGAGGAAAAACTAGTTGATTCTAATAGTGAAATTAACCACATTATGATTGAACCAGGTAGATCAATTGTTGGAAGAGCGGGAATAACCTTATATACTTGTTCTTATATTAAACAAACTTTTGGCAAGAAGAATTATGTATTTATCGATGGTGGTATGACAGATAATATAAGACCTGCCCTATATGGTGCAACTTATGAATGTGATATTGCTAATAAGATGAATGCACCTAAAGAAATATTAGTAGATGTTGCGGGAAAATGTTGTGAATCGGGTGATATCATAAGAAAAGATGTTTTAATTCCTAATGTTGAATCTGGTGATATAATGCTAGTGTACGCAACAGGTGCCTATAATTATTCAATGTTTTCCAATTATAACAACATGCTAAAACCGGCGGTTATTCTGGTTGGTAGTAATGTAAAAGTAATTAGTAGAAGAGAAACTCTTGAAGATTTATGTAAATTATTTTAAAATATCATACAAAAAATTGACATAAATCATTATATTTGGTATAATATTAATGTAAATAATAAAACACATTGTGCGGAGGACGTATTATGACAAAAGCAGAAGCATTAAAAATATGGCTACATGAATTTGGTGATGTTGAATATGCTCATGATTTTACAGGACGAAAAATTAAAAGAGATGACTATGAAGTAGAAAACCAAGTTGGTTGGGTAGTAAGTCATGTCTTTCCTACAGAATTAGGTGGTCCTAATAATGAAGGTAACATTATTATTTTAAACCATAATACTGCATATGAAAAAGCTAACAACTATCCTGAATTTGAAGTAGTTGGTGTTAGATATTTAATTTGTCATGATGAAAGAGACGACTTCTATTACATTGAAAAAATAATTGAAGATTAATGATAAAAAATAAAAAGCAATATACTTCAATATATTGCTTTTTATTCAAATATATAAACGATTAATAGAGGAGAAGAAAAAGATTTTAACCAAGTTAAACACTGTGGTTTAAACCTTACAAAAATAGTATTAACGATAATTTATCTTTTATACATAATTTGAGGAAAAAATATGAGAATAATTGCAGGAAAATATAGAAGCAGAAAATTAATTACATTAGAAGGTCTTGCAACAAGACCAACTTTAGATCAAACTAAAGAAGCAATATTTAGTAGTCTTGGTGGTTATATAAACGATTTTGTAATTTTAGATGTATTTGGTGGTAGTGGTGCTCTTTCACTAGAATCAATTAGTAGAGGTGCCAAGGAAGCTTATATAATAGATTCTAATCCTGATGCTGTAAAAATCATCAAAAAGAATGCCGAGAACTTAGGTGTAGACCAAGAATTACACGTATATCTTGGCGATTACAAAAAGATTTTAGAGCGTTTGAATAATAAAAAATTTGATATTGTTTTTTTAGATCCCCCCTTTAGAATGAAGGTCATTGATGAATTATGCCAATACTTAATTGAAAATGATATGATAAGTGAAGGTGGATATATTGTTGCGGAATATCCTAAAGAAGATATTGTTGAACAAGATTATGAAGGATATCGAATTAAAATGTGTAAAAGATATGCAAGTAGTGAAATATTAATATTAGAAAAGGATGATGAAACATGCGAATAGGTCTATATCCTGGAACTTTTGATCCAATTACTAATGGTCACCTAGATATAATAAAAAGAGGTTCAACTTTATTTGATAAACTTTATATCTTGGTTGCTAATAATATCAACAAAAAAACAATGTTTACTGTTGAAGAAAGAATGAATATGATAAAAGAAGCTACTAAAGATATTGATAATATTGAAGTAGTTACTAGTGATTTATTAACAGTAGAATATGCAAAATCAATAAATGCTGTGGCAATGGTTAGAGGACTAAGAATGGTCAGTGATTTTGAATATGAATTACAAATGGCAACTTTAAATAGGTGTATTGATCACAATGTTGAAACAATCTTTATTATGAGTTCACATCAATATTCTTTTTTATCTTCAAGTAGTGTTAAAGAAATCGCTAGATTTGATGGTGATATTTCTTCATTTGTTCCTAAAAATGTTGAAATTGCCCTAAAAAACAAACTAAAATAAGGCGTTTGCCCTATTTTTTTGGTATAAGAAGAATTTGGTTAGGATATAACATATCATTACTTAAAGTATTGTAACTTTTTAGTTCAGCTACTGATAGATTATATTTCTTGGCAATATTATACAAAGAATCGCCTGATTTAACTTTGTAATAGTTATAACTTGGTGGAGTATAATTAACATTTTCATAGTTTGCAATTGCTTTTACAACTGCCTCAGCTAAGTTTGGCCAATCATTTAACAACCTTTTTGTATCATCATCATTATTAGCAAAGCCATATTCAATAATCATTGATGTTGTAGGTTTAGTATTTCGCAAAATAAAGTAGAAGTCATTTCCTGATTTTCCAATACGTTGATAAACGTTTCTGATTGGTAAGCCTTCAGCTTTTAAATTGTTTGCTATACTCTTAGGGAGGGTATTTTTACTTTTTACTGAGTAGATTACTTCGCCGCCACCTGATCCTGCATTATTGACATGATTAGATATTAGAATATCACCAGTGCTTGCGCCAAGTTGATCAATTCGGTTAAGCCTATCATTAGGAGTTAGGGTTTCATCATCTAATCTAGTTCTTTTTGAGGGAATTCCTAATTCATCAAACCTACGTTTTTGATAATCACTAATTTTTTTTGTCATATCTTTTTCTTTAAAATAGGAATTGCTGCCACCACCGGGATCCCAACCACCATGGCCAGCATCTATTATTACCATAAATATCACCACGATATATTATGACTCTTAGTAACAAAATATGCACATTTACAAGCTAAATTACTTTACAAAATATCTGAAATAGTGTATAATACTAATGCTATTAAAAAGATTGTCTGTTATGTCCCAGTAGCTCAGTTGGATAGAGCAACGGCCTTCTAAGCCGTGTGTCGCACGTTCGAATCGTGTCTGGGACGCCATTTTAATAGCATGAATTTAGTTCGTATAAAAATACGAACTTTTTCTTTTTTTATATCAATATAGCAAAATATTGATTAAAATAGGGCAAAAATTGCTTCTACAAGCGATTGAAAAAGAAATTTGTCAATAAAGTATCAGTCAACTTATTAAATTTGACATAGCTTGATATAAATGCTATAATTAACAAAAAAGAAAGAGGAGACCTTATGAGTAAAAGAAATATCTTATTTTTAGTAGCAAATATATTAGGTGGCACATTTTTTATTTACTTTATATTAAGATTGAATAGTATTATTAAAAAATCAATCTTTGTACGTGATTTTTATTGTTTAAGTGATGGAGATTATGTAATCTATATATTAATATTATGTTGTGTTATTTTACTTGCGAATATTTTTATCTTTTTGATTACCAAAGATGAAAATAATTAAAATAGGGATTTAATATGAAAAGCAAAAAACATCAAAAATTATATGATCATTACAAAGAAGTATTTGGGCAAGAACCAATCTTCAGTTTACAACTTAAAAAGAATGTATTACCTAAGATATGAAACCCATTACAACTTTTGTTTTTAAACCAACTGAGGAAATGCCTTTTTGGAAGTTATGTACAATAGGTGCGAGTGATTACTTAATGCACGAACGTGATATTGGTTGGGGTAGAAAAGCTAATCGCCGTAATGAATATGTAATGTTTATTTCTAAAGAAGTAGAAATTAGTGAGTCTACTACGGAATGGCTTTCCCTAAACTCACTACTTTGGGCTACTGCTGAATATGCTTTTAATGAAAAAGATAACTTAACAGTTTCTGATACAATAGATATGGGGATTGATGGTAAGTATTGTGGAACAGTCTTATTACTACCAGAGATTTTAAAAACACCGAAAATTGTAAAGTGTTATATTTCCGAACATAAATACATAAGCATTTTTCAAGTAATGCCAATAACAAAAGAACAACTTTCACAAAAACTTCGTAAAAAAGCAAATGGTGTATACTGGCTTATGGAAGAATTTTATACCCATGATGATGATTATAAACTTATTTCATCAAAGCCATTTACAACCCTTTAGATTAGAAATATTTTTGAATTTAATGTTATATGAAAATAATTGGTTAAAAGTCGAACTATTTTCTTTTTTTATATTATTATATAGGAAAAAATTAATTATAAAAATTATTTAAAAAAGCCTATATTTTTGATTTACAAAATTTGTTAGGCAAAAATAACTTATTTAACTTGCAAAAAACGATTAATTTTGATATAATACACAAGAGCGATTTGTAAATATAAATATTTTTACAATCATAATTTAAATTGGAGGTAAATATGGCTCATTTAAGTGCAGCTGCTGTAAAGCAAATTGAAGAAATTATTGCAAGATACACAAACGAAAATACACCACTTATGATGATTTTAAGTGATGTACAACGTGAGTATGGTTACATCCCACTAGATGTACAAGAATTAATTTCTGAAAAAACAGGTATTCCTGTTGCGGAAATCTATGGTGTAGTAACATTCTACTCATTCTTTTCATTAAAACCTAAAGGAAAATACGTCATTGGTGTTTGTTTAGGTACTGCTTGTTATGTTAAAGGTTCACAACAAGTAATCGACAAATTTGGTGAATTACTAAATATCAAACCAGGAGAAACAACAGACGATGGCTTATTTACACTTGATGCATTACGTTGCATAGGTGCTTGCGGTATTGCTCCTGCCATTTCAATTAATGGTAAAGTATATCCAAAAGTTGCCGTAAACCAAGTAGCAAGTATTATTGAAGAATATCGTCAACTAGGAGGTGCAGAATAATGATTAGAAGTGAAAAAGAATTAACTACTAAAATTGCTGATTGCACAACTAGTTTTGATGCAAAATTTGCTGGCACAAATGGCAAACGTGCAATTGTTATTTGTGGTGGAACAGGTTGTTTATCAAGTAACTCAGCAAGTATTCTTGCAAAATTCGAAGAAGCTATTATGGCTCATGATTTAAGTGACAAAGTTACTGTTAACAAAGTAGGTTGCTTTGGCTTTTGTTCACAAGGTCCTTTCGTAAAAATTTTCCCTGAAGACACTCTATATCATGGTGTTAAGGTTGAAGATGTAGAAGAAATTGTTAATACTGATTTAATAAATCATCAAATTGTGGAAAGACTACTATATGTAGATCCTATGACAAAAGAAAAAATTCAAAAACAAGATGAAATTAACTTCTACAAAAAACAAAAACGTGTTGCTTTACATGGATGTGGTTTAATTAATCCTGAAAATCTTGATGAAGCATTAGGCTATGGAGCATATAAAGGTTTACAAAGAGCCTTACATATGACTCAACAAGAAGTAGTAGACGAAGTATTAAAATCAGGACTTCGTGGCCGTGGTGGAGGAGGTTTCCCTACTGGTCGTAAATGGCAATTTGCTTTAAACCAAAATAATCCTGAAAAATATGTAGTATGTAATGGTGATGAAGGTGACCCAGGTGCTTTCATGGACCGTTCAATCTTAGAAGGTAATCCACTTGCCGTAATTGAAGGTATGGTTATAGCTGGTTATGCAATCGGTGCTCAAAATGGTTACTTCTATGTACGTGCTGAATATCCAATTGCTGTTGAAAGATTACAAATTGCAATCAACAAAGCAAGAAAAATGGGATTATTAGGTAAAAATATTTTAGGAACTGATTTCTCATTTGACGTTCACATCCGTCTTGGTGCTGGTGCGTTCGTTTGTGGTGAAGAAACTGCCTTATTAAATTCAATTGAAGGTAAACGTGGTATGCCTCGTCCAAGACCTCCATTCCCAGCTGTTAAGGGTTTATGGGGTAAACCAACAATTGTTAATAACGTTGAAACTTTAGCTTGCGTTCCTTATATCTTAAGAGAAGGTGCTGAAAAATTCGCAGAAGTAGGTACTGAAAAATCTAAAGGTACAAAAGTATTCGCATTAGGTGGTAAAGTAAATAACGTAGGTCTAGTTGAAGTTCCTATGGGTACTACTCTTCGTGAATTAATTTACGATATCGGTGGTGGTATTCCTAATGGTAAAAAATTCAAAGCTATTCAAACTGGTGGTCCATCAGGTGGATGCTTAACTGAAAAAGATTTAGATGCTCCAATTGATTACGATAACTTAGTAGCAAAAGGTTCAATGATGGGTTCTGGTGGTGCCATCGTTATGGATGAAGACAACTGTATGGTTGACGTTGCAAAATTCTATATGGAATTCATTTGTGATGAATCATGTGGTAAATGTTCTCCATGCCGTATTGGTACAAAACGTATGTTAGAAATCTTAAATAAGATTACTGCTGGTAAAGGAACATTAGAAGATTTAGATGAATTAGAAGAACTTGCAACAACAGTTACTCAAAATTCATTATGTGCATTAGGACAAACTGCAGCAAACCCAATTGTTTCAACAATGAAACAATTTAGAGAAGAATATATTGCCCATGTAGTTGACAAGAAATGTCCTGCTCATGTATGTAAGAACTTAATGCAATATTACATTATGCCTGAAGCTTGTAAGAAGTGTTCTAAGTGTGCAAGAAATTGCCCAGTAAATGCTATCTCAGGTGTACCTGGTAAAGAACCTTATGTAATTGATCAATCTAAATGTATTAAATGTGGCTTATGTATGTCTACATGTCCATTTAAAGCAATTATTAAGAAATAGGAGACCGATATTATGGCAAAAATTAATATAAAAATCGAAGGCCAATCTTATCAAGTTGAAGAAGGCTTAACAATTTTAGAAGCAGCTAAAGAATGTGGATATGAAATTCCATCTTTATGTGCTTATAATCATGGTGAATGTAGTTTAGCTTCTTGTCGTGTTTGCTTAGTTGAAGCAACTGGTGCTAGAGGTCTAGTTGCATCTTGCGTATATCCTATTTCTGAAGGTATGGAAATTACTATTTCTTCACCTAAAGCTACTGCTGCAAGACGTGCTAGTGTTGAATTAATTCTTTCTAACCACTCAATGAATTGTCAACAATGTGAAAAAAATGGTCATTGTGAATTGTTATACGTAGCTCAAGTTGTTGGTGCTCGTGAAAATAAATTTGTTGGTTCAAAAACTCCAATTACAGTTGATGAAATTTCTCCATCTATTATTCGTGACACTTCAAAATGTATCTTATGTGGACGTTGCGTTAGTCGTTGTGTTGCTGCACACGGAACTGGTATTTTAGGTTTTGAAAAACGTGGTTTCTCAACAATCGTATCTCCTGCTGAAAATCGTAGTTTTGCAACAAGCCCATGTATCTTATGTGGACAATGCGTAAATGTTTGTCCTACTGGCGCATTAATGGAAAAGAGTGAAATCGATAAAGTAGACGAAGCAAGAAGAGCTGGTAAATACTTAGTTGTTCAAACTGCTCCTGCCATTCGTGCAACTCTTGGCGAAGAATTTGGCTATAAAATTGGTACTCCAGTAACTGGTCAAATGGTAGCTGCTTTAAGAAGACTTGGCTTCAATAAAGTATATGATACTAACTTTGGTGCTGACTTAACAATAATGGAAGAAGCTAATGAATTACTTGCAAGAATTAAAGATGGTGGTGTATTACCAATGATTACATCTTGTTCTCCAGGTTGGATTAATTATGCTGAATACTATTATGGAGATCAATTAGATCATCTATCAAGTTGTAAATCACCTCACCAAATGCAAGGTGCTATTATTAAATCATACTTTGCAGAAAAGAATGGTTTAAAACCAGAAGATATTTTCGTAGTTTCAATCATGCCTTGTACCGCAAAGAAATTTGAAAAAGAACGTCCTCAATTACAAAAGAATGGCATTAAAGATGTTGATGCAGTATTAACTACTCGTGAACTTGCTAAATTAATCAAACGTAGTGGTATAAATTTTGCTAAATTACCAAACGAAGAATTTGACCAAGATTTAATGGGTGAATATACTGGTGCTGGCGTAATATTTGGTGCTACTGGCGGTGTTATGGAAGCAGCTTTAAGAACAGCTTATCATGAATTAACTGGTAAAGAATATGAAGCAGTAGAATTCACTGCTGTTCGTGGTATGCAAGGATTAAAAGAAGCTACTTTAAATATTGCTGGATCAGAAATTAAAGTTGCTGTTGCTTCAGGTATGCGTAATGCCAAAGTATTAATGGATGAAATTCGTAGTGGTAAGAGCCCATATACATTTATTGAAATTATGGGTTGCCCAGGTGGATGCGTTAACGGTGGTGGACAACCATATGTTAAACCATGCTTCTTACCTAATGAAGATAACAATATCTTAGACACATACAAAGAAAAACGTGCTCAAGCATTATATTCTGAAGATGAACGTCAAAAGGTACGTCAATCTCATAACAATAAACAAGTACAAAAATTATATAGTGATTTCCTAGGAAAACCTAATTCTCATAAAGCTCATGAATTATTACATACAACTTATGTATCTAGAGAAAGATTTCCAAAAAATAAATAACTAAATAAAATTGAATTAAAATAGCGGCATTAGCAATTAATGTCGCTTTTTTGCAATACTAAAAATTACATTGACATAATAAAATATCTTGAATAACATAAGGGGAGATATTAATATGTTGATGATTGTTACAAAACTTTTAGGTGGACTTGGTACTTTTTTATTAGCTTTTAAACTATTAACCGAAAATATTGAAAAAATAGCTAGTGATAAATTAACAAAATTATTAAAGAAGACAACTAAAAATAGGATATTAGGTGTAATTGTTGGTACTATAATTACTGCTTTACTACAAAGTTCTACCGCAACAACGGTTATGGTGGTTAGTTTTGTAAATGCAGGGGTACTTGATTTATTTCAAGCAACTTCAATAATAATGGGGGCTAACATTGGTACAACCATAACTGCTCATATTGTGGCTTTAGATAGCGTTGATATTGGTAACTATTTAGCTACTTTTGTTGGGGTTGGAATGATTTTAAATATGATATTTGAAAAGTCCAAAATAAAGAATTTAGGAATGGCTTTAGTAGGATTTGGCTTAATCTTTATTGCTTTATATCTAATGAAAGATGCGATGGTAAGTTTACAAGATGATTATCGCTTTGTTGAACTTTTAACCAAAATTAACAATCCTTTCATCCTATTAGTGCTTGGTGCATCAATCACAATTGCCTTACAAAGTTCGGCCGCTGTTACCACCATTTTAATTTCAATGATTGCATCAGGCATTACTATTGGTAATGGAGTATTACCTAATGCACCTCTATTTGTTATCTTAGGTAGTAACATTGGTACTTGTCTAACCGCCATTGTATCATCAGCATCAGCTTCTGTTAATGCCAAAAGAGCCGGTCTTATTCATTTATTATTCAATGTCTTTGGTAGTGTAATTTTTATGATTATTCTACTGATTTGGAAAAACTTTATCAACGACACACTTGGTAGAATGGTAAGTGATCCATCTAGCCAAATCGCTATTTTCCATACTTTATTTAATGTAATATCAACTTTAATTTTCTTACCATTTATCAGTCAATTTGTAAAGATTTCGACAATTTTAGTAAAAGATAAAGTAAATACTAAATAAATTAAAAATGAACCATAAATAAATAATAGATAACAAAGATTCCTACTATTAACAAGTAGGAACCTTTGCATTTTAGTACAATTATGGTATAATATTAGTGGAGGTAGACGATGATAGAAATAAGATATGCCTTTATTGATAAAGTAGATAAACTTGATATTAACGTATTACCTACAGAAGTTATTGATCATATAAATAGTATAAAAAACGAATCAAGAAGAAATCAATCGCTTGCTTGTTGGTCTTTATTAAATAAACTTGTATATAGTTACTATAATAAAAACCTATGTGATGTACCATTTAGATATCAAGAAAATGGTAAACCGCTATTTGATGATTTTTTTGTTTCCCTTGCACATAGCCATAACATTGTTTGTTGTGCTCTAGCCTGCGAAGAAGTGGGAATTGATGTTGAAAGGGTGCGCATACTTGAGCATTTTGAGAACTTAGTTGATAAAATGTGTTATAATAAGGGTGAAATAAGTGTAAAAGAGTTTATTTCTTATTTTGTAAAAAAAGAAGCCAAAATAAAAAAAAGTGGTCAAAGATTAGGATTACAACGCAACAATCTTGATTTAGACACTGATGATGTTGGCATAAAAGAAATTGTGAATAATAACTTTGAATACTATGAACTTGCTTATTACCCTAATAGAGAAGTAAATATAGAAGAAATGGAGATATAATGATGAAAAATATTAAAAGATTATTTGTTGTAATATCAATAGTACTATTAGCTTTCATTGGAACTAGTTGTGAAGAAAATTGTAGTTTTACCCCTAAACCGGGTGACTATGATCCTTCAACCTTTGATGATTTTGCCAATAATGTATTTAAAATGTTAGTTGGTAATGATGAATTAACTTTGAATTATTACTTTGAAAATCCTGAAAATTTTGGGTTATCTCATAATGAACCAAGTTTACCTACACCTAGTGTTACAAGTGGATACAGTGTATTACTTATCAATTATATATTAGGGAAAGTAAATGGCTATAAATATGAAGATCTAAATGATGATCAAAAAATGACGTATAACCTAATTATGAACATCATTGATAACGTAAATAGTAAAACATCAGAGATGAGTTATCTTAGTAATAATTACCTAGGTTCTTACCTTGGTTATCAAGCTCAATTACCACTTTTATTATCAGAATATAAATTTAGAACTAAATTAGATGTTGATAATTATTTAAAATATTTAGATTTAGTACCTGAAACATTCCAAAAATACCTTGATTTTGAAGTTGAAAAGGCAGATCACGGTTATGGCATGAGTGATTTCGTTATTGATAAAGTTGTTCACCAATGTGAAGAGTTTATCAAAGCAGCCGGAATTGGTAACCACTTTATGATTACAACCGTAAATAAAAAAATTGATGAATGTGATTTCTTAACTGATGAAGAAAAAGAAGCATATAAGAATGCTAATATCGAAAAAGTTAATGGCCCATTAATTAGCGGTTATAAACTTGTTCAAGATGAGTTACCAAAATTAAAAGGTAGATCAACTAATGATATGGGACTTGCTTATTACTATGATTCAAAAGGTAACCCAATTGGTAAAACTTATTATGAATTAGATTTCCAAGAAACTGTTGGTTATAAAATTAGTTTAGTAGACGCTGAAAAATATGTTGATGATTTATTAAAGTATTATGAACAAGAATTAGTTAAATATCGTAACCTCTATTTAACTAATGAAGAATTTAAAGCTAATTGTGATAGTTATCAATTAATGGATAAAACTCCGGAAGAACAACTTGCTTACTATCAAACAGTTATTGGTAAATATTTCCCTAGCCTTAATTATCAACCAGAAATTGTAGTCAAATTTATTGATAAGGCAATGGAAGAACACTTTAGTCCAGCAGCTTATATGACAAGTGCCATTGATAACTTAGAAAAAGAATACATTTATCTAAATGGCTCAAGTGTTTTAACCGATGGTGTTTATAAATATAATTATTTATATACAACTTTAGCTCATGAAGGGTTACCTGGCCATTTATATCAAAATGTGTATTTCAAGAGTACCGATGCTAATCCACTGCGAAAAGTTTTAAAATCTTCAGGATACAGTGAAGGTTGGGCAACTTATGCGGAGATATTCAGTTATGAATTCTTAAGAGGCGAATATATGGATGAATTCATTGACTACTTAATATTCCAAGATGAATATACAGGCGCAATGTATTGTAGATTAGATATGGGAATTAACTATGATGGTTGGACGCTTGAAGAAGCAGGAGCTTTCATTAAAAAGTACGTTCCTCAAGTAACAGATGAAGCAATTAAAGCAACTTATGAACAATTAATTGAAGTGCCTAATAATATGCAAACATACTTCTTTACTTACTTCAAAATAAAAGATTTAAGAACTTATGTAATGAATCTAACTTCTAGCACAAGAGAAAACTTTGACTACATTACATTCCATAAATATATTCTTGATTGTGGTCCTGCCCCACTAAGATTTGTCGAAGAATATGTAAAATCAAAATATGAATAAAATACTAATGACTTGCTAAAATAATAAAAATTTAGTATAATAATCAAGTAAAAAATATTATTAATAATTTTAAGGAGTATTAAAATGAACGCAAATTTAGAACGTTTAAGTGAAAATTCTGTAAAACTTACAGTAGAAGTAAGTGCTGAAGAATTTGATAAAGCTTTAGACTTAGCTTTTGAAAAAGTTGTAAAAGAAGTAAAGGCTGATGGTTTTAGACCTGGTAAAATGCCTAAAAATATCTTTATCCAAAGATTTGGTTGGACATCATTATATAATGAAGCAATTCAATATGCTTTTGAAGAAACATATCCTCTAGCATTACAACAAACTAAAGTATATCCAACTGCTGAACCAAAAGTAGACCTTGATTTTGCTAGTTTAGAAAAAGGTAAGAGTTTCACTTACACTGCCGAAGTTGATGTATGGCCAGAAGTTCATCTTGGCGAATACAAAGGCTTAAAAGTAAAACCTTTATCTACTAGAGTAACTAAAAAAGACGTTGAAGCTGAAATCAAACATATGCTTGAAAGTAAAGTTGAAAATGTTATTAAAGATGGACCAGCTGAAAATGGTGACACAGTCGTAATCGATTTTGAAGGATTCGTTGATGGTGTTCCATTTGAAGGTGGAAAAGCTGAAAATTATCAATTAGAACTTGGTTCAAAAGCCTTTATCCCTGGTTTTGAAGATCAACTAATTGGTGCTAAATCAGAACAAGACGTTGAAGTAAATGTTACTTTCCCTAAAGACTATCATGCAAGTCTTGCCGGAAAAGCCGCATTATTTAAAGTAAAAGTACATGAAGTAAAAGGTAAAGAATATCCTGAACTTACTGATGAATTAGTAAAAGAATTAGAAATTAAAAATGTTAATACAGTAGAAGAATATCAAAACTATGTAAAAGAAGATTTAAAGAAACGCAAGAGCGTTGCGGCTGAAAATCATCTTGTTACAGGATTAGTTGATGCAGTTTGCAAAAACTCATATGCTGATTTCCCTGAATCACTAATCAAATCTGAAGTTGAACATCAAGTAAATAATGTTGAAATGCAAGCAAAACAATATGGTATGCCTGTTGAAACGTTACTTCAATACAGTGGGGTTGCATCAATGGATGAATTCAAGAAATCTGCTGAAGAACATATTCGTAAATCATTCTTAGAAGAATTAGTACTTGAAAAGATTATGGAACTTGAAAACATCGAAGCAAGTCAAGAAGAAATCGAAAAAGAATATCAAACTCTTGCTAATGTTTCTGAAAAAGACGATGAAAAAGCTAAAAACGATAAAGTTAACGCTGTAAAGAAACAATACAAAGTTGGTCAAGTTGCATATAAAGTTAAAGCTGATAAAGTTATTGAAATCTTAAAAAAGAATGCAGTAACAAAAGAAGCTAAAGAAGAAACTAAATAATTTGTCGATTTTTCAAATTTAATATTAAACATAAAAAAGTAAAATCGCTCCATAATAATTATGGAGCGTGATTACTATATATGGGAAAAACTAAATATTGTTCGTTTTGTAACAGTGAAATAAACATTCACAATCTAGGAATAGAGGGCTTAAATGCCTGTATTTGCTTTGATTGTCTAGAATTATATCATAACTTGGTTGAATTTGAAGAACAAGAAAGATCAAATAAACACTTACGAGAAAAGATTAGTTGTAAAGATTTAACCCCTAAAAAGATCTATAGTGAACTTGACTTAGAAGTAATTGGCCAAGAACATGCTAAAAAAATATTATCAGTGGCACTGTATTCGCATTATCTAAGAATAAAACACCCGGAAGCTAACCTAAATAAATCTAATATCTTAATGATTGGACCAACGGGAGTTGGTAAAACATTGCTTGCGAAAACTATGGCCAAAATCATCAATGTCCCAATAGCTATTTGCGATGCGACCGTTTATACCCAAGCGGGTTATGTCGGTGAAGATGTTGAAAATATCTTATTGCGACTAATTCAAAACGCAGACGGCGATATTAGACTTGCGGAAAAAGGGATTGTCTTTATTGATGAGTTTGATAAACTTGCTAGAAAAGGCGAAAATCCATCAATAACTAGAGATGTATCCGGTGAAGGTGTTCAAAATGCCTTGTTGAAGATTATCGAAGGTAATGTTGTAAATGTTCCACCACAAGGGGGAAGAAAACACCCATACCAAGAATGCTTACAAATCGATACCTCAAACATCTTGTTTATTTGTGCAGGAGCGTTTGATGGCCTTGATGGAAGAAAGAAATATAGTGTAGGGTTTGACTCTAAAATAGTTAATGAATCTGAATTAGATATTGAAAAAATTCGTAAATTTGGGATTATCCCTGAATTATTAGGTAGACTTCCGGTTATTGCTAAACTAAAAGACTTAACCAAAGAAGAGTTAAAATTAATTTTAACTAAACCTAGTAATGCCATTACTAAACAATATCAACAACTATTTGCAACTAATAATGTTGAACTTTCCTTTATGGAAGACGCAATTGATTATATTGCTGAAGTAGCCATAAAAGAAAAAACGGGTGCTAGATCTCTTCGAAAAATAATTGAAGATTTGATGCTTGATACGATGTTTGAATTACCATTTAACGATGGAACTAAAAAAATTACTATACAAAAAGGACAAATAATTAAAGAAAAAAATCATTTAATAGATGCTTAAATAGTATCAGAAAGGAGCCAAAATGTTTAATCGTACTGATATTGTAGATGCTCAATTACCAGGAGTTGTGGTAAGTGATATAGTACCACTACCAAGCAATGGATTAAGAGCAGATTTTGCTATCGATAGCGACATTAAGGCATTGAAAAATGCTGAACAATATAAAAATTATGTAGTATTATTAATTCCAAATTATAGTACCCGTAATAATAAAAACGAAGTAGTACTTTATTATAATGTAGGAATTGTGGCAAAAATCATTTTAAATATGACTAGTCCCAATGGTACAAGAAGAGTAAAATTCCAAACAATTGTACGTTGCAAGATTAATAGTATTGATAATACTAGTGGTAGTTGTTTAGTTGATTTTGTAACTTTACCATCGACTAGTTCAGATACTATGAAAAATGATGCAACCTATGATTTAATAAAGAAATTCTTAACTGAAAATAATATAGATAGTGTTCTTAAGAAAGATGGTATAAACATTAATAATACTGAACTTTCATATGATGAAATATCAGATATACTTGTACATAATCTTGATTTAAATCGTGACACTAAATTACGTTATTTATTAGAAGATAATGTTACTACTCGTTTAACTTATTTATTAGAAGATCTATATAAAGAACAAATGTTCAAAGAATTAGAAATTAAAATTGATAATGAAGTAAAACGTAGTATTAATGAATCACAAAAAGAGTATTACCTTCGTGAAAAAATGAAGGCAATTCAAGAAGAACTTGGTGAGAAAGCTAAACGTGAAACTGAAATTGATGAAATCCGTAAAAAGATTAAAGAAGCAGGTATGCCAAAATCAATTGAAGAAAAAGCGATGACAGAATTAAATCGTTATGTTTCAATGCCAGGCAGTTCACCAGAATCTGGTGTTATTAGAAAATACCTTGATTTTATGATTGATTTACCTTGGAGTAAACAATCAGTTGATTCAGAAGATATTAATCTTGCGAAAGCGGAATTAGACCGAGAACATTATGGTTTAGATATGGTAAAAGAACGTATTTTAGAATATCTTGCTGTAAAAATTATGAGTCATAAAAATCCTCAAACAATTCTTTGTTTAGTAGGTCCTCCCGGAGTAGGTAAAACTTCACTTGCCAAAAGCATTGCGAAAGCTTTAAATAAATCATTTGTAAAACAAGCACTTGGTGGTGTCAAAGATGAATCTGAAATTAGAGGACATCGTCGTACATACCTTGGCGCATTACCAGGTCGTATATTACAAGGGATGGTTAAAGCAGGTACTAATAATCCCGTATTCTTATTAGATGAAATTGATAAGATGTCAAGTGATTATAAAGGCGATCCAACTAGCGCAATGTTGGAAGTATTAGATTCTGAACAAAACAAATACTTTAGTGATCACTATTTAGAAGAACCATATGATTTATCAAATGTTTTCTTTATTGCCACCGCAAACTATCTAGACAATATTCCTGCCCCACTTAGAGATAGATTAGAAATTGTTGAAGTATCTAGTTATACTGAATATGAAAAATTTGAAATTGCTAAACGCCATTTATTAAAGAAACAATTACTTAATAATGGTTTAGATGAAGCATACTTTAGTATAAGTGATCAAGCAATCTATCGTATAATTCAAGAATACACCCGTGAAGCAGGGGTTCGTGAATTAGAAAGAATGTTGGGTACTATTATTAGAAAAGCCATTAAGAATATTCTTATGAATCATGTTGAACGTGTAGATATTGATGTTGACAATTTAGAAGAATATCTTGGTAAACCAAAATATACTTACAATGCAAATGATGACTTAGATCAAGTTGGAGTTGTAACTGGTCTTGCCTACACACAATTTGGTGGTGACACTTTACAAGTTGAAGTAACCCACTATAAAGGTGATGGAAGACTCGTATTAACTGGTAAACTTGGCGATGTCATGAAAGAATCAGCTCAAGCTGCCTTAAGTTATGTTAAATCAAATGCGGAAAAATTTGGCATTGATTGTGATGAATTCAAAAAATCTGATATTCATATTCATGTACCAGAAGGAGCTGTACCAAAAGATGGTCCATCAGCTGGTGTAACAATTGCAACTGGTATCATTTCAGCCTTTACTGGTCAAAAAGTTGACCATAACGTTGGTATGACAGGTGAAATCACTTTAAGAGGTAGAGTACTTCCAATTGGTGGTTTACGTGAAAAATCAATTGCGGCACACCGAAGTGGATTAAAAACAATCTTAATACCAAAAGATAATGTTAAGGACTTAGAAGAGATCCCCGCAAGCGTTAAGAATAGCTTAAATATCATACCAGTAGAAACCGTTGATGATGTTGTTAACCATGCAATAATTGCTAAATTTACAAAATAATTATTAAATTACTAGAAATATTTTTGAAAATGTGCTATAATAAGTCAAGTAGTATTGAATATATAGAAAAATAACGTATAGGAGGCCACATATTATGCAATGGTTCGATTATTTACTATTAGTTATATCTTTATTTTTGATTATGATAATTGTTTTACAAACATCTAAAGAAAATGCTTCTAGTGCTTTTTCTGGTGAAAAATCATCTGTTCAAAAACAAAGGGGAGCTGAAAAAGTAATTAACAATATAACAACAGTGCTTTCAATAGCTTTCTTTGTTGTAGCTATTTTAGCTGTTATATTAAGATAATTAAAAAATAAGAGGGCTATTGTTTTTAATAGTCCTTTTTATTTTCCAAAGGGGTGAGAAAAATGCGCGAAAAAATTTTAAAACTATTACAAAGTGACTCATACCATCCAATGGTTCCAAACCAAATATTTCAATTGTTAAATCTAAAAGATAGTAAAGAATTTACTCAATTAGTAAAAACCTTGAATCAATTAGAAGATGAAGGAGAAATTACTCACAATAGTAGAGGTGAATACGCAACATTTGAAAAACTTAATCTTGCGAAAGGTATCATTGATGTAAAAGATGGTGGTTATGCTTTTGTTGATACTGATTTAGGCGGTATATTTATTAAATCCGATAATATAAATGGAGCAATCACTTACGATGAAGTACTTGTCGAATACTATTTAGATAACCTTGGTAGATACGAAGGAAAAGTTGTTAAAATAATTAAACGCAACACCCGTGTAATTATTGGACCAGTATCTAGATTAAGACAAAAGGCAATTGTTAGAAGTATTGATTCAAAAATTAAACTATTAGTATTTATTAAAGAAAAAGATTTAAAAAAAGCTAAAGTTAATGATATCGTTAAAGTAGAAATTACCGAATACTTTCCTAATATGACCGCAGATGGTAAAGTTGTTGAAGTATATGGTAACAAACACTTACCAGGACTTGACATAACTAGTATGGTATTATCTAGCGGGGTACCAGTTGAATTTCCTGAGGATGTAAGAGAAGAAATAAAAACAATACCTAATAAAATTGATAGTGAAGTAATTTTACAAAAAAATCCTAAAATAAGAGATTTGCGTGATAAACTAATAATTACCATTGATGGTGATGATGCCAAAGATTTAGATGATGCGATAAGTTTAGAATATAATGATAGTGGTAACTATCATTTAGGGGTTTATATTGCGGACGTAAGTCACTATGTACAAGAAAAAAGCCCCTTAGATACCGAAGCTTTAAATAGAGGTACAAGTGTATATTTACCAGATAGGGTAATTCCAATGTTACCAAAAGAATTATCTAACGGAATTTGTTCATTGAATGAAAAAGTTGATAGACTGGTAATGGCATGCGAAATGGAAATTGATCATGATGGTAAAATAATAAATCATGATATCTTTGAAGCTATTATTAACAATAAACACCGCATGACTTATTCTAATGTAAACGCAATGCTTGAAGATAAAAATCAAGCAATTCGTGATGCTTATTTTGACATTTACCCAATGTTAAAACAAATGAATGAACTTGCCAAAACTCTTAGAAATAAGAGAATAAAAAGAGGTTCATTTGAATTTGAATCACTTGAACCAAGATTAATCTTAGATCAAAATGGTAAAGTAGTGGATATTGTTTTAAGAAAACAAAGAAGTGCTGAAAAACTAATTGAAGAGTTTATGCTTGCGGCAAACGAAACGGTTGCGGAAGCCATGACTTGGCTTAATGTACCTTTCATATACCGTGTTCATGAAGAACCAAGTGATGAAAAAATAACTAAATTACTTGAAACCTTAGACTTATTCGGCTATAATGTAAAAATAAAAAACAAAAAAGCAATGCCTAAAAAACTTCAAGAAGTATTACTTAGTTTAGAAAACGATGAAGAAAAAGATAGTGAAGAATTATCTAAAGATATTATTATTAACCAAATGATGATACGCAGTATGTCAAAAGCTAAATATCAAGAATACAATATTGGTCACTTTGGTCTAGCAAGTGAATGCTATACTCATTTCACTTCACCAATTAGAAGATATCCAGATCTTTTAGTTCACCGTCTTGTTAAACAATTTATGCTAGGAGAAGATGAGGTTACAGTAACTTCACCAGTTGAATATTTTGCTAGTAAAGTAAACTATGCAAGTATTCAATCAAGTAAAACTGAAAAACGCGTTGAAGTATTAGAACGTGATTGTGTTGATTACAAGAAAGTTGAATATGCAAGTAGATTTATTGGTACTATTACTTCAGGATTACTTACCTCAATTACTAACTTTGGAGTATTTATTACTCTAGATAATTCAATTGAAGGATTAGTAAAATATGCCGATATGCAAGATGATTATTACGATGTTGACGATAAATTTGGTAGAATTGTTGGTGAAAGGTATCACAAAGTATATCAAATAGGAGACCGTTTAACCGTTAAAATTGTCAGTGCTAATCTAGAAAAAAGTGAAATAAACTTTAAAATTATCAAGAAGGAGGACTAAAATGGCCACAGATGCGATAAAAATTGTTGCGCAAAACAAAAAAGCAAGTCATGACTATTACATTTTAGAAACCTATGAATGTGGAATTGTTTTAACCGGAACAGAAATAAAAGCCATAAGAGTTGGCAAAGTAAACCTTCAAGATAGTTTTTGTACGATAAGAAATAATGAAATGTTTGTAAATGGTTTAAACATTTCAAAATATGAAATGGGTAATATTTTTAACCATAAACCTGATAGAACCCGTAAATTACTATTACACAAAAAAGAAATAATTAAAATTCATTCAAAAATTCAAAAAGATGGTTATACTTTAGTACCCCTTAACATAACCTTAAAAAATGGACTTGCAAAACTAAATATCGGTCTTGCGAAAGGTAAAAAACTTTACGACAAACGTGAAGATATGAAACAAAAAGCCGAAGAAAGAGAATTGAGAAAATATTAACATGAAAAAATATGAAGAATTTATAAATGCCTTACAATATGTTGACCAAGGCGATAATAAAAGTGCATATGATAAATTAACAGAATTAATAAATGATAATTTAGAACTTGAAAATAAAACATTATATTATGATGCTTTATATGCAAGAGCATCACTTGATATTGCAAATTTAAATTTACACATCGATGATTCAATTGAAGATTTAAAAATTCTAATTGCTAACCGTACAAGATATGTTAAAGAATCTTATTCTCTTGCTACTCTTGTTTATGATCACTTAGAAATGCCAGATGAAGTTATTGAATATGGCACTAAAGCTTTAGAACTTGATGCACCATTTACTAGTGAAATAGCTTATGCGCTTGCTAAAGCATATGCTAGTAGAGGCACTAAAAGCTCATATCTAGAAGCTTTAAAATACATTGATACTTGCATTAATAATGCCGATGAAGAATTAAACAATGTTGCTGATTTCCTTATTTGCAAAACTGATATTTTAATATCATTAAACTTAACCGATCAAGCACTTAGCTTAATTGATGAAATGATGGCAAAACATGGGGCAAGTGAAACTTTGTATTACCTAAAGTCTAGAGCCTACTACTGTAAATATGATGAAGATCCGGTTGCCAATAAAGAATATCTTGATATGGCAATTGATAACTTAAAAATATGTTTACAATATGATGAAAAAGATTTACTTGCAATTTCTTTGTTAGTTGAACTATATACTATAAAAAAAGACAAAGACAGAGCCTTTGAATTAATCGATAAACTTGATGATGGAAATCATACTGAATATATTGTTCTAGAAAAAGCTAAATTCTATGATGAAGTTGGTGAATATGAAGAAGGAAGAGACTTAGTATTATCTTTTGACAAATACCAAGATAATTGGAAATTAGTTTATACCCTTGGTGTATTTAACAAAAAACTTAACAATTTAGAAGAAGCTAGAAAATATTACAAACAAGCATTAGAAATGTCACATGAAAACTTTATTGCTTCCGACATCATTGATATAAATATTGAACTAAATGATGAACTAGATTCTAATGCGATGTTATTGAAACTTGCAAAAGAAAATCCAGAAGGGGTAATTTTTTACCAATTAGCTGAAAATTCTTTTAGACTTGGCACACCAATTAAAAAAGTACTAAATTACTATGATAAAGCACATGAATTAGGTTATCTTACTGATATTGAATATATTGATATTTTATCAGACTATGAAAAGCCTGATAAAACGATAACAAAGATTATCAAAAAGTATGACCGTAAGAAAACATATCCATTACTTCCAGTTTGGTGTAAAAAGAAGATGGCAGTTAGATATTTATATGGCGAAAATGGCATTAAACAAAATATTAAAAAAGCTATTGTTAAGTTATTTGAATGTAGACAAGAAATGCCTACCAATACTTGTGTAAATGCTATTTTAGGACGTGGTTTTGAACTAAAGAAAAACTTTAGTTTAGCTCATAAAATGTATGATATGGCATATCAACTAATTGAACAAGAAACTAAACCAAGTTGTGATTGTGCTTATAGTTACTATGCTCACTCTTTAATTGAAGGAGTTGGCGTTAAACAAGATGTTGAAGAGGCTAAATCAATTATTTTAAAAGTTGTTCAAAAATTTAAAAAATTCATTTGTTCACATACTGCCTATTACTATGCTTACTTTGCATTACAAGGTGATGAAAAATTTGACATCAGCAAAGCTTATGAATTACTAAGTTTTGACTATCCATTTGTGCGCTTTGACATTTCAAGAATTGTATATCTAACTAAATTAGAAGAAAAATTAAGAATAAGAAGTAAAAAATTAAACAATTTACTAGCTGATGGTAAAGACGTATATGACAAAAAAGAATGGAAGTATTACCGTAAAGCTATTACTGAAGATTGTCCAAAACCATATTGGCGTAACATTTAATCATTATTCTTTAATTCATTAACCTCTCTTCTAAGCTTTCTGACCTCATTTTTTAAAGCCTCATATTCCTCTTGAGTTGGTGATGCACTCTGTTGTGCCGCAATCGTTAACATGATTTGACCAAGTTGTTCAAACCAATTTCCAAGGGCATTAAGGGCTCCCGTATTTAGAAAAGATGATATAATATAAGCGATAATTGTTGCATATAGACTATATTCATAAGGAGGAATACTATCTAACCATTTTGATAGGGCTGTGATAGTTTCTTTTAACTCATCAAATTCAGTGTTCAAAATTATTCCTCCTTTATTTATTTTACGAAAGGATTTAATAAAATATGAAAGTAGTTAAAAAACAAACAAACAGTAAACTTTGTTATATTTGTGGTATTGAAAATGAATTTGGTCTAAAAGCACCTTTCTATGAAATGGAAGATGGATCAGTAATTAGTATCTTTAAATACAAAGAAATCCACCAAAGTTATCCGGAAAGAGTGCATGGTGGACTTATCACTGCGATGTTAGATGAAATAGCTGGTAGAGCTATTTGGGTAACTGAACCAGAAACTTGGGCTGTAACTACTGAACTAAATGTCAAATTTAGAAAAGTTGTTCCATACGATGTTACTCTAAAAGCGGTTGGTAAAATTATCAAAAACACTCATCGTGCTTTTGTTGGTGAAGCTAAAGTATATGATATGGATGGTAATACGCTTGCGGAAGCGGTAGTAACATATTTAAAGTTACCATTATCAAAAATTGCAACTAGCACCAATGCTCATGAAGATGTTAACATTTATCTTCCTGATGATGTAACCGAAATTGATTAATCCCCTAACGGGGAATATGCAATCGTGGCGGAATAGGTAGACGCGCTACTTTGAGGGGGTAGTGTTTGTATAAACGTGTGAGTTCGAGTCTCATCGATTGCACCATAAGAAAAGCATAGGTTTGATACAATTTGTGTCAGACCTTTTTTCATTGCAGATAGGAAACTTTATCCTTTCCGCCAGCAAACTACAGAGCCTTGTAGAAGTGCCAAACGGCATTTTTATGAGGCTCTTTTTCTTTTTATATATTGCTACGGAACGAAAGCCTTATCAACGGAACGATAGGTAGTGCTACGGAACGATTGATTTATTTGTGTTTTTTTATTACGGAAAGCAAAAATTTTTTAGAAAATCCTAAGAAACTACTAAAATGGTATTGACATACTAAATTTTATGTGATACAATACTATCGTAAAATGCAGGAGGTGTCCAGATGATCAATACGAAGTTTTGGGAATTGGCAAGTCTTGAGCGAGGACTGAACTTAGATTCCGATGAGACATTATATGATATATTTAGAACATTAAAAATAAAAGAGGCTTTAAAAGGGGAAATGGCAAAAGATCCATATGAGGCTCTTGAAATATTAAAAAAAGTGGATGCACCTTATATTAAGGGTGACGAAAAGCTGTTTTATGAGGTTTATAAAAGAATAAACGAAATGTCTAACAGAACCCTCGTGGAGTATGTTTGCTTTGTTTTGTCGCAAGAGCGCACCAGCGTTATAGTTCCTGACTTTTTGTTTCCGCTTATGTTTAAGCACGTAAGTGATGCAGAAACGGTGTTTGTTAATGATTGTGATAAGTACGGTGTTGAGCTTTACGACCTCATTTCTGCAAACAAAGACACGACGTTTTACCTCACTGTCAAAAACGAGATTCTTTCTAAATTGCTACCTATATTATATAAGGATGAGAACGTCGAATTTATAAGCCCTGAGATTTATACTGATGCGTTCACCCTTAAGAAGTTCGACTTAATTGTTTCTTTCCCGATAATGGGAGGAAGAGAACTAAATAGTTCTGGCGATTTCATCAGTAGAGAATTGAGCTTCATTGCGGCACAAAATCTTTTGTACCATTTGACCACATCTGGTAAACTAGTCATTTTGCTTCCTGCTAAGATTGGCTTTGGCGGTGGTGATGCAGAAGTCTTAAGGCATTACATCTCAGAAAATTATAAGGTCGATGAAATATCCTCTCTTCCTTCGCGAGTGTTCTATCCGTACATGTCTATCAACACTTATCTTTTGACAATTTCTACGGGGGCAACCGAAAATATATGCGTAAAGAAATATGATCTAGATGATAAGAAGCTAATTGAAAAGGACACAAGGCTTATCTTCTCTGACGAACTTGAAGAGTTGAATGCGTGGAATGTTGATATGGTCTTTTCGGTCACTGACGAAACAGTGCTTGCTTACAAGAACTCTACAGTCAAGAAAGCCCACATAAATGAGGTTGCGGAAGTGTTCAGGGGAAAGGCAATAACAGAAAAAGCAGAAGGCGGTAACGTTTCGGTTGTCAACATTTCCAACATCAGCGATATCGGCATAGATTACGCAAACCTAGAAACCATCAACGAAGAGGAAAGGAAAGTTGCAAGATATCTTCTTCAAGACGGCGATGTTTTAATCACGACAAAAGGGTTTTCAATCAAAGTTGCCGTATTTGAAAAGCAGCCAAGAATGTGCATAGCCTCATCCAACCTTTGCGTCATAAGAACGCAATCAAGGCTTCTCAACGGAACTTATCTAAAACTGTTCTTAGAGTCGGAAGTAGGAATAAAGCTGTTAAAGAGCCTTCAACGAGGAACAACAATTGTAAATATAAACTATCAGGATATTTGTCAATTAGAAGTCCCAGTCCCACTATTAGACGACCAGATTGAAGTAGTCAATGAATATAAACAAGGCTTGAACTTGTACGTAAAAACCATCAGTGCTGCTGAAAGCGCGTGGAAAACAATAAAAGCAGACGTACAGAAAAAATTATTTTAAGGAGGTTTGCAATGCTAGGTGCAATTATTGGTGATATTGTTGGTTCAAGATTTGAGTGGAACAATATCAAAAGCAAAGAATTTGAATTTTTTAATTATAAATGTGAGTTTACCGATGATTCTGTGATGTCGCTTGCTATTGCTAAGGCGATTCTGGATTCCAAAGAAGATCACAACGATTTGGGTGAACTCGCAGTCAAATACATGCAGGAGGTTGGAAGGCATTATCCTCACTGCGGCTATGGTGGATATTTCTCTAAGTGGATGATGTCGGACAATCCGAAGCCATATAACAGTTTCGGCAACGGAGCCGCAATGAGAGTGAGTGCTGTCGGCTTTGTTGCAAACAGTATTGAAGAGGCGATTAGCCTATCTTGTAAAGTTACAGAGGTTACTCATAATCATCCAGAGGGAATAAAAGGCGCAGAGGCTACTGCAGTTGCGATATATTTGGCAAAAACAGGTTCAAATATTCTCGAAATACGAGACTATATTAACAAGCACTATTACCCGATGAACTTCAGACTAGATGACATTAGGGAAAGCTATAAGTTTAATGAAACATGTCAAGATACTGTTCCTCAAGCGATAGAAGCCTTCCTTGAATCAAAGAATTTCGAAGATGCTATTAGAAACGCAATCTCTATTGGTGGCGATTCTGATACTCTTGCTGCGATAACAGGAGGAATTGCTGAGGCTTACTACGGCATTCCAACGGATATAAGGAAACATGCATTAACTTTCCTTGACGAAAGACTGCTTGCCATTCTTTTAGAATTTGAAAACAAATATGGAGTCTTGATAGAAAAAGGGACTCAAAAAGTAAAAACAAAAAAGAGAGAAATTAAAAAAGGAGAGCGATCTGCAATGATAGAAGAAGCTGTTGACAAAGCTGATAGCGATTTACAAGAAACAGAAGTTGATTCAGAAGAAACGACAAGTAAAAAGCTGTTTAATCACCTTTTTGAAGCATGCAATATCTTAAGAGGGCCAATCAATCAGGATGAGTATAAATCCTATGTAACGCCTATATTGTTCTTCAAAAGAATATCTGATGTTTACGACGAAGAAACCGAAGCTGCAATAAGAGAGTATGGTGAAGAGGCTGCCAACTTTGATGAACAACACTCATTTGTTATTCCTGACGGATGCCATTGGAACGATGTGAGAAATACAAGCGTAAATGTCGGAATGGCTATTGTCAACGCAATGAGCGGAATCGAAAGAGCCAACCCTGATACTTTGAGCGGCGTGTTCAGCTCCTTTGATGATGCAACTTGGACAGATAAAACGAAATTAGATGATGAAAGGCTCAAAAACCTCGTTGAGCATATGTCAAAAATCAAAGTTGGAAACAACAATTATTCCAACGATGTAATGGGCGATGCCTATGAATTCCTAATCAAGAAATTTGCAGACTTGTCAAAGAAGAATGCAGGTGAATTCTACACCCCAAGAACAATAGTGAAATTACTAGTTAATTTACTCGATCCAAAGCCAGGAGATGAAGTTTACGATCCTGCCTGTGGAACGGGTGGCATGCTAATTGAGGCAATTCATCATATTAACAATGATAGATTGACTTATGGACGAATTTATGGTCAAGAAAAGAATCTATCGACTTCCGCTATTGCAAGAATGAATCTGTTCTTACATGGTGCAAAGGATTTTAAGATTGTCCAAGGAGATACACTTAGAGATCCAAAGTTCCTACGAGCAGGTAAAGTTCAGCAATTCGACTGCGTTATAGCGAATCCGCCATTTTCATTAGATAATTGGGGCTCTACTCAGTTTGCCAGTGATCCTTACGGAAGAAACATATGGGGATGTCCTACTGATTCCAATGGTGATTTTGCTTGGCTTCAACATATGGTTTCTTCTATGAAGAAAGATACAGGCAGATGTGCAGTTGTCTTGCCGCAAGGAGTTTTATTTAGAGGCGGAAAAGAAGCCGACATGAGAAGACAACTTATAGAATCAGATAAGTTGGAATGCGTCATTACATTAGTTAGTGGTGTCTTTTATTCGACAGGAGTTTCAGCTTGCATTCTTTTACTGAACAACCACAAAGAAGCAGCGCATAAAGGCAAAATTTGCTTGATAGATGGTTCGAAGTTTTATACTCCTAAAAGAGCACAGGTGTTGATGACTGAAGAAGATATAGATAAAGTTTTCAAAATTTATCAAAGCTATAGTGACGAAGTCGAGGTTTCTAAGGTAATCACAATAGAAGATGCTAAAAAGAATGGCTATACATTAGCTTTGAACAATTACATAGAAAAAAAGAAAACGGAGTCAGCTACTCCCGAGGAAATAAGACGTCAATATTTTGATGCTTTCAACAAGACGATTGAAGCCGAAAACAAAATGAGAAAATTGTTATTGGAAGGAGGATATATAAAAAAATGAGCAATAATATACCGCTTGAAGAATTAGAAAGTTATTTGTGGGGTTCTGCACAATTATTAAGAACAAACATTGATGCTGGTGCCTACAAGCAATATATCTTCCCTTTGTTGTTCTTTAAAAGAATCTGTGACGTTTATGATGAAGAGACTCAAAAAGCGTTCGAAAAATATGGTGATGATTATAAAGAGTTCTCCGATGATGAATTACATACATTCATTGTTCCAACTGGATATCATTGGAACGACGTTAGAGAAACTGCAAGTAATGTTGGACTTGCCATAATCACTGCTTTTAGAAAAATCGAAAAAGCAAATGGTGATAAACTAACTGGAGTATTTGGAGATGCAGCTTGGACAAATAAAAACAGATTACCAGATAGGCTTTTGAAGGATATACTTGAGCATTTTAGTTCAAAGACGTTGTCGATTGAGAATTGTCCAGAAGACGAACTTGGGCAAGGCTATGAATATTTGATAAAGAAATTTGCAGATGATAGTGGACATACAGCACAAGAGTTCTATACAAACAGAACCGTTGTCCATTTAATGACGGAGTTACTACAACCAAAATCAGGAGAAAGCATTTATGATCCGACATGTGGTAGTGCAGGAATGCTTATTTCATGTATTGCATATCTGAAAAACAAAGGTGCTGAATGGCGAAATGTTTCAGCGTATGGTCAGGAAATAAATTCTCTTACATCTGCCATAGGTAAAATGAATTTGTTTTTGCACGGAATTAAGGATTTCAATATTGTAAATGATGATACACTCAAGAATCCTGCATTCATTGAATTTGGACAATTAAAGCAATTCGATATAGTTCTTGCAAATCCTCCTTATTCAATATCTCAGTGGGATAGAACCGCATTTGAACACGATAAATATGGACGAAACTTTTTGGGTGTACCGCCACAAGGAAGAGCAGATTATGCGTTTATACAGCATATCTTGAAAAGTCTTAAGAAGGATACAGGTAGATGTGCGATACTGTTGCCTCATGGAGTATTATTCAGAAATGAAGAAGAAAAAGTAAGAGCGGAATTAGTTAAGAGCGATTTGCTAGAATGCATCATCGGATTAGGACCTAACTTGTTCTACAATGCACCAATGGAAGCTTGCATAATGATTTGTAGAACTCCGACACAAAAAGCAAAAAGACGTGGACAAGTTCTGTTTATAAATGCTGTAAATGAAATCACTCGAAAAAACGCTCAAAGTTATCTTGAAGATAAACATATAGATAAGATTGCATCAGCATATAAAAAATACGCTGAAATTGAAGGCTTCTCTAAAATTGCAACAATCGATGAAATTGCACGAAATAATTATTCGTTGAGTATACCTTTATATGTAAGAACAAATGACGTAGAAACTCAAAAAGAAGATATCTTATTGGAAGATCAATTTAATCAATGGGATTCTTCATCTACAAGAATGAGAAAAAATTACGAATTATTGAACGATTTGATTGCAGAGGAGGTCAAGAAATGAGCAGAGTAAAGCTGGGTGATGTTGCTAGAGAGCACAAAGAAACCGTAAAAGGTGATAAGTCTAATTATCCTATTGTCGGCCTTGAGCATTTGATTTCTGAAAATATCAGATTAACTCAATGGGATTTAAATAAAGAAAATACATTCACCAAGATCTTTAGAAAAGGATGTGTTTTGTTTGGCAGGAGAAGAGCTTATCTCAAAAAAGCAGTATATGCTGATTTTGATGGAATTTGTTCTGGTGATATAACTGTAATCGAAGCAATACCAGGAAAAATACTTCCTGAATTACTTCCGTTCGTTATTCAAAACGATGATTTGTTTGATTATGCTGTAGGTAAATCTGCTGGTTCACTATCGCCAAGAGTAAAATGGGAGCATTTGAAGAATTACGAGTTTGAACTTCCTGATATAGAAAAGCAACACGAATTAGCCAAAATATTGTGGTCGATTGTAGAAACAAAGGAGTCATACGAGAGATTAATGGCAGCAACCGATGAGTTGGTGAAATCTCAATTTATCGAGCTGCTAAACAAAACAGAAAATAAATGTATAAAGAAAATGTCAGAATTAGTTTCATACTTACCTAAATCGTCTATGAATGCGGCCGACGGCAAAGAAATAGGCCTTTATCCATTTTTCACAAGTGGATTAGAACAAAACAAATTTACAGATAATTATCTGTACGATGATGAATGTTTGATAATTGGCAATGGTGGTGTTGCAAATATCCAATATTATAATGGAAAATTTGCTACTGGTTCTCACAGTTTTGTAACAAAACCAAAAATACCAACTGTTAGGATCAGATATCTATATTCTTATTTTTACAGCAATATGGATATTTTGGAAGAAGGGTTTAGAGGCGTTGGTATAAAGAATATTCCAAAAGAATATATAAACGGCATCAATATACCAGTTCCTTCAATAGAACAGCAAGACAATCTGATTTCGTTATTTGAACAGAGCGATAAATCGAAATTTCAAGTAGGAGGTATAGCTGCATGAGTAAATTTAGGTTTGAAGAAATTGCAATAAACAGCACCGAAAAGAAGAAACCAGTAGAAAGTGATAAATATACCTATCTTGGGTTAGAACATTTGGAACCTGGAACATTAAAAGTCAGTAGATTTGGCTCTGATGTTGCTCCAATTGGCGAAAAATTGGTCATGAAAAAAGGCGATGTGTTATTTGGCAAGAGAAGAGCATATCAAAAGAAGGTTGCAATAGCTCCTTTTGATGGAATTTTCTCTGCTCACGGCATGGTTTTAAGACCAAAAACAGAAGTTATAGATTCAGAGTTCTTTCCGTTGTTTATAAGTTCAGATTATTTTTTAGATGCTGCAATAAAAATATCAGTTGGCTCATTGTCACCGACAATTAACTGGAAAGATCTAAAAAATTTGGAATTTGAGCTTCCAGATTTGGAAACTCAGAGACAATTAGCTAAGGTTTTGTGGGCATTAATTGACACAATTGAGAATTATAAGGTATTAATGACTAAAACCGATGAGCTAGTGAAATCTCAATTTATCGAGCTGCTAAGCGATTCTAGAGCAGAGAAAGTCTTAATTAATGATGCATTCACATTGCAGATGGGAAAGACACCTGCAAGAAATGATTCGAAATGTTGGGATAGTAAAGATCATAAGTGGATGACGATTTCTGATTTGGAAGACGGAGCAACTTATACGGAAGATACTAAGGAATACATATCCGATTACGCTGTAAAAACAAGTGGAATTAAAATTACACCAAAGAACTCAGTAATAATGAGTTTTAAATTAACAATAGGAAGAGCACTAATTACAGCCGAAGATATATTTACAAATGAAGCAATAATGACTTTTCTTCCAAAAAGAAAAATTGATGTCAAATTCCTGAGATACTTTCTGTCTAATAAAGATTGGTCTGAAAAGAGCAATCAAGCTGTAAAAGGCATAACTCTTAATAAAGAATCTATTGGAAATAGTACTATAACAATACCGCCTGAAGAAGTGATGAAACGAATCACTATGCTAATCAATCAGAGCGATAAATCGAAATTTGAATTAGAAAATTGCATAAAAAATGCAGTTTCAATGTACAAAAAGATACTAAAAGAGTATTTGGGATGATAATTTTACTCATGATGTCCCTCCGTCTCGTGGAATGAAACTATAAATCGGAGGATGGAGGACAAAATGAATAAAATAATTAATCAAATAATGAACGATTTAACTGGAGTGCTAGGTAAAGCACAATTAGAAGTGGTAGAAAAAGTGTTAACTAAGTATATAAAGGAGAAAAGTGAAAGCGTAAACAAAAATATCGACCTGTTGCAGGCGTTTATAGCTGCAAAGAGGGTAGAAGGATGTTCTGAAAAATCACTAGTTTATTATGGCACGACAATAAAAAACATGCTTGAAACCATAAACAAGCCAGAAGATTTGATATCGACAGAAGATTTAAGAGGCTATTTGGATTCTTACAAGCTCAATTCCAATGTAAGCAAGGTTACGATGGATAATATAAGAAGAATTCTATCGACGTTCTTCTCATGGCTAGAAGATGAAGACTACATCATAAAGAGCCCTGTTCGAAGAATACATAAAATTAGAACTGGCAAGACCGTTAAAGAGACGTACACCGACGAATCTTTAGAGCTAATGAGAGATTATTGCGATGAAATTCGTGATTTAGCCATGATTGATCTGCTTTCATCAACAGGAATAAGAGTTGGTGAACTTGTTAAACTGAACAAGTCTGATATCGATTTTGAAAACAGAGAATGTATTGTGTTTGGCAAAGGCAGCAAGGAAAGACGAGTGTATTTTGATGCTCGAACAAAGATCCATCTGCAAAAATACCTTGAGTCAAGGTCTGATAACGAAGATGCATTATTTGTATCTTTGCAGAGCCCATACAATCGATTACTGATTAGTGGCGTTGAAATTCGATTAAGAAAAATAGGAAGAGCCCTAAATATAACCAAAGTTCATCCTCATAAATTTAGAAGGACACTCGCTACAATGGCAATTGATAAAGGTATGCCAATAGAACAGGTGCAACAATTGCTCGGACATCAAAGCATAGACACTACTTTACAGTATGCAATGGTAAATCAAGTAAATGTTAAGAATAGCTGTAAAAAATTTATTGGATGATTTCAAATCTCAATTTATCGAGCTATTTAAAGATTGTCTAAAACAGAAGCCTCTAACAGAGATATGCTCTCCAAAACAATGGAAAACAATAGGGACTAAAGATTTTACTTCTGAAGGTTATCCTGTATATGGCGCTAATGGATTGATTGGAAAATATAAAGAATTTAATCATGATAATCCAACAGTAATGATTGGATGTAGAGGAACGTGTGGAGTTATACATGTTTCGGAAGGAAAAAGTTATATCAATGGAAATGCTATGTGCTTGGATGATCCAATTCCAGAAATAAACTATAAATATTTATCTGCCGCGTTAAAGTGCTATGATTTTTCAAAAATTATAACTGGTACATCGCAACCTCAAATAACGATTGAAGGATTAAAGAAAGTGCTAGTTAAAATACCAACATTAGAAGAACAGAAAGTGTTTATTAGTTTAAGCGAGCAGAGCGATAAATCGAAATTTCACATAAGAAAACTAATACAAATGAAAACAGCAATATGGCAAAAAGGAGGAAAAATCTATGCCAACATTTAATGAAGATAATACGATAGAGCAAATGGCGATTCAAACGTTGAAAAACAACGGTTGGAAGTATGTGCCAGTGGAAGAATTGCCTCGTGAATTCTCTGATATCATGGTTGAGCCGATGGTAAAGGATGCTCTTATAAGACTTAATCCTGAAATTGCAGAAGAGCCTTCAAGAGCCGATGAGGTAATTTACAAATTAAGAAGCTTGATTCTTTCGGTTCAGGCTCATAATCTTGTAACACAAAACGAGTTGTTTAAGAAACTTGTGTTCGAGGAAAATTCATATCCTTTTGGAAAGGATGGAAGGATGATTCCGATTCGTTTCTTTGGAACACTAACCAAGGAAGCATTATCTCTTAACGAGTATGTAGTAACAAATCAATGGGTGTATCCTTGCGAGGAAGGTGGAAAGAGGCTTGATCTCGTACTTTTGGTGAACGGCTTTCCACTTGTAATAGGAGAGTTTAAGACTCCTGTAAGAAGTGCTATTACTTGGCTAGATGGAGCTTCAGATATTCTAAATTACGAAAAGAGCATCCCACAAATGTTCGTAACGAACGTTTTTAACTTTGCGACCGAAGGGAAAGCATTCCGCTACGGATCTATTAATGCGCCTGTAAATCTTTGGGGGCCTTGGCATACTGCAGATCACAAGATTGAAGGTAGCCTTGCCGATGTAAAAATCAGCATGGAAGACATGATGACACCTGAGAAGGTAATGGATATATTTGAGTTTTTCACATTATTCGCTACGGACAAACATTACAGAAAATACAAAATCATATGCCGTTATCAGCAATATGAAGGAGCAAACGCAATTGTTCAAAGAGTTATTGCTGGCTATCCTAAGAAAGGTCTAATTTGGCATTTCCAAGGTTCAGGAAAATCGCTTCTTATGGTTTTTGCGGCTCAAAAGCTTCGTATGATTCCAGAGCTAAAGAATCCTACAGTAGTTATTGTTGACGACCGAATCGACTTGGAAACTCAGATTACTGCAACCTTTAATGCATCCGATATACCAAATCTTGAGAGTGCGAACTCCAAAGAAGAATTGATTAAGTTCTTTAAAGGGGATATGCGCAAGATTTTAATCACGACCATATTCAAATTCGGCGAAGTCGATTGTGAGTTGAATGCACGAGATAACATTATATTGATGGTCGACGAAGCGCACAGAACTCAAGAGGGCAATCTTGGTGAAAAGATGAGATTAGCTCTTCCTAATGCGTTCTTCTTTGGCTTGACAGGAACGCCTATCAATAGAGTTGACCGTAATACGTTTGCCACTTTCGGCGCAGAGGAAGACAGAAGCGGTTATATGAGCAAATATTCGTTTTCTGATTCAATCAGAGATGGTGCGACGTTGCCATTGCGATTCGAGCCTGTTCCAGTTGATTTGCATGTTGATCAAAAGACTCTTGATGATGAATTTGATGCCCTTACAGAAGGCTTGTCAAAAGAGCAACGTGCGGAACTTTCTGCAAGAGTAAATATGAAGGCAATCTTCTATAATCCTGCCCGTATACGCAAAGTCTGCGAGCATATTGTTAAGCATTTCAGAGAGAAGATAGAACCAAATGGTTATAAAGGGCAGATTGTTTGCTACGACAGGGAATGTTGCATTAAGTATAAGGAAGTCCTTGATACCTTAATGAGCCCTGAGGAAACAACTGTAGTTATCGATACTAATAACGATAAAGAAGACAGATATAAGGCGTTCAGAAGAAGTAAAGACGAGGAATCAAAGGTTCTCGATCAGTTTAGAGATCCTCATAATCCGCTTAAATTGGTTATCGTTACGGCTAAACTTCTTACTGGATTTGATGCGCCTATCTTGCAAGCGATGTATCTTGACAAACCAATGAAAGATCATACATTACTTCAAGCTATCTGCCGTACAAACAGAACATTCGACGATGGAAAAACGTATGGCTTAATTGTCGACTATACTGGTATTTTCGATAATGTAGCAAGAGCACTTGACTTCGATGAATCTTCAATGAAGAAAATCATTACCAATATTCAGGAAATAAAAAAGCAGCTCCCTGCGTTACTTAAAAAATGCTTGAGTTACTTTATGGGTGTTGATAGGACCGTTGAAGGCTGGGAAGGCTTGATGGCAGCGCAAGAATGTTTGCCAACCAACAAAGAAAAAGATGCTTTTGCAGCAGATTATAGAGTGCTAAATAGAGCATGGAATGCATTGTCGCCAGATGATTTCTTGAAACCATATATAGCCGATTACAAATGGCTTTCCAAAGTTTATGAATCCGTCAAACCTACCGATGGCACGGGAAAACTTATATGGAACACTCTCGGACCAAAGACCATTGAATTGATTCATCAGAACGTGTCTGTTGGCGAAGTCCATAGTGATGAAGAAATATTGAGCCTTGATGCCGATATGATTGATAAATTCATAGATAAAGGCGGAGATCCGAAGAAAAAAGCTAAACAAATCGAGATAAATCTTGTTGCAAGAATACTTAATCATACAAATGAGCCTAGATTCGTCAAACTTGGTGAAAAACTTGAAGCATTGCGAGAAAAGCATGAGCAAGGACTGATCACTAGCATCGAATTCTTGAAAGCCTTATTGGAACTTGCAAAAGAAGCGGCCGCTGCCGAGAAAGAGGTGGTTCCAACATCTGAAGTAGATAAAGGAATTGCCGCTTTAACTGATTTGTTTAACTCGGTAAAGAATAAGTCTACGCCAATAATTGTAGAACGCATCGTCAAAGATATCGATGATATTGTTAAGATCGTGAGATTCGATGGTTGGCAAAACACAACTGCTGGAAAGCAAGAGGTAAAAAAAGCTTTAAGAAGTGTAGTTTGGATTAAGTATAAGATCAAAGATATCGAGGTCTTTGATAAGGCGTACAAATACATTGAACAATACTATTAAAAATCTAGAAAGGAGGGATTGTGATGGACTCGACACTTGAAAAAATTGTAGAAGACAGATATTTTAATAATATTTTCTATGCTGTTCTTCGGTATTATAACGAGAACAAGAACCATCTTGATTTACATACATACGCAGTCCCATATCCTTCCTTCGTTAAGCTAACGGATATATCTGTTGAAAGAGTGTATTTTAAGGATGACATTAAAAGTGAAATCTCAGAATTCAAGTTGGATGTCGAAGCAGAGTTTACTTTAAAAGGAGACAAATTCAACGATTATGAGGAAGATACAAAAAGACGCAAGTTTATAGTCACATGTTCTGGAATTCTAAATAATGGATTAAAGAAAGTCAAAATAATCGATGTCAGTGAAAAAGATAGCAGCCCATATGCATACAAAGAGGCTTTATCTTCTTTGCTTATTCCATATATTCCTTATGAAGATTTGGATAAGAGAGCAACTGAATTTTTGGATAAATATTACCCAGAAGCATTGAAGTCACCGACACCTATCTTAGTCGATGAGCTGATGAAGCGAATGAACGTTCATTTCTTTCATGCTCCATTGAAAAACAAAATCTTCGGAAAAGCATTTTTTGCTGAATCAAGAGAAAAAATCTATAATAACGATAATGAAATAATTGAAGCCGACATTCCAGAAAGAACAATTCTAATAGATCCTGATGTCTACTTTTATAGAAACGCAGGCTCTTATAACAATACGGTTGTGCATGAATGTGTCCACATAGAGTATCATCGCAAGTTTTTTGAAATTCAAAAATTGATTGATAGCTCTAAAAAGTCGATTTCTTGCAAGGAAGGGAAATTGCCTCAAAAACTATCTGGAAATTATCAAAAGGCGTTTGATTTAATGGAATGGCAGGCATGCAGCCTCACACCTAAGATATTAATGCCAGCAAAAATGTTTAGGCTAAAGTTTGAGGAACTTTGGAAGGAGACTGCGATAGATTATCCAAATGCCCTAAAAGGCAGGATAATGGAAGTGGTAATAGAGAAGTTATCTGATTTCTTTAATGTGTCTAAGATTGCTGTAAAAATCAGGCTTTTTGATATCGGAATAGATAATGCCGCAGGAACTTCGAACTACATAAACGGCAAAAGGTACCCAAGCTTCTACTTTAAATCACATACGCTCGAAAAGAACCAAACGTTCGTAATAGACTTCGTCGATTCTCTCATTCAAATCAATCTAAATCCTGAACTTAAAGAACTGTCCAAACAAGGAAAGTTGGCTTATGCAAACGGCATGGTCGTTTTGAATGACGAGAAGTATGTAAGAGTAGATGAAAACGGGGAAAGAGTATTAACTGATTATGCGTTGGAACACGTCGACGAATGTGCGTTTATTTTTGAAAAGGCTCATTCGAAGTCAAGCGGCATCTATAATCAATACTTAGAGACAATATGCTTCTTATGCAGAAGTGAAGAGACGGGAAGCTACATACAAAGTTCCTATTGCAAAGGAAATATACATAACGCAAAAATCATCCAAGACGCTAGCGAAATTGAGGATGAATACAGTGAAAATGTTGAGGCATTGTCTTTGATTAAAAAAATGAATGGGTCATTTGTAGAGGATTTCAATGTTCTAATAAACGAAAATCAGTACGTTCACCCTAACGGCGAGCCAAATTGGTCAATGATGCAATCATTAACACTAATCAGTGATAAGACATTAAAAACTTACGCTGAAGGTACCGCTCATCCAACGAAAAGCAAGGTGTTAGCGATTTGCGCAGGATTCTGTCTGCATCCAAGAGTGTCTTATCACTTTTTAGCGAAAGCAGGTTATCAACTGCAATCAACGATGAATGATTTCGATTTCGTTTACTGTGGATTGATAGAACGACACTATGAAGAAGGCGTAGAAGGCTGGAACGCAAGGATCACTGCAAGTAATATGCCTGATAAAGAAAGATATCTATTACCATAATTTTTTCGGAATTTGTTCCGAATTTAACTTGATAGAAAACATAAATTAATAGAAGAAATTAAGCCCTATAGCATAGTTGGGAAACCAATTATTGTTATGGGGCTTTTTTGTCGTTAAAAAAGGCTCGGAGTCCTCTCCGAGTCGTATTTTTTTAGTTTGATAAAATGTGCTCATACAAGGAAAAAACCTTGCTAGATGCTTAACTGGAGTAGCTACCAGTATTGCGTGAGCATCAAATAAAGCAAGCCAACTGTCGCAATCAGAAAGGCTGCACAAATAAAGATGGAATGTCGTAAGAATACCACCTTCTTTTTGTTGCACCCTTTTTCGGCAAGTCACGACTAGGTTGGCAGTGAAGGCATCTCCATCTAACAAAACGTTGGAGGTGTCTACATGACATATAAAAACTTAAAAGAATTCTATTTGACCAAAGAAGAAGTCGAGCAAGCGTTAGCATTTTACAACGCTGACAAATCTTCGGAAGAGCAACTATTTTACATTCCTTACTACGAAGAATGGAACAACCGCAAGATCTATATCCCTTGCGAACGCGAGTATTTCTATTTTTGGCGAAATGAACTCAGGAAAGAAAGACTGCAGAAAATCAGGGAAGGGCGTTGCAAAGTGCCATCTGAAAAATACGGTGTCAAACGCTGTACCGCCGATTGCAAGCATTGCCCATATAAGCAAGATCCTAGCGATCCAGACAAAGAGGTAACGGATTACAGCTGGACGGGCAACGCATTGTCTTTGGATGAGCCCATAGGCTTCCATGACAACGGCGATCCGATTTACATCGACATAGCGGACGATTCCGCAACCGTCCTTGATTCGCTTATTGAAGAGGAAATCAAGGCCGAAAGAAAAAAGGCAGTGGAAGACCTGCTTAACGAGCTCGGCGAATTGGATAGGACCATTGTCGTACTTTACTATTCCCATTCCAAATCCGATGCCGATATCTCAAAGGTTGTCAATATTCCAAGAGCAACAGTCCAGCGCAGGAGAGTCAAGGCGTTCGAATACATGAAAAAGCGGATTTCAGAAAAATTCTAAAAAATTCGATCAAAAAGTGAGCAGTCCAAAACTTACTTGTCCATTGAAGTACAGGAAGGCAGAAAGCCATTCCGAATTATCACAAGGAGGTAGAGTTATGGACTCTCAAAACAAAGTAGCCAGAGACAAACCCGAACTCAAAGACGCGAAACTTATCGGTGCGTTATTGTTCCTATCCGCTTTGAGTAAGGCTTTGGCAAAAGACGTGTTGTCACGTTCGAACAACAAAAAGAATATGGGAGGTGCGTGCTATGAGTGCCGAAAGAAAACACAGCATCCTCGCCCCTAGTAGTAAAGAGTGGTTCCATTGCGGATATGCCACTAGGTATTTGGCTGTCAAGCCAGACGAAACAAACGAAGCATCGGAGTTCGGTACCGAATGCCATTTGCTTGCGGAGATGTATATCAAGAAAAGTTTGAAACTCGAGGATTATGATTCGGCAGGCGATATGTCGATAGACGAGGTCAAAAAAGGATTCAAGCATTATTCGGACGAGATGGAACGACTCGCAAACGGCTATGCGAATTACGTTATAAGCACGGCCAATTATGAAGAGAAAAGAACAGGTGAGAAGCCAGTCGTGTTGATTGAGCATCTGCTTGAGATGGACTATGCGCCAGACACGCATGGGACACTGGACTGCGGAATCATAGCATCAGACACGCTAACCATAATCGACAATAAGACAGGCTTCATAAAGGTTACGGCTTATGACGATGCTCTTGGGGAACTCAATAGCCAGCTTGCCATTTATGGTAACCAGCTATTAAAAACCTACAAAGCATTTTATCCGATCAGATATGTGCGCTTCGTCATTTACCAAGAACGCATTCACAACGTTTCCGAGTACACATGCACTGTCGAAGAACTCGAAAAATGGGAACGTGAAAGCTTGATCCCTGCGGTAATGAATGCCTTGAGTGACGAACCAATAGCCAGAAGCGGCACTTGGTGCAAGTACTGTCCAGGACGCAATTGCTGCAAAAAACGCGCTACCGATGTCATGGAAGTAATGAGAAAAATCAAATCACCAGAACTCATGACTGACGAAGAGATCGAAGCCATTCTCCCTAAGCTCGATGGGGTTATGGATTATTGCGAAGACATCAAAGCCTACTGTCTCAAGAAAGCAGTGGAGGATGGCAAGAAATGGAAAGGCTACAAGCTCGTGGAATCGTCAACGAAACGCAAGATCACCGATGAAGCTGCGGTAGCAAAGATTCTCGAGGAAAACGGATACGATCCTTACTCCCCAAGAAAGCTCATGACCATTACCGAACTCCAAAAGTTGGTCGGGAAGAAGCAGTTCGCCGACTTAATCGGTGCGTATGTCGCAAAGCCAAAAGGGCAAGCAGTGCTAGCTCCTGAAACTGACGCTAGAGAAGAAATCATTGTAACAAAGGAGACGAAACAATCATGTTAAATATCGTTACGGGCGTTGAGAAGACACCAATCAAAATCTGTATCTATGGTGCTGAGGGAGTAGGAAAAACCTCCCTTGCAGCACATATGCCTGAGCCGCTTTTCATTGATACCGAAGGCGGCACTTCAAGGCTTAATGTCAGACGTATCAAATGCACGAAATGGGAAGATCTCATTTCCATTGTAAAGGAAGTCATAGATACACCAACTGTATGCAAAACCCTTGTCGTTGATACTGCGGACTGGGCTGAATCGTTGTGTATCAACTTCGTTTGCAACAAATACCGCAAAGCCAATATCGAGGATTTCGGATATGGAAAGGGATACACATATCTGGCGGAGGAGTTCAGCGAATTCTTGAAACTACTAAACCAGCTTGTGGATGTTGGCATCAATCCAGTGGTAATCGCGCATGGAAAGCCACGTAAATATGAGCTTCCTGAAGAGCAAGGTCAGTTCGATCGCTGGGAGATGAAACTCTCAAAACAAGTGGCACCACTTATCAAGGAATGGTGCGATATGCTCCTTTTCTGTAACTACAAGACATTCGTTGTCACTACTGAAAACAACACCAAGAAAGCTCAAGGCGGAAAGCGTGTCATGTATACGACTCACAATCCTTGCTGGGACGCCAAAAATCGCTTCAATTTGCCAGACGAGCTCGACTTGAGTATTAATTCCATTTCGCATTTATTCAGCGAACACGGGGCAAAACAGGGCGACATAAAGCCAAATGAAAAGCAAGAAAGAACCAACATAGTCAAGCTCAAAAACATGCTGGTGGAAACAGGGATTGACGAGGAATCATTCAAGAAAGTAGTGGCAGAACGCGGGCATTATTGCGTTAGCCAGCCACTAGAAGAATATAGCGACGATTTCATCACGAGATGGGTGATTCCAAATTGGAAGAAGATTGTCGAAGCAATAAAAAACACTGAAAACAAAGGAGACAAGTAATTATGAACAATGAAGAAAACATGTTGATGGACTGGAACGACAGCATCGAAACCGACGGTCAGGAGTTCGTGTTGCTTCCAGAAGGAGACTACAACTTTACTGTAACCAACTTCGAACGTGGCAGATTCCCTGGCGGTCCAAAAGTGCCAGCTTGCAACAAAGCGACTATCACTGTCCAAGTGAACACCAAAGAAGGAATCGCGGTCGTTAAATTCGACCTTTTGCTTTACAGAAGCCTTGAGTGGCGAATCTCTTCATTCTTCCGTTGCATCGGCCAGAAGAAGCATGGCGAAAAACTCACTATGAATTGGAATACGGTTGTCGGTTCTGTTGGCCGAGCACACTTCAAGCAAAGAAACTATACAAACCAATATGGCGAAGAGAAAACAGTAAACGATTTGGACAGATTCATCGACTACAATCCAGAATTCTTTACAGAAGAAATCACGGATGAGGATTTGCCTTTTTAAGGTGAGGTGAGTCGAATGGAACTAAGACCTTATCAAAAAGAGGCAGTTGATGCCATCATAACTCAATGGAATAACGGATTTCAAAGAACGTTGCTGGTTCTTCCTACGGGTACGGGCAAAACTGTTGTCTTTTCAAAGGTTGTTGAACAAGAAGTAAAAGATGGTAGCAATGCCTTGATACTTGCTCACCGAGGGGAACTTCTAGAACAGGCGTCGGACAAGCTAAGGCTTACCAGTGGGTTGGATTCTGCTTTGGAAAAGGCAGAGTCCACTTCCATAGGATCTGGCATGCAAGTAACGGTTGCTTCTATTCAAACGATCTCCCAAGAGAAAAGACTTACTAAATTTCCTAAAGATTATTTCAAAACGATTATCGTGGACGAGGCGCATCACTCGATGTCTGATAGCTATCAAAGGGTGCTTCAATATTTCGACACGGCAAATGTGCTTGGAGTTACAGCCACACCAGATAGAGCAGATCAAAAGAATCTTGGAAAGTTCTTCAATAGCAAAGCCTATGAATATTCCATGCATCAAGCGGTAAAGGATGGCTACTTATGTCCTGTCAAAGCGCAAATGATACCGCTGGAATTGGATATCAATAATGTCGGACTTTCTAATGGCGATTACGCCGTTGGGGAGATTGGCAGCGCATTGGATCCGTATTTGAATCAAATTGCGCTTGAGATGCTAAGTTACTGCAAGGGCAGAAAAACGGTAGTGTTCTTGCCTTTGGTGAAAACGAGTCAGAAATTCTGCGACTTGCTTAACGTTCACGGATTAAAGGCAGTTGAAGTAAATGGCAACTCGGCCGATAGAGACGAAATCCTAAGAGACTTTGAAAACGGCGAGTATGACGTTTTGTGCAATTCGATGCTTTTAACAGAAGGATGGGACTGTCCATCGGTGGACACCATAGTTGTTTTAAGACCGACGAAGGTCAGAAGTCTGTATCAACAGATGGTTGGCAGAGGAATGCGACTATTTCCAGGGAAAAAGGAACTGTTGCTCTTGGATTTCCTTTGGATGACGGAAAGACACGACCTTTGCAGGCCTTCCGCATTGATTTCAAAAGACGAGAACATTGCCAAACACATCGACAAAATGGTGATGGACAACGGCAATGGCATAGACCTTATGGAAGCGGCTGAAACGGCTGAGAAGAACGTGATCGAAGAGCGTGAAGCTGCACTTGCACGAGAGCTTGCCGCGATGAAGAAACGCAAGCGTCAGTTCGTGGATCCGCTTGAATATGCCCTTTCGATATCGGCAGAGGACCTTGCCAATTACGAACCTACATTCGCGTGGGAGATGGGACCTGTCACTGAAAAGCAAAAGGCATACCTTGAAAGATGCGGAATCTTGCCTGACACCGTCACTTGCTCTGGCCATGCATGCATGATCATCAATAAGTTGCGCACAAGACAAGACGAACACTTGGCTACGCCTAAACAAATTAGATTACTTGAAAAATATGGCTTTTATCATGTCGGCACATGGGACTTCGACAGCGCCTCAAAAATGATCACTCGCATTGCGGAAAACAACTGGTTTTTGCCTCGTAGCATAGATGCAGCAAGCTATCAGCCATAAAAAAGGAGGTATTCTAGATGGAAAACATACTAGAAGCATTGAAATACATAAGCGTTTCGTCATTGTCCTATCAAGAGTGGGTGAATGTCGGAATGGCCCTGAAAGCTGAAGGCTACGACTGTTCAGTGTGGGACGACTGGAGCCGCAACGATAAAAGGTACAAAGCAGGCGAATGCGAAAGGAAATGGAGGAGCTTCAACGGCTCTTCCAAGCCTATCACTGGCGCAACCATCGTGCAGATGGCAAAAGACAACGGATATGTTCCGCATTCATTTTCTGGCGATGGCTGCATGGAATGGAACGATGTTATCGAATACGACGGTGACGGGGTGACTTACGAAATACAAAAGGCTCTCACGCCAACCGAGCAGCTGATTACTTATCTTGAAACATTGTTCGAGCCTAACGAAAAGGTCGGATATGTGACTAATGACGTATGGCAGGACAGCGAAGGGAAATGGATGCCTTCAAAAGGCGTCTACGATAGAACATCTGCTGAGCTTATATCCTCACTTAGAAAACACCCTGACGACTTGGGGGCAACTATCGGTGACTGGAAAGAAGAATGCGGTGCATGGATACGCTTCAATCCCGTTGATGGTGGCGGTGTTAAAAACGAGAACATAACACGCTTTACTTATGCTCTGGTGGAAAGCGACGACATGCCCATATCAGAGCAAGACGCCATCTATAGAAAACTGGAACTGCCGATTGCAACTCTCACTCATTCCGCAGGCAAATCGCTTCACGCAATCGTGAGGGTGGATGCCGAAAACTACGAAGAATACAGAAAAAGGGTCGATTTCCTATACGATTTCCTTGAGAAGAACGGCCTGAAGGTAGACAAGCAGAACAGGAACCCGAGCAGGCTCTCAAGGATGCCTGGCATCACGAGGAACGGCCAAACCCAAACGCTTATCACTACGAATATAGGTCGTAAATCTTGGGTTGACTGGCTTGATTTCGTTGAAGGCGCAAACGACGAATTGCCTTCACTTACAAATCTGGCAGACGAATTGAAATCGCCTCCTAAATTACCCGAAGAACTTATCGAAGGCGTGCTTAGATGCGGCCATAAAATGCTGATTTCAGGTTCCTCAAAAGCAGGTAAGAGCTTCTTGCTTATGGAGCTTGCCGTTGCTTTGTCTGAAGGTGCCACTTGGCTTGGGTTCAAGTGCAAGAAGTCAAAGGTGCTGTATGTGAATCTGGAGATAGATCCTGCATCGTGCATCAATCGTTTCTCGGAAATATACAAGGCGCTTAAAATACCGCCAAAGAACAGCAAGGACATATCTATTTGGAACTTGCGTGGACATGCGGTACCTTTGGATAAGCTTGTGCCTAAACTTTTAAGAAGAATCAACAATCTTCATTACGATGCGGTAATTATCGATCCTATTTACAAGGTCATAACTGGTGACGAGAACAATGCGTCGGAGATGGGGGCCTTCTGTAACCAGTTCGACAAAATCTGCAACGAAACGGGATGTGCGACTATCTACTGCCATCACCATAGCAAGGGTGCTCAAGGATACAAAAAGGCAATGGACAGGGCTTCTGGTAGTGGTGTATTTGCCAGAGATCCAGACGCGCAGCTGGACATGATTCAGCTTGAAGCGGATAGTGATTTCCTTAACTCTTACGCAGACAACGTATCCGATACTGCTTGGAGGCTGGAATGCTCTCTTCGTGAATTTGCTAATTTCAAGCCGAAGAATTTCTGGTTCAGATATCCCATTCACGTGCTCGATAGCAAAGGTAACTTGGAGAAGCTTTACTCGGAAGGCGATCCGAAAAACAACCTGAAGAAGAGCGGTAAAAGAAGCCAGACATCCGACGATAGAAAAGAAGAATTCGATAGGGCGTTTGATGCGTGCTCTGAGGACGGGATAACTGCAGAGGCAGCAGTAATAGCAGAGTATTTAGGCATAAAAGACAGAACAGTGCGTGACAGAGTGAACGAATTCAAGAACGAATACAGCACCCATAAAGGCACTATCACAAGGCAAATAAAAACTGGCGGAAAGGAAGAAAATGATTAATCTGCCAGAAATTCAGAGAACTGGCGGAAAGAAAAAACTCCCTTTGTGCCGCCTCAAAAAAACTGGCAAAAAAACTGGCGGAAAGGGCTTATATATAGGTAGCTGCCGCCACCAGCACCGCTGACGCTCTGTCGTAGTAGGATAAGGGCTTTAGATTTAGCCCTATCCCTACAACAGGAGCATCAACGTCAGCACAAGTTTTCTGCCAGTTCTAAAAACTAAAAAAGGAGCGAAGCTGATGAAAATATTTTTACTAATGAACCCACCGACGGTGACTGCCCAAGAAAGGAAGGTCGCTATGGTAAGGAATAAACCGATATTTTACAAGCCAGAAAAGGTCAAGCAGGCGAAAGCGGAGCTTATGAAACATCTTAGGCCATTCAAGCCCGACACTCCATTCGAGAGCCCGATTGAACTTCATGTGGTCTGGCTGTTTCCAAAGGGCAAGAGCCACAAGCACAACGAATGGCGAATCACAAAGCCCGATACGGACAACCTTCAGAAAATGCTGAAAGACTGCATGACGGAGATTGGCTTTTGGAAAGACGATGCCCAAGTGGTAAAAGAAACCGTCGAAAAAAGATGGTCCGACGAGCCTTGCGGAATATCGATTGAAATCAAGATACTCAAAAAGTTTGTGGAGGCATCACAATGACAGAGAGCGACAATCCATATGCGAACCTTGCAAACGCAATAGTCCTACAAGCAGTGAAAGACTTCAGGAAATGCATCAAGGTGGTGAAGCGAAACGGCCGAAACAAGGAACAGGCAATCAGGGAAATGAGAAAGATAGTCGAGTTCATAAAATCGCCGTGGTTCATGGTGCTCACCAACCTTGATCCGCAAATCCTGCTTAAAAAACTAGAAGAGGAGGTAAACGAATGACAGCAAAAGAATATCTGATGCAGGTGCAGAAACTTGAATACAAAATCAGCCGCATGAAATTAAGATCCGAAGAGTACGAGCGTTTATCTCACTCTATCGCTGGCCCGAACTACGATAGGGAACCCGTCAGCGGAACAAGAAACCTAGACGCGCCGTTCGTCAAGTGGATATTGAAGAAGGCTGACCTTGACCGTGAGATCGAGTCTTTGGAAGAAAAGCTGGTGAATCTAAAAGCCGAGATAGTGCTTACGATAGAAAAGCTTGATAGCGAAGACTACAAAAACGTTCTTGTGATGCACTACATAAACGGCTTGCCTTTCAGCGATATAGCAGAGAGCCTATACGTCAGCGAGTCAACGGTCTTCAGGTGGCACAGATACGGTTTGGAAAGCCTAGAAAGCATCATTGAAACTTGACAGTTCGTGACAGTGAAAGACAGTCGCTGACATAGTGTAGAGCCGTCAAGGGTGTGCTATAATTATAATGGGCAAAAGCCATAGAGATAATCAAGGTTGGTAGAGAGATCTATCAGCCTTTTTTCATGCGAAAGGAGGAAGTACGATGCCACATAAACCAATGAAGCCTTGCGCTTACCCTAATTGTCCGAACCTTACGCATGAAACCTATTGCGAGGAGCATCAGGCGTTGAGGCACAAACAATACGACAAATACAACAGGGCTCCTAATCACGATAAGAAGTACGGGAACAACTGGCGAAGGATCCGCGCCTTGTACGTTAAGCAGCATCCGTTATGCGAGCGTTGCTTGAAAGAAGGAAGGATAACGCCTGTCGAAGAGGTGCATCACATCGTGCCGCTTTCTCGAGGAGGAACGAACCAGTTCTCGAACCTGATGTCGCTTTGCCAAAGTTGTCATACGAAGATCCACTATGAGCTTGGTGACAGATGATGGGTAGGGGGTATCGAATCTCTACAGCATTTTGCTACGCTACCGAGCCTGGGGTTTCGTGCGTAAAAATTCGAGTTCAAACGGGGTAATAGCCCTGCTTGAATTTTTTTATTTTCTGGAGGTGTAAATATGGCTAAAGATGGAACAATGCGTGGCGGCCCAAGAGCCAATTCGGGGCCAAAAAAGAAAGCCTTGGCAGATAAGCTGCTCGAAGGCAAAGCAGAATTAAACAATGGTGCTGTCGTATTACCTGAGCCAGTGAGCATCGAGGGCGTCGATATGCCACCAGTCAAAGATTTCTTGAAAGCCAAACAAAAGAATGGAAAGGATATGTGCGCCGAAGAGGTTTATAAAAGCACATACCTTTGGCTGAAAAAGAGACGTTGCGAGAAGTTGGTATCGACTCAGCTTTTGGAGCAATATGCGATGTCGGTCTCCCGTTGGGTTCAATGCGAAGAGGCCATCTCTGAATTTGGATTTTTGGCAAAGCACCCCACAACAGGGAACGCCATGCAAAGTCCGTATGTGGCAATGAGCCAGAATTACATGAAGCAAGTGAACCAGATATGGTTCCAAATATACCAAGTGGTCAAGGACAATTGCTCGGCCGACATCGGCGGTGCCAATCCTCAAGACGATTTGATGGAACGATTATTACAGGCAAGAAAGAGGTAATTATTATGTTTGAGAAAGTTAATCCAAGCCATCCAGATAAGGTGGCAGATAGAATCGCAGGCGCAATCGTGGACCTTGCTTATAAGCAAGACGATAATCCAAGAATTGCGGTCGAAGTGCTTATAGGGCACGGCAAATGCCACATCATTGCAGAGAGCTCTGTGTATATCGACAAAGCAGATATTAAGCTTGCCGTCAAAAGAATCGCGGGTAATGTTGATGTCGACTACGTTGAAGTGCCTCAAGATAAGCATCTGGCGGATAACCAAGAAGGGCAGATCAGATGTGGTGACAATGGAATTTTCAAAGGAGTGCCTTTAACCAAAGAGCAGAAGGAACTTTCCAAAATCGCTCAAGACATCTATGCGAAATACAAATTTGACGGTAAATACATTTTGAACGGAAAAAGACTAATCATTTGTCAAAGCAATGCCGCGAGTAAGGATTTGAAAGCCATCTATCCGAATGTCGAAATAAATCCTATCGGCGATTGGACTGGCGGAACCAACGTGGATACTGGTGCGACAAACAGAAAGCTTGGATCGGATATGGCCGATTCTGTAACGGGCGGCGGTCTTCATGGGAAGGACTTGTCTAAAGCCGATGTCAGCGTGAACATCTACGCTTTTCTTAAGGCACAGGAAACAGGGACAGCTGTTGAGCTTTGTTGCGCAATCGGCGACGAATATATCGACAACAGGCCATATGAGGAAATTGTGGAGATTGCAAGGGAATTCATATTCGATTTAGGCGGTTTTGAGAAATTTGCCGAATGGGGCTTGGTCTAATGGGAGGTGCGGAATATGAATGCGTTACGAATAGACATAGGCGTGCATACGATTCTGCACGTGAATTTGACGAACGTTGATTTTGCCGACATTGAGAAAATCGTCTTTACAGTCAAGAATCCATCGGTCAAAGGCTCAAAGCCGATAATCGAGAAAACATTCACTGAGTCTGGGTTTTACGAGCTGATCATAACTCCATCCGAGAGCTTAAAGCTTGTCGAGGGTGCCGAGTATGATTTCAATCAGGTCCTAAAAGACGGAACAAGATACAAGATCAGTGACACGGGAAAAATAATTCTCAGAAAAAGCGTAGGTGATTTTTATGGCTGATAACATAAACGTTTCTAATGTTTCAAAGCAAAGGATAGACATCTCGATCCCACCTAAAAAAATAGATCCAACTGACGAAGGATGCGCACCTACGATTGAAATCACTCACCTTTGGCATCTTGGCAAAATGAAAGAATTCGAGATAGCCCTCGATACAAAGGTCCCGAAGGCACTATCCATTCTTCCACAAGTCAAAGAAGAAGATATTTCAACAGCAGCCACAAGGGAAAATGCGAAGATCTATGTTCAAGCAGGAGATACACCGTCCTATGCAACGCTTGAGCAGCTAAAGGAATTAAATACAAAAACGGTGTTTGTAGACGAGCTATCGGACACAAAGATTCATAAATTGAGCAACGAAGATATAGTCATGCTCAGAAAGGAGTAAATGAAAATGGCACAAAAAAGAACGCAATACGTAAAAACGACAAACGGCCTTGAAAAGCAGCTCATTGCATCATCTGCCGATATCGTGGAAATTAATGCAATTGAGGGACTCGACGCAAAAAACGTTCAGGAGGCACTTGTCAAAATCAAGGACATCGCAGATAACGGCGGCGTCACAGGAGTAAAAGGTAGTGGCGAAACGAACTACCGAAAAGGCAACGTGGAGATCTCTCCTGCAAACATCGGACTTGGCAACGTTACGAACCATGCACAGGTAAAACGTAGTGAAATGGGTGCGGCAAACGGTGTTGCAACATTGGGAGCTGACGGTAAGGTCCCTTCAGGACAGTTGCCTTCGTATGTAGATGACGTTTTGGAATATGAAAAAAAGGCATCGTTCCCATCAGCAGGCGAAACTGGGAAAATCTATGTCGCAAAGGACACGAACCTCACTTATCGTTGGAGCGGCACGGCTTATGTGGAGATTTCTGCATCGCTTGCACTTGGCGAGACATCGTCAACAGCCTATGCTGGTGATAAAGGTAAAGCACTAGCAACAAGACTTACAGCAGTTGAAGAAAAAGCAACCACTAACGCTTCAAACATTTCAAGTGTCGGAACAAGGGTGACCAATATTGAAAACGGCACTAAGGCAGCAGGCAAGGCCACCAAACTCGCAACAGCAAGAAAAATCTCTATCACAGGAGATGCGACAGGCAGCGCGGATTTTGACGGAAGCGCAGATAAATCAATCGCTTTGACTCTTACAAACTCAGGCGTTGCTGCTGGTACTTATTCGGCAGTGGCAGTAGACGCCAAAGGTAGAGTCACGGCAGGTAATCAAATCGTAGAATGGGGAGCTAAAGGGCAAACTGAACCAAGTGATAATTTAGCGGTTGGCGGATTGTTCTTTATGCTTAATGAGTAGGTGTGTTTATGTCTTGCTATATACCGAAAAAGAAAACCGATAAGGGAATCGAAGACGTAAAGTTTCCGATCAATTCCATAAAGGGCCTCGAGGATAGGCTATCTACCCTTGGGGGAAGGAAGCTGGCGATGCCGATCATAAGGCTTGCCAATGCCCTGGACAGCGACAACACGATGATCATAGGCCCAAACAACCCACTGAAGTTCTGCGTCGAGATAATCGACGGATCTTTGCAGGTGGGTGATTCTTTGCAGATCTGCGTGAAGCAGCTTTTCACTTATAAGGAAAGGAACAGGCGAAAGTACAGATTGAGATGCCAGTGGAGCGTGAAGGTCACCGAGCAGGACATAGGCTCGAGGTTCCTGTACGTAAGCGTCATCGAATCCCTGAGCGGGATATCGCAGAGATTGTACAGGACGAACGATACTGGAAATTCGACCCTGTCGCCGCTATACATCCGAATAAGAAGGCCGATTTTCGCTGGAACAACAGATGTCGACGCCTATTTTTCGAATGTGGTGACCGTCTGGAAGAAATATTCCTTGGAAACAGGGAAGATACTAATCAAATAAAGAAATTACCGAGTGACGGAATCAACTCTGTAGGGGAAACCCCGCAGTGACAGTACAGCTCGCCAACGGGCGTGTCGGCTCAAACTCTCGGTAATTTTTGTTTTTCATGAGGAGGTCAAAATGAAAACAACTAAAGAAATGACGCTTGTTAGCATTGACAAGCTTATACCATATATAAATAATGCCAGAACGCATAGCGAGGCTCAGATTACGAAACTGCGCTCAAGCCTTCGTGAATTCGGCTTTATCAATCCAGTGATCATAGATAAGGATTTCAACATTATCGCTGGTCATGGCAGAGTACAGGCGGCGAAAGCAGAGGGGATAAAAGAAGTACCTTGCGTCCTTGTTGACTATTTGACCGAGGCGCAGAAGAAAGCATACATCATTGCCGACAACCGTATGGCACTCGACGCAGGCTGGGACGAAGAAATCCTAAAGGTCGAATTGGAGTCTCTTGAAGGCGAGGCTTTTGATCTGTCTCTTACTGGCTTTGACGACGAGGAACTCTCTGACCTGTTCAAAGAGGACAATGCCAATGTGGAAGACGACGATTACGATTTGTCTGCCGCGCTTGAAAAAGCCTCATTCGTTGAACGAGGAGATAGATGGATCGTCGGAAGGCATGTGCTTTATTGCGGCGATGCCACAGATTCGGAAGATGTAAATAAACTCATGGACGGAAAGAAGGCAAATCTAGTCCTTACAGATCCTCCATACGGTGTATCTTTCAAATCGTCTAGCGGCTTAACAATCAAGAACGATTCCATCAAGAACGAGGAATTTTATCAGTTTCTCCTTTCTGCCTTTAATAACATGGTTGCTCATTGTGAGAGCGGTGCGGCTGGATATGTGTTTCATGCAGACACCGAAGGGCTAAACTTCAGACAGGCTTTCGTCGATTCGGGATTCCATTTGGCAGGGTGCTGCATATGGGTGAAAGACTCGCTGGTGCTCGGCAGATCGGATTACCAATGGCAGCATGAGCCAGTCCTTTATGGATTCTTGAAAAACGGAAAGCATAGATGGTTCTCAGACAGAAAGCAGACCACAATCTGGAATTTCAAAAAGCCCAAAAGGAACGAAAACCATCCAACAAGCAAACCGCTTGATCTGCTTTCGTACCCGATTCAGAACAGCTCTCAGGAAAACGCGATCGTGATCGATACCTTTGGTGGCAGCGGATCAACCCTTATGGCTTGCGAGCTTACCAACCGCATCTGCTACACGATGGAACTTGACGAAAAATATGCGTCTGTAATTCTAAGACGATACGTCGAAAACACTGGCAATGCGGATGGCGTTTACTGCATTAGAAATGGCGAGAAAATTCACTATCTTGACATAGTCAAGGAAGTCGAGAAAAAGTCTGATAATTCGGGCGCAAATGACTTGATATAATTCCCCTTTAGAGCGATATATATACTACCTTTGAAGGAGGTCAGATCATGAACGAAAATATTGAAAAACTAAGAGAACAATTGAAAGAAATTTGCGAAAAAACAAACACCAGCTTTTCTGGTATGGAGTACCTTGTTAAATACTACATCAAGGATTTGCACTGGTCCGAAGAAAAGGCTATTAAGTACGCTATCAGTTTATTCCATAACGGAACAATTAGAGAAATCAAACTACTTAATTCTGACGGTGAAGAACTATGAGGGACTGCATTATTGAAAGCTTAAAAAAGCAGTTTCCTGTCGGAAGCCGTGTTGAACTTATCAAGATGGACGACAAGCAGGCTCCGCCAATCGGAACAAGAGGCACCGTAAAAGGTGTTGATGATATTGGTTCAATTATGGTCGCTTGGGACAATGGTTCAAGCCTAAATGTAATTTATGGCGAGGATGAATGCAGGGTTCTTGATGTCGTAAAAACAATTTGCTATGGCAAGGAACGATTATGGGACAAGAAAGAAGAAGCAATTGAATTTTTCATTGATTGCATGCTTAACTCTGAAGGCTCTGAAAAAGAAAGATACTGCAACATTCTGTCTTCACTGAAAGCCAATTTGAAGGTGTGCGAAGACGTCTAAAAAGTATCGAAAAAATATACAAAAATAGTGTTTCAAATGACTTGCTATATATTCCTTTTAGAGTGATATATATACACGACAAAAGGGACGAAAACCTTAGGAGGTCAGGACATGAAAAACACAGTAAACCAAATCACAAATATGAAGATGCAAACAATCGGCGTTGAGGTCGAAATGAACTCAATCACAAGAAGGAAGGCAGCAATTCTCGTCGGAGAATACTTCGGTACAAGAGCCTTTGATGCAGCAAGGGAATACGGCTATTGCAGTTGGGCTTGCAGAGACAGAAAAGGAAGAACATGGAAGTTCCAAAAAGACGTATCGATTGCAGGACCAGACGAAGAAAAATGCGAGATGGTAACGCCAATCCTTACCTACGGCGACATTGAAGACTTGCAAGAGATAATCAGAATTCTACGAAAGGCTGGAGCTAAAAGCGATGCGTCAAGAGGATGCGGAGTCCACATTCACATCGGCGCAAACGGACACACCCCACAAACAATGAGAAACCTCACAAACATCATGGCAAGCCACGAAAGCTTACTTGCTGAGGCACTCAACCTTGATAGCGGAAGAATTAGCAGATATTGCAGAATGGTCGACGAAAGGTTCTTGAAAGAGGTCAACAAGAAAAAGCCTCGCACAATGAGCCAATTCGCAGACGTTTGGTACAGAAGCCAAGATGAGAATTACGGAAGAACTCAACACTACAATGGAAGCCGCTACCATATGCTTAACTTCCACGCCACATTCACAAAGGGGACAATCGAGTTCAGATTATTCCAATTCGACGAACCAAGCGAAGGAAAAGCAAACGGCCTTCACGCAGGGCAACTTAAAAGCTACATTCAACTTTGCTTAGCATTAAGCCAAATGGCAAAAGATGCAAAAGCAGCATCAAGCAAGCCACAGCAACACGACAATCCAAAGTACGCAATGAGAACTTGGTTGCTTAGACTTGGCTTTATCGGCGAGGAATTCAAAACCGCAAGAGAATTCTTGACAAAAAGACTTAGCGGCGACGCAAGCTTCAGAAGTGGGGTAAGACCTGCTTCCGTAGCTTAAGGAGGTATGACTATGGCAAAATACTACATCGCATATGGCAGCAACCTTAATATGAGGCAAATGAAATTCAGGTGCCCTGGAGCATTGGCTGTCGGCACAGGCTTTATTAAGGATTACGAGCTCTTATTCAAGGGGAGCAAAACTGGTTCTTACCTAACGATTGAAGAAAAGAAAGGTAGTTCTGTACCAGTTGCCATTTGGAAGGTCGACGAGAATCACGAACGAGCCTTAGACAGATACGAAGGATATCCCTCTTTCTACTATAAAAAAGAAATTGAGATTGACTTCATATCCCTCAAAAGGAAACTACCGCATCGTGCTAAAGCGTTTGTTTATATCATGCATGAGGATAGATGCTTAGGCATTCCTTCTAAAGGGTACTTGCAGGTTTGCTTAGAAGGATATAAAACCTTTGGCTTTAGCTGCAAATACTTAGAAGATGCATTGAAAAACAGCATGGAGGTAAAACATGGAAACAATAACAAATGAATTTAAAATATGTCCCAAATGTGGGAAACGTTACAAGGCTCCCTCTGCTATTTCAAGGGTGGACAACAAAACGCAAATCTGCCCAACGTGCGGCACGAGAGAGGCACTTGAAAGCTTAGGAATCAAGGACGATGAGATTAACAAGATAATCGAAACGATACCAAAGATTGAAGAAGAATAAAAAAGTAAAGTCGGCTTAGCGGTCGGCTTTTTCTTATCTAGGAGGTGGAAACTTGCGAAAACTGAAAAAATACATACCGACTAAGTTCAAAGCCAAAGACTCCACCTACGATAAAAATGCTGCAGATTATGCCGTCAATTTTATTGAGTGCCTATGCCATACAAAAGGCACATGGGCAGGTGAGCCGTTTGAACTTATAGATTGGCAAGAACAAATTATAAGAGACGTGTTCGGAACGTTGAAGCCAAATGGCTACAGGCAATTTAATACGGCTTACATCGAGATACCTAAGAAACAAGGGAAGTCGGAACTAGCGGCAGCAGTTGCATTGCTTTTAACCTGTGGCGATGGCGAAGAACGAGCGGAAGTTTATGGTTGCGCAGCCGATAGGCAGCAAGCAAGCATCGTATTCGAGGTCGCAGCGGATATGATTCGAATGTGTCCTGCGCTTAACAAGAGATGCAAAATACTATCCGCGACCAAGCGAATTGTCTATCTGCCGACAAATAGCTTTTATCAGGTTTTGTCAGCCGAGGCTTATTCAAAGCACGGCTTCAATATCCACGGAGTGGTTTTCGATGAGCTTCACACTCAGCCAAACAGAAAGTTATTTGACGTTATGACAAAGGGATCTGGCGACGCAAGAATGCAGCCTTTGTATTTCTTGATAACAACGGCAGGAACAGACACCAAATCCATATGCTATGAAACACACCAAAAGGCAAAGGATATCCTTGAGGGAAGAAAGCATGACTCAACATTCTATCCAGTTATTTTCGGCGCGGACGTTGACGACGATTGGACCGATCCGAAGGTCTGGAAAAAAGCGAATCCGTCGCTTGGCATAACGGTAGGAATAGACAAGGTCAAAGCCGCATGCGAGAGCGCGAAACAAAATCCTGCGGAAGAGAACTCGTTCAGACAGCTAAGGCTTAATCAATGGGTGAAGCAAGCAGTGAGGTGGATGCCTATGGAAAAGTGGGACTCCTGTGTGTTTGATTTTAATCCTGAAGATCTGGAAGGCCGTGTTTGCTATGGCGGTCTTGACTTGTCTTCAACGACGGATATCACGGCTTTTGTTTTGGTGTTTCCGCCTACTGAGGAAGACGAGCATTATTACGTCCTGCCTTATTTTTGGATACCTGAAGAGAATATGGAGGCAAGAGTCAACAAAGACCATGTTCCGTATGATTTATGGGAAAGACAAGGCTTCATTGAAACGACCGAAGGCAATGTCATTCATTATGCCTACATCGAGAGTTTCATAGAAGAACTCGGGAAAAAATACAACATAAAGGAAATAGCTTTTGATAGGTGGGGAGCAACAATGCTCGTACAAAACCTCGATGGGCTTGGCTTCACGGTTGTTCCGTTCGGTCAGGGCTTTAAGGACATGAGCCCACCGACAAAAGAGCTTATGAACTTGGTCCTTAGCAAAACATTAAGGCATAACGGGCATCCAGTCCTTAGGTGGATGATGGACAATGTGTGTGTTCGAACAGATCCTGCAGGAAATATAAAAATGGATAAATCAAAATCCACTGAGAAGATTGACGGCAGCGTAGCGACTGTTATGGCACTTGATAGGGCAATAAGAAATAAAGGAGAGACTTCTGATTCGGTTTACGATTCAAGAGGTCTTTTAATTTTATAGGAGGTCAAGATGGGACTTATAAACAAACTATTTAAATCAAGAGATCACCCCAAAGTAGACAATAGGACTGTCGGAAGTTCGTATTCGTTCTATATGGGCGGTTCTTCGGCTGGCAAGAATGTCAACGAAAGAAGCGCGATGCAAATGACCGCTGTTTATTCTTGCGTAAGAATTCTGGCAGAGGCAGTAGCTGGTCTTCCGTTGCATCTTTACCGATATAAAGAAGATGGAGGAAAGGAAAGAGCGATAGACAACAACCTATACCACTTACTTCATGACGAACCAAACAAAGAAATGAGCTCATTCATATTCAGGGAAACGCTTATGACTCATTTGCTTTTATGGGGAAATGCTTATGCTCAAATCATAAGAAACGGCAAAGGCGAGGTTGTGGCCCTTTATCCGCTGATGCCGAACAAGATGCAAGTAGACAGAGACGAAAACGGCGAACTCTACTACATATACACAAGAAGCTCAGAAGAGGCAAAAACCATGGAAGGAGCAATGGTGTATTTAACGCCGAGAGACGTTCTGCATATTCCAGGGCTCGGCTTTGATGGGCTTGTTGGCTACTCTCCGATAGCTATGGCTAAAAACGCAATAGGTCTAGCGATTGCCACCGAGGAATATGGCGCGAAGTTTTTCGCTAACGGCGCGGCTCCGAGTGGCGTGCTTGAGCATCCAGGAACGATTAAAGATCCTTCAAGGCTAAGAGAAAATTGGAATTCTACCTTTGGCGGTTCTGCGAATTCTGGAAAGGTCGCAGTACTAGAAGAAGGAATGAAGTACACGCCGATTTCAATATCGCCCGAACAGGCGCAGTTCTTGGAGACAAGAAAATTCCAAATTGACGAAATAGCTCGAATTTTTAGGGTTCCGCCTCATATGGTTGGAGACCTTGAGAAGTCGAGCTTTTCTAATATTGAGCAACAGTCGCTGGAGTTCGTTAAGTACACCTTGGATCCTTGGGTTATAAGGTGGGAGCAATCCCTTTCTAGGTCATTGCTTAACGAAGACGAAAAACGAAAGTATTTCTTTAAGTTTAATCTCGAAGGTTTGCTTAGAGGCGATTACGAATCTCGTATGAGTGGTTATGCCACGGCAAGGCAAAACGGATGGATGTCCGCAAACGATATACGAGAGCTTGAAAACCTGGATAAGATACCTGCCGAAGATGGCGGCGACTTATACCTAATAAACGGCAATATGCTACCGCTTAATAAAGCGGGTGCTTATGCAAATATGGAAAAGGAGGATAAAACCGATGAAGAAGTTTTGGAAATGGAAAAATCAGGCCGAAGCGGAAGAAAGAGTCCTAGAACTTAACGGAACGATAGCGGAAGAGTCATGGTTCGACGACGATATCACGCCGCGAATGTTCAAGGAAGAACTATATTCTGGGACTGGCCCTATTACCATTTGGATCAACAGCCCTGGCGGCGATTGCATAGCGGCTTCTCAGATTTACTCAATGCTGATGGACTACAAAGGCGAAGTCACAGTCAAAATTGACGGGATTGCTGCTAGTGCAGCCAGTGTAATAGCTATGGCTGGAACCAAAGTCGTCATTGCGCCAACCGCACTGATTATGATCCACAATCCATCGACTAGTGCCAACGGTGACCATAGGGACATGAGTAAGACGATTGAAGTGCTGAACGAAGTAAAGGAATCGATTATAAATGCCTATGAAATCAAGACAGGACTTTCTAGAGCTGTATTAAGTCACATGATGGACGCAGTTACATGGATGAACGCAAACAAAGCTATCGAACTAGGATTTGCCGACGAAATACTCGAAGACGAGAAGAAAAAGGACGCTGGCAAAGGCTTTGAGTTCCAAGAGCATGTGTTTGCAGAAAAATTGCTTAATAAAATCACAGGCAAAGAAACAAAAGCAAAGCCTACTAACAAAGGCCGAAGCATAGCTGAGCTAAAAGAAAAGCTCGACCAAATCAAGAAATTAATTTAATGGAGGAAAAAATATGACTATTACTGAATTACGTGAAAAACGTGCTAAAACTTGGAGCGCAATGGAAACTTTCCTTGACTCCCACAGAAACGAACAAGGTGTACTTAACGAAGAGGACGATGCTATTTACACCAAGATGGAAAAAGAGCTTGAAACATATACCAATGAAATCAAGCGTATGGAACGCAGGGATGCAATCGAGGCAGAACTTAATAAGCCTGTGTCGACTCCTTTGACAGCCAAGCCTATGACTGCTAAAGAGGACGAAGAAAAAACAGGTCGTAAATCCAATGCTTATAAAAAGTCTTTCTGGAACGCCATGAGAGCGAAAGCCATCAGACCTGAGGTATTGAACGCTCTTCAAATCGGCTCTGATTCTGAAGGCGGATATCTTGTCCCTGACGAATATGAAAAAACGCTCGTTGAAGGCTTGGAAGAAGAAAACATCTTTAGACGCATCGCGAAGGTAATCACTACATCTTCTGGCGACAGAAAAATTCCTGTTGTTGCGACCAAAGGCACTGCCTCTTGGGTAGACGAAGAAGGAACCATTAACGAAAGCGACGATTCTTTCTCTCAAGTTTCAATTGGTGCATACAAGCTTGGAACTTTGATTAAAGTCTCTGAAGAACTTTTAAACGATTCTGTATTTGACATCGAGTCTTACATTTCTAAGGAATTCGCAAGACGAATCGGTAGCAAAGAAGAAGATGCGTTCTTCAATGGCGATGGTGTTGGAAAGCCTATCGGTATTTTCAATACTACTGGTGGTGCAGAGGTCGGTGTAACTACTGCAAACGCTACTTCGATTACCGCAGACGAGCTTATCGACCTTTTCTATTCACTTAAGGCACCGTATAGAAAGAAAGCGGTATGGGTTCTTAACGACGCAACAATTAAGGCGATTAGAAAACTAAAGGACAACAATGGTAACTACTTGTGGCAACCTGCATTTACGGCAAATACGCCTGATACTATCTTGGGTAGACCTGTATTTACTTCAAGCTATGTTCCAACTATTGCAGCTGGTGCGAAGACGATCGCATTCGGCGATTTTTCTTATTACTGGATCGCAGATAGACAATCTCGTAGTTTCAAACGCCTTAATGAGCTATATGCTGCAACAGGTCAAGTAGGCTTTGTGGCCACTCAAAGAGTAGACGGCAAACTTATCCTTCCTGAAGCAATCAAGGTTCTTGCTCAAAAGGAATAACAACAAATAGGAGGCGGCATATATGACAGCTAATGAACTACTTACAAAGGTGAAAGAAAATTTAATCATAACATTCAACGAAGATGACAGTCTTATTCTTAGTTTCATAAAAGCCGCCATCTCCTACGCAGAGAGCTATCAGCACATTACGGAAGGCACCTACAACGTCATGCCGATGTCCGCGACTACGGTGCAGGCAATCGTTATGCTTGCATCGCATTTTTATGAATCGCGTGATGGTAGCACAGGGGGCTTTTTTGCTAACTCGACCGATGCGTCGGACCAAGTCTGGAAGACGGTGAATTTGCTACTTAGAATGGATAGGAATTGGAAGGTGTAAGCATGGGACTAGGACTTATGAATAAACCTGCAAAGTTGTGTGAGAAAACTTTTGTGACCGATTCTGAGGGCTTTTCCTCGCAACGTGTTGCGATTTTAGCAGACATTCGGGTGTTTGTTGAAGGACGGCACGGAAGCGAACGTTGGGCGAATTTGGCGGCTTTTAGCGAGGCTACTGAACTCTTTCGCTTCAGAAAAATACCAAACATCAAGGTAACGACTAAGCAATATATCATTTTCGAAGACGAGGAATACGACATTTTGTCAGTCGAAGATGTGAAGGGCAGGAACATGTACATTGAGGTTTTGGCGAAAAAGGCGGTGGCATCAAATGGCTAATTGTACTTGCAAACTTCCAGAAGAGCTGCTTAAGAAACTCTCAAAGCTAGGAAATAAGATGGATGACGTTAGCGAAACAGTCCTTGAAACTGGCGGAGCGATTGTCCTTGATAAGGTCAGAAACAATTTGCAAAATGCGTTAAGCGGCGAATCTACAGGTGAGCTTTTAGGCTCATTGGGCTTGAGCAAGGTTCTTTTAGGCAAAGACGGGAACCACAATATTAAGGTCGGTTTTGCTGAGCCTAGATCGGACGGTAAGTCAAATGCGATGATAGCCAATATTATCGAGTACGGCAAACACGGCCAGCCTGCGAAACCATTCTTGAAATCAGCAAAAAGGCAGTCAAAGAAAGAATGTATCGAGGCAATGACACAAAAGCTAGAGGAGGAGATAGATAACCTATGAGCATCTTGTCTGAAACAAAAGAACTGCTAGATTCTCTTAACTATCCTATAGTGACTGGAGTGTATAAAGGAACGGCAACAGACACCTATATTGTCCTAATTCCTTTGTCTGATAATTTTGAATTGCATGCAGACAACGCTCCCAAAGCAGAAGTCCAGGAATTAAGGATTTCAATTTTCGCAAAGGGGAATTACAGAAAACTAGCAAATCAAATAGTAAAGAAACTATTAAATGCGGAATTTACAATAACCGACCGCAGATACATCGGTTATGAAACTGAAGCGGACTATTTCCACTACGTGGTGGAGATAGCGAAAAATTATGAATTGGAGGAATAAATAAAATGGCAACAATTGGTTTAGATAAACTTGTCTATGCACCCATTACAGAAGACGAAAAAGGCAACGAAACATACGGCAAACCCGTTCAGCTTGCAAAGGCGATCTCTGCTGATTTGTCTGTTGAGTTGAACGAGGCTATTCTTTTTGCCGACGATGGGCAATCCGAAACTGTAAAAGAGTTTAAAAGCGGAACCATTTCGCTTGGCGTTGATGATATCGGAAATGAGGCAGCTGTGGCCCTTGTCGGCGCAACGTTGGACAGCAACGGGGTATTGGTTTCTGGGGGAGAGGATATCGCTAAGTATGTAGCGATCGGCTTTAGAGCAAAGAAATCAAACGGTAAGTACAAGTACTATTGGCTTTACAGGGTGCTTTTCGGCATTCCAGCCACAAGCCTTGCGACCAAGGGTGATTCAATCACATTCTCAACTCCTACTATTGAAGGCGCAATTTATAGACGAAACAAGCCTGATAGCAAGAATAAGCATCCTTGGAAAGCCGAAATCACCGAAACAGCAGAAAACAGCGAGACCATAAATACTTGGTACGATAGCGTTTATGAGCCTGAATATTAAGGAGGAAAAGTCAGATGGCAGACGAAAGAAGTGCAATCATTACGATTGGCGATAAAGATTACGAATTGCTTTTAACAACGAAGGCAACGAAGGAAATCGCAAAGAAATACGGCGGTTTGTCCAATCTTGGAGACAAATTGATAAAAAGCGAGAATTACGAAGACGCAATCAGTGAGATTGTTTGGCTCATTGTAACTCTCGCGAATCAGCCTATTCTTATTTTTAATTATAAGAACAAAGGCAGTGAAAAGCCGCTCTTGACCGAAGACGAGGTGGAACTTTTAACGACTCCACAGGACATTGCAAACTTCAAAGACGCAATTACTGAGGCACTCTTAAAGGGAACGAAACGAAACATCGAGAGTGAAGAAACAAAAAACGTGGTGGGCGAGTAAGCGACGAAGAGTTGTTTACTCGTCTTTTATACTACGGTTTATCACAGTTACATTTGACACAAGACGAGGTATGGTTTATGCCTTTTGGACTTTTACTTGATCTATGGGAATGCCATAAGCAATACCACGGCATTTCAAAGCCTAAAGTAGAGGTCTTTATTGACGACATTATACCAGAAGGAATTTAGTTAGGAGGTGAACGCAAATGGCAGATAGTTTTGGCTTGAAGATTGGACTTGAAGGCGAAAAAGAGTTCAAAGCAGCACTTGTATCGATAAATCAGTCTTTCAAAGTGCTAGGCTCTGAAATGAAGCTAGTAGAGAGCCAATTCGATAAAAATGACAATTCTGTGCAAGCCTTGACTGCAAGAAATGAAGTCTTGCAAAAGTCAATTGAGGCGCAAAAGCAAAAGATAGAAACATTGCGTTCGGCTCTCGCTAATGCAGCTGAGTCATTCGGCGAGAATGATAGAAGAACGCAAAACTGGCAGATTCAACTGAACAACGCCCAAGCCGAACTTAACAAAATGGAAAAAGAGCTGAATGCTAATACATCGGCTCTTGATAGTGCTGGCAAGGAAATGGATGATGTCGGCAAAAGTGCTGACGACATGGGCGAGGATATTGAAGATGCCGCAAAGTCTGCTGAAAAGTCTGAAAGTAAGTTCAGTGGCTTAGGATCTGCATTGAAGAGCATCGGCGCAGCTATGATGGCTGTAGGTGTTGCAGCAACTGCAATAGCGGTAAAACTAGGAAAAGAAGTAGTTTCTGCCTATGCCGATTATGAACAGTTGGTTGGCGGTGTTAAGACCTTGTTTGGAACTGAAGCGTCAAGCGTTGAAGAATATGCAAAGTCGGTCGGGAAGTCCGTCGACGAAGTAAGAGACGAATATAATAGCCTTCTTACTGCTCAAGAAACGGTAATGAAGGATGCGGATAACGCCTATAAAACTGCAGGCCTTTCCGCCAATGAGTACATGGAGACTGTCACATCGTTTTCTGCATCGCTTATAGCCTCTCTTAATGGAGATACAGAAGCGGCGGCTACTAAAGCTAACCAAGCGATCGTGGACATGGCCGATAACGCAAATAAGATGGGCACTGATATGTCCATGATTCAAAGTGCTTATCAAGGTTTCGCTAAGCAAAACTACACCATGCTTGATAACCTGAAACTTGGCTATGGTGGCACCAAGACCGAAATGGAGCGTTTGCTTGCCGATGCATCAGAAATAGCAGGCGTTGAGTTTAGTATTGACTCATATGCCGATATCGTTGACGCCATTCATATTATCCAGACGCAAATGGGCATTACTGGAACCACAGCGAAAGAAGCTGAATATACGATAACAGGCTCAATCAACTCCCTTAAGTCGGCATTGCAAAACCTAATAACGGGGTTTGGCAACTCAGAGGCGGATATTCAGTCACTATGCGACAATGTGGTTGAAGGTTTTCAAACTGTGGTTAGAAATATCACGCCGATTATCGGAAACATAATATCAGCTTTGCCGACCGCAGTAGACGCGTTAATTGATGCAGTGGGTGATTTGCTTCCTACGATGTTAGCAATGGTTACTAACTTGTTTTCTCAGGTTTTAAAGACATTGCTCGATTTGCTTCCTAATCTGGTGCCAGCTGCTATGGATGCCTTGCTTACGGTAGTAGATACGCTGATAAAGAATCTGCCGCTTATCATAAACGTGGCGGTAAAGATCATCACAAGCCTTGCATCTGGTATCGCTAAGTCGCTGCCAAAGCTAATACCAACAATTGTTCAGGCGGTGATAGAAGTGTGCAAAACGCTTTTAGGCAATTTGCCTATGCTCCTAGACACAGTCCTACAAATCATAAAAGGTTTGGTACAAGGGATACTCGATGCAATACCAATCATAATTGATGCGTTGCCTAAGGTTATTCTGGCGATTGTCGATTTTGTAATCGGAGCGATCCCACAAATAATTGATGCAGGCATTCAGCTTTTTACTAGTTTGATAGGTGCTTTGCCAGAGATAATCGAGGCTATCATAGCAGCAATTCCGCTTATTATTGACGGGATTATCACCGCTATTGTCGAGAATTTGCCGCTTATAATCGATGCAGGTATTAACTTGTTCGTGACGCTCATTCAAGCACTGCCTGAAATAATCGAGATGATATTAACGGCAATACCAAAAATTATAACTTCAATCGTTGGTGCGATTATCGATAACATACCTTTAATCATTCAAGCTGGTATTGAGTTGTTTACTTCGCTTATAGCAAACCTGCCAACGATCATAATTGAGATAGTAAAAGCCGTTCCGCAGATACTTTCCTCGATCGTGAATGCATTCGGTAGTGGTTTTTCGCAAATGGCTGAAGTCGGTAAAAACCTAGTCCGTGGATTATGGGAAGGCATACAAAGCCTAGCATCATGGATATGGGATAAGGTTAGCAATTGGGCAGGAGATTTGTGGAGCGGCATCAAGAGCTTCTTCGGCATTCACTCACCATCCAAGAAGATGGCTTGGATCGGAGATATGTTGATGGAAGGATTGGCTGGCGGAATCGACGAAACAGCAGGCGAGGTACTCGATTCGGCGAATGGAATGGTTAGCAACCTTAATTCTGTTTTCGATGGCTTGTCCGCAGACATGGGCAAAGTCCCTACCGATTTCAATGTGACAAGTGCTGTCAACCCAGTGAGCAGCGGAATGCAGGCAAATCAAGGCGGTTTGGTATTGCAACTAAGCATTGGAAATTTCAACAACTATTCAAAAGAAGACGTGACAAGTCTTACAGAAGAAATAATGGAGACTGCAGGTAATTTTGCAAAGAGAAAAGGAGTGGTGTTTGCATGAGTTATTTTATTTTTAACGGAATATCTAGCGAGAGCATGGGCATACGCATCAAAAACAAAAACGTATATTCTGCTCCAAAATACGATGTGACTTTAACGGCCATTCCTGGTCGTGACGGAGACCTTATAAGCCCGAACGGGAGGTTTGGCAATGTTAGCGTTTCGTATACTTGCTTTTTGCCTGCAAAGTCCATCGCAGAATTGTCGGAAAAGCTGACAAAAGTTAAGAATTGGCTCTATACAGAACCTAATAAATATCACGATTTAACGGATAGCTATGACGTTAGATTCATGCGAAAGGCATTGTTCAACAGCAAGCTTGATATCTCTGACGAATGCATGAAGATAGGCGTTTTCACGATATCATTTTCATGCAAGCCACTGAGATATTTGATTTCTGGCCTTACAAAGCAGACATTTTTTGGCGCAGTGGTTCTTACGAATGAGTTTAATTTCACGGCCAAGCCTTACATCAAGATAAACGGAAGAGGGGAAGGAACGCTAACGATAAACAATAAAGTGTGGAACTTTGAAACGCTGAATGGTTATACGGAGTGCGATTCCGAGCTAATGAACTATTATCACGACACGACGCTGAAAAACGACACGGTAACGGGCGATGGATTTCCTGAATTTGCGCATGGTGAAAACCGTATCGAGTTCGGTGGCGGAATAACCAGCATTGAAATAATTCCAAGGTGGGTGAGTCTATGATTCCAATTCTATATAAAGAAAGCGCAACTGATTTTTCAACTTTCGGCATCGGTGTGCTTGCTGACACTATATCTTGTTTGGTGACCGAAGAAAGAAATGGCGTATACGAGCTCACTCTAAAATACCCGATTAACGGTCCACTATACAATGAGATAAAAAAAGAGCGCATCATAAAAGCCAAACCTAATGATCTATCTGATCCACAGGCGTTCAGGATATACAGAATTACAATACCGATCAACGGGATAATCACAATCTACGCTCAACATATATCTTATGACCTAATCAATATCGGCGTGCTTCCGTTTTCGCTTGTGAATGTTAAGCCTCAACAAGCTATCGATACGGTCCTTAAAAACACTGTGATGCCTCATAATTTTACTTTTAGAACTGACTACACCATAGAAAAAGACTTCGAAGTCAAAAAGCCGCAAAGCGTTAGAGCTTGTCTTGGAGGAACTTATGGCAGTCTGGTAAACAAGTGGGGCGGTGAGTTTGAGTGGGATAACTTCAATATAATTCACCACAAAGGAAGAGGCAGCAACAAAGGCGTCGTGATAGAATACGGCAAGAACCTGACAAAGCTTGATCATGACAGCAACATCTCGGAAGTCTATACGGACATTTTGCCGTATGCTGTTATTTCAAAAGGCGATGGGACGGATGATGTTGTCACATTAAGCGAACAAACTCTGCCTATCACAAGTGCTTTGATTAACAGAAAAACGCTGATAAAGGATATGACGGATTCCTTTGATGAAGGCGATGAGATTGCCGAATCGACATTGAGAGAAAAGGCTCAAAAGTATATCGAGGATAATCCGTTAGGCGTAGAGAACCCCACGATTACAATCAGCTTCGAGCCACTATGGAAGCAACCTGAGTATTCCGCATTGCTAGAAAGAGTCTCACTTTGCGACACAGTTACGGTAAAGCATACGCAAATCGGCGTGTCGATTAAGACGAAAGTGATCAAGACAACTTACAATACATTGCTTGAGAAATACACGAGCATAACATTAGGAAACGCAAGGTCCAATTTCATCGACCAAGTGCATGACGTGGAAAGCAAAATCGATTCAACAAAAACGGCGGTGGACAGGTTTCCATCGCTTTTAAATTACGCCATAAGCAACGCGACAAATCTTATAACAGGTAATTCTGGTGGGTATGTTGTTTTGCATTCGGCTGCTAAAGATGGCAAACCATATGAGTTGCTCATTATGGATAAGCCGAATTTGAATGATGCAGTGAAGGTGTGGAGATGGAATGTCAGTGGACTTGGATATTCCAAAAACGGATACAATGGTCCATATGAAACAGCCATAACATCGGATGGACAAATCGTAGCTGATTTCATTACATCTGGCTCGCTTGTTGCAAACATTATTAAGGCTGGAATTATCTCATCGTCTGACGGCAGCTCATACTGGAACATCGATACTGGCGAAGTGGTTCTTAAAGCCTATGTGACCAGTGACCAATTCAATGACAAAGTAGGCGAAATCGACGCATTGCAATCCGATGTGTCCTCACTTACGCAAACGGCAAACAAAATCGAGCTTCAGGTCAACGAGAATAAATCGAACATATCCTCGCTTACTGTGACGGCAAACAAACTGGCTTCTAGCGTAGAATCAAACAAAAAGGATATCTCAAGCCTTGAGCAAGAGGCAGAAGCCATAGACGCGAAAGTGTCGAAAAAGGTCGACGAAGAAGGCGGCGTTGTCTCGTCATTCGGATGGAAACTTAAATCTTCGGGCTTTGAACTATACTCGGGCGATAATACCGTAATGAAAGTCGACTCGAAAGGGCTGGAGGTAAACGGGAAGATAACCTCGAAGGAAGGGAAGATCGGTGCGCTTACGATTACCGACAGCGGATTGAGATATAGCGACAATTGGAATGCATCCTTCCAAATAGGCGAGATTTCAAGCGACCCGAGAATGCCATCGTATGCGATTTTCTCAAGGACGCAAAGAATCGACAATTGCATCATGGGTTTCAAAAACAATTCATATGGCGAGAACTTCTGGGTCGAGTTCAAGCCCGAAGGGTACTGCACGTACATTTCCAGCGATGTCGAGGATGCTGTCCTTTCTGGAAAGATACCTTATAACCAGTTAAGCAATATATGCTGGCTGCATAGCCCATTAGGCTCGTTCTACTCAGGAAGAGAGGCGACCTGCCCTCAGATCATCGTGTTCAACTACACGGTCGCGAAATCAAGCTACTCGAGCATTGACCTCGATGTCTATGGGATCAACGAGATAATCGGTGCATCGCTTACCGAAAAAGATACGAAAACCACTGGCTCGAACAACCATTGGGTCTCATTCAACAAAAAGGTCATAACCATCCACAATACGACGGGAAGCGAAAAGACGTATTCCGTGATAGTGATTGCAAAGTAGGAGGCATTAATGAAGAAAGTAAAAATCAATGAACAAGGATTTCTGGAAAGTCCCTATATAAGTGACGCATCCATAGAAAAAGAGGTCGACGAGGAGATGTACGAAACGATTATGTCTTGCAGGATCGGCATGAACTGGAGGCTGATAAACGACACATTTGCCATGGTTGACATTCTAGATGAAGAAATCATAAGGGAGCGAAGACAAATAGAGTGCTTCAATTTTGTGGACAATCGCTCTCAGCTGTGGTGGGAGCATTTATCAGAAGAACAAAAGAAAGAATTGAACGAATGGTACGAGGCTTGGCTTGCGGCTCCAGAAACGAAGGTAATACCCGAAAAGCCGAGCTGGATAAATTAGGAGGAAAGCATGGAACTAGGACAAACAATTATAACCATTGCATCGGTGCTTACTGCGCTCGGTGTTATATTCGGCATGGTTTTCGCAGTCTACAAATGGTACTTAAAGCAAGAGAAACAAGACAAGGACATCAAAGCGATAAAGGAAGAACAAACACTTTTGACCTATGGTGTCCTTGCTTGCTTGAAAGGACTAAAAGAACAAGGCTGCGACGGACCAGTCACGACCGCGATAAACCAAATCGAAAAACACATAAACAAACAAGCCCATAAATAAAAGGAGGACAAAAATGGACTATTTGAATTTAATCAGCGTACCCGCAATCGCAACGGCGGTGTACCTAATCATTGAGATATTGAAGAAAGCATTCAACAACAGCGAGAAGTTCCTTAGGGTTATTCCCTTGGCTTCATTGATCATCGGATCGGTAGCTGGTGTAGTTTGCTTCTACTTCATTCCATCGATTATCCCAGCCGCAAATGTTGTAGTGGCCATCATTATTGGCGCAGCCTCAGGTTTGACGGCAACAGGTACGAATCAAATCTTCAAGCAATTTAATAAGGATAAGGAAAAATGATATGAGCCCATGAAAGTCAGAAATGATGAGTAGTGGGCTGTTTTTTATTGCCAAGAGATTGATTTTATGAGGGAGTTGTGGTAGAATCTATATGTCCGAAAAGGAAGGATTAGTTTCCTCAAAGTAGTTGAGTAATGTGATCTGTTTAATGCCTTTTGCAAGTGGGAGGCATCAAGTAGAAAATCTTACAAAAATTGTTTTGATTAAATTAGACCTTTGCATGGGAGGACTCTAGTTAGGAGGAGTTTACCCTGTCGGCAGAAGGTCTTTTTTGTTTCCTTAGGACAGAAATATAAATTTAGGAGGAAACACAAATGCAAAACTTAAACGATCATTTAGACGAAGTGCAAAAGAAAATTGGCTACTGGTTCAACAATACCGACCTATTGCTTCAAGCGTTCACAAGAAGCTCTTATTCTACGCAATACGGCGGAGAGAATAACGAGGTTTTAGAATTTCTAGGCGATAAGGTTTTGGATTTTTATGTTGTAAAAGTTATCTCTGATAGATTCGGTTTCGTAAAATCTCAATCAGATTATTACGATGAAGAGAACGACAACGATGAATATTGCATCGTAGCTCATAAGGATGAAGCTGACTTTACCGAACTGAAAAAAGAAATTGTATCTAATAAGACGTTGGCTAAAAGGATAGACAGACTCGGCTTTGCAAAATACATGTATATGGGCGATAGCGATATCGATAACCATGTCGAAAAGCAAGAAAAAGTCAAAGCTGATTTATTTGAGGCGATACTGGGCGCGATTGCAATCGATAGCGACTGGAACCCTGATGAGTTGCAAAACTCTGTTGAATTTATGCTACAAATCGAAGATTTCTTACAAGATGTAGACACTGAAGAAGAAAGGCCAGATAAATTCAAACTTGAAAATGCGGTAACCACACTAAAGGAGTTGGCGGAACACGGAAAATGCTCGGTACCTGAATATGATATTCCTGAGGAACAGGTATATCAAAATGGCAAATATTGGTGGTCTTGCACATGCCACATCAGAAGCTGGTCTATGTATCATACTGGGCTCGCCACTTCTAAGAAGGAAGCCAAAAGGTATGCAGCGTATTTAGTCCTTTGCGATTACTACGGGATACCTGATGAATTCAAGGAGGAAGATGGCAATGAGTAAACAAAATGGCGTTAGCGGCAAAACACATACGCAACAGCAGATAAACAATTATTCGAATCAGAACAATCCTAACAATTCGGCATATAGAGCTAATCAAAACAATCACTCTAACCAATGCAATCCAAACAATAAGAACTATCAAGGACACATGAAGTAATTGATAGTAAATAACACTTGCAATAACAGAGAATAATAACAATAAAACAGAATAGTTAAACGACGGAAAGCCTACTTGAGATTATTTCTTGGGTAGGCTCTTTTTTTGTTCCTAAAATGAGCAATTGCATAGTTACTTGTCCATTGAGTCTTGGAAGGAGGCATAGTTATGTCTACACAAGCAAAAAAGGAACAAGTAATAAAATTAAGAGCGTCAGGGTTGTCTTTCGGAGAAATCGCTAAGGAACTTGACATTAGTCGCAGCACTGTGTCGAGCATCTGCAAAAGGGCAAGCGAAAGACATGAATATAGATGTAAAAAATGTGGCGTTTTATTAAAGCAAACCAACGGCCACCGCAAGAGGACATTCTGCTCGGACAAATGCCGCAAAGCCTGGTGGAGACTTAATGGTGGCAGCAGCCATACCATCAATACAGAAGCCACTTGTTTGACGTGCGGAAAGAGATTTGTTTATCACGAATCAAGGCCAAGAAAATACTGCTCGATCGAATGTTTTTATCGAAGCAGAAAGATAGGTGTGGGTAAAAATGAAAAGTAATATAGAACGCTATTACATGTCGCTTGCACCCATTCAAGCTATGGAAAGAAATGGGCTCATATCGCACTCTGAATTTCTCAAATCGGAGGATTTTTTGGCTCAGAAATATAACCTGAAAAAACACAATATTTATAGGTCAAATGACTTGATAAAAACCGAGAAAAGAGTGATAGATATACTACCAAAAAAGGAGGCGCAAAATGATACAAAAAAAGATAACGAAAATAGACGCTGCACCGAGATTAGAAAGACTGATTAACGTGGCAGCATACGCCAGGGTATCTAGTGGAAAAGACGCAATGCTTCATTCACTGGCAGCACAAATCACCTATTATCAGAATCTCATTACTTCGCATCAGGGATGGAAGTTCGCAGGCGTTTATGCGGACGAGGCATTTACAGGCACGAAAGACAATCGACATGAGTTCCAAAGATTAATCCAAGACTGCAAAGACGGGAAGATCGATATGGTTATCGTCAAAGCAATTTCCAGGTTTGCAAGGAACACGGTAACGCTTCTTAAGACGGTGCGAATGCTAAAAAGCATAAATGTTGACGTTTATTTCGAAGAGCAAAATTTGCATACGCTTAGTGCGGAAGGCGAGATGGTCTTGACGTTCCTTGCCTCGTTTGCCCAAGAAGAAAGCAGATCCGTCAGCGAGAATATGAAATGGCGTATCAAAAAAGACTTCGAAAAAGGTCTAATATGGGGCTCGAAAACGCAACTGGGATATAGAATTGTTGATAGACGATTGGTCGTTGTCCCTGAAGAGGCTGAACTTGTTAGAAGAATCTTCAGCTTGTATCTTGATGGTTACGGCTTTCAAGGAATAGCAAATCTTCTGAATGCCGAAGGGCAAACAAGTGTGTTGGGGAATAAATGGTCTAAGACGGCAATCGAGGCAATCATAAATAATTACAATTATACAGGTGATCTAGTCCTTCAAAAGACTTTCCGAGTTGACCACCTTACAAAGCATAAACAAATGAATAGGGGCGAGAAAACTCAGTATTTAGTTGAAGATGCTCACGAGCCTATTATTACTAAAGAGCAGTATATGATGGCTCAAACATTAAAGAAGCAACGAGCGCAGCATTTCAATTTGCTGGACATGACAAAGCAAATAAACCTATTTACTGGCATCGTTTGGTGCGGAGCTTGCGGCAAACATTACAGAAGGAAAAAGCAGGAGAGGCGAATGTGGTGGACTTGCTCTACCTTCAACACGGCAGGAAAAGGTGCTTGCAATTCCAAATCAGTGCCAGAAGAAGTACTTATAGAAATCACAAAGAAGGTATTAGGCGTTAAAGAAATTACCGCTGAGATAATCAAGAGCAAGGTGGACCACATTGATGTCCTCAAAGGTAACAGACTGGTTTTTCATTTGAAGAACGGCTCGACCATCGAAGAAACATGGAAGAGCTTATCTAGAAAAGACAACTGGACACCAGAAATGAAAGAAAAGGCTCGTCAAAGGGCGATAGCGCAATATCGAAGAAAGGAAGGCAAGCACAATGGCTAAGGTTACCATCATCCCATCGAAAATAAACCCGATAACGCTCACTCCCGTTGGGCAAGTGTCCAAAAGGAAGGTTGCCGCTTACGCTCGTGTTTCAACCGACAGCGACGAGCAGTACACAAGCTACGATGCGCAAGTCACTTACTACACGAACTTCATAAAGGGCAAACCGAACTGGGAATTCGTAAAGGTCTACGCGGATGAAGGAATTTCAGGCACTAGCACCAAAAGACGAGACGAGTTTAAAGAAATGATTGAATCGGCGCTGAATGGAAAGATTGACCTAATCATCACAAAGTCGATCTCAAGATTTGCCCGTAACACATTGGATACCATCTCGATTACCAGACAGCTTAAGGCGAAAGGCGTCGAGGTCTATTTTGAAAAGGAAAACCTATGGTCGCTTGATGATAAAACCGAGTTCTTGCTCACGATAATGGCTTCGATAGCACAAGAGGAGAGCCGCAGTATTTCACAAAACATCACCATTGGAAAACGATGGGGAATGAAAGAAGGCAAGGTGAGCTTTGCTTACAAGAATTTCTTAGGTTATAAGAAAGTGGATGGGAAGATAGTGATAGACGAAGCGCAGGCAGAAACTGTAAGGCTCATTTACATGATGTTCCTAAAGGAAGGCAAGACATGCACGGGAATTGCGAAATTCCTGAAATCAAAAGGAATTCCAACGCCATCAGGCAAATCCTGCAATTGGACGAAGAACACGGTCTATTCCATTCTTATGAACGAGAAATATAAAGGTGACGCGCTGCTTCAGAAGAAATATACTGCCGATTACCTTGAGCATAGGGTGGTGACAAACAATGGTGAGCTGCCGCAGTATTATGTCGAGAACAATCATCCTGCGATTATCGAGCGCGAGGTATGGGAACTGGTGCAAACGGAAATGATGCGCAGGTCAATGCTTGGAGCCGCTTATTCGGGTAACTCGATATTTGCTTCAAAACTTATATGCGGTGATTGTGGCAAGCCATATGGGAAGAAAAAGTGGCATTCAACAAGCAAATACGCAAAGGAGATCTATCGATGCAACGCAAAATACAACAAAGGACAGGCGCAATGCCAAACCCCGAACCTCACTGAAGAAGATATAAAGGCAAGATTCATCAAAGCCTACAATCTTGTGATGTGCGACAAGAAGCAGGTCATTGAAGACACATTAGCGGTTATAGAGTTACTTACAGATACCACTGACCTTGATGTCGAGATTGCTGACCTCCAAGCTAAAATCGAAAGAATAAGCAGTGATGTTTCGTTGATGGTGAGAGAAAACGCCAGGACGCAGCAGGACCAGATTAAATTCGCTTCAAAGTATGAAGAACTGACTAAAGAATATGAAACACAAAAAGCCGCTCTCGAAAAAGCGGTAAAGGAAAAAGCCTACAAGACAGGCAAGGCAACGAAGATGTGTGCTTATCTTGAGGCAATGAAACAGGCAGATGATTTCCTTAAAAAGTGGTCTGACGAAGTCTGGATTCTGATGGTAGAAACGGCTACCGTCAACAGGGATAACACCATTACATTCAGGTTCACAGGCGGAAAAGAGATCACTATATAAGACAAATGTTTAAAGATGAGCTTCTTCGGAGGCTCTTTTTTGTATTTCTTTACAAAAATTTTGTAAAAGTGTGCGAAATGTTAAGAGGTTTTTAAACACTTTATGGTATAATTTAATGGAAATTGTATAAGTGTCTGGAGAAGCAAGAGTCTTTTGTGTTTGAATCGGAATTGAGAGAAGAACAAGAAAGCATAGAGAATTTCAAAATAATGCAAGAATGGTAATTTTAACGTACGAAAGGAATCTTCAAACAATAAATAAAAGCTTTTCTAAGGTTGATGGTGTCGCTGAAAAAGAAATAGAAAAATTATTAAAAGAATTAGAGGCTAACTTTAAATACATGATTAAGTTTCCTAGAAAATCTGCAGATGCCAGGCTGAAGGACTATCAAAAGATGATAGATGAAGAGGGAAAGCAACTAGAAAGGAAATATTATGGCAAGAAAACTAAAGATTTACAGTCAGTCTATGGGCAGTGGAAACTATACGCAGGTCCCTACAGTCGTTTTGAAAGGTCAGTGGCTAAAAGCTGCTGGTTTTGAAATCGGGGACTATTTGGAGATCGAGTGTGATGGGGACAAGATAACTCTCATCAAAACAACTCCTCCTGAAACAAAGGCAACCAAAAAATCTTTAGAAGAAAAAATTAAAAACCTAGACAAGGCTCAAAGAGAGAAACTGGCTAGGATGATTGACAAACTCTAATTACGAATTGGAGGTGGTTGGATGAGAGTTAAAATCACAAGCAATGAAAATCCATACGTATTAGATTACGTTGCTGGAAGGACGGATAAGCTACCAGCATTGACAAGAAAGAACGCTGATTTTATTGAAGCTGTAGTTCACCTTGACTCTAATTATGCTAAGGACTTAGAAATTAACCCTCCTTCAGATGGTTATGATCCTGAGCTAAATGTTGAAGCGTCTAACGGCAAGTATTGTGGCTCAACCGCATACTGGTTTAATGAAATGAAAAAAACAAACTGCGATTTCAAAAAATGCGTTCTTGGTGCAGTAATAGCAATAGACAGTACAAATTCCACTCATTTGGAAGCTGCTATTTCGGGAAGAAAATCGATGAGGGATGTAATCTGCAGAAACTGTAAAGACTGGCATGGTCTCGTAGAAATGCTAAACGTTCCATTCGATCCTTCAAATCATAACCATATAATCTCTTTACTTGCAGTTAAAACCATAGCCAAGAAAGATGGCGGTGCAAGATACAACATCTCGTTTGCAACAAAGTTCTGTGCTTATGCCGCTATATTCTTGGAATCACAAATCAAGTATTCAAAGTACGACAATATCGTTTCTGATGCCTTACCTAAATACGTTAAGGTCTACTTAGGCGAAACTAAGAATGCTCGTGAATACAAGATTAACGAGTACCAAAGAAGAAAACTGGACGATGCAGAAAACTATCAATATAGGCTTGATGTCTATGCTAAATACGAGAAAGCAATTTCTAGAATATTAAACGAGCTTAGCAAGGACAGTGTTTATTTAAATAGAGAAGAATTCGACCACATCGTTTGGTATGGGCTAAAAGGATAGGTGTTATACATGACTAAAGATGACTTAAAAGCAATAATGGTTGAATATGGCTATGATTCGAATAAGACTAATTCAATGATTGATGCATATAAAGAGATACCAGCTTTCACTTATATGTCTGTTTATAATCCTAAAGGTGTAACACCTAAACCAAATTGTGATTTCCGATCTGCTTTTAAGGATGCGTATTCAGAATACGGACTGTATATTTTTTATGTTAACAGTAATGAAATTATATATGTCGGAGAGGCTGCTGAAGAAGAATTTAAAGATAGATTGTCTCAACATTTTAATGAGTCTGATGGTGGCTTAAGAAACAAACTATCATCAAAGCCAAATCTTTTATCTAAACTTAATGCAAGCAATGTTTTGATCCTTTATGGAAAATATAATAAAGACGATTCGAGAAGCACTCATTTTGATGAAGATTTATTGATAGGATTATTTAAACCAGAATTAAACGACAGATAAAACTAATTGTGGTGTGCAAAAGTACTCAAAGGTGCGTAATTCTATCAAAATAGGTAATGCAGCCATGATGGACCCAGTTGAATCCCCAAGGGAGTCGATCGTTTTTATATTTCTGATATTTGTTCTAGATGCTCCTTCGCAGGTTCTCTTTCAGCACATACAAAAAACACATATGCGGCGATAAATGCTAAGCGTGATGAACTTGGCATATTGAAAACATAATCCTTTTCAGCTGTACGCATTTTGAACAAACTGTACGCACTTTTTAAGGGGTGTACGCAAATTGTATCAAAATAGGTATTCGCACACATAAGAGAAGCAATGGTTTGATACAAAATATATGGGATTTATTTTTTTATATTGAAACCAAAACAACTAATCAAAATAATAAAGAAGCGTGGTTATGGTGTGATATAGAAACCGTTATGTATAATTCGCTAAAAAGCTGTAATGTTAAAGAAAACGATTATATCTCATTTAGATGGGAACAAGTTTATAAAGTTATAAATAAAGAAATGCAAGCAAACTTCGATTGCTTTGAAGTTTATGTTATGGCTAAAGTAATACTAGAAAAAAGGAATATGGAAGGATTTAAAAATATTGATGAATTTTACTATTATATTTTGGATGAACTAAATCAATTTGAAAAAGAATTTGGCGAGTTTATTAATAAAAAAAGATATCCATTTGGTGTTTTTTTGTCTGGAATGCCTAATTCAAGCTTTGAAAAGCGCAGTAAAGTGACATTACAAGAACTATGTAATGTAGATAACTTGGTTTCAATAGATAGCTTTAATTATGATGATATTGGTGATGATAATTTGAATAAGCTATTGCATAATATAAATGGGAATTTAGAAAATCCTATTTTTGGTATTGATTCAAACTTATGTAGTGCATCTGATCCGCGTTTTATTTTTACTAAAACAAATAGAAGAATGGAATTAGAAATGATTGATTTTGAATGTCAAAAAGATATTGCTTTTGACAATGTAATTGTTTATGGTCACTCTTTAAGTTCAAATGATTATAGTTATTTTTTTCCATTATTAGATAAATTAGAAATGACAAATTTTTTATCAAATAAAAAAATAATTTTTGGATTTAGTGTATATGATAGAGAAAAAGAAACTGAAATAAAAAGGAAAAACAGATTAAATATTCAAAAACTATTTGAGGCATATGCAAATTATAAGGGACTAAAAGATGTAAATAGGTTACTTGATTCACTAACTACACAAAACAGAGTTCTTACGTATGAAATACGAACCTTTGAAAATTACTTTTATAGTTTATAGCAGAATTATCTTTTGCTATTTTCTGTTTAATTAGATATTACTACTTTAGCAATATTTATTGCATAATATTAATCTACTTATGGTTGATTTTTCTATTATTTAGAATAAATAGTTGAATAAATGTGAATATAATGATATAATACTAGTAAATGAAATAAGGAGAAAAAGGTATGAAAAAAGCAATTGTTTCTTTAAGTATATTTATGGCAGTCTTTATGCTTTTTATGTCAACAAGTGTGGTAGTACATGCAGACACGGGGCCTAAACCTGATATGCAAATAGAGATTTGTAATCTGCCTAAATCTGATTATATCGTCGCATATGCAACTAAATATAAAGAATATATGGGACCACATCATTCATTTATTCCAGGTGATACGAGTGACAGACATTATGGTGAGACAAGTTTTGGAGATGTTGAAGATTTAACTATTGTATATAATAATGTCACTTTACCAGAAGGATGGTATTTGTTTGATATTTCATCATTTTATTCAAACAGTACTGATTTATTAATCAAAAGTGGCTACATGTGGCCAACTGAATTCATTTTAATTATCTATGATAAAGTAAGTAATGAATATTATCTTACTGAAGAAACTAAAACTTATGCCTTTCATTCTTATTTTAAATATGATATGAATGATTATAAAAATACTTCAATTACATTAGAGAAGAAGATTGTATTAGAAAAGTCATATAAGTGTGGAAAAGAAATATTAACATTTGCGTTGCGATTAATTATTACTTTGGGAATTGAATTGTTGTTAGCATTGTTGTTTAAGTTTGATAAAAAATCATCTGCTATAATTGCTATATCTAATGCCGTTACACAAATAGGATTAAACATTGCTTTAAATCTTACCGCTTATTTTAATGGTAAATCAGTATTTTATATCTATAACTATATTCTTATTGAATTATTAATTGTGGTTGTTGAAGCAGTTGTTTATCGATTATCATGTAAAAGAGGAAAAGATGGAACTAAGAAATGGATTATTTCGTATGCCATATTAGCTAATGTTTTATCATTTGTGATAGGGGTAATACTTTGGTTCTTAGTCTAATTTCAAAAGTCAGTTATACTGGCTTTTTTTATTTTTTAATTTAAAGTACATTTAAGTTTTAGATGTTATAATTTGTTTGAAAAGGTGATAAGTATGGAAAAAAGTTTTAAAAGACATGAAATAAAATATCTAATTACCATAAATCAGTATATTAACCTAATGAATTATTTAAGCGATAAGGTTGAAAAAGATGTGTTTTATAAGAGCACAATTTATAATGTTTATTATGATACTGATAATTTTGAACTAATTAGAAAATCAATTGAAAAGCCAATTTATAAAGAAAAGTTAAGAATTCGTTCATATGATAAACCTACTTTAGATAGTAGTGTGTATGTTGAACTAAAGAAAAAATATGATCATATCGTCTATAAAAAAAGGGAAAAAATTGCTTATAAATATGTTTTAAATAATAGTTTTTTTGAGTGTGCTGAAACCCGAATTGATAAAGAAATTAAATACTTTAATGACTTTTATGACGGATTAACTCCTAAGATGTTTTTATCATATGAAAGAGAAGCATATTACTTTAAAGATGATAAACAAATTAGAATAACTTTTGATACCAATATAAAGTATCGAACTGAAAATGTTAATTTGTTACCATCAATTAGTGATATTAAATTATTACCCAATAATTTTGTATTGATGGAACTTAAAGTACCTTTTTCTAAATATGGCACAGCCTATAAACAAATACACAAATTATCACAAAATTCAAAGTATCAAAACTACTAATTTAGGAAGTTTAATTAAAATAAAGTATGATATTATCTTAAAAGAAGATACATCTGAAAAAGACTTTATTGATGAACTTAGAGCAAAAAATGGCAATTTAGAAATAGCTATTTGTAATGCTGAAATTAATAATGAACTATAGATAAAAATTATATTTGCTTGATTTAGATAAGACAATGTAGTATAATGTCTATGATAGGTTGAAGATTAAATGACTTCCTTATTAAGGAAGTCGTTTCTTATCTAATTAAAAATATATAATTTAGTATATTTAGATAAAAAATGTCAATAATAAGAAAAATGATGAAAGAAAATGAGAAATCCTAGCGCACCTAGAGAAAGTGGAGTATTTATGAGATTATTAAGAAGATTAATTATTAATTTAGTCGCTTTAGTTGGACTAATTGCTATTGCCATTGTTGTTGGCTATGTTTATGTTCGTAAAACTTATAACATTGATTTATTTAATACGGTGAGTCAGTTAAAGACTCTTAGTAAAGAAGTTGATCAAAAAGAATTATGCATGTTCCCAATTAAAGATAATGATTATAGTGATGCTAAAACCGAAATTGACAAATCAATTGTTGATTTTGTAACCTATGAAGAAGGAACTGGTTATAATGGTTATACTGTAAATCTTAGTAAGAGTGATTTAACATTAAATAAGTTTATGATGATTTCATCACAACAACTTGGAGCACTCGCCCAAATCATTTTACACCAACAAACTGGGGGGAAAATTAGCGTTGCTGGAAAAGAAGTTGCTATTAAAATACTTGAATTAGAAATTTACCAAGTACAAGATAATGGAAGTGCTGATTTAAATATAATATTAGAATTAGATTTAACACCATTATTTGATAATGCTAAAAAGTTTCCATTTAACTTCTTGAAAAAATATGCACCAAAGAAATTGTATATTTCTTCAACCGTAACTATCCAAAAAGGTGAAACAGCTTTCTCATATAGTGTATTACATAAAGATATTACTATTAATAATTTAAAATCATCTGATACAGCTGATTTCTTTAATACTTTAGACTTTGTTTTCAAAATTGGTTCAGCTGAAGATTTAAATCTTTTAATTGGTAATACGGTTGCAAATGCTTTGATAGGTAATGAAGCAAATCCTGGATTTGCTTATACACTAAAACAATATGGCGCAAAAGACTTTTTATTTGCTACTCGTGCCGCAACAAATTTCTTTATTGTTCGAAAATAACCTTGACTGACCTTCTTAGGTCAGTTTTTTTATTGATTTACAAAACAAATATATTTTAAAATAAACTAAAATATGGTATAATATGAAAAGTAGGTGATTATTATGAAAATATTTATTGCATCAGATATTCATGGTTCGGCATTTTATTGTAAAAAACTCCTAGAACGTATAAATAAAGAAATGCCCGATCGTATTATTTTAGTAGGTGATATCTTATATCATGGCCCAAGAAACGACTTACCTAAAGATTATAATCCTAAAGAAGTAATCAAAATGTTAAATGAGTTAACAACACCAATCGTTAGTGTACGTGGTAACTGTGATAGTGAAGTTGACCAAATGGTTTTAAAATTTCCAATATTAGCAGATTATTTACTACTTGCCATAGGTAAAAAGACTATTTTTGTTACTCATGGACATCTCTACAATAAAAATAATTTACCACCCCTAAATAAAGGTGATATCTTATTATGTGGTCACACTCATGTTCAATGCTTTGAAGAAATAAATGATATCGTTTATATGAATTGTGGTTCAGTATCAATTCCTAAAGAAGATGGTTATCACGGTTATATGATTATTGAAGATAATTGTATAACATGGAAAGACTTAGATGGTAATGTTCATCTAAATAAAGTGATGTAGGAGGAAATATGAATTTTTTACACTTAAAATATGCAATAATGGTGGCAGAAACCGGTTCAATCAGTAAAGCAGCTGAAAAATTATATGTTGCTCAACCCAATGTTTCAAGAGCCATCAAGGAACTAGAAAGCGACCTTAACATCACTATTTTTGAGCGTAATTCTAAAGGGATGATTGTTACACCTGAAGGTGAACAATTAATCCACTATGCGAAAAGAATCTTAAGACAAATTGATGATATGGAAAAGATATTTAAATATCAAAAAAAGAAAAATGTTTTCTCAATATCCGTTCCAAGAGCAAGTTACATTTCTGATGCCTTTGTTGAATTTTCAAAATGTCTAAATAATATTGATAACGCTGAAGTATATTATAAAGAAACTAACGCTTATCGGGTTATAAACAATGTAATAAATGAAGAATACAATTTAGGTATTTTACGTTATTATATTAATCATGACCGCTATTTTAAAGATATCATTGAAAAGAAAGAATTAAAATGTGAATTGATTAATCAATTTAAATATGTTTTAATCTTTAATAAAAATAGTGCGCTTGCGGAAAACAAAGAAATCCATTATTCTGATTTAAAAGATTTTATTGAAATTGCTCATGGTGATCCGTATGTTCCATCACTTTCAACCAATGAATTGGTAAAAACAGAATTATCAGAAGAAGTAAGTAGAAGAATTTTTGTTTTTGAAAGAGCTAGCCAATTTGAACTACTTGCAAACAATGAAGAAACCTTTATGTGGGTTTCACCAGTATCAAAAAGGTTATTAGACCGTTATGGATTAGTTCAAAAAGAATGTATAGATAACACTAAGGAATATAAAGATTTGTTAATTTATCGTTCTAATTATAAACTTAGTAAGTTGGATCAAGAATTCATTACAAAGCTTTGTGAAAGTAAGCGTAATATTAATTAATTTTACTCTAAAAAGTAGACTAGATAGAATTCGTTGGGGTTTTTAAAAATCCTATAGAATTTATGGGGGTCTTAAATAAAAAATAAAACGGTAATAGACAAAAATCTATTACCGCTTTTTTTGTGCATTCATTTGATATAATAATATTGCCATACTATTAATAGAAAGGAATGAAATGCACGGTAATATTATAACACAAAATATAAAATTAATCGATGAAAAACTTATAATTAATGATAAGAAGTTTGAACTAATAGATGATACTAAGTATATTGTCTATTATGTGTCAAGAGAATTTGAACCAAAAATATGTGATAGATGTGGATCCGTAGTATGTAAAGTGAAAGATTATAGAGAACGAAAAGTTAAAACTTTCATAAATTTTGATTATCCTGTATTAATTAAATATAGACAACGGCGGCTTATATGTGATTGTGGTAAAACAATGTCAGAAAATAATTTGATAGTTTCAAAAGGAAGAAGAATATCGAATTATTTAAAGTTAGAAATAATAAAGCAATGTAGATACAAACATTCATTTACAACTGTAGCTAGACAATTAAATATAGACACAATGACAGTAATTAATACTTTTATGGATCATTTTACATTTGATAGAAAAGAATTATCAGAAGTAATATGTGTAGATGAATTTTCAGCTAATATTAATCAAGAAAATAAATACGCATGTATAATAGGAGACCCAATAAAAAAAGAAATAATAGATATACTTCCATCGAGACATCAACATTATTTGGAAGAATATCTATCAAAAATACCAAAAGAAGAGCGTATGAAAGTAAAAATAGTCAATATTGATATGTGGGAAGCCTATAAAGTGGTATTTTCAAATTATTGTTGGAATGCATTAATAGCAGTTGATCCATTTCATTGGATAGGACACGCAACAGATAATTTTCATAAATTAAGAAGAATAGTCGAAGAACAAATAGATAATCCAAAAGTTAAAACAATTCTTAGAAGTGACTGGAAGTTGTTTAGTTTAAAAGAAGAAAAATTAAGTGAAAAAAGATATTATAGTAAATCATTAAATAGATATATAAGTAATAGAGAAAAAGTTGAATATTGTATTAACTCAGACACAAGATTGGAAATAGCATGGGGGATATTACAAAAAATATATAGATTTAGAGATAATAGTACGGTAGAACAAGCAAGTGATGAGTTAATAAAAATAATAGATGAATTAGAGAAGACAAAAATAGTTGAAATGCTATCAATAGCTAAAACATATAGACATTGGTTTAAAGAAATCTGTAATTCATTTTTAACATATGGGCCATATAACAAAAAAACATCAAATGCTTTTATAGAAGGTAAAAATAGATTATGTAAAGAAATAAAAGCATTTAGTTGTGGATTTAATAACTTCGCTATCTATAGAGCTAGAATACTTTATATATCTAGTGATGGTAACGTGCCATTTAAAAAGGGCAACAATAAACGAGGCTTATATCAAAAAAACAAAAAGAAAAAGGGTGGCTAATGCCACCCCAATAAATTCTATAGGATTTTTAAAAACCCCAACGAATTATATAGAACCAAAAAGTAAAAGTATATCGATATTGATATATCGATATACTTTTTTGATATTTGCAAATATTTGAAAAATGTAGTATAATGTTAGCGAAAGGTAGTTAAAGATATGATTTATAAAACAATTCCTAAGTCTGTTATAGAACGTATCCCTATTTATTTGAACTATTTGAATAAAATAGATGAAGATGGTCTAATATCATCAACAACAATTGCCCAACAATTAGGGTTAGGTGAAGTTCAGGTTAGAAAAGATTTAAATCTAATATCCGGAAAGGGTAAACCTAAAGTTGGATATCAAGTTAGTAATCTAAAATCTGATTTGAACAAGTTAATCTTTGATGATAAACTTATCAATGTTGTGATAATTGGAGCTGGTAAAATAGGAAGTGCACTTGCAAAATATCATGGTTTTAACGAAAATTCGTTTAAAATAGTAGGAATATTTGATAATAGCCCTGAAAAGATTGGAAGGACAATCAACGATAAAAAGATTTTATCAATTGATGAAATGTCATCCTTCTGTTTAACGAATGATGTTAAAATGGCAATAATTTGTGTACCTCATGATAGTGCTCAGAGTGTATGTGATGAAATAATAAATTGTGGTGTCAAGGGAATTCTTAATTTTACAGATCAAAAATTAAATATACCAAATGATGTAAAAATAAGAAATGTTGATATTGTATCACTACTAATAACATTAGCTGTCGAAATAAATAATAATTGAAAAGGAGTGTAATTTACATGGAAAAAAATTATGAAATTGTTGATAGTTTAGAAAAATTATCAGCTAGATTAGAAAAAATTAAAAAAGCTCAAAAAGTATATGCTACATATACAGAAGAACAAGTAGATAAGATTTTCTTAAATGCCGCACTTGCAGCTAACAAGGCACGTATTGAACTTGCAAAAATGGCAGTTGAAGAAACTGGTATGGGTGTTGTTGAAGATAAAGTAATTAAAAACCACTACGCTTCAGAATACATTTATAACAAATATCGTAATGTAAAAACTTGCGGTGTAATTGAAGAAGATAAAGCTTATGGTTTAAAGAAAGTTGCAGAACCTATGGGTATCGTTGCTGCAGTTGTTCCTACAACTAACCCAACATCAACAGCTATCTTCAAAACATTACTTGCTTTAAAGACAAGAAATGGTATCATCATTAGTCCACACCCTAGAGCAAAGAACTCTACTATTGCTGCCGCAAAAGTAGTTCTTGAAGCTGCTGTAAAAGCTGGTGCTCCTGAAGACATTATCGGTTGGATAGATGTACCTAGTTTGGAATTAACTAATGCAGTTATGAAAGAAGCAGACGTTATCCTTGCAACAGGTGGTCCTGGTATGGTTAAAGCTGCTTACTCTTCTGGTAAACCTGCAATTGGTGTAGGTGCTGGTAACACTCCTGCAATTATTGATGATTCTGCTGATATCGTTTTAGCTGTTAACTCAATCATTCATTCTAAGACATTTGATAATGGTATGATTTGTGCATCTGAACAATCAGTTATCGTATTAGATGGTGTTTATGAAACTGCAAAATGTGAATTCATGAAACGTGGTTGTTACTTCTTAAATGAAGAAGAACTTAACAAAGTTAGAAAGACTATCATCATCAATGGTTCACTTAATGCTAAGATTGTTGGTCAAAAAGCTGCTAAAATTGCTGAACTTGCTGGTGTAACTGTTCCAGAAGGTACAAAAATTTTAATTGGTGAAGTTGAATCAGTTGAATTATCAGAAGAATTTGCTCATGAAAAATTATCACCAGTTCTAGCAATGTATCGTGCTAAAGATATCGAAGATGCATTTGCAAAAGCAGAACATTTAATTGCTGATGGTGGTTATGGACATACTTCTTCAATTTATCTAAACCCTATTACTGAACAAGCTAAATTAGAAGAATTCGCAAAACGTATGAAGACTTGCCGTATTCTTGTTAATACACCTTCATCTCAAGGTGGTATAGGTGATATTTACAACTTTAAACTTGCTCCATCTCTAACACTTGGTTGTGGTTCTTGGGGTGGAAATAGTGTATCTGAAAACGTAGGTGTAAAACACTTAATAAATATTAAAACTATCGCAGAAAGAAGGGAAAATATGCTTTGGTTTAGAGCTCCAGAAAAAGTATACATCAAAAAAGGCTGCTTACCTGTAGCACTTCAAGAATTAAAAGATGTTATGCATAAGAAACGTGCATTCATCGTAACAGATAAATTCTTATATACAAACGGAAATGCTAACCCTATTATTGAAAAATTAAAAGAAATGAATATGGAATACACAGTATTCTTTGATGTTGAACCAGACCCAACATTAGCATGTGCTAAACGTGGTGCTGAACAAATGAAATCATTCCAACCTGACTGCATTATCGCATTAGGTGGTGGTTCTGCAATGGACGCTGCCAAGATTATGTGGGTATTATATGAACATCCAGAAGTAGACTTCTTAGATATGGCAATGCGTTTCATGGATATTCGTAAACGTATTTATACTTTCCCTAAGATGGGTGAAAAAGCTTACTTTATCGCTGTTCCTACATCTGCAGGTACAGGTTCAGAAGTTACACCATTTGCGGTAATCACTGATGAAACTACTGGTGTTAAATATCCATTAGCTGACTATGAATTACTTCCTAAAATGGCAATCGTTGATGCTGACTTCCATATGACAGCTCCTAAAGGATTAACTTCTGCATCAGGTATCGATGCTGTATCACACTGCTTAGAAGCATATGCATCTATTATGGCTACTGACTATACAGATGGTTTAGCTTTACGTTCATTAAAGATGATATTCGAATACTTACCAAGAGCTTACAACAATGGTGCTAATGACCCTGTTGCTCGTGAAAAGATGGCTAATGCCGCAACAATGGCTGGTATGGCTTTCGCAAATGCCTTCCTAGGTGTATGTCACTCAATGGCTCACAAACTTGGTGCCTTCCATCATTTACCTCACGGTGTTGCTAATGCCTTGATGTTAGATGAAGTAATTAGATTCAATTCTGCCGAAGTTCCAACTAAGATGGGTACATTCCCTCAATATGATCACCCTCACACAATGCAAAGATATGCAGAAGTTGCTGATTATTTAGGTCTTGGTGGAAATACTGACGAAGAAAAAGTTAACAATTTAATCAAAGCAATTGATGAATTAAAAGTTAAGATTGGTATTAAACCTACTATTAAAGATTATGTTCCAGATGAAAAAGATTTCTTAAATAGACTTGACGCAATGGTAGAACAAGCATTCGATGATCAATGTACAGGTGCTAACCCTCGTTATCCATTAATGAGTGAAATCAAACAAATGTACTTAAATGCTTATTATGGTAAAGAATTTGTTGAAAAACCTGTTCCAGTTCAAGATCTAGAAAGTTATATTCCTGAAGATAAAAATGATTTTAAACGTGCATATAAAAAGAACAGAACGATTAATAAATAGAAAGTGAGGAGAAGAATATGAATCTTGAAAAAATTATTGCTATTAGAAATGCAAAAACAATTTATTGTGATGAAAACAATTGTGTAAAAGTATTTAATAAAGAATACTCAAAAGCCGACATTTTAAATGAAGCATTAAATCAAGCTAGAGTAGAAGAATTACCTATTAATGTACCAAAAATCAAAGAAGTTACTATGATTGATGGTAAATGGGCCATAATAACTGAATATATCAAAGGATATACTCTTCTTCAATTAATGGAAAAATATCCAGAAAAGAAAGATCAATATCTTGAACAATTTGTGGATATTCAATTAGCTACTCAAAAAAATACTTGCCCTTTATTAACTAAATTAAAAGACAAGATGAATCGTAAGATTAATATGGCTGACATTGCTTCAACAACTAAATATGATTTGCATACAAGACTTGAAAGTATGCCAAAGGGTAATTCACTTTGCCATGGTGACTTCAACCCTTCAAATATCATAATCTCTGAAGATAATAAACCATATATTATCGACTGGTCACATGCTACTCAAGGTAATCCATGTGCTGATGCCGCAAGAACTTACTTATTATTCTGGCTATCAGGTGACATTACAAGTGCGGAAAAGTATCTTGATTTATATGCTAAAAAAGGAAATGTTACTAAAAAAGACATTCAAAAATGGTTGCCAATCGTTGCTGCTTCTCAATCAGTTAAGGGTAACGAAAAAGAAAGAGAGTTCTTACTTTCTTGGGTTAATGTTGTAGATTACGAATAAAAAACGGAGGAATAGAAAATGATTAAAATTACTGTTTGTATTGGTAGCTCATGCCATATTAAAGGTTCAAGACAAGTTGTTGAACAACTACAATACTTAATTGCAAAAAACAATTTAAATGATAAGGTTGAATTAAGCGGAACATTCTGCATGGGAAAATGTCAAAATGGTGTTTGCGTTAAAGTAAATGATGAATTATTCTCTTTAACACCCGACCAAGTTAACGAATTCTTCGAAAAGAATGTTGTTGAAAAATTAAAATAATGGTAGAAGTAAAAGTTTGTGTTGGGAGTTCATGCTTTTTAAAGCATGCTCCCGATATTGTTGAATACATAAACAAAAAAATTGAAACAGAAGATTTGTGGGACAAGATTATTTTATCAGGAAGTTTCTGTGCGGGAAAATGTAACCGTATCGGTGTTACTATCTTTGTTAATGATCAAGTTTACACAGGTGTTACTGTTGATGAAATTGAAAAATTTTGGAATGAAAAAATAGTTCCATATTTAAATTAATTTGAGGTGAGTAAATTGTCTAAGTACCTAACATTAAAGAAATCAAATTGTAAAAACTGTTATAAATGTATAAGACACTGCCCAGTAAAATCAATTAGATTTTCGGCAAATCAGGCACATATTATAGATAATGAATGCATTCTTTGTGGACAATGTTTTGTAATCTGTCCTCAAAATGCCAAAGAAATTGTTGATGGTGTAGAAAAAGCTAAAGTACTACTAATGTCAAAAGCACCAGTTGTTGCTAGTATTGCGCCATCATTTATAGCTAATTATAACGGAATTGGTATAGAAGCTATTCGTAATGCTTTAAAAAAATTAGGCTTCTATGATGTTGAAGAAACCGCTATAGGTGCTACATTTGTAAAAAATGAATATGATCGCTTATTAAACGAAGGTAATCACGAAATATTGATTTCTTCATGTTGTCACTCAGTAAATTTATTAATTCAAAAATACTTTCCTAATGAATTACAATATTTAGCTAATGTAATGAGCCCTATGCAAGCTCATTGTAGCGATATTAAGAAAAGAATTCCTGGCGCAAAAACAATATTCATTGGCCCTTGCGTTGCTAAAAAAGATGAAGCAGATCGCTATGAAGGAATTGTTGACTGTGTTTTAACCTTTGAAGAATTATCAAATTGGTTAAAAGAAGAAGGAATTGTAATTGAACAAACTCAAGATAGTGAAGAAATCGCAAAAGGTAAAACTAGATTATTCCCTACTACCGGTGGTATCTTAAAAACTATGGAATGTGATGCAAAAGGTTACACATACATGGCCATAGATGGGGTTGAAAACTGTATTGCGGCATTAAAGGATATTGAAAGCGGTAAAATTTCAAAATGTTTTATTGAAATGTCAGCTTGTGTTGGAAGTTGTATAGCTGGTCCTATTATCGAAAAACATCATTGTTCACATATCAAAGACTATCTATTAGTAACCCACTACGCTAGTGCTAAAGATTTTGATGTAGAACAACTTGATAAGATGTACTATTATAAAAATTTTTCTCCTATTAAAATAGATAATAACAAACCAAGCGAAGAAGAAATAACCCAAATCCTAAAACAAATGAATAAAACAAAACCAAGTGATGAACTAAACTGTGGTTCTTGTGGATACAATACATGTCGTGAGAAAGCAGTCGCAATATATCAAGGAAAAGCGCAAATTTCGATGTGCCTTCCATATTTAAAAGAAAAAGCAGAAAGCTTTTCCGATTGCATCGTCAGCAATACCCCTAATGGATTAATTGTAGTAAATGAAAAACTAGAAGTACAACAAATCAATGGTGCAGCTAAAAAGATTATGAATATTAGAAATGATTCAGATATTTTAGGTGACCAAGTTGTAAGAATATTAGATCCAGTACCTTTTACTAAAGTTTTAGAAACTAAGCGTAATATTCGTAATGAAAAAGTATATTTAGCCGAATATGATAAATACGTAGAACAAAGCATAATTTATGATACTAACTATCATATGATGATTTGCATTATGCGTGACGTTACTGAAGCAGCTCTTGAAAAAGAAAAGAAAGAGACAATCAGTAAACAAACGGTAGAAATTGCGGATAAAGTTGTTGATAAACAAATGCGTATTGTTCAAGAAATTGCTTCATTATTAGGTGAAACGGCAGCGGAAACTAAGATTGCTTTAACTAAATTAAAGGAGTCTATTAGCGATGAATAATTTATGTGCAGATATTGGTTACAAAAGCATTAACCACTATGGTGAAGAGTTATGTGGTGACCACATTGATATTATTGAACAAGAAGATGGATCAACAATTATCGTACTTGCAGATGGTTTAGGAAGTGGCGTAAAAGCGAGTATCTTATCTACATTAACTTCTAAAATCATTTCTACAATGATTTCAGCAGGATTATCACTAGAATCTTGTGTAGATACGATTGCTGCTACTTTACCAATTTGTTCAGTACGTGGGGTTGCTTATTCAACTTTCTCAATAATTCACATAAAGAATAATGAAGAAGCCGAATTAATCCAATATGACAATCCGCAAATCATCCTAATTAGAAATGATGAAGTCTACAATTATCCTAAAACAGAATTAATAATGGGTGGTAAGAAAATTTATAAAACCCAATTAAGACTACAAGAAGGTGATGTACTTGCATCAATGAGTGATGGATGTCCTCATGCAGGTATAGGAATTGCCTATAACTTTGGTTGGAAATTATCTGATATTGCCAATTATATAAGAGTTATCAATTGTGGTGGTTATACTGCCAAAACAATGTCAACAATGTTGATTGATGAATGTAATCGATTGTATGGTGGAAAACCTGGTGATGATGCAACTGCTTGCATCATAAAGATTAGGAAACGTGAACCAGTAAATATTTTATTTGGTCCTCCATCAGATCGTAATGATAATGACCGTATGATGGCACTATTCTTTGCCAAAGAAGGTAAACATATTGTTTGTGGTGGTACAACATCATCTATTGCCGCAAAATATCTAGGAAAACCAATAAGAGCTTCATTGAACTTTGAAAACTCTGATGTTCCACCAACTGCCGAAATCGAAGGCGTTGATTTAGTAACTGAAGGCGTAATAACAATAAACAAAGTAGTAGAATATGCCAAAGATTATGTTGGTGAAAACAAACTATATGATGATTGGTGTTTCAAAAAAGACGGTGCTTCTTTAATTAGTAGATTATTATTTGAAGAGGCTACTGATATTAATTTCTATGTTGGTCGTGCAATAAACCCTGCTCACCAAAATCCTGATTTACCAATTAATTTCAATATTAAAATGAATTTAGTTGAAGAACTAACCAAGTATCTAAAATTAATGGGAAAACGAATTAAGGTTAGTTATTTCTAAAGGTGATATAATGAAAAAATTTGATACAAAAGTTCAATATATAAAATATCAAGTGCTAAAAGAAGTAGCAAAAGAATCTTGGGATAATACCCTTACCGAAAATATTTTAGATATTCCTAAAAAGATTATTGTTGGTAAGGTTCCAACTATGCGTTGTTGCGTATACAAAGAACGTGCAATTATTGCTGAAAGAGTAAAAGTTGCAATGGGTGGCGATCGTAACAACAAAAACGTTATCGAAGTAATCGATATAGCGTGTGATGAATGCCCAATGGGTGGTTATGAAGTAACTAACGCATGTCGTGGTTGTCTTGCTCACCGCTGTGAAGATGCATGTAAACGTGGTGCCATTTCTTTTGATGATAATCACGTAGCACATATTGATAAAACAAAATGTGTTGAATGTGGCGCTTGCGCAAAAGTATGCCCTTATAGTGCCATTCACAATTATAAACGCCCTTGTGAAGTTGCTTGTAAAGTTAAAGCTATTTCAATGGGTGAAAACAAAGAAGCAAAAATCAACGATGATAAATGTATTGCCTGTGGTGCTTGTGTATATCAATGCCCATTTGGCGCAATATCTGATAAATCAATGATTGTTGATGCAATTGATATTTTGAAGAAAAGCAACAATAACGAAAAATACAAAGTATATGCCGTAGTTGCTCCATCAATATCAAGTCAATTTAACTACGCTAAACTTGGCCAAGTTATCACCGCACTAAAGAAATTAGGCTTTTACACCGTAGTAGAAGCTGCACTAGGTGCTGATATGGTAGCACACGCTGAATCACTTGAACTAGTAGAAAAAGGATTCTTAACTAGTAGTTGTTGTCCTGCATTCGTTACATACATTAAAAACGAATTTCCTAATTTAGTACAACACATTTCTCATAATTTATCTCCAATGGCAACAATTGCCAAATATTTAAAAGAAAATGATCCAACTTGTAAAGTAATTTTCATTGGTCCTTGCACAGCCAAGAAAAAAGAAATACAACAAGAAGAAGTAAAGAAATACGTTGATAATGTATTAACATTTGAAGAATTACAAGCATTATTCGATAGTAGAGAATTTGATATCACTACTTTTGAAGAAGATATTCTTGATAATGCTTCATACTATGGAAGAATTTTTGCAAGATCAGGTGGATTATCTGATGCTGTAAAAGAAGCACTTAAAGAAAACAATATTACTGATTTTGACCTAAAAGCTGTTACTTGCGATGGTATCGAACAATGTAAGATTGCTCTATTAAAGAAAAACAAAAACTTATTAGATGGCAACTTCATTGAAGGTATGGCTTGCCTTGGTGGTTGTATCGGTGGTGCTGGTTGCTTAACCCATGGTGAAAAGAACAAAGCTGAAGTAGATAAATATGGTATGGAAGCATACGAAAAAACTATTTCCGATGCAATATCAATTGTAAAAATGACAAAATAACTTTATAACTTTTGAAGAAAATGTTAAATTTCGGTTTAACATTTTTTTCTTTGTTTAAAAATTAAAATATAACAAACAATACAAATATGAAAAAAAGAATATTAATATTATTAATTTTTACATTTTTTATCTTTTCATGTAAAAATAATATTGAACCAAAAAAAGAAATCAACGTTGAAAATAAAGAATTAATAATTAAAGATAATTCAAAAATTAATTACCCAAGTATAAATAATGAAGTTGATGAGCAACTAAAAGAAACAATGAAATTAACTTGTGATACGATTGAAAGTAATTATCATACTATTCCCAAAACTACATATGAAAGTTTTGTTAGTAAAAACTATATAAGTTATTTAATTACTTATAAATTTAACAATAACGAAATTACTAAATCTTATGTTTATGATGTCAATACCAAAAAAAGAGTTTATTTCAATAATAACCTTATTACCAAAATAAATAGTGTATTGAAAAACAAATATAACATCAATAGTAATGATTCAGGCTTTATCAATGTTGTTATTAACAACGATGAAATTGTAGCATATTTATCAACATACATCACAAATAGCGATGTAGAAAAAGTTAAATTTGCATATTCAAGTACTTATCTAGGTGAAAATATTACTAGTATTACAAACAAAAAAGTAGTTGCTTTAACCTTTGATGATGGGCCAAGTTTTAATAGTAAAAAAATCGTTAATTTATTAGATGAGTTAAACATAAAAGCAACTTTTTTTGTATTAGGCTGTAATGTTGAAAAATATGCAGATGAATTAAAATACATAAATGATCATGGCAATGAAATAGGAAATCATTCATATTCACATCCTGATTTTAGGAAATTATCGCTTGAGCAAGGATTAAAAGAAATTGAAAAAACGCAAGCAATTGTCTTTAAAACTATTGGTAGATATCCAAGAATATTTAGGTTTCCATATGGATTAGTTAACAAGCAAATTTTAAATAACATTAAACTTCCAACTATTCTTTGGAATGCTGATTCACTAGATTGGCAGTGTTGTGATACTAAAACAATCATTAAAAGAGTAGAAAAAGAAGTGAAAGAAAATGGTATTTTACTATTTCATGATTTTAAGAACTTTAATGAAGAAGCAATTAGGATTATTGTTAATGACTTAAAAAAACAAGGATTTGAATTTGTAACAATATCAGAATTATTAGAATTTAGAAATGAAGAAAATATGCAACTAGGTAAAGTAATTTACTCAAAATAAGAATCAACAAATTACAGAGTATTGTCGTTTTATTATTTTAAAGTTTATGGTAAAATAAGGGAAAATTAAGGAGGAAATAAAAATGGGTAAATCAAAAAAGAAAAAAAGTGCTGCATCAAAATATGCAAAATATTTGTATTTAGCATTTTCAGTGCTTGTAGTTGTTATGGCATTCTTGCCATTTGTTATTAGTAAATCTGATAATAGTTCAGATGTTACTTATACTGGTTTTGAAGTTGCTTTTGGAAAAACTTTAAATTCAGCTTCATTTTTAGGCTTTGCAAGTGGTAGTGCAAAAATTAATATGTCTTATTTATTAATCGTGGCATTATTTATACCACTAGTAGGTTCAGTAATTGCATTATTTGTTAAGAATCGCAAATTAGCAAGTTTAGTTGTATGCGTATGTTTTATCGTTTCCGCAATTCTTGTATTTATGACTCCAACAATAACTTCGGTAACATACACCGGTGAAGTACTTGGGTTTGGCAGCACTAATACGGAAACTTTTGCTTATGCAGGATATAGCCTTGCGGTAGGATCAATCCTTTCAGGTGTATTTGGTGCACTTGGTGGAGTAACAGCCCTTGCTAATCTTATTTTAAAATAAAGTAAAAAAAAACTATTGATTATTCAATAGTTTTTTAATACCAATAATAATAAGGAAATAAAATATGAATAATGAAACAATCATAAATAAATTAAAAGATGGTAACAAACAATATGTTAAAGGTGGAATAATTGGTGATGTTTCTAAAAATAGAAGAATAGACATTTATCTTAATGGTCAATCACCATTTGCCTTAGTTATTACTTGTTCAGACTCAAGAGTAATTCCTGAAGTTATTTTTCAACAAGGAATTGGCGATTTGTTTGTTGTACGTGTTGCGGGAAACGTTGTTGATGAATTTGTGCTTGGTAGTATTGAATATGCTATTGAACATTTAAACATTACCTGTGTGGTCGTTTTAGGGCATAAAAACTGTGGCGCAGTTTCATCTTGCCTAAATCACGCAAGTGGTAGATACGTAAATAAATTAATTGAAAGAATATCTCAAAATATAAAAAATGAAAAAGACTACGATAAAGCAATTGAATTAAATGTAAAAGCAGAAGTTTTAAATTTAAAACAAGCTTTTGCAACATTTAAAAATGTTGAATTTATTGGTAGTATCTACGATATTGAAACTGGCAATTGCATTTTTCTTTAAATTTTTGACTTTTTAGTATATAATTTATTGTAATACCTAATTAATGTATTACAAATTATCAAATCAGGAGTTAAAAATGAGTAGAAGATTAGGTACTGTATCAAGAGGCGTAAGATGTCCTATCATTAAAGAAGGCGATGATTTAGTAAGTATTGTTACTGATAGTATTATACTAGCTAGTGAAGAAGAAAACTTCCCCCTAAATGATCGTGATGTTGTTGCGATTACTGAATCAATTGTTGCAAGAGCTCAAGGAAATTATGCAACTGTTGATCAAATAGCAACAGATGTTAAAAACAAAGTAAAAAGTGAAAAAATTGGTGTAATATTTCCAATATTATCACGAAACAGATTTGCAATTCTTTTAAAAGGTATCGCAAAAGGTGTAAAGAAAATCGTTTTAATGTTAAGTTATCCTTCTGATGAAGTTGGTAATTCTTTAATATCTTATGATGAATTAGATGAAAAAAATATCGATCCATATAAAGATGTTCTTACCCTTGAACAATATCGTAATTTATTCGGACATAATGTACATGAATTTACTGGTGTAGATTATGTTGAATACTATATGAGTATTATCAAAGAAATGGGTGCTGAAGTTGAAGTTATTTTTGCAAATCAAGCAAAAACAATCTTAAATTATGCCGACAGCATCATTACTTGTGATATTCATACTAGAAATAGAACAAAACGTATTCTAAAAAATGCAGGGGCAAAAGTCGTATTAGGTTTAGATGACATACTTACAAGTAGCGTTGATGGAAGTGGCTATAATGAAAAGTATGGTCTACTTGGATCAAACAAAGCAACTGAAGATAAGGTTAAACTATTCCCACGTGACTCACAATATCTTGTTGAAGATATTCAAAAACAATTATATGAAAAAACTAATAAACACTTTGAAGTAATGGTATATGGTGATGGAGCTTTTAAAGACCCTCAAGGTAAAATTTGGGAATTAGCTGATCCTGTTGTTTCACCATTTTTCACTAAAGGTTTAATTGGTACACCAAATGAATTAAAACTTAAATTCTTAGCTGATAATGACTTTAAAGACTTAAAAGGTGAAGAATTAAGAATGGCAATTGAAAAACGTATAATTGAAAAAGAAAAAGATTTAGTAGGAAAAATGATTTCTGAAGGTACAACACCAAGACAATTAACCGATTTAATTGGCTCATTATGTGATTTAACTAGTGGATCAGGTGATAAAGGTACACCTATTGTCCTAGTTCAAGGATATTTCGACAATTACACAAATAAATAGTAATAATGTAGTTTAGGCTTTAATGTAGCTTAAACTACTTTTTATTTTGTTTTCCCCTCGACAAAATGTCTTTTGTTTGTTATAATTATAGTAATAAATAGATAAAAAGGAGTAACCATGAAACAAAACCGAATATTTTTAATTATTGCTTTAGTACTTACGATTTGCTTTTTTTCAGGTTGTAAAAAGAACAATATTGAAGCATGTGAACATAACTTTAGTGATGCAACGTGTACAAGTCCTTCAACTTGTACTAAATGTGGCGAAACTAGAGGAACTGCACTTGGTCATGATTGGCTAGATGCGACATACGAGAGTCCTAAAACTTGTCAAAGATGTGGAGCAACTGAAGGTGACCCTGTAGGCGAACATACTCATATTTTTAAGAAAGCTACTTGTACAAAGCCTAAAATTTGTCGAATTTGTAGTTTTGAAGAAGGAAGTCCTTTAGGCCATGAAGAAAGTATTAAGTTTCCAGAAGATGCTAAATGCAATAACACATACACTGTAGAAGTATATTGTACAAGATGTGAAGAGCTTTTATATGAAGATGAAATGGTCAAAGAACACGATTTATATGAAGAAATAGTTGTACCAGTAACTTGTACAACATATGGAAGTTCGTTTACTAAGTGCCATAACTGTGATTATGAAAGTGAAAATATCTTAAAACCAACTGGTCATAGTATCGTTTACATAATTGATAAGGAACCAACTAGTACTGAATGTGGTTATCGTCATAGAGAATGTGAAAATTGTGATTACTGTGAATCTAAAATGGCTTATGTCAATAATGGCTTTTCAACCCATGGCAAGTTACAAGTAGTTGGACCTGATCTAGTTGACCAATATGGTGAAAAGTTTCAATTAATTGGTCTTTCTACCCATGGCTTACAATGGTTTGGTCGATACGTAAATTATGAAACTTTTGAATCATTAAGAAATGGTTTTGGCATCAACGTAATCAGATTATCACTATATACTAGTGAGGGTGGATATTGTGTAACTACGCCTAGTAAGAAAGCCGCATTGTTTGATTTAGTTTGCAAAGGCATTGAATATGCAACTCAACTCGATATGTATGTTATCGTTGATTGGCACATGCTTGGTGCAGAAGATGAAAGAGACGAAAATCCTTTATTCTACAAAGAAGAAGCAGTTGAATTCTTTAGTAAAATTACTGAAAAATATAAAGATTACGAAAATATTTTATTTGATATAATGAATGAACCATCGGGAAAAACGACTTGGAAAGATTGCAAAGAATATGCAAACCTAGTTATTCCTGCTATTCGCAAAAATAGTGATGGAATAGTACTTGTTGGAAATCCAAAATGGACATCAGATTTAAGCAGTGTTATGGCAAGTCCACTTGAAGGGTACACTAATATAATGTATAGCTATCATTTCTACGCGGGAGACGGAACTGATGCTACATTAGTAAAACGCGCTTATAGAGCAGGCATTCCGGTATTCATATCAGAACATGGAGGTATGGAAAATACTGGTGATGGGCCAATTTATAATGATTACATAAATAAATGGTATCAAGATTTAGATAGTTTAAATATTAGTTATGTTGCATGGAACATTTCAAATAGTAATGGAAGTGCATCAATTTTTAAAGCATTGTCTTCAGATATCGTATCAGTTAGCGATGATAATTTAAAAGAGTGGGGTATATTCTATCGTACTCACGTTAGAGAACGGATGGGTTTATCAGAATACAAATAAAAAGGAAAAAAGAGAAATGAAAAAATTAGGATTTGGATTAATGAGATTACCGAAAATAAACGGTGAAATCGACATAGAACAAGTAAAAAGTATGGCAGATGCCTTTTTAAGTAATGGCTTTACTTATTTTGATACCGCATATGTTTACGAAAATTCAGAAGTTGCATTTAAAGAAGCAGTAGTTAAAAGATATAACCGAAGTGATTACTATATTGCGGACAAGCTCACCGCATGGAAACTAAAAGAGGGTTTTGATAAAGAAGAAATCTTTAAAGAATCACTAGATAGATTAGGAATAGAATATATTGACTATTATTTATTACATGCGGTACAAGAAGCAAATATTGAAATATACTATGAAAACGATTGTTGGAATTTTTGTCAAGAACTAAAAAAGAAAGGTTTAATCAAACACTTTGGCTTTTCATTCCACGGTTCACCTGCTTTACTTGAAAACATTTTAGCTAATCATCCCGAAGTTGAGTTTGTCCAATTACAAATAAACTACTTAGATTGGGATAATGCAATAATAGCTTCAAGACATAATTATGAAATATGTCGAAGATATCATAAAAATATTATTGTTATGGAACCAGTTAAAGGTGGCATTTTAGCTAATTTTGATGATGATATCGCAAAACTATTTGAACAATATCATCAAACCAATTCATTTTCTTCATTAGCACTTAGATATGCTGGTTCCCTTGATGGTGTTATTATGGTATTATCTGGAATGAGTAATAAAGAACAAGTAGAAGATAATATTAATACATTTAAAGACTTTGTTAAACTAGGTGATGAGGAATACGAATTAATCAGCAAAATTAAAACAAAATTAATTAAGAAATCATCAATTGGTTGTACAAATTGTAAATATTGTGTAAGTGAATGTCGAAAAAATATCTTAATACCAGAAATATTTAAAATTTATAATCAAGCACTTATTATGGGTATCAATGACAAATACAAAGAAATGTATAAAAATTTAATCAATACAACTAAATCAGGTCAAGCAAATACTTGTATTAAGTGTCATAGATGTGAAAAAGTTTGTCCTCAACATTTAAAAGTTACCGATGAACTTGCAAAGGCATCGAATTATTTAGATAGATAATAAAATAATATAAAAGAAAGGAAGATACTATGAAATCAATTGTTTATTTTTCAAAAAACCTTAATAGTCATGAATTAGTTAAGTTGTATGATATATTAGGTGTAAAACTTGAAGGGAATGTGGCAGTAAAATTACATTCTGGTGAACCTGGAAATCAAAACTTTTTAGGCCCAGATTGGTTTAGAGATATTGTCGCAAAAGTAAATGGAACCGTAGTAGAATGTAATACCGCATATGAAGGTGGTAGAAATACAACTAAGGCACATATGGAAACTTTAGATAAACATGGATGGTTAAAGAGTTATCGAGTTGATTTATTAGATGCAGAAGGACCAGATAAAGTATTAGAAATTCCTAATGGTAAAGTAATTAAAAAGAACTATGTAGGAAAAGACATTGAAAAATATGATTCAATGTTAGTACTTTCACACTTTAAAGGTCATCCAATGGGTGGATATGGCGGAGCACTAAAACAATTATCAATTGGGGTTGCTTCATCTTATGGTAAAGCATACATTCATGGCTGTGGAAAACCAGAAGATCTTTGGACTGCCAACCATGATAAATTCCTAGAATCAATGGCTGATGCGGCAAGCTCAGTTATTAATTACTTCAACAAAAAAATTGTTTATATTAATATAATGAAAAATATGTCGGTAGATTGTGACTGTTGCGCGGTTGCAGAAGACCCATGTATTAAAGATATCGGTGTTTTAATTTCAACTGACCCTGTTGCCATTGACCAAGCTTGTATAGATTTAGTATATAACTCAAATGATCCAGGCAAAGTTCATTTTATTGAACGTGTGGAAAGTCGTAACGGTATTCATACAATAGAAAGTGCTGAAAAACTAGGCATTGGCTCAAAAAATTATGAACTAATTGATGTTACAAATAAATAGATTAAAAAATTGCAAATTCCATTGCAATGTAGTATAATAATATGGCAATAGGGTTATTGCCAAGTGGTAAGGCAACAGGTTCTGACCCTGTCACTCGTAGGTTCGAATCCTACTAACCCTGCCATTAAAGTAAATCTATTAGTCTTCTGAATATGTAGGCTAATTTTTTATTATATAGGGTATTTTAGTCTAAAAAAGCTAGAATATCCTCTTTTTTTATGCAAACACGATACTTTTTGTTCAGTATACCTAAGGAGACTTACCACGGACTCGAACCTATAAGAAATAATAGTGGAAATAAAGTAGGTTTTATACTATAATGAGAATGATTCCCATGAAATGAGAATGGCTATCCTTGTTTGTGGGGTGGAAAATGTCATTAATTAATATTATAATATAAATGTAAACTAGTTTACATTGTAATTGGCCATTACAATATATAGTAAAGGAGAAAATATATGAATTTAGGAAATAATATTAAAAGTTTAAGAACAGCAAAGAAAATGACTCAAGAGGAATTAGCTGATTTATTAGGTACAACATCAAAGTCTGTATCAAGATGGGAACAGTCATTATCATATCCTGATATTTCATTACTGCCATTTATTGCAAATGTTTTTGAAGTAACAGTTGATGAATTATTAGGAGTTGAAAATATCAAACAAGATGAGTATGTTAAAGAATTAAAAAAACAAGCAGATCAATATGCTATGAATAATGATTATGAAAATGAACTAAAGTTATGGCAAGAAGCATATAAGAAATTACCTAATAGTGATGAAGTTAAAGTTTGTTTAATTAGTATTATAATACAATAAATATAGTTACAAATACAATTAAGTACTCAAATGAAATAGTTAAAATAGCAGAAAGTATTTTAGAAAAATCAACAAATAATAATATTAAAATAAATGCAACACAATGTTTAATAGATTTATATTCACAAATGGATAATATTGAAATGGCAGAATACTATTGCAAGCAATTACCTAGTGATTTACTATCTACTAGAAATGTGATGGAAACAAGATATTTAAAAGATGGAAAATAGTTGAAATCTATTCAAATGAACATCTGTGATTTTATTAGTGAAATCGGACGTGAATCAGAATTTGTTATTTATAATAATAGAATTCAAACTTCAAATGAGTACAAAAAAGAATATCTTGAAAGACTTATTAAAATTGAAGAGTTAGTATTTGTCAAAGACAATGATTATGGATATCATTCAGTATCGACTATTTTTAATAATATTGAATTAGCAAAATTAGAAATAAGAACAACTAATAAAGAAGATGCTGTTATTAATTGTTTTAATAATATTTTAAGAGCAGCAGATTATATTATTAATTTTAAGCCTCATATTATTAAAACTCCATTTATGAATCAGCTTGAATGTACTGATATTTGTGGTTACTCATCTGTATTAAGAGATTTGAAAAATAATATTTTAAAAGAATTGATTGATAATATTTTTAAACAATATAAAAATTTGGAAATTTATCAGGATATTTTGGGCAAAGTAAATGAAATGTAAAAGATATTAAATAATACCACAAATTACTTAAATTAAACACCACAAATCTTTTAAACAAAATGCTTTATATTTAATTATTAATAATGTGTAAAGTGATTTAACATTTCCAATAAATAAATCTAAAAAAATTTTCTACAGGTAAGAAAATTAATGTATATCAAAAATTAAATAAAATCTTTAAAAATAAAACAGAGAACATATAAAGAATAATAAGGAACGAATAAGGAACGAAATAATTGACTTCTGTTCCTTATTTTGGTATAATATATGTGGAGATGATAAGTATGAAATTAGAGTTTAAATATACAAATGAACTTGTTAGTTATTTATTAAATATTGAAAGATATAAAACGGCTTTAGAATATTTATATTTACCAACTAGAACAAAACAAAAATTATTGTATGATGCAAAACTTAGAAAAACACATTTTTCTACAAGCATAGAAGGAAATGTATTATCTTTAAAACAAGTTGAAAATGTAATTAATCAAAAGAATCAAAGCAATAAACTATCTGCTGAAGTAGAAGTGCAAAATTACTGGGATGCATTATCTTTTTTAGAAGAAGAAAAAACTAAAAATACACCTTTATCGAAAGAATTAATACTTCAATTACATGATATTATTGAAAAAAATGGAAAACTAAAAAGAATTGAATTTAGAGGCCCTACTCCTCCAGGGGTTTTGTTTGCTGTATACGATGATAAAACTAAACGTGCAGAATATATTCCACCAGAATGGTGTGATGTCGAACCTTTAATTGATGAGCTTATCACTTGGTATTATAATAATCAGAATTTACCTGCTCCAATTTTAGCTGCTATAACTAGTTATGCATTTGTAAGTATTCATCCATTTACTAATGGTAATGGACGTACATCAAGAGCTATTGCTACATATATTCTAATGATTAAAGATTATGATTTTAAAGGCTTTAACTCTTTTGAGGAATATTATATGAGCGATCTTGATGGATATTATAATTCATTACAAATGGGACTGCCTGCATTGTTTTATGATGGAAGGGAGAATCCACCACATTTAGAAATTTGGCTTGAATATTTTTGTAAAATTATGTCTTTAAATTCAGAAAATATATATTATCAAGCTAAGGAAGCATCAAATAAAGATACGAGTAATGTGTTAAATGGATTGTCAAAAAAAGATTTGGTATTGATAAGATATTGTTTAGAAAATAATGTAACAATATTGAAAAACAAAGAATTAGCATCTTTATTTGGTGTAACTTCAAGAGCTATTTCCAAATGGATGGTAGAATGGGTTAATAAGGGAATACTAATACCTAATGGTGGAACAATTAGAATAACTAGTTATAAATTATCTGATAAATATGCTAGTGTAAAAGTGTCAGATATTGGGTTTACTGATTAAATAATAAATGTGTTAATACTTGTGTTATTCTGGCCCCGTCACCTGCACCATTTTTTGAAATCTATAGGTCTTTTTTAAAAGAGGATCTATTTTTTAATTATATAGGGTATTTTAGCCAAATATGGTTATAATATCCTATTTTTTTATGCATTTATGAAACATTTAGACTTAATGACTATAGAAGACTGACCACTGACTCGAACCATTAACTTACGGGTGTCGAATGTTTGCTTTTGATGGGACTCGAATCTATTAAAAAACACCACCATGCAAAATTATACATAGTGGTATGAATTTATTTATACAATTTGGAATATTTAAGGAATGTTCCACGTGTCATATTAAGCATTTTAGCAGCATTCACATTTGTTATTTCCTTATTATGAAATCTCCTAACAACTTCTTCAAAGTTATCAGGAAGCTTATATTTAGGACGACCCATATGTACACCATTTGCTTTAGCGATTTTAATTCCTTCAGCTTGTCGTTGCCTAATATTCTCTCTTTCATTTTGAGCCACAAAACTTAAGACTTGTAGCACAATGTCAGATATAAATTTGCCAACTAGGTTTTTACCTTCAACCCTTGTATCAAGAAGTGGAAAGTCAATAACAAAGATATCAGCATCAATAACCTTTGTAATATCCTGCCACTCATTAATAATCATATCGTAATTACGACCTAACCTATCAATGCTTTTGATGATAAGTAGATCACCTTGTTTAAGTTTTGACTTTAGTATTTTATAACTAGTTCTATCAAAGTCTTTACCACTTTGCTTATCAACAAAAATAACATCATCAGTTAATCCTAGTTTATACATTTCTTCCATTTGTCTTGCGATATTTTGTGTTTGTGTTGATACTCTTACATAACCATATTTCATAACTAACCTCCTATGAATAAGAACATTATAACAAAATGTCCCTTCATTTGTTTTGTTTAAAAAAGCCACCCATTCCTGGATGACTTGTTTGCTATGGTTTGTAAAGGTACACCTTTATGTACTGTCTATAGTATACTAAATATTGATCATTTTTTCAAGTATATAAATAAAATTTTACATATATTGTTTTATTTTGTTAAAAATTATACAGTTATAAAGGTGTACTTTTGCGTACTCTTATACGATGGTAATTAAATATGATTAAATAAATGGGAGGTGATATTTTTGGATTGTTCTAATATCTTTATTGATTTATTTATAGGTATTGTCGCCGGCATAATATCAGGTTTAATTGTATCAATTATTTCGTATTATTTCATTGAACATAGATTAAAGGAAAGAGAAAAATATAAGTCAAAACTATTATTATCATTCTTGTTCTTTGAATCACTTGAAACGAAAATGTCAGACTTTTGTTTTGAAAAGATAAATAATCGTTTAGTTGAATATAGAAATCTTTATGAAAATGATATTGAATTAAAAAAAGCATTTAATAATGTTGATGTTTCTTTATGTGCTGTGATTCATACTAATAAAAATGGTGGCTCTGCTTCATATGATTTTAATGGTGAAGATTATTTTAATTTTAAAAATATTTTAGAGAGGAGAATTAAGAGATAGCGTGAAAAGGATATTATTTAATTTAACATTAATATTTACATTTGCTTTTTTGCTAGCTGGTTGCACAACTAAAAACAATTCAAGCAATAACAATAATCCAAATACACAGGAAAAGCATGTCCATTCATATTCAACAACTGTTGTTGATGCAACATGTGCAACTGATGGGTATAAATATCATTATTGTAGTGGCTGTGGTGATAATTATAAAGATAATATTATAAAGGCATTTGGTCATAACTACGTTGAAAGAGAACAAAATTACAAATGTTCAAGATGTGAGAGATATGAAGATGAAGGATTTAGTTTTGAAATAATTACAGCTGAAATGGCTAGATACAATGATAATTATAAAGGCAGAATTAATACATATGAAATAAAGTCAGCAAATAGTAAATCCGTAGATGGAGATACTGTTACTCTTCCAAGAAAACATATGGGGTTACCTGTTACTGGAATATATAGAGGAGCTTTATATAATGTTAGATCTGCTATAAAAAAATTAGTAATAAATGATAATATCAAATTTATTGGTTCAAATTTATTTTGCTATGATGGTCAAATGAACAACCCTAATGGAGGTATTTCTCTAGAAATAATATCATTCAGTAATTCATGTACTGGTATAAATATTTCTCATAGTGCTTTCCAGTATTGTAAAAATGTTAATGAAATTTCAATGACAAATAATTGTATTTCTTTGTTTAATCATGATGATAACATAGGGAATCATTTTCTATTTGAAGATACTGAATATTATAAGAGCAATCGAATAGAAGAAAATGGTCTTTATTATTTATTCGATATGTTGCTTGAAAGCGATAAAAGCAAAGTTAATTCTAATGTTGTTGTTAAATCAGGAACTAGAATAATTGCAAATCAAGTATTTGCTGGAAATACAAACATTAAAACTATAGAGTTACCGAATTCTATAATATATATTGGCAAAAAAGCATTTGCACAGTGTGTAAGCTTGACTACAATTAAATACAATGGTACTATAACACAATATAATTCAATTTTGATTGAAGATAATTCGTTCAAGGATTGTAAAAACATCTCATATCAATTTGGTTAGGAGGGGGTAAAAAGTGAAAAAAATATTAGTTGAATTTATTAGCTTATTATTGTGTGTAACAATGCTTGTTGGTTGTTCATCTGAAAAGAGTAATGGAGGCGGTAATGGAGGAGAAACTCAACATACTCATTCGTATAGTTCAGAAGTTGTTGCAGCAACATGTACACAAGAAGGCTATACTTATCATAAGTGCTCTTGTGGAGATTCTTATACTGATAGTAAGACCGCTGCACTTGGGCATAAATGGGTTGAAGGTGATATAAATTATTATTGTAGCAAATGTAATCAATCTGAGGCGGAAGGATTTACTTTTAAATTGGCAACAATGGATGGTGAATCGTGCTATGCAGTAACAGGGGTTAAATCATCAGCAGTTGTTAATGGAGTGTTGGAAGTACCTAGAAAATATGAATCTCTACCAGTTAGAGGAATAATGAATTGGTCATTTTCATCTATTACTAAACAAGTAAAAAAGATTATCATTCATGATAATATCAAAAATATATATAGCGATTTATGGCATGGAACAAGTATATGGACACCTGATTGGGATACAATGAGTACACTTGAAGAAATCGTATTTGATAGCACATGCTCTGGAATGAGAATAGAGGGAGGTGCTTTTAATAACTGTCCTAATCTTTCAAAAGCCAACATCACAACAGGAATGATAAAATATGTTCCAGTTGATGCTGTAACAACTCCAAATGGAGGAACTGCTGAATATATATTTAAGGGTACACCATATTTCAATACTAATGCGACAAAGAAAAATGGATTATATTATATTGCAGATTTATTACTTTATGCAGATTTAAATGACATAAGTAGTAATGTTACAATAGATAACGGAACAGTATGGATTAACCCATGTTTATTTAATAAATGTACATTTATAAAAACTGTAACTATCCCTAATAGTGTATTGGTAATTGGCCAATCAGCATTTAATGGATGCTCAAACCTAGAAACTATTACATATAATGGAACAGTTGCAGAATTTAATAAAATTACTTTTGCATCAAATGTATTTAGTGGTACGAAAGCGAAATCAGTTATATGTACTGATGGAACGGTTACAAGTTATAGATATAATGGCTATACATATCAAATCGGTTCATAAGTACAAATAAACAGCATCAGTAAACAATGCTAGTTCCCTTTTTCCTTTTTAAGGTGTATTTAACTTTTTGCATAGTAAATAAATTTTATATTACTACTAAAAGTTGTTTCGTGAAACATTTTGTAGTGTAAATGCTTAAAATGAAACATTTCGTAGTAATGACACATTAAAGTAAGTCAAAAAGTCTTCTGATGTTTAGAAACATTTGAAGGCTTTTATTCATTTTTAAACTCTATTTAGTAAAGTTTTTTTGCTAAACAGGGTATTTTTTTATGAATTCACGTAACATATAGATGGGCACTAATCTGTTAAATATTACAATGTAAATAAAGTGAAAATATAATACCCTTTAAAAAAGTGCAAATTATGTCGAAAACTCCATATAAAAAAGTGTATAATATAAACAGAGGTGATTGCTATGTTTGAAAGAAAAATTTATAATGATATTGTTTCTTGGCATGAATCATTGAAAATTAAAAAAAGAGCTTTAATTATTAAAGGTTTAGACAAATTGGTAAAACAACAATTGTTAGAAAGTTTTGTGAAGAACATTACGAAAATGTAGTGTACATAGATTTTATGCATAATTCATCTGTTAAGTCATTATTTGATAAAGATTTAAATGTAAATGATTTAATAATAAGTTTATCAGCATCTAACCTCGGTGCAAAATTTATTCCCTACAAAACAATAATTATTTTTGATGAATTACAAGAATGTGCAAATGCTAGATCTGCTATTAAACCATTTATGGAAGATGGTAGATTTGATCTTATTTGTACTGGATCACTTCTTGGTTTAAGAGAATATAATAAAAAAGTTTCAAAGGGAGTTTCCACAGGTTTTGAAAAAGTAATAACTATGAAGCCTATGGATTTTGAAGAATATCTTTTGGCAATAGGATTAGAAAAAAATGTTATTGATTATGTAAAAACTTAACCATTGAAAAAAGTCAAATTGTATGGTATAATGAAGCAAAGTTGGCGAAAAGGAGAAATGTGAGAATGTGGGTTGTAACAAATAGGAAAAAAATAGTACTATACACTATGTGTACATTGTTATTTTGTCTTGCTGGTGTATTTCAAGCAACGGATTCGCTTTTGCCAGATTTTTGGCACGTATTATTTGCTTTATCTGCTAACACGATACTAATTTTTCTTGTGGTTGCGTGGGGCGTTTCACTTATACACCGAATGGTAAGAAAAGATTTACTTGCATATTTCCTAACGGTTGCTGTACTAATTTTGTTTTTTCTTGTAGTTAGGATGATGAAATACGAACTGACAAAAGGTTTGGATAAACCTTTGCGCTATTTTTGGTATACATATTACGTTCCTCAAATGTTCATTCCCCCAACAATATTGCTTGCAGCGTTTAGTCTAGAAAATAAGAAGGGTAAGCCGCTTGCAAAAATATGGTATTTATTATATCTGCCAGCAATCATATTGATTATTTTAATTTTTACAAACGAAATCCATGGTTGGGCGTTTGCTTTGAATTTTGATGATGATTTTTCATATAAGCATAGAATTGTATTTTATATTGCTCTTGCATGGGAAATTGTTGTAACTTTTATAAGTCTCATAGTTCTTATTTTAAAGTGTAGTGTAGCGGCATGTAAAAAGAAAATGTGGGTACCTGTAACTGCTTTCATTGTATGTTCAGCGATTTCAACTATATGTTTTTTAACTGATACAGCAGCTTTCAAAATTCCTGAATTAATATGCTTTTCAGGAATTGTCGTGATAGAAAGTTGTATTACTATTGGGCTTATTCCAACCAATGAAGATTATGAAAATTACTTTTTCCGTTCGGCTTATGCGGCCGTTATCACGGATGAAAAATTTAATGTAGTTTATAACTCTGAAAACTCGATTATTACGGACAAAAAACTATTTCAACTTGCCACGAAAACGCCTATAATGATAGATAAAAGTACACGATTGTCAGCAGTAAAGATAAATGGTGGGTGGTCATTTAGACTTGAAAATTTGGCTAGAATAATTGAGATAAATAACTCACTCGCGGAGACTAATGAAAGACTATCTGAAGAAAACTATATCATTGAAGCAGAAAACGAATTAAAAAAGCAAAAAACACAGATAGCAGAGCAAAAGCGATTATATACAAAAATAAATGTAGCAACGCGTGAAGAGTTGAAAAAACTGAGTGCAGTTCTATCAAGTATTGACCAAAAAAAATCGTTCAACGATACAGAATATATTGCTGAAATGCGCTTTGCTTGTATTTTAGCAGCATATATCAAGCGTAGAAGTAACATTGTTATGCTAACCGAAAAACATAAGAATATTGATCTTGGTGAATTGTCTCTTGCCATCAAAGAGTCGCTTGATTATCTCTCACTTACTGGTGCAGAGTGTTCTTACGATTGTTCATGTCAAGGTAAAATTGATGGTAAAAAAGTAGGAGTTCTTTACGACTTTTTTGAGGAGTGCATTAATAATTACTACAATTTGCCGAAAGCCATTATTGTTCGTTTATGTAATCAGGGAAATGATATTATTTTGCGGATTGAAAGTGATAGTGGGAAGGACGCTATTTCAAATAAAATAAAGTCTAAATTTTCTGAATATAATGTTAGTGTGGAAACTGATGATGAAGAAGTTTACTATTCATTACTATTACATCAGGGAGGTGCCATATGAGATTTATTGATGCACCACTTTGTGTAAGACAAATCATCATTGGTTCACTCATTCTAACGTTTGTTTTGACAATTATTGGTCTATTTACGGCAGTCAGACTTTGTAAAAAACGTGCATATATAATGCTTTCATTGTTAATGTTTATTTTTTCTTTCGTAGTGGTGTTTTTAACAATGCGGGGAAGTTATTTATATCGCATAAAAATGCCAGTATTTGAACCATCATTTACAGTATTAAAATTGCCGATTTGGATATATTATGTTGTTTCATTAGTGCTTTTTGTAGGAACAATCATTGGGCTTGTTAGTGTAGTTAGATGGAGAAAAAATCATATTTCACCAATATCAATAAAGGAAAGCGCTGATACCCTTCCAGCTGGAATCTGTTTCTATGAACAAAGTGGCCTTGTCAGTCTTGTTAATACTGAAATGAATGACCTTTGTATTCTTTCAACGGGTAAAGCGCTATTAAATGGCAAAGATTTCTGGCTAAAAATTTCACATGGTGAACTTGAAGAAAATTGCCAATCACTTCAAATGGGAGACAAACCAATCATCAAGTATAGCGATTGTAAAGTTGTATCTTTTAAAAAGTATACACACGAAATAGATGGTAAAATAGTTTATGAAATCGTTGCAACGGATATTTCTGAAAGATATCGATTAACACGAGAATTAGAGCAAAAACTCGATGAACTGAAAAAAATCAACAACAGACTTGTCGTATATGGGAAAAATGTTGCTGAACTTACAAAAGAAAAAGAGCATTTAGCAGCTAAAATTCGTATCCACAATGATATGGGTAAACTGTTGCTTACCACAAAACGAAAACTTAACGCTCCCCTTACTGAAGCAGAAGGGAAAGAACTTGTTAGCTTTTGGCAAGCTGAAATTGAAACTTTAAAATTTACACGTAAAGTATCAAAGAAAAGTAATCTAAAAGTTATTGAAGATGCAGCAAAACTTGTCGGTGTAAACCTTATTTTTGAGGGCGAGCAACCTGAACCTGATACGGTAAGAGAAAAAATACTTACGCAGGCAATGCATGAATGTCTTACTAATACTGTTTCTCACGCAAACGGAAAAAATATGACTGTTGTAGTGTCAGAAAAAAATGATGTATATACAATATCTATTATTAATGATGGCGAAAAGCCTAAAGGGGTAATCGTAGAAGGTGGTGGACTGACAGGTCTTCGATCTCTTGTCGAAAGAGAAAACGGCAAAATGACACTAAAAAGTACACCTCATTTTGAACTTTTGATAGAATTGTCACAAGGAGAAAAAATATGAAAGAAGGAAAATATTCGGTCATGATAGTTGAAGATCAACAAATGCCTAAAGCATTATTTTCGCATTTTGTTGAATCGTCAGAAAAATTCTACCTAGAAGTAGCAATAGAAAACGCAACTGTTGCCGACATTGTTTGTGCACACACTCCTATTGACCTTATTATTATGGATGTGGTAACAGAAAATGGTGAAAGTGGACTTGAAGCAGCAGCAATTATTAAAAAGAAGTATCCAAAAACAAAAATTATAATTGTGACAAGTATGCCAGAATGTTCATATATAAAACGCGCCAAGCAAATTGGTGTAGAAGGATTTTGGTATAAAGAAGCAAATGAACAACCAATATTGTCACTTATGGAACGAGTTATAAATGGCGAAATTGTTTATCCAGATAAACTTCAACCCGTTAAAATGGGACTTGCATTAAGTACAGAGTTTACCGAAAAAGAACTTGAAATATTACGCCTAATGACAGGAGGTTACAGTAACAGAGAAATCTCTGAAAAACTCGGCATATCTTCTGGTGTTGTCAAAAACCATGTTGCGGATATGCTTGATAAAACTGGATTTCGTTCTCGCACGCAACTTGCTGTAAGAGCTAGAGAGTCAGGACTTGTAATATTGGATAAGATCAATGAAGATGTTTAATATACACAAAAATATAGCCAGCCGGTTAAATAACAGCTGGTTTTTATAAGCAAATTTAAAAATACAAAGGGGTGCCAAATGGCACTTCCTAAAAAACCAGACTTATGATAAAATGTAAGCACTAATTAAAATTGATCGTATTCTCATAAAACTTTAGACTTGTAACCGACAAGATTAATTAAATAAATAAAGTAATCTATTGAATTAATTTTCAAGGATTATAAAAAAGGTAATATAATTATTTCATATAAATAATAAATTACCCACATATTGTAGAAGGAGAAATGGTATTAGATGAAAAGAGCAGTACTTGCAATCAGAAACAGACTTGTTTTGGAAGCGGTAACAGATGCCCTAAAACGTATTGGTGTTTTAGTGGAGAAATGTTTTTCACAAGAAACAGAGCGCATTTTAGCTTTGCTAAATGCACTATCGGCAACTTTTCTTGTAATGGATGTTACTAGGTCAGGTGATGGAACATTTGATATGCGCATGAACACAGTAAAAGAAGTTAAAAAGCAAAAACCTGAAGTTAAAATTGCTTTACTTTGTGACAACGTTTCAGATGAGACTATTGCATATAAAATAAAGAGAGCTAAAGAAGAAGAAATAATTGATGCTTTCTTTTATGAATCTGTACCATCTGACTATCTTGCCGATGTACTTGACTCACTATAAATGAAATATACGAGAATTGAAAAAATAGAAGATGCAAGCACGGTTAAAGTGCGATAGCACATAATAATTACAAAATGGGTTCCAAATCGCAAAGTATATTGTGATAGGAAATATAAAAAAGAAATTCAAAAAAGGAGAAAAAATATGAAGAGAAAATCGATAGCCATACTTCTTTCGGTAGTATTGATGCTTGTTATAATGCTTACTGCGTGTAATTGCAAAAAGCATAAATTTTCAAGCGAGTGGAAGTATGACGATACAAGTCACTGGCATGAATGTTTGAAGAAAAAACATTCAGATGTGGCAGATAAAGCAGAACATACGTTTAATGAAGGAGTTGTTACTACTGCGCCTACCGAAACATCCGAAGGCGTGTTAACACTCACTTGCACGGTGTGTGGATATCAAAAAACTAAATCTATTGAAAAGGTAAAACATGTGCACACTTTCAATGATAAAGTTTGGCAAACTGATGAAAATAATCACTGGCATCCAGCAACGTGTGCTCATACTGATGAAAAAGGTGACACTGCGGCGCATACTTTTGACGAGGGTAGAATCACCGTAGAAGCGACTGAGGATACCGACGGCGAAAAGGTGTATATTTGTACGGTTTGTAAATATGAGAAAAAGGAAGTAATTCCACAACTAGACCACACGCACAAGTTCGATATGACTAGTTGGAAATATGACGGAAAACAGCACTGGCACCCTTCAACCTGTGGACACGATCTTGCAAAAGACGGAACGGCAGACCACACGTTTAGCGAGTGGACTGTTAAAACCGTGGCAGGCTACGGCGTAAACAGAGTGGATCAAAGAGATTGTACTGTTTGTGGCTTCCACGAAGAAAAAACTATTGAAGGTACTTTAATTCCACCTAAGGAAAGAGAAATCACCGTTGGGGCTATCGACTTTACGTTCGATGGCACCGCAAAGAGTATTGATACTCTCGTAACAGTGACCAACACAGAGGGCGGCATAACCATTAAATATTGTCTAGACGACGAAAACGATAATTGGACTGACACTGCACCTGTTAATGCAGGGAATTATAAGTATAAAATTACTCTAAATGGGACAATGGAATGGGCACATAAAGAAAAAGTGGATGTGTTCACTATTAAAAAGTTCGCAATCAATCTTGATAAAGAATTGTACGAAATAAATAAAGATGAAAAACTTGAGGGTGGATTATTTGGCGTTACTTGTGTAGAAGTTGCAGCTGAAACGAATTCTTATACAGATTGGGTTACTGTATTAGCACCAGAAGAAAACAACGTACCAGGTAGACACGTTATAAACGTAGTGGATTTAACTACCGACGAAGACAACTTCACTGTTAAGGCAAATACCGAAACGATTACCTTCGTAGTATATGACACCGCAAATTTACTTGCGGGTGTCCGTGATGTATTTACAATTCAAAATGTTAGTGGAGTTATCATAACGACCAAAATTGCCCAAGGTACGATAAAAGTGAATGACGAAATCTATAACCAAGAACTTGGTAAGAGCTTAACCGTAAAAAAAATCGAAATAGGCCGCAAAGCAAAAGACAAGGCAACTGTTGACGATGAGGTTAGTTTACTTGTTGAAGGTGCAACTAAAGATGAAATTAAGACTGGTCAAATGCTAACTAAGTTTGGCACAGTAAATAATTACGACAAATTTACCATTAAGTTAAGATTGCTTACCAAAGAGGAAGGCGGAAGACATGCTCCAATTTACTCTGGATATAAACCGACTTTTAATTTTACATCTGTTGCAAAAAGTATCATAGGTACTATTACTTTACCTGATGGTGTAGAAATGTTTATGCCTGGTGAAACTATTGAGGGTGTTATAGTTTCTTTTGATACAAAAACACCTGGTTTTGTAGGGTATAAGTTTGCAATTAGTGAAGGCGGAAAAACTATAGGTTATGGCGAAGTAACTGGTATGCACTTTGATTCTACCCAACTTACTTTGAGTGATGGGGTTGCAACTTCGGATAATATTTATTTGTTAGAAGGCGAGAGTAGAGAATATACAATTAGTCTTATTGTTGCGAAAGGCAAAGAAGCTAAATATAAGTTTGAATTGCTAAATACTACAGACTTAACTATGAAGGTATATTTTTTAGATAGCGAATTAACGCTTAATGATGACGGAGAATATAGCTTTTTTGGCACTGGAAGGCCATTTACTGTTAAAGTCGTAGTTACGGCAAATAAGGCGACTACCGGAAATCTAAAAATTAATAAGGTTACAAATGCTAGTTAGCTATAGTTCATAAGTAATAAATTGAGCAAGAAGCAATAGTTGCAAGTGGGAGTTTTCACGCTTGTTGTAAGCTTACGTATTTAATAGCACCATCACGCTTGCAAAGTAGCAAATACCTTGCCTACATAAACGATTAAATTTACCTAATCGCTATTAGTATGCTATATACTCTTTTTGTAAACAAGTTTGATAAAAAGAGTCAGAACTTGTAATATTGGATAAGACCAATGAAGATGTTTAATATACACAAAAATATAGCCAGCCGTTTAAATAACGGCTGGTTTTTATAAGCAAATTTAAAAATATAAAGGGGTGCCAAATGGCACTTTCTAAAAAACCAGACTTATGATAAAATGTAAGCATTAATTAAAATTGATCGTATTCTCATAAAACTTTAGACTTGTAACCGACAAGATTAATTAAATAAATAAAGTAATCTATTGAATTAATTTTCAAGGATTATAAAAAAGGTAATATAATTATTTCATATAAATAATAAATTACCCACATATTGTAGAAGGAGAAATGGTATTAGATGAAAAGAGCAGTACTTGCAATCAGAAACAGACTTGTTTTGGAAGCGGTAACAGATGCCCTAAAACGTATTGGTGTTTTAGTGGAGAAATGTTTTTCACAAGAAACAGAGCGCATTTTAGCTTTGCTAAATGCACTATCGGCAACTTTTCTTGTAATGGATGTTACTAGGTCAGGTGATGGAACATTTGATATGCGCATGAACACAGTAAAAGAAGTTAAAAAGCAAAAACCTGAAGTTAAAATTGCTTTACTTTGTGACAACGTTTCAGATGAGACTATTGCATATAAAATAAAGAGAGCTAAAGAAGAAGAAATAATTGATGCTTTCTTTTATGAATCTGTACCATCTGACTATCTTGCCGATGTACTTGACTCACTATAAATGAAATATACGAGAATTGAAAAAATAGAAGATGCAAGCACGGTTAAAGTGCGATAGCACATAATAATTACAAAATGGGTTCCAAATCGCAAAGTATATTGTGATAGGAAATATAAAAAAGAAATTCAAAAAAGGAGATTTCTATGATAAAAAAAGAGTTAAAAATCTTTACATTGATTATAATTATGTCGCTATGTCTTACAATGGTTAGTTGCGTTAAAAAATGCAAATCCGTAAATAAATTGGTTGACGAAAGTGGCGTAACTGTGTATGGAACATTTGAAAAAGGGTCCAAACTAGAAGTTAAAAAACAATCTAGCGAAAGCAAACAAGGCAAAGAAGCCATTATGGCAATCACTAAACCATACGATAGTGCTAAAATCGCTATATTTGATATAGCCTTAACTAGAAACGGTGAAAAAGTGCAACCAGGTAGCAAAGTGAAGGTAACTTTGCCGATACCATTTGAGGCAACAGAAGGGTATGTTACCTATCATATCAAAGGGGATAATACAGTAGAAGAACTTAGTACTATTGTTAATGGTGATAAAATATCCTTTGAAACAACAAGTTTTTCGTACTTCATAGTTGCAGGTTTAGTGCAAACCGATGTACAACATATACACAATTATGTTGAAAGAATTACTGAAAATAACCTCGTTGATGAGGCAACCTGCCAAAGAAGAGCAGTTTATCGCCTAGTTTGTAGTATTTGTGGCAATTTTGGTAGAGAAACTTTTGAGTATGGTGAACTTGCTTCACATAATTTAAGGGAAGAAAAAGGTTATAGTCCAAGTTGTGAAAGACCAGGACTTACGCATGGAAAAAGATGTATAAACTATGGATGTACATATACTGAACAAGAGGAAATTCCAGCTCTTGGGCATGACATGCAAGATGTTGAGAAAAAAGATCCAACTTGTACTGAGAGCGGTTGGAAAGCACACAAAAGATGTAGCCATTATTGTGGTAAAACTGAGGGTTATGAAGAAATTCCTGCAACAGGACATAATATGTCTATACTCATTCCACGGGTGGAGCCTACTTGTGAAAAATGGGGAAGCGAAGAATACTATAAATGTGCCAACGAAGGATGTGTTGAACATACAGATTATAGAGGGTTACAAGCCCTCGGGCATGACAAGGTAGGTCATCCAGCTAAAGATCCTACTTGCACAGAGGAAGGATATTGGCAGTCATATGATACATGTACACGTTGTGATTATACATCAAATACACAGAGTAATATTAGAGAAGCATTAGGCCATTTAATTGAACATCATGAGGCTAAAGAACCTGATTGTCTACCCGGTTGGAATGCATACGATATCTGTAAACGTGATGAATGTGATTACAATACCAAGGTTGAGATTCCTGCTAATGGTAAGCATAGTTACGTCTGTGATGTTTGTACCACTTGTGGTGGAAATAATCCAATAAAATATACGCGGGAAGGTAATTATATCTATTTTGGTCACTGGACTCAAAGCTGCGAAAGAGATGAAACTATAACTGCCAAACTTTTAGAAATTGCGGGAGATTATCCAAAATATGCACTGGATTCAAATGATAATAATTGGCTTCATTATGAGAATGCTGCGGATATTTGGTATAAGGATGTTATTTATAATGGCGTAAAATATCGAGGTATTGCAAGAAATACAACTAGATGGTTAGGATCTGGAACTAATTGTAGGAGTTGGTCAAATGGAAATGGATATGGTGGATCTATTTATTGGTTTAGATTTGAACCGATAAAATGGAGAATACTTACAACAAACGATAATTCAGCATTTTTAATGAGCGAATTAGCTTTAGATTTTTGGAAACCACAGTTGAATTATACTACTACAAATACTGCTATTTCTTATAATGCGGACAATGGAGTACCTGAAGGAACTTACGCTAATAATTGGGAGTACACTTTTATTCGTAAATGGCTAAATGAAACCTTCTATAACGATGTGTTTAATGATTTACAAAAAGAAATCATTAAAATAACACTTGTGGATAATAGTGAGAGAAGTTGCAATCCAAACAATTATCCTAATTATTATAAAGATGGGAAAAACAATTATGCAGAACAAGCCAATGATACCAATGACAAAATATTCTTGTTATCTTTACAAGAAGTAACCACTGAAGCGTATGGGTTTTCTAAGGGAATGGGTAATGATCCAGCAAGGGCATTGGGTACAACAGATTTTGCAAGATTCCAAGGGCTTTGTTCTTATTTAAATGAAGGAAGAGGAGACTTTAGTAAAACTGAAGGAACAGTAACATGGTTGACGCGTTCTGCGTTTGATGCAATGGCTTCGTTTAACAAAGGACTTGATGTTCATGTTGTAAGATGTGGGCTATATCCTGGTGCGCTAAATGTTGCTCATAGTATGGGGGGAATTGTACCTGCACTTTGGATCAATTTAGAATGATACATAACATTTATAATATAAAGAGTCGCTTAACTTTTAATAAGCGGCCTAATATCAAGAAGGAGAGTTTTTATGAAACTAATTAAAAAACTAATTATAAGTTTAATCTTTATTGTGGCAATTTTAGGTGTTGTCGTTATAGGCGGATATATTTACATTCGTAAAACTTATGGTATCGATCTTTTTCGCACTACAGGGCAACTTAAGACTCTTACCAAAGAAGTAGATGAATCAATAATTTGTCCAAATGCTTATGGTGATAACGATTTTATTGATATGAAATCTGAAGTTAATAAAAAAATTGAAGGACTTGTCTCTTATGAAGAAGGAAAAGGCTATAACGGTTATTCAGTGAATCTAACTTCACTTGTGGATAAAAGTATGACCAGTAATCTTTCACTTACAGAAAAACAAGTTGGAGCAATTGCTCAAACCGTGTTTTATGAACAAACAGGAGGAAAAATAAAACTTGGTGAAAAGGAAGTTTCTGTTACTATTGTTCAAGTAGACTTTTCAGAGATTGCTGAAAATGGTAGTGCGAACTTTAATGTTGTGGCAAAACTTGATCTTACGCCCTTCAAAGAAGATATGAAAGAGTTCCCTTATAAGTATTTCAAAAAGTATATTCCTAATAATCTATACATTTCATCTACAGTGCGTATAGAGAAAACAGAAAAAAATTTTTCCTACAGTATTACACATAAATCACTTGCACTAAACAATCTTTCATCTGATGATACAGCAGATTTTTTTGATACACTCAATGCTGTTTTAAAAATTGGGACAGCTGAAAGCCTGAATATGCAAATTGGCACAACTGCTGTAAACGCACTTATTGGTACAAATGAAAATCCGGGATTTGCCTATTCTATGAAATCAATTGGTGCAACGTCGTTTAAATTTGAAAATATTTCGGGTGTAGACTATTTTGTTGTGTATTAGATGTTTCACAAATTTAATAAATAAAAAGAGATTAGACACCTTTACTATGATTTTGTGAAAAAGCACAAATTATTATAACTAGTTTAAAGAACTTAACAAGGAGCTACAATTATGATACATAATAGAAAAAATAAAATAAATTTATTGTCGTTTGTTCTTGGTTTTACCATATGTCTTGCCTTAATGATTGGTATAGTTTTGGTTAATTCTGAAAACATAGCACATGCGGAAGGAGAAGCAATCGACACTCTTGAAGTTGCATTTAATAAAACGAATGTAGGGGATAGTCTTGTAACTGCGTTCGAATTCGAGGACAAAGCAACAAAAAAACTAAAAGTGCCAGCAGATGCAAACTATACAGCGACTATCATAGAGGTATGCCGCAATGGGCAAAAACAAACGTTATGGAGTAATAACAATACATCGCTTTTGTGGGATAGAGTTGAAAGTCAACTTATCGAGCAAAACGTTGCATATTGTATTCGGGTTTCTTTTGAACCTAAAACTGGATATGCTATATCTACCGATACCGAAATGCTAAAAAGAAAACTCAAGGTTTCTGGTGCTGAACTCGGCAAAGGCAAAGACATTGAACTTTGGGACTTTGCTGGACAAAATATAATAACTACAGCTATACAAATGGACTTTGTTATTTCAAAAGGAATGACTTATATAGGATATCCTGCTCAAATAAATCCAATTATTGGAGAACAGGTAACAGGTAAAATCGGCACATTGTATACCGACACAGGAATATGGCTTAGAGGTGCACCAGGTCCATATAATTTCACGATAAAATCTGCGCCTATTGGCACAGAATTGCAAGTTTCTAACGTATTTGAGGAATCAATATGTTACTATCGTGTAACAGCGGTTAATTCTATGGACAGTGGTACGATGTACATCACTGCGATAGCAGCCGATGGTCAAACTTGTGACATTCCTATTCCGGTAGCAGCCGTATCAGGTGGACATGAGCACACTTGGAGTGATTTTGACAAAATAGACTTTGAATATCATGGATATACAAAGTGTACTGATCCAAGTTGCCCTGGCGTTTGCGTAACATTAGATAAAGGATCGGAATATGGAAAACACGATTTCTATTCAGGTTGCAATGTGAAGTGCAAAAAATGTGGTGATCTTGGTAATCCTGACGCCAAACATCATTTCAACATTGTTCCTGACAAAACTGATGAAAAATATCACGTACATCAATGTGATTGTGGTGAATTTGAAAAGGATGAAAGTGGTAACGTAATAAAAGAAGCACATAGTGGTGGAGTACAAACTTGCTTAACTGGCGCAAATTGTGAGGTGTGTGGACAACAATATCTTCTGCCTACTGGGCATAAATATGAGTATAGATCGTTCAAAAACAACGATGGTACATATACACACCTTGGCTTTTGCAAGTATTGTGGAATAGAAGATGTTTCACTTAGACACTCACCAGAGGGAGGAACACCAACCTGTCAAACACGTGCGAAGTGTCAGTATGAACATGATGGCAAAGTATGTGGTTGCGAATACGGTGATTTTCTTCCACACAACTTTGTCAATGGAATTTGTACGCTGTGTTCATCGGATGAATATATTAGAGAAGTCGTAATCGACGTTCCTGAGTTTTATAAAGGAATGGCGTATAAACCATTGTTTTATCCTAATGTTATAAAAGGCAATGTTATCGATTTGGGAATCTACTTTTACAAGGTAGCCTATACTCGCGATGGAAATAGTTATTTATGTGGTTCTCACAACTTCGATACGACCTTCATTAAAGAAAATAGTGTGATACTTTATGCCTTCAAACCACAAACAAATTGTAAATTTCCTGAAAACGTTGATGATATTAACCTATCATTAACTCATGGTGAAGTATTAAGCAAAGAAATAAGGAAAAATGATGGAGCTTTAGCTGTGCTTGTATTGCTTCGCGTTGATAGTGTGGTTCAATCCTTGGATATTGATGTATCACAACCTATTGTAGGTCTTACGGCTGAATCAGTGAAAGTTTCTGAGAAAAATGGATATGAGATTACAATAAATAATATCGGGCCATTAGTCGATGATAAAATTTATAAAAATTCACTTTTAGAAGTTGAAGTAACAATAAAAGCACCAGAAGGAAAATTTTTTCAGGATGTAAGCAAAGTATCTTTGGATAATTGGCTTTGTGATTTAAATATTTCTGGTGGGAAAGCATTGGTAGCTAGCCAAAATGCGGATTTAACAGAATTGACGCTGACCATTCAAACCGTTAAAGCGATAGAGTGTCAGCACACTAACGTAATGTTAAAAGAAGCAGGAAAACTTGAAACTTGTACCGAAGATGGTGTAAAAGACAAGTACGCATGTAAAGATTGTGGAAAAGAATTTTTTGATTCAACTTGTACTGTAGAGTGGAAAGCTGAAGAAGCGATAATTCCAAAAGCACATAAACTAAAACTTCACGAGGAAATAGCTTGTTCTGAGGGTAAAGATGGAAACATAGAGTATTATGAATGTGAAAGAGAAGATTGTGGAAAAATCTTTTCTGATTCGGCTTGCACAAAGCAAATTTTGCTTTCACAAACAATTATTCATGATTTCAATATTGAATGGTCTTCAAACAAGGACAGACACTGCCACGAATGCAAAAACTGTGATGAAATACGTGATGTGGCGGCACATCGCCCTGATAGGACCGAAGCGACAGAAGAAGATCCTGTTAAATGCCTTGATTGTGGATATATCATAACACCGGCACTATTACACACAACCCATATTACTACACTTGTTGATGGAGAAGAAGCAACTTGTATGAAAGAAGGCAGAAAGCCATATTATAAATGTAGCGGTTGTGAATTAAAGTTTGAGGATTCAGAGGCAACAAAACCAATTACAGATGAAAGTAAACTTGTTATACAAAAGGCACATAAGTTTGGACCGTGGATAGACGAAATACCTGCAACTGAAGAAGCAGAAGGAGTAAAAGGACATAAAGATTGTGCTTTCTGTCACAAACATTTTGATGAAAAAGGACAAGAACTTAGCACACTAGCTATAGCAAAACTTGTAAAAGTTGATGTAGAGGTTGTTGGTGGCATAGGTGGAGGCA
>OJMI01000004.1_pt1 | contig 303162 bp, 310 predicted proteins | sample 1597131 | NCBI WGS metagenome assembly OJMI01 (sample SAMEA2452116, study PRJEB22498) | human gut metagenome | reverse complement strand
TTTTGATGCTTTTTGGACCAAATACCCAAAGAAGTGCCATATATCAGAGGCAAAAGCTGCTTTTTGCAGGCTTGTAGAACTAGGCATTGATGCAGAGGAAATCGTAACTGCTGCTTGTAAGTACGCACTTGAAAAAGCAAGGACAGATACCAGGTACTGTAAAAAGCCTGAAGATTTTTTGACTGTTGATTTTATAATGCCTTATTTACCCAAATTCTCTGCCCACTGCCAACTTTGTAATGGCAATGGAATAGTTTTTGATGGTGATAATGCCTTTGAGTGCCAATGCGCTAACCGTTATAAAGATTTGACTGGAGGATGATGTGATGAGTTATAAACAGCTTGTGTATGTTGCGCATCCGTGCGGCGGCTTGATTAGAAAAAACCGCAAGGAGTGTCGGCAGATTATAAAAATGCTTACCAAAAATCTTGGCGAAAAATATGTTTTCATTAGCCCAATACTTAATTTTGGGCACATGTACTATGACGTTGATTATATCTGCGGCATTGAAACCTGCATTGACCTTTTGCAGCGCTGCAATATCTTACTGCTGACAGGTGACTGGAAAAATTCCAAAGGCTGCCTTTGTGAATATGGCGCAGCACGGGCTATGCAGATGCCGGTGTCGGAACTGAAAAATTACTGCTTCAGCGATTATATTGTCGGGCTGAATTTTATGGAGATTAACGCGTTACATCCGGGTGCACATGGGCAAAAGTTTGAAACAAAACGCGAACCCTCGGAACTATCCGAGCAATTAACGGTGGCTAACTAAAACAGCGAAAATTTTTAGGCGGTGAAAAATAGCAAATTAAAAACGAGTTCGCAAAACTGGGGGTGTAAAATATGAGCTTGTCACGAAAATTTAAACGGCGTAGCCAATTGGAAGAACGTGTATTTGATGCGCGAGTTAAAAATCAGGCGATAAAAATTGCGAAGCAGGCTGTTTATAGCGCGGATAAGCGCATGAAAGATTGGGAGAAACAGAGTTGTATTGACTCGGCAATGGTGTTTGTTGGAGCTTTGGCCGCAATCGCTGTTGATGAGAATTGGTCTAAACTTGCGCCGAAAGCAACGCGCATTAAAGTTTTTGCCGAGGTACTTAAAGAAGCGTTGGAAAGCACCAATGAGAAAACCGCTTTTAATGAACTTACGGATAAGCAGAAAAAGACTGCAGAAATTATCGCAAAAACATTAGGTTTACCATGGAGGCTTCGTGATGGGAAAGAAGATTAGTTTTAAAAAGTATGCCAAAGTGTGCATGGATTATGTAAACAGAGATAACCAAAACAGTATTTGGGGCTTTAAAAAAGAAAATTTGCCTGACCCAAGTAAGGTCTTTAATCTGCACGCTGCTGAAAAAATTGCAGCTGAAAAGAAGAAAAGTCTGCCGAAGATTGAAACTTGCCGGACAATAAAATTAAAAATAACACCGAAGCGGCGTTGCTGGAAAAACGGCAGTGGAAATCAAAAGCAAAAATCGCCAAATTTTAGTTTTGAGAGGCTTTAAAGCATACAGGCATATAAGTAGACGTAAAGCCTGATAAAATGAAAAGCTACCCGGCAAAGCTTTGAAATTTGAACGGATTTTGGAAATACGAAAGGTGGAATTTTGAATGTGGGTCAATGGTGCGAATTTAGCAAGTGTAAGGGAAAGTGCTGGTTTAGCTGATTTTACTGTTGCGCAGGAAGCAAAAATAAGCCTGGGCCAGTACCGCGAAATAGAATCCGGCCGGAAAAACATAAAACGTGACATTGTAGAACGGGTAGCACGCATTTTGAGTGTTGATGTCGCGGAGATTACATGCAATGCAGCTAATGTTGCGGAAGAAATTAAAGCGGCTAAAAAAGAAACGATAGAAGATGAGAAAATACCGAAGCCGGAAAAGGTCGAACCGTGCGCCGATAATAAAGTACGAGGCAGGTTTATTAAATTCTTCAGGCGTCCTTCTGTTGAATATGAACCGGCAGAGCTTATAGTTCGGGCAGACATAATAACTGCGATTTCTAAAGATATAAAGTTCAGTAAAATTTGGGTTAGCTATGAGGATCGCGGCGGCATTGCTAATTTCAGTGAATGTTTTAATTCCGATGAAGAACGTGACGAACGTTGGGAAGATATTATGTTGATGCTTGCAGAGGGCTGATTATTTATGAGCATGGTAACACAAGATGTTGAGCCGCTATTTAGTATGCAGCGGCCAACAAATTTTTGCCGTGACGGCGAATGTAGCGGCTGCGGAAATTGCTGCAGCAACTGCCTGCCGGTAACGGCTGATGAAATAAAAACTATTAAGGCTTATATTTCCAGGCACAATATTAAGCCGGAAAATCATTGCCGGCCAGACGCAAATGACCTTGACTGGCTGTGCCCATTCCGAGATGAGAAGCATAAGCGTTGTAACATTTATGATGTGCGGCCGTCAATTTGCAAGTTCTTTCGGTGCGATATGCAGTTTGATATAACTGCTATAACTAAAAAGGCAAAGAAGGAACGCAGGTTTATTGATGTACGGATGACTTTTTACCCGCGGGCAAAGTACAGCGAAGAATACAAGGCATTTAGCAAGTACATGCTGTACCGGCATTACAGCCAGGCGCAAGGCAATAAAGAAAATGGTACTTAATTTGGGAAGAACATGGAGGCAATATGAAATTTATAGATTTTTTTGCTGGAATAGGAGGGATGAGGCTTGGACTTGAAAGAGCAGGGCACAAGTGTGTTGGATGGTGCGAATACGACAAATTCGCTAGAAAAAGCTATGCCGCAATTCATAAAACAGATGGAGAATGGACGGCAAGTGACATACGAACAATTGGACATGTTCAATTCCCCCCCCGCGCGGACGTTTGGACATTCGGCTTTCCCTGTCAGGACATATCGGCGGCCGGCAAACAAAGAGGGCTTGCCGGTGAACGGAGCGGACTTTTCTTTGAGATTGTCAGATTACTTGCAGGGACGCGCCCGGAAGATAGACCCAAATGGATTATCGCTGAAAATGTTAAAAATCTTTTGTCTATTGGACGAGGTTTTGACTTTGCCAGAGTGCTTTGTGCGTTGGGAGAAGTTGGGTATGAGTGTGAATGGCAGCTTCTCAACAGTAAAGATTTCGGCGTGCCGCAGAACCGGGAAAGAGTGTTTATTGTCGGACATCTTGGAGGAATCGGTAAGCGAAAAGTATTTCCTATCACCACAACAGACGGCGAAAATCCTTGCAAACTGCAAGAGTTAACCCGAGGGGTACGCCGATGCAAACGAGTTTATAGTACTGATGGCTTAAGCTGCACACTATCTGCAGTAGGCGGCGGTGGCGGAGAAAAAACAGGACTGTATGCCATTGATATGAGTTACAACAGTAGCGGCGTTACGGATTTAGCTTTTGCATTGCAGAGCAGATACAACAAAGGGCCATGTGGACGACCGAGAGAAACAACGGGAGTTTTAATTGCAGGCAATGATATAAAAAAAGAAACGGATGAAGCCTGTACATTGGATGCCAGTTATTATAAGGCGTTTGGTTGCAATCAGCAGCGGACAGGAATAATGGTTGCTCCGGTGCTTACACCGGAACGAGAAGAAAAACGGCAGAACGGCAGGAGAATGAAAGAACCGGGAGAGCCTATGTTTACGCTTACTGCACAGGATAGGCACGGCGTTGCTATTAGCGGCCTTTACACGAACTGCCGGGATGATTTTTACCGTGGACCGTTGGAAGGGTTATCTTGGACATTGAAGGGGAGCAAGCATGATGCCGCTGTTACTGACGGCGTGCGCATCCGTAAACTGACTCCGCGTGAATGCTGGCGACTGCAAGGGTTTCCGGATGACTATTTTGACCGTGCAGTTGCTGCCGGGGTTAGTGACAGCCAGCTTTACAAGCAGGCCGGTAATGCTGTAACGGTAAATGTTGCGGAGGCTATTGGTAAAAAATTGAAGGAGCTTGAGAAATGAAAGAAATAAAGTTACATCAATGCAGCATTTGCGGAACGCAGTATGCGGAGAGGCGTACTTGCATGGAGTGCGAAGGCAGCCATAAAACTAAATTAAAAATTTGCAAAATGAAGTTTGCTGCGTTTAAAAACAATAAACAGGGTTGGCCAATTCGAATTTCCGTTCAAAATGCGAATGGTGATATTGCTGAGTACAGGCTGTCATGAAACACATAGTACAGCTATCCGGCGGTAAGGATAGCACGGCAATGCTGCTGATGATGTTGGAACGCGGTATGCCGGTAGACAAAATACTATTTTGCGACACGGGCATGGAATTCCCGGCGATGTATGACCATTTACAACGCGTTGAACAGTATACCGGCAGGAAAATAACAAGGCTGAAAGCCGATAAGCCGTTTTTATATTACTTTGCGGAACACGTAAAAGAAAAGGGCAAGGGCAAATGCCAGTGCGGTTATGGTTGGCCGAGAATGTGGATACGTTGGTGTACGCGCCTTATGAAACAACAGCCAACAGCATGGTATCTTAAAACAGCAGGCGATTATATACAGTATATCGGCATAGCAGCTGATGAACCTAAAAGGCACGCTAACATTACCAAAAATACCGTCCATCCGCTTTATGATTGGGGCATAACCGAAAAGCAAGCCCTTGAATACTGTTATAGCAAAGGCTTTGACTGGGGCGGATTGTATGAAAAATTTAGGCGCGTATCATGTTGGTGTTGTCCGCTACAACGAATTAGCGAATTAAGAACCTTATATCACTGTTATCCGGAACTATGGCAGCGCTTGAAAGCAATAGACGATATGACGGTGTTTAAATTTAAACCGGATTACAGTGTAGCACAATTAGAACGGCGTTTTGCACTGGAAGATGCGCAGTGCTGCTTGTGGGGAGATGATGTGAATGATTAAATTAAAACCTTGTCCGTTTTGCGGTAACACAGAAGTAATTTATGTGCCGTTATCGAATTGCAGTGGTTATATTTTTTGTACTGATTGCAATATAGCAACAAAAACATATTGGGACGAAATGATAATAATGCTCGGCGGTATTAAATGGCATGAATACGCCGCGTTAGCGTGGAACAGGAGATGTGAAAATGCGACTGATTGACGCAGATGCTTTAATTAAAAAATTTAAACACGCGAAAAAAGGCGTAAAACTTGGACCGATGGATATATATGCTAAAGGAACGCTTGCCGGGTTGGATTATGCTATTTATCTTATCAATAACGTTACAACTGTGGAAGAACGCAAGCACGGGCATTGGAATAATGGCTATGAGTGTAGCGTGTGCGGGGTTTGGATGGCAACGGATACCATTGGAGATTGTTTGCCTGCCGAAGAACAGCATTATTGCTATAACTGCGGTGCAAAGATGGACGAGGTGGCAGAAGATGAAGTTAGGCAAAATAAATAGATTGCAAATTATGACGGATTATTTAATTGATGAAAATATTCCGTTTGAGGTTGTTTTTACTGGTAAAGGAAAACCTATAAAAATTAGAGCATGGAATAAATATCAGCCTTGGAATGATGGAGAAGTACAGCTGCTTCCATCGGGGCAAATTGATAGTTATTGTGGCAAAGGCGAAAATTTATTTGAGCCTGATTTAAATGTTTATGACGCCTGCGCAGAATTAAAGCGGCATTATGAGTTTGATTTTTTAAAACATTCGGAGGAATTGGCGTAATGGACGAACAGTACATACAACGGGCTTTAGGCTGGCATTTTGGCATAGATAGAGGTTGCATTCCAATACCAAATGTTTTGATGGTTGGTGGTAATTATGAAGCGGACTTTATCTATATCAATAAAAATGATTATTTAACAGAAGTGGAAATAAAAATTTCGATTCCAGATTTTAAAGCTGATTTTAAAAAGAAACATTATCACGATTCTAAAGATGTGCGTAGTCTATATTATGCCTTGCCTAAAGATTTGTATAAAAAAGATAAGGAATTATTTAAAAGTATGGCCGGTGAATGTGGAGCAGGCATTATTGTTGTCAGCGGCATCAGAAGCTGTGAAATAGTTCAAAAAGCTGCAATAAGGCGTCAAGTTAAACCTTTAAGTCCATGGCAGATGTTAGACTATATGCGGCTGGGCTGCCTAAAATGGTTCAAATCGCAGTATATGGTAGATGTTACCGACATTAATGTCGGTAACCAAGGAGATGATGAATAGTGAAAATCGGAGAAGTGCTGGCCCGCGAGGTTATGGGCAAAGATTTTATAGAACCCGAAAGAGTATCTGTGCCGGAACGGCGGAAGGCTGCGAAAATAACGCACGGTTTTGACCCGCGTAAAATGGTAAGCACCGTAAGTTATACATGCAGCGCCTGCAACAAGCATTGCGGAAGGGATGACAAAGAGTGCCCGTATTGCCATGCTGAATTTGTTGACCATATCTGGAATCCGCCGACCGACATAAAAGAAGCATTGGATAAGCAGCGACCGCAGGCAGTAATGGTTGTTGGCGTTGGGAAATCAAAAGTTGAATTATGCCCTAGATGCGGAGAAGAAGTTTGTGCAGAATACTGCGAAAGTTGTGGCCAACGGTTAGATTGGAGTTATGTGAAATGAACGGCAAAAATATTAGAAAGCGTGTTTTTGCGTACATGATTGTTTGTTTTATAACTTCAGTTACATTAGCGTTCGGCTTTATATTTGCTTTGGAAGAAATTAATAATAATTCTAATGCTTGTACAGATTCAGGCATAATAGAATTTATTGTCCTTTTAATTATCATGATTGTTTTGTTTAAAAATTTAAAATTATAAAGAAAGTAAGGTGACGCACTATGACACCTGAAAGGCAAAAATGGTGGGATAGCCTGCCTGCGGAAGAAAAGCGGGCAAGGATGGATATTGACGAATTTAAACGCATGATAAGGCATAATAAAAAACATTTGATACCTTATGTAGCCTTTGCAAAGTATTGTATACGTTACAACAAAAAAGCAATCAAAGCCCTGCGCAAGCAGATTGGAATGCGACCGCATGTAATGAAAACAACGATAGGCGATTTTGATAAATGCCCGACTTGCAGTATACGCACGATAAGATATTTTCCGCATTGTGCTTGCTGCGGGCAGAAGTTGAGGTGGTAATATGCGTTGATTAATAACTTTAGCCGTTATCATAGGCACGCTGGCTTTTGTAGCAGGCGTTTGCTACGAAATAGGTAGCTTTTGGACGTGGCAGGCGCTTAGATACTTGTGGGGAGTGTGATTAAATGAGTTGGGATTGTAGACTTGTAGACCCGGTAACGCGCGAAACGCTGGAAACCGATAAAATACACGATATTGCCGGTGGAACTTATTGCCTTGGTGGTACGCGTGAGATGTGGTTAAACGTAACATACAATTACAGCCGGATTTTCCGCAAAGTGCTTTTCCCGCCGGATGGTTTAAATAAGCTGGATAGCGTGAGTGGCGCAGACAGTATACCAATACTGGAAGCCGCTATTAGTAAACTGGGTAATGATGTGGATAAAGACTACTGGGCGGCAACGGAAGGAAACGCCAAAAAAGCATTATACGGACTGCTGGCGTTGGCAAAGTTAAGACCTGACGGCATTTGGGAGATTAGTTAAGGAGGATTAATCAATGGAAAAACCAATCGTAAAAATTAAGCTTTTACCCGGCGGCAAAATGCCGGAGAAGAAAACCGCAGGCGCGGCAGCGTGGGACTGCTTCGCGAGGGAAGATGTTGTGGTAGGCAATAATCCGGTACTTATTGGTTTAGGCTTTATGGCAGAACCCCCGAAAGGGTATTACTTAGAAATTGTGCCGCGCAGCAGCACCGGATTAAAAACAAAATTGAGGCAGCCAAACTCGATTGGCATTATTGATACCGACTACCGCGGGGAAATAAAAGCGATGTACGAAGTGCATTGCACCTGTGATTGCTATGGAGTAGGCCGTGCTGAAATTAAAGCAGGCGAGCGCATAGCGCAGATGATACTTCGCAAAATGGAAGAAGCAGACCTTGTGGAAGTTGACGAACTGTCGGAAACGGAACGCGGCGCTAAAGGCTTTGGGAGCACGGGAAAATGAATGATAACAAAATCATTAACTGTTTAAAATGCTACCGCGTGCATCACTGCGGAGATGATGTTTATTTTTGTCCATTCTTTGGCATAAATCCTTGTATCCGCGGCGAACATGCTGTAATCATCAAAAAGTCCGTTAAGGTTAAACCAATAAAACAAGAAATAAAAATTCCTGACTTTGTGCCGTTCCTGCGCAATACGCCAATAAAATCAGCTTTTGATTGGGAAACACACCATAAAGAACTGTTTACCAGGTTGTATAGCGGCGAAGATGTGGAAAGTATTGCTAAAAGCTTTGGAATACCTAAAGGAACGCTTGAATATTATCTTAAAAGGTATAGGTAGGATGAATTATGAATTTAATTTTGGCGGTTTTACTAACTTTAGAAGCAACTATATTACTACTGGTAGATGAGCCTTTAACAGCAATAAAAACCGGAACCGCTATAATATTGCTGCATAATACGCTTCTATGGCGAATGAGGTAAGAGGCTATGAAATTATTTGTTATTTTAGGTATTTTAAGCGTTGTATCAATTGTTTGGCCTGCTATTTTGAAAAAGAAGAAAGGTGATTATAAATGAACAAAGTATTTTTAATGGGTCGCTTAACGCGTGAACCGGAAGTACGTTACACCACTACAGGCAAGGTAGTCTGCCAGTTTACGCTGGCAGTTGATAGACCCTTCGCTAATCAAGATGGCCAGAGGGAAGCCGATTTTATCAATATCGTAGTATGGGGTAAAATTGCCGAAATATGCGGCAATAGCCTTGGGAAAGGTCACAGAGCCCTTGTGGAAGGCAGGCTGCAAATCCGCAGTTATGAAAAGGACGGTAAAAAACATTATGTGACTGAGGTTATTGCGGGTGCTGTTTATTTTGTTGAACGAAAAGGGTATACACCTGGAACAACAAACCCTGCACAAGCAGGCGATGCAGCACCAGGAAGCGCCAATATGGAAAGCTTTGGAACACAAGTTCCTTTTGACGAAGAAATTCCATTCTGATTGGCTTAGGAGAAAATAAAAATGATTAAAACAAAATTTGAGTTTGGAGATAGTGTAAGAGGTACTAAACAAGGCAGGAGCGTTGGTAATGATAAAAGTAATGACGCTGTAAATCATCCGGCACATTATGCAAAGAATGGCGAAAATGAATGCATTGAAGTTATGCGCTGGCTGTTTGGTGATGAAGCAGTAAAGGCATATTGCCGGTGTAATATTTTCAAATATCGCTTCCGCTCTAATCTTAAAAATGGACAAGAAGACATTGAAAAATCTGTTTGGTACGAGAATTATTTACACGATATGTTACTGGAGAATAATCATGCTGACTAAAACATCTACCTGCCGTAAGTGTGGGGCGAATATTAAATTTATAAAAACTATTGGCGGCAAATGGCTGCCGGTGAACCCTGAACCTGTTTATTATAGTTTGCTGGGTAATAAAGACCGCATTGTCACTTCGGATGGACGCATTGTTGCTTGTACTATTGTTAAAAATATAACTGACTGCATTGGCTTCATACCGCATTGGGCAACCTGCGAATATGCGAATGATTTTAGGCGCGATAAGAAAAATAAAGAACAGGCAAAAAGTAAAAGATTAACTGGTTTTGAGGCGGTAGCCTTATTTTAACTGGCGGCGGTGATAACATGACACGTTGGGAAGTGTTACCGCCGAATGTTAAAGTACAGAGTATCATTGGCAATGTAAAGCAGGTATCCGTAGCCGGAAAAAGAGAAAGCAAGTATCATAATAAAATTGCTTATTATGATGGGATTGCTTTTGACAGCATTAAGGAACGTGACTATTATGCCGATGTGCTGCTGCCTTTAAAATGGGCTGGCGAAATAAAAAATATTGATATGCAGGTATCGTTTGTGCTTCAGCCGCCATTTAAACACGGCGGTAAAACCATTAAAGGAATTAAGTATGTTGCGGATTTTGTTATAACATATCCAGACGGCCGCAAAAAAGTAATTGACACAAAGGGATACAGAACCAAAGAGTATCAATTAAAACGCAAAATGCTGCTGTACAAATATCCTGAAATTGACTTCGAGGAGGCTTAGTGAATGAGTGTAATTAGCCGCAAGACCTTAAATATAATTAATGCAAAATACCGCCAGCGAGCAGCAATCGAAGCCGCTGTTTGGCAGGCAAAACTTGAAAGGCAAGACCTCGGAGGTAAAACAGGAAATATAGGTTATACTCGACCAGACCCAACCGGCAATGCGGCTATTCGTAATGCTGCCGAAGTTGAAGTTGTTGAAATAACCAATGACCGCGGCGAGCGAATAACTGTACAGAAACCAGAACGGTGGATTAGCGTACTTGATGCTATGATTTATCATTATCAGCAAAATGCTGATGAGAGGCATCAGCGCACAACAGAAATTATTATGCGGCGATACTTGAAAAATGAGTCGCCGGAAGTAACAGCTGGCCTGATGGGCATAAGCAAAAGCAATTATTTTACTTTGCTTGATGGATTTTTATCTGATACAGCAGCAGTTGCATATCATGAAGGCTTGCTTGATTTGCCGTTTAAACTTATCAATTTTAAATACCCCAAGTAATTCACAAATATTTCACAAAAAGTCCTGGACTTTTTTGCCTTTACACTGTGGTAAAATGATAGTGTAAAATTTTATATAAAAGCAAAGAAGCCGGACAGCTTGTGAGATGCAGCTGTACCGGCTTTTTGTTTTGATGTTTTTATGCCCTGCGTTTTGTGTTTTTGCCATCACACATTAACGATAATACCTTTCCTGCTCATATGAGTTCGGCGTAGGGCACCAGTTTATAACGCCGATTGCAGTAACCACCGCATTTGTCCGCGGCAAGGCAAACCATTCGGCATTAATTTATAAAACCCTTGCTGCGGGGAAAGCAGCAACACGGAAGGTTGGCGTAACGGTAGCGCAGCGGTTTGCTAAGCCGTCAACCGGATTTCCCGGTTTGTGGGTTCGATTCCCACACCTTCCGCCAATGGTGCAGTACCCAAGTGGCTTAAGGGAGCAGTCTTGAAAACTGATAGGCGTTAGTGATAACGTGCGTAGGTTCAAATCCTACCTGTACCGCCACTTTTTATTTGAGGTATTAAGCATGGAAATTAAAATACATTGTGCTTATGATGCATTGAAAAATATTGCCGAAGTTATACCAAATCCGCGCAATCCGAACACACATCCGGAAAAGCAGCTGAAGCTTTTGGCCAAAATAATTGAAGCCCATGGTTGGCGGTCGCCTATTACAGTCAGCAAGCGTAGCGGGTTTGTAATTCGTGGCCATGGCAGGTTAATGGCTGCACAGATGTTAGGCTGCGAGGTAGTGCCGGTAGACTTGCAGGATTATGCAAGCGAAGCGGAAGAATGGGCAGATATGATTGCCGATAACCGCATTGCCGAACTGTCCGAAGTGGACCAGGATGAATTAAGCCGTTTAGTTGCCGAATTGGATGCAGGTGATTATGATACTGGCCTTTTGGGTTTTAGCGATAAAGATATAGCTTCATTGCTGGCAAGCGTTGAAAAAGAGCAGGTTGAGGAAGATAATTTTGATGTTAGCGGTGCGCTGGATAGCATTACAGAACCTGACGTTAAGCCTGGTGACATTTATCAGCTTGGCAGACATAGGTTGATGTGCGGCGACAGCACTAAATCGGAAGATGTGCAGAAGCTTATGGGCGGCGAGCTGGCCGATATGATTTTTACAGACCCACCTTATAACGTTGCTTACGAAGGTGGCACGGATGAAAAATTAACCATTCAGAATGACAATATGCCGGCCGAAGAATTTAACGCTTTTTTATTGGCGGCATTTAAGTGTATGTTTGATGTAACAAAGCCTGGCGGTGCCATTTATGTGTGCCATGCTGACAGTGCAGGTAGTGATTTTCGCGGCGCTATGGCTAAGGCAGGATGGCCAATTAAGCAGTGCCTGATTTGGGTAAAAAATCAGTTTACTCTTGGCCGGCAAGATTATCAATGGCAGCACGAACCTATTTTGTATGGCTGGAAGCCTGGCGCCGGGCATAACTTTTATGGCGGACGAAGGCAAAGCACCGTTATACCGGAAACTTACCCGGTAACGGTAAGCAAAGATGTTGACGGTAAAACGTTACTTACTATCAGCTTTGGCTTGCGTGATTTAAAACTTCGTGTTGATGATTACGAAGTTGTTGATGCCGAAGATGCTTCAACACTGATTTTTGTGGATAAGCCAACGCGCAACGGAGAACATCCAACAATGAAGCCTATTGCTTTATGCGCAAAGGCTATCAGCAATAGCAGCCGCAAGAATGATATTGTGCTGGATTTATTTGGCGGCAGTGGTAGTACTTTGATAGCGGCTGAACAAATCGGACGCAGTTGTCGCATGATGGAACTTGACCCACGCTATGCGCAGGTTATTTTAAATCGCTATAAAGAATTTACCGGACAAGACCCGGTTAAAATAAATTAAATATTTTTATCCTCTCATTATGCACTTTTGCGGACTGGGGGGGTAAAAGCTCGTTTCGGCAAATAAAAGGGACCAGGCGCGTCAACACCTGGTCCAAAACCGGAAGATAATCCCCCCGGCGTAGAGGGAGATAGCAAAAACGGTGTGGCCACACTTTTGCAGCTGCTATCTCGCCAAATATTATATCGAAACTGGGGTGGATTTGCAATGAGCAAGCAAGATGATAACTTAGTAAAAGCAGCATTATTAAAACGTGCTCTTGGCTACGAGATTGAGGAAACAGAAATAATAGTTTCAAAAGACGGGCGGCCGGCCAAGATAAAGAAAAGGAAAAGGCATATTCCGCCTGATACGCGAGCTATGATGGAATACCGTAGGCTTTACGGAGAACCACCAGAAAAAATTTAATTTTGATTTTAAAGCACCTGCTTTTGTAGGTGCTTTTTTATATAAGGAAGGTGGCGGTCAATGCCAAAAGCGAGAAGTCCTGAACGTGATCAGGCGTATGAACTTTATAAAAACAGTAAAGGCCTGATGCCGCTCCGGGAAATCGCAAGGCAATTGAACGTACCGGAAAAAAGCGTTTCCGGTTGGAAATGCAAAGATAAATGGGATGACCAGATGAATGGAGTACTCCATTCAAAGATAAAGGATAAACGTAGTACTCCAAAGAGCAAAAAAGTAGTAAAGGCCTTAATCAATGAAGTTGATAAAAACGAGGAGTTGGATGACCGGGAAAAACTTTTTTGTTTGTATTATGTAGAATGCTTTAATGGCAAACAAGCTTATATACAAGCTGGTTTTCCTGTTAACACAGACGGTTCGGCGCGAGTAGGAGCCTGTAAGCTAATGAAAAAGCCTGCAATTAAAGCTGAGCTAAAACGATTACAAGCTTTGCGAACGGAACTGCTGTTTGCAAATGAAGGGGACATTATAGAGCGCTTACAACGCATTGCGTTTGCCGATATAAATCATGTTGTAAATATTAGCCCAAATGGCCGAGAAATTACAATGAAAAGTGCTGATGAAATTGACGGCGCTTTGATAGAATCCATTGGCAACGATAAGTTCGGCATAAAGGTTAAAATGTCTGACCGTATGCAGGCATTAAGAATGCTGTATGACTACATCGGTTTAAGCTCAATGGAAAAACACAAAAAATCAGTTGACCAGGCAAAACTAGAGTTAGAGTGCAAACTTGCTGAGCAGAAAATGCCAGAGGCATCCGAAAATACCGGCATGCCGCAGGTAATGATTTACTTACCTGATAACGGGCGTGATAAACTTCCAATTGATGGAGAAGGAGGCGGCTTTAATGGAACCGATAATAATTAGACCGCAGCCTGGTCCACAGGAAATGTTTTTATCTACTCCTGTCGATATTGCGTTTTATGGCGGCGCAGCAGGCGGCGGCAAAACTTATGCTTTGTTAATGGAGTGCTTGCGCCATATAAACAACAAGCACTTTGGCGCAACTATCTTCAGGCGCAACAGTAACCAGATAAAAAACGAAGGTGGCCTTTGGGATAATGCAAAACAAATGTATATGCCTATCGGCGGCATTCCGTTGGAAAACCCACGTCCTACCATCAGATTTAAGAGCGGAGCTAAAATAACCTTTGCGCATTTGCAGTATGAAAATGATAAGTTTGGATATCAAGGCGCGCAAATACCGTTGATTGGTTTTGACGAGATTACGCATTTTACTGCAAGTCAGTTTTGGTATATGTTATCGCGTAACCGTTCTACTTGTGGTGTACGGCCGTATATTCGAGGCACAACAAACCCAGATGCCGATAGTTGGGTAGCAAAATTTATTCAATGGTATTGGGACCCTGAAACTGGTTATGCGATACCGGAACGTAGCGGCAAAATACGGTATTTCACGCGCATGGGTGATGATATTATTTGGGGCGATAACCCGGATGATGTTGTTAAGCAGTCGCCCGATATAATTCCAGAGCAGGTAAAAAGTTTTACCTTTATTGCCAGTAAATTAAGTGACAATAAAATTCTGATGGAAAAAGACCCCGGTTATCTAGGTGCGCTACGCGCCCAAGGCACCGTTGAACGTGAACGCCTTGAGAACGGGAACTGGCTTATTCGCCCTTCGGCCGGGTTGTATTTTAAACGGTCGCAGGTGCAGATAGTAAATGCTATACCACATAATGTCATTGAGTGGGTACGCAGTTGGGACTTGGCAGCAACGGTACCATCAACAGCAAATCCTGACCCTGACGCTACTGCAGGCGTATTGATGGGTAGGCTTGATAATGGTATGTTTATTGTGGCTGATGTACAGCGTGCACAGGTTACGGCAAATGAGGTACGTAAATTGACGCGCAATATAGCTACCATTGACCGTGCCCGCTACAAATATGTGCGGGTAACGGTACCGCAAGACCCAGGACAAGCTGGCAAAGACCAGGCTGCAAGTTATATTAAACATCTGGCCGGATTTAATGTATCTACTATTCGACCGAGCGGCAATAAAATTACACGCGCTGAGCCATTTTCAGCACAATGGCAGGCTGGTAATGTGTTGGTGTTAGCAGGGCCGTGGAATGAGAAATATTTTTCAGAACTCGAAGCTTTTCCAGAAAGCGCGCATGATGATATGGTGGATGCATCGAGTGATGCCTTTAATACACTGGCTACAATTACCAGTTGGGGAGGTTTTGTAAGTTGAGTAAAAAGCGCAGAAATAAAAGTACTATGCGTAATGACGGGTTTATTGATGCCTTTATTAAATCTGGAATACGCCAATACATGAAAAATAATGATTTTTATAATAGTAATGTTCCACTGAATGATATGCAATTGCAGCGGCTTTGGAAAAATGCGCTTGCACGGCGCATATCATCTTTGCCAGCGGAAGCTGCATTAAAAAATGGATTTGAAGTTGAGGGTGACAAAGAAGCGATTATTATTCCAGCACTTGAAAGACTTTGTGCCACGGATAAATTGATTGAAGCACTGACATGGGCGCGCCACTATGGCCGAAGCTGTATTTTTATGATTACAGATGACGGCGGCACGGAAGAAGATCCGATAAACTATCAGCGGCTGCGCTCCATCAAGGCAATGCAAGTATATGACGGTAGCTGCATTCAGGATGATTTAAGCGGCATGCTTATCAATGATGACCCGCTTGACCCCAATTTTGGTAATACAGAATGGTATCAGATAACACCGCCGAGAAGCGGTCAACTGCTGTATGTACATCATAGCAGGCTGCTGGTGTTTGACGGTGATATGTTGCCGGAGCATGAACGCATTTTGCGGAATGGTGCAGGCCTGAGCTGCCTTGACGGTATAATTAAAGCTATTAACCGTTGCGAAACAGCGCAGGCTACAGGCCTAAACGCATTGGAACGTTTAAGCACAGCACTTATTAAATTTGAAAATTTGGCTGCAATGTTACAAAGTGATGAGGGCACAGAACTTGTACAAAAACGGCTTGATATTATCGACTTGGCCCGCAATATTTTAAATACCATTGCCATTGGTAATAATGATGATTACCAGGTATTTAATATTCCGTTAACGGGAATACCGGATTTGTTAGATTCATTTGGGCTTTATATTTGCGGCCTTACAGGGATTCCATTTACTGTCTTGTTCGGGCGTTCTCCGGCCGGGCTTAACAGTACTGGAGCCGGTGACCTCGAAAATTATTACAACATGGTGGCCGGCATACAGCGTAGACAGTTAAAACCACAGCTGGAAAAATTAATTCGCACGTTAATGCTTTGCAACGAAGGCCCGACTAACGGCAAAGAAATTAAAGACTGGAGCATTAAGTTTAATGCCCTTTGGATGCCGACACAGAAGGAACAGGCCGAAACCGAAAAGCTTCAGGCGGAGAAACAGAGAATTGAAGTTGAAACTATTGCTTTGCTTAAAAACGCCCAGTTGATGGACGACAGCGAAGCGCGCAAGTATCTGAAGGAGAATACTGATTATCCTATCAGTAAGTCGCCTTTGAATTTGGAAGATATTGACCCTGATGTGGATGATGTTTTAAATGGTAACGAATAATAAAATGCCGCGCTATTTGCGGCCGAATGTTACAATTCAATATCCAAACAGCGCAGAACGTGATTATTATCGCGTGTTACGTGCTGTAGTTAGGGAACTGCGTAAATATACTAATGAGTTGTTGCCAAGTATAAAACCATCGCTTAAACAGGATGCCGATAGTGAAGATATTATAAACGAAGTAACTGCACGGTTTAATAATAGCCGAGTGCGAGAGGCTGCGCTTAATGAAGTGCAGCGTATTATAAGCAGCGTTGATAATATCGCTAGGCAAAACATGAATAAGGCTTTTAAAAATTGCCTTGGCGTTGATGTTTTTATGAGTAATACTGCATTGTTAGATAAAATTACTAGCGAATGGTATGCTTCGCAGTCGCAGCTTATTAACAGCATCGTTAGTACCTATACAGACAAGCTTGGCACTATTATCAGCAATGCCGTACAGCGCGGTAGCTTGTATAAAGATGTCTATGCCGATGTAAAGCATTTGTATGATATTACCGATAATCGTGCAAAGTTTATAGCCCGCAATGAGATTGGCAACTTAAATGCCATTACCACAAAAACGCGGCAGCAGGAAGCAGGAGTCAACTGTTATGAATGGTTGACAAGCCGTGATGAACGTGTTCGCGCTTCGCATGCAGCTATGGACGGGAATCTTTATTACTGGAGCCGCAGTACTCCGGGGGAGATTAATGGCAGGAAGGTATATCCGACACCGGGATTACAGCCCGGCATGGATTATAACTGCCGATGCGTAGCAATACCTATTATCGACACTGAAAGCTGGAATGTGGCCAATGCAACGCCTGACGGACAGCCTGTAGCTAACATGTCGACTGAAGTAATATCTGAAGCTAACAAAGAAACCAGAGATTGGAAAAAGTATTATTCTTTAAAAAACAAAGAAAGTTCATTAAACGAAAAAATTAAAGATTTAGAAATAAAGAAAAAAGAAGCTGAACTAAAATTTATTACAGAAGCATCAGAAACTGCAGGAAAACAAGCCAGAGCCTATAGTTCAAAATTAAAAGAAATGAAATCGGTGTTAGATACCGTTGTCAAAGAAAAAGAAACTTTACAGGCTTCACGCGCGGCGCGCATTGCTCAAGAAATGGTCGAGGAAGGTCTTGCTGAGAAAGTTAAATTATCAGGCAAAATGTCTTTTGAAGCAGTTGACGAATTGAAAAAGACTTTTGAGGAGCTTATATTAAGAAAAGGTTATCCTAAAGTGCCCGGAATTGAATATAATAACTCTTATATAAAAATGTTTGGCGGAAATGAAAATGCGATTGCAATGTATGATATGAACAAAAAAACTATCTTCTTAGGAGAAAAGGCAAAAGATTTAAAATCTTTTAATGATCATCATAAACTTGCCGCTGAAAGCTATTTGAAATTCAAAGAAAAGTTAATGACAATATGGAAAGACAGAGTAAAAAAACTTGAACAGGAAATAAAAGATGCGACTGACAAAGGAACAAAGTATTTGCGTGAAAAAGATTTGCGTGATGTATTGTCTGACATAAATCCGCCACGTAATACTGTGCCAGAGAATTTTGCCGAAGTTTTAAAGCATGAATATGGACACTTTATTCATAATAAAGCATCAGAGGTAGGCAAGCTGTTTGAAGCAAAAGCGTTAAAAGCAAGAAAAATTAATGATTCTTGGTTTTGGACAGATGATTTAAAAGGAAAATTGACGGCATCGTATATAAGTAAGTATGCAACTACTAGCCCTTTAGAATGTTTTGCCGAAGCTTTTACAGCTTATCTAAAAGGAGAAAAAATACCCGAAGTTTTAAAAGATATAGTAGAAAGCGCCATTAAAACTGCTGTTAAAAAAGCTGAGAATGGCGCCACTTCTACACTTACTAGATATTAATAACTAAAGCACTTAAGTAAATTAACTTAGGTGCTTTTTTTATACCCAGTTTTAAGGGGAGGGGGTGATTAAATTGAGAAACGTACAGCGTTATGACAGTTTACAGCTTGTTGCCGGTGCGGTTATTGATACTGATGGTTTTATGCGTGACTCTCCGATAGTTGCTAGAACCGGTGTTTATGAGTACCGCAATCCGGATGGTACTATTCGCCGTGAATACCGACCGGCTGATGAGGTTTTTGCCAGTGATGCACTTAATAGTTTCCGCGGCAAACCTATTACGGTATTACATCCGAAAAAAGGAAAAATTACAGCGGCTAATGCCTTTGGTACAGCTATCGGAAGCATTTTATCTGATGGTTATCAAAAGGATGATAAATATGTTGCCTGCGATATTGTTATTTTTGCGCCGGATAAAATGGGCAAGCACCGTGAGCTGTCTTTGGGTTATCGCTGTGATTGCGAGGAAACTCCCGGCGTAGCGCCGGACGGTCAGCCCTATGATGCAATACAGCGGAATATCCGTATAAATCATTTAGCCGTTGTGCCATTGGCGCGGGCTGGAATGAAAGCCCGTTTAAATTGTGATGGCGATGAAATTATCGAAAGCGAGGAAACACAAAATATGAGTAAATTTAAAATTGACGGCGTTGAGCACGAAGTTCCAGAAGCCGTTGCTAACTACATTACTGCGTTACAGTCCCGTGCAGACGCAGCAGAAACCAGCTTAACCGCAACAAAAGAAACCCTTGCTGGTGTTACTGCCAGCAAGACGGAGTTACAGTCCAAACTGGACGCTATGACCGGCGAGCGTGATGGCGTGCAGGGCAAACTTGACGCCATGACTGCTGAACGCGACAGTCTTAAAAGCAAAGTTGACGCTGCCGAGGCTGATAAAAAAGCCGCCGTAGACAAGGCTGTTGAGGACACAAAAAAAGAAGTCAAAGAACGTGCCGAGTTGGAAGCAGATGCCAAAAAGGCAAAATGCGATAAAACAGACGGCATGGACAACAAAGCATTGAAGATTGCCATCATCAAAGCTGTACGCGGCGACAGCCTGAATTTTGACGGCAAGTCTGATGATTATGTAAATGCTTATTATGACAGCATTCGCGGCGACCTTGACAGCAATGCTGCAGGCGATCAGATGCGTAAAATCTTTAATAACGACAACAACAATAGCGGCGGCGAAGTTAAATCCGCTGCACAGCACCGTCAGGATATGATTGACGGCATGATTAACAAAAAGGAGGATGAATAATATGGCACAGTATGGCGAAATGAGCCCGGCAATTGTAGGGCAGCTGGCAGATTTAAGCTGCAAAACCGTTGACAGCTTTGCTGCCGAAGTAGCACTTAATCCGGGAGACCTTGTAATCCGCGGCACCAATGCGGAAAAACAAGTAAAACTGGCTGGCACTGGCACTGTTGCAAATGCCATTGGCATTGTAATTCACGAACACAAAGAACCCGGCACCGCTGACGGTTATTATCCGATTGGCTATGCGGTAGGCGTTTTGACTCGTGGCCGCATCTGGGTACCGGTAAGCAAAGCCGTTACCGCAGGTAAAATTGCCAACTACAAAATTGCCGAAAAAGCATTTACCGATGAAGCTGTTGCCAGCGGCATCGAAGCACCCGGTGTATCCTGCGTATTTCTGACTTCAACTACTGCCAAAGGCATGGCTGAAATCGAAGTAGGTCACGCAAACGTCACCATCAACAACGCTGTAGGCGACAGCTAATAAGGCTTGTCGCTTATTTTATTACCTGAATTAAAGGAGGAATAAATAAATGCCACATATGCATTATGATGAATTAGACCTGGCTGCCATTCAGAGCACCGGCCGACTTGATGCAAACGAATCTATTTTCTTTGCTCGTGAGCTGGATTACGTAAAATCCAAAGCTTATGACGTAAAATATCCCGCAAACAATGCTCTTGCACTGTTCCCGGTAAGCTCCGAAGCTGATGCCGGTGCTGACACCATCAGCTACGAAAGCTATGACATGGTTGGTATGGCAAAAATCATTTCCAACTACGCAGACGACCTGCCGCGTGCTGATGTAAAAGGCACCCTGAACACTGTAAAAGTATTCAGCATCGGCGTTTCTTACGGTTACAGCACTAAAGATATTCGCCGTTCCCGCATGGCCGGCAAAAACCTGCCTACCCGCAAAGCGGAAGCAGCTCGCCGCGCCAACGATAATACCGTAAACCGCATTGCTTTCCACGGCGATGCAGAACACGGCATTGTCGGCATTCTTGACAATCCGAATATCTCCAAATACACCATCCCTGCCACCGGTACTTCCAGCGGAACTGAATGGTCCAGCAAAACTCCGCAGCAGATTATTGACGACATGAACAATGCCGTATCTTCTATCGTTGACTCCACCAACGGCGTGGAAATTCCGGATACCATTTTGCTACCGATTGACCAGTACAACTACATTGCAGCTACTCTGCTGCCCGATTCCGGCGGCTTCACCATTCTCAGCTTCTTCCTGAAAAATAACCCATACATCAAAACCATTAAACCTGTACACGAAATGAAAGGTGCAGATGACGGTGATGATGTAATGCTTATTTACCGCAATGCTGCTGACGCATTGACTCTTGAACTGCCGCTGCCGTACAACCAGCTGGCTCCGCAGAACAGAAACCTTGAGTTTGTTGTGCCTTGCGAATCCAGCACCGCTGGCATTATCGTTTACTATCCGCTGTCTGTATGCCTTGCTTCCGGCATTTAATATAGCGGTAAAACAACCAAATACAACAAAGCGCCCATCAAGGGCGCTTTTGCTATTTAAGGAGGTTAAAAAAGATGATTGTTACCAATAAAGCTGCTCGTTTGATTACCATTGGCACTACTAAAGGTGCAGTAATGATTCTGCCCGGCGCAACTGTTGATTTACCGGAAGAATGCGAAAACAACAGAATTATCAAGAAAATGATTGCACGCAAAGAACTCGTTGAAGGCGTGCAGGAAGAAAAGGTAGCCGAAAAACCAAAGAAAGCTGCCCAGCCTGAAAAAGATAAAACTGTTGATGAAATGACCAAAGCAGAACTTATTGCCTACGCTGAAGCCAAAGGCATTGACCTTACCGGCGCAGATGATAAAGCAAGCGTGCTTGCGCTGATTAAAGCTGCTGAAGCGTGATTATTATGGCAAACGAAGAAGAAGCCAAATTCTTAAAGATTTTTTATGCCCTTTGTCCAGATCTTGCTGATGTATCAGAAGAGACTGTGTTGGTTTATCGTGACATGGCTGCCCCGATGATAAGTGAAAGCAAATTCGGAGACTTGTACCCACAGGCCCTTGTTTATTTAACAGCACACCGCATGGCTTATCAGAACCTTATTGCCGAAGGCGGTTCAAGCAGTGGTGCTGTAATTGCAGGAAGCGTTATTTCCGAAAAAGAGGGCGACCTGCAGCGTAGCTATGGAAGTGCGGGTAGCGGTGCTTCAGGTAGCGGCAGCGGAGCTGACGCCTACGATAAAACTGCTTACGGCATTTTATTTAAACAAATACGCGACATGCGTATTCTTGCCGCGGCAACGAGGTTCGGCTGATGGTTACCGACAAGGACTTGGGCTGGAGCAAGGTAATGCGCGAGCTTTACCGCTTAAGCAAAAAAGAAGTTACTGTCGGCATACAGTCAGGCACGATGACGGAAGATGGCGAAACCACGCTTGCGCGGATTGCTGCCGTGCATGAATTTGGCGGCACAATAACCCAGCAGGCTGATACCGTAACGATAAACCGCAAGTTGAAGCGTGACGGAAGTTTTGCCAACGGCGGCCGCTTTGTTAAACGCAAAAAAGCGAATTTCAGCAGTACGCACGCGCGCAGAGCCCGCACAATTAAAATCCCGCAGCGTTCCTTCCTGAGAGCGACCGTGGACGAGAAGCAAGCGCAAATAACCAAGCTTGCGACAAATGCCGTGAAGTCAGTGATTGAAGGAACAGACCCTGAAGCTGCTATGCGTGTAGTTGGACAGAGCATAGAGGGAATGGTTCAAAAGAAAATTACGAGCGGACCTTTTACGCCGAATGCACCATCGACAATAAAGCGAAAACGTAGCAGCCGGCCGTTAATTGATACCGGGCATATGCGGCAGTCTGTACGATACAACCTTATCAGCAAGGAGTGATTTTATGCCGAGCAGTTTTAGACGTCCAATAAAAATTTGGCGATATGCTGAAAAGCCTGTTCTTGGTGACGATGGCAGATATACCATTGCTGACCCGACAGAAATGAGCATACAGGCATCGGTGCAGCCGCTTAAAGCAACCGAAATGGACGCGCTTCCGGAAGGCCGCAGAGGGTGCCGTGCCGTTAAAGTTTATAGCGACACGGAGCTGCTGATGGTTGACCAGCAAAGCGGCCAACAGCCGGACCAGTTTGAATGGCTTGGTAGGCGCTATGAAGTGGTAGGCAGTGACGCTTTTCAATCTGGTGTTATTAACCACTACCGCGCGTATGCCGTGGAGGTGACTAAAACTTGAGTGTTCGTGATAAGGTAACAGATTTTATGATTGCGGAACTAAAAAAGTTTTATCCTGATTGGCCCGTAATGAGGGCAAAACAAGATTATCCGCAGTTGCCTGAACAGTATATAACCGTTGACCTTATGGCTGAACGCAGCATTGGTAATCAGGAACGCTGGAATGTACCTGATGAGGAAATTGCCATTGTTGGCTTATGTGAAGCTACTTTTAACATTCAGGCTTTTGGTAGCGGCGCGATTGAAACGCTTGCAATGATTAGCTACCACCTTGAACGCCCGTCAGTTGTAGATGAGTTCTACGTAGCCAATATCGCAGTTAACGGTATTGAGGATGTACAAGATTTAACTGACTTACTTGATGATAGGTCATGGGAAGAACGGGCCAGTGTGGACTTAACAATTAGTTATGACCGTTCGGTTATTGATAACCCCGGTTGGTTTGATGTCCTTGTAATTAAAGGCGTATTAAAAGCAGGTGCTGACGGTAAGACACCGCAGCAGACGATTTTTTCTGTTTCGGCAGATATAGATATTGAAAAAGAGGAGATGAAATAATGGCAAATCTCGACCGTATTGTCAAAGTTGATATTGCACTTAATACAGCTGGCATTAGCAGCGCTGGCTTTAGTACTTTGATGGTAGTTGGGCCGCATGCTAATTCCTTGTCAAGAGTATTATCAATCACAGACAGTGACGAGTTACTGGATTTAGGCTTTAAATCTAGTGACCCAATTTATTGTGCTGTAAATGATGCCTTTAGCCAAACACCGAGTCCGAGTGTAGTAAAAGTAGGCCGTTGGCAATGCGATAGCATTAAAGTAGGGCTTGCAAATGCAGAAGTTTCGCAAGGCACAAGATATGAAGTAAGCATCAATTATTACGATGCAAATTATGATACAAAAACAATTACCGGTAGTTATGATGCTGATCAAGATGATACTGCGACTGAGGTTGTTACGCAGATTAGCAGCACATTAGGAACTGCAGATAGTGATAGTTTATTTAACTGTACTGTATCCGGCTCTGAAGTTGTTATTAAAGCAAAGGACCCGCAGACATCCTTTACGGTTACTACTAATGCGCAAATGGAGGTAACTCTGGTAGAGCAGGCTTCAAGCATTGATGTCGCAACTAATATGCAGATGATTTGCGATGCAGATGATGATTGGTATGGCCTTGTTTGTGCTGACCGCACTGACGATACTGTTTTGGCTTTGGCAGAATGGACGGAAAGCCATGTTAAGTTGTACGGGGTAAGTTTATCTGCAGCTAATATTTTAGTTGCCGAAAACAGCAGCGACATTGCTAGCCAGTTAATGGCGAAGAATTATTACCGTACCCATTGGTGGTACCATCAGGCGACTAATGAATTCCCAGAGGCAGCTATTTCTGCACGTTGCTTTGCTGTTGACCCAGGCGGAGAAACTTGGGCCAATAAACGTTTAAGCGGCGTGACAACCGACAATATTACAGAAACCGATTACAATACCATTACCGCGAAAAACGGCAACTGCTTCGTGGCAGTACGCAATATCAGCGTTACCCAGAACGGCAAAGTTGCTGGCGGCGAATGGATTGATGTTATCCGCTTCCGTGATTGGCTTAAAGAGGAAATGCAGACCGACCTGTTTAGCATGCTTATCAACCGTGACAAGCTGCCGTTTACCGACCAGGGCATTGCGCTGGTTGAAAGCACTATGAATAAAGTGCTGGCACTTGGCCAGAAACGCGGCGGCATTGCGCCGACCGAATATGATGAAGATGGCAACGAAAACCTCGGCTACACCATCAGCGTGCCGCTGGCCAGCAGCATTTCTGCTAACAACAAAGCCCAGCGCGTTTTGCAGGACTGCAAGTTTACCGCACGTCTTGCCGGTGCCATCCATGCTATTGAAATCTATGGCAACCTGACCTACGAAAATTTAATTAACGCTTAATGGGAGGGAGAAATAAATGCCAAGAGTAAAAACTTATGACCCGAAAAAAGTAACTGTTGTTATGGGTCCTTACATTATCAGCGGCTTTGCCGAAGATACTTTTATTAATATCGTGACCAATGGTGATGGCACTACTGCTGTTGTAGGCTGCGATCAGGAAATCGTCCGCACTATTAGTCCGGACAGCGTACTTAAGACTATTACTTTAACGCTGTTGCAGTCCAGTGACAGTAATGACGACCTGACCTTGCTTAAAAATATGGACGACCAGAGCGGCGCAGGCATCGTTCCGCTGGCCATTAAAGATTTGACCGGCCGCACCGTCTTGATGTCAGACCAGGCATGGGTAGGCAAAAAACCGGATACCCAGCGCGGCAAGCAGGCACAAAGCCTTGCATGGACGATTTATGCCGTGGTGCCTGAAGAAGCATTTATCGTAGGAGGTCATACCTGATGGAATTAGCATCGTTTGAGGTAAAAAGTAGAGAGATAGGTGGTAACACCTATTATGTAACCGCTTTCCCACCGTTAAAGGCTATAGAGCTTTTAGGTGATTTACAAGCTTTGATTACAACCGGCGCCAAAGATATGGACATAAAAAATGCTGACACTAAAGAAGAAAAAACAGATAGCATTTTTGAAAAGAATGTAAGTGTTGGTGCTTTAATAGCTGGAATAGGCAGCAATTTGCGCGGCGTTACACTTGTTAGTTTTGCCCAACGAATTGTATCTCCTGAAAATGTAAGTGTACAAAGGCCTGGTGAAACAAAGCCGGTACGTCTTGATAAGGCTATATTTAATAACCTTTTTACAGGCAATTTAAAACAATTATTTTTACTTATAAAGTTTGTTCTTGAAGTGAATTATGAAGATTTTTTCGAGGATGCGCCAAACCTTACTGGATTTATACAGGCGCTGACAAAGAAATAGAAATTCCAGGCATAGTTAATCCTATATTAACAAAAGAATCGTTCATTTGGCGGCCTGTTATTGCGAAGGTTGTGAGTATGAGCGAGATAAAAAACGGCACCGTGACGCTTGTAGATTTGCAAAAAATAAATGCAATGCTTGACATGAAAAACGACATTGCAAAATTTTACGCCAATAAACCGCCCGATAAAACAAAGGATGGTGTTTAAAATTGGTAATTAGAGAATTACTTGTTTCATTAGGCTTTAATTATGATAAATCGAAAGCTGATGCGGCCGAAAAAGATATAAAGCAAATAAAAACCGAATTTACCAAGGTTGAGCAAAGTTCCAATAAAACAGCCCAAACGGTTAACCGAAACATGGACAAAATGGCCAGCAAAGCCCAACAGAGTGGCCGAGAGATTGGACGTATTGCCGATAGGCTTGAAGCCTGGGGGAATATGCTGAATGCTTTTGCCGCCATTGCTGGCGTTGGTTTATCTATAGGTGGAATTGTGCGTATGGTTGACCAGTGGAAAGTTATTGCCGGCCAGGTTAGTCTTGTTACTAAGAACCAGGAAGAAGCTAAAGCGACACAGGAAGAACTTTACGCTATCGCTGGCAGAACACGGCAGGAATATGCTGCAACTGCTGGCCTTTTTACAAGCATAGCACGAAATGCTAGTGAACTTGGTAAAAGTAATAGCGATATATTATCTTTTACAGAAGATGTATCTAATGCAATGTTGCTCGGCGGTGGAGACCAGGCTTCGCAACAGGCTGCATTAGTACAGTTGGGGCAGGCTCTCGGAAGCGGCACGCTGCGTGGCGATGAACTTAACTCTATTATGGAACAGGCTCCGCGCTTGGCAAAAGCAATTGCTGAAGGCATGGGTACAACCATTGGACAGTTACGCCAAATGGGTGCAGAAGGAAAACTTACGGCAATAGATATCTTTAATGCTATTCGTGGCCAAAGTAAGCGGTTAAAGATGGAAATGGGACAAATGCCATGGACAGTAGACCAGGCTGCGACTAAAATGATGAACAGCCTTGGTCGCTTGTTTAATGGCATTGAAAAACGAACTGGTATAATCAGTACTATTGCAGAAGGCATTGCCAGAGTGGCTGATTACATTGATGATATCAATATTGATAAGTTGGTTTTTGGATTTAAAATGCTGGCTATATATGCAACCGCTTTTTTTGTCGCAAGTAAATGGGGCGCGATTGTTCGCGGAGCACAAATGCTTGTAGGTGTATTAGCCAGTGTTCGGAATGCTTATCTTGCCGCTAATGGTGCAGCTGTTGCCTTCAAATGGGCTGGTGCAGGTGCTGCAGCAACAAGTATTTTAGCTTTCGGCAAGATATTGTTAATAGCGGCGGCAATTGCTTTAGTTGTATTGGCCGTTCAAGATTTTATCGGTTGGATTAATGGGGCTGATAGTGTCTTTGGACGTGTGTTCGGCAAGTGGGAAGATGTTGTCAACTGGTTTAAAGATGTATGGGATGAAGTTACTGATACAATCGATAGATTCCTGCATATGCGTGTAATTGATAGCATAAAAGAATTGATTGATTGGATTGGTACAGCATTAGAAAAACTTGGAATATTGCGTGAAGAAAGCGATAAAAATGAACCGGGACCAGGCGAACCTGAAGGCGGTGGATTTTGGGGCCGTATGTGGACCGGATTCACATCTGAGTTAGATAAAATGACTTCTTTAGGCTATGACAGCGCAGGAAACCCCAAACCAGTATCGTATAGTGATGGACGGCATTATGACATAAACCAGACATTTAATATTTCTGGCAGTGCTCCCGCTGAACAGGTTGGAAATGCTGCAGCAACAGCACTTACACCTTCTAATAATGGCAATATGTTTAATGCTGATTCTATAAGTTATGAACAGGGGTGATATTATATGCTGGCAGATATTTTGGGATATAATCCTAAAGCACCAACAATGATTGGAAAATTAAGCATTGATATTATGCGACAGTATGAATATCAACTCGACCAGGAAGTAACAGCGCATCCTGTTGAAACTGGTTTTGAAATACATGACACAGCTATAAATCACCCTGTTAAAGTTACCATGGTGGCAGGTATATCCAGCCACCCTGTAACATGGTTTTATGTAAATGGCATAGGGCAAAGCAAATTTGCTGATGGCCTTGATGCGCTGAAAGCGATTCGTGACGCTAAACAGCCGGTAACGATAGTTCGACCGGACAAAATATGGAAAGATATGTTTTTAACTAGCTGCAGGCCGCTTAAAAGCGATGAGAGTAAATCTGTTATCTGGGTTGATTTATCTTTTCAACAGATTGATAAAGTTACAGTACAAACAACAGAGGTTCCGGAGAATATTGTTGACGCTTCAGTTGCAGATTCTGCCGGTGCCACGGCGGCTGATGGTGGACAGGCAACGCAGACAGATATAGGTGATATAGATGCTGCTTCGTCCTCAACGGAAACGGCTGCTGAAGCAGTAGACAATAGAACTTGGGCTGCTCAAGGCGCTGACTATATTAAAGAACAGTTCTTTGGTAAGGGAGGTTAAAGCTATGCAGACTATTACATTTAACGATGCAAATGACATTGTTGTTGGGGTCAGCTTAGAAGATGTGCAATATAAGCTGCGCTTAATGTGGAATGCGTTAGCGAAAAGCTGGACTCTGCAAATTTGGGATGCAAATCGCGTGCCTATTTTGCAGAATGTTAAACTCGTGCCGAACTTCCCTGTTTTGATGACCCATCACCGGCCTGGCATACCTCCCGGTGAGATTTTGGTAATAACTGATGCGGATACATTAAGCCGCGACTGCTTTGTTGATGGCTCTGCTACGCTTTGTTACGTCCCGGAGGCTGAATGGTATGGCACAGTTTGACCGCATATATAGGCTTACCGTTGGTATTGAAGGCAGCGATGGTGTTGTAATTGAAGCCCTGCCGCGCCAGCAAGGCTTGAGCATTGGATTTGATATAGACAAGGACCTTACCCAGCAAACCAATAAATGCAGGGTACAGGTCCTTAATTTATCGATGGCTACAGCCAAAAAACTTGAACGTGACGGCAGTGTGTGCTTGTTGGAAGTAGGATACAGCGAGGATATTGGCCTACGCCGTATATTTGTTGGTGAAGTAACCAACGCATGGACGCATATGCAAGGCAGCGACAGAGTAACGGAACTGGAACTGTCTGATGGTCAGAAAGCCATCCGCGACTGTGTTGTATCCTTGTCATATGCTGATAATGTATCCCGCAAAAAAGTAATTGATGACGTGGCTGCCCAGATGGGGCTGCTGGTACATTATGCTGAAGGATTAACCTTTACAACTTTTGCCAACGGGTTTAGTTTTATTGGCGCCGGCCGAACCTGCCTTGATAAAGCCTGCATTGGTACAAATTTATCCTGGTCGATACAAAACAATGTATTGCAGGTCATTGCTGAAGGAGAAAGCACCAAAGTTGAAGCAATAAAGCTTAATGCATCAAGCGGCCTTGTAGGTTCGCCGGAACGTTTAATTAAAGGCGTAAAGCGAATAGATAAAAACCAAACGCGCAAGGTTAAAAAGACTAAAGCCGATAAAAAAGCAGGCTGGCGTGTTAAATGTTTGCTGCAGCCAACATTAAATCCTGGCGATTTAATATATTTGGAAAGTGTACCTGTGACGGGTTGGTTTAAAATTGAAAGTTTAAAGCATTCGGGACGATATGATGGTAACGAATGGTATTCAGAACTTGATGTTTACGAAATTAGCAGTAAGGAGCAGCCGCAATCATGAGTAATAATCAAAATATGGCTGCGCTGGAAGCGATAATTAAACAGCGCATAGGCGAGATACATACTGCTTTGCCGGGAACGATTGTAAAATTTGATGCTGGAAGCTGCATTGCTACGGTAAAACCATCTTTATCATATTATGCTGCAGACGAAAGCATACTTGAGTATCCGCTTATTACTGGTGTGCCGGTATTTATGCCGCGGGCCGGTAATGCCCAAATCACTTATCCAGTAAAAGCGGGGGACGGATGCTGGGTCTGCATCAGCGAGCGAAGTCTTGACGAATGGATGAATAAAGGCAGTACAGATAATCATGACCCACGTCAATATGATTTAACGGATGCAGTTTGTTTTGTTGGGATGTGCCCAGCACAATCAATATCAGCGGCTAATGTTGAACTTATAAATGGTGGAACATTGGTGAGTGTAACACCAGACGGAGATGTCAACATTGTTGGAAATGTTAATATACAGGGCAATATTACTTGCTCTGGTACAAGCCACATGAATGGAGACATTACCTGCGATGGTGATGTCACTGCCAGCGGCGTATCATTGCAGACTCATCGCCATAGTGGCGTTGAAAGTGGACCGAGTAATACCGGAACTCCGGTTTAATAAGGAGGTGCTATATTGGCTTATGATTTAGCACTTGACGCAAAAACACATGACATCGTTGTTACAGCTGACAGCGATGTCTTCTTTATTGATAATGCCGAACGAGTTGCCCAGCAGATTAAAATACAACTTTTAACTATGTTAGGAGAATGGTTTTTAGATATCACGCATGGCGTTCCATATCTTGAGTATATTTTAGTAAAAAATCCAAATTTTGAACTTATTCGGCAAATATTAAAAGAACAAATACAAAACGTAGATGATGTTGAGGCTGTTAACAGTTTGGAACTTGACTATGACTCGCGCCAGCGGCGTTTAAGTGTTACTTATGCGGCCGAAACAACTTATGGCCTTGTGACGAGAAGGGAGGTGCTTGGATATGGCAATAATAGTTGACGGAACGGCTTATGGAGTTACTTCGGAAGGGTTTAACCGTATGAGGTTGCCGGAGATACGGTCCAATCTTTTTGAGCGTTTGGAGTCAAAACTTGGTTATCCGGTAAGCCGGAAAGCCAATAGCATGATTGGCGTTTTAATAGGCTTAATTGCAGAAGAAAGCGACCGTCAGTGGCAATTGGCTGAATATGATTATTATGCACGCTCGCCGGTTACTGCGGACGAAGGAAGCATTGATAATACTTTAATGTATACCAATGTTTTGCGCCGTGACGCAGAAAGCACTTACCTTTTTGAGATATGCTATGGGGCAAATGGTACAGCACTGCCTAGTAATTGCCAGGTTAAAGGTAATGATGGCGAAAAGTATAACATTGCGGCGGCAAGTGTAATAACGCTTGATAATTGCGTACATGTTACTTTAAGCGCTGCAACAGTTTCTGCTGGCACGCAATTTGACATTATTTTAAATGATGATGTGCATTTATCTTATACAGCGGCTACTGGCGATAATATTAGCACTGTGTATTCCAAGCTGCTCACGCAGCTCGAAAGTGGCTCAGCGTGGACTGGAACGGTTTCGGAAGGAAATCTTGTGCTTGAACAAACAGAGCGCCGCTATGGTGGAACTTGCGTACCGAGCGAAACTTTAAACGTGGTGCGTGTAGGTAGTCCTGTTAGATTTAATGCCGAAAATACCGGACCGCTTGACCCGCCGTTAAATACCATCACTCAAATAAACACCAATTATGATGGCTGGACGGCATGCAGCAACGAATCTGCTGCGTATGTTGGGCGGAATGCTGAAACGGTCGCTGAGGTTAGGCAACGTTATGCATCGGCAGTTTATAAAAATAGTATCAGCATGAAAGAAAGCATACAGGCTGGACTGTTGGAACTGGCTGATGTTACTGCAGTTACTGTTTACGAAAACCGCAGTGATGAAACGGTTGATGGTTTAAAACCACACAGTTTTGAAGCTATTGTGCATGGCGGCGATGATAGGGAAATTGCGCAAACGATTCTTGAAAAAGCACCTATCGGCATTGACACGAATGGCAGCGTAATGGTCGAAGTTACGGACAGCGAAGGAACTACCGAAAAAGTTTATTTTAGCCGACCAGAAGAAATCCCGATTTATGTAAGAGTAATTATCGAGGAATATACAGAAGAAAGTTTACCTGGCGACCTAGTAAATACGATTAAACAAGTTGTTGCAGATAATGGCAACTCCTTGCCCATGGGCAAAGACGTAATAGCCCAACGTTTTTTAGGCCCGATTTATTCAGCTGTTGATGGTATTAGTTTTATAAATTTAACTATATCAACTAACGCCGGAAGCGGTTTTACTGGAGAAACAATCGCTATTGAACGTGGTCAAATCGCAACGTTTGCCGAAGATAATATTTCCGTGGCCATTGACAATTAAGGAGGTTGATGGTTATGGCAGACATCTTAAATGGTAGTAGTAGCGAGCGTATGCTAAGTCTTTTACTATCGCAGTTTGAAGGAAAACCAGTAATTAAGGCTATATTGGAACTTATTGGCGAAGAATTTGATAATTTATCAGGGATAAAACAAGAGGTTCGAACGCAGATATGGCCAGACGTTGCTGTTGGAAAGCAACTTGATATGTGCGGTGAAGTCGTAGGCATAAGCCGTAAGGTGGATAAAGCAATTGCTGTGGATTTTTTTGGATTTCCAAATCATGGCAATAATAGCTTTGGCATGGCGCGTTTTAGGCGTTATGGGGAACCTTATTTATCATCTTCGCAGTTGCGTGATGAGGAATATAGGCTTGCAATTTTTAGTAAAATTGCCAAAAACACTACTGATGGCGGCCGGCAAAGTACATTGGACAGTATTAAGCGAATGTTTAACATTTCCCGTGTTGTTGCCGTTAATGCTGGCAATGCTAAAATGCGCATTGGTATTGGCCGCTATGTAACTGCGAATGAATTGAATTTAATCAACGAATTAGACCTTATTATTCGCGGCGCCGGAATTGGAATTATTTATTTTTTCTGGTTTAATGACGGAAATACATTCGGCTTTAGCCGGCACGGAGAAAATCCTGGAAATTTTGCAGGATTTGGCAAAGGTAGTTTTGCCCGTATTTTACAATTGGAAGGGAGTTTGGGTTAAATGCCAACAATTCAGCAACCTGATTTTAACAATATTTTTGCTTCAGCTGCAGCATTGGGCGAAATTATAAATTGGCCAGCTGAAGATTATTTGGAGGGCTGGGGTTATTTAAATGAAAATGAGCCGCCCCCAATGGAATATTTTAATTCATATTTTAATGGAACAGATACAAAGCTGTTTTATTTATTCAGTGCTGCTAATATCCGTAAAAATAGTACAGCATACCAAGTCAATGATATTGCTGTTTCGCCTAATTTAAGCAGCAGGTTTTATCTCTTATGTACGCAGGCAGGAACTACAGATGCAAATGAACCTGATTATTCGGAAGTAACTGAAAATCAGGAAATAAGTGATGGCTCTGCAAAGTTTTTAGTAACTGCAAAATATAATAATGGTATTACAGTACAAAAAGAAGAACCATCAAATGCAAGGGTCGGAAGTGTATGGGTGGAAACCGATGTTTAAAATAGTTGACAACACAATCGAAATTACCCGTGGAGATAGCGGAGTATTAGCGCTTACGCTTACTAGTAGTGATGGCAGTGAATATGTAGTTCAACCTGGAGATGCAATTTTATTGACTGTCAAAAAAAGCACTAGGATGCGGGAAATAATATTACAGAAAATCTTTAACGATGGGCAAATTAAATTCGAGCCGCAAGACACGGAAAATTTGCCTTATGGTGAATATGTGTATGATGTGCAGTTAACTACTGCTTCAAATGATGTGTTTACCGTTATAACGCCGCATAAGTTTAAAGTGCTTGATGAGGTTACATGGGGTGAATAAATGCTGTAATATTACAGGCAAAATTGATTCCAAACAGACTGTCACTGGCATGTTAAATGGAAAACAGGCAATTAGCGGCGGATTGAACCTGGGTATTTTAGGTGTTAAGTCAATTTATCAGTTTGGAACGAAATTTGAATTTCCTACGATTGGCGACAGTTATTCGTTATATATTGCAACGAGTGAAAATGCTGCCTATCGTTGGAATGAAGCTGATTTACATTATTATTGTGTTGGTCGAGATTATTTGGAATTAGAAGTTATAAACGGAGGTAACGCAGATGAATAATCAATTAACAGTAAAAATTGCATTAAGAAACGATACCGCAGCAAATTGGCAAAGTGCCAACCCTATTTTACTCAAAGGTGAAATTGGTATTGAAATTGACACATCAAAAATAAAAATTGGCGATGGTACAACAGCTTGGAATGAACTTACTTATTTTGGCGGAGATATTAGTGCTGTTTTGCAAAATTACATGTCCAAAGCAGATTACGCTGGTACAAAAGCCGGATATGTAAAAGCAGCGGAAACAGCTGATAAATTAACAACGCCTGTAACCATTAACGGTGTAAGTTTTGATGGCAGTCAAAATATTACTGTTGCAGACGATACCAAAATACCACTGGCACAAAAAGGTGTGGCAAATGGTGTTGCTACTCTTGATGATAGCGGATTGATACCATCAGCGCAATTACCATCATATGTAGATGACGTTATTGAAGGTTATTATTATGATGGGCAATTTTATAAAGAATCAGAACACACTACAGTTATTACCGCTGAAACAGGCAAAATTTATGTCGACCTTACTGACCCTAATAATCCTGTAAGCTACCGTTGGACTGGAACGGTATATGTTGATATTGCTAGTCCGATTGATATTGCAACGCAGGAAGAAGCGGTTGCCGGTACTGATAACACGAAAATGATGACGCCGTTGCGCACTGAACAGGCTATTGCTGCCAAAGGGTATATTACCGAAACAGCAGCCGACGCAGCGTATGAACCGATTATTGCAGATAAAGGCACGGCATTTAATAAAGACTTCGGCACAACGGCAGGAACGGTGGCAGAGGGTAATGACCCACGCTTTACGGATAGCCGTACGCCTACGGGAGCAGCTGGGGGGGATTTAACCGGCACTTATCCGAACCCGACCATTGCCGCTGGGGTAATTACCGACAATAAAATTGCAGCTAACGCGCTGTCAACATCGAAACTGTTTGTGCCGTCTGGTGACCAACTTATCTTAAATGGTGGAGCAGCACAAGGCTAATAAAAGGGGATGACCCTATGGCTAATAATTACATAAAAATGCGCCTAAAAAACAGGATTGATCTTGCCAGAAACTGGCAACAGGTTAATCCTATTTTGTTGTTGGGCGAAATAGGGATTGAAAGTGATACTGGATTCTCGAAGGTAGGCGATGGTAGTAGCCGTTGGAACGATTTGGATTATATGCGTTGCCCCGGTACTGGAAAAATAATAGCCAGTATTTATCAGCCAGATTCTGATGCATGGATTGATATTGACATGGAAGATGTAACAATTGGCACAGAGTCTGACGCTTGGATTGAAATTATTTAAGGAGTTGATATTTATGCCAAATAGGAAAGGTAAATTTAAGGTAAAAAATGGCAGCGGTAGTTATGACCAGGTAATGCTGGAAACTATTTTATCTCAAATAATTGACAGCCCAATTAAAAGCCTTGAACGAAATACAAGATACGAACTTAATACAATTTGTTCAGAAGTCACCTTGCCGAAAGGTGGCTTTTTAATTTGTACACAAGCAGGAACCACTGCTGCATCTACTGCTTCAGGTTTTTTAGATGCAGCAGAAGGGGAAGTTGTAACGGATGGTACAGCTGCTTTTGTAGTACATTATTTTGACCAGATAGCATTTAAAAGTGATTTTGAAAGTCTTGAAACCATTGCTGTTGGTGATGTAATTTATAGACCGTATTTAAAAAATGGTTATGTAAAAGCTAATGGTGCAACCGTAAATAGAGTAGATTATCCAAATCTTGTTGCGTTTGCAACCAGCCACAGCCTTTGGACGTCTAACCCGTCATCTGAACCTTGGAAATATGGTACTGGTAACGGTTCGACTACTATGGTACTGCCGGATTATCGTAACCGTGTAATCCAAGGTGGAGATACGGCAGCAGTTTTGGCGGCAGGGTTACCGAACATTCGTGGAACAATGAATGATATTCCTTCAGGAGCAAACAATTTTAGCAAAACCGGTGCATTTACTGATAGTAGTCAGGCTGAAACTAGATGGTATTTAGATGCTAACAATTCAGGGCAGATTAGATTTCTATTTCCACTTAGCTTTAATGCTGCAAACAGTAATGCCATTTACGGCTCTGCCGACACTGTACAGCCGCCTGCCTTACAATTAATCCCGCAAATTCGATATTAAACTAAGGTGGGGACAGTTCAGCTGTTATAGAACCTGGTTTACCTAATGTTACGGGTGATTTTGGATATTACAATAGCCGCTTTATATCACAAGCAAACGGTGTATTTTCCGGCATCGTTGCAACAAATACGGGGTTTGGCATAGCCAACAGTAGCCAACCAGACGAAACCTTAACTTATTCACGTGCCCGTTTATCTTTAAGTAGAAGCAATTCTATATACGGTAGTAGTAACACCGTACAACCGCCTGCGCTTTGCCTTATACCACAGATTAAATATTAAAAACGAATCTGGGGTATAAGCTGTAAGGCTGGAAGTTGTACTGTTTGCCCATTGCCATAGATTGAATTAGATTTACTTACATCAAAATGGAAACCACCATACCACCAGTCACCACCATCAGCATCAGCAGTTATATGAGCGCTAGTGTAACGAGTGAAAGCTCCCGAAGCATAAGGGTTTGAAACAAAGCGTATACCACCAATACTACCTGTTATATTCGGCAATCCCGCTTTTAAAACAATCGTTGAGTCTCCACCTTAGTTTTTAAAACTTTATTTGGGGTATTAAAGTGATACTTGCCGGCTGAACCGTATTTGAACTGCCGTAAATACTATTCGATTTTGACGCATCGAAATTTATATAGGTTGGACGGGATAAATTGTCTGTATTTTGTGCAAATCCGCATTTTGTATCACGTTTTACTGTAAATGCGCCAGATTCAACATTTACAGCATCGAAAATCGGATAACTGTCTGTTGCGGCTCTCCCTAAAGTGCCAGTAATATTCGGCAGCCCCGCACTTACAATACCGTCGTTGTCTCCACCTTAATTAAATTTTGAAAGGATGATTAAAATGACCAAAAAAGTATATCAATTTGATGTCGAAAATAAATCTTATAAAGGCGAACTTATTTTGGACGATACCGACAAGTCGCCGTCCGGCAGCTGGAACATACCGGGCGACTGCACCACGGTTAAGCCCCCGGAAGAAAAAGAAAACTACATACCTGTTTGGGATGGCGAAAAGTGGGTAGAAACGGAAGATTATCGAAAAAAAGAATACTGGCTGCCGGGCGACAAATATGGTACGCCGGGAAGGGAAGTCAAGGAAATCGGTCCTTTGCCGGAAGGTGCAACCTTAACGTCGCCGGAACAGACGATGGAAGAAGCGAAGGCAGACAAACACCGTGAAGCAGGCGCGGCCTTTGCGAAAAAGCGCGATGCTATCAGGCAGATTGCCATTTCGGATGGCAATACCTATGGCTTTGACTGTGCGAATGAGGACATTACAAACTTTATGGCAAGCTGGAAAGCGGCAGAAGTAAGCGGCAGCACGCCGTATAAAGTATGGATTGCCGATGGCGGCAAAGGTCTGATTACAATGCAGCTTGCTGACTTTGACACTGTTTTTAAAGCAGTACGTGATTCACAGTTGGAAGCATACGCATGGTATGGTACAGTAGATGCCAAAATTCAAGCATGTGAAACCAAAGAAGAATTAGCTGAAATTATATTAAACTAAAAACATAATTTAAGTATAATGATATAGAAAAACGGAGAGCAACGCATTTTAGCGTTGTTTTTTACGTTATTACTGCAAAACCGCACAAACAGGGCGTTTGCAAAATCGTGCGCATAAATGCCCTGTAAACGGTTTTTGCAAAGTTTTGGTGACAGCAATACCTTTAAAAGTCTAAAAAGCTGCATAAATGCTGCGCTTACAGCATTTTGTTATCTAAAAACTAAAGTGCTACAAAAGGGTTACACAATGTAAGCAGTTCCAAAGCGGTCGAGCAGATTCTTAAGGTTTGCAATTAGTTACAAATTAATTACAAACTGTCATAAAAGGTCAACAGCCTTCTTTAGTTGCCGTATGTCCTTATGCGTATAAACGCCGGTAGTAACATCTTTATCGGCGTGACCTAAAATGCGTTTAACCGATGTAATATTTGCGCCTTTGTTATTAAAATTGGTTGCTGTTGTATGTCTACATTCATGTGGCGTGTGTTTGCAGTTAGCTGCAATCATTACCTTGCGAAAACGGCGAGCAAAGCGGTTGTAGCTTACACTGTTCCCGTCATCATCGGTTATAAGCGTAGCACCGGGCTTTGCCATCCACATTTCAAAGTAGGGCAGTGTTTTAAGCGATATGGGCACAAGCCGGTTTTCGCCTGCTGCTGTTTTACTTTTACCAATTGTAAAGATGCGAGATTTTAGTTTCACATCTGATTTTTTTATCCGCAAAAATTCAGACGGCCTTGTGCCTGCGTAGCACATCATCAGCACGGCGGTTGCCCAAGGCGCAAGTGGGTCGCTGGTTTCAGCTAAAGCCTTAACCCTGTTAAGCTGGCGTGTATTAAATGGTGTTTTAATAACTTTGGGTTTGTACTTGTCAACATCAACAAAGTGCGATATATCGCCGGTTTGCGGCATTAGCTGATATTTAACTGCGTACGCATAAAGGTTGTGAAATAACTGGCGCACCTTCTTCTGTTCAGGCTGTCCTATGCCGCGTTCTGAAAGCGCATTTATTACGCCTTGCAGGTCAGCTACTTTTAAGGTTAAAAATTTACGGTTGTGTAGCGCGGTGCAGTTATTAAATGCCGTGCGGTAGCTGCGTGCAGTAACGGGCTGTATCTTTTTGCAGCGTTCTGCCATTTCCTGCTGGTAGATTTCGGCAAAGGTGATAAGGCTGGGCGCATATACAGACGGGTCCTTGTTGTATTCGACTAAAAATGTTAATGCTTTTTCATATGTTTCAAAATAACCGAGGTATCTATAATGCCCATCAATCTTTTTGCGAACGGCCCACGGTTTCCGCCGCCGTCCGGGTAATTTGATAATACTACCGAAATTATTAGGCAGTTTCATACGTTTTTTCATTTTTTTCACACTCCTTACAAACAAGTATAAGGGGTGTTTTTATTTAAGCAAAAGGGAGGTGATTAAATTGGTGGATTTTATTATAGGTTATGTTGCTGGCATGGTTATTACATTTTTGGCAATTATGTTTTTCGTTGGCGCAAATCAGAACCAGAAAAGTTAATGTGGAGGTAATGCCGTGGAAGATACAAACAATGAAGAATTACGCGAGATGCAAAAGGACATTAAAAATATGATGTCGCAAATCAGCGTAATACAAGCCATGCTGTCCAATGGTATTTTAAAAACGCAGGAAAAGCAAGACCGGCGCCTTGATAAGCACAGCGACCGTTTGGACGCACTGGAAAAAACACAGCATCAGGCCCTTACGCTTAAAAGCTTGCTGGTTTGGATGACCGCTACAATTTTAACGGCTATCGGTATAGTGGTTGCTGTGGCGCAGATTATTTTGAAGTAAAGGGGAATAGTAATGCTTAACAAAATTAAAGACCTGCTTGCCAGTAGCATAAAAAAGATACCGGCCAGCATCGGCACAAAAGCTATCGTTTATTATGCAGTGGTGCTGGCCGCCGAGATTATCCTTTTCAACATTGCTTTTTGTGCGAACTGGTGGAATACCGGTAAAGCCGATGTAAATACGCTGATACAGTTCCTTACGGTACTGGTCGGCGCGCAATTTACATCGGCTATTTTAATGATTGGCAAAGGCTTTGTTGACGGTGACGGTGACGGTGTGCCGGACGTGCTGGAAGATAACGAGCAGGGATGTGGTCACCGGTGAAATGGATACCACAGGCAATAGCAGAACTTTTGGCCATGTTGATTGCTTATGCAACAAACTGGATAGTGGCCGCTTTTGCTGACGAGTACGGTCAATTACCACAGTGCCTAAAATTATGGCAGACCTATGATAATCCGTTGGATATTGACTGGATGATTTATGAAGGCTGTGTGCCTAAATTTGCCCGGTATGATTTTAACCGCCATTATCAATATGTACCTGAAGATAAAGGGGATAATTATATGATACCTGGTAAGGTTATCCTAAAAGACCCTAATTTTACGCTCTGGGAACGCTTCCAGAGATATGTGTGCCGTGTGTGCTGGTTATACCGTAACAGCAATTACGGGTTCAGCTATTACGTTAACGGTCGTATTGTAGATGGTAGTAAAAATATTATCAAGCTTGATATTGATAAACCAAATGACAGGCGTTTCATAAGTATGGTTAACGATGGTTCCAGTTGGTGGAGCAGAACCTGGTGCTATTATTACGAAGTTAAATATTGCCGTTGGTTTAGATTACGCCTATACCTTGGTTGGAAATTAAAAGGTGTAAATGCAGGCCGGCAACGTCACATGCTGGCTTTATCTTTTAATCCTTTCAAAAGACTGGAGGCAGAATAACTATGAATTTTAAAAGAGTATCTGTAATCGATTACGGTTTAGATTTTAGTAGCCTTACGCCGCGTGAAGCCACGACCAGGATTGTAATACATCACACCGGCAACCCGGTTGATGACGATTTATCAGCGGAGCAAATTCATGCGAGCCACCAGGCGCAGGGCTGGGCTGGTATCGGCTACCATTTTGTTGTGCGTAAGGATGGCAAAATAGAACTTGGAAGACCTTACTGGGCGATAGGAGCGCATGCTTATGGCTTTAACAGCAATAGTATTGGCATTCATGTTTGTGGTAATTTTGACCTGGCAGAACCGACAGAAGCGCAGATTAACGCATTACCACAGCTTATTGCAGATATTTGCGATGCTTACGGCCTTATCGCTTCTGCCGACATTGTTGTCGGCCACCGCGATTTAATGGCAACAGCGTGCCCTGGCAATAATCTTTACAAGCAACTTGATACTATTCGCGGTAATGCCGAGTGGTATCGCAATCGTTAATAATATACTATAACCACCACACATTCGATTGGGCTAACCGTGTCTATTTCGATACGGTTAACCTGGTCGATTTCCACCAGTTTGAATAAAATACAAAGAAAGGAAGTTAAAACAATGACACAAAAACAAAAAGTAGAACAGGACATTGAAATTGTAAAAGTTGCCATTGACCAGCTGAAAGAAGATATCGAATTGCTGGCCGATGAAGAACGCGCGGAACTGAAAGAAAAAATTAATTCAGCTCTCGGTGAATATGCTGACGAAATTGAAGCCATCAAAGAATTTGACCGCACTTTGATTGAAAAACTTGGCAAACGCGGCCGCACTTTTTTATACATTGTAGTCGGTATCCTTGCCATTGCTGGAATTGATAAAGCAATCGGCTGGGTAAAAGGATTATTTTAAAAAATAGCAGCAAAATGCAAGAAAAGCCATGCCCACAGATTGGCACAGAGCGGATTTTTAATAGCAGCGCTTGTGTTTCCTTGCACAGTGTATAAAAAACGCTTATACTGTCAATCTGCGCGCGTGGCTTGATTTTGCATAATTTTAGTGAATAAGGGGCTTTTAAATGTTTGTAGAAGGATATATTTTGCACCCATGGAATGTTTTGCTTGGCTTTGCAAAAAATGAAAATGATTTTGAAAAAAGATTTGAAATATTTTTACTGTTTTTTGCCATTGCTTTTGTTGAACCTAAAGACTAATAAAATAGATTTTATTAGTCTTTAAATTTTTATAGTATAGAGTTTTAATGAACTTTAGACTATGAGGTGCCAAAAATGAACTGGAAAGAAATTTTAAAAATTATCGGCGCCGGTATCATCGGTGCGGTAATTGTAATCGGAATATATCATTATTTTGTAGCGCCTGATAAAGTGCCGGTTGTAAGCACGGAAGAAATGAAAACAGGCAGCAGCGTAAAAGATGTTGCGGCTTCGGCCGGCGTACATTTATCTGCGGGCCAGGCGAACGAAGTTGCCGATAAAATACAAAATGCAAAACCGGCCGGAAGCGTAAACACTACGGCTGGTAGTTTGAAAGAAACCGCGGCCGAACTGCAGCAAAAAAATGCCAGTGATTTTGCGCCGGTGGTGACCGATGAAGATTTATCTAAAATGGACAAGGACACGCCGGTGGAGCTGCAGCAGTACCATATTTATGCTGCGCCTAAAGTTTTGCGTGAAGTTGGGCTAAAAGCTGGTACTGATGGCAACGCAGTTGACGGTATCAGTTACGGCATTAAGCGCCGCATCAGCACCGAAGGAAAATATATTGGTGTGCGCGCGGATTATGACTGGAAGGAAAAAGAAGCTGCTGTCTGGCTTACCTATACATATTAAAAATTATCCCTGCCGGTATAATGCTGGCAGGGAAGTTTTTTATTAAATAAAACTTGAAATATATTAAACAGTAAGTTAATATACAACAAAAGCAAGGGAGTGGATGTTATGAAAGAATATAAATATTATATGAATGCAAGACCGGCGATGCCTGGTGCTCTGCCAAAAGATTTTGTAAGGTTAGACGAAAACGACAATGGTGGTCGATACGGCGCAGTTTATTATAATCGTGAGCTGACGCAGGAAGAAGTATTAAATTACGAACTGAAAGGCGATGATAAATTATGTTGAGAGCAAAAGATTTTGAAGAAGCATTAACGGACCTTTTATATGGTGGGGTTATTTATTCTGATGATGGAGATGTTGAAATTAAAAGAATTATTCCTTTTGAGTCGGCTGGATTGATGACCAGGAACGCAGGTGTGGTTGTTATGTTATCTGACGGCAGCGAATTCCAATTAACAATAAATAAAAGCTGTTAAGGAAGTGCACAAAATGGAGTTTAGAGAAATTTTAGATGCTCCGGAATCATATAAAATTGTTGAACAAATTGAAGAACTTGCCCAGGAAAAAGAGCCGGTGTTGGTGCGGGTACGAACAGATTTAATTGCTGAATTAAAGGCAAAAACTGGATATGATTATATTTTATAAATTACATAATTTAAAAATATAAGCCCTGCGAATTTCGCAGGGCTTTTTTGATAGACATTATTTCTTGAGTATTAGTTAGGTTGTTCTTGCATAATGATATTAAATATGATACTATAATGATACCAAATATAATACTACAAAGGGGAAGATGCCAATGGTGCAAATTGAAAAACGGCTTAGAGCACTATCGGAAGGTAAGGATTTGCCTTGGAATAAAGTAGTGACTTTGCTGGAATATTTTGGTGCAACAGTACAGGCACCGAGCGGCGGAAGTCATTACAAGGTATTCATAAAAGGCAAGCCGCCTTTGACTATACCAGTGCATAATGGAAAAATTAAAAAAGTTTATGCGAAAATGATTTCTGATTATTTGAATGAAGTTATGAATTAAATTTCATAATCTGGAAAGGAACGGATTGGAATGGTAGAAACTGCAAAAAATTTAAAATACTATCTGGGACTAAATTATCCGTCCCAGATAACTAAAATCGATGCTGAAGATGGCGGCGGATTTTTAATTGAAGTGCCTATGTTAAAAGGTTGTATGAGCGATGGTGAAACTGTAGAAGAAGCTTATAATAATTTAGAAGAAGCAAAGAAAGAATGGTTTTCTTATATGCTTGAAAATAATTTAGATATTCCAGAACCTACTAAGGCTGTTGATTATAGTGGTAAATTTATGGTGCGTATACCCAAAACATTACATAAAATTATTGTAGAGCAATCTAAAAAAGAAGGATTAAGTTTAAATCAATATGTTTCAACTGTATTAGCTTATGCTGCTGGACAGAAAAAAGTTTTAGAATTAAAAAGAAACTAAAATTTTTTTAATAGGAAGGTTTATATGTGCAAGTTATTTATTGTTGGTAATGGCTTTGATTTAGCAAGTGGATTACCAACCAGTTATAGCGATTTTCGTGATTATATGCGCTGCAAGTATAATCCTACTGATGAATTCGCTGATATATTACCGGAAAATGAGTTTAGAGGTAATATTACTGTTTATGACGAAGAAAAATGCGGTAGATTTTTATATCATTTGATAAATAATAGTTGTACTGCAGATAATTGGTCTGACTTTGAGAATTCATTGGCCAATTTAGATTTTCACTATGCTCTTGAGAATTGGTGTATTGGCAAAGTTATAAAAAATGAAGAAATAGATGGAACTTTGCCAGAAATGAGCAATTGGAATAAAATAAGAAATTTAGATTTATTTTATTTTAATTTAGAAAAAGTGGTTGATTATCTGCACGATAGTTTTAGTGATTGGATAGAAACAATAGATTTAAATAAAGGGCATGCTATTCCGATATTTAATGAAATTATTGACGATGATTGCAAGTTTCTTACTTTTAATTATACGTCGACACTTGAAAATATTTATGATATACAAAGTTCTCGAATATGCCATATACATTGTTTTAACGAAAACTTTATATTTGGGCATGGTGATCAAACCAATCATCAAAGAGTATATAATGAATCGAATAATGAGTCAAAGGCTGCGGAGGTTTTCAATAAAATTACAGATTCATTAAGAAAAAATACTCGGTGTTATTTAAACCATCATGATAATTTTTTCAGAAATTTATCTAATGTTACGGAAATTTATTCTTATGGATTTTCTTTTTCAGATGTAGATTTGCCATACATCAGGAGGATTTGTGAGGTAGTAGATACTCGAAATGCACGTTGGTATCAATATCGTTATAACGGAAGTGATTACAGAGAAATTATAGAAGGTTGTGGATTTGAAGGTTCAATTGAAAATTGGTAAACAAAAAAGCCGGCGTTTATTCGCCGGCTTTTTCTGTTTCTGCGATATAGTTTTTTATTTTAATAATGCTACAATTTTTTACATTTTTACCACGTAAAAAACAAATCAATGTTTGAAAACAAATGCCAATAGATTTAGCAGCTTCACCTTTCCTGTGTGCATGTAAAATAATGGATTTTTGCAATTTCTCTTGTAGCGTTGTTTCAGGCATAATATCACAAGCGGCTATATGACCTAATGGGAGATTTAAACCGTTTGCAATTCGCAATAAAAGTTTTATATCATGCGAATTGAATTTTCGTTCAAGTGCACAAAGATGTTCACCTTTCATACCAAATAGTTTAGCACATTGTGTTAAAGATAGACCTCGCTTTAATCGTGCGATTCTAATTCTTTTACCTATTATGTTATTTTCGTCAACATTGCTTACGGCACGGTTCGCCTATAAATATACTTGCTTCACGCCCGGGTATGGTTATTATGCGCGGTGTTGCCAGAATTTTGGCTTTGCCTTTGGCAAAAAGGGCGTTTAAAGCAGCGTTAAAACGGAATTCATAATTAGCGCCAAAATGTACCACGCCGCCAAAATTTTCGTTATCAGAATCATCGTTATCGTCATCATTGCCGTAGTAATTGCTGTTTTGCGGTATTTTATCCCAGTTCCAGCTGATGCCGAGGTTTTCGCTGTCTTCGCGGTTTACCGCAATTATTTTGGCTTCAAGTGTTACCTGCTGCGTGGCAGTATCAAGTGCGGCTACTGCGCTGCGCAGGCGCATTTCATCGGTGGGGGTGCCGGTAAAAATAATGCTGTTGGTAACAGTATCGGTGCTTATTTTGCTGTTGGTGCCAATAAGCGGTGCCAGTGCCGTTTTAAGTTCTTCCGCTTTGGCGTAGTTCAGTTTAATAATACTGGCCGTATCGTTAAATTTTTCCATGCCTGCGGCAGAGCCAACCAGTATAACATCGCCGGTAAGGCGGTAACTTAAACCTTTGGCAGCAGTAATTATACGCAGTGCGGTGTCGAAAGGTACGTCTTTAAGGTTAAGCGTAACCGTGCCCTGTACGGAACTGTCGGCAACAATGCTTTTGCCGGAAAGTGCTGCAACGGAAGCGAGTACATCGCGTACCTGGCCGTCGCGCACGTTAAGCGTAATGCCGTTTGCATAAGCCAAAGGCGAAGCCGCAATTAATAAAGCAGTTAAAAGAGCAGTAAAAATTTTAGTCATGGGCTGTTCCTCCGGCTTTTAACATAAGCGTTTGGGAGGCTTTTTCGAGCAGTACGCTGTTTGGGGTGATACTGCATACTGTAAACCCGTTAATTTTGCTGCCCGGCTGATAGTAATTGCTTTGGCCTGCAAATTCCATAATTGCCATGGTGGTGCTGCCGTTTTGCACTGTTCCTTTTAAAACGGGGGTTAATGCGGCAGTTTGGCGTTTAATATCCGGCGCGGCCGGAGCCAGAAATGGGTTGCGCTGCGGTTTGATGCTTTTAGCAGCCGGCGGCAGTTGAATGGGGGTATAAACTGCATGGCTGTTTACCGGCGCAGATTTTTGCGCACTGCCTGCAAGCGTAAACTGCAAAGCGCTTAAAATCAGCATTGTGCCTGCCGTTAAGCATAAAATAAGCGGCGGGCGTTGTAATTTAATGTGTTCCAGAAGCTGTTCCTCCAATAAACCTCCGGTATCCGCAATTTCGGTTCAATATTATACCATAAAAATTTACTTGAAGATATTATTTTTGCTGGTTATAATAATAAAGCTGCAAATTTTTGTAATGGAGAGAAAAAGTTGATAATACAAACCGAACGGACATTGTTTAAAAAAGATGAAAATGCTGATGCCGTAAAGGCGGCTGACAGCCTTATAGCCAAAGCTGCTGCATCCGGCGCAAGCGATATACACATAGAACCGGGGGAAAACAATGCGTGTGTGCGCATGCGTATTGACGGCGTTCTTTACAAAGAAACAGAAATGAATAAAACGCTTATGCAGGCGGTTGTTTCGCGCGTGAAGGTACTGGCAGGCATGGATATTGCCGAAAAACGCCTGCCGCAGGATGGCAGCATTAAGCTGGAGCTTGACGGACGCAATATTGATTTGCGCATATCTTCGCTGCCGACTATTTTAGGAGAGAAAATAGTTATACGTATTTTAGACAGGGAAAAGTTTGCCCTGAATTTGGATGAACTAAGTTTTACGCCGGAAAATTTAGCGCTTTACCGCAGGCTTTATAATTACGGCAGCGGCATTGTACTGTTAACGGGGCCGACCGGCAGCGGCAAAACCACAACGCTTTATGCCACGCTGGCAGAGCTTAACAGCAGTGAACGCAATATTGTAACCATAGAAGACCCTGTGGAATACCGTATTAACGGCATAAGCCAGGTTGCGGTAAACGAAAAGGCCGGGCTGACTTTTGCAAGCGGGCTGCGCAGCATTTTGCGGCAGGACCCGGATATTATTATGCTTGGTGAAATACGCAGCCTTGATACGGCGGCAACTGCCATACGTGCAGCGCTTACCGGGCATTTGGTGTTCAGCACGCTGCATACCAATAATGCCGCGGGAGCGGCGGTGCGGCTTGTCGATATGGGCATAGAACCGTTTTTGGTTGCATCTGCCCTGCGCGGAGTTGTTGCGCAAAGGTTAGTGCGGCGCATTTGCCCGCACTGCAAAACTGTTTATGCCGCAAATGCGGAAGAAAAGGCTTATTTAAACATTACTGGCGGGGATGATTTAATGCTTTACAAGGGCAGCGGCTGTGAAAAATGCCGCGGAACTGGTTATTTAGGGCGTATGGCTTTGCAGGAGGTAATGCCTGTTGTGCCGGAACTGAAAAAATTTATTTTGGGCAAGGCGCAGGAAGAAGCGCTTTTTGCGGAAGCAGAAAAATTTGGCGCAGTAAGTATGCACAGCGACGGAGTGCAAAAAGTATTAAAAGGGCACACTTCTTTAGCGGAAGTTTTGCAGGCCGTTCATTAAGGAGTAAAAATGCTGGAATATATTTTAAAGGAAGCCGTGCGCCAAAACGCTTCGGACGTGCATATAAAAGCAGGCGCAGTGCCGGTATTCAGAATTAACGGCGTTTTAAACAGGCAGAATTTAACTGCTGTAAGTGAAAACGCAATTACATCTTTTATTAAGCAGTACGGAACTTGTGCCGTTAATGAAACAGAAGCGGATTTTTGCTGCCGTATTGCTGGTGCAGGAAGTTTTAGGGTGCACGGATATTTGCAGAATGGCTTTCCGGCACTTGCCGTAAGAATAATAAAAAGTGCAGTCCCATCGTTATCAGACTTGAACGCTCCGCCAGTTTTGGAGAAGCTTGCCATGCAGCGCAGCGGGCTTATTCTGGTAACCGGCCCGGCAGGAAGCGGCAAAAGCACAACCCTGGCGGCTATGGTTGATTTTATTAACCGTAATAAAAGTGCGCATATTGTTACTTTGGAAGACCCGCCTGAATACAGGTTTACGGAAGATAAAAGCATTATCAGCCAGCGGCAGGTTGGCAGTGATACCGCCAGTTTTGTATTTGGCCTGCGTGCGGCACTGCGCCAGGACCCTGACGTTATTATTATTGGAGAGCTGCGTGATGCACAAACTGCTGCCGGTGCAGTTTCCGCTGCCGAAACAGGGCATTTGGTGCTTGCAACGCTGCATACGCGCAGTGCTGTTTTGGCAGTATCGCGTATGCTGGATTTTTTTGCGCCGGAAAAACAGCAGCAAATGCGTGCGCAGCTTGCAGAAAATTTACAGGCTGTTATAGCGCAGCAGCTTGTTCCGGGCTGCCATGGCGGAAGAACGGCAGCTTTTGAAGTTTTAACTTTTACGCAGGCCGTGCGCAGCCTTTTGCGTGACGGAAAAGCACATCAGCTTGCAAGTTATATGCAAAACGGCAGGCAGCAGGGAATGCAGTGCATGGATTACGCACTGGCATATTTGGCAAAAACAGGGGAGATAACAAAACAGACAGCTCAAGAATATGCTTTTGATATTGACTTGTTAAATAAATATTTATTGCAGTAAAAAACTGCACCGTTAAAGTTATTGAGCATATCATAGCTTTTGGTGCAGTTTTTTGTTTAATTTATTAATTTGTTTATTGTTTCTTCTTCTGGCGTTACATAATATGTTGTCTGGTTAGTGTAAATAACAAAGCCGGGTTTGGCACCGCTCGGCTTTTTTACAAATTTTCGCAGGGTACAGTCTACTTGTATTTTGCTGCCGCCGCGGGCTTTGCTGAAATATCCTGCCAGCGTTGCCGCAGTTTGAATATCTTTTTCATCTGCCTGCGGCAGAGTTGTTTTTAAAATAACGTGCGAACCAGGAATGTTTTTGGTATGGAACCATAAATCATTGCCGCTGCCGATTGAAAAAGTAACGTAATCGTTTTGTTTGTTGTTTTTGCCGATATATAAGGCTGTATCTTCCGAAAGTTTAATAATTGTTGGTGTTGATTTTGCCTGCGGCATTTTATTTTTGGTATTTTTTACGGTTATAAAGCCTGCGGCAGCAAGTTCTGCCTTAATTTCAGCAACTTCGGCCCTTGTTTGTACAAGTTTAAGGGCAATGTCGATGCTTTCCAGATATTCAACTGCTTCTTCCGTAAGTTTCAGCTGTTCTTTAATTTCTGCCTGCGCACGTTTTAATTTATTATAACGCTTATAGTATTTTTGCGCGTTTTCGTTGGCGGTTAAATCGGGCGCCAGTTTTATGGTTAGCGGTGTGCCGTCATAAATATTTTCAAGTGTACATTCGCTGCTGCCTTTAACAATACGGTATAAGTTAGCCATTAAAGTATCGGCAATAATGCGCTGCTGTTCAGCATCTTCCGCCGCGGCAAGTTCCTCTTTTAAAAGCAGTATTTTCTTCTGCAGCTTTTCGGTTTCCGCATTTACTGTTTTGTTTAAAACCTCCTGTTCCGGCAAAAGAACGGGCGTAAGGCCTTGCGCAAAGGCAACGGCGCTGTTAAGCGAGGCAAACTCTTTTACTGTTTCGCCGCCTGTAAGCTGCAAAGGCTCAAACGGAAGAATTGTTTTAACGGTATTGGTGCGGGTAATAATGGCGTATACAGGCGCAGTACCGGCTTTGGCCGCGTTAATATTTTTTTGCAAGGTGCCAATGGCATCTGCCAGTGCGGCAGCATTTTCGTTTGTAATGCCGCCTTCGGCAGTTATGCCGGCAAATTTTAAAAGCTGACCTGCCGTATATTGCCCAATGCCGGTTGTAGCGGCAATAAGTGCTTTTTGCGGCGGCAAGGGCAGGTTTTGTGCCGCTGCGGCAATATCCACCGGGGCGGATGTTAAAATATTCAGCCCATCCTGCGGCGGCGGGGCAATGTAGGCAAGCCCCGGCAGAATCTGGCGGTAACTGCTTAACGCTTTGCCAATGTGTTTCAGGCTGTCTAAAATTACGCCTTCGCTTACAAAAATAATATTGGCGTTTTTGCCGGTTAGTTCAAAAATAAGCTGTTTGCTGATAATTTGCCTTGCGCTGCCTATGCTGCTTATTTCCATTGTAACAACGCGGTCCAGGCCGCTTTGCGTTATTTTGGTAATGCGTCCTTCTTCCAGATGCTTGCGCAGAAGCATGCAGAAAGCAGGCGGGGTTTCAGGGCGTTCCGGCGTTTTATCCGGCATATATAAATAGGGCGAAGCACCGGAAAAATCCGCAGCTAAAGGTATAACGGCATTTTCGGTTTTAACAAGCAGCAGAAGGCTGCTTTTGTTAGGCATAAAAACTTTGTATATTTTGCCGCCGAGCAGCTTTTCCTGCAGCCGGCTTGTGAGAATATTTATTGTAATACCTTCCAAATTCATGGAAATTCTCCTTTTTTCTTTAAAAATTTGCGTTTTTCGTTTGCTTATGAAGTCATAATAGGGTATAATATTATTTCAAGAATAAGTATACAACAATTTTACTAATTTAGAAATGCGGCGGGAGGTTTTATTTTGCTTAAAAGTATGACTGGTTTTGGCCGCGGCGAATATGAGGATGAAAAGTTTTCGGCAACTGTAGAAATGAAAACGGTAAATCACCGTTACAATGAAGTGGCTATCCGTTTGCCGCGCTTTTTAAATCCCCTGGAGGACAGGATACGCAAAACTATTTTGCGCAGTATTAACCGTGGGCGCATAGATGTATTTATCACAGCAGATTATGTAAATGACGGGCTCTGCACCGTTAAAGTAGACAGGCCTTTGGCAGCAGCGTACCATAATGCTTTGCAGGAAGTTGCCGAAGCTGCCGGTATCGGCGGCTGCAAGCTGGCCGAGCAGGCAGAAGTATTGTACCTTGCGCGCTGCCCGGACGTTATCAGCGTTAAAGAAGGCTTTTTTGACGTAGAAACCATCTGGCCGCAGCTTGAACAGGCTTTGCAGCAGGCTGTTAACAACCTTGTTGCCATGCGCGAAACGGAAGGCGGCAATATCTACGGCGATTTTATCAAGCGCGCCGCGCTGATTGAAGAAAAACTTTTGCAGATAGAAGCGCGTTCGCCGCAGGTTGTGGAAGAATACCAGGAACGTTTGAGCGAACGCATTAACGACCTGCTTGAAAAATATAACCAGACTGTAGAGCCGGAACGCTTGTTGCAGGAAGTTGCCATTTTTGCCGACCGTACAAGCATTACGGAAGAAATTGTAAGGCTGAAAAGCCATATCAAACAATTCCGCGAAATTATTAACCTTAATCAGCCGGTGGGCAGAAAGCTTGATTTTCTGGTGCAGGAATTTAACCGTGAAGCCAACACCATTGCTTCCAAAGCCAATGATTACACCATTGCCCAGCTGGTGGTAGACATTAAGGCAGAAATTGAAAAAATCAGGGAACAGATACAGAATATCGAATAAAAGGAGGCTGCTTTATGGATATTAAGCTTATTAACATAGGCTTTGGCAATATAGTTGCTGCCAACAGGATTATTTCTATTATCAGCCCGGAATCTGCGCCGATAAAAAGAATTATTCAGGAAGCGCGCGATAACGGCACGCTTATTGACGCAACTTACGGGCGCAGAACACGTGCGGTAATTGTTACTGACAGCGGCCACATTATTTTGTCGGCCGTACAGCCGGAAACCGTTGCCAACAGGCTTGTACAGAGCGATGATGAAGATGAAGAATAACGGCTGAGCAGGGGAGGGCTTATTTTGAAACCAAAAGGATTGCTGCTGGTTTTGTCGGGTCCGTCCGGCGCCGGTAAAGGTACAATCTGCCAGATGCTGCGTGAAAAGCTGCCGGATATTGGCTATTCGGTATCTGTAACCACCCGCGCTCCGCGCGAGGGCGAAGTTGACGGCGTAAGTTATTTTTTTAAAACTGTTGAAGAAGTTAAAACCATGATTGCCGAGGGCGGCCTTCTGGAATATGCCGAAGTATACGGCAACTATTACGGCACGCCGCGCGATTATGTTATGGATTTGCTTAATCAGGGCAAAGATGTAATTTTGGAAATTGATATTCAGGGCGCTTTGCAGATTAAAAAGCGTTTTCCGGACGGTGTATTTGTGTTTATTGTTCCCCCTTCTCTGGATGAGCTTTCTTCGCGTATTTACAAACGCGGCACAGACAGCGAGGAAGTTATCAAAAAACGCCTTGCATCCGCCACGGGCGAGCTTGCTTACGCCAGTGAATATGATTATATTATAGTTAATGACATTGCCGAAAGGGCCACGCAGAAGGTTCTGACCGTTATGGAAGCAGAACGTTACCGCGCCGCCCGTACATATTTTATTATTGACGAAATTTGCCATTGCAGAAAAGAGGAGTGATTTTAATGTCTATGGTAGATCCTTCCATCGATTATTTAACAGAAAAAGTTGACAGCAAATATACTCTGGCCATGCTGGCTGCCAAACGTGCACGCGAACTGACTGTGCCCGGGCAGAATCTTCCGGAAAAGGAAGTAAGCATTGCCTTGAAGGAAATTGCAAACGATACCATTACTTATGAGCGCAATCAGGGTAAATAAGGGAGGCGCCGGCCTTGTTGAAGGGTAAGAAAATTGTTTTAGGTGTAACAGGCGGCATTGCCGTTTATAAAGCCGTTGACCTGGTGAGCAAACTGCGCAAACAGGGTGCAGAAGTGCGTGTTGTTATGACAGAACATGCCCAGCAGTTTGTAACTCCGCTGACTTTTAAGGAAATCAGCGGCAATAAAGTTGCTGTTTCCATGTGGAATGCCAATCAGGAATTTAACGTTGAACATATTGCCCTTGCCGATTGGGCCGACCTGTTTATGGTTGTGCCGGCAACGGCCAACATCATTGCCAAAATGGCATACGGCATTGCCGATGATTTGCTTTCGACAACGCTGCTTGCGGCACATTCACCGGTTATTGTGTGCCCTGCCATGAATACGCATATGTATGAAAACCCTGCCACGCAGGAAAATATTGCCAAAATTAAAAGCCGCGGCATTGTGGTGATGCCTCCGGCAAGCGGCGTACTGGCCTGCGGTGCCGTTGGTGCAGGGCGTTTGCCTGAACCTGCGGATATAGTTAATTTTGTGAAGGACTTTTTTGCAAAAACGGAAGGCGATATGCGCGGCCTTAAAGTTTTGGTAACTGCTGCCGGTACGCGTGAACCCATTGACCCGGTGCGTTATGTAGGCAACCGCAGCAGCGGCAAAATGGGTTATTCCATTGCACAGGCAGCTGCAGAACGCGGAGCAGAGGTAACCCTTGTTACAGGCCCCAGCGCGCTTACACCGCCGCCGAACATTAAAGTTGTAAATGTAGAAACAACGCAGCAGATGATGGATGCGTGCCTTGCCGTTTATGACGGATGCGACATTGTTATCAAGGCGGCAGCCGTTGCCGATTACCGCCCGCATGATGTGGCAGCGCAGAAAATTAAAAAGAAAACCGATGATGCTTTAACGGTTGTAATGGATAAGAACCCGGATATTTTAAAAACGCTGGGTGAACGCAAAAAAGGCCAGTTTCTTGTTGGTTTTGCAGCAGAAACCCAGAACCTTATTGATAATGCCAAAGAAAAAGTTACCAAGAAAAACCTTGATATGATTGTTGCCAACGATGTGACAATGCAGGGGGCAGGCTTTGGCAGCGAAACCAATATCGTAAAACTGATTTTCCCGGACGGCAGCATTAAAGAACTGCCGCAAATGAGCAAATACGATGTTGCGGAAGAACTTTTGAATACCGTTTTGCGTTTAAGGAAATAATTGTTGCCTTTTTTACATAAATTGGATATAATATCATAGTAACTTAATATTACTCATCAAGAGCTGGTGGAGGGATTGGCCCAATGAAACCGCAGCAACCATTGCATTAGTGCAAACGGTGCTAAGTCCTGCGAGTTAATCGAGAGATGAGAATGTCGGTACAATCAGCGGCGCTCTCACAGAGGGCGCTTTTTTATTTACATAAGGAGGAACAGAATGAGAAAATTATTTACTTCCGAATCTGTTACGGAAGGGCATCCTGATAAAATTGCCGATCAGATTTCTGATGCTGTGCTTGATGCTATTCTGGCAGAGGACCCGCATGGCCGTGTTGCCTGCGAAACCGTAGTTGCAACCGGGCAGATTCATGTTGTCGGCGAAATTTCTACGAGCTGTTATGTTGATATTCCTAAAATCGCGCGCGAAACCGTTATCAATATCGGTTATGACCGCGCTAAATATGGCTTTGACGGCAATACCTGCGGCGTTTTGATTTCCATTGACGAACAGTCGCCGGATATTGCGCTTGGCGTTGATAAATCTCTGGAAGCAAAAGAAGGCAAGGCCGATGAAAACGAAGTAGGCGCCGGTGACCAGGGCATGATGTTCGGTTATGCCACTAACGAAACACCGGAATACATGCCGCTGCCTGTTTCTTTGGCACATAAACTTTCCCGCCGTTTGGCAGAAGTGCGCAAAACCGGCGTTCTGCCTTACCTGCGCCCGGACGGAAAAACCCAGGTAACCGTTGAATATGACGACGGCAAACCCGTACGCATTGATACGATTGTTATTTCCACGCAGCATGCTCCGGAAATTGCTCTGGAGCAAATCCGCCGCGATATTATGGAATTTGTTGTAAAACCGGTTGTGCCGGCAGAAATGCTTGATGACGAAACCAAATATTACATTAACCCGACCGGCCGTTTCGTTATTGGCGGCCCGCAGGGCGACAGCGGCCTTACCGGACGTAAAATTATAGTTGATACTTACGGCGGCATGGCCCGTCACGGCGGCGGTGCTTTCTCCGGCAAAGACCCCACGAAAGTAGACCGCAGCGCGGCTTACGCAGCACGTTATGTAGCTAAAAACGTTGTTGCCGCAGGCCTTGCCGATAAATGCGAAATTCAGCTTGCTTATGCCATTGGCGTTGCACAGCCTGTTTCCGTTTTGGTAGATACTTTCGGCACCGGCAAAATCGACGATGACAAGATTGCCGAACTTATTAAAAAGAACTTCTCTCTCAGCCCGTCCGGCATTATTAAAACGCTGGATTTGCTGCGTCCGATTTATAAGCAGACTGCTGCTTACGGGCATTTTGGCCGTACCGATGTAGACCTGCCGTGGGAGCATACCGATAAGGCAGAAACTTTAAGAAAACAGGCCGGGCTGTAAAATTTAAAATTTTAAACTGCGTTGAACTGCACCCCAAAAGTTAGACTTTAGGAGGTGCAGTTTTTTTATTAAAGTATTTGTCAGGATATGGTAAAATAAATAGGTAAAGTTTTAGTTGGAGTTTTGTATGAGATACGTTAATGTAGCAATAAATTTACCTGTTAAAAATTTGTTTAAGCAGTTTACCTACGCTTTGCCGCCGCAGTTTGGCTATATAGGCGCAGGGTGGCGCGTAATTGTGCCTTTTGCACGGCAGACAACGGAAGGCTTTGTTGTTGGCGAAGCAGGCAGCGATTTGCCGGAGCCTGAAAAATATAAAGAGGTTCAGGCTGTTATAGGCACTGAGCCGTGGTTTGACGGTGAAATGCTGGAAGCAGCCCGCTGGCTTGCAGAATATTATATGTGCCCGCTGGCAGAAGCAATGCGCCTTTTTATTCCTGGCAAAAGCAGTATAAAGCGCCATGCTGTTTATGATGAAAACGGCAGGCTTTTATATTACGAACTGGAAAACCGCCTGAAAGAAAAAATGCAGTATTGTTATGCCATAACCGAAAGCGGCAGGCAAGCACTTGCTAAAGGCAGCAACCGCGCTAAGGCGCAGATGGCGGCGCTGCAAATTTTGGCGCAGGCAGAGCGTGAACTGAGCGCAAAGGAGTTGGAAGCAGCAGGTGTAAGTGCTGCTGTTTTGCGTACCCTGCTGCAAAAGGCGTGGTGCAGCCGCAGTGAACAGCGTGTTTTACGCAACAGCTATGCCGGTAATAACACTTTAAAACAAAGTTTTGATTTAACGGAAGAACAGGCACAGGCTGTTGAAGCCGTAAGCAAAGCAATTACGGAAAAACGGCAGGAAACTTTTTTATTGCAGGGTGTAACAGGCAGCGGCAAAACGGAAGTTTACCTTAATTTAACGGCAAAAGCGCTTGCGGAAGGACGCCAGGTACTGGTACTTGTGCCGGAAATTGCCCTCACGGCGCAGATAGTAAAGCGTTTTCAAAGCTGGTTTAAGGGCTGCATTGCTGTTGTGCACAGTAAATTATCGGCAAGCGAAAGGGCAGACGTTTTTTATAAAATACGCAATAACGAAGCGCAGATTTTAATTGGCGTGCGTTCGGCTGTTTTTGCGCCTTTTACAAATTTAGGCCTTGTTATTATTGATGAAGAACACGACCAGAGCTACAAACAGGAAGAAAGGCCATGTTATCATGCCCGTGAAGTAGCACTGTACAGGGCAAAATATTTTAATATACCGGTAGTTTTAGGCAGCGCAACGCCGTCGATAGAGAGTTATTATGACGCCGTAATGAAGCGGTTTAAGCATCTGCGTTTAACTGGCCGCCCAAACGGCCAGCCGCTGCCAAAAGTACAAATTGTTGATATGCGCAAAGAATTGCAGGAAAGAAATTTTTCGGTGCTGTCACGCGCTTTGCAGCAGGAGCTTGTGCGTACTGCTGCGGCAGGAGAGCAGGCAATTGTGCTTTTAAACCGCCGCGGTTATTCAACCTTCGTGATGTGCCGTGACTGCGGTGAAACCATTATGTGCCCGCACTGCGCTGTGGCTTTGGTTTATCATGAAGAAGGAAAAGCCATGCGCTGCCATTACTGCGGCAATACCATGCCTGTGCCGGAAGAATGCCCTAAATGCCACAGCAGGCGCATAAAATTTTTCGGCACCGGCACGCAAAAAGCAGAAGCACAGATTGCGGCTTTGCCGGAAGTAAAAGTTTTGCGTATGGACCAGGATTCCACGCTTCGCAAATTTGCACATGAAGAAATTTTAAACGCTTTTTCAAGCGGCAGGTATAATGTGCTGATTGGTACGCAGATGGTTGCCAAAGGGCACGACATACCCAATGTTACGCTTGTCGGCGTGCTTTCGGCAGATTCCATGCTGAACATGCCGGATTTCCGTGCTTACGAAAGAGCGTTTTCGCTGCTTACACAGGCTGCGGGGCGTGCGGGGCGCGGCGATAAACCGGGGCATGTAATTTTGCAGGTGTACGATGCGGATAACCGGACTGTCCATCTTGCGGCGGCGCAGGATTACGATACCTTTGCAAAAGAAGAACTGCTGCGGCGTAAGGAACTTAATTATCCGCCTTATGCGGCGTTTTTAAAAATAACCGTATGGGATAAAAATGAAGAACGCGCTAACGGAACGGCTAAGGAAATAGCTGATTTTCTGGAGCGGCAGGCAAAAAATACGGATGCGGAAGTATTCGGCCCGTTTGCCGGTATTATTGGCAAGGTGCGCGATTTATACCGAGTTAACGTGCTGGTAAAAAGCACACAGATAAATATATTTAAAACAGCATTATGGCAGTCGCCATACCGTGACATGAAAAATGTTTATTTTGACGTTGACCCGTTTAATGTGCTGTAAAATTGCCCGTATAACATTTTTTGTGATATAATAATTATTATGAGAGCGAATTTTAGGAGGATACTGTGAGTAAATTAAAAATACTTGTTGCTGGAGACCCTGTGCTGCGTCAGAAAGCACAGGAAGTTGAACGCATGGATAAAAAAACTCTGCGTCTTTTGGACGATATGGCAGAAACCATGTATGCCGCTAACGGTGTCGGGCTTGCGGCGCCGCAGATTGGCGTTTTAAAACGCATTGTTGTTATTGATGTCGGCGAAGGGCTGATTGAGCTTATCAACCCTGTTATTACTTACCGTGAAGGTTCTGCCGTTGGCCCGGAAGGCTGCCTTTCCGTACCTGATTACGAAGGTGAAGTAGAACGCGCGGAAATTGTGCATTGCGAATATTATGACCGTAAAGGGCGTAAAATGCTTATTAAGGCAGACGGGCTTCTGGCAGTTTGCATTCAGCACGAACTTGACCATTTGGACGGCGTGCTGTTTATTGACAAGGCTAAAGTGCTGATGCCGAAGGATTTTGACGGGGAGCAGTAATGATGCGTATTTTATTTATGGGAACCCCTGATTTTGCCGTTGCCAGTTTAAAGGCGCTGGCAGAGCAGGGCACAGATGAAATAGTTGGTGTATTTACACAGCCTGACAGACCCAAAGGACGCGGGCAGAAGATGCTTATGACGCCGGTAAAAGAATATGCGCTTGAACGTGGTTATGAAGTTTACCAGCCTCAGCGCGTAAAAACGCCGGAAGTTATTGAACTTTTACGCGGCCTTGCGCCTGATTTAATTGTAGTAGCTGCCTTTGGCCAGTTTTTGCCGAAAGAAATTCTGGAAATGCCGAAGTACGGCTGCATAAACGTGCATGCTTCGCTTTTGCCTAAATACCGCGGGGCTGCACCGATACATTATGTAATTTTAAACGGCGAAACCAAAAGCGGCGTAACAATTATGCAGATGGATATCGGCATGGATACCGGCGATATGCTTGCAAAAGCGGAAGTTGAGATTACGCCGGAAATGACCATGGGCGAACTGCATGACAGTTTAAAGGAAATTGGCGGCAAACTGCTGCTTGAAACAGTTGAAAAAATAAAACGCGGCGAAATTACGCCCGTTAAGCAAAATGATGCTGAAGCAACTTACGCACATTTGCTTACGCGCGATATGGAAGCCATTGACTGGAACCTGCCTGCGGCGGAGATTCATAATAAAATACGTGCCTTTAACCCTGCACCGGGTGCGTTTACAAATTTGCCCGGCGGCAAAAAACTTAAAATATGGCGTGCGGAAGTTGCCAGTGGCAGCGGCAGCAAAGCGGGGGAAGTTACCGAAGTTTTAAAGAACGGCTTTAAAGTTGCCTGCGGCAGCGGCGTTCTTCTTGTTACCGAAGTACAGCCGGAATCGAAAAAACGTATGCCTGCTGCGGTGTTCTGCAATGGCCGCGGCATTAATAAAGGTGATATTTTAGGTTGAGGTAAGTAAAGCAATGGAAAGTGTTTTGAAACCGAAAAAACGCATATTTGTTTCGCTGACATTGGCCAGTGCTTTTTTGGGAGCGGTTTTTATTTATTTATGCTGGCGCGTGGCCTTGCCGGGGCTTGCACAAATAAGTTACACACTGCCGGTGCTTTTTGGCAGCGTTGGTATTGTGGTTGTAATAGCACTTTTGGCAGCTGTCAGTGCTATTGTGCTTGCAATTTTAGGCTTTCCAATCATCAAAACATTTTATTTTTGGGCGTGGAAAGCTGTTAATATGCTGTTTCCCTTTGCTGTCTGGCTGGGGCGCATTTTTAACATACCGCGCCAGAGAATAGAACAGTCTTTTATTGAAGTGAGCAATCATCTGGTACGCCAGCATAAAATAAAAGTGCCGGCATCAAGAATTATGATTTTAACGCCGCACTGCATTCAGCTTGATACCTGCGCCCATAAAATTACGCGCAATATCGAAAACTGCCGTCAGTGCGGACGCTGCTGTGTCGGCGGAATGCTTGGGCTGGCACATAAATACGGAATTCACATGGGCGTGGCAACAGGCGGCACTTTGGCAAGGCAGATGGTAAAAGAAATACGCCCGAAAGCAATAATTGCCGTTGCCTGCGAGCGCGATTTAACCAGCGGCATACAGGATGTTTTTCCGCTGCCGGTTATAGGCGTTTTAAACGAAAGGCCGTTTGGCCCATGTTTTAATACACGGGTTGATATTAAGAAAGTAGAAGCAGCTATTTTAGACTTTTTAGATACAGAGGAAGCAGATGACAGAAAAAAGACAGGCAAATAAAAAAATAAAAAAAGATACTGCAAGGCAGATTGCGCTAGAAGTAATTTGTGCCGTTATTGATGGCGGCGCTTATGCCAATATTGCCCTTAACAAAACCCTGCGCACGAAAAAAACAGACGACAGGGACCGCAGGTTCATTACGGAGCTGGTCTATGGTACCATAAAAGCAAAAGGTACTTTGGACTGGCTTTTGTCGCAGTTATCGGCAAGGCCTCTGTCAAAAATTGACAAGGTAATTTTAAATATTTTGCGCATGGGGCTCTATCAGATTTTTTATCTTGATAAAGTACCGGCTTCGGCTGCATGCAATGAAAGTACGGAACTTGCCAAAGCCGCAAGCCATGCCGGTGCGGCAAAATTTGTAAATGGCATTCTGCGTTCTGCCGTGCGCGGCAGGGAAGCGGGAACTTTGCTGTTTCCCGATAAATCTGCCGATGCAGCTTTAAACCTTGCCTTAACAAAACTGCATCCGCTGTGGCTTGTTAAGCACTGGTTAAAGCAGTTTGGCGAAGAAGAAACAGAAAAATTGCTGGATTACAATAATTTGCCGCCTGTTTTAAGCCTGCGAACCAATACGCTTAAAACAACACGCAGCAATCTTTTGGAAGTTTTGCAGGCAGCAGGTTTTGAAGCAGTTCCTTCAAAATGGTGCGAGGAAGGCGTAATCTGCACCAAAACCGCAGGGCTTAATGCTTTAATGGAAAAAGCACCAGATGCTTTTTATATGCAGGATGAAAGCTCCATGCTTGTTGCACATGCAGTATGCCCGCAGCCGGGGATGACTGTGCTTGATTTGTGCGCTGCGCCTGGCGGAAAAACAACTCACCTTGCTCAGCTTATGCAAAATAAGGGCAGAATTTATGCCTGCGACATTCATCCGCATAAAATGGAGTTAATTAAAGAAAATGCCGTAAGGCTTGGCATAGATATTATAGAACCCGTACTGATGGATGCTTCTGTATTTAAACCGGAATGGGCAGACGCTGCGGATTGTGTCCTTGTGGATGCGCCTTGCAGCGGTTTTGGTGTATTAAGGCGCAGGGCAGAAGCACGCTGGCGTAAAAATAAAAAAGATTTGAAAGTATTTCCGCCGCTGCAAAAAGCCATTCTGCAAAATGCAGCACGTTACGTAAAACCGGGCGGAAGGCTTGTTTACAGTACCTGTACTTTGGAGCAGGCAGAAAATAACCTGCTTGTCAGTGAGTTTTTAAATGCCAATACGGAGTTTGAATATGCCGGGTTCAGGCATCCGCTGACCGGTGAAACAATTAATGAGCTGCAGCTTTTGCCGCAGCGTGATAATGTTGACGGCTTTTATATCTGCGTAATGCGCCGCAAGGAGCTGTGATTATGAAAAAAGAAATTTTTGGCTTAACGCCGGAAGAATTGCAGCAGGAATTTGTGGAAGCAGGTTTGAAAAAATTCCGTGCTTCGCAGGTTTACCAGTGGCTTTATAAAAAATGTGTTTTTAAATTTGAGGAGATGCACAATCTCTCCAAGGCAGATATAGCCGTTTTAAATGAAAAATTTACGGTTATGCCTGCCAATATAAACATTTTAACGCGCTGGAAGTCGTCGGACGGGCTTACGGAAAAGCTGCTGCTTGAATTGCAGGACGGCAATTCCGTGGAAACTGTTTTAATGCACCACGATTACGGTTACAGCGTTTGTGTGTCGAGCCAGGTTGGCTGTGCGATGGCCTGCGCTTTCTGTGCCAGCGGTTTAAACGGCTGCGTGCGTAATTTAACAAGTGCGGAAATTATCATGCAGGTTTATTTGTTTAACGCCATGATAGCTCCGCAGCAGGTAAGCCGCGTTGTAGTAATGGGCAGCGGCGAGCCGATGCTTAACTATGATGAGGTTACGGGTGCTTTAAAATTCCTGCACCGTGAGGATGCGGCGTTTATGAGTTACCGTAATATGACTGTTTCTACCTGCGGAATTATACCGGGTATTGAAAGGCTGGCGGAAGAAAATATACCTATTAATCTTGCTGTTTCGCTGCATGCCGTAAAAGATGATGTGCGTACTCAGCTGATGCCTGTTAATAAAGGCTTTCCGTTTCCTTCCGTCATTGCCGCTGCCGAAAAATATGCGCGCATGAGCGGCAGGCAGGTAACTTATGAATATATTTTAATAAAAGATAAAAATGACAGCCCGGAGGATGCGCAGCTCTTAAGTAATTATTTAAAATTTAAGCACGCATCGGTAAATTTAATTCCGGCTAATCCGGTACCGGAAAAAGGTTTTGAACGCCCTCCGGCAAAACGTATTGAAGGATTTTTAAGAATTTTACAGAAAAATAAAATTAATGCCACCATCCGCAAGGAGATGGGCAAAGATATTAATGCAGCCTGCGGACAGCTGCGGGCGAAGTTTAACGATAACAAGTGATTTATTCAGGGGGCGCTGTATGATAGCGGTCAGTAAAACAAATACCGGCCTTGTGCGTACTGCTAATGAGGATGCCTTATTAACGGACGGACCGGAACTGTTTGCCATCGCTGATGGCATGGGCGGTTATGCCGGCGGTGAAATTGCCAGCGTGGAAACAATTAAAGTTTTAAAAGAAGAAAAAAAGAATTTTGCCGGGCTTACCGGAGAAGCTCTGTGTACGGCTTTAAAAGAAGCAGCTTCCAAAGCTAACAGCCATCTGCGCAGCCTGGTATGCAAAATGCCTGATTACGAAGGCATGGGCACAACTCTGGTTGCCGTGTATCTGGCAGAAGATAAAAAGGCCTATGCTTTAAATATTGGCGACAGCCGCCTGTATTTATGGCGCAATAGCCTGCTTAAGCAGATAACTCAGGACCATTCTTATGTGGCTGAACTTTTAAGCAAGGGCGATATAACAACTGATGAAGCACGCCGCCACCCGCAGCGCAATGTAATTTTAAGGGCAGTCGGTGCTGATGAAGGGCTTGATTCAGACGTTTTCAGCTTTGAAACAGAGCCGGGCGACAGGCTGCTTTTGTGCAGCGACGGGCTTTCAGACATGGCTGCCGATGATGAAATTGCCGCCGTTTTGAAGGAAGAAAATACGGAAAAAGCGGCGGATGCTTTAATTGAACTTGCGCTTAATAATGGCGGGCGCGATAATGTTTCGGTTATTTTAATAGACTTTTGTGCGGAGGAGATATAAATGAACAACGGAACAATTTTAAAACAACGTTATAAAATCCTGCGTCACATTGGTTCAGGCGGAATGGCCGAAGTTTATCTGGCTGAAGATTTGTTGCTTAACAGGCAGGTAGCCATAAAAATACTGCGCGACCAGTTCAATGACGACAAAACGCTTCTTAACCAGTTTAAGCATGAGGCACAGTCGGCTGCACGGCTTTCCAGCCCTTCTATCATAAATATTTTTGATGTTTGTGAAGAAGAAGGCAAGTCTTTTATAGTTATGGAATATGTGGAAGGCAAAACCTTAAAAGACCTGCTTGAAGAAAAAGGAAGGCTTTCGCCTTATAAGGCTGTTTGTATTGCCGAAGATATTGCAGCGGGTTTAAGCCATGCGCACAGGCGCAATATTATTCACTGCGATATTAAGCCGCACAATATTTTAATAACAGAAAACATGCACCCCAAAATTGCTGATTTTGGCATTGCCAGAATGATAAGCAATATGACGATGGTGTATACCAATTCGGTAATTGGCTCGGTGCATTATTTATCTCCGGAGCAGGCAAGCGGAAAGCCTGTAACTGCCCAGAGCGATATTTATTCCTTGGGTATTGTGCTTTATGAAATGCTTACGGGGCATGTGCCGTTTGACGGCAATACGGCAGTTGCCGTAGCCATGATGCATGTTGAAAAAACGCCGCCGCCGCTCAGCACTTACGTTGACGGGCTGCCGGTATGTTTGCAGCATGTTATAGATAAAGCGCTTGCCAAAGATTTAACCAAGCGTTACGCCAGCGCGGAAGAAATGCGCCAGGACTTAAATTCCATTAAAAATAAAATGGAGAAAAACGGTGAAGCGGAGGATTACACCGAAGCAGACAGCTTTGTTGACGAAGTTAAAGAAAAATCTGCACTGGTGACGGATGAAACGGAAGTTCCGGAAGAAACCATTGTAATGACAGTTCCGGCCGCTCCTGCAAAACCGAAAGCTAAAAAAAGCTGGCTGCAAAAAATGAAAGAAACCCAGCTTACACGGCATCAGCAAATTATGCTTGCGGCTGTGGTAGTGGTTTTATCGGCAGTATTTCTGCTTATAGGCAACGTGTTTAGCCGTGAAACTGTAAAAGTGCCGGATGTAACCGGTAAAACCGTTGTTGAAGCGCAGCAGATACTGGAAAATGCAGGGTTCAGTATAACTCTGAAGGAAGCCTACGACGATAAAGTAACTCCGGGGCTTGTGCTTGATCAGGACCCTGCCGGGAATGAAATGCGCAAGGAAGGCAGTGCCGTTTATTTAACTGTAAGCAAAGGCATTGAAATGGTGGAAGTGCCAAACCTTGCAGGTAAAAATCTTGCCGACGCACGCAAGATGATAGAACGCAAAGAACTGGCGCTTGGCAAAGTAGAAACCGTTTTCCGCGAAGACGGCAGCGGGCTTGTTATTGAACAAACCCCTAAAGCTAACGAAAAAATACGCCATGGCGAAAAAGTAAATCTTGTAATTTCCGAAAAACCGAAAGAAGTTACCATTCCTTCCGTAGTTGGCAAAGCATCAGGCGAAGCCATGACGGCACTTGAAAAACTCGGTTTTAAAAACATTACCGCACAAAGCGTGGGCAGCAAAAAAGTTGCCGGTACTGTTTTGAGCATTACGCCTAAAGAAGGCAGCAAAGTTTTGAACAGCACTGATGTTGTGCTGCGCGTTTCTGACGGCGTAGGTACGGCATCTCAGAATAAATATGCCGAATTTGTAGTGCCTGACGGAGCGAAAAAACAAAAAGTAAAAATTGTTGTGGTTGACGATGATGGCGAAAAAGTAGTTTACGAAGGCACCAAGCGTGAAGGCGTGCGCATACGCCAGAAAGTTGAAGTAAGCGGCAGCGCCGTGGCCAGATTCTACTGTGACAATAAACTTATAGAGGAGAAACAGCTTTGACAGCAGGCCGCATTATAAAAAATTTTAACGGGTATTATTATGTGGAAACACCTGACAAAGAAATTGTTACCTGCAAAATAAAGGGTAAAATGAAGCAGGTGCGTTTTTCTGCCGTTACAGGGGATATGGTTGAGTTTGAGAAAAATCCTGACGGCGAAAGTATGATTAAAACTATTTTGCCGCGCCGCAATTTTATGGAGCGGCCGGCAATGGCTAACCTTGACTGCATTGTAATTGCTTTTGCCTGCGCAGACCCGGATTTCAGCTACTTGCTGGCAGATAAAATGCTGGCGTTTGCCGAGCGAGCCGGTATTGAAGCCGTTTTATGCCTTAATAAAACAGACCTTGTAAGCGAAGCGCAGCTTGAAGAAATTGCCGGAGTTTACCGTAAGGCAGGCTATACTGTTTTTACTGTATCAACTTTTAACGGAACAGGGCTTGAAGCGCTGAAAGAATATTTAAACGGTAAAATCAGCGCATTTGCCGGGCCTTCCGGTGTCGGTAAATCATCCATGCTTAATGCCCTGCAGCCCGGCATAGCATTGCAGACAGGCAAGGTAAGTGAAAAAATCGGGCGCGGGCGGCATACAACACGTTATGCCCAGCTTTTGCCTTTTAACGGCGGCTATCTTGCCGATACACCAGGTTTTGGCAATTTGCTGGCCGAAAATATCGACGCGCGCGAGCTTTATAAGTATTTCCGTGAATTTAAGCATTTTGAGCACGGCTGCAAATTTGTTCCGTGCACGCATACGCATGAGCCGGTCTGCGGCGTAAAAAATGCGGTAGAAGAAGGTAAAATTGCCGCAAGCCGTTATGAATCTTATCTTGCAATTTTAGACGAAATAAAATTACTGAAAGAAAAGAGTGGTAAAAGATGATTAAAATAGCACCATCTATCTTATCTGCTGATTTTGCCTTTTTGGCGGACGAAATTAAAAAAATCGAAAAAGCCGGTGCAGATTGGGTTCATATCGACGTTATGGACGGCAACTTTGTGCCTAACCTTACTTTTGGCGCTCCCGTTGTAACCAAAATACGTAAAGTAACGGATATGTTTTTTGACTGCCACCTAATGGTAGAACACCCTGAAACATATATTGATGATTTTGCCAAAGCAGGTGCGGATATGATTGTTGTTCATGCAGAAGCAACCAAGCATTTGCACCGCTGCCTGCAATATATTAAAAGCAAGGGCGTAAAGGCCGGTGTGGCACTTAACCCTGCAACACCGCTTTGCATGGTGCAGAAAGTTTTAGGCGATGCCGATATGGTGCTTTTAATGACGGTAAACCCCGGCTTTGGCGGGCAGAAATTTATAGAAAGCGTTGTGCCGAAAATTACAGCGCTGCGTAAAATGATTGACGAAAAAGGCCTGGCCTGCGATATACAGGTTGACGGCGGCATTAATGCCGAAACCAGCAAAATTGTGCGCAAAGCCGGTGCCAATATTTTGGTTGCGGGTAGCTACGTTTACGGTGCGGAAGATACTGCCGCAGCAATTGCAAGCTTGAAAGCATAAAATGTTTTAAATTCAGATATATTCATATTAGAGGAGGAATAAAGAATGCTCGAAGCAGGAATGAAAGCGCCTGATTTTACTTTGGAAGATAAAGACGGCAATTTGGTATCGCTGCACGACTTTGCAGGCAAAAAAGTAGTTGTATATTTTTACCCGAAAGATTCTACGCCGGGCTGTACTCGCCAGGCCTGCGCTTTCCGCAATAATTACGGCGAATATAAAAATCTTGGTGTGGAAGTTATCGGCATCAGCAAAGACAGCGTAAAATCGCACAGCAATTTTGCAGCTAAACAGGAACTGCCTTTTATTTTGTTAAGCGACCCGGAGCGTAAAGCCATTGAGGCTTTCGGCGTATGGCAGGAAAAGAAAATGTACGGCAAAGTAAGCATGGGTGTTGTACGCAGTACTTTTGTAATTGATGAAAACGGTGTTGTTGAAAAAGTTTATCCGAAAGCAAAGCCCGATACCAATGCCGAAGAAATTCTGGCATATTTAAAAGGCTGATTTGTTAATTTTAATGTTTAAAATGATACAAATAACTTGTCTTTAAAGACATATAGTGGTATAATATATTAAGAAAAATTATGACTTCTTTTGAGAGAGTGGGTATTTTACCCGCTCTTTCCTCTTATTAGGGTTAAGAAAAAGCGGAGGTGAATTATGCAGAGTGCAGAGATTGAAAAACTGGTAAGCGGCATGGCCGAAGAAATTTTGCAGGGAACAGATATTTCGCTGGTTGATGTTGAATATGTGCGTGAAAAAGATTGGTATCTGCGTATTTACATTGATAAACCGGGCGGCATCGAGATTGATGACTGCCAGATGGTAAGTGAAAAGCTGACGGAAATTTTGGACGCACGTGACCCTATCAGGGATAAATATTATCTGGAAGTTTCTTCACCGGGTATTGACCGTCCGCTTAAAAAAGACAAGGATTTTGAAAGTTTCTACGGCAAAAAAGTGGATATTAAATTTTTTGCGCCTTGGGAAAAGAACAAAGAAATAGTTGCAGTTCTGACAGCGCATGATGAAAATACCATCAGCGCCAAACCTGTTCTTAAAGGACGCGAAAGCAAGAATCCGGTTGTATTTGAAAGAAAAACGATTGCCATGATCAGGCCGCACATAGATTTTTAAGGTTTAGGGGGAGTAAGAAAAGTGAACGCAGATTTTATTATGGCCGTGCAGGAATTAGGCAAGGAAAAAGGTATTGAACCTTCTATTTTGTTTGAAGCTGTTGAAGAAGCATTGGTAACTGCTTATAAAAAGAATTTTGGCAGCAATCAGAATGTACGTGTTGATTTAAACAGAACCAGCGGTGAGCTGCATGTATATGCACAAAAGCATGTAGTTGAAACCGCTGAAGACAGTGCTAATGAAATTACTCTGGAAGATGCACGTAAAATTGACCCGCGCTATGAACTTGACGATATTGTGGAAATCGAAGTAACGCCGAAAAACTTTGGCCGCATTGCCGCACAGAACGCAAAACAGGTTGTTGTTCAGCGTATCCGCGAAGCAGAGCGCGGCATGGTGTTTGAAAAATATTATAACCGCGAAAACGACATTGTTACCGGCGTTATTCAGCGTATGGAAAACAGAAATGTTTACATTGATTTGGGCAAAGCAGAAGCTGTTTTAACGGTTGGCGAGCAGATTCCCGGTGAAATTTACGAATACCATGACAGAATGAAAACCTATATTTTAGAGGTACGCAAAACAAGCAAGGGCCCGCAGATTATGGTTTCCAGAACCCATCCCGGCCTTTTGAAACGTTTGTTTGAACTGGAAGTACCGGAAATTCATGACGGTTTGGTGGAAATTAAATCTGTTGCACGTGAACCGGGCATGCGCTCCAAAATTGCAGTTTACACCAAAGACGAAAACATCGACCCGGTAGGCGCCTGCGTAGGCCAGAAAGGCATGCGCGTACAGGCTATTGTAAACGAGCTGCGCGGCGAAAAAATTGATATTGTAAAATACAGCGATGACCCCGCTCAGTATGTTGCCAACGCATTATCTCCTGCCAAGGTTGTAAGCACCGAGATTTTGGAAAGTGAAAAAATCTGCCGTGTAGTTGTGCCCGATTATCAGCTTTCTCTTGCCATTGGCAAAGAAGGGCAGAATGCACGCCTGGCAGCAAAACTTACCGGCTGGAAAATTGATATAAAGAGCGAAACCCAGAGCAAGGAAGAGCCTTTTGAAAGCGCCGGGGGTGAAGCTGATGAAACAGCAGAAGATTAAAAAAGTGCCGCAGCGCAAATGTGTCGGCTGTGGTGAAATGAAAGATAAAAAGTCACTGCTGCGCATTGTACGTTCTCCGGAGGGTGAAATATCGCTTGATTTAACAGGCAAAAAATCCGGGCGCGGAGCTTATGTCTGCCGCAGCCGGGAATGCATAAAAAAAGCCGTTAAGGAAAAACGCCTGGAACGTGCTTTGGAAAAACCCGTAACGGAAGAAGTTTATGCAAAACTGCTGGAGGATTTGCCCGATGGACAATAGACAGGTAGCTTTTGCATTGGGGCTGGCGCAAAAGGCAGGTAAAGTTGCAGCGGGGGATTTTGCGGTACGCAGCGCTTTAAACGGCGGCAAGGCAAAACTGATGCTGATTGCTTCTGATGCGGCGGAAACATCACGCAGGGAACTGGAATACCTTGCAAAGTCGGCCGGTGTTAATATTATTACAGGGCCTTCGCGTGCGGAAATAGGTTCGGCTATAGGTAAATCCCCGCGTACGGCCGTTGTAATTACGGATAATAATTTTGCAGTAATGATACAAAAAAAGTGCCACGATTAAGTTTGGAGGTGGATGAATGGGTAAGCATAGAATATATGAAATAGCTAAAGAATTGGGAAAAAGCAACCAGGAAGTAATTGATGTACTGGCAAAAAATAACATTCAGGTTAAAAGTTTAAGTACGGTGGATGATGCTGCCAAAGAAATGGTAGTGCGCGCATTTGCCAAAAAGCCGGTTCAGCCGGAGAAAAAGCCTGCGCCTCAGCAGCAAAAAGCACAGAACAATGTTCCGAAGGCAGTGCCGGCAAAAAATGACGCTAATAAAGCCAGTGCCCAGAAACAGGTTAAAGTACAGGTGCAGAATCAGTCTAAACCGGTTGAAAAGAATAAACCCCAGCAGGATAACAGGCTGAAGAACGCCGGTAATAAACCTGCTCCTGCGCATAACGAACAGCGCAATCAAAATCAGGTTAAAAACAATAATAACCAGAATAACCAAAACCATAAAAAGAACAATCAGCCGATGCAGCAGCATGGCAAGGGTAATTTGCAGCAGGGCCAGCAGGGCAAAAACAATAAGCAGAACCGTCCTCAGCGCCCGCAGGGAGGTATTTTTATCGGACCGAAAGGACAGCAGTCCGGGCAGGGTTCCCAGCAGAACCGTAATGCCGCAGGACAGCAGCAAAGCCGTTTTGAAAACCAGAACCGCGGCAGCCAGCAGGGCGGCAAACAGCAGTTTAACAAAAAACGCAGTGAAAAAACGCAGATTAAAGGCCAGTATGCAAGCCGTGACAGCCGCAATATGCACAGCCGCGACCATATGATGAAAAAACGCCCGGGCAGCAGCAAACCGCAGCAGCCGGCAGTACAGGCACCGGTTGTAAGGCCGTCCCGCGTTGAAGTTGGCGAAAGCATTAACGTTAAAGACTTTGCAAATCTCATTAAACGCGAAGTTAATGAAGTTATCAAAGCCTTGTTTATGCTTGGCGTAATGGTTACCATTAATCAGGATATTGATTTTGAAACAGCAGAGCTTGTAGGCACGGAATTTGATGTAGAAGTAGTTCCGCTGCCGCCGGAAGAAGACCCGACCGAAATTCCGGAAGTTGAAGATGACCCGGCAAAACGTGTTCCGCGCCCGCCTGTAATTACGGTTATGGGCCATGTTGACCACGGTAAAACCTCATTGCTTGACGCTATCCGCAAATCCAATGTAACAAGCCGCGAAGCCGGCGGTATTACCCAGCACATTGGTGCTTATCAGGTTAACTATCAGGGCAAAAAGATTGTATTCCTTGATACCCCGGGCCACGAAGCATTTACGGCAATGCGTGCCCGCGGCGCGCAGGTAACCGACGTTGCGATTTTGGTTGTAGCTGCCGACGACGGTGTTATGCCGCAGACTATCGAAGCTATTAACCATGCCAAAGCAGCCAAGGTTCCTATTATTGTAGCCATTAATAAAATGGACCGCCCGGGAGCTAACCCCGACCATGTTAAACAGCAGCTTGCAGAACATGAACTCATTCCGGAAGACTGGGGCGGCGATACCATTATGGTTCCGGTTTCCGCACATCAGAAAACCGGTATTCCGGAACTTCTGGAAATGATTCTTCTCGTTGCGGAAATGCAGGAATTAAAAGCAAACCCGAACCTTCCTGCACACGGTACCATTATCGAAGCGCAGCTTGATAAAGGACGCGGCCCTGTGGCAACCGTTTTGGTTCAGCGCGGTACTTTAAGCATCGGCGATACGATTATTGCAGGCACCGCTTACGGCAAAGTACGTGCAATGATTAACGACCGCGGCGAAAAAGTTAAAAAAGCGCTGCCTTCAACACCGGTTGAAGTGCTTGGCCTGAACGAAGTGCCGATGGCTGGCGATATTTTGGACAGCACTGACGAAAAAACCGCCAGAAGCGTTGCCGAAAAACGCCTTGCAAAACGCCGCAGCGAAGAAATGCAGCAAAACGCCAAAGTATCACTGGATGATATTTTCCAGCGTATTCAGGAAGGCGAGCTGAAGGAACTGAATATTGTTGTTAAAGCTGACGTTCAGGGCACGATTGAAGCTTTGAAATCGTCGCTTTCCAATATCAAAAACGATGAAGTAAAAGTAGTAGTAGTTCATTCCGGCGTTGGTTCCATTACCGAATCAGACGTAATGCTGGCATCTGCCGCCAATGCGCTTATCATTGGCTTTAATGTCCGCCCGGATGCGAATGCCCGCAAGGCTGCCGAAACCGAAAAGGTTGATGTACGCACTTACAGGGTAATTTATGATGCGATTAACGATGTTGAAGCAGCTATTAAAGGCATGCTCGCGCCGAAATTTAAAGAAGTTATTCAGGGGCGCGTGGAAGTACGCCAGCTGATTACAATTTCCAAACTGCTTATTGCAGGCTGCTATGTACTGGAAGGCAAAGTTACCAATTCTTCCAAAGTACGCGTAGTACGCGATGGTATTGTAGTTCATGAAGGCGAAATTGACTCCCTGCGCAGATTTAAAGATGACGTTAAAGAAGTTGTGGCAGGCTTTGAATGTGGCATAACACTTGATAAATTCCGCGATATTAAAGAAGGGGATATTTTTGAAGTTTATTCCATGGAAGAAGTTGCCGTTGACTGACAGGTACTTGTTATGGCAAGATTAAGAGTTGAAAAATTACAGGAAGCAATTAAGCAGGAACTCAGCAAAATTTTGCTGCAGGATATTAAAGACCCGCGCATTAAATTTGTAACCGTAACCGGCGTTGAACTGACCGACGATATAAGCCTGGCCAAAGTTTATGTAAGCCTGTACGGAACAGAAAAAGACCAGGAAGAAGCATGGCAGGGGCTTAATAAAGCCGTGGGCTATATGCGTACGGAAATTGCCAAAAGAATCAGGCTGCGTTTTGCACCGGCACTGATTTTTGCCAAGGATACTTCCATGGAATACAGCGCGCATATTGAAGAACTGCTGAGAAAAATTAAACAAGAGGAAACCCCGCATGAGTAAAAATTGTACGCTTGAAGAAATTGCCGGGCTGCTTTTAAAAAATGAAAGTTTTGTATTGTGCCCGCATGTGAGCCCTGACGGTGATGCTTTGGGCTCAACGCTGGCGCTGAAAATGGCACTGGAAAAAGCCGGCAAGCAAGTTACAGTTATGGTAGATGATGATGTGCCCAAGGCATTTGGCTTTTTGCCGCAGCTTGACAGTTTTGTAAAACCGGATGTAGATAATCCTGTTGCTGCCGACCTTTTGGTTGTGCTTGATGCAAGTTCGCTGGACAGAATCGGCAGGGTTGCACAGGCTGTTAAGTATAATGCCATGGTTAATATTGACCACCATATTTCCAACACGCAGTATGCTGATTATTTATATCTTAATACGGAAGCCGCAGCTACCGGCGAAATTTTGTGCACACTGGTGGAAAAGCTTGATGTTACGCCGGACAAAGATTTGGCAACCTGCCTTTATACGGCAATTTATACGGACTGCGGTTCTTTCCGCTTTGCCAATACAACGCCGGCAAGCATGCGTGCGGCAGCAAAACTGCTGGAATATGGTGCACGCCCGAACGAAATTTCGGACGCTCTCGGAACGCATACCAGAGCCAACATAGAAATGCTTGGCAAGGTACTGCAAACCTTAAGCTTTTATAATGACGGTGCGGTAAGCACTATTGAAATTAACAGCGATTTATACGATAAAGAAGTTAACACCGACAATTTTATTTCGTTTGCACGTTATATTGAAGGTGTTGATGTAGCTGTATTGTTTAAAGCTGTGGAACCGTCTGTTACGCGTGTAAGCATGCGTTCACAAAAAACTGACGTGGCTGAAATAGCACTTTCCTTTGGCGGCGGCGGCCATATCAGGGCTGCCGGATGCACGGTGGAACTGCCTTTGGCAGAAGCCAGGCAAAAAGTGCTTGAAGCTATCGGTAAAGCCTTATGACGGACGGAATTATTAATGTATTAAAGCCCTGCGGCATGACAAGCCATGATGTTATCGGCTTTTTGCGCAGGGTGCTGAACACTAAAAAAATCGGGCATTCCGGCACGCTTGACCCTGATGCTGCCGGGGTGCTGCCTGTTTTTGCAGGTTCGGCTACGCGCCTTTTGGAATACTCTTCGGAGGACTGCAAAAGTTACCGTGCCGAAATTACCTTCGGTGTAAAAACCGATACCGGTGATGACAGCGGAACGGTTACAGAACGCAGCAGCCTGCCTGCATGCAGCAAAGAAGATTTTTCGGTGCTGCTGGCAGAATTTACCGGCAGGCAAAAACAGCTGCCGCCAATGTATTCGGCCTTAAAACTTAACGGGCAGCCTCTTTACAAGCTGGCACGCAAGGGCATAAGCGTTGAAAGGCAGGAGCGCGAAATTTTTATTTACCGTTTGCAGCTGCTTTCTTTTTCGCCGCAAAAAGCGTTGCTTGATGTTGAATGTTCCAAAGGTACATACATCAGAACGCTTTTGGAAGATATATGTGCAAAACTTGGCGTTTGCGGCACGATGAGTTTTTTGCTGCGTACTTCGGCAGGCGGATTTAAAATAGAAGATGCCGTTACTTTGCAGGAACTGGAAAACGGCGGTGAAAAATATTTACTGCCCGAAGAAACAGCTGTTATGCATTTGCAGGAGCTTGTTTTAACGGACAGGCAGGCCTGGCGCATTACGCAGGGCGTGGCAACCAGCATGGCAGAAGCTGCTGACGGCCTTTACAGGCTTAAAGGGCGCAGCGGAGAGTTTTTCGGTATCGGCAAAGCCTCCGGCGGAATAGTGAAAGGCGTAAAAATACTGCATCACGCAGAAAAACCACAGGAACTTATTTGAGGTTGTTCATGGAAATAATTACATCTCTGGATGCTGAATTAAAAAATAAATATCCTGCAACGGTTATTGCACTCGGCACGTTCGACGGCCTGCATCTTGGGCATACTGATGTAATAGATACGGCCAAGGATTACGCAGAACGCAGCGGGCTTAAGCTGGCAGTTTTTACCTTCAGCAACCATCCGCTGGCATTAATCCGTCCCGATTTGGTTCCGGTAAGAATTATTTCTGCGGAAGAAAAAATAAAACTTCTTGAAAGTTTTGGCGTGGATTATTTAATTAATATACCGTTTACGGAAGATTTTGCCGCCTTGTCGCCGGATGAATTCTTGGATAGGCTGGCGTGCTTTAATTACCGCTGCTTGGTAGTTGGTGAGAATTTTACTTACGGATTTTTGGGCAGCGGCAAAACGGAAACGCTGGAACGCAGCGGCAGAAAAAACGGCTTTGATGTTATTGTAAGGCCGCTGGTAAAAATGAACGGAAACGTTGTCAGCAGCACCGGCATCCGCAATCTTATACAGGCAGGGCATATAGAATATGCCAACCGTATGCTGGGGCGTGCTTATGCTATTACCGGCAAAATTGTGCATGGCGAGCAGCGCGGACGCAAACTTGGTTTTCCGACCGCCAATATTGAACTTCTGCACGGCGAAATGGCTGTGCCTGCGCCGGGCGTATATGCGGTAACGGCTTCTATCGAAGGCAGCATTTACGAAGGCATGGGCAATATAGGCAACAATCCGACTTTTAACGACGTTGAACACGCAAGGCTGGAAGTTAATTTATTTAACTGCAGCGGAGATTTATACGGAAAAACAATGTCGGTGCAGTTTCATAAATATATCCGTGCCGAAAAGAGGTTCAGCGGAGTGGATGAACTTTGTCGGCAGATTGCAGAAGACAAAAAAGCAATAAAAACTTACTTTTTAAATAAAAAACAGTTGCCTGATACATAAAACTGTGATATACTTTTAAAGTATTATTTTGAACCATTGCTTGGAGATACGCTGCTCCGGCGGTTTCTATGCACTGGCGATTACAGAAAAATGGAGGAATTACAATGTTAACACCTGAAAGAAAACAAGAAATTATTCTTGCAAATGCAAGACACGAAGGCGATACCGGTTCTCCGGAAGTACAAATCGCAGTATTGACTGAACGCATTAAATATCTCACCGAACATCTGAAAGAACACAAAAAAGACCATCATTCCCGCCGTGGCCTGCTCAAAATGGTAGGTCAGCGCCGTGGTTTATTAAATTATCTTATGGCTAAGGATATCGAGCGTTATCGTGCAATCCTTGCAAAGCTCGGCCTGCGTAAATAATTGGCAAATAAAGGCCTGCTTCATTGCGAAGCAGGCTTTTTTACCAGATACAGAAGATTTTATTGTAACGCAAGTTTTGTTATGATAAAATAAAAGGGTAATTTAGTTATAGGAGGAAGCCAAGTTGATTACAGCGTTAAGTGTATTGGACGTTATTGTCAGCATAGCATTAATTGGCTCTGTGCTTATGCAGTCCGGCAAGGGTTCCGGCCTGTCTGACGCTTTTGGCGGCGGTGGCGGTTATTTTGGTAAAGGCAATGATATGGATACAATGATGGCTAAAGCTACCATTGTTCTGGGCATTTTGTTTGCCGTTATTACACTTGTAATTGCCAAATTAAGCATGTAATTTTATTTTTATAAAATAATAAGCAAAGCTTTTGTAAAATCCTGCATCCTTTCAGATGTAGGATTTTTTTGTATATGCTATAATAGATATGTATATATCAGGAGGTTTAAACGTGGCTAAACTTGGCGCAAAACCGTTCTTTTTTAAGGGCGGCAGCGAAGGCGTGCTTTTAATACATGGTTATACCGGCGCACCGGGAGAAATACGCCTGCTGGGCGAATTTTTGCACAGCAGGGGTTATACTGTGCTTGGCGTTTTGCTGCCGGGGCATTGTGAACCGGCATCCGTTCTGGCAAAAAAGACTTTTGCCGACTGGTATGGCGAAGTTAAGCGCGGATTTATGCGTTTAAAAACCATTTGCAGCAAAGTTTATATCGCCGGGCTTTCCATGGGCGGGCTGTTAACTTTAAAAGCCGCGGCAGAACTTGCTCCTGATAAAATTGTGGTTATGGCCGCGCCCATATATGTTTTTGACAAAAGACAGATTCTGCTTCCGTTTTTGCATTTTATAATCCGTTATGTAAAAAAACATCAGCGCGAATTTGATGTTCCAGAAGAATATTGCGTACACAGCGAGGTTATGCCGACAAAGCCGCTTTTAAGCATGTTTAAATTTATAAAAAAATGTAAAACCGGTTTTTTAAAGAATATTACCGCTCCGTGCCTTGTTATGCAGAGTAAAATAGAACATACCGTGCGCTGGCAGAGTGCGCAGTTTATTTATGATAATATTGCATCAGAAAAGAAAGAATTAGTATGGTTTGAGCATTGCGGCCATATTTTAACTTTAGATAAAGAAAGGGAAGCAGTATTTAATGAAGTACTTGCTTTTTTAAAGGAAAGATAAATGTTTGAAGACAAGGAATATCCAATGTGTTTTGCCTGCGGCAAAAAGAACCCTATCGGTTTGAAAATGACTTTCAAAATGGATGAAAAAGAATGTGTGTCTTATTTTACCCCGAAGGAAGAACATCAAAGCTATAACGGCATGATGCACGGGGGGCTAATAAGCGTTTTGCTTGATGAAATTATGGGGCACTATTTGTTTTGTATGGAAGGCAAACCTGCTTACACAGCAAAAATGGAGCTGCGTTACCGCCAGCCTTTAAAAATAGGCGAGGAGGTTAAGTGCGTGGGAACGCGCGTTAAGCAGAAAGGCCGTTTGGTTGAAATGCATGGCGAAATTATAACAAAAAAAGGTGTTGTGGCGGCAGAAGCTACTGCCAAGATGATGCTGGAGGATTAAAATGAAAAAAGGAAAAGAACAGATTTTGGAGTTTATGCGGCGCAGCAGTTATGCGCCGCTGACTGCCGAAGATTTAATTGAAGAAATACCCATAACAGGCAATTTAAACAATTTTTGGCAGGATTTAAAAGAATTGCAGGAAAACGGCGAAATTATAAAGACCCGTTTCGGCACATTCGGCTTACCGGAACGTATGGGGCTTGTAGTTGGGCGTTTTCAGCTTACAAGCAAGGGCTTTGGCTTTGTTATTCCCGATAACAAAGGTGAGCGCCCTGATGTGTTTATTCCGCCGCGCCTGCTTAACGGCGCCATGAATAATGACCGCGTTATGGCACGCGTAGAAAAGGGCGGAGGCAACAAAAATAAGCCCGAAGGCGAAATTATCCGCATTATTACTCATGCAAACAATAAAATTGTCGGCACTTTTAAAGCCAGCCGCGATTATGGCTTTGTAGTGCCGGATGATAAACGCATAGGGCAGGATGTATATGTTTTAAAACGCAATTTTGGCGAAGCCAAAAACAACCAGAAGGTTGTTGTGGAGATTACGGAGTGGGCTCCGGACAGCCGCCGCAATATCGAAGGCAAAATTGTGGAAGTGCTTGGCAATACAGGCGATGTCGGCATGGAACTTTTATCGCTGATAAAGCAGTATGATTTGCCGCTGGAATTTCCGGAACAGGTTATCGCAGCCTCCAAACGCGTGCCGAAAACCATTAAAGCCGCAGAACTGGAAGGCAGACACGATTTGCGTGACAGATTAATTGTTACCATTGACGGCGACGATGCCAAAGACCTTGACGATGCCGTATATGTAGAGCCGCAGGAAAACGGCGACTTTACGCTGGGCGTTTATATTGCGGACGTAAGCTATTACGTACATGAAAATACTATTTTGGACCGCGAAGCACAGGAGCGCGGTACCAGTGTTTACCTTGTAGACAGAGTGCTGCCGATGCTGCCGGAACGCCTTTCCAACGGTATTTGCAGCCTTAACGCAGGAGAAGACAGGCTGGTTATGTGCTGCGAAATGCTGATAGATAAAAAAGGCCGCATTAAAAGCTACGATATTTTCCCCGGTGTTATTAACGTGCGTTACCGTTTAAGCTACCGCATTGTGCGTGAAATTTTGGTCAATAAAAATGCCGAATTGACGGAAAAATATAAAGACGCGCTGCCGATGCTGGAAGAAATGGAGAAACTGTGCGTTATTCTGCATAAAAAACGCGTAACGCGCGGCGCAATAGATTTTGACCTGCCGGAACAGAAAGTAATTCTGGATGAACAGGGCAGGCCTTTGGAAATAGTACAGCGCGAGCATGGGCTTGCCGAATCAATCATTGAGGAGTTTATGCTGGCGGCTAACGAAACGGTTGCGCGCCATATGGCCCTGCAAAAATGGCCTTTTGTTTACCGCGTGCATGATAAGCCCAATGAAGAAAAAATGCGCGATTTATCGCTTTTATTAAGCCGTTTTAATGTAAAAATGCCGGTAGCTACAGATATTAAGCCGCTGGCGCTTCAAAAAGCATTAATCGCCATGGAAGGCCGCCCGGAAGAACGCATGGTTTCCACGGTTGCCCTGCGCTCTTTAAAACAGGCCGTATACCAAACGGATAATATCGGGCATTTTGGCCTTGCTGCGGAGTATTACACGCATTTTACATCGCCGATACGCCGCTATCCGGATTTGATTGTACACCGCTTGCTGCATAAATGGCTGGTTGACCCGTACATGAAAGAAAAAACGAAGGACGAATATATTAACAAGCTCGACCATATTGCCGAACATTCATCAATACGCGAGCGCACTGCTGCCGAAGCTGAACGAGCAACCGTCGATTTGAAAAAGGCCGAATACATGGCAGGGCATATCGGCGAAGAATATGACGGCATAATATCCGGCGTTACTGCCTTTGGCATGTTTGTTGAGCTGGAAAACGGCGTGGAAGGCCTTGTGCATATTTCCAGCCTGCTGGATGATTATTACGAATTTATTGAAGAAAATTATGCATTGATGGGTACGCATACGCGCAAATGCTACCGCTTGGGCGACCCTGTGCGTATTGAGGTTTTTCAGGTTAATATTGCCGAACGCAATATAGATTTTATACTTGCCGGCGAAGATGAAAGCGTGCGCGAACGCATTAAAATGCAGCTTGCCGAACAGCGTAAATCCGTAAGTTACCGCAGCGATGTGCCTGATAAAAAAGGCAAAAAGAAAAAGGGCGGCAAGGATAAATTTGCCAAACGCGGCAAGGGCGGCATTGGCGGCAATAAATATTTAAAAGACAGTAAGAACAAGCACGGCAAAAGAAAGAAAAAACAGAGGAATAAATAGTGGAAAAGAAAATAAAAATTGTTGCAGAAAACAGAAAAGCGCGCCATGATTTTACTATTCACGAAACTTACGAGGCAGGCATTGCCTTGACGGGTACGGAAGTAAAATCGCTGCGCGCGGGCAAAGCAAACATGAAGGACAGCTATGCCCAGATAACCAAAAACGCGGAAGTAATTGTCTGCAATTTGCACATCAGCCCCTATGACCAGGGCAACCGGTTTAACCACGAGCCGCTGCGCGACCGTAAACTTTTGCTGCATAAGTCAGAAATCCGCCGCCTTATCGGCAAAGTAAAAGAAAAAGGCTATACGCTGGTGCCTTTAAAAATGTATTTTTCGCATGGGCTGATTAAAATAGAAATTGCCCTTGCCACCGGTAAAAAACTGTATGACAAGCGCCAGGATATGGCAAAGCGCGACGCCAAACGCGAAGTGGAACGCGCTTTGAAGGAGCGGAACAGGTAGCAGTAAAATTTAAATAAAGGAGCTGGTTGATTATGAAAAAATTTTTAATGTTAGTATTTGCTGCTGTGCTTGCAGTATCTGCCGTATGCTTTGCTGAAGCGCCCAAGGCAGCTGAAGGCACTCAAACGGTGCAAACGCAAGCTGCCGCAGCTTATAAAACGCTTACGCCGCAGCAGGCAAAGCAGCGCATGGAACAGAATGATAAAATTGTTGTTCTGGATGTGCGCACGCAGGAAGAATTTGCAGCAGGGCATATTCCGGGTGCAGTTTTACTGCCGGTTGATTTAATTGAAGCTAAATCCGAAGAAGTTGCCAAGGTTCTTCCGGATAAAGATGCCGAAATTTTGGTTTACTGCCGCAGCGGCAAACGCGCACACCGTGCATCGCAGGCATTGGCAGACATGGGCTATACAAATATTGAACATATCGGCGGTATTATGGACTGGCCGTATGAAATAGTAAAATAGTATAAAATGAATAAATATGAACCTTTAAAATTGTATTTTTCTTCGTTGAAATTATCTACAATTAGATTAACGTTTAAAGATTTAGAAAAAATATTAGGATGTAAATTGCCGCCAAGCGCTTATAAATATAGTGCTTGGTGGCAACCAAATGGTCATTCACATACATATTCGTGGTGTGATTGTAATTTTAAAGTCGATTCTGTTGATTTAGTAAATCAGATAGTTTTTTACAAAAAAGAAAGTTTAAAAATAAATAATAAAAGAAAGGATAAACAAAATTTAAAAAAACATTTAATTACAGAGCCGTCTGTTAATAATAAATCTGTAAAAGTGGAAACTAATAAGTATATAAAAATTGATAATTATAAATTTATTTTTTTACAAAAACTTATACCAGAGCAGCAGAACAATAAAATTATAGAATATCAACCTCAAAATAAATATAGAAATTTAAAAAAATTGCAATTAAATAAAAATGGTGATGGAAATTTTTGCAAATTTTCTATTGTTGCTCCAAATATTTCTGGAGTATACTTGTGGGTTGTAGATAGTGAAATAATTTATATTGGAGAAACTGAAAATTTGCAAAAGCGTTTTAATAACGGATATGGAAGAATTTCGCCAAGAAATTGCTATAATGGTGGACAAAGTACAAATTGTAAAATGAACAAAATTGTTTTAAATTGTTATAAAGAAGGCAAAAGTATTGATTTATATTTTTGTGAAACCGCAAATCATAAAGAAGTTGAAAAAATTTTATTGAGCAAAATAAAAACTAGATATAATATAATAAATAACTAAAGAGAAGTAGTTAAAAAAATATATAAAATAAATTCTACTATTATAATTAGAGAAGCTTATTTTTATGGCGCATACAGAGAGTAAATGATATAATTATAATAAAAATGCATAATTGGATGGTGAATTTTGATGGAACAAGAAAAATATGACCCTGTTGCAGACCAATTAATTGAGAGTTTAAAAAGAGAATTAAATGCAAAATTACAGAAGTTGGAAGAAATTTTTGAAGCAGATGTTATATTTTTTTATGGACAAATTCAAAATGGCATGGATTATGGATATAGGGCATTTATTGAACATTTAAGGCAAGATGAAAAGAAAAATAATAAATTAGTAATTTTAATAAATACACCGGGTGGAAGTGTAGAAACTGTAGAAAAATTTGTTAACATAAATAAACATTTTTATGAAGAAGTTTATTTTGTAGTACCTGATATTGCAATGTCAGCCGGAACTGTATTTTGTTTATCTGGCGATAAAATTTTTATGGATTATTCTTCTTCTCTTGGACCGATAGACCCACAAGTATTTAATGGAAAGCAGTTTGTACCTGCATTGGGATATTTAGATAAAGTAAATGAATTTGTTGTTAAATCGCAAAATAATAGCTTAAGTCAAGCGGAACTGATGTTGCTCCAGCAAAATGATCTTGCATTTTTAAGGCTTTGCGAGCAACATAGGGACTTAACGATAACGCTTATTAAGGAATGGCTCGTAAAATACAAATTTAAAAATTGGACTGTTCATTCAAGTAACGGTGCTACTGTAACAGAAAATGAAAAAATTACCAGAGCGCAGCAAATAGCCCAAAAACTTGGTGATAATACTGTTTGGCATTCGCATGGACGTTGTATAGATATTAGAAAACTGAATGAGATGGGATTAAAAATTGACGATTATTCAGATAATAAAGAAATGAAAGAGGCAATACGTACTTATAATAATTTGGTTTTATCGTATATTTGGAAAATGAACTTACCGACATTTTTCCATTCAAGAAATTATGTTTAAAAAGGATGATGATATTATGGATGAAAGGATTGTAGAACTTTTAAACAAAAAAATAGAAGTAAAAAACGGCAACCATGATTTAACTGTTAATTTAAATGCAGCAATTAAAGATTTTGAGAAAAAAGGAGTATTAAAGAAAGTACAATATCCTGACGTGAAATCATCGGTTTATCCAGTTATTGGAACTATAAAATAAATAAAAGCCTGCTTATGCAGGCTTTTATTTATTTTACTACAACATCTTTCAAGTGCATGAAGTTATCTAAAATAGTTCTTGGTATTCTGCATTTGACTAATGTATATCTGTAAGAGTGGTGGAGATGAGGGGAGTCGAACCCCTGTCCGAAAATATTGCAATATGACTTTCTCCGAGCGCAGGCGTCATTTTATTATTCGCTTCCGTGCCGCCTGACGGCGGGCTGCCCGGTTGCTATCCCAAAAGGTTTCCCTTAAAGGCTCAGGGAAAAGCCATTAAAGTATCCTGCTGTTGGCGTCCAGAGCATTTCCGCAGGAAAGAAACGCAAGGACGTAGCATTAAGCTGCTAAAGCGTAATCGTTTTTAGCGTTTATTTTTAAACGTCCGCCGTTTAACGTGCTGACGGAAACACGGCTCGCTTATCATACCACACCTATCCCCGTCGAAACCAGTACATCCCCGTGATAAGTGTAATTTATTAAAATATTATAGCATATCTGTTACAAAATGTACAACTAAAATTATAAAATAATCTTTCATTAAAACAATTTGCCCTTTGCCTTTCATTTTTATATGCAGAAGTGTATAATATAATTATATAACTACTATTAAAAAAGGAGAATGAACAATGAAGGAATACACTCTCCCGTATGGCAGCGGCTGCCAGAAGGTAATGCTGCCGGAAAAACATATATTGTACGATATTCATGGCAATAAGGCGTCCGTTGCCGGTGATATTAAAGAGGCTACGCTTAATGCGCTGCGCAGCCCGGTTGAAAGCGCTCCGCTTAAAGACGTTGTGCAAAAAGGCGATAAGGTTGCCGTTATTGTAAGCGATATTACGCGCCTTGTACGTACTGCCGATTTTCTGCCTGTTGTTATTGATGAAATTAATGCAGGCGGCGTGCCTGATGAAGATATTACCATTGTTGTTGCAACAGGCACGCACCGTGCCCATACGCCGGAAGAAGATGTGCTGGTTTGCGGGCAGGAAATTGTAAACCGCATTAAAATTCATCAGCATGACTGCCGCAATAACGCAGAACTGGTTGACCTTGGCGTTACCAGCCGCGGCACACCAATTTTAATTGATAAAACAGTGGCAGAAGCCGATAAAATTATTATTACCGGCGCCGTGTCGCTGCACCCGATGGCAGGCTTTGGCGGCGGGCGCAAAGCTGTTATGCCGGGCGTAAGCGGCCACGCTACCATCATGCACAACCATGCTATGGCACTGGCAGATGAAGTTGGTGCAGGCTGCAATCCGCTGTGCGAAACCGGTGTTTTGGAAAATAACCCTCTGCACGAAGATATGACGGAAGTATGTGCAAAAATTAACCCTGCGTTTTTGGTAAACATGGTATTCAGCCCGGAAGGTGACCTGCATGAAGTTGTTGCCGGGCACTGGTATAAAGCATGGGAAAAAGGCTGCCATGACCTTTTGGCAATGGCTGGCGTGCATATTAAAGAGCAGGCAGATGTCGTTATTGCTTCGGCAGGCGGCAGCCCGAAAGATATAAACCTGTACCAGAGCTGCAAAGCTCATATGAACGCTGTTTTTGCGGTAAAACCCGGCGGCTATTTAATTTTAACGCTGGATTGCCCCGACATTAAAGAACCTGCTATTTTTACAGACTGGTTTTCTAAATCAGATATTCTCAGCTTTGAAAAAGAAGTACGCGCTGATTTTTCCATTCCGGCGTTTGTAGCGTTTAAAACAAGATGCATTGTAAATTCGCTGCATACTTATCTTGTAACAAGGCCGGAAAACTTTGAATTTGTACGTGCTACCGGGCAGATTCCCGTGGCTTCGCTTGAAGAAGCGTGGAATATGGTGCAGGCTGACCTTGCTGAAAAAAATAAAAAAGACTATACAATTACCGTTATGGGGCATGCCTCGGCAACGCTCCCTATTTTGGACAAGTGAGGAAGCATGAAGGAATATAAACTGAAATACGGCAAAGGCGAGCAAAGCGTAATACTTGATGAAAGCAAAGTTTTGCAGATTATCGACGCTGCGCCGGGTGAAAAAATAACCGATTTAAAAAAGGCTGTGCTGGATGCCGTCCGCAATCCTGTCGGTTCTGCTCCGCTGCGTGAAGTTGTAAAGCAGGGAGATAAGGTAGTAATTCTGGTAAGCGACATAACACGCGCGTGGACGAGAACGAGCGAGTATCTGCCCATTGTAGTGGAAGAACTTAACAACAGCGGCATACCGGATGCGGATATTTCCGTTATTGTTGCGGCAGGAACGCACAGGGCCAATACAGACGAAGAAAAGAAATTTATTGTTGGCGAAGATTTGTACAGCCGCTTGAAAATTTATGACCATGATGCTTATGATATGGATAAAAACGTGTATCTTGGCACAACAAGGCGCGGTACGGCGGTATACCTTGATAAGCGCGCCGTTGAAGCAGACAAGGTAATTTTAACAGGCGGCATTACACCGCATTTGTTTGCCGGTTTCGGCGGTGGGCGCAAAAGCGTGCTGCCTGGTATTGCAGCTGCCGAAACAATTAACCATAACCATGTTATGGCATTAAGCGATACGATTGGCGGCGGCATAAACCCTGATACCTGCCTTGCCAAAACATGGGATAACCGCGTAAGTGATGATATGTGCGATGCAACGGCGCTTTTGAATCCCTGTTTTCTGGTAAATGCCATTATGGATGCTGACGGCGATTTTTACGCTGTTGCTGCCGGCCACTGGCACGAAGCATGGTTGGAAGGCACACGTATTGTAACTAAACAGCAGGGCGTAAAAGCCAAAGCTAAGGCTGATATTGCAATCAGCAGCGGCGGCGGTTTTCCGCGTGACATGAACCTTTATCAGGGAATGAAGGCTTATGTGCCTGCGGCTATGGCGTTAAAAGAAGGCGGCGTTATTATTGCGGTGCTGGAATGTGAAGATATTGCCGAACCGCCTGTATTTTTCAACTGCTTCCATTATGACGATTTAAAACAGATGGAGCAGGATGTGCGTGACGGTTTCAGCATTCCGTTTTATGTAGCCTTTTATACCTGCTGCCTTGCAGAACGTTTTACCATAATTTTGGTAACCAAGCCGGAAAACTTTGAAAAAGCACGCAAAACGCGCGCCGTACCGGTAGCAACCTTGCAGGAAGCAATGGCAATGGCTGAAAAAATTGTCGGCAGGGAAGATTATACCGTTAATATTATTCCGCACGGCATGGCAACCATTCCGTTTTTTGATTAATGTTTGCAAATTTTTTAATATAAATGCTTTTTAGGGGAAAGGAAGATGATTATGGCATTAAAAAATTTTAAATTTGGTTTTGGTGACGGTTTTCAGGAAGTTGCACTGCCGGAAGAACATATTTTGCAGGTAATTGAAGGCAACCAGAGCGAAAAAATTACTGATGTAAAAGCAGCAGTTTTAAAAGCAATGCGCGAGCCTATTAACAGCAAGCCTTTGCAGCAGTGCGTTAACAAGGGCGAAAAAGTAGCAATTGTTGTAAGTGATATTACCCGCCTTGTGCATACCGACCAAATTCTCATTCATATTGTTAATGAACTGAATCTCGCAGGCATTCCCGATGAAGATATCAGCATCGTGGTTGCGCAGGGTACGCACCGTCCGCAAACACACGAAGAAGACGTAATTGTCTGCGGGCAGGAAGTGGTAGACCGCATTAAAATTTATCAGCACAGCAGCAAAGAATCTGTCTGCGTGCATGTAGGCGATACTCCGCGCGGCGTGCCTGTATGGATTGACAAGCATGTAACCGATGCCGATAAAGTAATTTTAACCGGCGGTATTACCGTACATCTGCTTGCGGGTTACGGTGGCGGCCGCAAAAGCATTCTTCCGGGCGTTGCCAGTGAAGAAACCATTCAGAAGCACCACTCTCTGGCACTTGCCGATGAATTTGGCGGCGGCGTGTATCCCGGCGTTTGCACTGCTAATATCGAAGGCAACCGTTTCCACGAAGAACTTTGTGCTGCCTGCGAATTTATCAACCCGTGCTTTTTGGTAAACAACGTGCTTGACAATGACGGTGATTTTGCCAAAATCGTTGGCGGCCACTGGTATGATGCATGGCTGGAAGGCACTAAAGAAGTATTAAAAATTCAGGGCGTTAAAGCCAAAGAAAAAGCAGATGTGGTAATTGCTTCTCCGGGCGGTTTCCCGAAAGACATTAACTTGTATCAGGGCAGCAAAACTTATGATACTTCCGCACTTGCACTTAAAAAAGGCGGCATTTTAATTGCTGCGCTTGAAGCACGTGAAATTAATGACCCGCCTGCATATATGGAAAGCTTCCGCTTTGATAATTTAACGGATATGGAAAAAGCCTTGCGTGAAGAATTTTCCATACCTTTCTATGTAGCTTTTGTACTGGCAAGCCTGTGCCACGAAAATACCGTTTACCTTGTAACCAAACCCGAAAACTTTGAAGCTGCAAGAAAAACAGGGCAGATTCCGGTTGCAACCATTGAAGAAGCATGGCAGCTGGCGCAGGAAAAATTAAAAGCCGAAGGCAAAACCGATTACACCATTAATGTAATGCAGCATGCGGCTAATACCGTGCCTATGATTGAAGAATAAAGCATATATCAGTTATAAAACCGTCGTACAAATATGTATGGCGGTTTTTGTTTTATAATTTTCAAAATAAAAAATTCCTAATGCAAGCCTTAAAAACTTACATTAGGAATTGACAGTTATTATAATCAGTTAAAACCGAGCATTAAACCAATATGGTAAACCGTAAAGGCTGCCAGCCAGGCAACGCATATTTCGTAAGCCATAATGGCAATAGTGGCAATGCCGGAATTCATTTCACGCTTTATTGCTGCAAGCGCTGCCACGCATGGTGGGTAGAGCAGGGCAAAGGTTAAAAAGCTGAGCGCAGTAAGCGGGGAGAAAAGGTTCTGCAATGCGCTGCCGGTAAGTTCATCGCCGCTGCCGGTAAGAACGGAAAGCGTGCTTATAACAACTTCTTTGGCCGTAATGCCGGTAATTAATGCTGTTGCCGCACGCCAGTCGCCAAAGCCAAGCGGAGCAAAAACAGGCGCTATAAAAGAACCGATTTGGGCAAGCATGCTGTTGGCGGGGTTTTCTACCATATAAAAACGCGTATCAAAACTTTGCAGCAGCCAGATAACAATGCTGGCAAGGAAGATAATGGTAAAAGCCCTGTGCAGGAAGTCTTTGGCTTTGCTCCACATATGCAGGCCTATGCTTCTTGCGGTAGGCAGGCGGTAAGCAGGCAGTTCCATTACAAACGGAACAGGCTGGCCGTTAAATACAAAGGCTTTTAAAAGCAGGCCTGACAAAATAGCAATTAAAATGCCTGTCAGGTACAGGTACATCATTACCTGTGCACGGTTTTCGGAAAAGAAAGCCGCGATAAAAACGCCGTAAACCGGAAGTTTGGCGCTGCACGACATGAAAGGCGTTAAAATAATTGTTATCTTGCGGTCACGCTCACTGGCAAGAGTGCGTGTTGCCATAATTGCCGGTACGCTGCAGCCGAAACCGATAAGCATTGGTACAAAAGATGAACCGGAAAGCCCGATTTTACGCAGCAGCATATCCATTACAAAGGCAATGCGCGCCATATAACCTGTATCTTCCAAAAGAGAAAGGAAGAAGAACAGCGTTACGATAGTTGGCAAAAACGAAAGCACGCTGCCAACGCCGGTAAATACGCCGTCGATAATAAGCGAGTGAATCGGCGCGCTGACATTGGCTGCTGTTAAACCTGCGTCAGCCGCGTCTGTTACGGCGGCAATGCCAAGCTCCAGCAAATTGCTTAATTCTGCGCCTATAACGTCAAAGGTAAGCCAGAACACCGTAAACATTGTTAAAAGGAAAATAGGTATCGCCAGGTATTTATTTGTTAAATAGCGGTCCATTTTTACAGAACGCTTCTGGGCAACGCTTTCATCGGGCTTATGCACGGTCTGGCTGCAAAGTTCTTCAATATAGGTGTAGCGCATATCCGCCAAAGCAGCTTCTTTATCCGTATCGGCTGCCGATTCAAGCTCTGTAACAAAGTGGCCTATAATATCCTGTTCGTTTTCCGTTAATTCCAGTTCTTTGGTTAACAGGTCATCGCCTTCAATGAGTTTTGTTGCCGAAAAACGCAGCGGCAAGCCTTTTTTGCGTACTTTAGGTTCAATTAAGTGGGCAATTGAATGAATTGCCACATGCGCCGGGCCGGAACAAAAATCAAGGCGCTCCGGCAGCTGATGGGTTTCAGCAGCATTTTTCGCGCGGCGGATAAGTTCATCAACACCGGCACCGGAATTGGCCGTTATTGGAATTACCGGTATGGTGAGTTTTTTCTCAAGCGTTTTAATATCAATGCTGCCGCCGCTTGCCTGCAATTCGTCCATCATATTAAGGGCAATTACCATTGGCGTATTAAGCTCTATAAGCTGCAATGATAAATACAGGCTGCGTTCAATATTGGTAGCATCAAGAACATTTACAATAACATCCGGTTTGTTGCGCAAAAGCAAATCGCGCGTAACAATTTCCTCGGAGGTATAAGGCGAAAGGGAATAAATACCGGGAAGGTCAATAACGGTAATATCCTTATCCTTCAGCAAAATACCTTCCTTTTTCTGCACCGTTACACCGGGAAAGTTGCCAACATGCTGGTTGCTGCCGGTAAGATAGTTAAAAAGCGTGCTTTTGCCGCAGTTCTGGTTTCCTACAAGTGCAAATGTAAGTTTCATGCTTCCTCCGGCTGCACGGTAATTTTTTTAGCGTCATCCAGCCTCAGGGTCAGCTCGTAGCCGCGCAGAAAAATTTCAATAGGGTCGCCTAAAGGCGCTCTTTTACGCACCATAACCCTTGTTTTGGGGGTAAGTCCCATATCTAAAAAGCGGCGGCGCAAAATGCCTTCACCGCCAACTGTAATAATCGTGGCTTTTTGCCCGATAGTCAGATTATTTAAAGTAGTAGCTTCCATATTTAATTTTCTCCTTTGATTACTTATGACTAACTGCAAATTTATTATATCACTACCAAAACTCATTAGCAATCAAATAAAAGTTTTTAAAATTTTTAAATAACTAAAGCTGATAAACGAAAAACATTATTTATTAAAAATACACGTGAATGATAAGCAGGCGCTTACTGAAAAATACTGTAAATTTAAAGGAAAAACCTCTCATACGTGAAAAAATAGTAAACTTGCTTGACAAGATTTCTTTTGGGTATATAATTGTAATTGAGAATAAGTTTTGTTAGAAGGGAGAGGCAGAATGAAACGTAATACTATTCAAAGACAGCTTGTCATTGCTGCAGTACGCTTCCTGGCGGACCATCCCACGGCTGACGAGGTTTATGAACGCATAACCATGGAATATCCCGATATCAGTAAGGGAACAGTGTACCGCAACCTTAACTCGCTTGTGGAAAGCGGGCTTTTAAACAAGGTTTCCGTACCCAGCGGCGCAGACAGGTTTGACCATATGCTTACCAAGCATTATCACATAAAATGTTCCCATTGCGGAAAATTTATGAATGTAGAGAATATGGATTACATGGAAGACCTTGACGAAAAGGTTGCCGCAGTAACCGGCTTTAAAATGCAGAGCCATGATATTGTCTTTAATGGATTGTGCCCCGATTGCCAGAAGCTTGAGGCAAAAGAAGCATAATAAGTGCAGAAGCACAAATAAAATTTATTTTATGGAGGTATGAACAATGGAATTTAAAGGAAGCAGAACCGAAGCAAATTTGCAGGCAGCATTTGCCGGTGAATCTCAGGCAAGAAACAAATATACCTATTATGCAGGCATTGCAAAAAAAGAAGGCTATAACCAGATTGCCAATATTTTTGAAGAAACCGCAGGCAACGAAAAAGAACATGCTAAAATCTGGTTTAAACTTTTAACCAGCGGCGGCGTAGCACACAGCAGCCTGCCCGATACTTTAACCAACCTTAAAGACGCAGCAGCCGGCGAAAATTATGAATGGACCGAAATGTATGCTGAATTTGCCAAAGTAGCAAAAGAAGAAGGCTTTGATTATATTGCCATGCTGTTTGAAGAAGTTGGCAAAATTGAAAAAGAACACGAAGAACGCTACAATGCACTGGTTGCCAACATTGAAAATGACCGTGTATTTAAACGCGAAGAAAAACAGGTTTGGATTTGCGGCAACTGCGGCCATATTGTAATTGCTGAAAAAGCTCCGGAAGTTTGCCCTGTTTGCGACCATCCGAAAGCATATTTTGAACTGCGCAAAGTAAACTACTAATATCTGAACGGTAAATAACCAGTCCCCGGTGGGAAAATCCTGCCGGGGATTTTTGTATTCTTTTAAAAACTTAACTTGCAAAGTGTTTTTTATAATGCTATGATGAAAATGATTTGTTTAAGGAGGAAGTTTATGCAAATAAGCCATATTACTTTTATTGTACAGGATATTGAACGTACAACTATTATGTTGCAGCAGCTGTTTAATGCTAAGGTTATATACGACAGCGGCGAAAATACTTTTTCGCTGTCGCAGGAAAGATTTTTTGATATTGATGGTTTGTGGCTGGTGATTATGCAGGGTGAATCTTTAAAGGAAACAACCTATAACCACATAGCTTTTAAAATTGACAAAAAAGAATATGATGAATATAAAAACCGCATTAAAACTCTTGGCTTAACTTTCAGGGAAGGGCGCAGCCGTATAGAGGGAGAAGGGCGTTCTTTATATTTTTATGATTATGACAATCATCTTTTTGAACTGCATACAGGTACGCTGGCAGAGCGCTTAAAAAGTTATAATGATTATAATGAACAACACGGAAGGGTTTAAATATGATTTTAATTGCTTGTGCCGATGACAATTTAGGTATGCTGTTTAATGCGCGCCGCCAAAGTATGGACAGAGTTTTGCGCAGCCGTTTGCTGGAACGCTGTAAAGGCTGCAATCTGTGGATGAACGCATACAGCCGCGGACAGTTTGATGAAACTGCTGAAGGCATAACCGTTGATGAGGATTTTATGGCAAAAGCAGGCAGTGATGATTATTGCTTTGCCGAAAACATCAGCGTTAAGCCGTATGAAAAAGAAGTGCAGAAAATTATTTTGTACAGGTGGAACCGCGTTTACCCGGCGGATTTATATTTTGACATTGATTTAAAAAACTGGCATCTTAAAGAGAGCAATGATTTTGCCGGTTCATCTCACGATAAAATTACGGAGGAAGTTTACGTAAAATGAGAAAAATATTTGCTGTAATTTGTTCTTTAATATTGGCTGTAAGCCTTGTTTTAAGCGGCTGCGGGCAAAAAGGCAGCAATACCGCCGCACCGGCAGGCAGTTCCGTTAACGCCGCCGGTATTGCTTCTGTACCTGCGTACAGCGGCAAGCCCTTTATTGCAATTAACGGCAATAAACCAAATTTTACCGAGGCTGATTTAACCGAAAAATCATTTGAAAAATACAGCCCGCTGGATAGTTTAAAACGCTGCGGCACGGCGTTTGCCAATGTATCAAAAGAAACTATGCCTAAAGAAAAGCGCGGCAGCATTGGCCAGGTTAAGCCGAGCGGCTGGCAGACGGCAAAATACGATTTTGTCGACGGTAAATATCTTTATAACCGCTGCCATTTAATCGGTTATCAGCTTACGGCTGAAAATGCAAACGAATGCAATTTAATAACCGGAACGCGCTATATGAATGTAGATGGCATGCTGCCGTTTGAAAATATGGTAGCCGACTATATTAAAGAAACAGGCAACCACGTTTTATACCGTGTAACGCCGGTGTTTAACGGCAATAACCTTGTGGCCTCAGGAGTACAGATGGAGGCAATGTCCGTAGAGGATAAGGGTGCAGGCATAAGCTTTAATGTTTTCTGTTATAATGTACAGCCGGGCGTGGAAATTAATTATGCAGACGGCAAAAGCAAACTGGCAGAAGGCCAGCAAACGGCAAAAACTGCCGGCAATAAGCCAAAAGTATGCCCAACTGCCGATGATTATGCAGTACAAAGCTATGTGTTAAATAACGGCAGCAAAAAATTCCATAAACCTGATTGCAGCGGCGCAGAAAAAATAAGCGCTAAAAATAAGGAAAACTTTAAAGGACGGCGTGCCGAATTAATCAGCAAAGGCTACAGCCCGTGCGGAATTTGCAAGCCTTAACCGGAGGTTAATTAATGGGATTAGTAGATGATTATTTATCGGCCTATAAAGTAGGCAAAAAAGAGCAGATGGCGGCGCGCATGGCGTTTTTTATTAGCGGGTTTGCGGTTGCCACATGGGCGCCAATGATACCGGCAGTTAAAGATAAACTGCAAATTGGTGCCGATGTATTAGGTATGCTGTTATTAAGCATCGGCATCAGCGCTTTTATTTTTATGCCGCTGGCAGGTATGTTAAGCCGCAGTTATGGCTGCAAAAAGGTTCTGCGTATCGCTATTGTCGTTATGGCAGCTGATTTGATAATTTTATCACTGCTTGGCAATATTTGGGGCTTTCTGATATTTCTTGCGGTTTTTGGCGCGGCAATGGGCTGCATAGACGTTAATATGAACCTTAATGCCGTTATCGTAGAAAATGCCTCTAAAAAGCGTATGATGAGCGGCATGCACGCTTTATGGAGCGTCGGCTGCTTTGCCGGTGCAGGTTTATTCAGCCTTTTGGCCAAAGCTGGGCTTGGCATAACAGTTATTGCCGCCATACACAGCCTTATAGTAATAGTGTTTACAGTAATTTACAGCCGCCACTTTTTAAACTTTAAAGGTGCTGGCAACGAAAAACCAATCGCTGTTCCCAAAGGCATAGTAGTGTTTTTCGGCGTACTGGCGTGCATAACATTTTTGGGCGAAGGTGCGGTTATGGACTGGAGCGGCGTTTTGCTTACAGAAGTAAAAAATACAGAGCTTTCGCTTGCAGGCGTAGGCTATGCTGTTTTTTCGGTAGCAATGCTGTGTATGCGCCTTTTGGGCGATAAAATTGTAGCCGTGCTTGGCGAAGAAAAAACACTGGTTTTTGGCAGTATTATCGGCGCCATTGGCTTTTTAAGCGTTATCTTTATGGAAAACTTTTATGCCATTCAGCTGGGGTTTGTACTGATGGGATTAGGGCTTGCCAACATAGTGCCCACAATTTATTCGCTGACAAAATACCAGAAAGTTATGCCCATTAACGCAGCTGTAACGGCAATAACCAGTATGGGTTATACCGGCGTAATTTTAGGGCCGGCAGTTTTAGGCTTTGTTGCACACGGTTTCGGCATAACGCAGGTATTTTACCTGCTTGCAGTTTTGCTTGCCGCCCAGGCCGTGGCCGTTAAATATTACTTTGCCAAAATGGGTTAGAACATTGTTTAAAACTTTAAAGTTTAGTATAATTAAATAAAGTATAACAGGGAGCGGCAAAGATTATGGGCTGTGTAATCATCAGACAGGCAATCAGGCAGGCGAAGCGGCGTTATAACTTAAGGCCGGCACTTTGTTATGTAATAAATATTAACAATAAAATTAACGGACGCTTTGCTGTTTACGCTTAACGCAGACAGCAGGGCGTCCTTTTGTATTTTGGCGCAGGCTGTTTGAAAGGGGAAGGCTTTATGAACGATTTACTTAAAAAGATTGTGGAGTGGAATGAAGCAAATGAATATCAAAAATGTGTTGATGCCATTGAAGCCATACCGGAAGAAGAACGCGGCTATGAACTGACCGTGCTTTTGGGCAGGGCTTACAGCAATTTGGGAGTGCTTGGCGATAATAATTCCAAAGCAAACGAGGACGGCGTGGATATATTTTGGCTGGAAAAAGCCGTAAATATTTTTGAAAGTGTGCGCCTGCAAGGGCTGGATGACTGGTATTGGAACTGCCGTATGGCTTACGCTCTGTGGATGACGGCGGGACGCGAGCTGGAAGCGCTGGCCTATGCACGCAAATGGCAGCAGTTAAAGCCCGATGACGAGGACGCGGCAAATTTAATTAAAACCATTGAAGAATATATTGAAGAAAATTACCGCGAACCGGAACTTTACAGTTTTGAAGAAATGCAGAGCGTTGGAAATCATATTGAAAAATATTTCGGTAAGTACGGCAGCGTAATGCATGAATTGGCATCGCCTGATATTCACGTGGATATTTATGTTATCCCGCCACGGGCGGAACACGAATATTATACGCTGGTAACCTGCGGCATGGGTGCGCATAAAATGGAAGTGCCTGATGAGCTGAAAAACGAACAATTGGAACGTGCCGAACTTTTAATTAACCTGCCGGCCGGTTGGCAGCTTGACGAAGAATCACTAAAGGACGAAAAGTGGTACTGGCCCATACGCTTTTTGAAATTTATGGCGCGCAGCCCTGTTAATAACGGAATGTATTATGATTGGGGCTCAACGCTTGAATTTGACGATATTACCAGCTTTGATGACAGTACAAAGCTGTGTTCGGCTGTTGTTTTAAGCCCCGGTGTTTTTGGCGAAGCAAGTTATGCCTGCACGCTGCCAAATGGTGATGCAGTAAATTTTTATCAGGCAATACCGCTTTATAAAGAAGAACTTGATTATAAAGTGGAAAACGGTATGGATAAATTATTGCAAAAATGCCCGGATGAAATTTTGGAAGTCATCAATCCCAGCCGTTTAAACGCTGTTACTGATGCAGAAATATTAAATTATGATGACCGCGAAATGGACTGTGCCGCAGAGCATTTAAAACTGATACAGGAACATAATCTTTCGGTTGATGAACTGGCAGTATACAGCCATATGGCGGCATACCTGCGCTGGTGCATAAACCATAATTTAATGGGCGACGTTTTTTTGCAGCAGCACGGTGACGTGGCTATAAATGTAAAAAGCGGCAGCCATAAAGATTTGCGTACTTTTGTGCGTGATGAACTTGGAGGCAGGCTTATGATAATTGATTACAACTATAAAGGAGTATGTTTTGCCAACTGGTACAATACCGGCAACCGCAGCATGCCCTATGCTTTTATTAAAGATTTAAAAGCATACGCAAGAGAATATTTTAAAGGGCAAATGCCCTGCACAGAAGAAGCGGCATACCTGCTTTTGCCATGGGGCGACGAATATTGCCGGGCTGTTGAAAAAATTATTGAAGGACGTTTTGCCGAATGGCAAAAACTGTGCGGAGAAGAAAATGCTGTGCAGCCGTTTATTGATGAAAGCAATTTTAAAGAACTGCTGCCAGACTGGCAGGGAGCACGGCATTGCCGCATAAGTAAACGGATTATAAAAGACGGCTGTGCGGTAGGCTTTTGCTGCCGGGAGGAACCTGACAGCGATGATACTGGCTGGGACAGCGGCTGGTACTTTGAAGCTGGCGACGAGGATGAAGTTTATGCCGGTGAAGATGCAGAGTATGGCATTTACGATTTAAATACTATCTGCAATTTGTATCCGGAGCTTTTGCCTTTGTTAAACAGTCCTTATGGTACTGCTTTTGAGCGCAATAAAAGGGGCAGGCTGGTAGAGATAAAGGACGAAGAGGAATAAAATGGATAAGGCTTTGACAGATTTTATAACCGAATACCGTGATTACATAACACTTTTTACAGGCATTGTGCTTGCTGTTGGAGCGGTAAAAAACTGGAACTGGCTGTGTAACCCGGTCGGCAAGCCGGACGCACAGCTTTTAAGCCGCAGCATGTACCGGCTTATTTTTGGCGCGCTTGGTTTAATACTTATTGTTTGCAGCTTAACGCTGATGTTTTAAAAGGAGGTCTTTTTATGGAACCTACTAAAGAATGGCTTGCTTTATATGAAAAAGTAAAAGAAAAAACTAAAAGTGCGGTAGATTTTAATAAGTATTTTGAGGAAAAAGAAATTGCCGGAATGGCTTTGGATGTTATGAATATTGGTTTATGCGATTTGCCAAGCGGCAAAGTAATAGTTGCCGACCCTTTGGTTTACCTTGATAAAAATTGTACTCCGTATTTAGTGCAGGCTCCTGCCGGAAGTTATCAAACGGAAGTTTGCGTTGTTAAACAGCATGATGGTGATTGCGCGCGTTATGCTGCTGTGCGCCTGCGTTTTAACCAAAACCGCGCTGTAAAATTTTATGAGGCGCTTATTGGCAGTGAAGATTTGGAAAACTTTGAAGAAGGAGAATATTTTGGCTTTAATGTAGATGCCGGTTTGGGATGTATCTGCGATGCCGGAATAAATAAAATTATTGCCGAATGGCAGGAAAAATGGGAAAAGGAAAATCCTGACGGCGAGATTTATAACGATTATTTTTATAGTTTTTTTAAAGAAAGTTACAAACAAAATCCGCAGTATCAGCGTGATGGCGGAGACTGGATTAACTGGCAGGTTCCCGGTACGGATTATCACGTTCCGTTTCTTCAATCTGGCTTTGGCGACGGAACATACCCGGTTTACTGGGGATTTGATGAAAACGGCAAGGTTTGCCAGCTGATAGTGCAGTTTATTGATATAGAACTTGCTTACAATGATGAAGATGAGGAGGAATAGCTATGAATATGGAACAAATGCAGGCGGCAAAAGCAGCAATGGCAGAATGGCTGGCGCACCCGCAGGAGCTTGGGCACGAACCGGCAGAAATTGAATGTGCCGGCACTTTTGAGCTGCATGAAATGACTTATTATTTGTTTAAATACCGTGCCGAAGCAGGCGGCGCGTGGCTGCTTGGCGTATGCGGCGGTTATGAAGGCGATGGGCTCGAACATTGCGGGCATGTGTTCAGCGAAATGGAAGAATATGACCCCGCAACAGCCGAAGAAAAAGCTGCGGCAATGGTAGAAATGGTGCGCACTTATTGGATGGAACAGGCTAAAGAGATTGAAGCACGCAAAAACAGGGCAGGCAGTTTTGCAGGCTTTGTGCTGATGGCAGAAAATAAATGGGATAAAGGTCAGCTCATCCGCAATTTAAAAGAAGAATGGGGCATTGAATTCGTTGAAGACAGCGACGAAAAACGGGAAGACGCTTTGGTATTTGATGTTGGCAATATGATTGCCGCTGTAAGTTTGATGCCTGCGCCGATACCTAACGGCGAAGCGGAAGCCAATGCTGCAAACAACTATATGTGGCCGGAAGCTGTGGAAGCAGCCAAAGCGCATAAAGCGCACATTATGGTGGCAATTATCGGCAAAGAAGAAAACCTACTGGAACGCGGCAAACTGTTTACCAAAATTTTGGCTTGCTGCTGCGCTCAGCCCGGCGCTTTGGGCGTGTATACCAGCGGCGTAGTGTTTGCGCCGTGGTTTTATGCTAAATTTGCCAACATTATGAAAGAAGGCGGCCTGCCGGTTTACAACTGGATTTGGATAGGGCTGTACCGCAGTGAAAAAGGCATTTGCGGCTATACCTATGGCATGGTGGAATTCGGCAAGGACGAAATGGAAGTTTTGGATGCCGATGCCGACCCCAACGATTTGCGTGACTTTATCTACAGCTTAGCAGGGTATGTGCTGGAGTATGATGTAACCCTTAACAACGGTGAAACTATCGGCTTCAGCGCCGAGGACAAACACGCCATAACTTACAGTGAAGGCGTTGCTTTGCCGGGCATGACGCTGAAAATTGAATATTAAGGGAGGAATTGTTATGAAAAAGTTTAATCCCGATTATGTACTGCTTAAAGAAATGTATCAGGACGAATATTACCCTGATTTTTTAGTTGATAAAGTAAAAGCGGAAATAACAAAAGTGATAGAACTTTTGGAAAGCGGCGAAAGCGATGTTGAAATTATCCAAGGCAAACTTGATGAAATAACATGTGCCATTAATGATTTGCAGGAAGAATTTTGGGACAATGACAGCGAAATTGAAACCGTTGCAAGAGATTGTATAGGCGAAACGATATATTACATTTTAAACTGGTTTGATGTACCTATTGATGAAGAAGAAGCTATCCGCGAACGCGATTGGTAAGAAAGGAGTAAATTATGAGCTATGATTTGATGGTTTTTGAAATAACCAAAGCACCAAAAACTAAAAAAGAATTTATGGCATGGTACGATAAAATAACGGAATGGGAAGAAGAGCACGATTATGAAACCGTCAGCGTAACTTCGCCCGCTTTGCAAAACTGGTTTATGGAAATGAAAGAAACCTTCCCGCCGATGAACGGCGAGTTTGCGCTTACCGCCAAGGCTGAAAATCTGGAGCAGGATTATAAAACGGTATCCGATAAAATGTCCGAAATTTTTTACAAAGGCTTTTCGGATGAAGAAATCCGCACTTGCGAGGCAATGCTTGCCAGAATTTTAGACAATATGAAAAAATTAGGTTAAACCTCCGATTGTTTACTGGAAAGGATGATTTATTATGACTAATGAATTAAGAACTTACCTTACTGAACAGATAAACGCTTTAAAAAACGCACCTTCCTGCTGTGCAGAAGCCAAAGCAGTTTGCGCTGAATGGTTGGAAGCAGCCGGTACTGATAAAGAAGCAGAAATTACCAAAAAGCTTATTGCCGAAGTTGAAGCAGACATTATGCCTGTTGACGGTTTAATTGCTTTTGCAGGCAGCGAAGCAGGCGTTAAAGTTTTTGGCGAGGAAATGGCTAAAAACGTACTTGCCCATGCCGAAGAAATTAAAAAGAACGGCGCTAAATTCTGCGATTGCCCGGCCTGCACTGCCTGTGCTGCCATTATCGCCAAAAAAGCTGAACTGTAATTTAACAGCGTAAATAGTAAAACAGCACTCCGAAAGTAAAATTACTTTTGAAGTGCTGTTTGCTTTTACGTTGCTTTATTTTTATTTTACGCTTTCGGCTCTTTCCAAAAAGCCGCGGATAATATCGCAGGATTTGGCGAATTTTTCTTTTTCGCTTTCGTCAAGTTCTACTTCTAAAATTTGTTCAAGGCCGTTTTTGCCGATAACGCAAGGCACGCCGGCGGCAACATCTTTTTGCCCGTATTCACCATTAAGTGCTGTGGAGCAGGGCCAGATAAGTTTCTGGTCATGGAAAATTGCTTTTATAAGCATTACGGCAACATTGGCAATGCCAAATTCGGTGCAGCCCTTGCCGTCAACTTCAATATCACCGGCGCGTTTAACCTGTTCCTGCAAATCATCAAGGTTAAGTGCGGCAAGCCTTGGGGTATTTTCGCGCATCTGCAAAAACGGAGTGCCGTTAATAAATATGCGCGACCATACGATAAAGCTGCTGTTGCCGTGTTCGCCCATGCACATTGCCTGAATGGAGCGGCGGCTGTAACCGGTAGCGGCAGAAAGCATGCGCAGCAGGCGATAGGTTTCCAGGCTGGTGCCGGTGCAGAAGCAGCGGTTTGTCTGCCAGTTCATCTGGCGGCGGATGTATTCACAGATAATATCGGCAGGGTTGGAAATACTAATCATAATACCTTTAAAATCAACCTGTTTTAAATGGCCGATTACTTCGTTTGCCATGCGGATGGTATCATCGAACATATCAAGGCGTGTTTCGCCAGGTTTGCGGCTGCGCCCGAAGGCAACAACCATAATATCGGCATCGTTAAGTTCTTCGTATTCACCGGCGCGTATAACAGCGTCATGTCCGCATAAAGCTCCGCTTACGCAGTCGTCAAGGTCCAATGCCTGTGCGGCTGCTTTTTCTTTTAAAATATCAATTAAAACAATGTCATCGGCTTCGCCGGATTGAATAAGGCCCAGTGCTACATGAGAGCCTACATGCCCGGCACCGATAATGACAACCTTTCTTGTTTTCATATACTATACCTTCTTTTTACGTATTACAGCGTCAGCTGCATTTACATAATACTATAAATTTTTAAAAAGTGAAAGTTAATTATTATTTTGCCAGATTCAAACCGTGGACGCGGCGCTTTATGTTTCAGATATTACAAATAATAGCAAAAACAAGCGCAGAACGAAAATTTAATTGTAAATTGTTTGTAAGCATTGTTGCCTGTTATTGTTTTGTTTTTGTATAATTATTATAGAGGGTATATTGTTTAATTTTAAGGAGTGAGGGATGATGAAAAAGGTATTGTGTACATTATTGATGGCAGCATTTATCGGCCCGTTATGGGCAGCGGAAACGGAAGCTGCTCCTGAACCAAAATTAATGCCTGCTATTACCGCAGATACGGGCGGCAATGAGCTTGGCGTTGTAAACGATATTCTGCGCGCGGCAAGCGGCAAGGACAGCCCTTTTGACCATGATAACGGCAGAGGCAATGACGATAAATGGCGTCACGATAATGGACGCCGCGGCAATTACAAAAAAGACCGTGACAGATGGGAACGCGAAGAACGCCGTGACAGGCATGACGATGACCGTTGGTATGATGACGATGATGACAGGTGGGACGACGACCGCTGGGAAGACGACGATGATGACAGATGGGACGACGACTGCTGGGAAGACGACGATGACGACAGGTGGGACGACGACCGTTGGGAAGACGACGATGACGACAGGTGGGACGACGACCGCTGGGAACACGATGACGATGACAGATGGGATGATGATCGCTACGAAGATTAATTAAAATATGAAAAGAAAAACTCCTGCCTGGCAGTTAAGTTTGCCAAACAGGAGTTTTATTTTGTTTTAGCGCATATGCTTCATAAAATACATAATATTGTCGATTGTCAGCCGCAGATCATCTTTCGCCCTTAATTTAATCTGTTCATAGGGGAGGGCAACGCGGTTAATGCTGAAAATTCCGGTTACGCCTTCCTCATAGGCTTTTTGAATATCGCTGCCGATATCGCCGACAACGGCAATAAGCGGTACGGATGATTTTTTAGCACGGCGTGCAACGCCAATAACTACTTTGCCGCGCAGGGACTGGGTATCAATTTTTCCTTCGCCTGAAATAATAAGGTCTGCACCTTCAAGCAGGTTATTAAAATGAACTGTATCAAGCACCGTTTCTATGCCCGGCTGTAAGGTGCTGTTAAAAAATGCCGCCATACCGCCGCCCATGCCGCCTGCTGCGCCGGAGCCCGGCAGGTTCAGCACATCTTTATCCAAATCGCGTTTAATGATTTCAGACATGTGATAAAGACCGGCATCAAGCATTTTTATACAACCTTCGTCAGCGCCCTTTTGCGGCCCGAAAACTGCGGAAGCCCCATGCGGCCCGCAGAGCGGGTTATCAATATCGCACATGGTAACAATAGGAACTTCGCGCAGAAGCGGATTAATGCCGCTTGCGTCGATAGCGGCAATATCCTTTAAGGTTTCACCGACAGGGACAAAACTTTCATTTTTACTGTTGATAAAGCGTACGCCCAGAGCTGCTGCTGCACCGCAGCCGCCTTCGTTGGTTGCGCTGCCGCCAAGGCCTACAATAAGTTTTTTGCATTTGTTGCGCAAAGCGTCTTCGATAAGCTGGCCTACGCCGTAAGTGGTGGTTTTTTCTGCACGGCGGTTTTCACCAACCAGCGGAAGCCCTGCCGCTGCTGCCATTTCAATTACAGCAGTGCCGTCAGGTAAAATTCCGTAAAAAGAATTTATTTCGTGGCCGTAAGGGTCCTGAGCTTTAACGCTTACTTTTTCGCCGCCCAGTGCTTCCAAAAAGGCATCAACGCTTCCTTCGCCGCCGTCAGCAACAGGAATGCTTACAACTTCGGCTTCCGGATAATGGTGGTGTATGCTTTCCTCCATAATGGAGCAGATTTCTATGGAAGACATTGTGCCTTTAAAAGAATCTGGTATTAAAAGGATTTTTTTCATAAATTACTCCTTAAATCAGCAGAACAGGGACAAAAGCCAGATGCCCAGCATGGAAGATACGCCAAGCACCAAAGTGCAGACGGTCTGAGTTTTGTAGCCCTGGTCAGGAGTCATTTCGCCGAAGTTGGTAACAACCCAGAAGTAAGAGTCATTAGCATGCGATACTACCATAGCGCCTGCGCCGATTGCCATAACGGTAAGGGTGGTAAGCATCGGTGTATCAAGGCCGAGTACGCCCAAGAGCGGTGCAACAATGCCTGCGGTTGTTGTAAGGGCAACGGTGGAAGAACCCTGAGCCGTTTTAAGAATTGCAGAAAGAAGGAACGGGAAGAAAATACCGATAGTTTCCAAAATGCCTGCGTTGGCGGTAATGTACTGTACCATACCGGAAACAGCAATAACTTTGCCGAGTACGCCGCCGGCAGCGGTTACAAACAAAATAGGGCCGGAAACTTTTAAGGTTTCATTGGTAAGTTCGTAAAATTCACCGGTTTTGCCGGAGCTGATAAGCTGGGCAACAGCAAAGATAACGCCTACTGCCAGTGCAATTACAGGTGTGCCGAGGAAAACGCATACATCTGCGAAGAAGCCGGTCCATTTAGCCATGTTGGAAATGGAACCCAAAGCCATTAACAAAATAGGAATGATAATAGGAGCGAGGGACATGAACGCGCCCGGAATATTTTTGTGGGAAGCCATAATTTCTTCATAAGTTTTTACAACTTCGCCGTCGTTAATGTCTTCCGGAGTTTTAACTTTCGGGCCGATATATTTAACGAAAGCATAGCCTGCAATAAGCGGGAAAATGGAAACTACCATGCCCATGCCGATAACCAGCAGCAGATTATTGCCAATGCCCAAAGTATTTGCCGCAGCAATAGGGCCCGGTGTAGGGGGAATAAATACATGGGAGATGTAAAGGCCGGCGCTTAAAGCTACCGACATGCCAACGCTTGGCGCAAGAGTACGTTTAACCAGCGCTTTGCGGATAGGGTTTAAAATTACAAAGCCGGAATCGCAGAATACAGGAATGGAAACAACCCAGCCCATAAGTTCAATGGCGAGTTCCGGGTTCTTTTTGCCAACAAGTTTAATAATAAGGTCTGCCAGCTTAAAGGCTGCACCGGTAATTTCCAAAATGCCGCCGATAAGGGCGCCTAAAATAATAACGATACCGATACTGGTAAATGTGCCGGAGAAACCGGAGCCGATAACAGTGGCAATGCCCTGAACCGTTTTGCCGTCAACTTTGGTGTCTACCAGAGGAATACCGGCAACGAGGCCAAGAACAAGAGATACGGTCATAATAGACAAAAACGGATGAATCTTGTACTTGGAGATAGCGACAATCATGACGATGATAGCGATAACAAACGCTATCATTAAACTTAAACCTGACATAATAAAAATTCCCCCTTAATTTAATAGGTATTTTAAAATTCTTATATAGAATACTACATTTTTAAGAAAATGTAAATTATTCTTAGTAAAATTTAACATAAAGTTAACGTTAAAACTTTAAATAGCGTATACTATTTTAAGTTGATTTTACTTTTTGGATAAGGCAGTTTTTGTGGTAAAATATAAGAAAAACTATCGGAGAAATATTTATGAATAAACTTTACTATGTCCCCCTGGGGCGCAGTGCCAGAGGATATTTTATTAATGAAATAGCAGAGAAAGGCTGGGAAAATTCACTTTTGGTTCTGCCCAGCGGCGTGCTGCAAAGCCGTGCTTTTAAAGAGGGTGCAGTACGCGTAAAAAATTTTGACGATGTTGCAACCGGCCTGCTTAATGCTAACGGCTATGCAGGGTTGCAGCGCATTTCACGCCGCACGCAGGAGCTTATTGTCGAAGAAATTCTGCAAAAATATGCCCACGATAATAAACTTGATTATTTTAACATTCTGGTTGAAAAGAAAGGCTTTGTTAAAGCGGTAACATCGCTTATCGGGCAGTTATCGCGCAGCGGCGCCAAAATGGAAGAAATTTACGAAGCGCTTAACGGTTGGGACAGGCCGGGAAAACTTGGGCTTAAAGACCGAGAAATTGCCGCCGTTTATACGGCTTACCGCCAGAAATTAAAAAAAGAAGACTGGTTTGACGTTGAAGGCTTGTACCGCCTTGCTGTTTATGTGCTGCAAAAAGATAACCCGGTTGTTCCGTGGGAAAATTTATATTTCAGCGAGTTTTACCGTTTTGACGGATTGCAGATAGAACTGCTGCGCGAACTGAAAAAACATTGCAATATAAATGTTGGCTTAATGTATGACCCCAAGCGCCCGGAAATTTTTGCGGCAACTGAACATGCTTTTGCCGATTTAAGCCGTTTTTTGGATATGAAAAAATTACAGCCGGAACTGCCTGAACGTGAAAACAGCTTAAAAATACTGACGGAGTATCTTGGTGAAGAAAGCAGTGCCGTATATTCCGGCAGCGGCATAAAACTGCTGGAAGCAGCAAGCCGCGAACAGGAAATACGAACAGTGCTGCGCAGCGTAAAAAAACTTTTGCAGCAAGGAATAAAAAGCAGCGAAATTCTTATTTTGATAAGGGATTTTTCGTTTTATGCAGGTTTGCGCAATTTAAGCGATGAATACGGCATTCCTGTTTCTTTGCCGCTGACGGCAAAACTGAATAATGAGCCTTTAACGGAGTTTATGTATCTGCTTGTTAAAACAGCCGCTTATTCTGCACCGGCAGCCGCAGCCGGTAATTTATGCACGCTTATGGGCTGTCAGGCAGTAAAAATGCTGTTTGAATTTGACACGGAGCTGCTTTTGCGTTTGAAAACAGAAAAACTCTATCAATCGGCAGACAGTTTTGTTGCTGACGGCATGGAAGTGTTAAAAGATGAAGAACAGCAGGAATTAAACCGTTTGCTGGATTTAATAAAAACCGTTCCAGAAAATGCCTGCATCAGCGAATATTGCACGGCGGCAGATAATATTCTGGAAAAGCTGGACATTGCTTCCAAACTTGGCAGAGCCTATAAAAACGGCAGTGCCGGTTATGACGCAATAAAGAACTATATTCTTGCTGCTGGTAAATTAAAAGATATTTTATCGCTGCTGCAAAGTGATTACGCCGCCGGAGGCATGCTTAACAAAAAAATATCGGCGCAGGATTTTGCCGATATTTTATATGAAGCAGTACAAGGTGTTGAGCTTGTTCTGCAAAAAGGCGATATGAACGGCGTGCTTATTACAGAGGCTGCTAATATACAGGGAGTTTATTATCCTTATGTTTTTCTGCTTGGCGTGCGCGAAGGTGAATTCCCGTCAGTAAAAACAGAAAACTGGATTTATAACGATTATGAGCGTGCGGCAATGGAAGCGCTTGGTATAGATTTACCCGGTACTATTGCCGGTTTAAACGAGGATAAATACTTTTTTGCCGCCGCGGCAACAGCAGCTATGCAAAGCCTTACCGTAAGCTGGTACAGTGACGATTCCGGCGGCGCATCCGCATATGTGGAAATTCTGCAAAATACTTTTGCGGATAATTCTCTTGAAGCAGAAAAATGCGCGCCGGTTAATATTGACGCTTCCTTATCGGGCGATGAGCTGCTTGAAAATCTTGCTTTTGCAAACAGAAATAATAAACTGCTTGCGGAAGCTGTTGAGAACTGGGCTGAACGCAGCAGAATTGAATATATAAGAGAAAGTGGTTTTAACCGTTACAGCGGCATACTGCAAAGCAGTGAGCTGCTGTCTGAACTCCCACGGAAAATTGGCAGCAGCTTCAGTGCTTCAAGGCTTGAAACTTATGCGGATTGCCCGTTTAAATTTATGGTAAGTTATTTGTGGCGGCAGGAAGAATATGCCGAAATGGATGAAGATATAAATGCTGCGGACGAAGGAAGCCTTATGCACGCCGCAGCAGCACAGTTTATAGGCTTGTATTTAAATAAAAGCCTTGCAGAGTATCCGCTGGAAACTTTATGTGAAGAAATGCGGCGCATTTTTGATGCTTTAAGCAGGGAATACGAACAAAGCGGCAAATTGAAAGACACCGTATTTTTAACTTATCAGAAAGAAAATATTTTAAAACGCCTGCTTAAATTTGTTAAAGCAGAATACAATTATGCAAAAGCATGGTACGGATATAAGCCTTTAAATTTGGAAATGTCTTTTGGACCGGGCACATCGCTGCCGCTTAGTTTAAGTGATGAAGACGGAGCGGTTTATAATTTTAAAGGGCGTATTGACCGTATTGACGCCGATGGTGAAAGAATTTTTGTTACCGATTACAAGCGCAGCAAAATACCGGACCCCAAAGATATGAAGGATGGTTTGGATTTGCAGATGCCACTTTATTTACTGGCAGCGGAACAGCTGACAAAAGATAAAACGGTTTTGGGCGGCGATTATTTTTCTTTTAGCAATTCCGAACGTGATAAAGGAATAGTTTTTGATGCTAAAAATAAACCGCCGTTCTTTACAGCAAAGTCCGTAGGTGAATGGGATAGTTTTGTTGAAGAAACAAAGCAGTTTATTACCGGCTACATAAAAGCCATGCGCAGCGGCAATTTTAAGCCGTCTGCAAAAAGAAAGTGTTCGGAATATTGCCCGGCGCGTGAAATTTGCAGGCGTTTCAACGAAAAAAACAACGGAGGTGCAGACGGAGATGTTTAATTTTACAGAAAATCAGGCAGCGGCCATTAATACTCTTAACTGCAACGTCTCCGTATCTGCCGGTGCGGGCAGCGGCAAAACTAGAGTGCTTGTTGAGCGTTTCATCAACATTCTTGCCCAGGGCATAAAAAATCCGCAGCAGGCTGTGCAACCAAAAGAAATACTGGCAATAACTTTTACGCGCAAAGCTGCGGCAGAAATGAAGGAACGCATACGCAAACGCTTGTATGAACTTGAAAAAGAGGATGCTGTAAATAAAGAGTTCTGGCATAACCACAGGCAGCGTTTTGACCAGGCCCGCATAAGCACAATTCATGGTTTCTGCAACGGCATATTAAAAGAAAACCCGGTAGAAACAGGGCTCGACCCTTCGTTTAATGTTGCGGAAGAAAATGATATGCAGGAATTTTTGGAAACAAATATTACCGCGTTCATTAAAAAAGTGCTTGCAGAAAATGATTCCGGTATGGAAGAACTTATCCGCAATTACGGAATTGACGGCGTTAAAAGTCAGCTGCTGAGTATTTATAGTATTGACGATGAAGTTTTGAAAATTGAAAATCCGGCTGAGCAGTATAAAAAAAGTGCGGATTGTGCGCCTGAATTGCAGTCAGAGCTTACTGCGCTTGTTGACGAGCTTATTGCAGGTATGGGCACTGTTGTTGACAAAACAACCAAGCATTATCTCAAATTGCAGAATTTAAAGGAAAACCGGCATTTGGTTATTGATGCAATTAAGAAATATAAAACTGAAGAAAGCCGCATGGTGCTTGATCAATATATTGGCGTGTTTACCCTACAAGCTAAAGATAAAGCGGTTGTTGCCGAAGCTAAAGAAGCACTGAAAAAACTATACCAGGCTGCCATTGATGCCCGTGCAGCAGAACTGGTTACCGTATGGCAGAATGTTTTGCGCAGCTGCCGTGAATTTGTGCTGTCAAAGCAGGAAGAACTTAATTTAATCGGTTTTGATGATTTGGAAAGCCTTGCCTTGAAACTTTTGCTTGATTCACAGGAAATACGGCATAAATACCAGCAGAATTTTAAATACATAATGGTTGATGAATTTCAGGATACCAATGAGCGCCAGCGCGAGATTATATACCTTTTATGCGGCGACGATAAGGACAGCCTGACCGGCAATAAGCTGTTCGTTGTTGGCGACCCCAAGCAATCAATTTACCGTTTCCGCGGTGCCGATGTTAATGTTTTTGCACGTGTGCGCAGAGATATTGCCGCTAAAAAAGGCAAAAACATTGTTTTGGATGACAATTTCCGCACGGTGGATAAAATTCTTGATTTCTGTAATGCAACCTTCCCGGATTTGTTGGGGCTTGACGAAACGCAGGATGTGTTTTTTGAAGCGCTGCGGGCCAACCGTTCAGGTACGCTTTTGCCGGAACTTATTGTAATAAACCATGATGAGCAGACGGCGCAGATGGATGCACGTGAAGCGGAAGCCGCCTTTATTGCGCAGAAAATAAAAAGCCTGCACGATGAAGAAGGCATTTTATACAGCGATATTGTTATTTTGCTGCGTGCCATGACAAAGGTTGATTATTACGAAAATGCACTGAACTGCAGCGGAATACCTTGCAATGTTGTTGACGGCAAAGGCTTTTATGGAAGACAGGAAATTATTGATTTTATCAATCTGCTGACGGTTTGTGCCGACAGCAGGCGTAATTTGGAACTGGCAGGTGTTTTGCGTTCGCCATATTTTGCCGTTGATGACGAAACGCTTACTGCTTTGTTCTTTGAATTGCAGGATAATGCAGATAAATATGAAAGTTTATGGCAGATTCTGCAAAGCGGAACATATCCTGAATATTTAGCCGAAACGGAAAAAAGCAAATTAAAACGCTGCAGCGGCGTTTTAAAACAAATTTATGATGCTTCCATGTCACTGCCGCTTACGGATTTATTCAGTTTTATCGAACAGATTCTTAATCTCAATGCTGTTACTGCCGCACAGCCGGGTGGAGAAGAAAAAAACGCCAATTTAAAGAAATTATTTGCTCTTGCCGCTGAATTTTGCCTGCACAGGCAGGGCGGACTGCGTGAATACCTTGATAACATAAAACGACTGCGTGCGCTTAATGCGCGTGAAGCGGCAGCTGTTGCCGGTAATGCACAGGAAGCCGTGAAGATTATGACTATCCATAAATCAAAAGGGCTTGAGTTTCCAACCGTTATTTTGCCGGCACTTGATACAGGGGTTGGCGGCGGCAGCACACAAATAAATTTTAATAAAAACACAGGGCTTGGCATTAAAGTTGATGTTAACGGAAACTTGCAGGAAAGCAGTGTTTTTAAAGAAATAAAAGCCTTAAACAGTGAACTTGACAAGGCAGAAAAGGAACGCCAGTTTTATGTTGCTGCAACGCGTGCAAAAGACAGGCTGATTTTATCAGGCGTTACAAAAACCAAAGGTGATAGAGGCACATGGTTTAAAAATTTGAAAAATATATTAAGCGGCTATGAAGGCATGATTTTTACCGATGTTGACGCAGCGGAAATATTGCCTCAGGAAATGCAGGCGGAAGAAGATACCGAAAGTTTAATCGGCGAAGATGTAATTGCCAATACTCTGCCGCTGCCGGAATACGGCAAAGCCTGGCAGCAGAGTTTTTCTGCTTCATCTTTACAGCAGTATAATATCTGCCAGCGCAGTTTTTATTACCATTATATTTTGCAAATGCCGCCTGTTGAGCCTCAGCTGAACGGTGAGAACGCAATTGATGCCAGAACTTTTGGTACTTTGATGCATGAAGCACTGGAAAAATATGCCGGTAATGTAAAAAAAGCCTTAATGCAGGCTGCTTATGATAATAATTTACAGGATTATGACCTTGGCGAAGCAGAAAAAATGCTGGAGGAATATCTGCAAAGCAGTTTGTATCCGGGCCTGGAGGCTAAACAGCTGCACGAAACCGGCTTTACGCTGCCGGTACTTGCAAAATACGGCATAAATGCGCAGTGCTACGGCTTTATAGATAACATTATTTATAATTCTGACGGCAGTTTAAGCATTATTGATTATAAAACAGGGCATGTGCCTGACGAACTGCCGAAGGGCTATAAATATCAGCTGGCCTTGTATAAGCTGGCGGCAGAAGAAATGTTTAGCCTGCCTGTTAAAAGTGCTGAGCTGCACTTTCTGCGCGGTTGTGTAAGTTTTGAACTTCCGGCCGACTTTAACCCTGAAGAAATTGCAGCCGAACTGCAAAGCATTTTTGCCAAAACAGATGAGCGGGAATTTACATGCAGCACAGCTTATTGCCACAGCTGCCCGTATGCGTATTTCTGCAAAAAAATTTAAGGCGGGCGCGCATATAGTAAAATTTGCTTTAGTATAGTATAATGTATACAAAAAAGAATAAGAGGTGTTTACATAATGAAAACAAAAATTACCGAACTTTTAGGCATTAAATATCCTGTTATCCAGGGCGGTATGGCGTGGACTTCCGACGCTAACCTTGCTGCAGCTGTTTCTAACGCAGGCGGCGCAGGCATTATTGCTACCGGCGGCCGTACCACCGAATGGACCAAAGCAGAAATTCAAAAATGCAAAACCTTGACCGATAAACCTTTTGGCGTAAACTTAATGCTTATGGCACCGAATGTTAACGAAATTATCGAAGTTGTATGCGAAGAAAAAGTTGCTTTTGTAACTCTCGGCGCAGGCAACCCGGTGCCGCATATTGAAAAACTGCACAGTGCAGGCATTAAGGTTATTCCGGTTGTGCCGAATGTAAAACTTGCAAAACGCGTGGAAGCAGCAGGCGTAGATGCAATGGTTATTGAAGGCATGGAAGGCGGCGGGCATATCGGCCAGCAGACCACCATGGCGCTGATGACCAACGTACTGCCTCTGGTTAAAAATGTACCTGTACTGGTTGCAGGCGGTATTGCCGACGGCCGCGGCATTGCAGCAGCACTTTTAATGGGTGCAGACGGTGTACAGATGGGCTCCCGTTTTATACTTACCACCGAATGCCCGACTCATCCGCGTGCTAAACAGGCAATTATTGATGCTACCGACACCGATTCCGCTGTTACCGGCTTCAGCCGCAACAACGCAGTACGCTGCCTGAAAAATGAATTTACCAAAGAATATCTTGCCAAAGAAGTTGCAGGCGCTCCGCAGCAGGAACTTAATGATTTTGCAACCGGCACCAACCGCATGGGTGCAGTAGACGGCGACATTGAACATGGCGCAGTGCTTGTAGGCCAGAGCCTGAACGCTCTTAATGAAATTCTGCCCTGCAAGGAAGTTATGGAAAAACTGATTGCCGAAGCAAGAGAAACCCTTGCCAACGCTAAAAATATTGAACTGTAATTGTAATTAAGTAAACAGCGTTTCCCGTAAGTGGGAAGCGCTGTTTTTTTATTCAAGTTTATAACTAAAATTATTTTATTGATAACGAATTTTAATTATATACCTTCTTGACAAGATAATTATTATTGATTATAATTTAAATAGAGTTAGCTAAGGCTAACAAAATTAGAAGGGATGTGTAATTATGTCGTTAATTAACAAAGAAGTAAGCGAATTTTCCGTACAGGCTTTTCATAAAGGTGAATTTAAAACTGTAACCAAGGCAGATATTCTTGGCAAATGGAGCGTATTTTTCTTCTATCCGGCAGACTTTACCTTTGTTTGCCCGACCGAGTTGGAGGACCTCGCCAATAAATATGCCGAGTTCCAGAAAATCGGCTGCGAAATTTATTCTGTTTCCTGCGACAGCCATTTTGTGCATAAAGCCTGGCACGATGCTTCCAAAATCATTAAAAAAATTGAATACCCGATGCTGGCAGACCCAACCGGTAAATTGGCACGCGATTTTGACGTAATGATTGAAGAAGACGGCATGGCAGAACGCGGCAGCTTTATTGTGAACCCGGAAGGCAAAATTGTTGCTTACGAGGTAATTGCAGGCAACGTAGGGCGCAATGCCGATGAACTGTTCCGCCGCGTGCAGGCAAGCCAGTTTGTTGCCGAGCACGGCGACCAGGTTTGCCCGGCAAAATGGCAGCCCGGCGCGGAAACCTTAAAACCGAGCCTTGACCTTGTAGGGTTGCTGTAATGAAAACTTTGTATGACGTTATTGTAATAGGCGGCGGGCCTGCGGGGCTTACTGCCGCCCTGTATCTGGCACGCGCGAGATACAGCGTGCTGGTTGTCGAAAAAGAAAAATTCGGCGGGCAAATTACCATTACTGCCGATGTTGTTAACTACCCCGGCGTAATGCAGGGCAGCGGCACTGAGATTACAGAAACCATGCGCCGCCAGGCAGAAAGCTTCGGCGCGGAGTTTTTGCTGGCGGAAGTTACCGGTCTTGATATGAAGGGCGATTTAAAAACCGTGCATACCTCCAAGGGCGATGTTAAGGCGTTCGGCGTGCTTTTGGCAACGGGTGCGCACCCGCGCAAAGTTGGCTTTAAGGGCGAAGAAGAATTTAAAGGGCGTGGCGTGGCGTACTGCGCTACCTGCGACGGCGAGTTCTTTACCGGGCTGGATATTTTCGTAGTGGGCGGCGGTTTTGCAGCGGCGGAAGAAGCAGTGTTTTTAACCCGCTACGCCCGCAGCGTAACCATTTTGGTGCGCAGCGATGACTTTACCTGCGCGGCAGCTACTGCTGATTTGGCGAAAAAGCATCCTAAAATCAAAATCTGCTACAACACGGTGGTAGATGAAGTTGCAGGCGGCAGCATACTGACGCTTCTGCGTTACCGCAATGTCAAAACGGGCGAGGTGACAGAGTACAGTCCGCCGGAAGGCGAGGGCTTTGGCGTATTTGTGTTTGCCGGTTACACGCCTGCTACGGAGCTGGTAAAAGGGATGGCGGAGCTGGACGATTGCGGCTACATTATTACCGATGCGAACCAAAAAACTAACGTTGAAGGTTTATATGCGGCGGGCGACGTTTGCATTAAAAACCTGCGGCAGGTTGTAACTGCCGTCAGCGACGGTGCGCGTGCGGCGACGGAACTTGAAAAATACGCCTGTATGATGCAGGTTAAAACCGGCATTAAGCCGGAGTTTAAAATTCCCGAACGTGCGGTAGGGCAGGTAGAAGCTAAACCGGCGCAGGCGGAAGACAGCGGCGAGATTTTTACAGATGCGATTAAAGCGCAGCTGCAAACCGTGTTCGGCAGAATGGAAAAGCCGTTGGTGTTGGAACTGAGCCTTGACGATAGGAAAATATCGAAAGAACTGCAATATTACGCGCAGGAGATGGCGGCGCTGACAGATAAATTGACGGTAAAGGCAGGCAGCGAGGCGGAAAAACCGTGCGTGCGTGTGCTGAGCAGCGACGGCAACTATACGGGCATTGCCTTTCACGGCGTACCGGGCGGGCACGAGTTTAATTCGTTCGTTATCGCGCTGTACAATGCGGCAGGTCCGGGGCAGCCTGTGGACGAAGCAACGCTTGCCAAAATTAAAAATCTTAACAAAAAGCTTAATTTAAAAATTTTGGTGTCGCTTTCGTGCACTATGTGCCCGGAACTTGTAATGGCGGCGCAGCGCATAGCAGCAGAAAACGCCAATATTACCGCAGAAGTTTACGACATTAACCATTTTGCGGAACTGAAAACCAGGTACAACATTATGAGCGTACCATGCATGGTCATTAACGATAACGATGTCCTTTTCGGCAAAAAAACTATTGCTGAGCTTGTAGAAATTTTAAGCAAATATTAACCTACGCAGCACATCTGTTACGCCAGGTGTGCTGTTTTGCTGTAAAAAACTGTAAATATTTTGTTTTTTGCTTTAAAAAATTTGACTTCCAATGCCCGGAAGTGTTACAATAATAACAACATAAAACTTACCTTTAAATCGGTCCTGTGAGACTGTAAGGTAGACTTTTAGGTAACTTGTACTACAAGCCTTCCTATCCTCATGGGGACCGGAAGGCTTTTATTTTTGTAAGTAAGCGGCTTTAGCCGCAAGTTATGCTTAAATTAACAAACAGGAGGTTTCTGCAATGGCAAAAGCAACAGTTTCTCTCGGCGGACGGGATATACTGGATTTGGATTCGCTTTCCGTTGAGGAATACGAGCTCATCCTTAAAACCGCAGCCGAGATGAAAAGAATTATGAAGCGTGATATTAAAAAGGTTCCTTCGCTGCGTGGCAAATCTATCATCAACTTGTTCTATGAACCAAGTACGAGAACCCGCACTTCTTTTGAACTGGCAGGAAAATATCTTGGCGCTGATGTTGTAAACATTACTACTTCAAGCTCCAGTGTTGTAAAGGGTGAATGCCTGCGCGACACAATTCTTACCGTACAGTCTATGGCTTGTGATGCCATTGTAATGCGCCATCCTATCGAAGGTGCCGCAGCCTATGCTGCCGATGTTTCCAAAGCTGTCATCATCAACGCAGGTGACGGTGCCCATGCACATCCTTCTCAGGGGCTTCTTGATATGTTTACCATCCGCGAGCAGGGCAAAGATTTTAAAGGCCTTAAAATGGCAATTGTCGGCGATATTTTATACAGCCGTGTTGCACGCACCAACATTGCTGCATGGACGAAACTGGGTGCGGAAGTGCATGTTGCAGGCCCGATGACTTTGATTCCGCACGATATTGAAGCACTTGGTGTAAAAGTGCATAAACGTGTTGAAGATGCTATTGAAGGCGCTGATGTTATCGACATTCTGCGTATTCAGCTTGAACGCCAGCAGAAAGGTTTGTTCCCGTCTGCACGCGAATATGCAAGAATTTTTGGCATTAACGAAAAACGTCTGGCACTGGCCAAACCTGATGTAACCGTGCTGCATCCGGGCCCGATGAACCGCGGCCTTGAAATTTCCTGGGATGTTGGTTACTGCGACAACGCCAAAATCAGGGACGAAGTACAAAACGGCGTTGCAGTGCGTATGGCATTGCTGTTCTTAACGCTGACAGGAGGGAAACAAATTGAAAACATTAATTAAAAACGGACGTGTGGTTGACCCTTCGCAAAATCTTGATGCAGTAATGGACGTGCTTATTGAAGACGGCGTTGTTGCTGCAATTGATAAAAATATCGAAGCAGCTGCTGATGAAGTTTATGATGCTTCCGGCCTTGTGGTTGCTCCGGGACTTGTTGATGTACATACGCATCTGCGCGAGCCGGGCCTTGAAGCAAAAGAAGACATTGTTACCGGCACCATGGCAGCAGCGGCAGGCGGCGTAACAACTATTGCCTGCATGCCTAACACCAAACCGGTTGTAGACAACAGCATTATCGTCAGCGGCATTAAAGAACGCGCTGCCCGCGAAGGTTATGTAAATGTAGAAGTTATCGGCGCCATCAGCAAGGGTGAACAGGGCAAAGAACTGGCAGAACTTGGCGATATGGCTGAAAAAGGCGCTATGGCTTTCAGCGACGACGGCCATTATGTAGAAAGCAGCCGCCTGTTTTTACTGGCAGCAAGATATGTAAGCGCTTTTGATAAAGTTTTGATTTCCCATTCTATCGAAGAAGAACTTAACCACGAAGGTTATATGCATGAAGGCGCTGTTTCCGCACGCATCGGCGTGCCCGGCATTCCGTATATCTCCGAAGATATCGCTGTTGCGCGTGACTGCATAATTTCCGAATATACAGGTGCGCATGTACATATTGCACATGTTGCTTCTAAAGGCGCGCTTGATATTATCCGCCGCGCCAAGGCAAGGGGAGTAAACGTAACCTGCGAAGTTACCGTTCACCACCTGACTTTAACGGATGAAGCATGCAGCACATACAGCACGGCTACAAGAGTTTCGCCGCCGCTGCGCAGCATGGACCACGTGGAAGCATGCCGCCATGCATTGAAAGACGGTACTGCGGATGCTATTGTTACGGACCACGCTCCGCACGCACCGGAAGAAAAAGACGTTGAGTTCCGTTATGCACCGAACGGTTTTACCGGCCTTGAAACTTCTCTGGGTGTAATTTTAACCGAACTTTATCATACTGGGCTCTTCACAATTAATGAAATTATTGATAAAATGAGTACAGCGCCTGCGCATATTTTTGCATTAAATGCTGGAAGTTTAAAAGTTGGCTCTCCGGCGGATGTAACTGTTATCGACCTTAACAAGGAATGGACAGTTGATAATACGAAATTTTATACACGCGGCAACGTAACACCTTTCAATGGCAAGCATTGCAAAGGCAAAGCGGTTGCCACTATGGTAGCAGGTAAATTTGTTATGAGAGATGGTGTAGTATGCGGCAAATAGGCAGAAAGGGTAAACTTGTTTTAAAAGATGGCAGCGTTTACAGAGGTACTTTGTACGGCAAACGTAATGCTGTCGGCGAAGTTGTTTTTACAACGGGCATGAGCGGTTATCAGGAAACTTTGACTGACCCCTCGTTTTGCGACCAGATTGTTGTAATGACTTATCCTTTGGTAGGCAATTACGGTATCAATAAAGATTTTAACCAGGGCAGAAGGTGCTTCTTTCAGGGTTATGTTATCAGCGAGCTGTGCGACCATCCGAGCAACTGGAAAAACGAAAAATCTCTGGAAGATTTTCTTGACGAACAGGATGTTCCGGTACTGGTTGGCGTAGATACGCGTGCCATTACCAGAAAGCTGAGAAACTACGGCGTTTTGCAGGGCGTTATCGTTCCGGACGAAATGCCGCAGGAAGAAGTTGACAAACTGCTGGCACTGCCGGAAGTTCATGACCAGGTAGCCAAAGTTACAACTCCGGAAATTTATACGATGGGCGAAGGCAAATACCATGTAGCTGTTATGGATTACGGCATTAAGCAGAACATCCTTAACTATCTGGCTAGCTTCGGCTGCCGCCTTACCGTGTTCCCGGCGTTTACAAGCGCGCAGGAAGTTCTTGCTTCCCAACCGGACGGCATTTTCCTTTCCAACGGACCGGGGGACCCGAAGGATTTGACTTCCGTTATCGAAGAAGTTAAAAAATTTATCGGCAAACGCCCGATTTTTGGTATCTGCCTCGGTCATCAGCTGATGGCGCTGGCAAATGGTGCCGATACATACAAAATGAAATTCGGCCACCGCGGCATTAATCATCCTGTTAAGGATTTGCTTGAACATAAAGTTATGATTACTTCCCAGAATCACGGTTATGCCGTTGATGAAAAATCTCTGGAAGGCAAAAATATTGAAATTACAAATATTTCGCTGAATGACCATACAATTGAAGGCGTGCGTTATCTTGACCACCCGACCTTTACCGTGCAGTACCATCCGGAAGCAAGCCCGGGACCTGGCGGTCACGAATATTTGTTTGAACGTTTTATTAAAATGATGGGAGGCCGCTAATATGCCGAAACTGCAAAATGTAAAAAAAGTACTGGTTATCGGTTCCGGCCCGATTATTATCGGGCAGGCGGCAGAATTTGACTATTCCGGTACACAGGCCTGCCGCGCATTAAAAGAAGAAGGGCTTGAGGTTGTACTGGTAAACAGCAACCCGGCTACTATTATGACGGACGTGCATATTGCCGACCGTGTTTATGTTGAACCTGTTAATGTGGAATTTTTGGAAAGCGTTATTAAACGCGAACGCCCGGATGCTTTGCTGGCAACCCTGGGCGGGCAGGTTGGTTTGAACCTTGCTATTGACCTTGATAAACAGGGTATTTTGCGCGAATATAATGTTAAACTTCTGGGTACCCAGATTGAAAGCATTAAACGTGCGGAAGACCGCGAGCTGTTTAAGGAAACGATGGAAAAAATCAACCAACCGATTCCGGAAAGCACGATTGTTGAAACCGTTTCCGCAGCTAAGGAATTTGCGCGTGAAGTTGGTTATCCGCTTATTGTACGCCCGGCATATACTTTGGGCGGCACCGGCGGCGGCATTGCCAACAACGACGAAGAACTTGACGATATTGTAAGTAAGGGCCTTTTGTACAGCCTTATCGGCCAGGCCTTGATTGAACGCAGTGTTGCCGGCTGGAAAGAAATTGAATACGAAGTTCTGCGCGACGCTGACGATAACTGCATTACCGTTTGCTCCATGGAAAACCTTGACCCGGTTGGCGTGCATACAGGCGACTCTGTTGTTGCCGCACCGGCACAAACTTTGAGCGACCATGAAGTACAGATGTTGCGTCAGGCTTCTATCGATATTGTACGCGAACTCGGCGTACGCGGCGCCTGCAACGTACAGCTTGCGCTCGACCCGAATTCCTACCGTTATTATGTAATCGAAGTTAACCCGCGTGTAAGCCGTTCTTCGGCGCTTGCTTCCAAGGCAACCGGTTATCCCATTGCCAAAGTGGCAACCAAAATTGCCGTTGGCTACACACTGGATGAAATTCAGAATGCCGTTACCCAAAAAACTACGGCATGCTTCGAGCCTTCGCTGGACTATGTTGTTTTAAAATTCCCGCGCTGGCCGTTTGATAAATTCGTTACCGCAGACCGTACTCTCGGCACGCAGATGAAAGCTACCGGCGAAGTAATGGCCATTGAAAGAAATCTGGAAGCAGCGCTTTTAAAAGCTGTACGCTCTTTGGAAATCGGCCTTATTCACCTTGAAATGCCTGAACTGAAAGCACTGAGCGATGAAGAAGTGCGCGAGCGTATTCATCTGATTGATGACCAGCGTCTGTTTGTTATTGCTGAAGCATTCCGCCGCGGCGTAACGATTGATGAAGTACACGATATTACCAAAATCGACAAATGGTTCCTGCAAAAAGTGATGAACATTGTTGAGATGGAAAACCGCATTAAAACCGAACCCATGACGGCAGAACTGATGCTTGCCGCCAAGAAAAAAGGTTTTGCGGATGTTACCATTGCAGGCTATATTGGCAAAACCTGGCAGGAAGTGCGTGAAATGCGTAAAGGCTGGGGTATTATTCCGACCTATAAGATGGTTGATACCTGCGCCGCAGAATTTGAAGCCGCAACTCCGTACTATTATTCCACTTATGCGGAAGAAGACGAAGTTGAAGTAAGCGATAAAAAGAAAGTTGCCGTACTTGGTAGCGGCCCGATCCGTATCGGCCAGGGCGTAGAATTTGACTACTGCTCCGTTCACTCTGTATGGGCACTGAAAGAACTCGGCTACGAAACCATTATTATCAACAACAACCCTGAAACCGTAAGTACGGACTTTGACACCAGCGACCGCTTGTATTTTGAGCCGCTGACGATTGAGGATGTACTGAACATTCTCGATAAAGAAAAACCGGAAGGCGTTATTGTGCAGTTCGGCGGACAGACAGCCATTAACCTCGCCGGTCCGCTGGAAAAAGCTGGCATTAAAATTTTGGGCAGCAGCGTGGAAAGCATTGACCGCGCCGAAGACCGCGAACGTTTTGATGAACTTTTAACTTCCTGCAACATTCCGCGCCCGAAAGGACATACCGTATTCGACACTGAAGGTGCTCTGAAAGCAGCTGCCGACGTTGGTTACCCGGTAATGGTGCGCCCGTCCTATGTACTCGGCGGCCGTGCCATGGAAATTGTTTATAACGACGATGAACTGAAATACTACATGACAAACGCCGTTAAGGCTTCGCACGAACATCCGGTACTTGTTGACCATTATCTGCAGGGCACGGAAGTTGAAGTTGACGCTATCTGCGACGGCAAGGATGTACTGATTCCCGGCATTATGGAACATATCGAACGCGCAGGCGTACACTCCGGCGACTCCATTGCCGTATATCCTCCGCGCACGCTGGCAGAATCGGTTATTAAAACTATTATTGATTACACCAACAGAATTTCCATCGGCCTTGAAGTACACGGAATGATTAACATTCAGTACATTGTACGCAATAACGAAGTGTTCGTTATTGAAGTTAACCCGCGTTCTTCCCGTACCGTGCCGTTCCTCAGCAAAGTTACTACCATTCAGATGGTTGATGTTGCAACCAAATGCGCAATGGGGCAGAGCATCCGCGAACAGGGTTACCGCCCTGGCCTGCAGCTCTTCCCGGATTACTATGCAGTTAAAGCACCGGTATTCTCCTTCAACAAGATGAGCAATGTTGATATTACCCTTGGGCCTGAAATGAAATCTACCGGCGAAGTAATGGCCATTGACTACCAGTATTCGCGCGCACTGTATAAAGCCTGCATTGCTGCCGGCATCAATGTGCCGCACGAAGGCGCTATTCTTATTACCGTAGCCGATATGGATAAAGAAGAAGCCTGCGAAATTGCAGCCGGTTTTGCAGACCTTGGCTATGAAATTGTAGCAACCGGAGGCACCGCTGAATATCTGAACAACCACGGTGTAAAAGTAAGGGTTGCAACCAAAGTAAGCGAAGGCAGCCCGAATATTCTTGATGAAATTAAAGAAGGCCATATCAGTATGGTTATCAATACAACCAACCATGGCCGTGATGCTGAACGCGACGGCTTTAAAATCCGCCGCTCGACGGTTGAGCATGCCATCGCCTGCCTGACATCCCTTGATACGGCACGCGAACTGCAGCATGTAATGAGCGCTATGCGCCGCCGCCGTGTAGTAAGTATTGTTGCTTTGCAGGACCTTTCCTGGGAGGGCTGATAAATGCCTAAGAAAATAGTTGAAGCTAAAGTTATTGGGCAGCATGTTTTAAACAATTCAACAAAATTAATAGAAGTTTACGCACCGGAATTGGCAGAACTTGCCGTTCCGGGGCAGTTTGTAAACGTGCAGGTATTTAACTGCACTGCGCCGCTTCTTCGCCGTCCTTTTGGTGTTGCTGCCGTTAATAAAAAAGAGGGCACCATTACCATGATTTACCGCATTATCGGCGAAGCTACCAAACTGCTGGCAGAATATTGCAGCGGCGATAAATTAAGTATTGTGGGCCCGCTTGGGCGCGGTTTTGATATGAACGCGCAGCATCCGCTCATTGTCGGCGGCGGCCTTGGCCTGGCACCGCTTTTGTTCCTTGTTTCTGCTTTTGGCAAAGGCAAAGCGGAAATAGTTATGGGCGGGCGCTGTGCCGACGAATTGTTCTGGACAAAACTCTATGAAGAATACTGCCCGGTAATGCACCTGACGACGGATGACGGAAGCTGCGGCACCAAAGGTACGGTTATGGCCGTACTGCCGGAACTTCTTGCCAGCGGCAGATATGATGCGCTGTATGTATGCGGCCCTGTGCCGATGATGAAAGCAGTTGCGAAAGCAGCTGAAAAATACGGCGTTAAATGCCAGGTTTCACTTGAAAAATATATGGCCTGCGGCCTTGGCGCCTGCCTGTCCTGCTCTTGCAGCGGCATTGGCAAACGCCTTAAGGTTTGCACTGATGGCCCGGTATTCTGGGCTGAGGAGGTGGGAGAATGGTAAGCGCAAAATTGTATGACGGACGGCTGGCAGTTGACATTGCCGGTTTGAAAATGCAGACTCCGGTTACCACCGCTTCCGGTACTTTTGGCTTTGGCCTTGAATTTACCGATTTTCTGGATTTGGAAAAAGTTGGGGCAGTATGCGTAAAAGGCACAACGCTTCTGCCGCGCGAAGGCAACAAAGGCCAGCGTGCTGTTGAAACACCTTCCGGCATGCTTAACTGCGTAGGTTTGGAAAACCCCGGCAGCGATTACTTTTTGAATGAAACACTGCCTAAACTGCGCAAATATGATGTGCCAGTAATTGTAAATATCGCGGCTTCTTCTCCCGAAGAATACGGCGAACTTGCTCATAAACTAGATGTTGACGGCGTAGACGCGGTAGAAATTAATATTTCCTGCCCGAACGTTAAGCAGGGCGGTATTGCTTTCGGTACATGCCCTGACAGCGCTGCTGCCGTTGTAGAGCAGGTAAAAAAACATTTTACCAAAACTGTTATTACCAAACTTTCTCCTAATGTAACCAGCATTACGGAAATGGCACTGGCTGTTGAAAATGCAGGTACTGATGCAATTTCGTTAATTAATACGCTTATCGGCATGAAGATAGATATTGAACGCCAGCGCCCGGTACTTGGCAATATTACCGGCGGTTTAAGCGGCCCGGCAGTACGCCCGGTTGCAGTACGCATGTGTTATGAAGTAGCACAGAAAGTGCATGTTCCTATTATCGGCATGGGCGGTATCGAAACAGCCGAAGACGCCGTGGAATTTTTCCTCTGCGGTGCAAGTGCCATTGCAGTTGGTACGGCTAATTTCCGCAATCCCTGCATTGCCGAAACCATCAGCCACGGCATTTTGGACTATATGAACCGCCACGGCTACAACAAACTTACCGATATGATTGGCGCGGCTCTGCCGGAAGGTAGCTTTGCCCTGCGCAGCGGCAGGAAGGAGTAAGCTATGCAAAGTGATGAAAGATTAATAGTTGCGCTTGATTTCCCGACTGCTGATTTGGCAAAAGCCTGCGTGGAAGAACTTGGCGATTCCGTATGCCATTATAAAGTCGGCATGGAACTTTACTATGCTGCAGGCAGTGAAATCATCCGCTTTTTAAAAGAACATAACAAAAAAGTATTTTTGGATTTAAAACTGCATGATATTCCCAACACTGTTGCCAGCGCACTGGCTGTGCTTACGGAACTTGGCGTAGATATGATGAACGTACATGCCATAGGCGGCAGAAAAATGATGCAGGAAGCTGTAAAAGCCGTGCATGCCAAAGCTGCTGAACTTGGCAGGCCTGCTCCTAAACTGATTGCAGTAACAATTCTTACCAGCATTAACGAGGAACAGTATGCTGACCTTAATTACAAAACAGGCATTGCCGAACAGGTAATCGCTTTGGCAAAACTTGCCAAAGAAGCCGGTATGGACGGCGTTGTTGCTTCTCCGCAGGAAGCAGCTGCTATCCGCGAAGCGTGCGGCGAAGGCTTTTTAATTGTTACGCCGGGAATCCGCCCGGTAGGCAGTGATGTTAACGACCAGAGCAGAATTGCCACGCCGTCCGGCGCGCTTAAAAACGGTTCCACCCATATTGTAGTTGGCAGGCCAATTACGAAAGCTGAAGATAAAAAAGCTGCGGCACAAAGCATTGCAGCAGAAATAAGAGGTGTATAAACTTATGATGCAGGAAAAAGAAGTAATGCAATTATTGGAAGAAACCCAGGCAGTGCTGCATGGACATTTTTTACTGACCAGTGGTTTGCACAGCCCGATGTACGTTGAAAAATTCAATGTGCTGCAGCATCCCAAATATACGGAAATGCTTTGCCAGGAACTGGCAGAACGCTATGCAGCCGATAATGTGGAGCTTGTTATCGGCCCTATGACCGGCGGCATTCTGCTTGCGCATGAAGTAGGCAAGGCTCTTGGCACACGCGCTATTTTTACCGAACGTGAAAACGGCAAAATGACTTTAAAACGCGGTTTCCAGATTCCGGAAGGTACCCGCGTATTGATTGTTGAAGATATTGTTACTACCGGCGGTAGCGTAAAAGAAGTTTTGGATGTTGTAAAAGAACACGGCGGCGTACCTGTTGGTATCGGCCTTTTGGTTGACCGCAGCGGCGGCAAAGTTGATTTTGGCATGCGCACCGAAGCATTGCTGCACCTTGACGTTCCCACTTACGACCCGAACGACTGCCCGCTCTGCAAAGAAGGCAAACCTTTTACAAAACGCGGACGTACCGGTAAATAAAAAATTTAAAAGCTGCATAACAGCGGATGCTTCTTGCGTCTGCTGTTATTTTTTTGCTATAATATTGGGGTTGCACTTTCTTTAAAGCAAAAAATTAAACTTATGGTGATTGAAAAATATGTTTTACTGGCTGCTTTTTTATTTTTTTACAGGCAGTGCGCTTGGCAGTTTTTTAAACTTATGTGCCTGCCGTCTGCCGCGTGGGCAATCAGTTGTTGTTGGCAGGTCAGCCTGTGATTTCTGCGGGAAGAAGCTGACGGTAACAGACCTTATTCCAGTTTTAAGTTATTTATTTTTAAAAGGCCGCTGCCGCTATTGCGGAGTTAATTATGGCATCAGCCATTTATTTGCGGAAGTTTTAACTGGTTTGGCTTTTGTTTTATGCGGTATGCAAGCAGAATTCGGGCTTAAATTGCTGCTGCTTTTTATATTTTGCTGCGCAGTTATTTTAATAAGTTTAATTGATTACAAATTGCAAATTATACCTGACAGCTTAGTGCTTATATTTGCAGCAGGCGGGTTTATTTACAGCTGTTTGTATTTATCGGGAGGTTTGCTTAACGGACTTTACGGTTCTGTTTTTGGCTTTGCCGTAATGCTGGCAATTTTTTTAATCAGCCGCGGCGGCATGGGCGGAGGGGATGTCAAGTTGAGCGCAGCGGCAGGCTTATGGCTTGGTTTTGAAAATACCGTTATATTTTTATTGCTTTCTTTTATTAGCGGTGGAATTATAAGTATATTGTTAATGATAACCGGTGTAAAAAATAAGCAGGACGCTATACCGTTTGGGCCTTTTTTATGTGCCGGTGCTTTTGCCGCGCTATTATATGCCGGTTTTTTGGCAAATTTTTATTGGAATTTATTTAATTTTTAGGGAAGTTGAGAATGAATTACAAAATTTTAAAAGATAAATTATTAGCTAATAAATTTAAACATATTATTGCTGCCGATATTGCATCCGATGTTATACGGATTGCAGTTGTAAATTGCAGTAAACGCATTAATACAGTTGAAAAACTGATATCAAAACAGCTGCCGCAGGAGTTGGCAGCAGACGCTTATGTTTTTAATAAAGAAAAACTTGCTGCATTTATTAACGAAATTTTAAAAGAAGAAAATATCAGTAACGGCTTGCTTGTTTTTACTGCTGGTGCAGATAAAACCGCATTGCTTAACTTACAGCTGCCATATTTAAAAGAACAGGAATTGCGGGAAGCGGCCAAATGGGAAATTGTTCATGAACTTGGCAGCAGCACAGAAGAATTTTGTTATGCGGCTGTTTATAACACGCATTTAAAAGAAGAACTGAACAGAGTAACGGCCGTAGTTATGCCTGAAAATATTTATCAGGTTATGAAAGAAACGTCTGTAAAAACAGAACTGCCGCTTGGCGGAATCTTTCTGCGTTCTTTGGGCATTGAACAAACATTTGCCAAAAACTATACCGATTTTTTGTTATGTGATTATCTTACGGATGATGAATGTGTATTAACAGCTTTTGCTGGCGGCATGCCGGTATTGCAAAAAACGGTTAATGTGTTTAACAGGGAAAGTTTGGCTGATGAAATAAAAACCATAATAGCTGCGCTGCCGGATATTGAATTTAAACAGGTTGTTTTAAATTGTGATGACAGTTTAAAAAGGGATATTCTGTCATCTGAAATTGCATTGCCTGTAGTTAAAAATGATATTTCACATAGCGTTGGCTTTAACGAATGTTTACAGACTGAAAGTTTACAGCATTTAAATTCTTTTGTGGCTGCAATAGGTGCAGCATTGTGCTTGGCAAACAACAGCAAATTTAATTTGGCCGGACATAATAAAAGCAGTTTCAGCCTGCCAAGGTGGAAAATATACCGCGGTGCGGCTGTTTTTGCCGTTGTTTTTACGCTTGCCTTTTGGGTATGGCAATTAGCGGAACTTTTTATAGTGCAGCAGCAGCTAAAAGAAATTGACGGAAAAATTGCTGCTTGTGCTGTTTGGCAGCAGCGTTATGAAGAAAGTGCCGCTTTAAATATGCTGGTTAACAGGCGTTTAAAATTTGCCGGAAACATAAAAAAGCAAAATATTACATGGAATGAACTGTTAAATGATATCAGCAGCACCGTACCGCAGGGGTGCTGGCTTGAAAGAATTGAGCAGCAGGAAAATAAAAAGCAGCTTAATGTTGCCGGTTACGCCGCAAATATTGATAAAGCCGTAGAATTTACCGAAATGCTCAGCGGCAAAAAAGCCAATCTTAAAACCGAATTAACGGAACTTAAAACAGAAGAACTAAACGGCAAACAATATACTGCTTTTAATGTACTTATAGAAAGAAGGTAAAAAATGCAGGATTTATATCTGCAATTGCAAAATTTAAAACGTACTGATAAATATTGCCTTATTTTTATTGCGGCTTTATTTTTATGCCTGGCAATAAAAACTTTAGCCACAGACCCGCTTCAAAATTCTATTAATACAAGCAGAGAAATGCTTGAAGAAAAGCAGCAGAATCTTAATAATTATCTTGCTTTTGCAAAACAATATAAGGATTACAGCGCGCTGCAAAAACAGCAGAACGAGGCAGCTTTACTGGCAAATGAATTGCTGCCGCCGCAGATAACAACGGCAGAATTAATTAAAGAATATACTGCGCTTGCCGGCAAATATAACCTGCGTATTGAGAGCATTAAACCTGTTCCGCAGGAAAAACAGAAAAAAGAAGTGTATACATATGTAACGGTAAATATTGTGCTTACCGGCAGTTTTTATAAAGCGGCTGCCTTTTTAGATGATTTGCAGCAGCAAAAACGCCTTGCTGTCCCCGCAAATGTTGTAATTGAACGAAGCAAAAATGGTTTTGCTGGCGATGTTGTTTTAACTGCCAGCCTTACTGCTTATGCTTTAAAATAAAGCAAAGTAATTGAACTGCTTGCTATAAGCCTGCTCCAAGTTGTATAATTAAATAGTTGGAAGAACTTATTTTTAAGAGTTAAAAGGATTGAAAACTATGGGATATAAAGAGCAGACTTATGAATTGCTTAAAGATTTTAAGCAGGGTTTAATTGATGACGAAACATTTTTAAAAAAGCTGCGCAGCAGCGAATATACCGATTTGGGCTTTGCCATGATAGACCATGAACGCAGTTTGCGCCAGGGCTTTGCCGAAGTTGTTTACTGTGAAGGAAAAACAGCAGAGCAGACTGCGGCAATTATGAGCAGGCTGGCTGAGGTTCACAGCAATATAATCGGCACAAGGGCAAGCGAGGAAAAATTTGCCGCTGTAAAAAAAGTAGTTCCTGATGCGGAATATTATAAAGACGCAGGATTCATAAAAATTGAACGCAATCCTCTGCCAAAAGACGAAAAACGTTATATTGCCGTTGTAACTGCCGGTACCAGCGATTTGCCGGTATCTGAGGAAGCCGCACTGACGGCGGAAATTATGGGCAATACGGTTAAACGCGTGTATGATGTCGGTGTGGCAGGGATTCACCGTTTGTTTTCTAAAATTGATATTATACGCGATGCCAACGCGGTAATTGTTGTAGCCGGTATGGAAGGCGCACTGGCAAGTGTTGTGGGCGGGCTGGTAGACAAGCCTGTTATTGCGGTTCCTACAAGTGTCGGTTATGGAGCAAACTTTAAAGGGTTGTCCGCGCTTTTGGGCATGCTGAACAGCTGTTCGGCAGGCGTTGCCGTTGTAAATATCGACAACGGATTTGGCGCAGGGCGTTTGGCAAGCATTATTAATCATATGAGGTGAGAACATGAAAAAAGCACTTTACATAGAAGCATTTTCCGGTATCAGCGGCAACATGCTGCTTGGCGCGCTTATTGACCTTGGCGCTGACGCTGCTTATATAGAAGCAGAGCTTAAAAAGATGAACCTTGGCGAATATGAACTGATTAATACACGCGCAGATAAATGCGGCATAAATGCAGCTTATTTTAATGTTAAAATTCCGGGCGTAACGGAAGCAGCCGAAGCAGAAGAAGCATATCTTCATGAACATCATGACGGGCATCACTGCCATCATCATGACCACGGCTGCGAAGGTGAAGAACATCATCACCACCATCATGAGGAGCATTATTGCTGCCATCAGCACGGTCATACTGCCGAAGAAGCGCATGAACATCACTGCTGCCATACTCATGAAGCAGGTGCGCATCACCATCATGAACACAGAAATTTTAACGACATCAAAACTATCATTGAAAATTCAGATTTAAGCACTAATATAAAAGATAAAGCGGTAAATGTTTTCCGTATGCTTGGCCTCGCCGAAGCAAAAGTTCACGGTAAAAGCCTTGAAGAAGTGCATTTTCATGAAGTAGGTGCAGTTGACACAATTATTGATATTGTCGGCAGCTGCCTGGCTTTGGAAAACCTTGGCATAGAAAAAGTTTATGTGTCTGAAATTAAAACCGGCTACGGTTTTGTGCAGTGTGCGCATGGACTGATGCCCGTGCCTGCACCGGCAACAGCCGAGCTTTTGGCGCATGGGCTGCTTTATGCCAAAGGAAACATTGAACGCGAACTGGCAACACCTACCGGAGCAGCGTTAATGGCTGCACTTGCCGAACCTTCTGCTGATATGCCTAAAGGCTTCAGCGCAGAAAAAGTTGGTTATGGCGCAGGAACGAGAAACCTTGAAATTCCTAACGTGCTGCGTGCCACGCTTGGTACTGTTGAAGAAGTTAAAAGCCACGCTTTAACGGTTGCGGAATGCAATATTGATGACATGAGCGGCGAAGTATGGCCCTATGTACAGGAAAAATTAATGGCCGCCGGTGCCCTTGATGCATGGATTACGCCTATAATTATGAAAAAAGGGCGCCCGGCGCAGATGCTTTCTGTTTTAATGCATCCGCAGGACTTGCCTATGCTTGAAAAAATTATTTTAACCGAAACCACTACATTAGGCATGCGCTACTATGATGTTGCGCGCCATTGCAGCGAAAGAAGCTTTATAGAGGTTGCATTGCCGCTGGGAAGCGTAAAAGTTAAATTTTCGCAGGCCGGAGGGCAAATTTTAAACATAGCACCGGAATTTGAAGACTGCCGCAAACTTGCCGAAGCAAGTAAAATGCCGCTGAAAAAAATAATGCAGATGGCTGCGGCCGCTGCGGAGGCTCAGCTTGAACACTGATTTTGACGCATATATTAAAAATTTAGTAAAAAAATTCAGGGAAAACGGTATAAGTGCTGAAGAAAAAAGCCTGCAATACGGCTGCCAGTTAGTGCTTACCAAAGGCACGGATAAAGCTGTTTTATCCGTTTATAACGGCAAAAAAGGCATAAAATTTGTTTGGAACGGCAAAAATGCAGCATTTACACAAGCCTGCAAAGATATACTGGCAGACGGAAGCAGCACAGGCACAAACTATTGCCTGCTGAAGGATTTGCCGGGATTTAACGGCATCTGGGCAGGAAGTGACGAATCCGGCAAAGGCGATTTTTTCGGGCCGCTTGTGGTTGCGGCAGTTGCCTGTGATGAGAAAAGCGCTTCAAGGCTTTTCAGCATGGGCGTTAAAGATTGCAAAATTGTCAGTGATAAAGATGTGCTGAAAATGAAAGATGAAATCTGTTATGCGGCACTGGCTGTATCTGTTTTAGCGCTGACGCCTAAAATGTATAACTACCGTTACAATCAGCTTAAAGCGGCAGGGCAGAATTTAAACCATTTATTAAGCAGCGGGCACGCAGCAGCACTTACGGGGGTAATAGGCAAATGCCCAGGCTGTGGCTATGCCCTTGTAGACCGTTTTGCCGTGCATAATGATATAACGCAGCGCATTCACGAAAAATATCCCGCTGTTAAAGTTGTGCAGATGCCAAAAGCAGAAGCAGATATTGCCGTAGCAGCCGCTTCTGTACTTGCTCGCGCCGAGTTTCTTCGCATTATGGCCGAGCTGGAAGTACAGGCAGGTATGCCGCTCCCCAAAGGCGGAAGTGACGCTGCAACTAGTTGCGCACGCATGATTGAGGAAAAATTTGGCAAAGAAAGCCTTGCAAATTTTGTTAAATTGCATTTTGCCAATTATAAACGTATATAACCGGAGAATTTATGAAAAAACTGATAATTAATGCCGATGATTTCGGTCTGCATCCATTGATTAATAAAGGAATTATAGAAGGGCACCAAAAAGGTATGATTACAAGCACATCGATTATGCCTGGCGCTCCTTATTTTAAGGAAGCGGCAAATCTTGCTGCCCAAAATCCTGAGCTTGGAATCGGAATTCATTTAACTCTTGTTGGCGGAGTTGCGCCTGTTTTAAAAAAAGGTGTAAATTCTTTGCTTACTTCGCATGGAGTTTTTGCAGAAGATTATACAGTTTTTGCAAAAAAATGGTATACTGGTAGTATAAAGAGGAGTGAACTCGAACAGGAGCTGCGCGCACAGATAGAAAAAGTGCTGGAGTCCGGAATTAAACCCACACATATCGACAGCCATCAGCATATGCACGTGCTGCCGGGCATTGCCGGTATGGTTATACGCTTATGCAGAGAATACGAAATACGTAAAATAAGAATGCCGGAAGAAAGTATTTTCTGGACCGGCGGGTTTAGCGCCGGAGCCGGCAGAAAAATAGGCAGGGACGGTTTGAGCTTTTGCAGCGCGCTGGCAAAAAACAAAGCCAAAAAAGCAGGGCTTATTTACCCGCAGCACTTTTTTGGCATGCTGGCAGGCGGCAACTTAAATGAACTTCTGGTTAAAAATATTTTGCTTGCTTTGCCTGAGGGAACGAGTGAAATAATGACTCATCCCGGGGCAGATAATGTTTTGCTTGCACAAAACTTCAAATGGGGTTATCATTGGCATGATGAGTTAAATGCTTTTTTATCTGAAAGCAATAAAAACATTGCCCGTGAACAGGGGATAGAACTAATTAATTTTGGCAGGCTTTAATTATGAACAAAAAATTGATAGGCAGGCTGCTGCTGGTTTTTGTAATTATAGTCCTGATACCGGCAGCGGTTATCTACTTTACATTTGATATAAGGGCGCTTGAATATTTAACCATGTTCAAGCCGTGGAGCATTGCGGCAGCCTTCGGTATTTTGGCCGTTGGGCTTATTTTTGACGGCCTGAGGCTGATGACTCTGGCGCGTGTAACGGATGAACGCCTGAGCATTAAAGAAGTTATCAATGTAGTTTTAAGCAATTATTTTCTGGCGGTGCTTACTCCCGGTGCCAGCGGGGGCGCAATAGCCCAGATTATGTTTATGAAAAGGGCGAATGTGCCTGTTGCCAAAGCAACGGTAATTGTTTTTGTGCGCACGATTATGTCGATAACTTTTTTAATTTTACTGGTGCCGTTTGTTTTGTATAATGACGCTTTTTTAAGCGAATGGATGCCGCCGGCAGTTATCGCGGCAGTATCCGTAATATTTATTTCCATACCTGTGGCAGTGGTGCTGCTTATGCGCACGCGCTATCCGGAGTTCTGGCTGGTTGCGCTGACAGGCAAGCTGTCGCACGATTACAGGCGCAAATGCTTTAACAGCTATTATGAATTCAAAAAAGCATCGTTTATTATGGGCAGGCATCCTTTAATGATTCTGCGTGCTTTTATTGAATCGGGCATCAGCCTTTTGGGCATTTACGCTACTGTGCCGATGTTCTTTTTAGGCATGAATATTCAATTTGACTGGCTGCAGGTTATGGGCAGGATGGTACTTTTAAACCTGGTTTTATATTTTTCGCCGACTCCGGGCGGCAGCGGCATTGCCGAAGCAGGTTTTATCGTGCTGTTCGCGTCGCTTCTGCCGGAAGGCATGGTAGGCATTATGGCAGTGCTCTGGCGTTTTACGGCCGAGTATTTCCCGTTTTTGCTGGGTGCTTTTATTTCCATCCGCGCTTTTGGTTCTAACATTATTGCTGCCAATAATTTGAAAGAGAGAGAGAACTGATGAAATTACTTGTTACAGGTGGAGCCGGTTTTATCGGCTCTCATCTTTTGGAATACCTTAATGCACAGCATGAACACGAAACGGTTGTTTTCGACAATCTTTCCAGCGGTTCTGCCAAAAATGTACCGGCAAATATGAAGCTGTGTGTAGGCGATGTTTGTGACGAAACCGCCGTTGATGCTCTGTTTGCCGCAGAACATTTTGATGCCGTTATTCATTTTGCCGCGCAGACAATGGTTCCGTATTCTTTGCAGCACCCTCAGGAAGACTGCAATGTTAATTTGCTGGGGCTGATTAATATTCTGGAATGCTGCCGCAAATACAATGTTAAATCTGTGGTATTTTCATCAAGTGCGGCCGTTTACGGAGATAACCCCAACATTCCGCTTAGCGAAGATTTACCGCTTTTGCCGACATCCTGCTACGGCATTACTAAAATGACATCCGAACATTATATGCGCGTTTACCACGATTTGTACGGCATTAACTGCACGGTGCTGCGTTTTGCCAACGTTTACGGCGAGCGTCAGGGTGAAGGGGGAGAAGGCGGCGTTATCAGTATTTTCTGCAAGTTGCTGGTTCAGAATAAGCCTTTGACGGTTTTCGGCAATGGCGAACAAACACGTGATTTTGTATATGCCGGCGATATTGCGCAGGCTGCGGCTAAAGCAGTTGCGCTTACCGGCTATAATGTTATTAATATTTCAACGGGAAAAGAAACCTCGCTCAATAGCCTGCTTGATGCTTTTAAATCTGCCTGCGGGCATGAACTTACTGTAAACTATGCGCCAGCGCGCAACGGTGATATTTTCCGTTCTGTTTTAAGCAACAAAAAATTGGAAGCTCTGCTTGGCTTTGTACCGCAAATGGATATAGAGCATGGCATTCCGAAAACATATAACGACTACTTGGCACGCCGGAAGGAAGGTCTTTAATGAAAAATTTGAATCTCCAAAGCCTGATTATTATTGCAGTTTTAGCTTTAGTAACCATTTTGTGGGGAATAGGTTCCGTACCGCTTTTTGACCCAGACGAACCGGTTTATGCGGAAACCGCACGTGAAATGATTAAGTACAACGATTACTTATCGCCGCGTATTTTTGACAATTTCTGGTATGACAAGCCGCCGATGTACTACTGGCTGGTAGCTGCTTCAATAGGCCTTTTTGGTGATGGGGAAGCGGCAGCGCGTTTTCCGGCGGCGTTAATGGCCGTTGCAACTTCGGTAATGCTTTATTTTTCGGTAAGCAATATTTTTTCGGAACGTGCCGGATTCTGGGCCTCCATTGTTTTAACTACCTGCGTAGAATTTTTCTATCTTGGCAAGGCCGCAGTTACCGATACAACTTTATTGTTTTTTATGACAGCCGCGCTTTTATGTTACCAGCACAAATGGTACTGGGTAATGTATATTGCTATGGCTCTGGCCACTGTAACCAAAGGCCCAATCGGCATAGTTTTTCCCGGTGCGATTATTTTCCTGCACCTGCTTTTTACAGGTAATTTACGTGAAATTTTAAAAATGCACGTTATACGCGGGCTTGTTGTTTACTTTGCCATTGCCGCACCGTGGTATTATTTAATGTATCAGGCGCATGGCATGGAATTTATCAATACTTTTCTTGGGTTTCATAATCTGACGCGTTTTACTACGCCGGAACACCCTGACCGTGTTCTGTGGTGGTATTATCTGCCGGTAATAATTTTGGGCATGTTCCCATGGACGGGCCTGCTCTTGCAGTCAATCCGTGCTTCCATATCCGAAGCAAGCAGCGAAGAACTTGTTAAAATGTCATTTTTCAATATCTGGTGGGTGTTTGTACTGCTGTTTTTCAGCATTTCACAAACCAAACTTGTTTCTTATATTCTGCCTATGTTTCCGGCACTTGCAATTATTATCGGCTGGAATCTTGCAAGGCTTGAAAAGCAGCGCGGAGAATCACTGCTTTCGTGGGTTATTGGCACAGTAATTATGTTTGGGCTTTTGGGTGCCGGCTGGCTTATCGGCGGCAATCAGCTGCCGGAAGCGTTCCTGGAAGCGTCTGTGCTCAGCGGCACAACCTTTGTGGTAGGTTTGGTAATCATCTGGTTTTTATGGCGCGAGCGCGATGTTATTTTTGCCGGTTATCTGCATGCGGCAATGGGCTTTTTAACAATGCTGATTGCATTTTCTTTTATTTTACCGCCGGTTGCGGACCGTTTCAGCGTAAAAACAATGGCTGCCGAATTTGTGGCAGGCTGTGATACATCCAAGCCGCTTTATGTAGATAAGTTTTTACGCCCCGGCTTTATGTATTACACCGGTATTGCCGGTGAGGAAATGCTGCCGAAAACTGATGCTCTGCAAAAAGCCGTCAGCGATGCAGCGCAAAAATATATTGTGGTGCGCAGGCTGGAATTTAAACGCCTGCAAAATCCCGAGGCAATTCAGAACCTGCGCATGGTTAAAGAAAAAGACGGAATTATGATTTTGGAAAAATATTGAGTATAACGAACCTCTCAAAATTTTTTGAGAGGTTTAATTTTTACACAGCGTTATAAATCTTTATTTTAAAGCTTAAATATGGTATGATTAGATGATAAATGCTGACTAAAATTAAGGAGTTTTTTGTGAAAATAAAGGGAGTTTTATTTGACCTTGACGGCACATTGATTAATACAACGCCGCTGATTCTGGAATCGTTCCGCCATACTTTTGTGGAGTTTAGGCTGCCGGTTCCGTCGAAAGAAGCGCTTGTTGCAGGTTTTGGGTTGCCGCTGCGCACCGCAGCAAAAGCCTATATGCCAGAAAGCATGATAGAAGATTTTTGCACTGCTTACAGTGATTACCACCGCAGCCAGCACGATAAGCTTATTCAGCCGTTTGACGGTGTTAACGAAGCATTGGCACAGCTTGCAGGGCGCGGCATAAAAATGGCTGTTGTAACATCTAAAAAACGGCCGATGGCTCTGCGCGGGCTTGCCTGTTACGGGCTTGATAAATATATTGAAACGGTTGTTACTTGCCAGGACTGCGAAGAACATAAGCCCCTTCCGGCACCGAGCCTGATGGCTTTAAAAAGCTTAAAGCTGAACGGCAGTGACTGTATCGGCGTGGGCGACAGCCCTTATGATTTGCAAAGTGCAAAAGGCGCAGGCTGTTTAACGGCAGCAGTACGTTATACCAGTTTTGACTGGAATTTTATTTTGAATGAAGGCAAACCGGATTACGTTTTAAATAAAATGGATGATTTGGTTAAACTGATAGACAGACTCAATAATTAGGAGGTTATTATGCGCAAAATAGCTATTATCGGTGGTACAGGGGTTTACAGCCCCGACGCACTTGGAGGATTTGAAGAAAAGGTTATTAAAACCCCTTACGGCGATGCGCTTTGCAAAATGGGCTCGCTGTACGGTAATCAGGTTGTTTTTATTACACGCCACGGTGCAGGGCACAGCGTTCCGCCGCATAAAGTAAATTACCGTGCCAATATCTGGGCTTTGAAAAGCCTTGGCACAGAAGAAATTTTTGCAACTACGGCAGTCGGCTCTTTAAACAAAGAGATGAAAGCCGGGCATTTTGTTATTTGCGACCAGGCGATTGATTTTACCAAAAGCCGCGTTAATACTTTTTACGATACACCGGAACGCGGAGTGGCTCATGTGGATTTTACCAATCCGTACTGCCCGCGCCTGCGTGCAAAGGTTATTAAATGCCTTGAAAGAACGGACATTCCGTTCCATAAAACAGGCTGCTATGTCTGCACCGAAGGCCCGCGTTTTGAAACCGCAGCGGAAATTAAAATGTTCGCCATGCTGGGCGGCGACCTTGTGGGCATGACCAATATTCCGGAATCCGTACTGGCACGCGAAGCGGAAATGTGCTATACAACATGCAGCATTGTAACCAACATGGCAGCAGGCATTTCGCCTACGCCGCTTTCTCACAGCGAAGTTGTGGAAGCAATGGCGCAAAGCGGCAAAAACATGGCCCGCCTGATTGAAGCCTTTATTGCCGATAACGGCGTTGAAGAAACAGAATGCGGCTGTGCGCACTGCATGGCAGAATTTGGCGGTTTTAAACTGTAAGAGGCTGTTATGGTTAAAACAATGGAATGGCAGCATAATACACTGGAAATTTTAGACCAGACTAAACTGCCTGTAGAAATCAGTTTTATAAAATGCGGTACTTACCGCCGCGTGGGTGAAGCAATAAAAAAGCTGGAAGTCCGCGGCGCACCGGCAATCGGCGCAGCAGCCGGTTTTGCCATGGTTTTGGGCTGGCAGCAGCTTATGGCGGAAAACCGCTGTAATTTGCCTGCCTACGAAGAAATAAAAAATGAACTTATTGCAGCACGCCCTACGGCAGTAAACCTTGCCTGGGCTGCCAACAAGCTTTACGCTGAGGCAGAACGCCTGACAGAGCAAAGCAAAACGCAGAGCGAAATTGCCTGCGCCTTGGAAAAACTGGCGCAGCAAATTTACACTGATGACATTGAATGCAATAAAAAAATGGGCAGGTACGGCGCTGAGCTTTTACCGCCGCATACCCATATTTTAACGCACTGCAACGCAGGCGCACTGGCAACCTGCGGGTGGGGCACGGCTCTCGGCGTTATCCGCGAAGCCTTTGCCCGGGGCAAAATAGACATGGTTTACGCCGACGAAACGCGCCCGCTTCTGCAAGGCGCCCGCCTTACGGTATGGGAGCTTATGGAAGATAAAATTCCCGTTACTGTTATTACCGATAACATGGCAGCATGGACCATGCAGCAAAAAGGCATTAACGCCGTTGTTACCGGGGCGGACCGTATTGCCTTAAACGGCGATACAGCCAATAAAATAGGCACCTTTGGCGTTGCTTTGGCCGCAAAATACCACGGTATACCGTTTTATATTGCCGCACCTGTAAGCACGTTTGATTTTTCCATTGCAGACGGCAGCGGGATTCCGATAGAAGAACGCAGCGCACAGGAAGTAAAAACCTTGCAGGGGGTTGTTACCGCGCCGCCTGAAGCCTTAGCCTATAACCCTGCTTTTGATGTTACACCGGCCGCTCTTATCAGCGGCATTATTACCGAATACGGCGTTATTAAACCGCCTTATCGGGAGAATATAAAAAAATTGCAGCTTAAAATCAAGGAGGAAAATTTTAATGGATAGCATGATTAAAGACATTGCCCTTGCACCTACCGGGCATCAGAAAATTGCCTGGGTTAAAGAGCACATGCCGCTGCTTAACATTTTAAACGAACGTTATGCAGAAAAGAAAATTTTTGACGGTTTAAATATGGTTGTAACCATTCATCTGGAAGCAAAAACCGCATATCTTGCCCAGACTCTTAAAAACTGCGGTGCAAACGTAGTTGTTACCGGCAGCAACCCCCTTTCCACGCAGGATGACGTTGCCGCAGCTCTGGCTGACAGCGGAATTACCGTTTTTGCCACCCATGCCTGCTCGCAGGAAGAATACGACTTATATTTAAGCAAAGCGCTTGATACAAAACCTTCGCTTATTATCGACGACGGCGGCGACCTTGTTAATATGCTGCACAGCACACGCCGCGAGCTGATTCCGAACCTTATCGGCGGCAGCGAAGAAACCACTACCGGCGTACACCGCTTAAAAGCACTTAACGAAGCCGGCAAACTGGCTTTCCCGATGATTGCCGTTAACGACGCTTACTGCAAATACCTGTTCGATAACAGATATGGTACCGGCCAATCTTCCTGGGACGGCATTATGCGTACCACCAACCTTGCCGTTGCAGGCAAAACCGTTGTTGTTGCAGGCTACGGCTGGTGCGGCAAAGGCGTTGCCATGCGTGCCAAAGGTTTGGGCGCAAACGTTATCATTACCGAAATTGACCCGATTAAAGGCATTGAAGCAGTATTTGACGGTTTCCGCGTAATGCCGATGCGTGAAGCAGCAAAATACGGCGATTTCTTTGTAACCGTAACCGGCTGCAAAGATGTAATTACCAAAGAACACTTCCCGCTGATGAAAGACGGCGCAGTTCTTGCCAACGCAGGCCATTTTGACGTTGAAATTAACGTTAAAGACCTGGAAGCAATGACCGTTGAACCTGCTTATGAAGTTCGCAAAAACATTACAACCTACACCATGCCTGACGGTAAAAAAATCAACCTGCTGGGCGAAGGCCGCCTTGTAAACCTTGCCTGCGGCGACGGCCATCCGGTAGAAGTAATGGACCTTTCTTTCGCCATGCAGTTCCTTGCCATGAAATATCTGCTGGAGCATAAAGGTGAACTGCAAAATAACCTTTATGTACTGCCGGAAGAACTGAATACGGAAATTGCCGCTCTGAAGCTTGAAGCAATGGGCGCAGGCATTGATACCTTAACTCCGGAACAATACGCTTACCTGCACGCCGAATAATTATGGAAAACGAAGCTGTTGAAAAAGCAAGGGCACAAATTGTTAAAGCTGCGCAAAAAATGGCAGGGCAGAACATGCTGCCGGGTTCGTGGGGCAACATAAGCATTAAAATAAACAAAAATGCTTATGCAATAACTCCTTCCGGCCGCGGTTATGACAATTTAACGCCCGATGATATAACCATAGTTGACGCAGCAGGACAAACGCTTGACGGAGCATTAATACCAAGCAGCGAACTGCCTTTGCACCTGGCAATATATAAAGCGCTGCCGGAAGCAAATGCCGTTGTGCACACGCACAGCATTTATGCCAGTGCCTGTGCCGCAGCACGCAGAGATATCCCGCCGCTTATTGAAGACATGGTGCAGATAATGGGCGGCGCGGTGCATTGTGCCGAATATGCCCTGCCGGGTACGGAAACGCTTGCTCAAAACGTAATAAAAGCCATGAACGGCAAACGTGCGGCGCTTTTGGCAAACCACGGCGTTGCTGCCTGGGGAGTAACGCTTGACGAAGCCATGATGGTAGCGGGAATAGTTGAAAAAGCCGCTCAGCTTTATTGCATTGCGCAGAGCCTTGGCGGAGCAGTGCTGCTGCCTCAGAGCGATATCGACGCCATGCACGGTTTTTATGAAGCCCATTACCGCAAACGTCAGTTAGGAGAAGAATAATGGCGAAAACACTTATAAAAAACGCTGAAATTATTACCGCAAAAGATACGGATAAATATTATATCGGTATTTTGGACGACACCATTCAGGTAATATCCAAAGAAGTGCCGCAAGGATATGAAGACGCGCAGGTTATTGATGCCGAAGGTAAAATTGCCGTGCCGGGCATGGTAAACACCCATACCCACGCAGCAATGACGCTGCTGCGCAGCTATGCCGATGATATGGTGCTGATGGATTGGCTGCAAAATAAAATCTGGCCTGCCGAAGACGGGCTTACGGATGACGATATTTACTGGGGCACAATGCTTTCCATTGCCGAAATGCTTAAAACCGGCACAACCTGTTTTGCCGATATGTATTTTGCAATGAACCGCGTTGCCGATGCCGTTGAAGAAACAGGCATCAGGGCTGCATTAAGCCGCGGCTTAACCGGATTCAGCGACGAAAACTATGCAAAACTTGAAGAAAATGCAGCGCTCTTTAAAGAACGCCATAACAGTGCAGGCGGACGCATTCATGTAATGCTCGGGCCGCATGCCCCGTATACCTGTTCTGTTGAATACCTGAAAAATGTTATTGCCAAAGCACAGCAGCTTGGCAGTGAAATTCATATTCACCTTTGCGAAACCAAAGGCGAAGTTGACAACTGTATTAAAGAACACGGCATGAGCCCGATAAAACTTATGGATAGCCTTGGCATGTTTGAATGCGGCACGCTGGCAGCACACAGCGTACATGTAGATGAAGAAGACATGGCAATTATGGCAGCCAAACATGTTCGTGTTGCCCATAACCCGCAAAGCAACCTTAAACTTGCCAGCGGCATTGCACCGGTACCGGCAATGTTAAAGCACGGCATAACTGTTGGGCTTGGCACCGACGGCACCAGCAGTAACAACAACCTTGATATGCTGGAAGAATGCCGCCTTGCCGCAATGCTGCATAAAAACATGACAGGCGACCCGGAAATTATACCGGCAGCGCAGGCACTTGCCATGGCTACAAGCGAAGGCGCCAAAGCGCTTGGCTTTGCTGATGTCGGCAAAATTGAAGCAGGGCAGAAAGCCGATATTGTCCTTTATAACATGAATAAACCTTACTGGCATCCGCGCAACGACAGAACTTCGCTGTTTGTATATGCGGCAAACGCCAATGACGCAGATACCGTACTTGTTAACGGCAAAGTTCTTATGAAAAACGGCGAACTGCTTTACATAGACCTGGAGAAAGTTTATGCCGAAGCAAACGCGCGCGCACGCCGCTTAACCAATAAATAACAAAAATTTTGGGAGGGAAACACAAGTGGCTAAAATTTTATTTAAAAGTAATTTAGCACCTTCTGTTTACGAATTTTTAGTAGACGCACCCCTGATTGCACATAAATGCCAACCGGGACAGTTTGTAATGATACGCACAGATGAAGACAGTGAACGCATTCCGCTTACCATTGCCGATTTTGACCGCGAAAAAGGCACTATTACCTTAATCGTTCAGGCAGTAGGCAATACCACAAAACATCTTTGCGAAACTTTTGAAGAAGGCGACGATATTCTCGACGTTGTCGGCCCGCTCGGCCATCCGTCCGAAATGGGCAGGTTTGGTACGGTTGTCTGCGTAGGCGGCGGTATCGGCGTTGCGCCGGTATATCCGATTGCCCGCGCTTACCACGAGCTCGGCAACAAAGTAATTTCCATTGTCGGCGCACGCAGCAAAGATTTAATTATCTGGCGCGATAAAATGCAGGCAATCAGCGATGAGCTTATTATAACCACAGATGACGGCAGCGAAGGGCATAAAGGCTTTGTAACCGACCCGCTGCGTGAAATGCTGGAAAAAGGCGAAAAAATTGACCTGGTGCTTGCCATTGGCCCGGTAATTATGATGAAAAACGTTGCCACAACAACCAAACCCTTCGGCACCAAAACAACCGTAAGCCTTAACACCATTATGGTAGACGGCACCGGCATGTGCGGCGGCTGCCGTGTAATGGTGGGCAACGAAAATAAATTTGCCTGCGTTGACGGTCCGGAATTTGACGGGCATCTGGTTGACTTTGCCAACTTAATGCAGCGCCAGATGATGTACAAAGACCAGGAATCTATTGAATACAGCTGCGGAGGTCATTGCAAATGCGTGGAGGAATGAGAAACCCTATGCCGGAACAGCCGGCTGATGTAAGAAATAAAAACTTTAAAGAAGTTGCTCTCGGCTATGATATGAAAACCGCTGTTGATGAAGCAGAGCGCTGCCTGCATTGCCCTAAACCGCTGTGCGTAAGCGGCTGCCCTGTTAATGTTGAAATTCCGGCTTTTATTCATGCTGTAAAAGAAGGCAATATGCAGGAAGCCATTAAAATTTTAAAACGCAAAAACAGCCTTCCGGCAGTCTGCGGCCGCGTGTGCCCGCAGGAAAACCAGTGCGAATCCAAATGCGTGCTCGGCATTAAGGGTCAGTCTGTCGCTATCGGCCGTCTGGAACGCTTTGTAGCAGATTATGCACGTGAACACGGCTTAGATAACGTAGATAACGAAAAAGCTGCTCCTAACGGTAAAAAAGTTGCCATTGTAGGCAGCGGCCCTTCCGGCCTTACCGCAGCAGGCGACCTTGCAAAAATGGGTTATGACGTTACCATTTTTGAAGCACTGCACGCACCGGGCGGCGTTTTAATGTACGGTATTCCTGAATTCCGCCTGCCGAAAGAAATTGTGCAGCACGAAATTGACGCACTGAAAAAATTGGGTGTTAAAATTATGGTAGACGCCGTTATCGGCCGTTTGTTTACCATTCAGGAACTTTTTGAAGAAGAAGGCTTCGACGCCATTTATGTAGGCACAGGCGCAGGTCTGCCGCACTTTATGAATATTGAAGGCGAAAACCTTAACGGCGTATATTCTGCCAACGAATTTTTAACGCGCGTTAACTTAATGCGTGCTTATCAGTTCCCGAAAGTTGCAACACCGGTTTACATCGGTAAAAAAGTTGCCGTTGTCGGCGCAGGCAATGTTGCTATGGACGCAGCACGTACCGCAAAACGCCTCGGCGCGGAACAGGTTTATATTGTTTACCGCCGCAGCGAAGAAGAAATGCCTGCCCGCAAGGAAGAAATCGGCCATGCAAGAGAAGAAGGCATTGAACTTCGCCTTTTAAACAACCCTATACGTATTTTAGGCAACGAAAAAGGCTGGGTTAATGGCATGGAATGCATTAAAATGGAGCTTGGTGAACCTGATGCCAGCGGACGCCGCAGCCCGGTAGCCATTAAAGGCAGCGAATACGTGCTTGACGTTGACATGGTTGTAATGGCGATAGGGCAGGGGCCTAACCCGCTGTTAAAGCAAACTACGCACGATTTGGAAACCAACAAACGAGGCAACATCGTTGCTGACGAAAACGGCGCAACCTCCATCCCCGGCGTATTTGCAGGCGGCGACATTGTAACCGGCGCCGCAACCGTAATTTCTGCCATGGGCGCGGGTAAAAAAGCTGCTCAGGCCATTGATGAGTATTTGAAGAATAAATAATTTATTTTAAATTGCAGCAGTTTACTTGTATAATTACGGGTAAACTGCTTTTTATTTATAAAAACAGCTTATACGTTTCGGATATCGTTATAATTGTATACAAGCAAAACAAAATGACATCTGCCTGTATTTGGTGTATAATAAATAATGATATGGTTTACAATAATTAAAATTTTACGAGGTGAATTATATGCGTTTTAAATTAAGAATGGGCGTTTCAGGACGTCATTGCCATTTAAAAAGAGAAGATATGGATATTTTGTTCGGTAAAGGCAGCGAGCTGCACCCGATAAAACCGATTGTGCAGCCCGGTCAGTTTACCTGTGAAGAAAAAATTATTCTGGTAACGGATAAAGGCGAAATGCCGCTGCGCGTTATCGGGCCGCTGCGTCCTTATACACAAATTGAACTTGCCAAAACGGATGCCCGTCAGCTTGGGCTGAACCCGCCGATTTGCTTCTCCGGTTATCTTGACGGCTCACTCGGCGGCAAAATTATCGGCCCTGAAGGCGAAGTTATTTTAAAAGAGGGCATTATGCTTGTACAGCGTCATATTCATTTGTGCCCGGAAACTGCCGCTAAATATCATTTAAAGAACCATGATATTGTTGCTATGGAAACAACAGGCTCACGTGCACTGCGTTTTGAGCACGTTTATGTAAGAACAGGCCCGGAGCATGCGGATGAAATTCATATTGATACCGATGAAGGCAATGCATGCGGACTTGAAAACGGCGCTTTGGTTGATATTGTAACCAGGCTTTAATTATTATTGAGGAAGAACAATGCGCAAAATATTGTTTTTTATGCTGTTGTTGGTGCAGCTTACTGCGGCAACGGCGTTTGCGTATACCAATAAAGAGGACGGTTTTAAAACACAAAGTCCGTCCTCTGCTAATTACGTAGAAGCTGTTGGCAAACATTTTTACGGTTTTATTGACGATAACGGTGCTGCAGCAGGTTATGCAGAATGTTTAAGCAGTGAACAGGCTTCAAAATTTTTAGGAGTCCCGTTCAGCACGGCAGCATTTGATAAAACTTACAGCGATATTTTACTTTTACAGCGTAACGGCATCAGCAACGAACGTATTAATCAGCTTATAGCTGAACCTGTTGTTTCGCCGCTTTTTGCTTTTGCAGAAAATGAAGAATCGGATTACTTAATTTCAGCGCAAAAGTTTGGCTCAAACAAGTATATTGCCGTTACTTTTAACGTAAATCCGGAAACTGAACCGGTAACAATTTATTATACTTCCGCTAATGATAAGCTTTATATGCTTATGGCAGAACAGCAAACGGCTGTTTCCAACGCTGATGAAAACCTGCCGGAAAATACCATTGGCATTATTGGCGGTGCCGATGGCCCTACAGACATTTACGTTAAAGATAATGTTTTGGCTAAAGAAACCAACAAAACTTTTCTGAAAAAGTTTAAAACCGTTAAGCCGGTTGATAAAAACACCGCGTTTACCTTTGGCGAAAAAACTGCCAACGTAAAAGTAACCCTTCCGGATGACTGGTTTTACGTGCAGTTAGCAGACAGCAGATATAATGAAGAAGCTGTCGGTGTAACGGTTGCCATGCCTCAGGAAGCTATGGCGCTGATTCTTAAAGAAGCGCTTGATATTGGCGTTACCGATATAGAATCGGCAGTTATTGCATCGCAGGCTGCGGCAGCTGATAAAGCCATAAACGCTGAATTAACAGATAAAAAAGATGATATAATGGATATTTTCCGTCATGGCATCATAATATTATCTGTTAAAGCCGGCGATAAAACTTTTTCAGAATTTATATTTGATAACCCCAATAAAACAGTTTACGGTGTAAATGAAGCGTTAGAAGATATAAAAGCTGCCCTTATTGAGCAGGGAACGGAATTTAAAACCTTTGCTTATAATACGGATTTTAAAGACGGGCAGGGGAGTTTTAACCTGCAAACTGAATTGAAGCCTGCTGAAACTTATTTTTATTACACTTTAGTTGCCGAAGGCAAAGTTATTGGCAAAGCTGCTTATCTGGCTTTTGTATTTGACCGTAACGGTGATGATGAAAATACGGCACTTAAATTTTGGAACGGTAAAACACTTTTAAAAGATTAATGTCCACATTCGTACTTAAAGTAAAAAGAGGGTACAGATGATGAAAAAATTATATGCTGATATTTTAATGACAGGTTTGATGTGCAGCGTTGCTCTTACGGCTAATGCCTTTGAATATGTAAGCAGTGGAGCAGGTTTTTCCGTTAACATTCCGGATCAGAACATTATGCTGATAGGCGAAAATATGTTTGCTGCCGAAAACCGTGTTTTTGACCTTGACAAAAAACTTGTAAAAACCAACGGCATGCACTTTGTTACCGGGCTTAACCACGAACAGCTTGAACAAAATTTTAATACCGCTTTTACAACGGAAAAATTTACTGCTGACCTCAATAATATTAAAAAAGCTTTAAAAAGCGGCACTGCTGCTGACGTTTTGCAAAGCAGCAGCTATAAATACCTTACCGAAGCCGCGGCTGGCGCTTATGTAAATTACAGCGGCGAAAGCGAAGACCTTGCCGGTTTATTGGAATTAAACAAACAATTTGCCGGTATGGCGAACATAAAAAAGGCATCCGTTGAAAATATTAAAGGCAAAGATGCTTTAATGATAGAATCGGATATTAAAAATATAACTTTTGAGTTAAAGCTGCCGTTAAAAAAATCGGAATTATTGCCGCAAGAATCAGTTGATGAAGAAAACCTGAAAGACCAGGGTTTTAAATTTGAATTTGCTGATGACGGTTATTTAGTTACTAAAATAGCAAATTTATATAATATTACAGAAAAAACTTATTTATTATCGGCCAATGACAACCTGTATACGGTAACGAGCCTGTTTGCTTCAACTAACGAATTGCCTGACGATGTCGACAGCCTTTATAAACTTGATAATAAAGGCTTTAATAAATTAAGCAAACAGCTGGTTAACAGTTTAAAATTTACAGAACCTCAGAAAAACGGCAATAAACCGCTTACAATCAATGATAATATCAGCGGACGCAAACTGCAATTGCCGGAAAAATGGCTGTATACAAGAACTGATTTCAGCAGCATTTACGGTATTAATAAAGGCGGCTTTGGGCTTACTGCTTACAGCGCTTTGCCGGAAACTTCACTTGATGCTGCAAATAACGCTATTAGAACCTTTGGTATTAGTTTTGATAACAGCACAAATACCTTGAAAATGGATTTGTCGCAGTTTACTATGCCGGATTTACTGAATTTGTTTGATGAAGGTATTGTTATGGCCAGCGGTAATTTTAATAATGTTGCCCAAATTGAGCCGGATTTCAGAAAGTATGTAAACGAATATAAAACTATTTTCGATAATCCGGAATTAACAAAATTTATCTTCCACAATAGTATGAACCAGCTTTTTAACAGCCTGCGCCCGGAAGATATTGCAGCCATAGAAAAATACCTGAAAGCAGAAAACTTTAACTATACTTTTGACATCAATAATTACAATGCACGCTTTAATTGTGATGCTGACTTAAAGGCTCACATACCGGACATATTTAAAGTGCTGCAGGAAGCAAATGTTATAGCCGGAAATGCCGCTGACGCAGACGAAATGCGCAGCAGCCTGAGTAAAGATAAAGTTTTTGCAATGCTGGATACCAATCTGGTACCGTTTAACTGCTATTTTAAAAACCAGCTTTATTTTGACAGAAGCCAGCGCTTTAATAACCTGTTATATTTTACAAAAGGCGATAAGGCAACTGCCAACCAGCAAATTATGAAGCAGTTTAATACAACCGATTTATATCTTTATTGATTTGTGTTATAATAATAAAGTATCAAGAGGCTTATGCAGAAAATGCCTGAGCTTCTTATATTTTTGTAATAATGTTGTAAAAGCCACCTTCATAAATTGGATGTAACAAATTTTGAAACGTCTGCGCATATAAAATAACGCGTGTATTATAAAAACGCCTTAAAACGCAAATATGAAAGCGTGAATTTAAAAGCTTATTTATAGTAAAATAGCAATATAAGCTCTAATAATATTAATAAAAAATCTGTTGTTTGAAATTTCATTTTCTAAATTTTACATAATATATATTATCGGACGTTATTTTTATATATTTATCTTTCCTTTAAGCTTCTGTTTTATCTCATCTTCCAATATTAAAATCAAAATTAAACTAATACAGCGAACAGCAAACAAATGTTTTGACTCCTTCTTAATTAGCTGTTATAATAGAATTATATAAAATCTATTTCGGGAGGCTTTTGTTAATGGCCAGACATAAACGCTTTTCTAATTTTGAAGGACAAATTACCGAAGAAATGCTTACTGACCGTCAGCGTCAGATTTTAGAATATATACGCAAATGTGTTAAAGATAAAGGTTATCCTCCGGCTGTGCGCGAAATCGGCAAAGCTGTAGGATTATCTTCAAGCGCCAGTGTTCATAATCATCTGCATAAATTAGAAGAATACGGCTTTTTGCAGCGTGATCCTTCCAAGCCGCGCGCACTTGAACTGACTCAGGACGCTGAATGGCGCCAGAAAACCGTTGTGCCCGTTCCGCTTGTTGGCCGTGTAACGGCGGGCGTTCCTATTCTGGCTGTTGAAAACATTGAAGAAACATACCCTATTCCGCTTGATTTATTGGGATGCTCTGATGATGTTTTTATGCTTTCCGTGAGCGGCGACAGCATGATTAAGGCCGGTATTTTAGACCATGACTATATTGTTGTGCGCAAGCAAAATTTTGCCAACAACGGCGATATAGTTGTTGCTTTAATTGATGGCGAAGAAACTACTGTAAAACGTTATTTCCGTGAACTCCGCTGTGTACGCTTACAGCCTGAAAACGATGCTTACCAGCCCATTGTAGGAGGAGATAATATTCAGGTTATCGGCAAAGTAATTGCCGTTTTTAGAATGCTGTGATATTCTAAAATTATAATCAATTATATTAAAATAAAATTATTTCAGCTTCATATAAGGGTTTGAAAAATATTATATTAATGTCTATATGACATCATAATAATTCTAAAAACTAAAATTATATTGCTACTTAATAAAAATTAAAGGACTTGCTCTGATAACGAACAAGTCCTTTTTATATGCAATTTTGCGCCGTTGTAGTTAATTTAAAACAATGCTGTAAATAGTATTTGACAGAACTACAGCTATTACAAGCACGATCGCAAATATTATAAAAAACCTTAAAATTCTAAAAAACTTCTTCATAACAAATAACTCTTCCCATAAAAATTTACCATTTTTCAGGTATAGTTTCAAACTTCCCTATGACATACATTGTGCCAAGCATTTCCGTAAGCAGCGTACCTTCATTATTAAAGGTTTCTACTTTTATAATAATTATTTTGTGCCCGCGCTGAATTACCGTGCCAACAGCAGTAGCCACATCTCCGGCATGGAGGTTTTTTATAAAGTTTATCGTGTAATTAATAGTTACTACTCTGGCCCCTACACTTGCGCTTGCCATCCCCAGAGCAGTATCTGCAAGTGCTGCCAGAGAACCGCCGTGGGCAACTTCATATAAATTGGTATGCTTGGCTGCGTCAATAGGCATTGCAAGTGTTACCTTGCCGCATTCAACGTCAACAAGCTCCATGCCGCACAGTTTAACAAAACTATTAATACTATATACATCTTTGATAATTTGTGTATATTCTTCTTTTGCGCTCATTAACTTTACCTCCCTGCCGGTATAATTTTATTCTTTGGGGCCTACCATACGCGCTGCGCTCATAATGGCAATACGGCCATGTTCAAAAGTCAGCCCGCCCTGGAAATACACATTATATGGCTCACGGCACGGGCCGTCAGCACTTAATTCGATAGAAGCGCCCTGTACGAAAGTTCCTGCGGCCATAATAATTTCATCCTGATAACCAGGAATCATGGCAGGAACAGGCTCTACATGAGCGTCAACCGGCGAATTTGTCTGGATTGCAACACAGAAATTGCATAATTTTTCACGTGTTTCCAAACGTATAGCCTGAATAATATCGCTGCGCACTTCTTCCGGCAGCGGTTTTACCGAATAACCAAGGTTTTTAAAAACAGCCGAAGCAAAAATTGCAGTTTTTACGGCCTGCGTTACAACATGGGGCGCAATAAACAAGCCCTGATAAAATTCACGTGCCGTATCACCCAACGTTGCGCCCATCTCGCCGCCTAATCCAGGAGCGGTAAGACGGTATGAAGCTAGTTCCACCAAATCGGCACGTCCGGCTATATAGCCGCCGGTAGGAGCAAAACCGCCGCCCATATTTTTAATGAGAGAACCCGCTATCAAATCTGCGCCGACTTCTGTAGGTTCCTGTTTTTCAATAAATTCTCCGTAGCAGTTATCTACAAAGCAAATAACATCAGGCTTAACCTTTTTTACGGCTGCGCATATCTCGCCTATCTGCGCTACATTAAGCGTTTTACGCACACTGCTGTAACCGCAGGAACGCTGAATATGTATTAAGCGCGTTTTATCTGTAATAGCGGCGCAAATTGCCTCTAAATCCGGCTTGTCGTCCTGCATGGGAATTTCTTTATAAATAACGCCTAAATCTACAAGCGAACCCGGTGTTTTTACGGGGCTGCCGATAATGGTCTGCATGGTATCATACGGTGTTCCTGTTGCAGCTATCATCTCGTCACTTGCGCGCAATACCCCCAAAAGAGCCACTGCCAGCGCATGCGTGCCGCTTACAAACTGCGAACGCACCAGCGCTGCTTCCGTATGAAAAATTTCTGCGTAAATTGCATCAAGATTCTCTCGCCCAACATCGGAATAAGCATAACCGGTTGTAGGTTTTAAATAATAATCTGAAACCATGTGGTTACGGAAAGCCTTCATTACTTTTTCCGTGTTAAATAAGGCGGCTTCTTCGTATATTTTAGAATATTTTTCTACATCATTAAGTGCTGTTTTTTCAATTTCTGCAAAGTCTACCATTTAAATAATTCACTCGCTTTTTAAAATATATTCATTGTATGCTTCCAAATCTTCTACCGGCAGAATAACTTTCATTACTGCGCCATTTTCTGTATACTCCTGCTCTAAAACGTTGGCTGTTTCATGAAGCTGGGCAGCTTTGGCTGTTTCCGCATAAGGAATACATAAAGTAACTTCCACGGCTTTGCTTTTAAGATGTGATTCTATCATCTGCTGCAAAGATTCAAGGTTTAACTTTTTAGCTGCCGATATACAAACGGTATCTTCTTCCAGTGCCAATCTGTCAGCCAGTTTGCTGTCCGGAGGCAGTTTATCTATTTTATTATAAACCGTAATAACCGGCTTTGTTTCTGCGCCGATTTCCTTTAAAACTTCGTGTACCGCAGCAGCCTGTTCTTTATAAAGCTCGTGGCTTACGTCGATAACATGCACCAGTAAATCAGCTTCCGTTACAACTTCAAGCGTAGAACGGAAAGCGGCAATCAGCTGATGCGGCAGACGCTGAATAAAACCAACCGTATCAGTTATGATTATTTCCTGCTTATTGGGAAGCGTCAGCTGGCGTGTAGTTGGGTCTAACGTTGCAAAAAGCTGGTCTTTGGCATAAATATCAGAATTTGTAAGTGTATTAAGAAGCGTTGATTTACCGGCATTGGTATAACCTACAAGGCTCACTTCAAATACATTGTTCTTTTTGCGCTTGCTGCGGTGCAGGGAACGTACGGCTTTAACCTTTTCAATCTGGTCCTTGATAAAAGCAATGCGGTCGCGGATTCTGCGGCGGTCAACTTCAAGTTTAGTTTCACCAGGACCGCGTGTGCCGATGCCGCCGCCGAGCCTGGAAAGCATAAGGCCTTTGCCCATAATACGCGGCAGAGTATATTGCAGCTGTGCCAGTTCAACCTGTAATTTACCTTCGTTGGTACGTGCGCGCTGGGCAAAAATATCAAGAATAAGCGCTGTACGGTCCAAAATTCTGATGCCCATAACGCTTTCAATATTGCGCTGCTGTGCAGGGGAAAGTTCGTCATCAAAAATACATAAGTCGATATTTTCCTGCTGGGCATATAAAGCAAGCTCCTGCACTTTGCCTCTGCCTATAAAAAATGCCGGGTCAGGTTTGGGGCGTTTTTGTATAAACTTCTTTATTACAGTGGCGCCTGCCGTATCGGCAAGCTGTTTTAATTCTTCGAGTGAGTCGTCAACAGTCCACAGCGAATCGTTTCTTCCCCACTCCATGCCTATTAAAATGGCTCTTTCAGACATAACCTGCAAAGAGGCAGTACCGGTCTGCTTGTCAAGTATGCGCTCTATCGTGCTTACGGTATTAACAAAGTTAATGTTTTCAGCATCTTCGATACTATACGGACCGTAACATTCAGCGGTATAATTTTCATTGCTGTCTATGCCGGTTATCAGCCCGAAAGTCAGTTCAGATTTGGTAAAATCCGGAGAAAGAACGCCAATGGCAACCATGGCATCGTATTTATTATTTTTTAAAGCGGAAATATCAACGCCGCTTAAATACGGGTTGCCGCCCGGATGCGTATGTATGCAGCGTATGCCGCTAAGGCGTCCGGCTCCGCGCCTGCCGCTGAAAGAAGGCAATTCCACAGTAGCATTGTCGCCTACTGCAATTTCTATAATCTGGCCGCTGCGTGTAATATAAACGGAAATTTCCCTGTTTATATACTCTGTAATATCCGCAAGCTTAACAGCAAGCTCCTGCGAAACAAGCTGCGGCGACTGCATATCGTACAGTTTCTGCAGTTCTGCTATAACGCTGTCGCGTATGCCTTTTATATTACCTTTAATTTCACGCATAATTATACCTCAAAGAGCAGACAGTATTTCTGCCTGCTCTCTTTCATAAACAAAATTTTACTGACGGCTGCGTGCCGGCTCAACATTAACTTTATAGCCTTTGATGGTGTTGCGGTGCATTACGCCAAGCACTTTTTCGGCAACGTCTTCCGGCACTTCAACAAACGTAAATTTATCGTAAATATTAATTTTGCCAATATCTTTGGCCGGTATATCGGCTTCAATAGCAATGGTACGGACAATATCCTGCACGCTTATTTTCTGGCTGCGGCCGATATTCATAAAGAAACGCACCATGCCGGGGCGTCCGCCGGTATTAGTTAAATCTTTGGACAAGCCTTCTTCTTTCGGCGCTTCAAGCGCCTTGTTGCCTTCCTGCATTAATTTTAAGGCAGCGGCAATAATGTCTTCCGAAGCATAATCCTGCAACAGTGTTTCTGCAATAGGCATATAATCATGGTAATGGTTAAGCTCCAAAACCGCCTGCATGCGGGAAATGATAATTTCGCGCTGGCGTTCAACAACGTTGGCAGTTGTAGGCAGCTGACGGCGCATAATTTTGGTGTTTGCTGCGCGTTCGATAAGTTTAAGCTGCCTGAATTCACGCGGGGTAATAAAGGTCATGGCAGTACCGGTATTACCTGCCCTGCCTGTACGCCCAATGCGGTGTACATAACTTTCAGGGTCCTGCGGAATATCAAAATTAATAACATGGGTAATATTATCAATATCAATGCCGCGTGCCGCAACATCGGTTGCAATCAAAATATCCGCCGTGCCTTCACGGAATTTCTTCATAACACGGTCGCGCTGGGTCTGGCTTAAATCGCCGTGCAGGCCTTCTGCCATATAACCGCGGCTGGCAAGTGCGATTGCCAAATCATCAACGCCTTTTTTGGTGCGGCAGAAAATGATTATCTTGCCGTCAATTTCAGCATCAAGCAAACGGCACAGGCCCTCTACCTTGTCTTTGGTTTCAAAATAATACTGCTCAATTAAAGGTACGGTCAGTTCTTCCTTGCTGACGGTAACATTTTTAGGAGCTTTCATGTATTTTTTGGTAAGGCTTAAAATCGGGCGAGGCATGGTTGCAGAAAACAGCAGCGTCTGCCTTTCCGCAGGAAGGTTGCGCATAATTTCTTCCATATCGTCAACAAAGCCCATATCAAGCATTTCATCAGCTTCGTCCAGTACCAAAAACTTAATATGGTCAAGTTTAATGGTATTACGGTTAATATGGTCAATTAAGCGTCCCGGAGTGCCTATTACAATCTGCACGCCGCTTTTTAAGGCACGAATCTGTCTTTCGATAGGCTGGCCGCCGTAAACAGGCAGAGCCTTAATACGCGAAGTACGGCCGATTTTACCTACTTCTTCAGCAACCTGAATGGCAAGTTCGCGGGTCGGCGTCATAATAAGCGCCTGAATGTGCTTATGGTCGGTAATGCTCTGAACCAGCGGAATGCCGAAAGCAGCAGTTTTACCTGTACCGGTCTGCGCCTGGCCGATAACGTCATAGCCATCCAGCACCAGCGGAATGGTTTGCTCCTGTATCGGTGATGGTTCTTCAAACCCCATGTCTGTTAAAGCTGTAACTATTTTTTTATCCAGCAGCAGGCTGCCGAACATCTCTTTTTGATTTGTTGTCATTTGTCTTTATTCTCCGTTTCTTTTTCCTTTATTCTGTCAATAACCATCGAAATCGCGGTTAATGCACTGCGCATTTTATTATCGGTACGTGTACCGCCAAAAACATGTTTGGCCCATTTTACGCCGTCAGCATCGGAAACGGCCATATATACAAGTCCGACAGGTTTATCTTCTGTTGCTCCGCCCGGGCCTGCTATGCCTGTTATGCCAACACCATAAGTTGTGCCGAACAGTTCACGCACGCCCTGCGCCATTTCGCAGGCAACCTGCCAGCTGACTGCGCCATAGGCTTCAAGGCTTTCTTCCGATACATTTATCAGTTTATGTTTAGCCATGTTGCTGTAAGTAACGGCACTGCCCAAAAGGTATTCGCTGCTGCCCGGAACATCCGTTACAAGGCTGCTGGCAAGGCCGCCTGTGCAGGATTCGGCAAAAGCTATGGTACTTTCTGTTCTTAACAGTTCCTTGCCAAGATAAGAAGCAAGTGTTTCGTCATCCGTACCGTAGATATACTGCTTTAATCTGGTATTTACCAGAGCTTCCATTGCAGCAATTAAGGTTTTGGCCTCGTTAACTTCCATACATTTTGCGGTAATGCGGATAATTATTTCTCCCCTGCGGGCATAAATAGCAATGGTAGGATTGGTTTGTGAAGTTATAATATCGTCCAGCTTTTCGGCAACGGCGCTTTCGCCAATGCCACGCAGCCTGATAATATGCGAATAAATAATTCCCTGTTTGGTAAAATGATTTATCAAAAAAGGTTCCAGCTGTTTTTCATATACATGCTGCATTTCAGAAGGCGGGCCGGGCAAAAGTACAATCAGTTTGCCTTCATGCCTGATAGCAAGCCCGGGAGCAGTGCCAACTTCGTTAGTTAAAATTTCGGCTCCCACGGGTATCATGGCCTGCTTTTCGTTATTGCCGGACATGCACAGCCCTCTTTTGCAAAAATAATTATTAATGCGGTTCCATGTGTCCAGGTCAAGATAAGTGCCTAAATTAAGCGTTTCGCATAAAACTTCTTTGGTAATATCGCCGCGAGTAGGGCCAAGGCCGCCGGTGGTAATAATAATGTCAGCACGCTCCAGAGCATTTTTAAACACTTCTTTTAAGCGCCCGGCATTATCGCCGACAGTAGTCTGATAAAGTACATCAAAACCCAGTTTATTCAGCTGTCTGGATAAATACTGAAAATTAGTATTTAAAATTTCACCCAGCAAAAGCTCTGTACCAGTATTGATAACTTCAACTTTCATGGTCCTTCCCCCTTGAGTTTATATTCTTTCGCCTACAGATTCGTAAGTGAAGCCTTGCAGAATATTAACCTTTACAAAACAGCCGGGTTTAATATCTCCCGGACTTTCAATAAATACCAGCCCGTCGATATCGGGAGCTTCACGGTAGGAACGCCCGTAATGCAGGCCCGAACCGTCTTCTTCAATGCCTTCAACCAGAACTTCAAGAGTCTGTCCTTCGGTATCCTTATGAATTTCTTCGGAAATCTGTGCCTGCAAAGCCATTAATTCATGGTAGCGTTCCTGTTTTATTTCATCTGGAATCTGATTGGGCATAGCTCCGGCAACAGTGCCTTCTTCCTGAGAATAGGCAAAAACACCGGCATTTTCAAAACGCTGCTGTTCAACAAATTCTTTTAATTTTTCAAAATCGGCATCCGTTTCACCGGGAAAACCGACTATAAACGTAGTTCTTATAACAATTCCGGGAATACGTTTGCGCAGTTTTGCTAGAAGCGTTTCCACTTCTTCTCTGGTGTCATATCTGTTCATTGAAGCCAGCAGCCTGTTGCTTGCATGCTGCAGCGGCAGGTCAACATACTTGCATACCTTGTCCAAAGATACAAAAGTTTCTATAAGCTCATCCGTAAAATTATTGGGGTAACAATACATTACCCTAATCCATTTTAAGCTTTCAATTTTATTTAATTCTTTTAATAAATCGGCTAAAAGCAGTTTGCCTCCCGGTAAATCTTCACCATAGCGGGTTGTATCCTGCGCTACTACAATCAGCTCTTTTACGCCGTTATCAGCCAGTGCTTTGGCTTCTTTAAGCACCTGTTCCATTGGCTTGCTGCGGTATGGCCCGCGGATTTTCGGTATTGCGCAATAAGAGCAGCAATTGTCACAGCCTTCGGCAATTTTTAAGTAAGCCGTATATGAAGGTGTTGTTAAAATGCGCGGCAGAAAAGTTTCTTTGCTGGTATATATAACATCGGGTTTGCTGCGTTCAAGCATTATAAAGCGTTCGCCGTTCATAACACGTTTTATAATGCTGCCTATTTCGTCATATACTTCTACGCCGGCAATGGCATCTGCCTCGGGCAATTCGTTAAAAAGTTCTTCAGCATAACGCTGGCTTAAACAGCCGGTTACAATAATATATTTGCAGCTGCCGGATTTTTTATATTCTGCCATCTGCAAAATTGTATTAATAGATTCTTCTTTGGCAGATTCGATAAATCCGCAGGTATTTACTATAATTATTTCCGCTTCTGACGGGTCATTGGTAATTTCATAATTTTCTTCGTGAATCAGCCCTAACATGGTTTCAGAATCGACCAGATTTTTAGGGCAGCCCAAGCTTACTACACCTATTTTCACTGTATATCCTCCGCTTTAATTTTCAAACCGTACGGTTTCAAGCCATTTGTTTATAAGTTTATCAGCTTTTTCCTGCTGTAAATATGCAGTGTTCAGCCACAGTTTTTGCGTATCTGTCTTATCGTGCATCAAGGTTTCAAGCCCTGTATTCTGCTGCAGCAAAATACGCTTAATTTCTTTTTCCGTTAAAAGCCAGCGGCAAAAATCCTGTGCTGCCAGATTTTCTCCACTTTCAGCGGCAACGGCAACACCATAAAGATTTACCGGCGTACCTTCTACCGGTTTTGCAACATAAGCAGGAAAAGAATTTTCGAGATATTGGAAAATAAAACTGCTGCGGGTTATAGCAATATCAGCATCGCCGGTTGCTGCCATTCTTATTGAGGTAAACGGAAATTTGGCATACTGGGGAATATTTTTATGAAGCTCGCGCAAATATCCCAAAGCATTATCTTCGCCCCAATGGCTGGCAAAGGCATATAAAAAGCTGCGTGTGCTTTCCGTATCGCTTAAATTTTCAAGTGCAATACGGATACCGCGGATTTTTAACAAATCTTCCCAAGTACGTATGTTTTCCTGACCGGCACGGCGGGCAAAATTCTGGTTTACCAAAAGAACTGCCGGGTCATAAAAAACACCGTACCAACAGCCGTTGTGGCTTTTAAATGCTTCCGGCAATATTGCAGTTTCTGGTATTTCAAATTTGAGCAGTTTATTCTGCTGCTCCAAATTTACCAGTTTGCTGAATTCCAGCAAATAAATATCGGGCTGCTTCTGCCCTTTGCCGGCATTTTCTTCTGCAAGCCAGACTTTATACTTGCTTTGGGAAGCATTATATTCTTCTGCCAGCGCCTGAAGCAGCATTCTGTTCTGGTCTGATGCAAGAATTGCTTCGTTATTATTTTTTAAATGTACAACATCATCAAAAAAAGAACAGCCTGCAATACAAATTACTGAAATAAAAGCTAAACAGGCCGTTACAAGCCTTTTTAAAGCCATAAAATTCCTCATCTTTTTTTAGTTTTGCTTCTGCTGTTTTTACCGGCAGGCTTAGCTTTATAGCCGGTATTTATTTTCAGCAGGCATTTATCTCCGCTGCCGATAAGGTCATTGCGGCCCGCTTTAAGCAAAGCCTCTTTTACAAGCATACGGTTACGCGGATTTTTATACTGCATTAATGCCCTTTGCATTGCTTTTTCATGCGGGTTGCGTGCTACAAATATTTCGCGCCCGGTTTCCGGGTTGCAGCCGGAATAATACATAGCCGTTGAAAGGCTGCCCGGCGTCGGAATGAAATCCTGCACCTGTTCCGGCTGGTGGCCTATATCACGCAAAAATTCCGCAAGCTCTATTGCGTCATCAAGCGTACAGCCAGGATGGCTGGAAATGAAATACGGCACTAAAAATTGTTTTAAACCGATTTCTTTGTTCTTTTTAGAAAAGGCACGCATGAATTTCAGATAAACTTCTTTACCCGGCTTGCCCATATTTTTCAGGGCGCGCGGCGCTACATGCTCCGGGGCTATTTTTAACTGGCCGCTTACATGGTAACGGCAAAGTTCGTCTAAAAATTCCCCCGTTTTTTCTTCCAGCAAATAATCATAACGGATGCCGGAACGGATGAAAACTTTTTTTATGCCGGGAATAGCCCTTATTTTACGCAAAAGCTCTATATAATCACTGTGACTGCTGTCCAAATTTGGGCACGGTTTTGGAAAAAGGCACTGCCTGTCGCGGCAGGCTCCAACTTTAAGCTGTTTGGCACATGCCGGATGCCGGAAATTAGCTGTAGGCCCGCCAACATCATGAATATAGCCCTTAAAATCAGGCATAGCCGCAATAATTTTTGCTTCTTTTAAAATTGATTCATGGCTTCTTGACTGGATAATACGCCCCTGATGGCTGTGAATGGCGCAGAATGAACAACTGCCAAAACAGCCGCGGCAGCTGATAATGCTGAAACGCACTTCTTCAATAGCCGGAACTCCGCCCAAAGCTTCATAGCTTGGATGATAGGTACGCTGGTAATCAAGGTCATAAATAGCGTCCATTTCCTGCTGTGTAAGCGGATACGGTGCAGGATTTTGGACAAGGTATTTACTGCCGTTTTTCTGCACCACTGTTTTGCCGTAAAACGGGTCCTGCTCTTTGCTTTGCAGGTAGTGCGCTTTGGCAAACAGCTTTTTGTTTTTAAGGCACGCTTCATAAGAAGGTATTTCCACATAGTCATCAATACCTTCCAGCGAATCAGCAAGATACGCCGTTCCGCGGATATAGTGCATATCCTGCATGGAAGCACCGCCGCTTAAATAGTCGGCAGCTTCCGTAATCTGCTTTTCGCCCATGCCGTAAATTAAAAGGTCAGCATGGCTGTCTGCCAGAATGGACGGCAGAAGTTTGCCTTCCCAATAATCATAATGTGCGAAACGCCTCAGGCTTGCTTCGATGCCGCCTATAATAACCGGCATATCAGGCCAGAGTTTTTTTATTTGCTGTGAATATACAACCGTTGCGTGGTCGGGGCGTTTACCCATTTCGCCGCCCGGCGTGTAATTATCTTTTTTGCGTTCTTTTTTTGCCGCCGTATAATGGCAGAGCATGGAATCAAGATTGCCGCCTGAAATAAGCACTGCAAGGCGCGGTTTGCCTAAAACGGCAAAGTTCTCCGGTTTGCGCCAGTCGGGCTGGCACAAAAGAGCAACCTTGTACCCCTGTGCTTCAAGTACACGGCAAATAACGGCAGGGCCAAAGGATGGATGGTCCACATAAGCATCGCCGCTTACAAACAAAAAATCCAACTGTTCCCAACCGCGTTCTTTAATTTCTTCTATTGAAATTGGCAGAAAATCTTTCATTATTTATGAAAGCCCTCCAAAATTATTTTTTATATGTTCTTACAACTGAACCGACTTCCGGGTCTTTAGGCAGAGTTTCTCCGTTAACGGTTATTTCCATGGCACCGATGTTGCCGTAATGCACACTGATATTTTCTTTGGCTTTAAAAGACTGCTGCTGGCCTGCTTCCATTATGCCGCTGAAAACAATCTCGCCATCAGCAGTTACTTCCATCCAGCAACGGTCAGTTACGCATTTTAAAGCAAGGTTAACGCCATCATACACAGGTTTGGGCGCTGCTTTTTCTTCGGCAGGCATGCTGTTTTCCACTGCGGCGGGTTCCGATACCAGATTCTGCGAAGAATCGGTATTCATAAACCAGGCTATGCCGCCTGCAACAACGATAACCAAAGCCAATACCACAATATAACTCAGCCAATTGCCAGAGGATACCCTTTCCGGCTTTATCTGGGGAGAAATACTGATTTTTTCAACCATTCTGATAGGCTTGGGCGCTACCGCTTCCTTGGTAAGGCCGCTGTTTTGTGCTTTATAAATGTTGACGAGGTCCGGCCCGTTAAGCCCCAAAAAATTACCGTACGTGCGGATAATGCCTTTGGTAAAAACATCACCGGGAATTTTGTCAAATTCACCTTCTTCTACCGCATCCAGATAAAGTTTACGGATACTGGTAGCCGCTTCTGCATCTTCCAGCGACAACCCTTTGGCCAGACGTGCTTCTTTAAGCATTTTGCTGACATTATCCATATCCATAACCGTTTCCTCCATTTAATTATTAGTTGTAAAAAATTTATCTTCTATTACGGCTTTAGGCATAATAAGTTCGCGCGGTTTACTGCCGGCAGCGTGGCTGATAATGCCCAAATCTTCCATGCAGTCCACAAGCCTTGCGGCCCTTGTATAACCAATGCGGAATTTACGCTGCAGCATGGATGAAGATGCCTGCCCTGTATCCATAACAAGCCTTACTGCATCTTCAAATAATTCGTCGCGCTCGTTGTCAAATCCTGCTGTCTGCCCGGCAGCATTCTTATCACTTTCCAAAGCCTGTTCCGTTACTTCACTGCTGTATTCAACAGGAATAGCCTGCTCTTTGATAAAATCAACAACACGGTTGAGTTCATCATCACTTACAAAAGCGCCCTGAACCCTTACCGGCTTGTTAATTCCAATGGGATAAAAGAGCATATCGCCCTTGCCAAGCAGTTTTTCAGCACCGCCCATATCCAAAATAGTACGCGAATCGGTCTGCGAAGAAACGGCAAACGCAATACGCGACGGAATATTGGCTTTTACTATACCGGTAATAACATCTACCGAAGGACGCTGCGTTGCCAGTATAAGATGTATTCCGGCAGCCCTTGCCTTTTGCGCAAGGCGGAGAATTGCATCTTCCACATCAACTTTGGCAACCATCATCAAATCGGCAAGTTCGTCGATAATAATAACAATAAACGGCATTTTTTCTTCTGCATGCTCATTAAAGCTGCTGATGTCGCGTACATGGCTTTCGGCAAACGCCTTATACCTGCGCTCCATTTCGGCAACTGCCCAGTGCAGAGCAGAAGCAGCTTTTTTGCTGTCGGTAACAACCGGCGTTAAAAGATGCGGTATGCCATTATAATTAGAAAGCTCAACAACTTTCGGGTCAACAAGAATAAGTTTTACATAATCTGGAGAATACTTGTATAACAAACCTGCTATGATTGTGTTGATACATACCGACTTGCCTGAACCGGTTGAACCTGCAACCAGCAAATGCGGCATTTTGCTCAAATCAGCAGTAATAATATTGCCGCTGATATCCTTGCCCAAACCAATAGCCAGTTTGCCGGAAGAATTTTTAACGGCTTCGCAGTCAACAACTTCTTTAAAAAATACTGTATCGTTCTTCAGGTTAGGCACTTCAATACCTATTGCGGCCTTGCCCGGTATTGGCGCTTCAATGCGCACGCCTGGTGCGGCAAGTTTTAACGCAATATCATCTGCAAGATTAACTACCGAGCTTACTTTTACGCCGGGGGCAGGTTCAAGTTCAAACCTTGTTACAGAAGGCCCGCGAGTAACGGCAACAACCGAAGCCCTTACCTTAAAATCAGACAAAGTCTGTTCCAGAATGCCGCACTGATGGCGGATCCCTTCCTCAAGGTTATGGTCTTTGGTAACAGTTGGCGTATTAAGTAAAGATAACGGCGGAAATTTATAACCGGGAGCGTTATCTCTTTCGGAAGGTTCAGCCCCTTCTTCCGTTTTAAATACTGCCTGCTCCTCTGATTTTTCTTTAACCAGATCAGCACTGTCAGCAATATTAAGCGGTTTATTTAAAGTAAAATCATCTTTGGTTTCAGGTTTTGCAAATATCTTTTCGGAAGGTATTTCTTCATCCGAAAAATCAATTGCTTTCTGTCTGTACGGGTTTAAAAAGCTGCCGGCAGGCGCCATATCCTGCTCAGGTTTAACAAATTTTTCCAAAACAGGTTTGCATTCCTGTTTAACGGCAGGTTTTTCAACCGTAAATTCTTCCGGAGCGGCAAAAAACGCCTGCGTAACTTGCGTAGTATTTTCCTGTTTCTGCTCATCATCCTGCAAATAAACATTGTAAGCATCGTCTTCATAGGCTTCGCTGCGGTAATTTACAAGATGCTCGCTGATTGAAGGCTTTTTGGTTTTTCCGAAAATTCTTTTAAAAGCGCCTGGTTTTTCAAGCCCTTCCGTAAATTCGGAAAATTCTCCGTCACGGTAAGGATTAAAAGTATTTTCTTTAGAAACGGTAATATTTTTTTGCTTTACAGGCTGGGAATATTCATTTCTGCGTACATCTTTTTTATTTTCTCTTTTACTGATGCCGGAAAAGGAATTTTTAATTTTTACAAACAAAAGCTGTAAGGAAATCCTGCTCAACAAAAGAACGCTTGCCAAACCAAGCACAACCAAAATAATCAGCGCTCCGGCTGTACCGGCAATTTTACGCAAAGTCCATAAAATTATACCGCCGATAAAACCTCCGCCTTCCGGGAATGAATATAAATCCAGTTCCTGCCCGGCAGGAGTAAAAAGATGATGTGCAAGGCCTAAAAAGCATATAAGCAGCAAAACAAACGCAGCCACGCGGCGCGAGATACTGAAACGCCCGGAAAAAGCCAGCAGGTAAATGCCGCAGATAATAAGGGCAAGCGGAACCAGAAACGCTCCCAGCCCCAGTAAATATGCAGACATTTCCGACCAGAAGCTGCTTGTAACGCCAATGTCCGACGCAGCAACAAGCAGCCCTGCCAAAAGCATAAAAATGCCCGCAATTTTTCTTTTGCGGCCTTTATTCTTTTGTTCATCTGCAACTTTTTTATATCTTGGCAACTGCTGGCACCTCTTTATTTAATCAAACTTCCATAATAATCGGTAAAATCATCGGGCGGCGGCGTGTTCTTTCATACAAAAAGCGCCCAAGGCTGTCGCGGATAGCGCCTTTAAGAACGCTCCACTCCGTTACATTATTTTCGGCACATTTATCAAGTGCCTGTTCTACTTTTTCTTTGGCTGTTTCCATAAGGTCTTCGGCTTCGCGCACATACACAAAACCGCGGGAAACAATATCCGGGCCGGAAACAATATTGCAGGTATTTTTTTCGATTGTTACAACAACAATCATAATGCCGTCCTGCGAAAGCTGGCGGCGGTCACGCAGCACGATATTGCCAACATCGCCCACGCCAAGGCCGTCTACCAGAATTTTACCGGCAGGAACACGGCCGGAAATACCTATGCTGTTGCGCGTAAGTTCAATTACAGCGCCGTTTTCGCCGATAACGATATTTTCGCGCGGCATCCCCAGCGACTGGGCAAGCTGTGCATGTTTAACCAGATGGCGGTATTCGCCGTGCACCGGCATAAAGAATTTCGGGCGCACCAGATTGTGCATCATTTTAATTTCTTCCTGGCTGGCATGGCCGGAAACATGTACGCCGTTACTTTTTTCGTAAATAACGTCGGCGCCGAGTTTATAAAGATTATCAATTGTGCGCGATACGAGTTTTTCGTTGCCGGGAATAGGCGTTGCCGAAATAATAACTGTATCGCCCGGAAGAATTTCAACCTTTTTATGGTCGTTATTGGCCATACGGGTTAAGGCAGACATAGGTTCGCCCTGGCTGCCGGTAGTAATAATTACAATCTGGCTGGGCTGGTAGTTAGATGTTTCATCAACATCAATCAGTACGCCTTCCGGCACTTTTAAATAACCCAGTTCAATGGAAATATTAACAACATTTACCATGCTGCGGCCGATAACGGCAACTTTACGTTTATATCTTACAGCGCTGTCAACAATCTGCTGAATGCGGTGAACATTGGACGAGAAAGTTGCCACGATAATACGGTTTTTAGCATAGCGGAACTCATCATCAAAAGTCTGGCCTACCATTTTTTCACTTGGCGTATAGCCCGGGCGTTCGGCATTGGTGCTGTCCGCCATAAGCAAAAGCACGCCTTCATCGCCATATTCAGCAAAGCGGTTAAATTCCGTAACCTGCCCGTCAACCGGGGTCTGGTCAAATTTAAAGTCGCCGGTGTGAATAATAAGCCCGACAGGCGTACGGATAGCCAGTGCTATTGCATCAGGAATGCTGTGGTTGACACGCATGAAACCAAGCTTAAAAGCACCGGCAGATATTTTATCTCCGGGCTTAATTACATGGCAGTTATCGGCACTTACGCCGTTTTCTTTCAAGCGTCCCTGCAAAATGCCCAAAGTAAGGGCAGTGCCGTAAACAGGCACATTAATCTGCTTCATAACATACGGCAAAGCGCCAATATGGTCTTCATGACCGTGAGTTAAAAAAATCGCCCTAACCTTATCTTTGTTTTCCAAAAGATAAGTTATATCAGGAATAACCAAATCTATTCCAAGCATATCCTCCTCAGGAAACATTAAACCGGCATCGACAAGTATAATATCATCACCATAACGGAAAGCCGTCATGTTCTTGCCGATTTCGCCGAGTCCTCCGAGCGGAATAATATTTACTTTATGTTGTGTTTTACTCAAAAAAAATACACCTCCAAATTATTTATTTTCCGATCAAGTATCACACAGATTAACGCAAGTATTAACCGTACACTTACTCTACCGTATATTATACATTAAAGTGAGTTTAAAAACAAATGTTTCCCCTTTGAAAAACTTTATTTTTGTAAATATTTCGTGAAAGAATGTTTATATAAAACAAAAACGCCCCTTAACGGAGCGTTTTTTATATTCAAAATTATTTTGCGTAGTCAACTGCGCGCGTTTCGCGGATGATAACTACTTTTATCTGACCGGGATATTCCATCTCGGCTTCAATCTTTTTGGCAACATCACGCGCCAAAAGTATTGCCGAAGCATCATCAACCTGTTCTGGTTTAACCATGATGCGGATTTCCCTGCCGGCCTGTACGGCATAACATTTTTCAACGCCATCGAACGATTCAGAAATTTCTTCCAATCGGGTCAATCGTTTCAAATAGCTTTCCAAAGTTTCCCTGCGTGCACCCGGGCGTGCTGCCGATACGGCATCACATGCCGAAATGAGCACGGCCTCAACGCTTTTCGGCTCGGTATCGCCATGATGAGCTGCAATAGCATTGATAACAAGATCGGATTCACGGTATTTCTTGGCAATTTCCACGCCAAGTTCAACATGGGAACCCTCAACTTCATGGTCAACAGCTTTGCCGATATCGTGCAAAAGGCCTGCACGTTTGGCAAGGTTAACGTCCACACCAAGTTCAGAAGCCATAATTGTTGCCAGATGGGCAACTTCAACAGAATGGTTAAGAACGTTCTGGCCGTAACTTGTACGGTATTTCAAACGTCCCAAAAGTTTAACCATTTCCGGATGCAAACCGTGCACCCCAACCGAGAACATAGCCTGTTCACCGGCCTCTTTAATTCTCTGTTCAACTTCTTTTTGTGCTTTCTCTACCATTTCTTCAATGCGGGACGGATGAATACGCCCGTCATTGATGAGTTTTTCAAGAGCTATACGTGCAACTTCACGCCTTACAGGGTCAAACCCCGAAATAATAACCGCTTCCGGAGTATCGTCTATAATAAGATCTATGCCTGTCAGTGTTTCCAGAGTTCTGATGTTTCTGCCCTCGCGGCCGATAATGCGGCCTTTCATTTCATCATTCGGCAGTGCCACAACAGAAACAGTGGTTTCGGCAACATGGTCTGCGGCACAGCGCTGAATAGCAAGGGAAATGATTTCACGGGCTTTTCTGTCCGCTTCATCTTTAGCCTGCTGTTCAAGCTCTTTAATCATCATTGCAGATTCATGTTTAACTTCTTCTTCCACAGACAACAGCAATTCTTTTTTTGCATCTTCGGTTGACAAACCGGATAATCTTTCCAGTTCACCCAATTGTTTCTGGTATAACTCGTCCACCTTGGCCTGGCTTTCGTTAAGTTTGGTTTCTTTTAAAGCCAGATGTTCCTCTTTTTTCTCAAAGGAATCAATTTTTCTGTCAAGGTTTTCTTCTTTTTGCAGGAGTCTGCGCTCCTGACGCTGCAAATCGCTGCGGCGTTCTTTATTTTCACGTTCCATTTCGCTGCGCATGCGGTGGATTTCTTCTTTAGCTTCCATCAGCGCTTCTTTGCGTTTGGTTTCACCGGCCTGCTCGGCATCCTGAATAATGCGGATTGCAGTTTCTTCGGCAGTGGCTATTTTGCTTTCGGCAACATTTTTGCGGACAAAATAACCTACAATGCCGCCTGCCGCACCAGCACCGGCTATTGTAATGAACAACTCTAAAATGGTACTCACCTCCTTAGTAAAATTCTAAAAAAAATGAGGCAACCTGCTAGTCGCCTCGTGGTTAACATTGAATCTCTTAACACGATTGGATAATATAATTTTAAATGGATTTTAACTAAAAGTCAAGTTTGTATCACTAATCATAATTATCCACACCGGAATAACTTATTTTTTCTGCAATAGTTTTCTTTATCAAATCAACAGAAAAACCTCTGGCAAATAAAAACCTTCCTAATCCGGCTTTAACTTTCATCGCGTCTTCAAAACTGTTTATTTTTTTCTTTTTTATGTAGCTGTCGGCAGCAGCGCAGCAGCGCTCAGTTTCAGCATCTGCTTTAACAAGTCCGGCAACTTCGTTAATTATTTCGTCATCAACGCTGCGCTTTTGCAAGGTATTTTTTAAATAACCTTTGCCGTAATATTTTTTGGCCAGCCAGCTGTCATAAACGCGCAGTGCATAGCGTTTTTCATCCAAAAAACCATATCCGCACAGCTTATCAGTCACCGCTTTAATATCGGCATCCGATACGGAACACTTTCTTAATTTTTCCTGCATTTCCGCTATGCTGTAATCACGGTAATTTAAAAGCGTCAGCGCGTAATTATAAGCATCCTTTTCGTTATCAAAGGTTTTATTATTCTTCCTGCGCAGCACTTTCGGTTTCACCTTCGGGGGCAGCCTGTTTAATGGTCATGGCACGGATTTTATTTTCTATCTCCTGCAAAAGTTCAGGGTTATCCTTCAGATATTCTTTGGCTTTTTCCTTACCCTGCCCTAAACGTACATCACCGTATGAATACCATGCGCCGCTCTTGGTAATTAATTCAAGCTCAACGCCAAGGTCAACAATGCAGCCTTCATGAGAAATGCCTTCTCCGTACATAATGTCGAATTCAGCCTGTTTAAACGGAGGCGCCACTTTGTTTTTAACAATTTTAACGCGGGTACGACTGCCAATCATATCGTTGCCGTTTTTCAATGTTTCAACACGGCGCACATCCATGCGCACGGTTGCATAAAACTTTAAAGCACGGCCGCCAGTAGTGGTTTCCGGGTTGCCAAACATAACGCCGACTTTTTCACGGATTTGGTTAATAAATACGGTTGCGCATTTGGATTTTGCAATTAAACCGGTCAGTTTGCGCAGTGCCTGGCTCATCAGGCGCGCCTGCAAGCCAACGTGGGAATCGCCCATCTCGCCTTCAATTTCCGCGCGGGGCACAAGCGCTGCAACAGAGTCTATAACGATAATATCGATAGCGCCGCTGCGTACCAGAGCATCGGCAATTTCCAGTGCCTGTTCGCCGTTATCGGGCTGGGAAATTAAAAGATTGTCAACATCTACGCCAAGGCGGCGTGCATATTCCGGGTCAAGTGCATGTTCGGCATCAATAAAAGCCGCATAACCGCCGAGTTTTTGTGCTTCGGCAATCATATGCAGGGCAACGGTCGTTTTACCGGAAGATTCAGGACCGTAAATTTCTATAACCCTTCCTCTCGGTATGCCGCCAACGCCCAAAGCAATATCAAGCGACAAAGCACCGGTCGGAATAACTTCTATATTCATTTTGCTGCTTGCTTCGCCAAGTTTCATAATGGAACCTTTGCCGAAATCTTTTTCAATCTGGCGCATGGCAAGGTCAAGCGCTTTCATTTTATCTATGTTTTCAGATGCCATAAATTTTACCTCCACCGTTGTATCTGCTCTTCTAAAAACATTATACAAACAGTTGTTTGCTTTGTCAAGCAGTTTTAATTTGTTTTAAGCTGCTTCAGTTCTTCACTGCTGAAATGATATACCTTGTTGCAATACTGGCAATGCACTTCCGTATCAGGCTGCTCTGTCATATAATCAATATCATCCTGGCTTAAAGCCGCAAGCATGTTCAGTATTTTATCTTTAGAACACCCACAGGAAAACTTAACGGGCATGCTTTCTTTTATATCAAATTCCAGCCCTCTGGCAAGCACTTCAATAATTTTTTCTGGCGTATAGCCAAGTTCCAGCAGCTGCGTTACATAGGGCGTAACGGCTACATTATTGCCCAGTTTTTCCAGCACTTCTTCATCGTAGCCGGGCATAGCCTGAATAAAATACCCTCCTGCGGCAAGCACTTTACCGTCCTTGTCAACCAGTACGCCAAGCGCAACTGATGAAGGAGTCTGCTCGGACATATAAAGATAATTGGTAATATCGGTTGCAATTTCACCATCGGCAAGTTCGGCATGCCCTGTAAACGATTCACCGTTCTGCAGATAACGTGTAAGGGTAATTGTGCCTTGCCCAAGCGCGCCGCCGATATCGAGCTTGCCGTTTTTTAAAGGCATAAACACGTCCGGCTCGCCAACATATCCGCGCACGGAAGTTCCCTGTGCTTCGGCTACAACTTCACCCATAGGGCCGTCGCCTTTCAGTTTTAAAAGAATACGTTCGCCGTCTTTCATTGTTGCGGCAAGCATTAAAGCACCGCTCATGGCTCTGCCGAGCGCGGCCGTTGCCAAATGGCTTGTATGATGGCGGTCAGCAGCTTCCTGCACCAGATTTTTGGTTGTAATGGCGTAAATACGCACGCCTTCCGCCGTAGCAATAGTTAAAGTATCTTCCATAAAAACCTCTTACATTTCACGCATTAAATTTACCATTTCAATAGCGCACATTGCCGCATCAGTGCCTTTGTTGCCTGCTTTCGTGCCTGCACGTTCAACAGCCTGTTCAATATTATCGGTTGTTAAAACGCCAAATGCAACCGGTACGCCGGTTTCAAGGCTTACATGGGCAATGCCTTTGGAGGATTCTGCGCATACATAATCAAAATGCGGTGTTGCCCCGCGGATTACGGCACCAACGCACACAACGGCATCATATTTGCCGCTTTTTGCAAGCTTTTGTGCAGCCAGCGGAATTTCAAATGCACCGGGAACCCATACAAGCGTTAAATTATCGCTCTCTGCCCCATGGCGAAGCAGGCAGTCTTCCGCGCCGCCGATAAGTTTGCTGGTAATAAATTCGTTAAAACGGGATGCTACAATAGCAACTTTCATGCCTTTTGCTGTTAATTTGCCTTCTAAAACTTTCATTTTCATTCCTCCAGTTATTTTTCGTGTAATTTGTGTCCCATTTTTTCTTCTTTAACATCAAGATAATGTTCGTTATAGCAGTTTGCTTCCATGATGATAGGAACTCTGCCGGTAACGGTAATGCCGTAGCCGGTAAGCCCTGCACGTTTGGCGGGGTTATTGGTAATCAGGCGGATTGTTGTCAGCCCCAAATCGGCAAGAATCTGCGCACCGATACCGTAATCGCGCAAATCCGGCGCAAAGCCGAGTTTTATGTTTGCTTCAACGGTATCAAGCCCCTGGTCCTGCAAGGCATAAGCACGTATTTTATTGGCAAGGCCAATACCGCGCCCTTCCTGACGCATGTAAACAACTACGCCGCAGCCTTCTTTTTCAATCATTTTCAATGCGGTGCCAAGCTGGTCGCCGCAGTCACAGCGGAGCGAACCGAGCGCGTCGCCTGTAAGGCATTCGGAATGTACGCGTACCATAACATCCTTTTTCCCTGCAATATCGCCTTTTACAATGGCAACATGGCACTGGCTGTCAAGGTCATTTTCATAAGCGATAATGCGGAAATTGCCGTATTTGCTCGGCAGTGCTGCTTCCGCTACGCGGTGAACCATTTTTTCGTGCTTTTTGCGGTAAGCAACAAGCGCAGCAACGGTTATAAATACCAGATTATGCTTTTTGGCAAATTCAATAAGCTCCGGAGTGCGTGCCATATTGCCGTCGTCGCTCATAATTTCGCAGCAAATGCCAACAGGTGTCAGCCCTGCCAGACGGCATAAATCAGTAGTTGCTTCGGTGTGCCCGGTACGCCTTAAAACGCCGCCGTTTCTGCTGCGGAGCGGAAACACATGCCCCGGGCGGCGGAAATCCTGCGGCTGAGCGGCAGGGTCGGCGCATTTGCGCATGGTATAGGCTCGTTCATAGGCAGAAATACCGGTAGTGGTGTCAACATGGTCGATAGAAACCGAAAAAGCCGTTTCATGGTTATCGGTATTGTTGGCAACCATTGCACCAAATTGCAGTTTATCCATAATCTGCGGGTCAGCAGGCATGCAAATCAGGCCGCGGGCGTATTTTGCCATAAAGTTTACGTCGTCGCCGGTGCAGAACTGTGCTGCCATAATAAGGTCGCCTTCATTTTCACGGTCTTCGTCATCCGTAACCAAAACCATTTTGCCGTTTTTTATGGCTTCAATGGCTTCTTCAACAGTATTAAACTTAAAATTATCCATAATTGCCTCCTTTTATATAAAACCATTTTCAAAAAGAAGTGATTTTGTCAAAGTATTTTTATTTTCCGCTCCGGCGGATGTTTTAAAATTAAGCAGATGTTCGACATATTTGCCGATAATATCTGTTTCCAGGTTTACTTCGTCGCCGGGCTTTTTGAAGCCGAGCGTTGTTTCTTTGGCGGTATGCGGAATAAGCGATACGCTGAAACCGCTGCCTGTAACTTCCGTTACGGTAAGGCTGATACCATCAATGGCAATGCTGCCTTTTTTTATTATATATTTTAAAAGCTGCGGCGGTGTTTTAACGGTTACAATTTCGGCAATGCCCTGTGCCTTTTTGGACATTATAACGCCGATGCCTTCAACATGGCCGCTCACAATATGCCCATCAAGCCCGTCGCTCAATTTTAAAGTGCGTTCAAGATTTACCTTATCGCCGCTTTTTAAATTGCGCAGATTCGTAAGTTTAACCGTTTCCGGCATAATATCGGCAGTAAATGCGCTGCCGCTGATTTTTACTACCGTAAGGCAGGCACCGTTAACGGCAATGCTGTCACCGATTTTAAGGTTCTCCAGAACTTTCTGTGCTTTTACAGTAATATTATAACTTTGTTTAAGCGGTTTTAACTCCGTTACAGTGCCAAGTTCCGCTACAAGTCCGGTAAACATGTCAGTCACGCTCCGTTCTGCCGGTAATTAAAAGATCGCATCCAAGCTCTTTATATTCAATATCCGAAAGGCGCAGCGCTTTGCCCATATCCTTGCAGCCATTGCCGCCCACCGGGGCGAGAGCATTCCTGCCGCCGATAATTTTAGGTGCAATAAACGCATATACCCTTTCGGCAAATCCGGCATCCAAAAACGCACCGTGTACTTCGCTGCCGCCTTCCACAAGCAGGCTGGTAATTTCCTGCTCTGCAAGGTACTTCATTAAAGCATTAAGGTCAAGCTTGCCGTCATGCTCCGGCAATTTTATAATTTCCACATTTTTTAAAAGTTTCAGCGCATTAAGATTGGTAAGTAAAGGCTCTTCACCTACTGCGACAATCGTTCGCGCTTCATCATTTAAAATTTTGGAATTTACCGGCAGACTGCATTTGCTGTCCAGCACAATTCTTACAGGATTTTTGCCTTCTACCATACGGGTAGTAAGCTCGCAGTCGTCCTGCAGTACCGTATTTTTGCCAACAATTACAGCATCATGCGTTTTACGCAGGTAATGCGCATAAGTTCTGGCTTCCACACCGGTAATCCATTTGGAATCGCCGCCGTCGGCAGCAATTTTGCCGTCCAGAGTCATGGCATATTTAAGAGATACAAACGGCCGTTTATTGGTAATCCAAAAGAAAAACTTTTCATTCAATTTTATTGCTTCGTCCTCGCAAATGCCGTTTACAACTTCAATACCAGCTTCACGCAAACGGTTTAAGCCGCGCCCTGCTACAAGCGGGTTGGGGTCTGTAACGGCACTGACCACTTTTTTTACGCCTGCCTTAATAAGCGCTTCGCAGCAAGGGCCAGTTCTTCCGTAATGCGAACACGGTTCAAGCGTAACATAAACGGTTGCGCCCTTGGCCTTATCGCCGGCCGCTGCCAGAGCATTTATTTCAGCATGGGGCTGGCCTGCTTTATGATGATAGCCTTCGCCGACAATGTTGCCGGAACTGTCTATAATAACGGCGCCAACCATGGGATTGGGGCTTGTATCGCCTTCCGCCATCCTTGCCAGCTCCAAAGCACGGCGCATATATTTAATATCGTCCATTAACTCACCTTCTTTATAAACAAAAACAGCCAAAACCTCCGGGGTTTCAGCTGTAAAAATTCTTTTGCCTTTTCTCATCCAGACTTTACTGTCGGTACCGGAATTGCACCGGTTCATGCTTAACGCTCGCGGACTTTACCGCCGGTCGGGAAACTAACCCTACCCCAAAGGCTAAACACCAAAAAGTCAGCAATACTGCATATTTGCGGACTTTAAGGTATTTATCAATTTAATATATTTAGTTTCTGATATAGTATTACAGTAATAAGTATCTACCATTGGTAGGGTTTTGTCAATAACTTTAAAAGTGAATTTTACAAAAAATTTTCGTTTGCCCTTATATATATCTTTGAAATAATATTGTTTCCCCATTGCCCCGTTTGGTTTCTAATTTTCTGTTAAAACTTTGCTGCTTTTTGTTTTTTATTTTGTAATTTTTATATGTGATACAAAAGTTGACACACGGGATTGTATTATTTATACTGTAAATAACAAATGTAATACTCATGCTTTTCTTTCTATTTTATTATAGAAAACTGCCATAAAATGAGGTTAAAACAAGATAAACATAATCCTTATTATCGGACGTTGTTGTTTTTGTTTTGTGTTTTTATTCATTAATAACTGCATAAAATTCCCTTTAGTACACTTGTTGAAAACTTGTGTACTATTTTTATTGTACTTTTTAAGATTACACACATACTTCAACATCTACGCATAGCTAAAATACAAACAAAGGTTTATGTTTATATTTTTATACACAATCAATTTTATTATTTTTATTTACTTTCAGCCGCCTTGCCGTTGACTATTGGTTTACTTATTGGTGCTATTAGTTACAGCAAAGGCGGTTGTTTTATATTTAATGTTAAACTGCTTTACTGGTATTGCTACGCTGATTACTCATTTAATCAATATAATTAAAATAAACATTAATAATTTACATAAAACTCGCAATGCTATAACATTCTCCCTTCGCCGCCACATACATCACCGCCATATTTTGCCTGTAAGCGTTTTTAAATCTTATGTGCATAACTTTGTATGCTTTCATTTATAAACACGCTTAAAACGAATTTAAACGCACAACAACGTTATCCGTCACTCATAAGTAGACGAATGTTTACTGTCACACATAAGGGAGAAGAAGGCGAAAACCTTCCCTAAATTTATGTGAAAAAGGACGGATAAAAAATGACAACACAAAACAAAATCACATTCAGAGTTATTGACGCTCCAACAGGCGCAGGAAAGACAACAGCTTTAATTAAAATGATAAATGCTGCACAACCTGCTGCCGATAACTTCAACCGCTTTTTGGTACTCACTCCACTACTTTCAGAAGTACAGCGGATATGCGCCAATACAAACTGTAGGCAGCCTTTAGGCGACCAAAAGGGAACTTCAAAACTGCATGAGTTAAAACAACTTATCATTGCAGGCGAAAACATCTGCTGTACACATGCCCTGTGTACTCTTTTTGACAGCGAAGTTAAAGCCTTGCTGTCTAATGGTGATTACGAATATACACTAATTATTGATGAGGAGCCTACTGTAATATTGGATTGTATTGACCAAAACACTCCCAAAAATGTTACCAACAGGGAACTACAGGAATTAAATAAACTTAATCCGCAGGATTATGCCATGCTGAGGGCGCAGGGTTATTTGTTAATGAATGAAACTACAGGGCAGCTTTATTGGAATGATGATAAAGAATACACTGGACGGTACAGACGTGGTCTGTTTGAAGGTTTCCGTAAATGTTTTGACAACCTCGACCTGTACAGTATCAATAACGATAAACAGGTTATTGCTGTGGTAAAACCTTCTATTTGGTATTGCTTTGATAATGTGTACATCAGCACATACCGCCTGCATGACAGTTATTTTGATTATTATTGTAGGCTGTATGGTTTTAATATTGAGTATTACCACATCAACAGCGGCGGCGATATTGCAGCAGGTTTTATTGAGGCATACCCAAAAGGTTTAGACAGGATTGTTATTTGTGATGATGATAAATACAATCTTATTGATGATGATTACAGACTATCTAAAAAATGGTTTAGATTGAATTGTAGTAATAAAAACAGTACTGCTGCCCGTAAGCTGCACAACGCCCTGCGTGGCTTTCTGCGTTATGGTGTACCCAAAGGGCAAACTACAGGTTACTTTTGGACTACCTTTAAGGGTTTTAAAAACTGCCTTACTGGTAGAGGTGTCAGCCCTAAACGCTGGATAGCACACACAACAAGAGCCACAAACGAATTTATAAACTGTAATACCGTTGCTTTTGTATGCGATAAATTTCCTAATCCTAATATCGTTACATTCTTTTCTAAAAGAGGCATAACGGTTAATAAAAAAGAATACGCTTTATCTGCTTTTATACAGTTTTTGTGGCGTTCAAGTATCCGCAACACGGCATGTGCAAATAAAGTGTACGTATACATACCTGCACACCGCCTGCGTATGCAATTTAAGTCTTGGCTACATACAGCAAAGGAACACAAAAAAGGGTAAGATTTCAGCCCCGCTTTTCCCTTTTTAGAAATACACCTGCTCTGTGCCTGCTTCTACAGGCTCTCTTATATAAATAATACATATATAAGAAACACAAAGTTACTTTAATTTTATAACTAAGGATTGATAAATGATAATTATTAATGATTATACTTTAACCTTCCTTAAATTCACATAAAGGTAACAAAAAGAAAACCACGGTTTACTTGTTATTATTAAATCAACAGGTATACCGTGGTTACTTTTGTTGCCATTAAACTGCCTTTATTAAATTTTTATCTGTTTTATAAAACACTATCAATAAAACACACCTTTGCTGTAACTTGTGTAAACTCATAGTTACTACTTAGCTACTATTAACTCAATACTAAAACAGCATTAAGTACTATTGTGTTATTGATTTTTTGTATTACCTATAAAACACAAAACTTTACTGCACTTTGTACCTGCTTTTTGTGTATCCATTTGCTTTTTTGTGTTTATTTTAAAATTGGTACTTAACATCAGTGCAATGGTACAAATAGTTAACAAAAGGTTCAACACAAAAGTTATGTATAAATCTAAAACCTCAGCCATTCCAATATAGCTATAATATTATCTATAACCTCGTACACAAACTTTTTAAAACGCTGCATTATATTCACCTTGCCTTTGTGTATTAAAGCCGCCTTTACTGTGCACATCAAGGGGGGCACAACTTAACTGTGTACCTCATGCCGCAAATACTGTGCTGCTGTTGGTGCTACCTTTATCGTAGTATTTGGGTTATCTTCGCCTACATAGCCCCATAAAGCCCCCTGTATGTATTCTTCAAGGCAATTTAAAGGTACTTCCTGCGCCAATTCACCGAATGTATTAAATTTTCTCAGTTCCTCAAACTTATACTGTAACTCATCAAACACACTTGCTGTAATATCAATGTTTTGGCGGCTGTATTCTCTAATTTCATAATCTGCACGGAACACACAACAGTCATAATCTTTACCGTCATCAAGGTAATAAAGTATATTTTTATCACTGCTTAAACAGTATACATCATTAATTCCGCTTATTGTACCTTTGCATAACAGCGCAGCTAATTCAGCGTTATGTATCTGAGCCGCCCTGTATACAGCAAAGTCATGGCACATATCCCCGCTGCCGCCTGAAGTTGCCCTAAATGCTGCCATACATTCACCTAAAAGTCTGTACTGTTCATTAACAGATAAACCATGCTCCTGTATTTGCTTTAAAAAACATTCACGAGCGGTAAAATAATATTCATTCTCAACGGCATTTATAAGGTTGCAAAAGGTATATTCACCGTTTTGTAAACTTTGCTCTACCTTCGGCATATCTATCATATTGTAGCTATACCGTGGTATGTTTACACCGTTAACCGTTATCATTACAGGACGTTCGTTAAGAGGTTTTGTATTGATTTCTTTTTCAATATCAATATTCAAATATAACATTTAAAATTCCTTCTTTCGTCATTTTAATAATACTGCCATTTTGTGTTATCTAATGGATTGTATTTATCATTTTGCAGGCGTATTTCCTCTTTTGTCAGTTCAATATAAATACGGGTACTCTCTATATCCTCGTGCCCCAATATCTTTTGTAATGAGAATATATCGCCGCCGTTTAGCAAAAAGAATTTTGCAAAAGTGTGCCGCCATGTATGCGCTGATACACGGTGTGCCCACTGTTTTTTAGATTGCTTTAGTTTAGCAAATACAGTACCTAAACCGCCTTTAGTTAACCTGCCGCCCCTACAGCTTACTATAAATACATCTCTATCAGGCAATTTGCACTCTTTTAAATATTCTTTACGCCTTTTTAAGTATGTAACGATTACACGGTGCAATACGGGGCTAATGGGTACATAGCGTTCTTTATTGCCCTTTCCGTTTACTTTCATGGTGTCAATATCTAAATACACATCAGAAACATTCATTTGCAGCAACTCGCTTTTTCTTAAACCTGTGCTGAATAAAATGCTCATGACTGTGTAGTTTCTAAACCCTGTAAAAGTATTTTTATCAAAGGCGTTTAGTATTGCCTGTACTTCCTCCCTGTTAAAAGATTGTATTACCTTTTTGGGCACTCGTGGTTTCGGTATGTCATCCAAAGGGTTTATAGGTATTATGTGACGGGCTACAAGGCATTTGAAACACGCTCTGATAGCTATAAAGTTATGTTTTATTGTAGTTTCCGAACAGGTTTTACGCTTAAAAGCAAAGTAGTCTAATACATCATCCCTTGTAACATCCTCAATATTGCTTTTATTTACCCTTTGCAGGTAATTTCCAAAGCCAGTTATATAATCGGAATAGTTTTTTATAGTACGCTCCGACAACATACGCCCTATACAATCTCTATAAAAAATTTGTACGGCTTCATAATACAGCATGTTTTACACCTCCTTCCATTTTAATATAATTTGTAATACTTATATTTTGTATAAATGGTTGGGTATTGCTTATTAAAAATCAATAAACTAACCTACTTGGTAGGGTGCCATAAAATACAAAAAGTAGTATCAAACTTTTTATAGTTCAATACTACTTCAGTTACAAAAATATTAAATTGAAAAGCCTGTAAAGCCGCTTGTATACTGGGTTTACAGTGTTGCCTTTTGGAAACAAGACGGCAACAGTCTGTTAATTAATAGTGCTGGTCTTGTTTAACATTTTCAGACAGGCAACCGCCGGTCGGGAAATTAACCCTACCCCAAAGGCCTGTATTAAATTACAAAAACAATATAGCATAAAACCATGCGCCCGTCAAATGAAGTTTTTGTTAACTAACTGCATCATGCATAAGGCGCTTAAAGTCTTGGCATCAAAAATTTCTTCATCAAGCAGCATCCGGCGCACTTCTTCCGGTTTTACTGCTTCAATATCTATAAACTCGTCTTCGTCAGTATGCTGGTCAAACTTCTTCAGGCCTCTGGCCAGATATAAATGTATTACCTCATCAGTAAAACCCGGAGTAGTTACAATGCTTGTAAGTTTCTGCCATTCGGCAGCTTCATAGCCCGTTTCTTCCGAAAGTTCGCGTTTGGCGCAGTCCAGCGGGTCTTCATTAGGATGGTCGAGCTTGCCGGCCGGCAGTTCATACAAAACGCTGCCCACTGCATAACGGTATTGTTTTACAAAAATAATGCTGCCGTCGTCAAGCACCGGCACAACACATACCGCCCCCGGGTGGGCAATTATTTCGCGCGTGGTTTGCCTGCCGTTGGGCAAAGTAACGGTATCAACCATAACTTTTAAAAGGCGTCCGTCAAAGCCCTGCCTGCGGCTGACAAATTTTTCGTCCAGATTATCCTGATGAATTTTCTTCATAATATCACCCTGCATTTTTAAATTCTGCTGCTTTATTTAAAAGTTCTTCGGCATTGCGGCGCGCAGCCTCGCTTATATTGTCTCCCGCCGTCATGCGCATTAATTCTTCAATGCGTCCGTTATTATCAAGCACATTTAAAACGGTTTGCGTGCGCCCGTCCGCACTTACTTTGTTAATCTTAATATGCCTGTCGGCAAAGCTTGCTATCTGCGGCAAATGCGTTATGCAGATAACCTGCCCCGTACGCGAAATAACGGCAATTTTTTCCGCCATTTTCTGCGCAGTAACGCCGCCTATGCCGGTATCTATTTCATCAAAAATCATTGTAGGCACGCCAAGTTCATTAAACAAAACCGTTTTTACAGCCAGCGCAATGCGCGACAATTCACCGCCGGAAGCAACTTTTGTAAGTTCCATCAGCGGCTCTCCGGCATTGGCCGAAAACATAAATACCATATCGTCGCAGCCGGTTTTGCCGAAATCTTCTTTAACGGCAAACTGAATGGTGAACTTGCCCTGCGGCATGGCTAAATCGGCAATATGTTTTGTAATTTCACCGGCAAGCATTCCCGCATATTTTTTACGCAGCTCTGTTAATTTGCCAGCAAGTTCTTTCAGTTCAGCCTGATTTTTTAAAAGTTCCTTATTTTTAACGGCAATGCTGCGGTCAATTTCCTGTAACTGTCCGGCTTCCTGCTTAATTTTTTCAAGATATTCGTTAATGGCTTCATAATCAGCGCCGTATTTTTTCTGCAATTTATACCATAAATCCAAGCGCTGTTCAACATAAGCGGAACGCTCCGCGTCAAACTCGCTGTTCTCCAGATAATCAAGCAGGTTTTTATGGCATTCCTCCACCGTCAGCCAGCATGTTTCCAGCATTTCGGAATTTTCCGAAAGCCCGGCATCATATCTTGCCGCCGTTTCAATTCTGCTTTTCGCCTCAGCCAAAGCGTCCAGAACGCTGAACTTGCCGTCCAAAATTTCACCGGCATCACTTACAGCCTGCATTATTTTGCCGCTGTTCTGAATACGTTTCCATTCTTCCTGCAAGTCTTCGAGTTCGCCTTTTTGCAGCCCGGCGTTGGTTATTTCTTCAATTTCCCATTCCAGACGGTCTAAAATACGTTCACGGTCCTGCCCTATGCTTTGCAGATGCTCAAGTTCTATTTTGGTTTTATTGTAGTTATCAAAAGCTCGGCTATATTCATTAAGCACCGGCATAATAAGGCTTTGTCCGTACAAATCTGTAAGCTGCTGCGGAAAACCGGCTTTTAAAAGCGCCTGGTTCTCATGCTGGCCATGAATATCCACAAGCACAGCCGCAAAAGAGCGTAAAACAGCCAGCGGCACCTGCACTCCGTTTACCGTAGCCTGGCTTTTGCCGGAAGCCGTTATGCGGCGGCGCAAAAACAGGCCGTCCTCATAATCAATTCCCTGTTCTTCCAGAAGTTGTCTGGCAGCCGGACAATTATCAATATCAAAAATTGCCTGTACTGTTAAAGCATCCGTGCCGCTGCGCACATAATCTGCTGAAGCCCTTGCCCCCAAAGCGATGCTGAACGCATCTATAAGAATGGATTTGCCTGCGCCGGTTTCACCGGTAAAAACATTAAAGCCGCCGGTAAATTCAACTTTAGCATCTTCTATTAAAGCAAAATTATGTACATGTAAAGCCTGAAGCATTCTGCCAACCTCTATTTTTTACCAAATCTGCCAATAAATACATCCGTATTTTCGGGTTTATCAACAGCTACAAAAATCGTATCGTCACCGGCAACAGTTCCTAAAACCTCCGGCCACTTCATATAATCGAGAGCAAGCGCTACCGAAGACGCAGCGCCCGGCAGGCTGTGTATTACCACCAAATTGCCGCCTGCCCTCAGGTTTAAAACCGAATCCTGCAAAATACGTTCCATTCTGCCGGAATTTAAAAGAGCATTCTGGTCTTTCGGAAAAGCGTAATAATAACGCCCGGCAGCATCGGGAACTTTAATCAGCATTAATTCTTTAATATCGCGCGAAACTGTTGCCTGCGTAACTTCTATGCCGCTAGCACGCAAAGCTGCCGCAAGTTCGTCCTGGGTTTCAATTTTCTGCGATTCAATTATGCTTTTAATTTTAGCATGGCGGTTTGTTTTTAATTGTTTAACGGATACTTCTTCGTTCATTTTGCTTCCTCATTTCTGCAGGTACGCATCAATTTTTGCTGCCAGGTTTCATAATAGCTTCTTCCGTTTAAACGGATTAACCTGACTGGTTCGGGATTCTTTTCTATGCGGATAATATCATCTTCAGCAACTGCCGCCGTAATTTCACCGTCTGCCGAAAGCAGCAGTTCTTCATAGGGCGGCACTGCCGTGATTTCTATTAAATTATTTCCTGGTATAATCAGCGGGCGTGTATATAAGGCATGCGCGCAAATCGGAGTGATTATGGACACATCAAGGCTTGGGTGTACCATTGGCCCGCCTGCCGACAGCGAATACGCTGTTGAACCTGTTGCGGTTGCCACAATCAGCCCGTCGGCGGCATAAATGCCGGAATGTTTGCCGTTAATTTTCAGTTCCAGATGCGCAAGTTTGGAAATATGCCCTTTGGCCACAACCATGTCATTAAGCGCATGAGCCTGCACCGTTACCCTGCCGTTTTTTACAACGCTTGCTTTCAGCTGGCTGCGTTCTTCCAGTTCAAATTCATGCCCGGCAAGTTTTCGCAGCGCTTTTTCAAAATCGCTCATTTCGGTTTCTGCCAAAAAGCCAAGCTTGCCAAAGTTTACGCCAAACACGGGTATTTTTAAAGGTGAAAGATGCCTCGCCATTTGCAGAAAAGTACCGTCGCCGCCAAGCGAAATCCCGGCGTCCATCTGCGCCAGCGATTCTGCTTCATTGCTGTAATAACCGGCCGCTTTAAAGTCTTTCATATCTTCCGGCAGCAGCGTTTTTAAGCCGTATTTCTGCAAAAGCGCCAAAATATCCGGCAGGCAGTCACGCACTTTGTCTTTCTGCATATTGGGAAACAGCCCTATTGTTGATACGGACATTTTTACACCTTCTTATTTTCCGCTTGTATCAAGTGTTAAATGCGATTTTTTTACTGTTTCATCAGGGTCTACGGCAATTTCTTCCGCATCTGCGGCATTTTTTAAATACAAAAGGTATTCAATATTGCCTTCCGGCCCTTTAACCGGCGAATAATCAAGCCCGGCAATTTTAAAGCCAAGTTCTCCGGCTGTTGCAATAACGTTGTTTATTACAGTTAAATGCACCTGCGGGTCACGCACAACGCCTTTTTTGCCTACATTTTCCTTACCGGCTTCAAACTGCGGTTTTATAAGAGCAATAACAATCCCGTCATCTGCAATTATTTTCTTTACCGCAGGCAAAACCTTGTCAAGAGAAATAAAGGCCACGTCAATCGTTACAACATCCACCTTTTCCGGCAGGCTGTCAGCTTCAAGATAGCGTACGTTGGTGCGCTCCATATTAACGACACGTTCGTCGCTGCGCAGCTTCCATGCCAGCTGCCCGTAGCCAACATCTATGGCATATACACGCTCAGCACCATTTTGCAGAGCGCAATCAGTAAAACCGCCGGTTGAAGCGCCGATATCGGCAGCAATTTTGCCTGTCAAATCAAGGTTAAAACAGCTTACCGCCTTTTCAAGCTTCAGCCCGCCGCGGCTTACATATTTAAGGTCGCCGCCCAAAAGGCGTATTGCGGCATCAGGCGCTACCTGCGTGCCTGTTTTATCAATCTTCTGTTCGTTTACAAGAACCTGCCCGGCCATAACAGCCGCCTGCGCACGTGAACGCGATTCAAAAAATCCGCGCTGCACAAGCAGGGTATCCAAACGTTCTTTCTTCACATTAATCTCCGTTATTTATAAATTCTTTAATACGTTTTACAACGCTTTCATGGTCAAGGCCAATATCACGCATCAGCAAAGGCTTTGCCCCATGGGGAATATATTTATCGGGTATGCCTAAATTAAGCACTTTTACACTTTGAAGCATACCGTTTTCATTAAGCACTTCCAGCACGGCGCTGCCTGCGCCGCCTTTTAAAGAGCCTTCTTCCATAGTTACTATATTTTTATAGTGCTGCGCCGTTTTTACCAGCAGCTCACTGTCAAGCGGTTTAACAAAGCGCATGTTTACAACTCCGGCGCTGACGCCGTCTTCTTCAAGAGCAGCTGCGGCTTTCATTGCCTCGTCAACCATGCTGCCAACGGCCCAGATGCATACATCGCTGCCCTGTTTTAATTCTTCGGCTTTGCCGATTGGCAAAGTATGCAAGGGTTCTGAAATATCAACGCCTAAGCCGCTGCCGCGCGGATAGCGTAAAGCAACAGGCCCGTTAAATTTTACCGCGGTAGCCAGCATATGCCGGAGCTCGTTTTCGTCTTTCGGCGCCATAATGGTGATTTGCGGAATCAAACGCAAGTATGAAAAATCAAAAACGCCGTGGTGCGTATAACCGTCGTCACCGACAAGCCCGGCCCTGTCAAGGCCAAGCACTACCGGCAAATTCTGCATGGCAATATCGTGCAGCACCGAGTCATACGCTCTCTGCAAAAAGGTAGAATAAACCGCAACAACAGGGTGCAGCCCTGCCGCTGCCATACCTGCAGCCGAAGTTACAGCGTGCTGTTCGGCAATACCTACATCGAAAAATCTGTCCGGGTAAGCATCGGCAAAATAATTTAAGCCTGTACCGTCTGGCATGGCTGCCGTAATGGCAACAATTTTTTTATCGTCTTTGGCAAGCTGCACCAGCGTTTTGCCAAAAACTTCGGTATAGCTCACCGGCGCATCAGGGTTGGTAATTTTTTTGCCGGTTTTTATTTCAAAAGGCCCGGTACCGTGAAATTTATTCGGGCTTTTTTCCGCAGGCTCATATCCCTTGCCCTTTTTGGTAATAACATGAATGATAACAGGGCCGGGAGTTTGCTTTGCGGTTTCAAAAACTTCCACAAGATGTTCCAGATTATGCCCGTCAACAGGCCCATAGTATTTAAAGCCCAGATGTTCAAAAACAGAACCCGGCACAAGCAGATATTTAACGCTTCCTTTAACGCGGCGGACAATATTTATAATATTTTCGCCGTAGTTTTTATGTTTAAGCCAGCCTTCCAAATCCTTTTTTATGCGGGTATATGTTTTTGCCGTGCGCAGCTGGTACAGATAATCGCTCATAGCGCCTACATTTTTGGCGATAGACATCTCATTGTCATTAAGCACAACAATCAGCTTTTTCTGCAAATCGCCGGCGTTGTTCAGCGCTTCGTAAGCCATGCCGCCCGTCATGGAGCCGTCGCCGATAACGGCAACCACTTCATTATCTTCGCCCTTCAGGTCACGCGCAATCGCCATGCCCAAAGCAGCCGATATCGAAGTGCTGGAATGCCCTGTTCCAAATGCGTCGTACTTGCTTTCCTGAATTTTAGGAAAGCCTGAAATTCCGTTATACTGGCGCAGAGTTTTAAAGGCTTCGCGCCGCCCGGTAATTATTTTGTGAATGTATGACTGATGCCCTACATCCCAGATAATTTTATCCTTCGGGCAGTTAAAAACCTTATGCAGGGCCAGCGTCAGCTCCACAACGCCCAAATTAGGGGCAAGATGCCCGCCGTTTTTGGAGATAACTTCAATCATATACTCGCGTATTTCGGCAGCCAGTTCGTTTAACGCTTCATAATTAAGTTTTTTTATATCTTCAGGTGAATCAATCTTTTTTAATAATCCGGCTGTCATTAAGGCATCTATCCTTCCTGTAATTATTAAACCGGCAAATAATTATTAAGATTTACGTCCGCACATCATTTTTGTAATATGGCGCAGCGGCTCGGCTTTTTCGCCAAAGCCGTCCAGGCATTCCAGTGCTTCGGCAACGGTTTTCTCCGCCAGTGCCTTGGCGCCTGCAAGCGTATATAAACTTACATAGGTAGATTTATGTTTTTTCTCATCGCTGCCTGCGCTCTTGCCCATTTCGGCAGGGTCGCCCTCAACGTCAAGAATATCATCGGTAATCTGGAAAGCAAGCCCCAAAAGATCTGCAAAATGCGTCAGTGCCAGCAACTGGTCGTTTGTTGCACCGGCAAGATGCGCGCCGCCGCGTACTGCCGCAATAAACATAGCACCGGTTTTACCGGAATGCAGTTTGCGCAGTTCGGCTTCGCTGATTTGTTTGCCTTCTGCGTCAAGGTCAAGCGCCTGGCCGCCAACCATGCCAAAATTACCGGCACACATGGCAACTTCGCGCACAACTTCAACCAAAACTTCCGGCGGCACATTTTTTTGCTCCAGCATAACTTCAAAAGCCAGTGTTAAAAGGCCGTCGCCTGCCAAAAGTGCCATTGCTTCGCCGAAAACCTTATGGTTGGTATATTTGCCGCGGCGGTAATCATCGTCATCCATGCACGGCAAATCATCATGAATCAAAGAATATGTATGAATCATTTCCAGCCCGGCGGCAACTGGCAAAAAATTATAGCCATTTGCACCAACGGCGTCGGCAGTAGCCATTAAAAGAATCGGACGTATGCGCTTGCCGCCTGCAAAAAGGCTGTATGCCATAGCTTCATCCACACGGGAAATGCCTTTTTTCTGCATTCTTTTTTCCAAAAAATTGTTAATCAGTTTTTGCCTGTCAGAATAATATTTTTCAAAATCCATCTATTCATCAATCTCCTCAAAAGGTTTTGTTGTATAACCGCTGCTTGTTTCTATAATCTGTTCAACAGTCTGCCTTGCGGTATCAAGCCTGCCTGCGCAAATTTTGCTTAGTTCTATGCCTTCTTTAAAAACCTCCAGCGATTCTTCAAGCGGCAAATTACCTTCTTCAAGAAGTTTTACCTTTTCTTCAAGCATTGCCAGTGCTTCATCAAATTTTAAATTTTTAAGTGATTTTTTTACTGCCATGTTTTACCGACCTTCCGTATGCTGAACCACCGAAATAACGTTGCCGTCGCCGACCTGCGTTACTATTTCATCACCCCAGCGTACATCAGCTATACTTCTGATAATTTTTCCATCCGTATTTTCCGTAACACTGTACCCGCGCGCAAGCACGGTAAGCGGGCTGAGCGCATCGAGCTTTGCCGCCAGCACGCCGCAGCTGTGCTGTTTCTGCGTAAGGTCAGCATTAAAAACCTGCTCAAGCCGTACCGAAGCAAAATCAAATCTTTGCATTCTGCCTTCAAACATGCGCTGCGGATTTGATAACGCCCATGAATTTTGCAGGCGTTCCAGCGTAGTTTCCGATAAAGCAAGCCGTTTTAAGACCGTGTTTTTTAAACGTTTTTCCAGTTCCGCAACGCTGTTTAAATAAGCATTGGCATCGGCAACAACAATTTCCGCAGCCTGCGAAGGAGTTGCCGCGCGTTTATCCGCCGCAAAATCCGTTAAATTAAAATCTGTTTCGTGCCCAACTGCCGAAACAACAGGTATCTCCGACGCAGCAACTGCACGGACGGTCTGTTCTTCATTAAAGGCCCACAATTCTTCAATAGAACCGCCGCCGCGGCCTACAATCAAAACATCAGCCATTTTGTTTCTGTTCATAAACTCAATGGCATGGGCAATTTCAGCCGGTGCTTCCTTGCCCTGTACGCGTACCGGGTAAAGCAGTAGCTTTATGCCCTTGTTGCGCCTGCGCGATACGGTAATTAAATCGCGCACTGCCGCACCGGAAGGCGATGTAATGATGCCAACTGTTTTTGGGTTTACCGGCAGCTGTTTTTTTCTGCTTTCATCAAACAGGCCTTCGTTTAACAGTTTTTGTTTAAGCTGCTCAAACGCCAGCATTAAATCGCCGGTACCTTCAGGTATCATTAAATCTGTATAAAGCTGGTAAACGCCGTCACGTTCGTAAACGCTTATGCGCCCAACAGCAATAACCGTATCGCCGTTTTGAGGTTCAAAACGCAAAGTACGCGCTGCCGTTTTAAACATTACTGCTTTTAAAACGCCGCCTGCATCTTTTAACGTAAAATAGCAATGGCCGCTGCTGTAACGCTTAAAATTGGAAATTTCACCGCGCACCTGAATATTGGCGAAACGCCGTTCGTCTTCAACAAGCGCTTTAATAAGTTTATTTACCTGGCTGACGGAATAAACATCATCATACACTTTTTTCACCCTTTAAAACTGCAAAAGCGGCACAGCCGGAGGCATTATCGCAGCTAAAGCGTGCCTGAGGGTGCCAAAGTGATATTTTTCTGCCTGTAAGTTTATTATGTAAATATTCTCTTATGTAAGTATTGCTGGCAACGCCGCCGGCAATTAATACGCTTTTGGTATTATATTCCCTGCATGCGTTGTAAATAAGCCTGTAAAAGGTTTCTGCAAGCACTTTTTGCACGCCCAGCGCTATGCCGGCCGGTTCTGCCCCTGCCGCCAGTTTGCGCTCTGCCGCAGTTGCAGGCCCTGAAAGGCTTGCTTTGCAGCCTTTAACGGAAACAGGCAATTCAACAGGCCCGGCAGCTGCTCCGGCAAATTTTTCAAGCGCCGGCCCTGCCGGAAATTGCAGCCCAAGGCTTACGCCTATGCGGTCAATAAACTGCCCGGCATGCAAATCAATGCTGCCGCCGATTTCTGTTAATTTATAACTGCCATTGCCGTCTTTTTCGGCTGTAAGTAAATCCGTTGTGCCGCCGGAAGCATGCAGAAACAAAAAGCGTTCATCATCCGGCCCGCCTGCCGACCATTTTCCGGCCAGCAGATGGTTTTCCTGATGGCTGATAAGCCACAGCGGAATATTATTAAGCTCCGAAACAGAACGCGCCAGCCCCGCACCAACCAAAAAAGCCGGCATATAAGAATCCGGCAGGGGACGCGGATAACCGGAAGCGCAAACGCCAATAATTTTTGCTCCCCGGGGCATTGCGTTTGTTATCATTTCCGGCAGGTTGCGTGTATGCTGAAAAACCATTTCGGATTGCTGCAAGCCGCATTTGCCTTCGTGTACTTTTAAAATCTGCCTGCTTTCCCCAACAAGGTTAGCCTGCCTGTCCATAAAAGCAACCGAAGTTGTGTAGCAACTTGTATCAATGCCAAGGTAAACTTCAAGTTCACTCATTGTTTCTGACCATTTTGCCAAGCAGCCCGTTAATAAAGCGCGGGCTGTCTTCAGAACCGTAAATTTTTGCAATTTCCACGGCTTCGTTAATTGCTATGCCGGCAGGAATTTTTTCTTCCGCAAAATAAATTTCATAAACTGCCAGGCGTAAAATATTACGGTCTACGGCAGGCATGCGGCTTACTTCCCAATCAATGGAAAATTCCGTAATTTTTGCATCAATTTCTGCCAACGAATTTAAAATGCCGTTTAAAGCAATCTGTGCATAGTTCTGCGCTTTCAGCGCATTTTTGCTGTTTTGTTCTTCAACTGCCGCATTTAATGCTTCTTCTGCGCTGCAGCCGGAAAAATCTATTTGGAATAAACTTTGTACTACAAGTTCTCTTGATATTCTGCGAATCATGTTTAACCTCGTTCTTTTAGTTATTTATGGTAGCCGGGCGGCAGCAGCCTGTCCAGCCATTCAAGCAGGTCTTCCTTTTTATCGATTTTGTTGCCGATAAAAAAGCCTGCCGAAATACAAATCAGTAAAAATATAGTTTGCAAAAAACCTAAAATTAAAAACATGGCCCCGATAAACAGGCCGAACACAGAGCCTAAAAGACGGCCGCGATATACTCTCCACAAATCATTGAGAATTTCATTCCACATCGCCTGTGCCCCCTTCCTAATTCTTGGCCTTAATCTGTTTAAAGAACAATTCTATTTCTTTAATTTCCATGCCCAATACTTTTTTAATGGTATCACGCACATTGTATTTTATTTCTTCCGTTGTTTCCGGAATATTTATGCCCGGCTCTATCGAAGCGTTAATACGTACGCTGATGCTTTCATCATCAAGCTTGGTATCGCATTTTACGTTGTAAACACCGTAAACTTCCTGTGCAATTTCACAAATATAATCTTCAATGGCGTTTTTGCCAACAAAAATTTTACCGGCATCGCTGCTTTTTAAAATTAAGGAACTTACACCGGTTGCACCTATGCCGGCAATTAAAAGGCGCAGGCTTACCAGAAGTATTATAATGCCGCCGACGGCATACTCCCAGTTGCCGGGAATGGTTGCCAGAAACTGATTGATTGCAGCCTGCGAAATAATGCTGAGGCTGCATAAAACTACAAGTACGGCAACAACTGCCATTAAAAATGTATATAATGTCAAAATTATTCTGTCAGGAATTCCCATTGATTTTCCCTCCCAATGAGTTTAATTATTATCAGACGCTTCCAGGCTCTGTTCAAGTTCCGTTTTATGGCGGCGCTGCACGCCCTGCACATGTACGTCAACAATTTTAACTTCGTATCCTGTCATATCTTCAATGGCTTCGCGCACTTTTTCCTGAATTTCCAAAGCTATTTCCGGTATGCAGCCGCCGTATTCAATGTTTACATACACTTCAACACTAACAACATGCCCTTCTACCGTAACGCGCACGCCTTTTGAAACATTTTTATTGCCTAAAAATTCGCTCAAATCTCCGGCAAAACCGCCATTCATGCCTGCCACGCCTTCAACTTCCTGGGCAGCAAGGCTTGCCACAATGCTCAGCACTTCATCGGCAATCTGCACATCGCCTATTTCTTCCGGTGCTGCTCCGCCTGCGGCTTCTTCGTTAGCCTTTTCGTTGGCCTGCAAAATTTCCTTATCAGCCATGCCACATCCTCCAATGCTGCAAGACTTACTGTCTTTGCTTACAGTTTACTATCTTTTATATTATAACATACCTGTACGTTAAATACCACGCCGCAGGTTTTAAAACCTGCATAAAAATAAAATGGCACGGCCGCAAAGGGCAATGCCATAATAAAACTAAATGCTGTTTTTAACTGCTTCCGCCATGTTTTCCGGCTCAATAACTTCTTTATGCAGAACCGGCATATTTTCAAGCTGAAGCATTTTTTCCGGCACAGGCACGCCGGTAAGCTCGTGCAGTTTATGCAAAGCGTCAAAAGAATGTAATTCTTCGCCGCCGTTTTTAACCGCTTCATAAACGCTGCCGCTGAACTTATACGGGCTTGCGGTTGAAACAACAACTGCATATCTGTCATCGCTTGTTACAAGGCGGTATTTTTCGCATGCTCTCCAGGCAACGGCTGTATGCGGGTCAAGCAGGTATTTGCTGTCGTTGTAAACACGTCTGATGGTTTCGGCAGTTTCCTGTTCGTCCACCCACGCGCCAAAGAAAGCAGAAGTAATTTTTTTGTGTATTTTTTCGCCTACATTGTATACGCCTTCAGTGTTAAGCTGCTGCATCCATTCCGTTACTTTTTCGGAATCTTCGTCGGTTACGCTGTACAGCAGGCGTTCCAGATTGCTGGAAACCAGTATATCCATAGACGGCGAAATAGTCTTTTTAAATTCACGGCGTTTATCATAAATGCCGGTGTTGATGAAATCGGTAAGTACATTATTGCTGTTGGATGCGCAAATAAATTTGTATACCGGCAAGCCCATCATTTTGGCATAATAGCCTGCCAGAATGTCGCCGAAGTTGCCTGTCGGCACGGCAAAGTTAATTTCGTCACCGGCTTTAATGCGCCCTGCTGCCACTGCATCGCTGTATGCGCTGAAATAATAAACAATCTGCGGTACAAGGCGGCCCCAGTTAATGGAGTTGGCAGAGCTTAAAGCGCAGCCCTGCGCGGCAATTTCTTCGTTTAAACCGGCATTGGCAAAAATTTGTTTTACGCCGGTCTGGGCATCGTCAAAATTACCTTTAACGGCAAATACATGCACATTTTTGCCGGCCTGCGTTACCATCTGCTGTTTCTGAATATCGCTTACGCCGCTTTCTGGGTAGAATACAATTATTTCCGTGCCTTCAACATCGGCAAAGCCTTCCAGTGCAGCCTTGCCGGTATCACCGGAAGTTGCGGTTAAAATAACTATTTTATGCTGTTCACCCGTTTTGGCAATTGCCTTGGTTAAAAGCAGCGGCAAAATCTGAAGCGCCATATCTTTAAAAGCAGACGTAGGCCCATGCCACAATTCAAGTGCGTCTGTGTTGTCGTTAACCTGCACAACCGGTGCCGGACAGCTGCCGAATTTGGCTGCGTCATAAGCTCTGGCAGCGGCATCTGCAAGTTCTTCTTCGGAATAATCCGTTAAGAACAGCGAAATAATTTTTACCGCACGCTCCTGGTAGCTTAAATTATGCAAAGCAATAATATCTTCAAGCGGAACCGCTACAAATTTCTGAGGCACAAAAAGCCCGCCATCATCTGCCATGCCGCGCGTTATGGCGTGGGCACTGCAAACAAGGTCGGTTTTGCCGCGTGTACTTAAAAATAACATAAAAGCCATCCTTTCATCTTTCCATGGAGTCATAATAGCATATTTATGTACTTTGGGCAAGTATTTACACGTTCAGGAATGAATAATGTTTACTACAACTGCACCTGTTGCCTTCACCAAATCATCAGGGTTTAAAAAAATCTGCATACCGCGCAGCCCTGCGCTGATGGCAATTTTATCCCACAAAATGCAGGTTTCATCAAGGTAAACCGGGTAATTCTTTTTCGCGCCAAGCGGAGAGCATCCGCCGCGGATATATCCTGTCAGCGGCAGCACTTCTTTTAAATGAACCATCTCTGCCCTTTTGTTGCCGCTTGCTTTGGCAAGAGCCTTTAAATCAAGTTCTCCGTTGCCGGGAATAACCGCAAAAACCGGGCCTGTCTTATCGCCGCGCACAACAAGGGTTTTAAAAACCTGTTCCGGCGGCAGCCCTACTTCCTTGGCAACGTGAACGGCATCAAGATGTTCTTCATCCACCGCGTATTCAATCAGAGTGTATTCTATTTTCTTTTCGTCCAAAATGCGTGCAGCATTGGTTTTTTTCTGCTTCGGCATTGCTTATCGCCTCCATTTGTATGGTATTACATGCCTTTATTTGTTATAATAACATCATAAACATATAAACGCAAACCGGAGAGATGCAAAGTGCTGATAAAATTTGCCTGCGCCCAGCCGGAAATTACCGCGGGGCGGCCAGACCTTAATACACAAAAAATTATAAATTTAATTAAAGAAGCTGCTTTAAATAAAGCAGATATTTTATTATTGCCGGAACTCGCCGTACCGGGCTATTTAATCGGCGATTTATGGGAACAGAAATCTTTTCTGGAGGACTGCGAATCCTTTGGCGAAGAAATTATAAACGCCACTGCCAATTATGATATCTGCGTTATTTTCGGCAACATTGCCATTGACAGAAGCAAAGTTAACGAAGACGGGCGTGTGCGCAAATACAACGCCGCTTTTGCTGCTTACCGCGGCAAAGCCCTTGGCAACGGCAAACTGCCTTATAACTGCATTATTAAGCACTCGCTGCCCAATTATCGCGAATTTGATGACAGCCGCTATTTTTACAGCCTTGCGCAGCTGGCGGCAGAAATTGAAACCACGCCGCAGCAGCTTGCACATCCTGTTGAAGTAGAAATAAAAGGGCAAAAACTCAAGCTCGGCATTATGCTTTGTGAGGATGGCTGGACGGAAAACTATCATTTCAGCACACCTTCGGCACTTGCCGAAAATGGTTCGGATATTTTGTGCAACCTCTCCTGCTCTCCGTTTACCTTAAACAAAAATGCCAAGCGTCACCGTTTGTTTTCCGCGCAGGCGCAAAACCTTGCACTGCCTTTGGCTTACTGCAACAACACTGGTATTCAAAATAACGGCAAAAACATTTTTACTTATGACGGATGCAGCTGCGTTTACAATAACAACGGTACTTTAATTGCCGAAGCTGATGCTTTTAAAGAAAGCCTGCTGTACTTTTATTTTGATACCGCAGATAAAACAGTTAAGGCAGATTCACAGCCCGTAGCTGCTGCCAAAGACGATACTGCTGATATTTATAAAGCCGTACGCTACGGCACGCAAAAATTTTTGCAGCAGCTTGGCATAACAAAAATGGTGGTTGGCCTTTCCGGCGGCATCGATTCTGCCGTTACGTCAGCGCTTTACACCGATATTTTAGGCCCGCAAAACGTGCTTTTGGTTAACATGCCCGGGCGTTACAATTCCGGCCTTACCAAAGATATGGCGCTTAAAACCGCACAGGCACTTAAAACAAACTATATGGTGGTGCCCATTACCGAAAGCGTTGAACATACATACAACCAGCTTACGCAAATAAGCGCAGAAGCGTATTACAGCAACAGCACCTTTAATTTAACCGTTACCCCTTACGTTATGGAAAACATACAGGCCCGCGACCGCGGCGCACGTATTCTTGCAGGCGCGGCAGCAGCTTTTGGCGGCGCGTTTTCGTGCAACTCCAACAAAACGGAAATCACCATTGGCTACGCCACCTTTTACGGCGATATCTGCGGCGCTGTTGCCCCTATCGGCGATTTGTGGAAGCATGATGTTTACGCCATAGGGCGTTACCTTAACGAACACGTATTTAAAAAAGCCGTAATACCGGAAGAAATTTTTACCATGCGCCCCAGTGCGGAGCTTTCACCGGAGCAAACTGTCGGCAACGGCGGCGACCCGCTGGTTTACCCCTACCACGACAAACTGTTTGCCATGTTTGTTGAAAGCTGGCAAAAAACTTCACCAGCCGATATTTTACGCTGGTATGCCGAAGGAACATTGGCTGAACACTTAAACTGCCCGCCGGAAATTATAACGGCCACCTTTAAAACCCCCGGTGAATTTATTGCCGACCTTGAACGCTGGTGGAAATTATTCTGCGGGCTTGCAGTTGCCAAACGCATTCAGGCACCGCCTGTCATCAGCATTACGCGCCGCGCCTTTGGGTACGACCACCGCGAAGCACAGCTTCCGGCATATTTTTCGCGCGAATACTATAAATTAAAAAACGAACTTCTAAAAAAATAAGAGGGCTTCTGCCCTCTTTTTTTATACGCTTTATGCGCAAAAGGCTGCCTGCATTAACAGACAGCCTTAATTTTTTTATAACATTTTTCTAAATCAGTCCGGATATCTTTCCGGGAAAAATACACGCAGTACTTCTTCATCCTGCGCTTTGCCGATACAAGTGCCAATCAGGAACAAAATCAGCGAAACGCCAATACCGATAACAATCTGGTGTAAATCAAAAACTTTAATCTGCATTGCCATACATACGCAGTAGCTTACCACGCCGCCCAGCATTGCCAGTATTGCGCCCATACGGTTCGCTTTAGGCCAGAACAGCCCAAACAGCAGCACCCAGAAAAACGCTGTTTCCAAACCGCCGAAGGCAAACATATTTATCTGCCAGATTACGCTTGGCGGGGCAATGGCCACAACATACACAATTAAGCCAAGCACAACGGTTGCCAGCATACTGAGCCTTTTTATTTTATCGTTGCTTACTTCAACATTGCGTTTTTCCATTTCGCGCATGTACACATCTTTAATGATTGAAGAAGAAGAAGAAAGCAAAAGCGAAGAAACCGTCGATACCGTTGCCGCAATAGGCCCTATAATGGTAATGCCTGCCCAAAACGGCCCCATGGTTTTTACAATCGTCAGCGGGGTAATGTTATCAACGCTGTTTCCGTATGCCGCCAAAGTATCGGTTAAAATACCTTTGGAAAGCACGCCAATCCAGGTTGCAACAAGCGTCATGGCGCCAATGGTAATAGTGCCTATCAGCATGGCGTTATGCAGCGCTTTGGTATTTTTATAGCTGATGCCGCGCACAACGGACTGCGGCAAAGCCAGCGTACAAATGCCAACCAGCAGCCACTGGCTGATGTACAGTGACATCGGCATTTTGCCCTGCGAAAGCGGCTCAAGCATATCATGGTGATTGGTATTAATGTAATTCATAATATTATCGTAGCCGCCGCCTGCGCTGAGCATGGAACTGAACAAAATTCCCAGCCCTACAAGCATGGCAACAGCGCAAATGGCATCGGTAATTGCAACGCCCTTAAAACCGCCAACGGTTGTGTAAAAAACTACAATCAGCCCAAAAAGGCTGAGGCCTGTAAGATACGAAAATCCGGTAACGGCTTCAAACAATTTTGCCGCGCCTACAAACTGTGCAACCATTGTGCCGCAGAAAAACATTACAATAAACAGCGCCGACATATTGGCTAAAAAATCCGACTGGTAGCGCTTACGGATAACATCTATAACCGTAATGGCATTAATTTTACGCGAAATAAGCGCAATTTTTTTGCCGAAAACACCCAAAACCAAAAATACAACAACAACCTGCACAATGGCCATATACAGCCAGCCGTAACCAACCAGCCAAGCCATGCCCGGCCCGCCAACAAACGTGCTTACGGAACTGTACGTTGCCACAGTTGTCATGGCAAGCACAAAACCGCCCAGGCTGTAGCCGCCGATAAAATAATCGCGTGCAAAATTTGTGCTGCGCTCTTTGCGCGAAGCATACTGAATGTAAAAACTTACGCCCAGCATAAACATTAAAAAGCAGAAAACAGGAAGAAGATTAACCCAGTTGCCCATATTATTTTTCCTCCCCGTCTTCCAAGTCAAAATCTTTAAAGACAAACCGAACCAGCACCCAGCAAACCAAAACTGCAAAAAGCCAGGTACCTATGCAGCCGCCGATAACCCAGATGGGTGTATGGAAAAATTCAACCGTTGAATTTTCCAGCCCGAAGCCTGCCGCATACCAAAACAAAATTACAAGTGCGAGTGCTATCCATGTAGCTTTGGCTTCACGGTTAGCCTGAACAAATTTTTCACTGCGTTTCATAATACGCTCCTTCTGGCGTCGCCACAGATGTTGCCGCGCCGTTTATTAGGCCTAAGCCTCTCCATATTGTACCATATTTTCAGAATAAACCAACACCTTAAAAATGAAAAGTTTTATGTTTTTATTATTTTTAAGTGTTATAATATAAAAGATGTTATATCACACGGAGGTAAAATATGATTAACGAAGAACGTCTTTTAAATGAATTTATTGAACTTGTCAGCGTTCCCTGCCCCAGCCTTGACGAAAAAGCGGAAGCTGATTTAATTGTAAAAAAACTGGCTGAACTCGGCATTAAAGCCGAAATTGACGACGCAGGCAAAAAAGCAGGCGCCACTACCGGCAACGTATGGGCTTTTATTCCCTCAAACCTGGATTACAAAGTTCCCGGCCTGATGTTTGAAGCACATATGGATTCCGTCGCCCCCACTACCGGCACCAAAGTTGTGCGCAAAGACGGCGTGCTGTATTCCGACGGCACAACCACGCTCGGCGGCGACGATAAAGTAGGCATTGCCGCAAGCCTCGAAGCAGTAAAAGTAATCCTTGAAAACAAACTGCCCCACGGCGATATTCAGCTGTGCTTCACTATCGGCGAAGAAATCGGCAGCATCGGCGTAAGATATATGGACCCTTCATGGATTAAAGCTGATATAGGCTATTGCCTTGATGAAGGTTTTGAACCCGGCCTTGTAAACAACGCCGCACCGCGCGCCGTTAAACTGTTTGTAAAAGTTATCGGCAAAGCTGCCCATGCAGGCGTAGAACCGGAAAAAGGCATTAACGCCATTATGCTGGCCGCCAAAGCCTTAACCGCCCTGCCCACTTACGGACGTTTGGACGAAGAAACCACGCTCAGCGTTGGCAAAATTGAAGGCGGCCTTGCCAGCAACATTGTTGCGCCGAGCGCCGAATTTGTTATTGATATGCGCTGCCTGAACCCGGAAAAACTTGACGTTTTAATTAGCGATACCAAAAAAACTCTTACCGAAGCTGTTGAAGCAGGCGGCGGACAAATTGAAATTAATGTTGAAGAAGGCTCGCCAGCAATGCGCATCAGCGAAGATGACCTCGGCGTTGTATTTGTAAAGGAAGCAACCAAAAAACTCGGTTTGCCGTTTAAACTGTTCAGCAGCGGCGGCTGCACCGACGGCAACTACCTCTGCGGCATGGGGCTGCCCTGCGTTGCGCTTTCCACCGGTATGGATAAAATCCACTCTACCGAAGAATGCTTAAAAGAAAAAGACCTGTACAATCTTGCGCGCCTCGTTTTAGAAATTATCAGCGCAGCAGCTAAAAAGCAATAACAGCTAAACTAAAAAGAGCGGTTTAACCGCTCTTTTTTATTATTACAAAAGCCGCCATACCACAAGGTATGACGGCTTTATTTTTGTTTATGCGGTTATATTCAGTTTATTATTTAACTGCTTCGGCGCAGCGTGCGCACAGGGTTGGGTGTTCTGCGTCCTGGCCAACGGTATCGCTGTAAATCCAGCAGCGTTCGCATTTATGGCCTTCAGCAGCTTTAACGGCAACTTTCAAATCTTCGCGGGTGGTTGCTTCGCCTGCTTCACCAACGCCTTCATGCAGTTCTGCCTGAGATACGATTAAGAGTGCGGGCAAATCTTTTTCTACGGATTTGAGCACTGCAAGCGCTTCGCCTTCGGCATAAAGTTCAACTTTGGCATCAAGGGAATGGCCAATGGTTTTGGCTTTGCGTGCAACTTCCAGAACTCTGGTAATTTCACTGCGGATGCCGATGAAATCTTCCCATTTCTTTTCCAGAGCCGGGTCGATGTATTCTTCTTTAACTTCCGGCCAGGGCATCATCAGTACGGATTCCGGCATATCGGAGGTTTTCTTCATGAACTGCCATACTTCTTCCATGGTAAAGCTCAGTACCGGAGCCAGCATTACAACCAAATCTACCATAATTTCATACATGGCAGTCTGGGCGCTGCGGCGTTCAATGCTGTCTGCTTTGTAAGCGTACAGTCTGTCTTTCAGAATATCCAGATAGTAACTGCTCATTTCTACGGTGCAGAAGTTATGAATTGCGTGGTACAGCACATGGAAATCGTAATCTTCGTAAGCCTGCTGTACTTCTTTTTTCAGCAGCTGCATGTGCATAAGTGCCCAGCGGTCAAGCTCCTGCATCTGTTCAAACGGTACTTTATCTTTTTCGTAGTCAAAGTCGTTGGTGTTGCCCAAAATGTAACGGATGGTGTTGCGGATTTTGCGGTATACTTCGGAAAGCTGTTTTAAAATATCTTTGGAGATACGGATATCAGCTTTGTAATCGCTGGAAGCAGCCCACAGGCGGATAATATCTGCGCCGTATTGTTTGATAACGTCCTGCGGAGCAACGGTGTTGCCTACGGATTTGGACATTTTGCGGCCTTCGCCGTCAACAACATAACCGTGGGTTAAAACGGATTTATACGGAGCGTGGCCGGTGGTGGCAACACTTGTTAAAAGCGAGGACTGGAACCAGCCGCGGTGCTGGTCGCTGCCTTCAAGGTACATATCAACAGGCCATGCCAGTTCCGGGCGTACTTTGGCAACAGCTGCATGAGAAGAACCGCTGTCGAACCAAACGTCCATAATGTCGCTTTCTTTGGTAAAATGTTTGCCGCCGCAGTGCGGGCAAGTAGTGCCTTCCGGCAGAATTTCTTCGGCTCCGTGTTTCCACCATGCGTCGGAACCTTCTTTTTGGAACAAATCGGCAACGGCGTTAATGGTTTCGTCGGTAATCATCGGTTTGCCGCATTCTTCGCAGTAGAACGCCGGAATAGGAACGCCCCATACGCGCTGACGCGAAATGCACCAGTCGTTGCGGTCGGCAACCATGTTATGGATACGGCTTTCACCCCAGGACGGAATCCATTTAACTTCGTTGGCAATGGCAGCAAGTGCGTCATCGCGGAAACCGTCGATAGATGCGAACCACTGCTCGGTTGCACGGTAAATAATCGGGTTTTTGCAGCGCCAGCAGTGTGCGTACTGATGGCGGATGTTTTCTTTGCCGAACAGCATGCCGAGTTCAGCAAGGTATTTTAAGATAGGAATGTTGGCATCAAATACAAACATGCCTTCAAACTGTTTTGCTTCTTTGGTAAATTTACCGGATTTATCTACCGGGCAGATAATCGGCAGATGATATTTAATACCGGTTTCAAAGTCGACATCGCCGTGGCCGGGAGCGGTATGTACGCAGCCGGTGCCGGCATCAAGCGTTACATAGTCGGCAAGTACAACGATGGATTTGCGTTCAATGGTGTCAAACGGATGACGGCATTCGGCAAATTCCATATCTTTGCCTTTGCAGGTGCCAAGCACGTTGCTCAAATCTTTCTTGCATACTTTGCCAACCTGTTCCAAAAGTTCTTTGGCAAGGAACAGAACTTCGCCTTCACATTCAACCCAGGCATATTCAATATCAGGATGCAGGGCAACGGCAACGTTGGCAGGCATGGTCCACGGAGTGGTTGTCCAGATTACCATATATGCCGGTTTGCCTTTTGCTGCTTCAGGCATCATGCCGTTGTCTTTTACAATCGGCATTTTTACGTAAATAGCCGGAGTTTTCTGTTCAGCGTATTCAATTTCTGCTTCTGCCAGAGCGGTTTCGCAGTGCGGGCACCAGTAAACGGATTTCTGGCCTTTATAGATATAGCCTTTTTTAGCCATTTCGCCGAATACATGAATCTGTACGGCTTCGTAATCAGGCACAAGGGTTACATAGGGATGATCCCAGTCGCCCAAAACGCCAAGGCGTTTAAAATCGTTGCGCTGAATGTCAATCCACTGCAAAGCGTAGTTTTTGCATTCGTTGCGCAGTACCAGCGGGTCAAGCTCGTTGCGGTTCAGGCCAAGGTTTTTAATGGCAGCATGTTCAATCGGCATGCCGTGGGTATCCCAGCCGGGAACGTACGGAGTATCATAACCCTGGGTATATTTATACTTCATAATGATGTCTTTTAAAATTTTATTAAGAGCAGTGCCCATGTGAATTTGTCCGTTGGCATACGGAGGGCCGTCATGCAGAACAAATTTTTTGTGGCCTGCGTGCAGTTTTTGTTTCTTTTCGTAAATGTTGTTGTCATACCAGTATTTTAAAATTTCCGGTTCACGTTCCGGCAGTCCGGCACGCATAGGAAACTCTGTTTCCGGTAAGTTAAGCGTTTTGCTGTAATCCAATTTTTTACACCTCCAAAAAAATAAAGCCTCATCCCAAAGGGACGAGACTGTATAACCCGTGGTACCACCCTAATGACGCAGAATTTACGCGCCACTCTCAACGCCGTTAACGTGCGTTACCCCGTCCGTACTTACTGCTGTTTCTGTACGGAAGCTCCAAAGTGATTTTCACCGGCCTTCTGTCCTGTTCCGGCTTGCACTGTCCCGGAATCGCTGCGCTGCTTCGTGCCGGCTACTGTCTTTATCATAGCCTGTAAGAATATTTAAAAACACAATCATTATACAACACCGGCGAAAAACCGTCAATGTTTTTTGTAATACTTATACGAAAAAATTCCATATCCTTCGCCTTTATGTAAATGCGATGTATCATTTAACAAAAAGATGCTGTGTTCCAGCCATTTGTTAATGCCAAGTACGGTTACACTGCCCGGCAGGATATCGACGGAAAAGTTATATTTGTTTACTTCTTCAATATCAAAGCCAAGCCAGTAAAAAATAATGTTTTGAATAGTTCCCTTGTGCGCAACGATAATCAGGTTTTCTTTTTCCATATCAGCACAGGCTTTAATGCCTTCAACGCAGCGGTCATAAAATTCCTTGCGCGTTTCTCCGCCCGGATAGTTGCGGTGGTGCAGTTCCTTCAGCGTCGCTGCCGGACGGTAAATTGCCTTGGCTTCGCTTTCGGTCATTCCGGCAGCAAGCCCGTTGTTTTTTTCGCGCAGGAACGCGTGCTTTTCAACTTTAGCGTACATATGCAGGCGTGCGGCAATAATGGCAGCGCTTTCGGCAGCGCGTTTTAAATCGCTCGCCAAAATGCGGAATTTTTCGCTGCGCCCTTTAAAATCCAGTGCCAGTTTTTCCGCAAGTGCTTCCAGCTGGCTGCGCCCGGCTTCGGTAAGGTCAGAATCAGTCCAGCCGCCTGTTAAATGCTGAGTATGATGTGTTGCTTCTCCGTGCCTCACAAGGATTATCATAATCGTTCCGCCTATTCTTCAGTATTTTTATCGAAGCTCTTTAAAAGTTCAAGCTGCGATTCCAGCAAATTTATCATGTGCTGGCGGTGTACATTGGCTTTTTTTACCTGGTCATCAAAACTGTTTTTGGCAAGCGCTGCTTTGTTTTCAGCGTCAAACATCAGCTTGCGTGCCCTTGCGTCGGCGTCGCTTACTGTTTTTTCTGCCTGCATACGTGCCTTGCCAAGAGTTTCAACGGCGTCTTCCCTTGCTTTATCAATAATATTTTTGCAGGATTCTTCCGATTTTACCTTTAATTTTGCCACTTCAACTTCGGCGGCAATGCGCATTTTGTTAACAAACTGCTGCGTGTCTGCTTTCAGCTTGTTCATTTCTGCTTCGGTATCGTTGCGCAGCTTATCCGCTTCGGCATTGGCTTCGTTGCGTACTTTTTCGGCATAGCTGTCTGCTTCGGCCTTAGCCTGCGCTGCGGCAGTACCGGCTTCGTTTAGCAGGCGGTCTGCCTCGTTTTTGGCATCTGTTTTCATGCCTTCGCATTTGGCGGTGGTTTCGTCAAGCAAAACCTGTGCTTTCTTTTCGCTTGTTTTTTTAACTTCGTCCGCCGTTTCCTGCGCCACAACCAAAGTGTTCTGCATGGTTGCTTCCATTTGCTGGTAATATTCCAGCTTGGCGCTGACGCGTTCAACGGTTTCTTTCAGTTCGATATTATCCTGATACAGACGCTCAAAATCTTTTACAACCTGCGCAAAAAACTTGTCTACTTCTTCGGTTTCATAACCGCGGAAGCCTTTGGTAAAGGTTTTATTTTTTAAATCGAGAGGTGTAAACATCTGCCTCTTTCCTCCAACATTAAATATAGCGTTTTAAAGTAATGCTCATGCGTCCCTTTTTGGTCGTGCCGCGTATTTCGGCAACTTCTACACGCCCGCGGCTTCGGAAGGATATTACATCGCCTTCGTTTACGCTTTGCGATGGCTTTTTGGCTTCCTTCCAGTTTACACGTACATTAAGGCTTTTTATTTCATCGGCCATGCGCGAGCGGGAAACACCATAACCTGCGGCGGCAACGGCGTCAAGCCTTAAATCGGCAACTGTGGCACTGATGATTTTTACTTTTTCTTCACGCTGGGCAAGGTTTTCGCGCGGTATTTCGGTTATGGTAACCGGCGCGCTGCCAATCTGCGTAAGGTTGCTTTCGATGTAATTGGCAAAACTTTTATCGGCAACAAAATGCGCGCCTTCCGGCGTAATAACAATATCGCCCAAAATTTCGCGCTTGCAGCCCATGCCCATAAACGCACCAAGAACATCACGGTGCCCGATAGTGTAAAAACGTTTGTCCCATTTAACTTCAAAGCAGCTGATGCCGTAATCGGGTGCGCCCATAAAGTTTTCGTCTATAAATGCCGCTTTTACTCTTTCGGCATTGTTAAAACCGCCGTCAGCTTCAATTTTTATGTTTTCGTAGTTAGCGGCAACAATTTCCGCTACATTATAGCTGTGCGGGTCTAAAAAATCCGTTATGCGGAACTTTTTGCTTTTTCTTGCCCCTTCAGCAAGGTCAAGCAGTTTTGCCGCCAGTTCTTCATCACCGCCGGCTTTAAAATAACGCAGTATTTTTTCTCTGTCTGCCATTTATTTGCCCTGCAGTTCCCTGCTGCGCTGCATTGCTGCCAGAACAGCGTCATATATGGCTGCCCTTACGCCGCGGTTTTCAAGCGCATGAATACCGGCAATGGTTGTGCCGCCCGGTGATGTTACCTGGTCGCGCAAAACAGCCGGGTGCAGGCCGGTTTCCAGTACCATTTTTCCGCTGCCGGCAAAAGTCTGCGCTGCCAGTTTTATTGCCATGGCGCGCGGCAGGCCTGCGTTTACACCTGCGTCAGCCAGAGCGTCAATCATCATAAATACATATCCCGGTCCGCAGCCGCTTACTGCCGCAATAGCTTCTATGGCGCTTTCGGCAATAATTTCAATTTCGCCGCAGCTGCCAAAAACAGCTTTGGCAACATCAAGCATTTCTTCGCTTACGTTTTCGTCAGGAGCAATGGCCGTCATGCCGCAGCCAACAGCCAAAGGGGTATTGGGCATAACGCGGATAACAGCATGCCCGGGAACAAGTTTATGCAGCTTGTCAAGGTTAACACTGCCCATAATGGAAAGCACCGTTGTATTTTGCGGAATTGCATCGGCAACCTCTTTAGTTATGGCCGCATCAGCCACCTGCGGTTTTACGGCCAGAATTACAAAGCCTGCTGCTTTAACAGCTTCCGCATTGCAGCCGGTGGTATTAACTTTATAAGTTTTTTCAAGGTATTCGCGGCGCCCTGCCGAAGGGTCACTGATTATTATCATTTCAGGCTCCGCAATTTCCTTATGCAGCATGCCTTTTAAAATGGCTTCTGCCATCATGCCGCCGCCAATAAAAGCTATACGCCCTGTTTTATCAGTTATTTTTTCCAAGGCTGTCCCCCTCTTTCGTCATAAATATTATCATCTGCATTAATATCAACGTTTTTAGGCGCGCATACCAAAATATTATGGCCTATTTTTTTCATGCTGCCGCCCAAAGCATAAACAACGCCGCTGATAAAGTCGGTCATTCTTTTCATAACAACTTTATCGGTAGCTTCAAAATTAACAACTACCGGCTGGCTTCCGTTAAGGTAATCGGCAATTTTCTGCGAATCGTCAAACGATACCGGCTCCAGCACAATTACTTTAACCTGCTTTTGCGCCATTGGTATGGAAATGGTTTTTGAAGCGGGCATAGCAGTTGTTTTGCTTTTGAAAAACGATTTGCGCTCAGGTTCCGGTTCTGCCGGAGCAGCCGGTACTTCTCTTACCGGCGCTGCGCTTTTGCGTGAAAACAGGCTTTTTTTAGCCGGTTTTTCTTCCGGTTGTTCACTTGGGGTTTCTTCAATTATTTCATCGTCTTCTTCATACAATCCGAGAGCTTCCGAAATACGGTCCAATAATTTCATAAAATTATCACCTCAGGTTAAAATTTTAAACTGTAATCACGCTGCCCGAAAAGCGCCGTGCCTATGCGCACCATATTTGCGCCTTCTTCAATAGCAGTTTCGTAATCATGCGTCATGCCCATGGAAAGAGTATCTATATCCGGGCGCTGCTGTTTCAGTTTGCAGTAAAGCTTGTAGCCTTCCGCAAACACCCAGCGTATATCTTCGGAATTTTCCGCCGCAGGCGCTATAACCATCAGCCCGCGCACGTGCAGGTTTTTAAAATTGTCAAGTTCGGGCACAACTGCTTCATAATCTTCCGGGCTGAACCCTGTTTTTTGTTCTTCGCGCGCAATGTTAACCTGCAAAAGTATTTCCTGAACTTTGCCCGCTTTGGCGGCTTCTTTATCAACAGCCTGCATTAAATGTACGCTGTCCGCCGATTCAATCATATCAAAAATGGCAACTGCCTGTTTGGCCTTGTTGGTTTGCAGATGCCCTATTAAATGCCACCTGCCGCTGCCTTTGCCGACAATTTCGCGTTTGGCTTTGGCTTCCTGCACACGGTTTTCACCGATTACCGGAACGCCAAGGTTAAAAGCGTCGGTAATTACCTCAGCCGGATGATTTTTGGTTACTGCAACCAGAGTAACTTTATTGCCTGTAATTTTTTCTTCTGTGCGCCTTGCAAGCGCAGCATCTATTTTGGCTTGTACATTAATTAAATTTTCCTGTAACAATATAAAGACCCCCTAAAGGTTTTATATTCGCCGTTAATATAATTTATCCTTTTACTTTTTCCAAATAGTTACGCCCATGCGCCCTGTTTTACCGTTCTCTGCGCGGTACGAAAAAAACAGCTCTTTGCTGCACTGCGTGCAGATACCGGCATTATAAATATTTTGCGGCAGTAAACCGGCATCTAAAAGTGCAAGGCGGTTCCAGGCCTGTAAATCTGCCATGTAGCGGCCGTTTTCTTTTGGCGTAAAACATCCGGCATATTTTTTGCCGGCTTCAAAAACTTTATCGTCAACTTCATAGCAGCATTGCCCAATGCTGGGGCCAATGCCTGCCAGAATATTTTCCGGCTTCGCTCCGAATGCTTCCTGCATTTTTGTTACAGTGCTGGCGGCAATACCGGCAACAGTTCCGCGCCAGCCTGCGTGTGCGAGCCCTATGCTGCCGCTGACCGGGTCAGCAAAAATAACCGGAACGCAGTCTGCAAAAAACAGCATCAGCGGCAGCTGCGGAAGGTTTGTTACCAGCGCGTCGGTATTTTTTACGGCATCACTGTATGCTTCGACTCCTTTGCCTGCCAAGGCTTCATCTACAACGGCAACATTACTGCCATGCACCTGTTCGCAGCAGGTAAATTTACCGGCATCAAGGCCGAGCGCCGCGGCATAGGCACGCCTGTTTTTTAAAACAAGCCCGCATTCATCGCCAACATGAAGGGCAAGGTTTAACCCGCCGGATATTAGTGCGCTTTCGCCGTGCAGGCGGCAGCTGAACGCATTGCCGAAGCCCAGTGCGTCAAATGCAGCAAAGCTGCCATACCAGATATTTTTATTATTTTGCAAAACGAATCCGTTCATTTTACTCCTCACAAACTCCGCAGCGTTTGCAGCCGTCAAAGCACATTGGCGTAAAGCGCTGCGCTTTGGCATTTTCCCATTCTTTTATCAAATAGGCTTCTTTAAAGCCCATATCCAAATGCTTCCACGGCAGCGGGCAGCCGGGTTCATATTCTGCTTCGGCAAGCTTTTCAATATCAAGCCCGCTGTTTTTAAGCGCCTGTTTTAAAGGTATGCCTTCCGTAAAGGCCTGCAGTAAAAACTGCCCTGTTTTTCTGTTTCCGCGCGCCAGTGCAGCCTGCAAAACAGTTTCTTTTAAAGATTCCGTTAAAAGTTTTATATGCTTTTCTTTTTTAAAAGCTGTTTCCAGCATTTTAAAACGCTTTTTCAAAATTTTGGTATTGCACAGCGGAGACCATTGGAACGGCGTAAACGGCTTGGGCACAAATGCGTTTACGGAAATAATTAAATCGCCTTTGTTGCCTGCTTCATCCATTTTTTTGCGGATGCGGCGCACCATTTCCGTCATTTCGTCAATATCGGCATCTTCTTCCTGCGGCAGCCCAATCATGTAATACAGCTTTACGTTTTTCATGCCGCTGGCTGCGGCAAGCGTAACTGCTTTGTAAATATCTTCTTCGGTAATGCCCTTGTTAATAATGTTGCGCATTTTTTCGCTGCCTGCCTCCGGCGCAACGGTCATTGTCTGCTGGCCGCTCTGCGCAAGGGCATCTGCAAGCAGGCTGTCCAAAGTGTCCGCACGCAGCGAGGCCACCGTAAACGGCACCTTATTTTGAATAAGCGCCGAAGTTAATTCGTGTATCTGCGGATAATCGGAAACCGCAGCACCCATTAAACCAACTTTTTCCGATACGGCAGGCCTGTTTAAAATTTTATCTAAAATCAACTCATAATTTCTTGCACGCGGCTTGCGGAAACAGTACCCTGCCATGCAGAAACGGCAATGACGCCCGCAGCCTCTGGCAACTTCGGCAATAAACATATTCTGAAATTCCGTTTCGGAAGTTAAAATTGCTGAAGTATTGGGATATTTGTCCAAGTCGCGCACCCAGCGCCGTTTAACAATTGCAGGCACACGGCTGTCATGCTCCATGCCGGTAAAATTGCCGTCAGTGTCATATTGCGGCGTATAAAAACGCGGCACATACAAGCCTTCAACATGCGCCAGATTAAGCAGCAGTTCTTCTTTGCCAAGTCCCTGTTCCCTGCCTTTATAAACAACATCAAGCAAATCGTTAATTACTTCTTCTCCTTCGCCTATAACAAAAACATCGGCAACTTCTGCCAATGGCTCAGGGTTAAAGGTTGCACACGGCCCGCCGATAACAATCAGCGGTTCTTTTTCGTTACGGTCTGCCGCACGCAATTTTATATTGCTCATTTGCAGCATTGCAAACAAATTTGTATAGTCCATTTCAAAGGACATCATTACGCCGATAATTTCAAAATCGGCAAGCTGCCGCTGAGTTTCCATACTCATTAACGGCGTTTTGGTTCTTTTGTATTCGGCCAGCGTTTTGCCGTCCGGCAGAAAAAAACGTTCACAGGCCGTATCGCCGCGGCCGTTAATAATCTGATACAAAATGTGCATGCCTAAGTTTGACATGCCCACCTTATAACTGTTAGGGTACAAAAAAGCAAAGGCGCGCCTTGCCCCCGGTGCAAAGCACTGCGCGCCTGTTTCTTTTGCCAGTATTTCCTGAATTTTATTTTTTAATTCCCAAGTCAAAAGCAAAACCTCTTATTTTATAGCTTTTTCAATAGCGTTAATTACTGTTTTTAAAACTTTAATTCTTGCATAATATTTGGAGTTGGCTTCAACTACCGTCCACGGAGCGTAATCCGTGCTGGTGCGTATCAGCATTTCGTTAACAGCCGCTTCATAAGCAGGCCATTTTTCACGGTTGCGCCAGTCTTCTTCGGTAATTTTCCACTCTTTATCAGGGTCGTTTTCGCGCTCTTTAAAGCGTTTATACTGTTCGTCCTGGTCAATATGCAGCCAGAATTTACACAAAATAATACCGTGTTCAGCCCATTGCGCTTCGGTTTCGTTAATTTCGCCATAAGCGCGCTGCCATTCGGCATCTGTTGCAAAATGCTCAATGCGTTCAACCATTACACGCCCATACCAGGTTCTGTCAAAAATGGCAATTTCACCGGCCCGCGGCATTTTAATCCAAAAACGCCACATATAGTGGAATTGTTTTTCAACCTGGTTCGGCGCCGCAACCGGATTTACAGCATAACCAAGCGGGTCAAGTGCTCTTGCAAGACGCTTGATAGCACCGCCTTTGCCGCCTGCATCCCAGCCTTCAAATGCTACAATAAGCGAGCGCTGCGATTCGTATAAATCAAGCTGCAAAGATTTTAATTTTTCCCTGCATTTATCAAGCTGAACTTTATATTCTTCCTTGGTAAGAGATTTTGAAAGGTCTACCTTATCAAGAACATTATATAAAGCTACATGGCGCGGCGGCAGCACAATGCTGCGGCTTTGGGATTTTATTTCTGCCGCTGCCAGTGCGCTTTGCAGTGATTTTACCATGCTTTCTATAATTTGAATGGTTGCAAAGCGTTCGTCATCACCAGCAATTAAATGCCACGGAGCATTTTCAGTATCAGTTTCGGCAAACATCTGCTCATAAGCATTAATAAAGTTATCGTAGTCTTCATCGTTATGCTCCTGAACATCCAGTTTTTTCCAGTTTTTGCCATACACTTTATTCAACTTTTCCATGTTTTCCTTTTGCTGCTTTTTGGAAACATGCACAAAGTATTTCAAAAGCACATAGCCGTCATCGGTAAGCTGCTTTTCAAACGCACGGATGTGTGAATAGGAGGTATTGAGCAAATGCCCTACCTGGCTTTTATCCGAAACATTATGTTCATTTTTTAAAAAGTACCAGCTGCGGTGGTATACTGCAATATTGCCGTAGCTCGGAAGCTGCTTCCAAAAGGATGTAAAAAACGGCTGCCTGCGCTGTTCGTCAGTCATTTTGGACGCGGAAAATACCCTGAAACCACGGGAGTCCATTTTCTGCATCATTTCATTGATAATATCTGTGCGCATGGCTCCGCGCCAGCCTTCAACCAGCACTATTACAGGCACTTTTGCCGCGCGGCATTCCCTTTGTAGTTTACCGAGCAAATCGCCGTAATAATCCATTTTTTTATCATACTCTTTTTTATCCAGCTTTTGTTTTAAATCGAGTTTCTCAAGCATATTTACGCCTCTGTTCACTTTGATATTTTAATACGGCTCTTTATAAGGCCTTAATGCGCGCGGCTTGTCGAGTATTTCTGCCATTATAATACCTTCACGCAGCCTCCGGCGGTTTATTTTGCCGTTAAAGAGCGCAGCTTTTTTCTGCGTGCGCGGCATGGCAAACACGGGTGCAGCAGGCCGTTTTTTTAATGACGGCGGCGTTATAAATGCCGGTTCATTGTAAACTTTATAAGTTGGCTGCACCTTCGGCTGTTCAAAAACTTTTCCGCGCTGTTTTGCTTCCCGGTCTTCCGGAAACTCTACATACCAGGGCTTTTTACTTTCCCTGCCGGATGCGGGAGCTTCTTCTTTATATACAGTTTTATCCGTACTTTCCTTCTGGCTTTGCTGCGTGCCTGTAACGTCATAAGTTTCTCGTTTTTCCCGGCTGCTGTCCATATCCGGCAGCGGCGGGAAATGCCCCGTTCTGTTACGGCGTTTTTTGCGGTTTGATTTATCAATTACAACGGTAATTACAAAAATCAACAGCGGCAAAAAGCCCATAAAGTTTTCAAAGTCCATAGTAATCCCTCATTTATTTTTGAACGGGATTTTTATCTACTTCAACATCCTGTTCATTGCCGGCAATCATTTTGCGCATATCGGTATCTGCAATAATGTTGTTCATTCGGTAATAATCCATAACGCCAAGACGGCCTTTTTCCAGCGCTTCCGCAAGGGCGGCAGGTACTTTGGCTTCCGCTTCAACAACCTTGGCCTGCATTTCCTGCGTATAGGCTTTCATTTCCTGTTCTTTGGCCACAGCCATGGCACGGCGTTCTTCCGCACGGGCCTGGGCAATGCGTTTATCGGCTTCCGCCTGGTCGGTCTGCAATGCTGCGCCAATGTTGCGTCCTACGTCAACGTCGGCAATATCAATCGAAAGAATTTCAAAAGCAGTACCGGCATCAAGGCCTTTGGCAAGAACGGTACGCGAAATGTAATCCGGGTTTTCCAAAACATCAGTATGGCTTGCGGCAGAACCTACATTGGTTACAATGCCTTCGCCTACACGGGCAATGATTGTTGCTTCACCAGCACCGCCTACCAGCCTGTCGATATTGGCGCGCACGGTAACGCGGGCTTTAACTTTCAGTTCAATGCCATTTTTGGCTACGGCAGAAACAACCGGGGTTTCAATTACTTCCGGGTTAACGCTCATCTGAACCGCTTCAAGCACATTACGCCCTGCAAGGTCGATAGCGCAGGAACGTTCAAAAGTAAGAGGAATCTGCGCACGGTGCGCTGCAATTAATGCGTCGATAACGCGGTCTACGTTGCCGCCTGCTAAATAGTGCGCTTCAAGCTGGTTTACGTTAACATTCATGCCTGCTTTATTGGCTTTAATTAACGGCAGCACAATCTGCGAAGCCGGTACGCGGCGCAGGCGCATGCCTATCAAATTAAAAATTCCTACGTTAACTCCGGCGGCAATGGCCGAAATCCATAATCCCAGCGGCACAAAATTAAAGAACAAAGCTATAACGGCGATAATTATAATTACGGATATTAAACCGCCGCTGAATAAAAAACTTAACAAAAAATCTGCCATTTACAACACTCCCCTACTCATATTTTTTAACAAGCAGCTTGCTGCCTTCAATCTTTACAACTTCAATTTCCGAATCTTTGTCTATGTAATCGCCGAAGCTGACAACGTCCACGCGTTCACCGTCAATTAAAGCGGTTCCCGCAGGGCGCAGCGGCGCAATTACTTTACCTTTTTTGCCTAAATAACCGGAATAATCTGCCGCGCCTGTATAACCTTCGCTGTTTTTCTGCTTTTCGCGCAGCACAAAAGGATTCCAACTTGACGATGACGGTATAAACCAGAACAGCAGCGCACAAATCGCCGCAAGCACGGCAACAGTGCCGCCAACAATGCAAAACGCATCCCAGCCGCCGCCAAGGAAGAAAAAGAACCCTCCTGTCAGCGATAATAAGCCGATTGCGCCAAGTATGCCTCCGGGCACAACAATCTCCAGCCCGATTAAAACTACCCCGGCCACAAGCAGAACCGTATCAAGCGACATCCAATCACCTCCGCAAAGTATATATTATTATTATAACATACAACAAAAGCATACAGCAAAATTAAGCGTTTAAAAGTACAAAAATTATAAATTAAAATTTATTCTTTCTGAAATCACAATTCAGGAAAAGCATTATTTAATATGGCGCTGCACACTTTTTTCTCCCATAAATACATGCCGCTGTAAGCACCGGCGTTTGCACTTTCCGGCCCTTGCATGCCGTTCATAATATAAATAAACCCATTTTTATGTTCCCGGTCTATAAACATGCCTGCCAGTAAACCGTAGGCTTCGGCAAAATGCCCGGACATTTCTATATCCCTGTCCGGCAGAAAACGGTCTTTATCAATGTTTTTTATATTCTGAATACCAAGCCCGAAACAGTTCATTAACCCGCCGTAAGTATCGCCGTTGGTTTTAGCTTCGTTTAAAGTCCAGTAAGGCTTAAACATTTCATCAATGCTTTTTTCCGTTAAAATGCGTTTCCCGTTATATTTGCCGTTATCAATAAGCATCTGCATCCACTTTTCCAGCCCGGCAAGGCTTATCCGCAAGCCGCCGTGGGGGAAAAATATTGTGGCATTGATTCCCGTTATGTATTCATCGTAATTATATATGTTGTACAGATTATTGCCGTATATTTTTAACGCAGAATAATCATCAACCTGTGCAATCCACGGACCGTCAGTATTCCAGACACCGTATTCCTGCTTCTGATAAATCAGCCCAAAATCGCTCAGCGCAGCTTCGTTAAAATCGGTTATATTAAAACTGGCATCAATTCCCATAGGTTCAAAAATTGCCTGCTTCATATATTTATCAAACCGCGTCTGGGTAACTTTTTCTATAATGGTTCCCAAAATTCCGTAATTTAAATTTGTATAGCAGAAAAATTCGCCCGGTGCTTCACCGTAAGGCGCATAATGCGCCCCGCCTTCATAAAACATCCCGCCCGGGTGGAATAACTCCTGCAAGCTGTATTTTGAAGGTATTGTATAAACTTCACCGTCGCGCAGCGAAGAAGTATGGCTTAACAGCATTTTAGAAGTTATCGGCGTATCAGGATAGTTTGGGTTACGCAGCGTAAAGCCAAGGTAACGGCTTATATCTGAGTCCAAATCAATTTTACCCTGTTCGGCAAGCTGCATGTATGCAGCCGCAACAAAAACTTTGGAAAGAGAAGCAATGCGCAGCTTGGTATCACGCGTAAGCGGAAGGTTATTTTGGGGATTTTCGTTATCAATGTACCTGCTGCCCAAAGTCTTTTCATAAACCAACCGGCCGTTTTTAATAACCGCTGCACCAACACCAGGCATGCCGTTTTTGTTATCGTCAATTAATAATTGTAAATCAGTGTTCAGTTTGGCAAAGTTTTCATTTTCTGCCGCCGCGGCAGATGCCTTTAACTGGCAGGGCAAACAAATAATGCCGCAAATAATAAAAGCAGTTAAAAATATTATGTTTTTAAAATTTTTCATTCTTATTCCCCTGTCTTAAACAAAAAGTTAAAAACAATTATAACATTAAACCGCCTGCTTATAATACCTGTTTTTGGGCGCAAATATGGTATTTTTTGTGAATTTTAAAGAAAACAGCAAACAAACACGGCGTCAACTAAAACCAGAGAAAAATCTTAACGCAGCTTATTTCCTGCGCAATTAAACTATTGACAGCGATTTAAGAAAATATTATAATATCTTTCGTCAACAAAATTCCCCGATAGTTCAGCCGGTAGAACACCTGACTGTTAATCAGGGCGTCGTAGGTTCGAGTCCTACTCGGGGAGCCAGAAAAGCAATGTCCCGGACGTTTACCGTTCGGGATTTTTTATTTTTATATATGCTTTCCTGCACTTTTTACAAAAAGCACAAAATAAAATACGGAACCAGTTTTCAGGGTATATAAATACACCTTAAAATACTGATTCCGTATGTAAAGTTTAAAATATTTATCTTTTTTTGGCAGCTTATCTTGTCAGTTTATAAATAAGCGCGTTGCAGATTGCAGCCGCAACATTGCTGCCGCCCTTGCGCCCTACTGCAACGATATAAGGGATGCCAGTCTGCATAATAATTTCTTTTGATTCCACTACATTAACAAAACCTACCGGCACGCCGATTACCAGTGCCGGTTTTATTTTGCCTTCTTTTACAAGCTCATCAAGACGTACTAGCGCGGTAGGTGCATTGCCAACGGCAATAATTACCGGACCTTCAACGGTGCAGGCTTTTTCCATGCAGGCCGCCGCACGCGTAGAGCCTGCTTCTTTGGCTCTTGCTGCAACGTCGGCATCCGCCATAAAGCAAACGGCTTTGGCACCGAGCTTTGCAAGCCCTGCTTTATTAATGCCGGTGCAGGCCATATTGGTATCGGTAATAATGGTTGCACCGTTTTTTAAAGCCTCCAGTGCTTTTTCGACTACGCCTTCAGAAAAACGCATATTGCGTGCATAGTCAAAATCAGCAGAGGTATGAATAACACGTTTAACAATGCTTATTTTTTCGGGGTCAATTTTTAATTCGCCCAGTTCTTCACCGATAATTTCCATGCTGCGTTTTTCTATATCCGCAGGCAGTACATTTTGTAATTTCATATAAACCTCCTGTTATTTTTCAATACCTTCGCGCGCCATAATTCCCTTATCCATCGGATGTTTTACCTTACGCATTTCCGATACATAATCGGCAATTTCAACAAGTTCCGGCGCGGGATTGCGCCCTGTTAAAACAACTTCCAGATTTTCCGGCTTATGCCGCAAAAATTCAATGAGTTTCGGCATTTCAAAAACTTTTGCGTTCAGTGCGCCTATTACTTCATCTAAAATTAAAAGCGAATAGCCGCCGTTTTTTATTTTTGCCAAAACCTGTTCAAACATTTTATTATGCTCGATAAGCAAAGCATGTTTTTCTTCTTCATTCATTTGAAAAGTAAATTTTTTGCTTTCTTTGCCGCGCATTACTTCAATATCCGGCAGTTTGGCAAGCGAATAAAGCTCCCCACTGTCGCGGCTTTTTAAAAACTGCACCAGCAGAACCTTATTGCCGCGCCCTGCACAGCGTACTGCCAGGCCAACGGCAGCGGTGGTTTTTCCCTTGCCGTCGCCGCAGTAAATATGTATTAACCCAAACATTTAAATACCAGCCTCTAAAATTTCGTAAACTTTCTTCATGTCGATATTCTTTCTGATATTGTCGGCAAGAATATCATACTGCTGCTTTTTATATTCATCAAAATTGATAACTTTAATATCGTCGCTGCTCATGCCTTTTTTGGCAAGCAGTGCTTCAACAACGGCAGCTGCAACGCCTTCGCTGTCGAAAATGCCGTGTACATAAGTGCCGTAAACATTAAGCTGCCCTTCAATATGCTGAGAACCTTCCGGCATAACGCCGCCTTCTTCATAAATAGGCTGCATCTGGGTCAGCGCATTATCTTTATCAAATTCGGTTACGCCGGAATGAATTTCGTAGCCGTAAAAATCTTTGCCGCTGAGGTTTGCAAAAACGCCCTGCACGCTGCCGAAACGGCCTTCCACGCGGATAGTGCGTTTCTTTTCTGCAAAAATGGTTTCAACATTCAAAAGGCCGATACCGGCAGTATCGCCGCCTTCTTCAACACCATACGGGTCGCTCAGGTTTTTGCCGAGCATCTGGTAACCGCCGCAAACGCCGAAAATAACAGTCCCTTTATGCGCATGCTTTAAAATTTCTGCTTCAAAACCGCTCTGGCGCAGCCATTTCAGGTCGCCAATAGTATTTTTGGTGCCGGGAATGATAATCATATCGGGATTTTTCAAATCTTGCACTTTATCTACATAACGCAGGGAAACGCCGGGGATAAGTTCAAACACGTTAAAATCGGTGTAGTTGGACATGCGCGGAATACGCACAACGGCAATATCAACCGCTTTAACTTCGGTATGTTCGGTTAAGCGTTCGGAAAGGCTGTCCTCGTCTTCAATATCGACATGCAGCATCGGCACTACGCCTACAACGGGCACGCCTGTTTTTTCTTCTATCATTTTCAAACCCGGACGCAGAATTTCCACATCGCCGCGGAATTTGTTAATGATAACGCCTTTTACCATTGCACGTTCATCCGGCTCAAGCAGCATTAACGTTCCGTAAATGGAGGCAAATACGCCGCCGCGGTCGATATCCGCAACCAGAAGTACAGGAGCTTTAGCCATTTTGGCCATGCCCATGTTTACAATATCATCGGTTTTAATGTTAATTTCCGCCGGGCTGCCGGCGCCTTCGATAACGATAATATCATTTTTATCTGCAAGTCCGTTAAAGGCTTTCATAATTTCCGGCTTCAGCGTATGCTTCATTTTAAAATATTCAGCCGCTGTCATTGTGCCGATAGGCTCACCGTTTACAATAACCTGCGAACCGCAGTCACTGGTAGGTTTTAACAAAATCGGGTTCATGGCAACGTCAGGTTCAATACCGGCAGCTTCCGCCTGCACAACCTGTGCCCTGCCCATTTCCGCGCCGGTGCGCGTTATAAAAGAATTAAGGGCCATATTCTGCGATTTAAAAGGCGCCACCTTATAGCCGTCCTGATTGAAAACACGGCACAAGCCCGCAGTCACAAGGCTTTTGCCTGCATTTGACATTGTTCCCTGAACCATTATTGTTTTGGCCACGTTAATCACTCGCTCCCATTAAAAATTTATGTATATCATGGTAACCGCCAATAACAGGCGCATTATTATCACAGTTAACTGCGGCGGCAATTACCGGCACATTACCGGCGCTGTGTTTGCCTGTTACGCAGCTTGTTACATGGTCGCCGCAAATAAGTATTTTAAGCGGCTCTTTAACGCTTTTTAAAACAGGGCCGATAAAGTCTTCATCAATGCGTGTTATAAAATCCGCTTTGCCGGTGTAATCATACCTGTGCGCCGCTTCGTCGCTGCCGTTAAAATGCGTAACCACAAAATCGTAATCCTTTAAAAATTTTATGGTTTGCCCTGCCTTGGCGCAAACGTCGGTATCAATATCTGCCGTTGCCGTTGGCAAATCAGGCACCGGCATTTTCAGCGCGCGGGCAATGCCGCGTACAATTTCGGCTTTGCATACGGCTGAACCTTTAATGCCATGCAAATCATAAAATGCAGGCAACAGCTTTCTTTCAGAAGGCCCCCACGGATAAATCCTGTAACTGATGCCGTTTCTGGCAAAAGGTTTAAGTTTTTCGGTGGTTTCATCTATAAATGTTTTTAAAAGCAATGACCTTGCTTTCAAATCACTCAAAAGCATGTCGATATTAAGCCCCATGCTCTCGTGCGGAGGAGCAATATGGCAGTCATGCAGAATCTGCCTGTCGTTATCCAGAATCAATAAATTGCGGTACTCGGAAAGATGCAAAAACTCAATTCCCTGCCACAGCTTATTGCATACGGCGGCAGCTTCTGCCATTTCTTTTGCTGTAAGCCCCATTGCGTTAAAGGAAACAAGCCTTCCGGCTTCGTCAACGGATGCCAGATTGCAGCGCAGCACCATTTCGTATTCACTGATGTCGCGCCCGTTTGCCAAAAGTTCCAGATAGGCACGGTTAAGCGGAAAATCCTTCTGCTCAACGCCCAGCAGCCTTAAAATACAGCCCAGGCTTTCCGCCGGAAAATCGCTGCCGCAAATGCTTATTTCCGAATATGAACCTTTTTTCAGCAGTTTGTCAATATTAGGATGCCGGGCATATTCAAACGGCGTCCTGCCCCCAAAAGCATCTATCGGGTCATCTCCCAACCCGTCAATTATCACCATTAATGAGCGCATTATTTTGTACTTCCTTTAATGCTTTGATAAATCTTATATTAACGGCATGCCTTTTAACGGCAATGCGGTAATAATTTCCGTTTAAGTTATGGTAATTGGCGCAGCTGCGGATTAAAAAACCCTTCTTTAAAAGCTGTTCTTTTAAATCCTGCGGCTGTTTCAGTTTGAAAAATATATAATTAGCCTCAGAGCCATAAGTTTTAGCGCCGAGCCTGTTCAGCGCAGCGGTAAGATAACGGCGTTCTTTTGCTATAAGTTTTTTTGCCTTTTCAACATATGCAGTTTCGTCCAAGGCAGCGCAGCCTGCTTCCTGCGCCGGTACAGAAACATTCCAGTCCTGCCCGCATTCATGCAGGCGCAAAAGCAAGTCCGTATCTGCCGTAAGGCAGTAGCCAAGGCGCAAACCCGGCATGGCATAGGTTTTGGTAAAAGCCTTTAATATAATAAGATTATTATTGCTTTGCAGCTTTTCAATCATGCTGTAAGCATTTTCGTCAGCCACAAAATCCATAAAACATTCGTCAATTAAAATTTTTATATTAAGTTTTTGGCATTTGGCAATTATCTCTGTCAAAAGTTCTTTATCAATAAGTTTGCCGGTAGGATTATTGGGGTTGCAGATAACCACAAAATCAATATCCGGCATCAACTGCCGCAAAATATCGCTCTGTGGTTCAAAATTATTTTCTTCCTGCAACAAGTAATAATCTATCCGGCAGCCAACACTGCGCAGAGCCTTTTCATAATCGGCAAAGGTAGGCGCCAGAAGCAGTGCTTTTTTCGGCCTTAAGGCCAGCGCCAGTTTAAACAGTACATCTGCTGCACCGTTGCTGAAAAAAATGTATTCCCCGGGCACGGCTAAAAATCCGGCCAGTTTTTCCGTTAAGCGGCGGCAGAACGGGTCCGGATAATCCGCACATCCTGCAATGGATTTTACAATTGCTTTTTTTACAGACTGCGGCAAACCAAGCGGATTGATGTTTGCAGAATAATCAGCAAGGTTCTTTTTGCCGCTGGCGGTATATACATCGCCGCCATGCACATAGGTATACATCATTTACTCTCCAATTATAAAAATCTTAATTAAATACACCAAAGAAAAAGTTAAAATACTTAAAATACAGGTCATGTACATTAAGCCATTCATTTTTACAATATCTTCGGCATCCGTTTTTTTCACTTCGTCGCCAATGGTATCTTTAGGAACCCATTTGCCAAAATAAAAATGCCCGCCGCCAAGTTTAATGCCCAGCGCACCGGCTGCCGCCGATTCCGTCATGGCCGAATTGGGGCTTAAATGGTGGCGCCTGTCGCGCTTAAAAATACGCCACGAGCCGGAAGCATCCATATTCAGAAAATACGCTGCCGCTACCATTAACAAACCGGAAATGCGCGCCGGTACAAAATTGGCAACATCATCCAGCTTTGCTGCACAGCGCCCGAAATACAAATATTTATCGTTTTTATAGCCAACCATGGAATCCATGGTGTTAATTGCTTTATACAAAAATGCCAGCGGCGCCCCGCCGATAAACATGAAAAACAGCGGTGCAATAACGCCGTCAGAAGTATTTTCCGCAACTGTTTCCACGGCAGCCTTTGCAACTTCTTCATCGGTAAGTTCTACCGTATCGCGCCCTACAATCCACGAAAGTTTTTTGCGCGCTTCCTGCAAATCGCCGCTTTTCAGTGCATCATACACCTGCAAGCTTGCTTCTTTAAGGGAACGCATTGCAAAAATCTGATAAAACATAAATGTTTCAACGGCAAACGCCAGTACCGGGCTGTACATTTCTGCCAGCGTTAAAATAAAATACGGCGCGGCAAAGGTTACCGTTAAAACAATAACCACCAGCACAAAGCCGCCCATCAGCAAGCCTTCCGGCTTTTCTCCGCAAAAGCGGCGCACAGCCTTTTCGGTTACGCTTATCAGTTTGCCTATAAAGCAAATAGGATGCGGCAGCCAGCGCGGGTCGCCAAAAATAAAATCTAAAATAAACCCCAAAATTATTGCTGTTAAAAGAACCATACTACAAACCCTTCATCATCAACCAATCATTATTTATCCCTGTAAGCGCGGCAGGCTTTTACAAAATTTGCAGCAAACTCTGTATTGCCCCACAAATGAATGTGCGGATAGCCTGCGTAAAGGTTCGGCGTTGTGTAAACCGCTTCCCATGCTTTTGTTCCGGAAGCTTTGGCAACGGCAAAAGTATCGCCGTTATTGGTGCTGTCAGAATAATGGAACTCGTGCCCGTTAATTTGCCCGCCTTTTTTGCACAGCATATTATCGCGCTTGGCCGTTAAAACAACATAGCCAAAACGGTTCAGCTTCTGCGTCATATAAGTTTCGCCGTCTACAACGCCTGCCCAATCATAAACCTGCCCGTTTTTATCTTGGAAAGCCTTCATCAGGTACATAAAACCGCCGCATTCGGCAATGCACGGCAGCCCGGAATCTACCGCATTTTTTATGCTTGCGCGCATGGAAAAATTATCCTGCAGCACCTTGGCATACAGTTCCGGATAGCCGCCGCCAAGATACAAGCCGTCACATTCCGGCAGCTGTTTATCTTCCAGCGGGCTGAAATATACAAGCTCAGCACCGAGGCTTTCCAAAAGTTCCAGAGCGTCCTGATAATAAAAGCAAAAGGCCTTGTCATAAGCAACGGCAATTTTTACACCGGCAATTTTTTCCTGCTGCAAATCAGTATAAGTTAATGCCGGAGCCGCTGCCGCAATTTCAAGCAGCCTGTCAAAATCAATGCTTTTTTCTGCCTGGGCAGCAAGCGTATTGATAATTTCCTGCAAACCGGTAATTTCGCCCGCCGTTACAAGCCCTAAATGGCGGCTTTCAAAATTGCAGTTTTCCATATGCGGCATATAGCCGAGCAAAGGTATGCCGGTTTCTTTTTCAATGGCTTCTTTATAAAAAAGATAACTCATTGCCGTTACATTATTTAAAACCGCACCGGCAACATTTACATCTTTACGGAAGTTTTTAAAGCCTTCAATCATGGCGGCAATGGAAAGAGCAGCCCCTTTGGCGTTTACAACCAAAATTACTGGTGTTTGTGTAAGGCGCGCCAAATCGTAGGCACTGCCTTTAAGCGTAGTGCCCATGCCGTCAAAAAAGCCCATAGCCCCTTCCAAAACCGCAATATCGCAATCTTTGCCGTTTTTGGCAAGCAGATATTTGGCAGTTTCTTCCGGAAGCATGAATAAATCCATATTGCGTGATTTTGTGCCGATAACGCGTGAATGAAACATCGGGTCGATATAATCCGGGCCGGATTTGAACGCCGCCGTTTTCAGCCCTTTGTTCATTAACGCTTTCAGCACGGCACAAGTTAAAGTTGTTTTGCCGCTGCCGCTGGCAGGTGCAGCCAGCATAAAACGCGGCAGCTTCAGTTCAGCCATTTTACTCACCCTTTTTCAATGCCGTCATTATATAAACAGGGTTCTGTGACATCATCAAATTATAAGCGCCAAGTTTTTTGGCACGCGCCGCAAAAACATTTACAATATCAAGCGCGTAAGCCTCATGCTGCTTGTAATACTCCACCACTTCTATCAAAGTTTCAACGGTAATGGCATTAATTACCACACGGCAGTTTACGTTTTTGGCGTAAATGGTGTCTAACATTTTGCACAAATTACCGCCGCTGCCGCCGATAAACACGCAGTCCGGCACCGGCATTTCTTCCAGCTTTTCCGAAGCCTCGCCTGCAATTACGGTAAGGTTTTCCACGCCGAACAGCTCTTTATTTTTTTCAATAAGCTGCACTGCTTCCGGATTGCGTTCAAACGCATAAACCATGCCGCGTCTGGCCTGCAAAGCAAGTTCAATGGAGCAGGAACCAGTACCGGCGCCAATATCATAAATAACGTCGGTTTCCTGCGGCATCAATTTGGAAATGGAAACCGCACGGATTTCCTGCTTAGTCATAGGCACTTTGCTGCGCATGAACAAATCGTCGTTCAAGCCGTGAACATTATGTGCCAGAGTTTTGGCGTCTTTATTAATAATCATCATTACAGAAAGCGAAGAAAACTGTTTTTGAGCAGCTTCTTCCGCCTTCATCGAACTGATATTTTCGTTATCATAAGAAAGGTTTTCGCCAACATAAACCTGCACGCCGCCAAGCCCGAAACGGCACAGTTTGGCGCACAGAGCCTGCGGCGAATTTTCTCCGCCGGTAAGGGCAAATACTTTTTCATTATGGGCAACGGCTTCAATAAAATTCTGCCTGCGGCCGTGCATACTGATAATTTTTGCGTCATCCCAGGACATTTGCAGCTGCTGCGCAAAATAAACAAGGCTGCTGATACCGCAAAAACGCACACATTCACAATCAGGCAGCTTGCCGCTGATAGTTTTGGCAAGGCTGAAAAAGCCTACATCGCCGCTTACAAGTATGCTGACAATATCTTTTTCATGATTGGCATTTGCGCAAATATTGCATATTTCCGCCGTCTTAATGGTGTCATAAAAACGCTTTTCAGACGCAAAATTTGCAAGCATACGTTTGTCGCCAATCAAAATCGTACTTTGGTTTATTGCTTCAAGGGCTGCGCCGGTTAACAGTTTGGGGTTGCCCGGCCCAATGCCTACAATATTAACCCTTAACATTTCTTCACCTTCATTCTGCGGTTTGGTAACGCTTTTTCATCAGCGCCGCTATATCTGTATAACCGCTGCCGTGTTCGTTTTCGCTTCTGGCAATTATAACAAGTTCCGCTCCGGCTTTATGTGCTGCGGATATTTTCTCTTCAAAACCGCCGGCTTTGCCGGAATCCTTCGTTACAAGGTATTTTGCATTAAAATGCTTAATCATGGCTATGTTTAAATCTTCTTCAAACGGGCCCTGCATGCAGACCACGTTAGCAGGCTTATAGCCAAGCTCTACAGCTTTGGCCAAAGAATCCTGCATCGGCAGAATCCTCAGCGCTATACGCTCGCTGTAATCCTGCACAGCCGTAAAATCAGGCAGATTTTTACTGCCGGTTGTTAAAAATATTTTGCCTTCGGTATGGCTTAACAATTCGGCTGCTTCTGCGGCGTCGTGCACAACTATGGCACTGCCATAACCTGCTTCCGCCGGGCGTACAAGCCGCAGATACTCCGTATTGTTTAAAGCGCAGGCTTCTTTTACGGTTTGCGTAACCACCGTAGCATACGGATGTGTAGCGTCAATTACGCAGTCCGGCTTGTGTTCTGCCAAAAAGCTGCACATAGCCGTTAAATCCATACGCTCCGGCAGAACTTTAACATTATTGTGTTCTTCAATAAGGCCGGCTCCGTACAAAGTAGCTACCGAAACATAAATTTCAATATCAAGCGCGGCAAGCTCTTTTACAAGGCCGCGCCCTTCGCTTGTACCGCCGATAATCCAAATGCGTCTGTTCACAGCTTATAGCCTCTGGGAGTAACCAGTTTGCCGTTAATAACTTCGGTTTGCGAGTTGCCGATAATTACAGTGGAGAACATATCTACCTGTTTATCGCGCAGTTCCTGCAAAGTAGTAATTTCGTAAGTTTCGCCGTCGCGGCCGATGTTGCGCACAATGCCTGCCGGTACATCAGGGCGCTGGTTTTTCAGCATAATGTCGCAGGCTTTCTGCAAATAATCGTGGCGCTTAAAGCTGGAAGGATTATACAGGCAAATGCAAAAATCAGCCTGAGATGCGCAGTCAAGGCGTTTTTCAATTTTTTCCCACGGAGTCAGCAAGTCGCTTAAAGAAATAAGGCAGAAATCGCTGATGAGCGGAGCACCGAGCACTGCCGCACCGGAGCAGGCCGCAGTAATGCCGGGAACTACTTCAATATCCAGTTCCGGATGATCTGCCGCTACCTGGTACATAATGCCTGCCATGCCGTAAACGCCTGCATCGCCGCTGGAAATCATGGCTACGGTTTTGCCTTTCAGGGCTTCTTCAACAGCAAGGCGGCAGCGGTCAACTTCTTTGCGCATGCCGGTTGTTAAAAATTCCTTGCCGGGAAAATCGTTTTTAATCAAATCTATATAAACATGGTAACCCGCAATAACATCACATTTTTCAAGCGTGTTTTTAGCGCGTGCGGTCATTTGTTCCACACCGCCGGGGCCTAAACCTACTACATAAACTTTCTGCATTTTACACCATCCTAAATTTATTTTAAAAATCTATAATCAGCGGTTCTTCCGCAACCGCCAAAGTAACACCATCATAAGCCGTTTTGCGCAATTTAAGGCAGCCGCCGCTTGCAAGCACTGCCGAACGCTCACAAACGTTATCAACGCCTGCGATGCTTTTTACAAAAGCGCTCGGCGTAAAATCGCCTTTTGCCTGCTGCAGTTCTGCGGCAGTATAAAATTTTACCGGCACATTATGCTTTGCCGCAAAAGCAAGCAGCCCTGCTTCATCTTTTTTTAAATCTACCGAAGCTATGCTTTTTACGCAGCGCATGTCAAACCCATGCTTTTCCATTTCAGCAAGCACAAAATTTTCTATTTTTTCCAAAGGCGTATTTCTGCGGCAGCCAATGCCCAAATGTAAAATTTTAGGCATTAAAACAACTGTTGTGCCAAACGGCTTCTTGTTTTTGCAGGTTGTTACAGCCATGCCGGTTTCTCCGCTGCCGGCAAGTTCCACGCCGGAAGGCAGAGCACCTTTAATTGCGTAATCGCTGCATAGCCCTGCCGTTTTGCCGGCAACAAGCGCCGCTGCAAAATCTTTGGCAGCCTGCATGCTTTCAATAACCATGCCGCGCCTTGCCGCCCATTCGTCAACCGCAAACAGGTTATTAACATCGGTTGCTGTTGTTACAACGGGCACGGCTTTAATTGCGGCGGCAATCTGCCTTGCAAGCTCGTTGGCACCGCCGATATGGCCCGAAAGAAGCGATATTACAAAGTTTGCGCATTCATCAATAACAAGCACTGCCGGGTCGGTAGTTTTGCTTTTAAGATGCGGCGCAATAGCGCGCACCGCAATGCCGCTGGCACCAATAAATATCAGCGCGTCAGCCTTATTAAAATACTCCGCGCAAACAGCCTTGTAATCGTCAACAGCAGTTAAACCTTCGCATACACCGGCAAACTTCGGCATAGTGCAGCATTTTGCCTCGCAGCCAATGCCTGCCAAAAACCTGCCTATGGCGGCGTTAAGCAACCCGCCGCGTTTGCTGAAGGAAAAAATAACTGCCAGCATTATTTAACCTCAGGTTTAATATCCAGTTTGCTGGGGTCTGCTTCGCGGTAGCCGTGCGCAAAGGTCGGGTTATACAGTTCGCTTCTGTCATATTCGCTGCCAAGGAAGTAGCCGACAGTAATGAGCGCGGTTTTGGTAATATTGTATTTTGCCGCGGTTTCGGCAATAGTGCCTACCGTGCAGCGGCAAACCTTTTCATCAGGCCAGGAAGCCTTATAAACAATGGCTGCCGGGGTATCTTCTTTATAACCGCCTGCAATGAGTTCTTTCTGGAGTTTTTCCAGCATGCTGGAGCTTAAAAAGATTACCATTGTTGCATTGTGCGCAGCATAATCGGCAATTTTTTGTTTTGAAGGAACAGGAGTGCGCCCTTCCATACGGGTAATAATAACCGACTGGCTTACATTCGGCAGAGTGTATTCTGCTTTTAAAGCGGCTGCAGCAGCGCAGAAGGAACTTACGCCGGGCACAATTTCATAATCGAGCCCATAGCTGCGCAGAAGGTCAATCTGCTCGCGGTGAGCGCCGTAAATGCTGGGGTCGCCGGTGTGCAGGCGTACAACAAGCTTGCCGCTCTGTGCTGCCGGTACCATGGCTGCAATAACTTCTTCCAAAGTCATTTTTGCGCTGTCCATAATTACGCAGTCAGGTTTCGCATATTTTAAAAGTTCTGGGTTAACTAAGGAACCGGCATAAATAATAAGGTCAGCCTTTTCCAAAAGTTCTTTGCCTTTCACCGTAATTAAATCCACGGCACCCGGGCCTGCGCCAATAAAATAAATCATTTGTCAAACTCCTTTTCCTTAACTAAAATTATCGAAAAATAACTGCTTTTTTCGTCAATCTCATTCAAATCACGGTAAACTTTTTCGCCTGGCAGGCCGCAGCGTTCTACCATTGCGGCATGGCTCAAAAGTCCGCGTTCTTTAAGTTCGTCGCGCACACTGGCAATCTGGCTGGCCGATTTCATCAGCACCTTGTTGCCGGGCGCGTCTAAAAATTTACTCGATTCTTTATAACTGCCGGGCAGGATGATTAAAGGCTCTGCCTTTTCGCACAGTGATACGTTAAGCTTTGCGGCAACGGCGCAGAAACTGGTTACACCGGCAACAAGCTCTGCTTCATAGCCTGCTTTTAGCACCAGTTTATGCACATAAATGCAGGTAGCGTAAACAGTCGGGCAGCCAAGCGTGATGAACACCACGTTTTTGCCTTCGTCCAAAAGTTTGGTAATGGTATCGGCGCCTTCCTGGTGTGCCTTTGCCAAAGCATCTTTATCCTTCGTCATCGGCATGTAAATAACAACCTGTTCCTTTTCGTCGATATTTACAATCTGATTAACGATATTTTTTGCAGTCATAATATCGCCGTCGCCTTTGGGAAGTGCTACAACATCGCATTCCTTCAAAAGGCGCACCGCCTTCAGCGTCATCAGCTCCGGGTCGCCGGGGCCAATGCCTACGCTGTACAATTTACCTCGCATTATCTTCATCCTTCCTTTTCATCTGATGCAGTTTTATAAGTTCATCAGCATGGGCTGTTTTGCCCAAAATGCCATATACGTTGGAGAACATCAGCGCGCCGGTTTTTAATTTGCCATGCACACGGTGCTGCATATAATAATCTATCTTTTCCGTAACGGCAGGCATAACTTTATCAAACAGGTTTTCTGCCTTTAAAATTTTAATAACTTCGTCAGTAGTCAGTGCTTCGTAAATTTTACGCCCTGTTTCAAGGCTAGCGCCGTTAAACAGCGCCTGCAGGGCAAACAGTTCGGTGCGGCAGTCCGCATACTTGCTGTGCGTATTCATTACTCCCTGCGCCAGTTTTACCAGCTTGCCGCTGTGCCCTATTAAAAGCAAGCTTTCAAAGCCTTTATACACGGCGTAGTCCAAAAGCTCGCCCACAAAGTTGCTGCATGTAACGGCGTTGTCAATATCCACCTGCAAATTATCGCGCGTAAAATCTTCGCCGTAGTTGCCAAAAAATACCAATAAATCTTTATTGCCCTTTTCAGCCTGTACATTTATTTCGGTGTACATGGTTTCAATCAGCGCCGTGTCGCTCATAGGCTCAACTATGCCGCTGGTGCCCAAAATGCTGATGCCACCTTCAATGCCAAGGCGCGGGTTAAAAGTTTTCGGCGCTATCTGTACACCTGCCGGGGCAGATATTGTAACCTTCAAGTTGCTGCTGTAATTAAACTGTTCTGCCGCATCACGCAGGCTTTTTAAAATCATTTTGCGCGGCACCGGGTTAATGGCAGGGCCGCCCACGCTGCACGCAAGACCCGGCTTTGTTACCCTGCCGACACCTTCGCCGCCTTCAATAATATCTTCCGGCGCGTCAGTTTTTTCTACTTTGGCATAAATTAAAATGCCGTTGGTGTCATCAGGGTCGTCGCCGCTGTCTTTTTGTATGGCGCAGCAAGCGTAATCCGGCGTCATTTCAACCTCGTGCGTTTCAAGGTGCAGGCGCACGCCTTTGGGCGTATCTATATCGGCAAAATCAATGCGGCGCCCCGAAAGCAGCATCATAGCCGCGGCTTTGGCAGCAGCGGCGGCGCAGCTTCCGGTTGTGTAACCGCAGCGCATTTGTTTGCCCTGCGAAAATGTGTATTCTTCCATAAAAATCCTTTCCAATTCCGGCATAATACGCCGGAACAGCTGCCTTTAATAATAAAAAAGGCTCCTGCCCTACGGCAGAAGTCACAAATACCAACAACACCGCTTGCGCAGTGTTCCTTTTGCTCTCTCCATCGCCCGTAGATACAGCCATTATCAGCCATGCTTCCGGCTAAAACCGGCGGCGGGACCGCTGCGGGCTTGCACCGCAGTACACAGGCCGATTTATTCACTTACCGTATCATTATAACATAGAATTTTTAAAAGTCCAATAAAAATCGTTCCCGGCAAGTTAAATATTGCCCGCTTTGCCTGCCCCTGCTATAATAAAACAGATACAGGAGGACGATATTTATGAATATGCAGGAAATGATAGCACGCATTAACTTTCTGGCGCGCAAAAAACGCACCGAGGGCTTAACCGAAAGCGAACTTATTGAGCAGAAAGAACTTTACGAGCTTTACCTTGGCAACATCCGTGCGCAGGTAAAACAAAAGCTGGACAGCATTACCTTTGTTGATAAAGAACCGCCGGTGCAGCACTGATGTTTACTCTTGGACACGGAACCATTTATTACGAAGACGAATTTTTGCTCGTCATCAATAAACCGGCAGGCATGCTGGTACACCCAACGGTAAAAGAGGACGGCGGCACTTTATATAATTTTGTTAAGCGCTATTACGAAGCCAGCCATATAGAAAGCGGCCTGCACCCCGTTTCAAGGCTCGACCGCAATACTTCCGGGCTTGTTGTTTTTGCCAAGCAGCCGCGCATACAGTTTTTGCTTTCGCAGCAGCAAATGGTAAAAAAATATCTTGGCATTACGGCAAAACTTCCGCCTGCCGCAGAAGGCATTATTGAAGCGCCCATTGCCCGCAAGGAAGGCAGTATAATTGAGCGCTGCATCAGCGAAAGCGGCAAATATGCCCGCACCGATTACCGCGTACTTTTTACAAATAAAAACATGGCACTTGCGGAGCTTACGCTGCACACGGGGCGCACCCACCAGATACGCGTGCACCTTGCACATATAGGCTGCCCGCTTTATAACGACAACCTTTACGGAACGCCCGGTCCGCAGAGCCGCCACGCGCTGCACGCCAGTTATTTAAAATTTACCCACCCCGTTACCGGCAGAGTTTTGGAAATTTCCTGCGGGCTTCCGGAAGATTTGCGTAAAATTATATACTAATTATCAATATAGTATGCTATAATTAACTTATAAAATTCTTGAAAAGGAGTTGTAGCAAATGCCATTAGTAACATCTACAGAAATGTTTAAAAAAGCCTATGAAGGACATTACGCTGTTGGCGCGTTCAATGTCAATAATATGGAAATTATACAGGGAATTGTTTCTGCCGCCAAGGAAGAAAACTCTCCTTTAATTTTGCAGGTTTCCGCAGGCGCACGCAAATACGCCAGCCACATTTATTTAATGAAACTGGTAGAAGCAGCCGTTGAAGACACCGGCCTGCCTATCTGCCTGCACCTTGACCACGGCGAAGATTTTGAAATCTGCAAAGCCTGCGTTGACGGCGGCTTTACCTCCGTTATGATTGACGGCAGCAAGCATCCGTTTGAAGAAAACATTGAGCTTACCAAACGTGTTGTTGACTACGCCCACAACAAAGGGGTTGTTGTTGAAGCAGAACTCGGCCGCCTTGCCGGTGTTGAAGACGCAGTTAAAGTAAACACCAAAGACGCTACCTACACCGACCCCGACCAGGCAGTTGAATTTGTAGAACGTACCGGCGTTGACTCTCTGGCTATCGCTATCGGCACCAGCCACGGCGCTTACAAATTTAAAGGCAAACCGGAACTTGATTTTGCCCGCCTTGAAAAAATTACCAACATGCTGCCGGGCTTCCCGCTTGTACTGCACGGCGCATCCACCGTTATTCCGCAGTTTGTTGAAGAATGCAACAAATACGGCGGCAAACTGGACGGCGCACAGGGCGTTCCGGAAGACATGCTCTTAAAAGCAGGTAAATTTGGCGTTTGCAAAATTAACATTGATACCGACCTGCGCCTTGCCATGACTGCTTCCATCCGCAAATATATGCACGAACATCCTGCTGATTTTGACCCGCGCCAATACTTAAAACCTGCACGCGAAGCCATTAAACAAATGGTAGTTCACAAAATGCGCGACGTATTGAACAGCAGCGGCAGACTGTAATAATCACAATTTTAAACCTGAATTAAACTTAAAGCACTTGTATATAAGGTTCACCCTAATGCAAGTGCTTTTGTTCTGCCTGTTTACTTAATATTTCAGCAACGGGCAATTTTTAAATATCAAATCACTATGCCAAAACTGATTTTTCACTCCGTTTTCCGCACAATTATTTCAAACGTTTTAACCATAACACATAAAAATGCGTACATATTATAATAAAATAAGTTTTAATTTATATTTCACATTTTAACGTTACTATAAACACATATAACAAGGAGTGTGATTGAAAATGATTTACCGCCTCAGAAGATGGAGCGCCGCCCTCCTGCTGGGAATGCTTTTAAGCCTGCTAAGTATCTTGCAATGCTTTGCGGCAGGCACCGTCAGCCAGGTTAACTTGCATATCGGGCAAACGCCGGATGCCGTTTACCTCACCTATTGCGCACCGGACGCAGCACAGGGAACGTTTTCCGTAACAGGTCCAAAGGGAACTGCTGATTATGCCGCCAATCCCGTCTGGTCGGATTCGGCAGGCAAATACCTTTATTCTGCCAAAGTAGATGGGCTAGCCCCAGATACTAACTATACCTATAACATTGCAGGCTCTTATTCCGGCACGTTTAAAACACTGGCAGAAACAGGTGCTTTTACATTCGCCTTTTTAACCGACACACAGATTGGTTTTGCAGCTGACGCCAAAGCTACAGGAGCTATGTTCTCTCTGCTGAACAGTCGTGATGATTTGGCTTTTGCCTATATAGCCGGTGATATGACAGACTCCTCCTGTAATGAACGGCAATGGGAAATGCTTTTTGAAAACGGCGGTGTAAATGCCAATGCCGGGCAAACCTTTTTCGGCAGCCACCTTATTGCTGCCGCACAGGGCAACCACGACAACAGCAGTTTCAGCGGCCACATTACTGCCCCCTGCGCCAACAGCGGTGTAGGCCCCGTTGTTTATGCTTTTGATTATAGCAACGTAAAATTTGTAGTTCTTAACATGAACAACCCGGACACCTGGGCAGCACAGGCAGATTTTCTGCGCCAGCAGGCAGCCGATGCCAAAAATAACGGCAAGTGGCTTGTTGCCTGTTTTCACCAGTCGCTCTATTCCGGCGCCGCACATATCGTGGATTCCGGCATTATATCAGCACGTAAATTCTGGTCACCACTGTTTGCAGAACTTGGCGTAGATTTGGTTTTGCAGGGGCATGACCATGTATATGCCAGAGGCTTTGTAACCGGCACTGGCAGCAACGCAAACCTTACTGCGGAAAACAATACCTATCACGTTGTTTCCGGTATTCCTCTCTACATTACCGGCGGACACTCCGGCGCGGTTAAGTGGTATGCGGCACGCAATTACCAGATTTCTGCCGGTGACCCGCTGGCACCCAATTACAGCTTTCTGGATGTAAATTCCGCAGTGCCTGCCCAAAATCCGTGGGGCACGGATACCAGCAAAACACATGAACAATCATATATTTTAATTAATGTTGACGGAGATACCATGACTATTTCCACCTATATGTTCCGTTATGACGGAATCTCCGATAAAATGGCAACTCCTCCCTATCTGTACGACAGTTTAACCATAAGCCGTTAAGATACAATCTTATAAATTTTAATGCAAAAAGCGCTTGTATTCAGAGCAACATCTGATGCAGGCGCTTTTTTATATAAAAAAATAAGGCTCCGCAAACCACGGAACCTTTGTGAATTTATTTATTGAACTTTATGTACTGCTTCCGCCATTTCTTTTACGTAATCGCTAACGGGCTGCATGCAGTCCGTACCGTATTTGCCAACTATTTTTACAACTGCGCTGCCAACAATGGCGCCATCACTTACTGCTGCCATTTCTTCGGCCTGTTTAGGCGTTGCTATGCCAAAGCCGACTACTGCCGGCACATCCGTTGCCTGGCGTATTTTTTGCGTCATAGCGGCAATGTCGGTAGTAATGTCGCTGCGCACGCCAGTAACGCCAAGCGAAGAAACAATATACACATATCCTTCCGCTTCTTTGGCAATCATTTTAATGCGCTCGTCGGAGGTCGGCGCTACCAGCGGAATTAAATCCACGCCGTACTTACGGCAAAGCTCTGCCAGCGGCGCTTTTTCTTCGTAAGGTACGTCCGGCACAATAATTCCGTCCAGCCCAACGCTTTTGCAGTTTGCCAGAAATTTTTCCGTGCCATAGGTAAAAATGGGGTTGATATAAGTTAAAAATACCAGCGGCACATCCGTTTTTGTGCGTACGTTTTTTAACATGGTAAATATTTTATCGGTTGTGGTGCCTGCGCTTAAAGCGCGGATGTTGGCTGCCTGAATTACTTCGCCCTCCGCCACCGGGTCGGAAAAAGGTATGCCCAGTTCAACAATATCCGCACCGGCGTTTGCCATGGCAACGATAAGCTGTTCGGTAACATCAAGGTTCGGGTCGCCTGCCGTTATAAAAGGTATGAAACATTTACGCTGTTTTTTGAAAGCTGCTGCTATTTTACTCATGCAAATCCACCCCCATGTATCTTGCAATGGCTGCTACGTCTTTATCGCCGCGGCCGGAAACATTTACTACGATAATTTTATCTTTCGGCAAAGCAGGCGCCAGCTTTTGTGCATAGGCAATAGCGTGAGCGCTTTCGATAGCCGGAATAATGCCTTCCGTTCTGGAAAGATAGCTGAACGCAGCTACCGCTTCGTCATCCGTTGCAGATACGTACTGCGCACGCCCACTATCATAAAGTGCTGCGTGTTCAGGCCCTATGCCGGGGTAATCGAGACCTGCCGAAATGCTGTATACAGGTGCAATCTGGCCGTATTCATCCTGCAAAAAGTAAGATTTCATGCCGTGGAAAATACCGAGGCTGCCGCGTGCAATGGTTGCCGCCGTCTGCGCAGTATTAACGCCGCGCCCTGCTGCTTCCACGCCGATAAGCTGCACTTCCTTGTCGGGAATGAAATCATAAAACAGGCCCATGGCGTTAGAGCCGCCTCCCACGCACGCCATTACAACATCCGGCAGGCGGCCTTCTTTTTCAAGCATCTGTGCTTTCACTTCCTTGCCGATAACGCTTTGAAAATCACGTACCATTTCTGGATATGGGTGCGGGCCCATAACGGAACCGAGCACATAATAGGTATCGTTTACATTGGCAGTCCACTGGCGCAGAGCTTCGTTAACGGCATCTTTAAGGGTTTTGGTGCCGCTTTCCACCGCTACTACCTTTGCCCCCAAAAGTTCCATGCGGAATACGTTCAAGGCCTGGCGTTCGGTATCTTCGCGCCCCATATAAACCGTACATTCCATATCCATCAGCGCAGCCGCCGTTGCCGTTGCCACGCCGTGCTGGCCTGCACCTGTTTCCGCAAGCACACGTTTTTTGCCCATTTTCTTGGCCAGCAGCACCTGCCCCAGCACGTTATTTATTTTGTGCGAGCCGGTATGGTTCAGGTCTTCGCGTTTTAAATAAATTTTAGCGCCGCCAAGGTCTTTGGTCATCTTTTCTGCATAATACAAAAGTGAAGGGCGGTTGGCATATTCGTGAAAAAGTTCCTGCAATTCTTTGTTAAACTGCGGGTCATTTTTATAATATTCATAAGCCTTTTCAAGCTCTATAACCGCGTGCATCAATGTTTCCGGTATATACTGCCCGCCGTGTATTCCGTATCTTCCTTTAGTCATCATGTTCATCCTTTCACCTGTTTTATAAAATTTTTAATTTTAACTTCATCCTTACTGCCGCCGGTTTCCACTCCGCCGCTTACATCAACGGCGTAAGGCTTTAAGCCTTTTAATGCGCTGCGCACATTTCCGGCATTCAGCCCGCCGGCTAAAAAGTAAGGTTTATTTATTTTAACGCCCTTTAAAAGCTGCGTATCAAACTGCCTGCCCGTTCCGCCGTATGACGCGGTGCTGTAAGTATCAAACAAAAAATAATCGCAGTTGTAAAACGCGGCTTTTTTTATGTCTGCTTCTTCCCTTACGCGCACGGCTTTAATAATTGGCAGTGTGCATATTTTGCGCAGTTCCGCAATATAGGCGTTGGTTTCATCTCCGTGCAGCTGCACCATGTTTATTATGCCAAGTTCAGCAGCTGCGGCAATTTCCTCCGGCGGGGCATTTACAAAAACCCCGATGCTCTTTATTTTTTTCTTCAGTTTTGCTTTCAGACTGCGCGCCGTTATTAAACTTACATACCGTTTGCTTAACGGGTAAAACACAAAACCGGTAAAATCAGGCTTTTGCCTGTTTACAATTTCCACGTCCTGCAAAGTTTTTATGCCGCAGATTTTTACCTTTACCATCACTCAACACCTGCCAGTTGTTTCAGCGCACCTGCTGCATCACCGCTGCGCATCAGCGTTTCACCTATTAATACGGCGTCTGCACCTGCGTTTTGCAGCTTTATAATATCATCGCGCGTTTTTATGCCGCTTTCCGCCACAAAAGTTATGCCCGGCGGCACCAGCTTTTTTAAGCGCAGGCTGTTGTTAAAATCAACCGTGAAATCCTTTAAATTGCGGTTATTAACGCCTATAATTTCCGCACCGGCTTTCAGCGCCGTTTCCAGCTCTGCCTCATCATGCACTTCCGTTAAAACATCAAGCCCAATATTTTTTGCCGCGGCAAGATATTCGCGCAAAACACTTTCTTCCAAAAGCGCCGTTATTAAAAGTATGGCGTCAGCGCCGATAAGCTTCGCTTCGTAAATCTGCGCTTCGTGTACGGTAAAATCCTTACGCAGAACAGGAAGCGATATGCTTTGGCTGATTGCCTTTAAATATTCGTTGCTGCCTAAAAAATACTGCGGTTCCGTAAGGCATGACACGGCTGCCGCACCGGCTTTTTCGTAAGCCCTGGCCTGCAAAACCGGGTTAAAATCCTTTGCGATAAGCCCTTTGGAAGGCGAGGCTTTTTTTATTTCGCAGATAAAAGAAAGCCCCTGCTTTTTTAACGCCTGTGCAAACCCGCGGTTTACTTGCGGCAGCGCTTCCGCCTCACGGCGCAAAGCATTTAAACCATATTTTTTTATCAGTTCACCGGCACGTTCTTTAGATGCCGCCGCTAAAGTATCAAGTATCATAAAAGCCTCACATATTGCTTAATTTTACAAGCTGCTGCAATTTTTCGTAAGCCCTGCCGCTGTCGATGGTTTCTTCCGCCAGAGCCGCACATTCCTTAATGCTGCCTTTGCCGCCAAGGTATAAACTTACGGCGCTGTTTAAAACAACTGCGTCGCGTTTGCTGCCGCGTTCCGTGCCGTTTAAAATATTTGTGGTTATCTGAGCGTTTTCTTGTGCATTGCCGCCAACAAGGTCTGCTTCGGAGCAGCGTTTAAAGTCTAAATCGGCCGGGTCAAAAATGTATTCCGTAACTTTGCCGTTAATAATTTCGGCCATTGTGTTGGTTGCTGAAACCGTCACTTCGTCAAGCCCGTCGTTGCCGTAAACCACTATGCCGCGTTTAACGCCGAGGTTTGAAAGCACACGCGCCAGCGGCAGCACCAGTTCTTTCTGGTAAACGCCCAAAAGCTGCAAACTTGCAAAGGCCGGGTTTGCCAAAGGCCCAATGATATTAAAAATGGTTCTAATGCCGATTTCCTTGCGTACCGGCCCTGCATAACGCATTGATGCGTGGCAGGACTGCGCAAACAAAAAGCAAAGGTTAATTTTTTGCAGCAGTTCTTCGTTTTTCTCTGCCGGCAAATCTATTTTTACACCCAAAGCCTCAAGTACATCCGCGGCGCCGCTTTTGCTTGATACGCTGCGGTTGCCGTGTTTTGCCACCGGCTGCCCGGCCGCGCTTATTACAAAGGCACTGGTTGTGGATATATTAAAAGTATTTGCGCAATCGCCGCCTGTGCCTACTATATCAAGAACATCACCCTGAGTATGGATGCGGCTGCATTTTTCGCGCAGTACCTGCGCGCAGGCGGTAATTTCGTCTATCGTTTCACCTTTCATGCGCATGGCGGTAATAAAAGCCGCAATCTGGGCATTGGTTGCGCCGCCGCTCATAATCTGGTCAAAGGCTTCTCGTGTTTCTGTTCCTGCAAGGTTCTGCCCTGCTGCAAGTTTGGCAATTGCTGTGTTAATCATTTTTAAATCCCCCTTAAATATCAGTCACTCAAAAAATTTGCAAGTATTTTCATACCATCCGGCGTCATTACCGATTCCGCGTTACCATATCGGCAAAGCACTCCTTTGCAACCGGTACAGCCGTATAATCAGCGGCATAGGCTTTTACTTCATCCAAACTTAAATTCAACATTTTGTCCCCCTTGAAAGTTTTTTGTTGGAAATGGCTGCCGCACTAAATAAAAAAGCCTGTCCCTGTAAATATACAAGGACAGGCAATAATGCTATAAACCTGCGGTACCACCTTGATTCGCGGAAGATTCCGCGCACTTTAGCAGAGTGCCAACACACCCCTCGCCCGTAACGCTGGCGCTGCGTTGCAGAATACTCACAGAAAAAACTGCTTTGACTGCACCCTCAACGGTCCATTTATCAGACTGCATTTCTATCCGTTCCCAGCAACCGGACTCTCTGTGAGCGCATTTTCTGACTTGATCTCCGTCTCGTAGGTTTAGTGGTAATTATTAACTTGTGTATAGTTTACGCACAATACTGTAATTAGTCAACAAATTTTTATCAAAAGCCTTAAAATTTTTAATTTTGCTGCAAATGTGTAAAGCAGTTTACAAATTTATGCACACAAACGTTAATCGTCTTTGCGCAGAACTATTTTGCTTACACGGTCATTGGCATCAATGTAAAAATCAAGCCCGGCATCTTCATAATCGCCGTCACTCGGAAAATCATATCCAAGCATCATGGTTTGCTTTAAACTTTCGTCATTTTTATCAGGCGTAAAATAAACAACTCTGTTAGGCATGCCGTACTGGCCTACAACACGTGCGGCTTCATCGCCGTTGCTTACGCCGCGCATGGTGGCAAACAAGGGTGATTTGCCTTCCATAGCTGTAATGGTATGTTTTTTGCGGTTAACGCTGATTTTTACATCTGCGTACTCGTAAACATAATCACCGTGTTCTTTGCCTTCTTTAAGCAGTTTGCCGAGAGCTGCGTTTTCCGGTACAAAAACATCGTCAAGTTTCCATTCGCCAAAATTAATATCCTCGTCATTAAGCAAGGGTTCAGCTTCCGCAGGCGTTAAATATTCGGTTGCAATGTAACCCTTATGCCCATTCCATACGGCTTCAGCCCAGGGCTGCTCGTCTTTTGTAATGCGCAGCAGCGAGTGGCGCGGCAGGCAGCTGATTATGTTATTGCTTACGGCAGGATTGGAACGGAAATTAACGTCATCTTCTGCCAAAATCATAAATTCGCCGCTTTTGTAGCCGCTTACGCGCTCGGTTGAATAAAATTTTGTCAAATCTTCTGCCGATGCAGAATTTGCAAATACGGCAAGGCTGATTGCCGCCGTAGCCGTCAAAGCCAAAACTCCTTTAAACATTACTGCTTTGCTGCTCCTTTCTTATTTTGCAAGCTGTTCTTTTAAATAGTTTTCTGCTGCTTCCAGCTGAGTGTCTTTCATGCTTTGCAGGTCAAGCTCCACCTCAACATCCGGCTTAATGCCGGTGCCGTGAATGGAACGCCCGCTCGGCGTATAATATTTGGCTGTTGTAAGTTTCAGCCCTGTATTTTCGCTTAATTTATAAACGGATTGAACCGAACCCTTGCCAAAAGTCTGCACGCCGAAAAGTTTGCCCGCGCCGGTATCCTGCACCGCACCGGCAACAATTTCAGCCGCACTGGCGCTGCCGTGGTCAACAAGCACAGCCAGCGGATATTTGACTTTTTCAAGGTTTGATTCTTCCACAAAGGTATTGCCGCTGCGGTCCTTAATAGACACCACCGTGCCTTTGGGAACAATGTACTGCGCAACTTTTACGCATTCGCCCAAAATGCCGCCGGGGTTATGGCGCAAATCAAGCAGCAAGGCCTGCATACCTTCTTTTTCAAGCTCTATATACTTTTTGGCAAAATCGGCGCCGGTCTGTTCGTTAAACACCGAAATGCGTATGTAACCGATTTTTGTACCGGGCAGCATCTGCCCGCCTACCGATTCCACCTTAATATCGCCGCGGATAACGCGCACGGTGCGCTCTGCGCCGTCTGCGCTTTCAAGAAGCAGCTCCACTTCCGTGCCCTGTTTGCCGCGTATTTTGGCAACAACATCTTCCAGCTGCATGCCGTCAACATTCGTACCGTCAACGGCAAGAATTTTATCTCCGGCTTTTATTCCGGCTTCGTCGCCCGGTGTTCCTTTCATAGGCGCAACTACAACAAAATCATCGCCCTTTTTGCCAAGAACAACACCAATGCCGCCAAAAACACCGTCCGTCAAATCAGTAATTTCGCTGAAGCTTTTTTTGTCAAGGTAAGCGGAATACGGGTCGCCCAAAGCCTTAACCATGCCGGAAGTAGCTCCGTCAAACAGCTTTTCATCGTCAACCGGCTCCACATAGTTATCGCGCACGGTAACAAGTGTTTTTAAAAACACCATGCCTCCGGCAGAACTGCCGGCCGCTTTCTGCACCAAGGCCATGATAACGGCCAGGGTAATTACTGCTGTACAGGCACATGCCAGCAGCAAAGTTAAAAAGTTAAACCTTTTTTTCAGCATTTATGCCCCTCCAATTGCAGCCCATTACGGCAGATAGTTCATCGGGTCGGTAAGTTCACCGTTCAGGCGTGCTTCAAAATGGCAGTGCGGGCCGGTAGACCAGCCGGTGCTGCCTGCAAGCGCTATCGTCTGGCCCTGCTGCACATACTGGCCTTCAGATACCCACAGTTCACTGTTATGCCCATACAAACTTACAAGCCCGCCGCCATGGTCAATCATTACGCAGTAGCCGTAACCGCCCAGCCAGCCGGAATATACAACCGTGCCGCTGTCTGCCGCAGCAATAGGCGTACCGGTGTCACAGGCAATATCATAACCTGAATGGTAACGGGTAGTGCCGAAAATAGGATGTGTGCGCCAGCCATAGTAGGAAGTAATTTCGCCCTGCACCGGCCAGATAAATTTGCCCGTGCCTCCGCCGCCCGGCATACCGCCCGCATTTTGCAGGCTGCGCAGCATGCTGGCAATGTTTTCGCTGATAGCGGCAAGGCGGTCGTACTCGCCTTCAACCTGGCTGCGTTCTTCTTCGGCAGCATATAAAAGCTGCGCTCTTTCTTCACGCCGTGCTTCTGCTTCCTGGCGTTTTACTTCAAGTTCTGCCCTCAAAGCATCAAGCTCCTTCGTCTGGGCATCAAGTTCTTCCTGCCGCTTTTCAATTTCAGCCATTGATTTGTTAATGGCATCAAGCATTGCAATATCGCGGCTGATTATTTTTTGCAGCAGAAACATACGGGACGAAAAGTCGGAAAAATCTTTCGCACCCAAAAGTACGTCCAGATAGTTAATCTGTCCGTTAATATAAATATCGCGCAGGCGCTTTTTAAAAATGTTCATCCTGCGTTCAAGGTTGGCTTTTTCTTCTGCCAGTTTAGCCTGATTATCAGCAATGGCAGCGTCAAGTTCCGCCTGGCGGGCATTAATTTCGTCAAGGCGTATCTGCAGCTGGCGCAGTTCACTTACTACTTCTTCCATACGGCTGCTGGCCGCATCGGCAGCACGCCTTGCTTCTTCGCGCTGCGCTTCCATATCGCGCATCTGCTGCTGCACCCTGTCATATTCAGCTTGTTTTTCAGAAAGTTCGTCGGCGTAACCATGCAGCACCGGCAGGCCTGCAACACATGCCGCCAGAACTGCCGCCAGAACTTTACTTTTCAACATGCGCAGCCCTCCCGTCAAACGCGCAGGAATTTGCGCAAAGATACATAACTGCCGGCCGCACCGATAGCTGTGCCGCTGATGATAATAAACAAATCAACATAAATCAGCATCGGGTAAGGAGGCAGCATCGGCAAAAACGCCAGCGTGGAATAAATACGCGACAACAGTGCCGAATAAGAAATATCTATTATGGTAATGGAAATAAGCGAACCGAAAAAGCCCAGCGTCATGCCTTCCAGCATGAACGGCCAGCGGATAAACCAGTCGGTTGCGCCTACGTATTTCATTATGTTAACTTCGCGCCTGCGGGCAAAAACCGTCAGGCGGATGGTGTTTGCAATAATAAACAGCGTTGCAAAAGCAAGCAGCACTACAAGCAGAATACCACCAATACGCAATATTTTGGTAATCTGAAACAGCTGCTCAACAACTTCCTGCCCAAATTTTGCGGTTTCCACTCCTTCCATTTCACCTATCTGCGGAGTAAGCTCGGCTATGCGTTCCGGAGCGTCCACTTCCACTTCAAAATAATACGGGAATGGATTATCCGTGCCAAGCGAGTTAAGCAGGTTCTGCTGTTCGCCAAGGCGTTCTTTAAAGCGTTCCAGCGCTTCTTCTTTGGTTACCGGAGTAACTTTTTCAACACCGGGAAGCCCTTCCAGTTTGGTACGCGTTGCATCAAGCACATCGCCGGCTGCTTCATCCTGCATATAAACGGTTATCTGTACCTGGCTTTCCAGATATTGTGCAAGGTTATTGGTATTTAAAAATAATAAAAGAAACATACCCAAAACCAACAGCGACAAAGCAACGGTCGATACAGAGGCTACACTCATCAGGCCGTTACGGCGTATGGATTTATATGTTTCTCTTACAAAATATTCTTTCGTACTAAGACTCATAGCCGTATACTCCTTTTGCATCATCGCGCACAATATGTCCGTGCTCAATGGCTATAACCCTTTTTTCCATTTCATCAACTATTTCCCTGTCATGCGTAGCCATTACAATAGTGGTTCCGCTTTTGTTTACCTCGCGGAAAATATCCATAATTTCCCAGCTGGTTTCCGGGTCGAGGTTACCGGTAGGTTCATCGGCTATTAAAAGGATAGGGTCGTTAACAATGGCGCGTGCAATGGCAATGCGCTGCTGTTCGCCGCCGCTGAGCTCGGTAGGATAAGCATGCGCACGCTTGCGCAAACCTACAAGGTCAAGCACATCGTTAACGCGGCGTTTGATTTTGCGGTACGGAGTTTCGATAACCTGCATTGCAAACGCAACATTATCATATACGGTACGGTCAGGCAGCAGGCGGTAATCCTGAAAAACTATGCCCAGCTGTCTTCTGAAATACGGAATTTCCTTATCTGTCATTTTTACAAGGTCATGCCCGTTTACGATAACTTTACCGCTGGAAGGCAGAACCTCACGGAACAGCATTTTAAAGAAAGTAGACTTTCCTGCGCCGCTCGGGCCTACAATAAAAACAAATTCGCCCTGCTCAATACGGACGTTAATGTCCTGCAAAGCGACTGAACCGCCTGGATAAATTTTGCTTACATCTATCATTTCCAGCATACGGCCTGCTCCTTTCATTCTTCACCGCGCAGCAGCGCAAAAGTTCTTTCCAAATTAAGCTGTGCCTTACTGCGCAGCTGCTCCATCCGTTCATTCTGTACAACCGGCGGCTTGCACCATGCGGCTTTAAGTACGTTTACAAGCTGCTCTTTCTTTATATCGTTCACGCTTCCGGCAAGCACACCACCGGCGGTATTTACAAATGCGTCAACCTTGGGGTCGTACGAAATTGCCAAAAGCGGCACCTTCATAACTGCCGCAAAAACCAGCGCGTGCAGGCGCATGCCCAAAAGCAGCTTAAAATTGCCTATCAGCGATAAAAATTCTTCCGTGTTATATGCGGAATCCAAAAAATAAATGTCTTTTTCGTCTTTTAAAAAGCTGTTAACGGCAGCACAGCTTTTTAAATCTGCCGGATACTGCAATGGCAAAAGCACTATCTGCGCGTCATGCTCCGATTTAAACTGTTTTAAGGCAGCTGCAATTACCTTAAAGCAATTTATATCATTTACCCACGGGCGCACGGAAATACCAAGCACCGGCCTGTTAATGTCGATACCGGCATTTTGCAGTATTTTTTGCCCTATTGCTTTATCTGCAACAGGCAAAGCCAGCACAGAATCGGCAGTTACAATAATATTTCTGCCGCTGAGACCCATTTTTAAGAGTTCATTCTGTGAATCTGCATCTCTCACCGTAATTAAATCCGCCTTGCCGCAGACAATTCTTGTCAGCTTTCTTGCCAGCATATTGCGGATTGGGCCAATGCCGTGCGAATACAGCATAACCTTTTTGCCTGCCATTTTGCCCATTAAAATGATGAACAGATAATAAAAAAGGCTGCGCAGGCTGGTTACATCCTGCAGAAGGCTGCCGCCGCCGCTTAAAAGCATATCGGCATTTTTTAAGGCACTATATATTTTAAAAAAGTTAAAACGGTAAATGCTTTTTACTTTATGTTTGGCAGATGTTTCGGCAGGATTGCCGGAAATAACCGTCAGGTCAATTTCCGGCTGTACGCCGCGCAAAGCCCTTACAATTGATGTAAGCATGGCTTCGTCACCCGCGTTGGCAAATCCGTAATATCCGGAAATGACAATTTTATTCATTACCCAAATATCTCCTTTGCCACTTCTGCAAATAAGGCATTAACAAATTAAGCACAACTACTGCTGCTATGCCTATTACGGCGCCAAGCCAGTAGCCGTCCAGCGCACGGATATAGCTCATGATAACCGGCGTGCGCATATGTGCAAAGGTCTGCACAAGGCTGCCCTGCCCGATAACCGCTCCTGCTACAAGTATCATCTGCCACAGGCGCGGAGCTTTGTAATAAGCCGCGTAAGCTGCTACAAAAAAGGCAGGATGCCCAATCATAAATTCTTTAGTACGCGGGCGTGCATACATCAGCTGTTCCAGCAGGGAGCGCATTTTAAGCTCAATGCCCCAAACGGGAACACCGGAAGTATGGCCGCTGCGGCCTACAAAAATATAAGCTACAAAAGCCAGAACGCCCAAAATGAACAGATGTTCCAGTTTGATATGCGTCGATAAAAGATAGCGGATATCGGCAATAAGGCCGCCGCCAGTTTTGCTGCCGAAAATATTAAACCGTTTGACATACCATAACAGCATTAATAATACCGGCATAATAAACGTTAATTTTACGCCGCGGTAAATGTCAATTTCCAAAAAGAAACGGATATCGCCCAAAAGTGCCGAAATCATTGCCGCACCGCACAAGGACATGGCAACTGCCGCGCCAAGCTGCACGGTAGTGCGCATTAAAAACTGCACCATGCATTTGCAGCGTACTTTTACGCTCTCCCACCATTCCACAACTACAATCATAGAAAGTACTGGGAATACGCAGGCAGAAACAAATGCCAGAAGCTGCCTCGGCAAAGGCGAAGCCATTTTTATAACCAATGCAGCAGCTGCGGCACCAAAAACTGCAAACAGAATATACTGCAATTTACTGTTAAGCCCCAAAAGCAGTGCAAGATACATTACGCCTGCTGCAACAACGGCAAGTGCAGGCAGAACCAACAGCATTTTATCGGGGAAATATGCCTGATAGCCATCGGCATCCGCGTTAAACACACCGCTGGTGCCAAGCTTAAAGCCGCGTGACTGAACATCAGCGGCAATGCTTTTAACATAATCAAGGTTAAGCTCTAAAATATCCTGCCCGTTCTGCGGCAGCATAAAAGGTTTAATATAATTAATGCGGATATTGCGTTCTTCATCTGTAAGTGCCCAGCGTCGCAAAGCCTCGGGCATTTTCAGCTTGCGCTGCTCAGCCTTATCGATAATATAAGAACGCGCTGCCTGATAATCCATTTTTTCCGCCATGGGAATAAGGCCTTCCATGGGCGCAAACTGGAGCTGGGTATAATGTTCAACCATGCCGAAAACCATGTTATGGCTTAACAATTTTTCAGCCATATAGTCGAGCTTATCGGGAAAACCCACTACTTCCTTGCCGCAGCCGATATAAGAAACAACATTTGCGCCGGATTCATCAATACGGCTGAAAATGCTGTCTATCTGCTGTTCCGTTACCGGCAGATAATTTTGCGGGCGGACGATAACGTTAAACCCGGCAGCTGCAATCTGGCGCATTTCTTCGGTGGAAAGGCCAAGAGGCGCCTGCATCAGCGGCATTTTGGTGTCGTAGTTGTCGCCTTCAATAATGCGCGGGTCGCCCAAAACACGGATAATACGCGGAGATTCACTTACAACGGCAATACGTTCCGGTGCATAGCGCAGATACAGGTCTTTCTCTGTTTCTTTAAAAGTTACAGGTGATTTTCCCTCTGTAATATAAACTGCGTCGGGAATTATATCCTGCTGCTGCAAAGCCGCAAACTGCGTTCCGGCAGTTCCGCCGTGCAAAAGCTCACGCCCCGGAGCGGCATAAACAAGCCCTTTGTTGTCAAGTTTTTTCAGGGTAGTGTCAAAAACTATCAGCGAAGTAACACCGGCATCTTTAAAATCTTTCAATACAGAATCAAGCGGCAGGCCTTCCCAGTCGGCAAGCTGCTGCAGGCCTTCGTATTCCATAGCCATTTCTACGGTATTGTTTTTTTCTTCTATTTCATATCTGCTGTAATTAAGCCATAAAGCACAAACAAGCCCTATAACAATAACTGCCAGCAAAACCGGATTATAACGGCTTTTCATTGCTATCTCCACCCATTAGCCAGTTAAATTTTCTTTTGCTGTGACCTTAAATAAGCCTCAATAAACATATCCAGCCCGCCGTCCATAACAGCCTGCACGTTGCCTGTTTCGGCGCCTGTGCGGTGGTCCTTAACCATTTTATACGGCTGGAAAACATAGGAGCGTATCTGGCTGCCCCATTCAATGTCCTGGTAATCACCGGCAATATCATTTTTCAGCGCTTCCTGTTTGGCGCGTTCATATTCGTACAGTTTGGCGCGCAGAAGCTGCATGCAGCGTTCACGGTTCTGGATCTGCGAGCGTTCGTTCTGGCACTGCACAATTATGCCGGTAGGAATATGCGTCATACGCACGGCGGAGCTTGTTTTGTTTACGTGCTGCCCGCCTGCACCGCTGGCACGGTAAGTATCAACTTTTAAATCGGACGGGTCGATTTTAATATCGACGGTATCGTCAAGTTCAGGCATAACGTCAACAGCCGCAAAAGAAGTGTGGCGGCGTGCGTTGGCGTCAAACGGAGAAATGCGCACGAGGCGGTGTACGCCCTTTTCGCTGCGCAGATAGCCGTAAGCATTATGGCCGTTAATTTGCAGCGTAGCGCTTTTTACGCCAGCTTCATCGCCGGGCAGATAGTCCAGCATTTCAATGGCAAAGCCCTGGCGTTCGGCATAGCGGGTAAACATGCGCAGAAGCATACTTGTCCAGTCCTGTGCTTCAGTACCGCCGGCACCGGCATGCAGGGTTAAAATAGCATTGTTGGCATCATATTCACCGTTTAAGAGCATTCCCAGTTCCAAATGCTCTATTTCTGCTTTTGCAGCTTCCAGCCCGGCTTCAAGTTCTTCTTCCATGCCGGATTCCGGTTCTTCCAAAGCAAGCTCTACCATAACCTCAAGGTCATCAAGCCTTTGTTCAAGGTTATGTACAATGCCCACTTCTTCTTTCAGCTGCGTAACAGCCTGGGCGGTTTTCTGTGCGGCATCCGGGTTGTCCCAGAAATCCGGCGCACCCATTTTATGTTCTAATTCAGCAATGCGGTCCTCTTTGGCAGCGACGTCAAAGAGATCCCCTCATTTCCTCTAATTTTTGCTTCAATGCGGATATTTCGGGTTTGTATTCCTCTATCAGCACTAAATTCACATCCCTTCGTAGGTAATTTATTTTAAATTTTGTTTTTATTTATCTTTGCCGCAGCAGTTTTTATATTTTTTGCCGCTGCCACAGGGGCACGGGTCATTGCGGCCCGGTTCTTCCTTTTTAACAACAGGCTGTTTGGTGCCTTCGTCACCGGCGTTGGTAGAAGCATTTTCCAGACGGTCTTCCACCTTAGGCTGGGTAATAACGTTTACGCGGTAAATGTAACGTACAACGTCGTCCTGAATAGCGTCAATCATAGCCTGGAACATATCGTAGGCTTCAAATTTATATTCAACCAGCGGGTCTTTCTGCCCGTATGCACGCAGACCAACGCCTTCACGCAGCATATCCATGGCATCAAGGTGTTCCATCCAGTGGTTGTCTACAACCTTAAGCATTACAAGGTTTTCCAGTTCACGCATCAGTTCCGGCGTAATGGCGGCTTCACGTTCTGCGTAATGCTCGTCGGCAACTTTGTACAGATATTCTTCCAGTTCCTCACGGCTGAGGTTCTGCAGATATTCAACGGTTAAAAGCCCGCGCGGAGCGTAGAATTCTTCGGCATAGTTAATAAGTGCCTGCAAATCCCAGTCTTCGGAATATACTTCCGGCGGAGCATACATTGCCATGGTGCGGTCTACAACCTTATGCACCATTTCCATAATGGTATCGCGCAGGTTGGCCTGCTGCAAAATTTTGCGGCGCTGGCTGTAAATAACTTCACGCTGCTGGTTCATAACGTTATCGTATTCCAGAACCTGTTTACGGATGGTAAAGTTGCGCGCTTCTACCTTCTTCTGTGCAGATTCGATGGACTTTGTTACAAGTTTATGTTCGATAGGCTCGTCTTCTTCCATGCCCAGCTTATCCATAATGCCGGAAATGTTATCAGAACCGAACAAGCGCATCAAATCATCCTCCAGCGAAAGGAAGAATTTGGAAGAACCCGGGTCACCCTGACGGGCGCAGCGTCCGCGCAGCTGGTTATCAATGCGGCGGCTTTCGTGGCGTTCCGTACCGATAATGTGCAGGCCGCCGAGTTCAGGCACGCCTTCACCAAGCATAATATCGGTACCGCGGCCTGCCATGTTGGTGGCAATTGTTACAGCGCCGTACTGGCCTGCTTTGGAGATAATTTCCGCTTCTTTTTCATGGTATTTGGCGTTAAGTACATTATGTGCTATGCCGCGGCGCTTGAGCATTGCGGAAAGTTCTTCGGACTGTGCGATGGAAGTTGTGCCAACCAGTACCGGGCGGCCGGATTTATGGCATTCTTCAATTTCCGCAACGGCGGCTTTATATTTGGCGCGTTTTGTTTTATAAATAACATCCGGATAATCAATACGGATCATCGGTTTATTTGTAGGAATAACAATTACATCCAAACCGTAAATTTTCTGGAATTCCTGTTCTTCCGTTTTGGCGGTACCGGTCATGCCGCTGAGCTTGTTGTACATACGGAAGTAGTTCTGGAAGGTAATAGTTGCCAGAGTCTGGCTTTCACGTTCAACCTTAACGCCTTCTTTGGCTTCAATAGCCTGATGCAGACCTTCGGAGAAACGGCGGCCGAACATCAAACGGCCGGTAAATTCATCGACGATAATTACCTGTCCGTCTTTTACAACGTAATCCCTGTCGCGGTGCATAATGGCTTTGGCTTTTAAAGCGCACATCAAATGGTGCGAAAAGTCTACGCCGTGTTCAGCGTCATAAAGGTTGGCGATGCCGAGCATTTTTTCTGCTTTGGCAATACCAGTTTCGGTAGGCGCAACGGTTTTTAATTTTTCGTCTACCGTATAGTCCTCGTTTTCGTTCATGTTGGCAACTACATGCGCCAGCACGCGGTATAAATCGGTAGATTTTTCGCCCGGGCCGGAAATAATCAGCGGTGTACGAGCTTCGTCGATTAAAATACTGTCAACTTCGTCGACAATGCAGAAATTAAGTTCGCGCTGCACCATCTGGTTTTCGTCAACTACCATGTTGTCGCGCAGATAGTCGAAGCCAAATTCGTTGTTGGTGCCGTAAGTAATATCGGCAGCATAAGCAGCCTTGCGGTCGGGGTAATCCATATCATGCACAATAAGGCCTACGGAAAGTCCGAGCGCTCTGTAAATGCGGCCCATATCCTCGCTGTCGCGGCGGGCAAGGTAATCGTTGACGGTAACAACATGTACGCCTTTGCCGGTAAGGGCGTTTAAATAAGCAGGCAGGGTTGCAACAAGGGTTTTGCCTTCGCCTGTACGCATTTCGGCAATTTTGCCGCGGTGCAGAACAACGCCGCCTATAAGCTGTACATCAAAATGGCGCATGCCGGTAATACGGCGCGAGGTTTCGCGCACAACGGCAAACGCTTCAGGCAGGATATCATCAAGCGTTTCGCCTTTGGCAAGGCGCAGTTTAAACTCGCCGGTTTTGGCGGCAAGATTTGCTGAACTCAGCGCCTGCATCTCCGGCTCCAGTGCATTGATTTTATCGACAATGACCTGAATATTTTTTAATTCTTTGGCATTCGGGTCACCGAAAATCTTTTTTAATATGCTTTCGAGCAACACACTCACTCCTTAAAATTCCCTGTTTTATAAACACTATACTAATATAAAATTTTACCAAAAACCGCGCAAAAAGTCAAAAGCCCGGGCCTTTTGTCCCGGGCTTTTTTGTGAAATCAATGTAAAGATTATTTTAATTCAGGCTGCAGCAAACCATAGTTGCCGTCTTTGCGGCGGTATACAACATTTACTCCGCCATAATCGGGGTCAAAGTATACAAAGAAGTCATGGTCAAGCAGGTTCATCTGCAAAATTGCTTCTTCAGCCGTCATCGGGTTCATCGAGAACTTCTTGTTCTTGATAATCTTGAATTCTTCATCCGGAGCCGCTTCTACTTCGGGAGCAGGTACGGGCTCTACAAAATTGCTGTATTTACGTTTGGCAAGACGTGTTTTATATTTATGTACCTGGCGTTCAATTTTTTCCACTACCAAGTCAATGGACGAATACATATCTTTGGTAGATTCCTGGGCTCTGATTAAAATTCCGCTGGCCGGAACGGTAATTTCCACAATGTGGTTGCCTTTTTCAACTTTAAGTACTGCACTGATATCGCCAACGGTTTTAAACTGCCTCGTGATTTTCGTAATTTTCTTTTCAACATACTCTTTGAGCGCCGGTGTTACAACAATGTTCTTTCCTCTTACGTTTACGTTCATAAATTATCCCTCCTTAATCCCGAGGTCCGGGATAACAAACTCTTTAGTTTGTTATTATTTGTATTCGCCATAATAATTAAAACTCCTGCAAAAAATTACAAAAACTCGTGCAAAAAAGTCTTTTTTCTGCACGAGTTTACAATCTGCTACTATTGTAACAGTTTCAATTATAAAATTTTGGAAAGGAAACTGCGGGTACGTTCTTCTTTGGCATGTAAAAAAATGTCGTCAGGTTTACCCTGTTCCAGAATTTTGCCGGCGTCAACAAACAGCACCCTGTCGCCAACTTCGCGCGCAAAGCCCATTTCGTGTGTTACAACTACCATGGTCATACCTTCGTTGGCAAGGCGTTTCATAACGTCCAGTACTTCTTTAATCATTTCCGGGTCAAGCGCAGATGTCGGTTCATCAAACAAAAGTGCTTTCGGCTTCATGGCAAGCGCACGCGCAATAGCAACACGCTGCTGCTGCCCGCCGCTCAGCTGGTCCGGGTAAGAATCAGCCTTGTCAGAAAGGCCAACCTTGCCTAAAAGCTCCATTGCGGTTGCTTCCGCGGTTTTACGGTCAATGCCGCGTACTTTCATCGGCGCAAGCACAAGGTTTTCCAGCACCGTCATGTGCGGAAACAGGTTAAAACGCTGGAACACCATGCCTACTTCCTTGCGCACTTCGTTAATATTGGCTTCGCCGTCCAGCTTAATGCCGTCAACAACAATCGTGCCTTCGGTTGGTTCTTCAAGGTAATTCATGCAGCGCAAAAGCGTACTTTTACCGCTGCCGGACGGGCCTATAATTACCACTACTTCTTTTTCGGCAATGGTAAGGTCAATGCCCTTTAAAACTTCAAGGCTGCCGTAGCTTTTTTTAAGGCCTGTAATTTTAATCATTTCTGTACTCATTTTGTTTCAAACCTCCGCTCCATCAGCCCTACCAGGCGCGCAACCGTAAAGGTCATAATAAGGTAAATTACGGCAACTGCCAGCCAGATTTCAAAAGAAGCATAGGTACGCGCAATAATCAGCTGGCCGCGTCTTGTCAGTTCTTCAAAACCGATAACGGAAACCAGCGAAGAATCCTTCAGCATGGCAATAAATTCATTGCCCAGCGGCGGAATAATGCGCTTAAAGGCCTGCGGCATAATTACATAGCGCATGGTCTGGTACCAGGTCATGCCCAGAGAGCGCCCGGCTTCCATCTGCCCTTTATCAATAGACTGGATGCCTGCGCGGAAAATTTCGGCAATGTATGCACCGCTGTTGATAGAGCAGGCGCAGATAGCCGCAAAAAACGGGTCAATACGCTGGCCGATAATGGTAGGCAGCGCAAAATATACCAGAAATATTTGTACCAAAAGCGGCGTGCCGCGGATAAAATCTACATAAAAGTTAGCTGCATAACGCACCGGTTTAATGCTGGCAAGCCTTGCCACGCCGATAATCATACCTATTAATAAACCAAAGCCTACGCTCATGGCGGTTATTTCAAGGGTAATTCCGGCACCGGCCAGCAAAAGCGGTATCGCATCTTCAATAAGTTTAAAATTCAGTTCCATTAGGCTTGTCTTTCCTTCCAGTCAGCCTGCGCTTTAATAAATAAAATACGGGGCACACCTTCGTTGCCGTTGATGTTCCCCGCATTCAGGCGCAATGCTTATTTTTTCACTTCACCGAACCAGGTTTTGTAAATCTTGTCATATTCGCCGTCTTTTTTCAGTTCTGCCAAAGCTTTGTTAATGTCTTCAAGCAGTTTGGTGTTGTCTTTTTTAACGGCAATGCCATATTGTTCTGCTTCCATTACGTCACCAACGGTTTTGGCAACTTCGCTGCCGCCCTGTGCCAGATAATAACCGATAACCGGGCTGTCGTTGATAACAGCGTCAACGCCGCCGTTGGTAAGTTCCATTGCAGACTCGGTATTGGTATTGAAAAGGGTTACTTTGGCATCTTTAACGCTGTTTGCTTTGTCAGCGCCGGTAGTGCCAATCTGTGCGGCAATGCGTTTGCCGGCAAGGTCATCAATGCTCTTGATGTCGTTGTTGTCTTTTTTAACCATTACAATCAAGCCGGAAGTATAGTAAGGGTCGCTCATGCTTACGGCCTGTTTTCTTTCGTCGGTAATGCTCATGCCAGCAATGGCAACGTCAATATTACCGGTGTTCAGCGCAGGAATCAATGCATCAAAACCCATATTGGCAATTTCAACTTTGTAGCCGAGTTTTTTACCGATAGCGCGGATTAAATCCATATCAAAACCTGCCAGTTCATCGCTGCCTTCCTTCTGGAATTCAAACGGAGCAAAGGTCGGTTCAGTTGCCACGCGCAAAACTTTCTCCGGCTGAGCCTTAGCTTCATCCTTGCTGCCGCCGCAGCCTGCAACTGCCAGTGCCACAAGCATTAAAGCAGCCATTAAAAACACCAAATACTTTTTCATAAACATAACCTCCAACAGCATAAATTTACAAACTTTTATCTGTTAAAATATTATAGCTCTAAAATACAGGTTAAGCAACAAAAACTTTCAAAAAACCTGCATAAAAAACCATTATTTAGCTTCGCCGAACCATTTATTGTAAATTTTATCAAATTCACCGTTCTGCTTCAGCTCATTAAGAGCCTTATTAATATCGGCAGCCAGTTTGTCGTTGCCTTTTTTAACGGCAATACCGTAATCTTCGGCATTCAAAACTTCGCCGACGGTTTTAGCGTATTCACTGCCGCCCTGCGCTAAAAAGTATTTCAGCACCGGAGCATCATTAATAACAGCGTCAGCCGCGCCGTTTTTCATTTCCAGCACAGCGCTGCCGTTATCGTTAAACGCAGTTACCTTGGCGCCTTCAACTTTTTCTGCGCGGAATGCGCCGGTAGTGCCAATCTGCACGGCAATGCGCTTGCCTTTTAAATCGTCAATGCTTTTAATATCGTTGTTGTCTTTCGGTACCATTACCAAAAGTCCGGATTTATAATACGGGTCAGAAAAAATTACCTGCTGCTTGCGTTCTTCGGTAATGCTCATGCCTGCCAGCGCAACATCAATATTATCTGCCTGCAAAGCAGGAATCAAAGCGTCAAAGCCCATTGCGCTGATTTCCACTTTATAACCGAGCTGTTTGCCGATAGCACGGATTAAATCCATGTCAAAACCGGTAAGCTCCTCGCTGCCTTCCGCCTGCATTTCAAACGGCGCAAAAGAAGGTTCAGTACCGACACGCAGTAATTTTTCACCGCCCGCCTGTTTCTCATCATTGCCGCCGCAGCCGGCTGTAACAAGCGCCATTGCCAGCATGGCTGCCATTAATAATGCCAAAAACTTTTTCATCAGGTTATCTCCCTCCAATATTCTGCCAACAGGCAGGTTATAATAATGTATATTATAAAACTAAAAGCCCTTCTGCACAAGCAAAAATATGCAAAAAAGGCTAATTTTTATAAAATAAAGCAACTCAGCTGACCTGGTCTTCGCCCCCACACCCGCCTGCTGGGAGGTTCGCTCCTAAGCAACGTGCTCCCCACTACTGCTCCTCTCGCTTTTCGCGGCAGGACTTACTTCTAAGCTGCGCCGTGCTCACAGTAATTTTTACTGCTTACGTGGATCGTTTTGCCCGCAACTGGCATCGACTTTCAACCACAGACCTGAGCTGCATTTTAATTATAGCGGCTAATAGATTTTTTGCAATACCTGCGGCTAAAAAATTTATAAAATGCTCTTTGATATTTTGCCGCGTTGTAGTATACTATTATGTGCAAGATTTGATTGGACGGATTTTTAACAGGATGGTTGTTTTATGATTGCTTTACCCCAGACACTGGATTTTCCACGCGAAAATAACATACGTGAAATATGCAACTCGCTTTTAACGCTGCTGCAAAAAAAGGATACGGGTTTATACATGCACAGCCAGCAGGTTGCAAACTATTCGGCCTGCATTGCGGCCAAGCTCGGTCTGCCCGCCGCAGAAATCGCTTCCATTAAAAGCGCCGCGCTTCTGCACGATATCGGGCATCTTTCCGTGCCTAACACGATTTTAAAAAAATCGCCCTATTTAAGCACGCGCGAGATGGCTACCTATAAACGCCACTGCCAGGCAGGTGCCAGTATGCTCGAAAATATTCCGGAATTTGCGCATATTATCGACATTATTTACAGCCACCACGAAAAGTGGGACGGCACCGGTTACCCCAAGCGTTTAAAGGGCGTAAACATACCGCTGGGAGCGCGTATAATCGCCGTAGCCAATTATTACGACCGTATTGTAAACCCATGCACCCATTACTGGCAAAAAACGCCTATGGAAGCCATTAAGGAAATGAACGACAAAGCCGGCACCGACTTTGACCCCAACGTTGTCCGTGCATTTTTGGAATCGATAATACCGAGTAAAATACGGTAAAAATTTATAAAAGTTTAAAGTTAATATTAACTCATTATCATTCAAGAAACTATCTTTCTCTTAATGATGATGAGTTTTTTATATTTTGCTAACTTTATTATTTCTCTTCTGTTGACATCATAGCTCTAGCATATATAATTGTTTTAATATTCTCACGTTTCCCCATAATTAAAGTTTTCACCCAAATCTATAATTATTAGTTTCTTTAGAATTTTGATGGAACTTTTCTTTTTCGTAAATCCAAAATAGCAATATTTATATACATTTGAATTTCATCAGTATAAACATTTTCGCGGATAAATTTATAAGCTGTATTATATTCACTATCTGTAAAACATGCAATTAAATAAAATGCATTTTTACAATTTGAAGCGTACATATATTTTGTTAACTGGTTTTCATAACCTTTTTTCAAATACGAACTGTTTGCTCGTTTTACTTCTATCAAAATTTTTTCTTTTTCATTATCATTTTTTAATAATGAAAAATCAACTTTACCATTTCCAACTAAAGCTTCCCGCGTTATTTCAATATCTTTATTATGAAAATAAGCATCCATTATATTTTCTAAAATCAAATGAATTCTTTCTTCGTTCACCGGCCGATTATCTACCCAAAATAATTGATTTAAATTACCGTTATGAATCCTGTTTTCTATATAATCTAATAATGACGAAATTTCACCACTCAGCGTAATATGTTTTGTCTTATATTGTTTTTGTATATCTAAAGGTAATATTTCAAAATAATAATCTAAGTTTATACCTAATTTATCTTCAATAAGTGTACTGCCCATTTTATGATTATTATATATTAAATCTAAAAACAAAAAATCCATATCAATAAACAAATTATCAGCGTAACTATTAATATCATAATACATATCTTCTAAATCTTTTAAATTAAAATCATCATCAATTTCATTCATATCATCTATTGCAGCTTTTTTAATCATTTTCCTTAATTTTTTATTGAAATACAATTTTTTAAATTTAGGACAATCACTTTGAATATCTGACATATATTCAAGAAATCCATTTAAAGCAATCTCATGAAACGCTGTCATTTCATGATAAAATTTATCATTAGTCCATTGATACAATTCTTTTAAAATCTTAATACATTCATTATATTGTTCTCTATATAAATATTTAGGATATATACATTCAGCCATATCAGAAATAACTTCTTCATCTTCAATCCCAAATATCTCTATTTCTAAAAAATCATGAATTATATAATTATATAATTCAAAATGTTTAGTATTGAATAAAATCATTCTCTTTCCTCCTTATATCACAATAATATTTAATTAAAATATAGTTATTATAATCAATTTTAAAAATTATACATCATTATATCATTCATGATTACTAATTCAAATAACAATTTTTTAATGATTTTGTCAAGTTTTTAAGGTACAATTGACCTCGCGTTGACCTCAAAGAACGCCGACCTTTTGTTCCCACACAAAAAAAGAAAAAGCCGTGGAAGTCACTCCACGGCTGTGTTTTAAAATGGTGATCCAGGAGGGATTCGAACCCCCGACCCACGGCTTAGAAGGCCGTTGCTCTATCCAACTGAGCTACTGAACCATTTGGAGCGGGCGATGGGAATCGAACCCACAACATCAGCTTGGAAGGCTGAGGTTTTACCACTAAACTACACCCGCAATATAAAATTTTCTTCTGGTCGGAGCGGCAGGATTCGAACCTGCGACCCCCTGTTCCCAAGACAGGTGCTCTACCAAGCTGAGCCACGCCCCGAACACAACTTATATTATACCGTTTCAGAAGTTAAAAGTCAAGCATTTTCCTTTTCTTTTGTTTCTTTCAAATGCTGCTGGTAAAGTTTTGTTTCGGCAACAACAACGCCGCTTAAAGCCAGCAGAGCAATAAGGTTAGGTATTGCCATTAAGCCGTTAACGATATCTGCCAAAATCCAAATTGCTTCCAGTTTTAAAAACGGGCCGCAGGCAACAAGAATGATAAAAATAATACGGTAAGGCAAAATTGCTTTAACGCCAATTAAATATTCAACGCAGCGTTCGCCGTAATAGTTCCAGCCAAGAATGGTTGTAAACGCAAACAGTACAAGGCCTACTAAAAGCAGCATGCTGCCGAAAGCAGGAAGGCCCATTGAGAAAGCCTGTTCCGTCATTGCAGCGCCGTTAAGGTCACCTTTCCAGACGCCGGTTACTACCAAAGTAAGGCCGGTAAGAGTACAAATAATAATGGTATCAATGAAAGTACCGGTCATAGAAACGAGACCCTGTTCCGCCGGCCATTTTGTTTTTGCTGCTGCTGCTACAATCGGCGCACTGCCAAGGCCGGATTCATTGGAGAAAACGCCGCGTGCTACGCCGTTGCGCATTGCCATCATAACAGTTGCGCCAAGGAAACCGCCTGTTGCTGCCGTGCCGGTAAAAGCACCGTCAATTACGCTTGCAAAAGCGGAAGGAAGCTGGTCGGCAAAGATAATTAAAATACCAACGGTTGTAATTAAATACAGCATTGCCATAAAAGGCACAATTTTAGATGCTACGTTTGCAATGCTCTGCAAACCGCCGATAGTAATTACTGCAACCAGAACGGTAATGGCAATGCCTGTGTAAGTTACAGGTATGCCTGCGGTAATCTGCGTAATTTCTACAATGGAATTTACCTGTGCAAAGGTACCAATGCCAAAGTAAGCACATAAAACGCCAAACGCAGCAAACAAAATTGCAAGCGGCCTGTATTTTTTGCCCATGCCTTTTTCAATATAATACATAGGCCCGCCGGAAATATTGCCGTTGGCGTCTACAGTGCGGTATTTAACGGCAAGCAGGCATTCGGCATACTTGGTTGCCATACCAAAAAACGCTGCCATCCACATCCAGAACAAAGCGCCGGGTCCGCCTGCTTTAATAGCAGTTGCCACGCCTACAATATTGCCAGTGCCGACAGTTGCGGCAAGTGCCGTACAAAGGGCCTTAAAACTGTTTACATCGCCGTGGCCGTCATTTTTGGCAAAAAAGATAAGTTTTAAAGCATCGCCAAGTTTAAAAACCTGAAGCAGCTTTAAACGGATGGAAAGCCAGATGCCTGTTCCCACCAACAGCACCAAAAGCGGCGGTCCCCATACAAAAGTATCAATCGTGTTCAATAGTGCAATAACTTCTTCGTTGTTAAACAATTTTTACTCCCTCTTCCCTGTTTAGTAAAATAAAAACCGCCGGACAAATCCCAAATCCGGCGGCAATAATAAGCAGGCAAATAATAATATAAATATATTATTTACGCTTAAAGCTCTGTCCTTTGGCCTGAGAGATAAGGGGCGTTGCTTCCCCGTGCACCTTCGGCACCCTTTTAGTGGGATTCTCCAGAGATGTGTCCACATACGGTTCTCACCGGCAACCCGGCACCTGAGAGTTTACTCCTTCGGTAGAAAAAATTCTTCTCCCATATGCTTCATCCACTGCGATATTCATTTCTAATTATTTTAACACAAACTATAATAATTGCAAGTAGTTTGTTTACAGTTTTTCAGTTTTTTTATTTTAAATAATCTTTGTTTTCATCAAGATGTTTAAAATATAACTTAGTTTCTTTTACTATTACACCGGTTAAAAGCAGCAGTGCAATAAGGTTAGGCAGTGCCATCAGCCCGTTGGCAATATCGGCAATAATCCAAATCATTTCCAGCTTTAAAAATGCGCCGCAGGCAACCATGGCAATAAAGAAAAGACGGTAAGGAATGATAGCTTTTACGCCTAAAAGATATGCAATGCAGCGTTCACCGTAATAGTTCCAGCCAAGAATGGTTGTAAACGCAAACAGTACAAGGCCAATCATTAAAAGCATATTGCCTAATACCGGGAAAACCATCGTAAATGCACTCTGCGTCATTGCAGCGCCGTTTAAGTCGCCGCTCCAAACACCGGAAACGATAATAGTAAGGCCTGTCATGGTACAAATAATGATGGTATCAATAAAAGTACCGGTCATGGAAATAAGCCCCTGTTCGGCAGGCCATTTTGTTTTCGCTGCCGCAGCTACAATCGGCGCACTGCCAAGGCCGGATTCATTGGAGAACAAGCCGCGGGCAATACCGTTGCGCATTGCAAACATCATCGTTGCGCCCAAAAAGCCGCCGGTTGCTGCCGTACCTGTAAAAGCATCATGCAGAACCATTGCAATAGCTCCCGGAAGTGCATCACGGAACATAAACAGAATGGCCATGGTCGTAATAACATACAGCGCAGCCATAAACGGAACGATTTTATCAGCAACCACTGCTATGCTTTTTAACCCGCCAAGAGTAATAACCGCAACCAATACGGTAAGCGCGATAGATGTGTAAAGTACAGGAATCTGCGCACCGGCGTTGGTAATTTCAACAATTGCATTTACCTGGGTAAATGTGCCGCTGCCAAAGCAGGCGCAAATTGTACCGGCTACCGCGAAGAAAATTGCCAGCGGGCGGTATTGCCTGCCGAGGCCTTTTTCAATATAGTACATCGGGCCACCGCCGATATGTCCGTTAGCGTCAATAGTACGGTATTTAACGGCCAAAACGCCTTCGGCATACTTGGTTGCCATACCAAAAAACGCAGCCATCCACATCCAGAACAGCGCACCGGGACCGCCGGCTTTAATTGCCGTTGCCACGCCAACAATATTGCCTGTGCCTACTGTTGCAGCAAGTGCCGTACACAGCGCTTTAAAACTGTCAACATCGCCATGGCCCTCGTTTTTAGCCTTAAAAATCAATTTTAAAGCAAGCGGCAAACGTAAAACCTGAATCATGTTTAACCTGATTGTCAACCAAATACCTGTACCCACCAGCAAGCACAAAAGCGGTGGCCCCCACACAAACGCATCAACCTCATTTAAAAATTCCAGCATAGTATCTCCCTTTCATAGCAAAATCATAAGCAGGTCAAAAATTAACATCTTGTAAAAACTAAGAGCAATTTTATCGCTATTATGTAAACACATTCTTTATTTTACAGAACAACTTATAACTTTGCAAGACTTTTACAAAAGTATACTTGTATGCAAAATACCGGTATGCGTTAAAACAAAATAAAAAACAACCCTTCCTGCCGGTAAGCAGAAAGGGCTGCCCTGATAAATCAATCGTAATAATCAATGCCTTCTCCATTTTTATGGCTGATGAATTTGTCGTTCAGCATACGCACAGCCGTTAATACGGCTTTTTTGGCACTTGCCTGATAATGCTTTTCAATCATGGCGTTCAATTCATCAAGGCCATCATTCATATTATAGCCTACAAGCATTTTAGCGATAAAATCGCTGGCAAGTTTGGTTGCAAGCGTACATTCCGCCTGCAAAATACGGCCGGTATGCATGTCAATTTCCACCACTACGCCAATTACTTTATGTACTTCGTATGCCGTAATTCCCGCCGGCAATTTGGCATAGGCAGAAAAAATAACACTGCTGCGCTGCGTAGCATCAAGCATCTGCAATTTCCTCCTTATTTGCGTACAGACAGGCTGCGTACCGAAACATCAACAGATTTAACCTGCATTGCTGTCATGTACTCAACTTTTTCTTTTATTTTATTTTGAAAAACCTTTGTAACCTCAAAAACGCGCACACCGTAAAACAGCACAACTTCCACGGCAATGGCAATGCCTTTGGTATTGCTGCTGCGCCTTCTTACCCTGATGCTGTTTACCTTGTCAATGCCAAGCATCTTCTGGGCAACAATGTTTATTATATCCTGTATTGCGTAATCCGAAATAAAAATTTTGCCGTAATAGCTAAAAGCCGGTCGCACAATGGAACGGTCAGGTTCGGCATGCTTGCGCTCTTTGGAGAACAGATTGTACGGCAAATCGGCAAAATAACCGGTAAAATGCGGTTTTAACTCTACCGTCGGCACAGGAACAATATGTTTGCCGTCCTTCAGGCGCATCTGCTTGGCCTTTTTCATTTCCTGCCTGGTGGCAATCTGCTGAATATATACGGTTTTTTCGGGCTTCGGCAGGCCAAGGCGCAAAACAATTTTCTGAATCATATTGTCAGAAGTAGCCAGTATCAATAAACGGTGAATGCCGCCAGAAGCCAGAGCATTGCGCACTTCGTCGGCGTGGCTGTCTTCCGTAAAAATTGCCCTTTTAACAGCCTGTATTCTGTTAGTTTCATTTTTAGCGGAAGTTCCGGCTAAAATTTTGGTGCCTTTAATTAAAAGCCCGTCATCAATAATTGCATCGCAGTTATTATTATGCGCCACGCCTATTGCACGGTGGCTTTTACCGGTTCCGCTCGGCCCTACAAATGCAACAACCTCCATAAACATTCCTCCGGCATTATTTTTATTTTAGCATTTTCTGAATGATATTTACCTTTTCAGCGTAAACTTTAAAAACTCCCAGCTGTTCCGGAAAGCGCCCTTCCACGCCGTGGAAATCGCTGCCGCCGGAAACAAGCAATTTGTATTTCTCTGCCATCTGCAAAAAGCATTGCTGCATTTTTTCATCGGCACTCGGATGGTATACTTCAATACCGTCAAACGGAATTGTACTTAACAAGGTATTCACCAAAGGCAGATTTTCTATTTCGGCAGGATGTGCCAAAACAGCAAGCCCGCCTGCCCCGTGCAGAAGCTCCACCGATTCTTCCGGCGAAAGTTTCGGCTGCGGCTCGTAGCCCGGTTTTCCGCGTTTTAAAAGCACGTCAAAAGCTTCTTCCACCGAAGAAAAATAGCCTTTTTTTACCAGTGCCTTGGCCACATGCGGCCTGCCGACGGCACGGTTTTTCGGGTCGCACTGCTCTACCGTTATATGGTAACCGAGCGCCCCTATTTTATCAAGCATCCTGTGCAGGCGTTTTTCGCGGGCATGGCGCATTTCTTCAATTTTATCAAGCAAATCTTTATTGTGAATATCTATATTATAACCCAAAATATGTACGCTGCTTTCGCCAACTTGTGTGCCAAGTTCCACGCCTTTGGCAATTACAGGCGCGCCCGCTGCGGCAGCGGCAGCATTAAGAGCTTCTTCTATGCCGTTAACGGAATCATGGTCTGTAATGCCCAATATGCCTATACCGGCTTCCGCCGCCATTTTTACAAGCTGTGACGGCGTATAGCGCCCATCAGAAAACGTACTGTGAGTATGTAAATCTACAAGCATTTTACAATTCCTTTGCAATATTAACAAACGTCCTTACGCCAAAGGCCGTACATCCTTTAGGCTTAAAGCCTGCGGTTTTGTCAGCGGTTGAAGTGCCGCCGATATCAAGATGTGCCCATGGCATTCCTTCGTCAATAAATTCGCCTATAAACAGCCCGCCGGTAATAGTGCTTGCCGCACGCCCGGCGCTGTTGGTCAAATCGGCAATATCGCTTTTAATTGCTTCTTTGCATTCCGGCAGCGAAGGCAGGTGCCAGTACATCTCTCCGGCTTTTTTGCCGCAGGATATAATCTTCTCAATCAGTTCTTCATTATTGCCAACAATGCCGGCTGTTTCGTTGCCAAGCGCCACAATAACGCCGCCTGTCAGCGTGGCAATATCTATAACTTTGGCAGCACCCAAACGGCAGGCATACCATACGGCGTCTGCCAGAACCATACGCCCTTCCGCATCGGTCGAAACAACTTCAATAGTTTTGCCAGAAGCAGCTTTTACAACGTCACCGGGGCGCTGGGCGCTTCCGGAAGGCATATTTTCGGCACATGCCATAATACCAATAACATTGCACGCCAGTTTTAACTGCGCAATGGCCTGCATAGCGCCAAGCACTACGGCAGCGCCCGTCATATCGTCCTTCATTTCGCCCATATTGGCTTCAGGCTTGATGGAAATGCCGCCGCTGTCGAAAGTAATGCCCTTGCCTACAAAAGCGGTATACGGAGCATCTCCGCCGCCGTTATATTTAAGCACAGCCATATACGGAGGGTTTACAGAACCCTGCCCTACCGCAAGAACTGCATTCATATTTTTAGCCTGCATTTGCGCGGCGTCAAGAATTTCACATTCCATACCGCATTTTTCCGCCGTAAGCTGAGCTGCTTTTGCCATATCCAGAGGCGTAAGCATGTTGCCCGGTTTATTGGCCAAATCACGCGCAAAGCATACGCTGCTGCTAACAATGCAGCTTGCGGAAACAACTTCTGCCGCACCGGCAACATTGGTAACAATGGTATAGCAAATATCTTTTTCCTGTTCCTGTTTGCCTTTGCATTCACTAAAAGTATACCCGCCCAAAATAAGCCCTTCTGCCAAAGCAGAAAGATAATGCGGGCGCGCTGCGTTTAAAAGTATCGGCGCAATAACAAGCGCATTTTCCGTTTTAAGCTGTTTTAAAACGCGCGACGCTTCACCGGCTGCTTTGCGCAAATCATTGGGCTTGCAGGCATTTTCGCCGCCAAAGCCGCAAATAACCACCTGCTGCAATCCGTTTTTGCCAAGCATGGCAAAATGCGTAATTTCACCGGTATCAGCCAGTTTTTCGTTCTTTTTAAGCAGTTCTTCCACTGCTTTTACCAAATATTCAGGCGCGTTCATTTTCGGCAAAGCCGGAATACAGCCCTTGCACAAAAACAGCACTAAGGTTTCCGCACCGGCAATTTCTTCAGCAGTAAGGTTGTTTTCCCTTACTGCAAAAAGTTTTTGATAATCTTTCATCTTTTTACCTCTCGTTTATTTAAAAGTCATTGCTGTATTAAACTCATCCAAAAATCTGCCGCCGTTGGCACGCTGCAGTTCCAAATCGCTTACAACCACGCGCATTTCCGTATGGCGCACGCCGCCGGTATAATGCGTTGCCAGGGCATGTATTGCATACGGCACATTACTGGAAGTACCGACATACATTACGGCATAACCATCCATATACAGGCACGAACCAGGCGTTAATTTTTTTATCGCTCCCAGACGCTGGTCAGATGTCATTCCGGCAAATTTAACGGCAGAGCCGGAAGTATTTTCCTGCTCATCGGCATTGCGCGGCAAAAATATGCCCATAGTGCGGTAAACGTTTGCAATACAGCTGGCGTCGTCTATGCCCTTATGCGCGCCGCCCCAGCTGTAAGGAGCATTGTAATATTTAAAAGCACCCCTTAAAACATTATTGGCAGTGTAAGGCAAATAACCTTTATGCAGAGCGGCATTTTTTACAACATTGCTGTTAACCTCCTGCAAAGTTCCGTTTTGTGCACGGATTGGCATTTTAACGGTGTAAATACTGCTGCCTTCCGTTACAAGCTGCAAACGCGTTCCTTCGTCACAATAAACGCTTTCGCCGGGTACTTTAACATTAAAGCTCTGCCCGGTTACAACAAGAAAGTTCTGCGGTTCCACATACTTAATCCAGGCATCACGCCCGCAAACGGCTACGTCAAAACGCGAAATCCAGCCGCGGTAGTTATAGCTCTGCACATAGTAAAAAAAGCCGTTGGCACTTTGATGCAGAATAATAAGCGGCTCGGAAACAGCAACAGCAGTTTCCTGCAAAGCATCAAAATTATTATCGGTAGGATAATAAAAAAGCCCTTCGTTGGTTGGCAGCACACGCAAATTGCTGCGCCTTACCGTAACACCATAACGCACATTAACCTGTGCCGGTATTTTATCTGTATTGGTTTCTTTAATTAAAATATTTTTATAGTTCTGGCTTACTTCTTTGCCAAGGCGGAATAACGGGTCATTAAGAACATCATACCCGGAAACATAACCCTTTACGGTATTTCCGGCAAGCGTTTGCGGATAAGCCTTTAAATCATAAACCGAAGGCGATTTATCTGCAATTCTTTTATTGTAAGCGGCAACTCCTGCGGCATCAAGTATAACCTGCTCTCCTGCCGGGTTATTTTTCACCCAGTAATCCGCACTTATAAAGCTGCTGTAATTGGTAACACCGGCAGCATTTACCGCAAAGCACGGCAAAACCAAGCACGCACAAAAAATAAAACAGCCAATAAAATCCTTCAAACGCATTTTACTCACTCCTTTACCCATATTATTTTCTATTTTTTCTGCTAAAATCCTGCCTGCAAAAAAGAAAAAGACCGTTTAAAACGGTCTTTAAAATTATTCAAGCGGTTTATAAATACCGGCTTCACGTTTTTTCTGTGCAGTTTTGGAAATATAAGTACCGGAAATGAATTTATAGCCTTTGCGTTCTATTATCTCTTTAATATATTCTTTATGAGGGCACGGCGGATTATGGTAATTATCAGACACAATGCAGCTTGCCAGATATACCGTAACATCATCCTTGCTGTCGCCCCAGCGTTTCAGCTTACGGTTTAAATCTTCCAGCTTGGCCGCAACGCCCATTCCGCAGCAGCCTCCGCAGGTTGTTGAAAGATAGTTTACGCCGTCTTCCAGGCCTGCAAATTTGCCTGTACGTGTTTCAAAACTTTTCATGCAGGCATAGCCGACACATTTTTTTGCAACTATATCGCACTGAATAACTAACGCTGTTTTTGTCATTATTTCATCAGCCCGTATTCTTTAAGCATTGCCGCCAGCTGCTCTTTATGCTGCGCTTCCAGCGGAGTCAGCGGCAGGCGCGGTTCGCCGCATTCGATGCCGGTTACCATGGTAGTGGCAGCCTTAATGGGAATGGGGTTAGTTTCTATAAACATGGCTTTGGCAAGCGGCACCATTTTGGTATTAAGGCGCGCTGCTTCTCTTACGCGTCCGTCTTCATAAGCCTGCATAAGCTCCTGCAGCATTTCGCCGCCGCAGTTGCTCAGTACGCTTATCAAACCGGTTGCGCCTACGGACATAAACGGCAGAATTTCGATATCGTCGCCGCTGTAAATGGTAAAGTCCTCCGGCAGTACGGTAAACAGCTCGTTAACCTGCCCTACATTGCCTGCTGCCTCTTTAATGGCAACAATGTTGTCAAAATCTTCCGCCAGACGTGCCACAGTTGCCGGCGCAATATTGGAAGCCGTGCGCCCGGGCACATTGTAAACGATGATAGGCAGCTTGGTAGATTCGGCAACAGCCGCAAAATGCTGGTAGAAACCTTCCTGAGTAGGTTTGTTGTAATAAGGCCCTACAATAAGCACGCCGTCAATACCCATAACTTCGGCCATCTTGGTCATTTTTACAGTTTCGGCGGTGCAGTTGCAGCCGGTACCTGCAATAACCGGCACACGTTTATTAACGCGGTTTACAACCACACGGAAGAGTTCCAGTTTTTCATCAACAGTCATGGTCGCCGCTTCGCCGGTAGAACCTGCAACAACCAAACCGTTGCTGCCGTGGGCAATCAGCCAGTCTGCCAAATCGGCGGCATTTTCATAATTTACGCTGCCGTCGGCATTAAACGGAGTAACCATAGCAGTAAGCAATCTGCCAAAATATGGATTTTTCATTCAAAACACCCCTCTTATAATTTAAACGCTTTATGAAGCGCGGTAACAGCTTCGTTAATATGTTCTTCTTTAACAATGGCAGAAATAGTGGTATCCGAATCCACCGTCTGCAAAATATGGATTTTATTATCGGCAAGCGCGCTGACAAATTTTGCCATCAGCCCCGGGAAGCCGCGCACAGCGGCAAACACCACGGAAACTTTGGCACAGTTTTTATTTACGGTATAAGCAAAGCCGGCTTCGTCAAGCACTGCAACGGTTTTTTCCGCATCGGCGCTGAAAACCGCAAACATGGAACTGCTCTCCGACAAATTAAGGCAGCTTACGCTGATGCCTGCCGCAGCAATGTCTTCAAACAAAATGCGGCCGCTGCTGGCGTCTTTGGTATCCAACTGCACGCGGAACTGTACCAAATCCTTCAAATACGTTACGCCGCTAATTCTGCGTTCCGTAACGGAATTTTCAACTTCCAAGCCGGAAATATCGCTGGTAATAAGCGTGCCCGGCGCATCGCTGAAGGTAGATTTAACAACCAGCGGAATGTTCCTGCGCATGGCAATTTCCACCGCGCGCGGATGAATAACCTTCGCCCCCTGCTGCGCCATCTGCGCCACTTCCGCATAAGAAATTTTGTGCAGAATGGTTGCATCTTTAACAATGCGGGGGTCGGCGGTCATAACGCCTTCCACATCGGTATAAATTTCAATTTTTTCGGCATTAAGCGCCACACCAAGTGCAGCAGCCGTAACATCGCTGCCGCCGCGTCCAAGCGTGGTAAATTTGCCGTGGTTTTCCGTCATGCCCTGGAAACCGCAAATGACAGGTATCACGCCGGATTCCAGCAAATGCCTTAAATCATCGGTTTTAATGTTTTTAATGCGTGCCGCACCAAACTGCGAATCGGTAATAATGCCTGCCTGCCCGCCGGTAAGCGCCATGGCGTTAAAGCCAAACTTCTGCAAGGTGGCCGCCATAATGCAGGCGGAAATAATCTCGCCGCAGCACATCAGCATATCCTGCTCACGCACATTAACGGAAAGGTTTACGCTTTTCAAAAAGTCAATCAAAGTATCGGTGGCATAGGGCGCGCCCTTGCGGCCGATAGCCGACACAACAACAACCGGCGCATAACCGCTGCGGATAGCCTGCTGCACCTTATCTTTAACGGCGGTGCGTGCTTTTTCATCAACGACGGAAGTGCCGCCGAATTTTTGAATAAGTATTTTCATCAGCGCTCTTCTCCGTTAAATCCAGCCGTTTTTAATCATTGTTTCGGCAATTTGCAGTGTATTAAGCGCAGCGCCTTTGCGGATCTGGTCGCCCACTACCCATAAATTAAACGAATTGGGAGCGGATTCATCGCGGCGCAGACGGCCTACATAAACTTCGTCGGTATCGGAAGTATAAAGCGGCATCGGGTAAAGCTGCGCTGCCGGGTCGTCCTGCACGATAACGCCGGGGAACGCTGCCAGAGCCTTTTTAATTTCTTCAAGGGATAAGTCTTTTTCCAGCTCGATATTAACAGATTCGGAATGGCTGCGGTATACCGGCACACGGATGGTGGTTGCGGTAATGCGCATATCGTAATCATCTAAAATCTTTCTGGTTTCGTTCACCATTTTCATTTCTTCTTTGGTGTACAGGTTATCACAGAAAACATCAATCTGCGGAATTAAATTAAAAGCAATCGGGTAATGCTTTTCCGCACTGGCGGAAGGCAGTATATTTGCCGTCATTTCTTTACCATCAAGGTATTCGCCAACCTGATTTGTCAGTTCGTCGATGCCTTCTTTGCCGGCGCCGGAAACGGCCTGATAAGTGGAAACAATAATGCGTTTAATCCTTGCCAGGTCATAAATAGGCTTTAATGCCATAAGCATAATAATTGTAGAGCAGTTAGGATTGGCGATAATGCCCTTGTGTTTTAAAATTGCTTCCGGGTTAACTTCCGGAACAATCAGAGGCACTTCCGGGTCCATACGGAAAGCACTGGAATTATCAATTACCACTGCGCCTGCTTTAACAGCGCTCGGGGCAAACTCTTTGGAAATACTGCCGCCAGCAAACAGGGCAATATCAATACCGGCAAAAGAATCATGCATTGCTTCCTGCACTGTGTAATCTTTGCCCATAAAGTTTATAATTTTGCCTGCGCTGCGTTTGGAAGCCAAAAGGCGCAGTTCGTTAAAAGGAAAATTTCTTTCTTCTATCAGTTTTAAAAATTCTGCGCCGACAGCACCGGTCGCGCCCAAAATTGCTACGTTATACTTTTTCATAAACATCCCCCATAAATAAAATTATAATAATTTATCAAGGCCGTAAACAAGGCCTTTAATATTTAATATTTTGCGGCATCCAAGCATTACGCCCGGCATATAGCATTCACGGTTAACCGGGTCGCTGATAATTTTAAGGGTTTCACCCTGGCTGCCAAACACAACTTCCTGTGAGGCAACATAACCGGGCAGGCGCAGGCTGTGAATTTTCATGCCTTCAAAATCTGCTCCGCGTGCGCCGGGCATGGTTTCTTTTTCATCAGGGTGGCCCTGTTTCATAGCGGCACGCACTTCGGCAATTTTCTGCGCCGTAAGCACGGCCGTGCCGGAAGGTGCATCCAGTTTTTTATCGTGATGCTTTTCGATAATTTCCACATTTGGGAAGTATTTTGCAGCTTCGCATGCAAGCTTAATCATTACTACTGCGCCCAGTGCAAAATTAGGGGCAATTAAAACGCCTACTCCTTTTTCGGAAGCCAGCTTGTCGATTTCTTCAAGATTTTCTTTGGTAAAACCGGTTGTGCCTACAACGGCGTTTACACCCATAGAAATAATTTTACGCAGGTTGTCCATTACAACATCGGGACGGGTAAAATCAACAACAACATCCGGACGGGTGCAGGTAATGGCGTTTTCCAAATCCGTATCCACACCGAAAACACCGCCGTCATAATAAGGAATTGTTTTATCGGCACCGTTAATATCTACAACCCCGCTTAAATCCATATCTTTTTGTTCCATAACTGTTTTGCAAACTTCGGTGCCCATTCTTCCAAGCGCACCGTTAACCAAAACCCTGATCACTTTGCCAGCCCCTTTCTTTTATAAACAAAAACCGTTGAGAAAGACTTTCCCAACGGCAATAAAATCTGCATAATCATTGAGATAGCCCTCCGCCTTTGTGGCGACAGTCCGGCAGTTATTCACCGACGGCCCAGCATAAAAAACATGGCTGCTTTTTAAACTTCGGCGGTTGCCCTTTCAAACGCTTCATCGCTCCCGCTCTGCGTTATACTAATGTGTTCCGCTCCTCTATCAAACAATTTATAGCATAATTATATAACCCATTATAAATGTTGTCAAATAAAGTGTAACAAAAATTCTTTAAATTTTAAATTTTTGTCTTTTGAGAATGTTGCTTTGTTAAATTTTTACACTTTTGGCTTCTAAAGCCATGTTCTTAAGCTGCCGCACCGTCTGGCAAATATCATCCGCACCTAAAATTGCGCTTACTATTGCCGCTCCGTCAGCGCCAGCCTGCAAAACCGCTTTATAATTTTCAAGCGTTATGCCGCCGATACCCACAAACGGCAGTTTTGTTGCCTCACTGATTTTACTTAAACCTTCTGTGCCGATGACGGAAGTATCTTTTTTGGTTGAAGTTGCATAAACAGCGCCGCAGCCAAGGTAATCGGCAGTATCCGTCTCTGCCTTCAGTGCTTCATCCGCGTTATGAGCCGATACGCCGATAACGGCATCGCTGCCCAGCATACGGCGTGCAATAAGCGGCGGCAAATCGCCCTGCCCCAGATGTACGCCCGCCGCTTTTACGGCAAAAGCAATGTCCGCACGGTCGTTAATTATCAGCGGCACTCTGTATTTATCGCACAGGGCTTTTACTTTTAAGGCGCGCTCGTACAAAATATGTGTTTCCGCACTTTTGTCGCGGTATTGCAAAAGCGTTACACCGGCGCTAAGTGCGGCTTCCAGTTTGTTGTAAATACTATCGTCCTTAAAATACACCGTATCCGTAACAAGGTAGATACTGTAATCAATTACAGGTTTCATGTTAGTTCATTCTTTCTTCCGGCTTTAAATTAATTAAATTCCACTTGCCGGTAACATGGTAAATACCATCAAACAGGCGTGTTTTAAACATGCCCGGCCCGTCTTTCTTTTCCATAAAGCCTGCGGCAAGTTCAGCCGCCTGCCCCATAATTACCACGCCTAAAGCAGCGGCGGTCATATAATCTTTGGTAACGGCAGCGCAGCAGGCGCACAAAGTTGTGGTAATGCAGCCTGCGCCGGTAATTTTTTTCAGCATTTCGTTGCCGCCGTTTAAAACCAGCACCTGTTTGCCGTTGCTTACATAATCAACCTGCCCCGTTACAGCGGCAATGCAGTTAAATTTGGCAGCAACAGTCTTGGCAGCCTGCAATTTTTCACCTTCATCTGCCTGCAAAACGCCGTCCACTCCGTGCCCGGCTGCTTTTTCGTCAGCCAGCGCGCGGCACTCGTCATAATTTCCGCGCACAATATTAACATACCCGCCTTTTAACAGCTTCAGCGCAAAATTAAGGCGCAAAGCGCTGCTCATCACGCCAACAGGGTCAAGCACAACAGGTATGCCCTTCTTTTTAGCCGCCATGGCAGAGCGCTCCATAGCAATCATTTTATTATAATTAATAGTGCCAAGGTTCAATACCAACGCATCACTGCCAGAAGTTATAACTTCCACTTCTTCTGGTTCATCTGCCATAACCGGGGAAGCACCGGCGCATATAGCGGCATCGGCACACGCTTCTGCCGTTACATAATTGGTAATGTGATGAATAACCGGCTTTTGCTTCTGCAATTCTTCTATAATTTTACCAAAATGATTCTGCATTTCCATATTATTCAAGCATGCCTGCCTTTCTGTATAAATCTACAAAATGATGTGTCGGGCCGCAGCCTTTGCCTATGGCAAGGCTGTGTTCAATGGCTTTTGTTACATAGCTTTTGGCATTTTTTACCGCTTCGGCAACGCTAAAGCCGTTGGCAAGGTTTGCGGCTATTGCCGATGAAAACGTGCAGCCTGTGCCGTGCGTGTTTTTGGTATTGATGCGCTCGGTTTCAAAGTGGTAAAACTCCTTGCCGTCAAAAAGCACATCCACCGCATTGCCGATATGATGCCCGCCTTTAACCACAATACCCTTGCAGCCCATGGCGCAGATTTTCTTCGCTGCTGCTTCCATATCAGCAACGGTTTTAATTTCCATTCCGGCAATTTTTTCCGCTTCCGGAATATTAGGCGTCAGCACATCCGCCAGCGGAATTATGGTTTTTATAAGCGTATCAATCGCGTAAGGCTGCATTAACGCACAGCCGTTTTTAGCATACATAACCGGGTCTATAACAACATTCTGAGGCTTATATTCCACTAATTTTTCCGCAACAGCCTGCATACATTCCGGCATGGAAAGCATGCCTATTTTAACAGCATCCGGAAAAATATCTTCAAAAACTGCATCCATTTGTTTTTTTATCATATCAGGCGTAACATCCTGAATATCAATAACGCGCGCAGTGTTTTCCGCAACTACCGATACAATTACGCTCATGCCGAAAGTTCCGTGCGCGGCAAAGGTTTTTAAATCTGCCTGAATACCGGCACCGCCGCTGCAATCACTGCCGGCAATAGTAAGTAAATTTTTCATTTCTGCTCCTTTACATAAAAAACGGGCTCAGCATAAGCCGGCCCGTTTACAATATTATAATAAACTTTTTACTTTAGCTGCAACGTTTTCGGCAGTAAAGCCGTATTCCTTCATTACCGTGCCGCCCGGTGCGGATGCACCAAATTTATTGATGCCGATAACATTATCTTCGCTGCCGGTATAGCGGCTCCAGCCCAAAGTTACGCCGGCTTCAACGGCAACCTTCGGCAAGCCTTCAGGCAATACGGATTTTTTATATTCTTCGCTCTGCATTTCAAACATATCCCAGCTCGGCATGGATACTACGCTTACGCAAATGCCTTCTTCGGCAAGTTTGGCCTGTGCTTCCAGTGCCAGATGCACTTCGCTGCCGGTGGCAATAATAACTGCTTTGGCTTCACCCTGGCCTGCGTCAAGCACATAAGCGCCTTTACCGGCGTTATCGTGAATAACAGCGGCATACTTATGCAGTACGGGCAATTTCTGGCGGCTTAAAAGCAATGCCGTAGGCTTATGCTGGTTCAGGCAGGCTGTCTGCCATGCCATAGCGGTTTCCAAAGCATCTGCCGGGCGGATAACGCACAAATTAGGAATAACGCGCAGGCTCATAGCATGCTCTACCGGCTGATGCGTAGGCCCGTCTTCGCCAACGGCAATGCTGTCGTGCGTAAATACAAAGATGGAACGCAGGCCCATCAGTGCAGCCATGCGTACTGCCGGGCGCATAAAATCGGCAAATACAAGGAAGGTGCCGCCAAACGGAATGAATCCGCCATGCAGCGCAATACCGTTCAGTGCTTTGCCCATAGCGTGTTCGCGCACGCCAAAATGAATATTTCTGCCGGTTCTGTCATCTTTGGAATAATAACCGCAGGTTTTCATTACGGTTTTATTGGAAGGTCCAAGGTCGGCACTACCGCCAACAAGCTGAGGCAGCTGCATGGAAAGTTTCTGCAGCACTTCGCCGCCTGCTTCACGGGTGGAAATGCCTTCAATATCATTAAATACTGCTTCAAGGTCGCTGCGGCTTACAAGCACATCGCCTTTAATGCGTTCCTCAAGTTCCCTGCCGAGTTCCGGGTAAACCACTTTATAATCTGCAAGCAGTGCTTCCCATGCAGCCTGTTTTTCTGCACAGGCAGCAAGTTTATCGTCAAAATGCTTGCGTACGGTTACCGGAACATAAAAGCTCTGCCCAACCGGCCAGTCAGCTGCTTCTTTGGTTTTGGCAACGCCTTCGGCGCCAAGCGGTTCGCCGTGGCAGGAAGCGTTATCCTGTTTCGGGCTGCCGTAACCGATATGGGTACGTACAATAATAAGGCTCGGATGTTCGGTATCGGCCTTGGCTTCTTTAATGGCATTTTCCAAAGCGTCGATATCTTCGGAATCGGCAACGCGCAGTACCTGCCAGCCGTATGCTTCAAAGCGTTTGCCTACATCTTCGCGGAAAGCAATTTCGGTATCGCCTTCAATGGTAATATGATTGTCATCATAAAGATAAATAAGTTTGCCCAAACCCAAAGTACCGGCCAGCGATGCCGCTTCGCTTGCAACGCCTTCCATCTGGTCGCCGTCGCTGGTTAAGCCGTAGGTATAATGGTTAACCACTTCAAAGCCCGGTTTGTTGTATTTGGCAGCCAGCATGGTTTCGGCAATGGCAAAACCAACGCCCATGGCAAAGCCGTGGCCCAGCGGCCCGGTTGAAGCATCTACGCCGGGAGTAACGCCGTATTCCGGATGGCCCGGAGTAATGCTGCCCCACTGGCGGAAATTTTTAAGCTGTTCAATAGACACATCATATCCTGCCAGATGCAGCATTGCATAATACAATGCACTGCCATGGCCCGGAGATAAAATAAATCTGTCCCTGTTGAACCAGTTGGGGTCTTTGGGGTTATAGTTCATAAAACGGTCCCAAACCGTGTACATCAGCGGCGCCGTGCCCAAAGGAAAGCCCGGATGCCCGGATTTGGCCTTTTCAACTTCATCAATAGATAAAAATCTTAAGGTGTTTACTGCAACCTGGTCAATCGTCTGCATAAAATAAACCCTCCAATTATTGTACGTTATTTGTATAAATTATAACATACTTAACATTTACTGCATAGTTAAAAGCGCATAATTGTCATTATTATTTTTCAAAATCTGCCCGGTGCTGTTTAAAAAAGTTATAATAAACCCGCACGTTTTGCAGTTCTGTCCAGCGTTTTACCGCCGCAGGGCAAGAATCAAAATCATAAATTTGCGCCTTTTCTACCGAAAGCACAAATGGTGAATGTGTTGCAATAATGAACTGACAGCCGTAAAACCGTGCCGAATCTTCCAGAAAGCGCACCAGTTCCATTTGTTTTTGCGGCGACAGGCTGTTTTCCGGCTCATCAAGCAGGTACAGCGCGTTTTCTTCAATTTTCTGCGCAAAGTACATAAAAGCGCTTTCGCCGTTGGATTGTTCCCGTACATTAACGCCGACACGTTTCTTTACATACATTGACTGCGTATTGCGCCTTACTGATGTAAGCCTTTTCAGTTCTTCAAAATCGTCAAGGCTGTGCAGGCGGAATTTGCCGTTATCGCCTGATTTGATTTTCCGGTATTCCTCAAAAAGTTTTTCCCTGCCTGAGTCAATGCCTTCATTCAGCATACGCAGATTAAGCATAAAATCAAAAACATCATCACTTGTAATAATGCGGCTGTTTACCGGAATTGCCGTACCTTTTAACGTATAGCCGCATAAATCAACATAATCGTTAAAAAAGCTGCTTTTGTTATATACGGCACTGCGCTCCAGCTTTAATTTTTCGGCAATGACGTTTAACGCCGTTGTTTTGCCGCTGCCATTACTGCCGTAAAAAATAGTTACCGGCTCAAAATCAATCTTTTCTATTTCCCGCTGCGATAAAATTTTAAACGGATAAAATGAACTGTAACATTTTTCCTTTACATTTATGACAACATCAAATTCTTCGCCGTCAGTTGGAAAAGTAAAACTTTTTAAATAAAGCATTGTATATAATTCCTTTATTTTCAGGCCGACAAAATAAATTTACTAAAAACGCCGCCGTTAAAACCGGCGGCGTTTTGCAGGTTTAAACCTGGCAACTATTTAATTTACTGCTGTTCTTTACGTTCGGCAATAATTTTTTCTGCCATTTTCTGCGGCACATCTTCATAATGGTCAAATTTCATTTCAAAAGTGCCAAGGCCTTGTGTCAGCGCACGCAGGTCAACGGCGTATTCGGTAATTTCTGCATAAGGCACCTGTGCTTTAATGCAGCCCATACCGTCATCAAGGCTTTGCATGCCCAAAATGCGTCCGCGTTTGCTGTTAAGGTCGCCTATAACGTCGCCCATCATACTTTCGGCGCAGTATACATCAAGGTTGTAAACAGGCTCCATCAAAACAGGCTTTGCTGCTTCCATAGCTTTTTTAAACGCTATGTTGGAGGCAGTTTTAAATGCCATTTCCGAGGAGTCTACGGTATGATAAGAACCATCCGTCAGGGTAATTCTGATATCAACTACCGGATAACCAGCCAATACGCCGCGTTCCATGGATTCACGCATGCCTTTTTCAACAGCCGGAATGTACTGGCGCGGTACGGCGCCGCCGAAGATTTTATCAACAAACTCAAATCCGCTTCCGGGCGGCAGCGGTTCCATGGTAATAATAACATGGCCGTACTGCCCATGGCCGCCGGATTGTTTCTTATGTTTGCCTTCCACGTTGGTGGCAGTGCCGCGGATAGTTTCGCGGTATTCAACAATCGGCGCACGCAAATCGGCTTCTACACCGAATTTACGTTTCATGCGTTCCATAATAATTTCAATATGCTGGTCGCCCATACCGCTGATTAAAGTTTCTTTAGTAGCGGTATTTCTGGTAACGATAATAGTCGGGTCTTCGTCCATCAGGCGGTTCAGAGCCGAAGCAATCTTTTCTTCCTCGCCTTTTTTCTTCGCGTAAATAGCGCGTGTATACATCGGCAGGGGGAATGCAATAGGTTTAAAGAGTACCGGGGAATTTTTATCGCTCAAAGTATCGCCGGTAGCGGTAAACTGCAATTTGGTGGTAACACCGATATCGCCGGCAACAACCTGTTTCATCGGAATCTGCGTTTTGCCGCGCATGGTAAATACCGTGCCGAAACGTTCTTCTTTTTCGCGGCTGGCGTTGTAAACCACGCTGTCGCTCTTGATAACGCCGGAGAATACCCTGAAGAAACTCAGGCGGCCAACAAACGGGTCGGAAGTAGTTTTAAATACCAAAGCTGCCATCGGTGCGTTGGCATCGCGTATTTCTTCTTCGCCGGTTTCCGGGTTAACAACGGTAAAGTCATTCAAAATTGCCGGGTAAGTATAGTCAATAATAGCATTCATTACACGGCCAAGGCCGATATCTTTATAAGCGCTGCCGCAGAGTACCGGGAAAATAATGGCCTGGCGGATACCTTTAATCAGGCAGTCCATAATTTCCTTGTCGCTGATGGTTTCGCCTTCCAGATAACGCATCATGCAGTCGTCATCGGCTTCAACCGCAGCTTCAACCATTTTTTCATGTGCTTCTTTGGCTGCTTCCATATATTCTTCCGGAATATCCATTTCGATGGAATCGTTGCCGTTAGCTTTATAAGCCTTCATTTTATAAATATCAATAACGCCGCAGAAGCCGGATTCTTTGCCCAAAGGCAGCTGCAGAGGCAATACGCGTTTGCCTATTTTAGCGCGCAGATTATCAAGAATACTGTCAAAGTCAGCATTTTCACGGTCCATTTTATTTACGAAAACTATGCGGGGCAAATGTGCTTCTTCAGCAAGTTTCCAGCACTGTTCGGTGCCAACCTGTACACCGCTGGTTGCACATACAACAATAAGCGCACTGTCAACCGCACGGAATGCGCCTTTAACTTCGGCCACAAAATCTGCAAAGCCCGGAGTATCAATAAAGTTGATTTTAGTATCACGCCATTCAACCGGTGCCAAAGTAGCGTTTACGGATACGCCGCGTTTAATTTCTTCCGGTTCATAGTCAGTGGTGGTAGCGCCATCTTCAACCTTGCCCATTCTGGTAATTGCGCCCGAACGGTACAGCAGGCCTTCCGTAACTGATGTAGTTCCTGCCCCACCATGGCCCACAATGGCCACATTGCGGATTCTGTCTCCGGTATACTCTTTCATACTTATTCCCCCTTGTTTACAAACATTATTGAGATATATTTTCTGCAAAAATTTTATATTTCCTTTAATTGACAGTAAATTTGGAAAATTATTTATTTTTAGTACCAAAACTGTTGCATAAGTAACAAAAACGGTACAGCTTGTAACTGTACCGTTAAAAAATTTTTATTTACTTAAATTCTACTTTTAAATGCTGGCGTTCTACCATGCGCTGGAATTTATACTTAGGATGCCCTACCATTAAAGTGCCGCAAATTTTAAACTTGGGCGGCACGCCTACCAAATCCAAAAGCGGCTGGTAACCTGCTATGCCGCAGGTCTGGATAAACCCGGCAATGGTTGTGCCAAGCCCGATTGTAGGCGCAAAAAGCTCTGCATAAGCCCATGCCTGCTCGGCATTGCTTACGCCGGTTCTGTTAAGGCGTTTTGCCGTTGCAAAAATAAGCATCGGCGCATTGCGGGCAATAATATCCTGTCCGCGGTCATTATACGCACGCAAAACGGTTGTAAAATAACGTTTGTCGCTGCTGCCTGCTTCAATCTCCTGCTGCATCCATTCTGCTGTTGCATCAGCAATCTTTTTAATAGTTTCCTTATCGCGGATAACGATATAATACATACCCTGCGAATTACCGGCAGTAGGCGCATAGCGGCATACATCAAGCAGCTTTATAATTTCTTCCTCAGAAGGAGGCTCCGGTTTAAACAGGCGCACGCTGCGGCGCATACGCAAAAAATTATATGCGGTTTCACTGTCCAGAACCGGCATCGGCAAAGGCTTCTGCTCTGCCAGCGGCGCATATTTGTTATCAAGCGCGCCCATAGGGCAAATGGCAACGCAGTGCCCGCAGCTCATGCAGCCGCGGTCAAAATCACATTTCGGCCCATCTTCCCCCATAGATAAAATGCAGGACGGGCAGGCCTGTACGCAAAGCCCGCACTTAACACATTTTTCGGTATCAACTTTCAACAAATCCATGCCGTCACCTCAGTCTTTAAAATATATAAATTCCAAACCGCCAAAATCGGTTAAAAAATCTGCATCTTTATATGCCTTGCCGCACAGTTCCTTATCTTTCGCCTTAGCACCGGCGGCATTGGCTATACCAAGATATGCACATGCTGCCTGCGCGTCAAACTTAGCGGCATTTTCCAAAAGCGCTGCCTTTTCACTGTCGGCAAAAGAGCCTTTATTAGGATAAACATCCGTTGCCGCAATGATAAACACAAGCTGGCCGTTCTTTTTGGCTATAATATGCGGAAACATCTGCATGTTAGGATGCATCATTTCTATTTCGTAAGCATTGGCCTCAAGATAACGGCTCAAAATCTGCAAACCAAATTCATGAATTTCTTCTTTTGTCATTAACTGCGGCATCGTCATACTCCTTAAAAGAATTATAAGCTTATTATACCATGCCCGGCCAAGTACCGCCATAGTTTCCGACTCATCAGTCACTAAAAATCAGACAAAATATATTTTTATTTCTGCCTGCAAATAAAACCAAACAGTAAAAATATGTAAAATTCTATACAAAAAAACAGCATACGTTTTATCATATCCTATAAATTAAAATATTGCAAGCCTGACGCACAAAAAATCCGGCATTTTAAGCCGGATTTTAATTTAAACATGCGCAATATTTGTATAATACGAAATTTTTCGTTAATAGTATATAAATCAGCAGCGTTTAAGATAAGAAGCGGGCTGCTTTTGCTGATAACAAGAGCTTCAGGCATTATATTTTGCACTGCTTATATTACCAGCTAACAGTTAATAAATTTTACAAACCACTAAAATAACGCTATACTAAAAGCAGAACAGTTTTGAGGAGGCAGCCATGTTAAGTTATAATTTTTACCAATACAGCGTAAACATAAATCCGTTAATGTTTGATGACGGGCACGGCGATTACAACCGCAGTTACGAGCGTGACTATGACGATTTCGATTACGCCGATTACTCCACCGACCACCGCGACAACAATTACCGCAATTTTGAAAAGAAACGCCGCAAAAGCGAAAAAGAAATTATTAAAGATATTTTAAACAGGTGGGATTAATACCTTTACCGCTATAATAAACGTAAAAGCGGGGTGAATTTATGATTAATGAAACTTTAAAAAATTACAGCAAAGAACAATTAATAGAACTGATTGAAGGATACTGCAAAAACTGGCTTGCTATGGACGGCGTATGGTTTCAATCTATAGAGCGCAAGTACGGCATGGATGAAGCCATGGAACATGATTGTGCCATTTGGGAAAAATTTACCGTAATTGAAGCTAAACGCATAAAAACTTTTTTAAACCTGCCGGAGCACCCCGGCATAGAAGGGCTTAAACAGGCCTTAAAATTGCGGCTTTACGCCAATATTAACCGGGATGAGATTATTACCGAAGGCAATACATTAATATACCGCACTACGGAATGCCGCGTACAACACGCACGCATCAGCAAAAACATGCCGCTGCATCCCTGCAAAGCTGTTGGCATTATTGAATACAGCGGTTTTGCCAAAACTATCGACAGCCGCTTTACCTGCGAATGTTTAAGCTGTTACCCCGATATTACCGATAATACCTGCCACTGCGCATGGAAGTTTACTCTGAAGGATTAGTTTCAGGCATTTTTTCAGCGCCGTTTTCAGTAAATTTATATTCAGTTTTTTCTGTAAGCGTTGTAACTGTGCCGCCCGTTTTCCACGGTGCGGCTTCTTTTATTGTTCCGGCAGTTACAAGCCCGTTTTCATCAAAATAAACGCAGGTATCTTTTTTTAACTCCACAAAACCGGCGTTGCTGTTATCCGCCATGTTTTGCTGCCAAAAAGCCGGCCTGAGCTGGGTATCCTCATTCAGTGTCCCCATCTTCACTGCGCCGTTATCGTAAAATTCCAAAATCGAACTATCCGCAAAAGTTACAAACCCATAATGCCCTTCGCCAAGGCTCACAGTTGCCCGCGAAGCTATTGTTCCGCTTAAAACCGTGCCCTGTTTACTAAAAGTAACGGCGGTGTCATCCTTATAACGCAAATGCCCGTAGCTTGGCAAAGCAATATTGTAAACGCTGCCCGGCCAGTACCGGTGATGCCGCGGAAACCACGCCCCGCCTGTATAAGCGGAAACAAAATAATTATCGTTAATTATGCGCTGCCACCCCTGCGGGCGAAAGTAAGTATCATCAGCAAGCGTTCCGCTGATTACTTCACCGATGTCATTTAAACGCACAGCAGTTTTCTTTTTAAACTTAATTGTTTCACCTACACTCCACCCCTGCGGATGAAGTTCAGTATTTTTATCAAGTATGCGGCTGCTGTCAGCAAAACACAAATTACTGATACAAAAACATAACAGCGCTGTAAATATAACTGCTTTTTTCAGCATAGTTATCACCTCTTATCTCTATTTTACAATTAACAGTAATATCAGATTGTGAAAATATTATAAAAAATAAACTCAATTTAAACTCAATAATATGCAAAAGAGCGCCTGTTTTATATTTTCAGGCGCTCACAATATTTTTAAAACAAATCTATCTGGTCGTTTTCCGGCAGGTCTTTTAATGTGCCGTATTCAGCCAGTTTTTCTATTACCGATTTTGATACTTTGGAACGTACACGCAAATCTTCCTGCGAAATAAAGGGTACGCCGCTGCTGCGCGCTTCGTCAATGCTGAGCGCTGCGCTTGTACCGATACCGCTGAGTGCTGCCAGCGGTATGCGCACGCCTTTTTCTGTCGGCAAAAAGCGTGTCGGATGCGATTTATACAAATCTATCGGTTCAAATTCCAGGCCGCGTTCCATCATTTCCACCGCAAGTTCCAGATAGGTTACGGTATCTTTATCCCTGTTGTTTGCCTTGCCGCCCTGTGCATATACATCTTTAATAAATTTCTTCATATATTCTTTGCCCTTGGCGATATAGGCCGCATCAAATTCCGGCGCACGCACGCTGAAATAAGCTGCATAAAACGCTTTTGGGTAATGCACTTTGCAGTAAGCAATGCGGTAAGCCATTAAAACATAGGCTATGGCATGTGCTTTAGGGAACAAATACTTAACAGTCTGGCAGGAATTAATAAACCATTCCGGAACCTTGGCAGCCTTCATTGCATCCAGCATTTTTGGCTCCAAGCCGTTTTTGGCAGCCTTGCCCTTACGCACATATTCCATAGTTTTAAACGCAAGGCTCGGTTCTACGCCCATGGCAATAAGGTTTGTCATAACGTCGTCGCGAGTTGCGATTGTATCTTCAGGCGGTTTGCCCTCTTTAATCAAGTCCTGCGCGTTGTTCAGCCATACGTCAGTACCATGCGAATAACCGGAAACCCTGACTATCTGCCCAAAGTTTTTCGGCTGTACATCCTCTACCATCTGGCGTACAAAACGCGTGCCAAACTCCGGTATACCGTAGGTGCCAACAGAACTGTTAATCTGTTCCGGCGTTACGCCGAGCGCTTCCGTATTGCGGAAAATAGACATTGTAGCCTCGTCGCCGATAGGAATTTTAGTCGGTTTAATATGAGTAAATTCTTCCAGCAGCTTGATAACCGTCGGGTCATCATGGCCGAGTATATCGAGTTTAACCAGCCTGTCATTAATGGAATGATAATCAAAGTGAGTAGTTACGGTCGTGCTGTCGCGTTCGTCCGCCGGATGGTTCATCGGCGTAATATAGTGAATATCCATATTGCGCGGCACAACCATAATGCCGCCCGGGTGCTGGCCGGTTGTACGTTTCAGCCCGGCAATGCCTTCCACCAGCCCCGCCATATAAGCCGGATGCTTGGTTAAGCCTTTTTCTTCGTAATATTTACGCACATAACCGAAGGCTGTTTTACTTGCCACAGTCGATATTGTACCGGCGCGGCAAACATTATCGCGTCCAAACAATTCTTCTGTGTATTTATGCGCCACCGGCTGATATTCGCCGGAGAAGTTAAGGTCGATATCAGGTACTTTATCGCCGTGGAAGCCCAAGAATACCGCAAACGGAATGTTATGCCCATCGCGCCACATAGGTGTACCGCAATGCGGACAATTCTTCTCCGGCAGGTCAAAACCGGAAGCGTATTCGTTATTGGTAAAGAACTCGCTGTAACGGCATTCAGGGCAGCGGTAATGCGGTGCCAGCGGATTAACTTCTGTAATGTCAATCAGCGTTGCAACAAGCGACGAACCAACTGAACCCCTGGAACCTACCAGGTAGCCGTCATCAAGCGATTTGCGCACCAGCTTATGCGCAATGTAGTACAAAATAGCAAAACCGTTGTTAATAATCGAATCGAGTTCGGTTTTAATGCGCTCGGCAACAATTTCCGGCAATTCATCGCCGTACCATTCATGCGCCTTATCGTAAACCATTTTCGGCAGCGCTTCTACCGCGCCCGGTATGGACGGCGAATAAAGCTGGTCACGGTCCGGTACAGGTTTTATTTTATCAACCATATCCGCAACTTTGTTGGGATTGGTTACACAAACTTCATAAGCAATATCTTTGCCGAGATATTCAAACTCCGCCAGCATTTCTTCCGTTGTGCGATAATACAGCGGCGGCTGTTCATCTGCATCTTTATAATTCTGTACGCCCTGCAAAATTGTGCGGTATTTGCTGTCCTCCGGGTTTAAAAAGTGCACGTCACAGGTAGCAACTGTCATTTTGCCGATTTTTTTGCCCAATTCATAAATTTTACGGTTATAATTTTTTAAATCTTCAACCGTACATTTATTTTCGCGCACCATATACATATTATTACCCAAAGGCTGAATTTCCAGATAATCATAAAATGCAGCTATTTTAAGCAGTTCTTCTTCGCTTTTTCCTGCCCTTACGGCACGGTAAAGTTCACCGGCTTCGCATGCCGAACCTAAAATAAGCCCGTCCCTGTATTCTTCTATAACTGCACGCGGCAGCGAAGGACGTGAAGGACGTGAATTATAATATTTTAAATGGCTTAAAGTAACAAGCTTATATAAATTTCTTAACCCGGTTTCATTCTTGGCCAGTATTATAATATGGTCAAGCTGTGTTTTGGCGCCTTTCTTTTTCTTAATGCTGTCAGTAGGTTCAATATCAACGCCTTCAACACCGCTGTCGCTGATTAAATAACCTTCCATGCCAAAAATCAGTTTCAAATCGCTGCCTTCGGCGGCATCATAGCAGAACGGAAACGCCTGCACAACACCGTGGTCGGTAATGGCAAGAGCTTTATGCCCCCATTTAATTGCTTTTTTAACCAAATCTTCCATCGGCGTCAGGGCATCCATTTTGCTCATTTTGGTATGGCAGTGCAGTTCTACCCTTTTCACTTCGGCATTATCCATACGTTCTTCTTTTTCAATCAGCATAATGCCTTTAGGCTCGATAGTCATTTCGTCAAAAGCATAACGGTCACGCCTTGCATCGCCCATAATGCGCAGATACACGCCCGGCTTGATTAAACTTTTAAACTTATGGCATTCTTCCAGCGTTTGAAAATACATATTGATGAAAATGCCGTTTGTATCGTCGCTCAAATTAAAGCTGAGCTTAACGCGTTTGGTGCGCAGTTCACGCTCGTTAAAAGAAGTAAGCACACCGTCTTTGTCAAAGCATTTTACAAACTGGCCTTCCACAACAACATTATTTTCTTCTTCTGTTATATCGTCAAGCGGACGGGGTTCGCCCCTGAAATTTTTGCCCCAGATAACGCCATTGCCGTTTTTGCCTTTGCCGCCGTTTCCGTACAGCAATTCATACGCGCGTGCAAAATCGGCATCTGCTTCACTGCCGCAGCTGCCGTTTTCTTCATAGTGGTAACTTTCCAAATCGTTTTGCGGCGGTTCTTCCGGAAAGGGTATTTCTTCCGGTATAGGCTGCCCGCTGCAATTCGTAACAACAAACTCCGTTTCTTCAGGCGGCTCCGGCGGCAGCGGAATTTCTTCCGTTTCGGCTTTAACATTAGCCTCCGCATTACAGCAGGAAAGTTCTACCTTATGCAAAGAAAAAGCAGCGGCCAGTTTATCAGCCACTGCTAAAGCAAGCCTTTCTTCTACCGGAGCAGCAGCCTTATACTCAATTACCCATTCGGACTGTTCAACATCAACAAAAATCTTTTGCGGACGTATCAGCCTGGTATGCAAAAGGTCTGACTCCGAAAAGGACAATCCGGCTAAAAATTCAAAAAACTTAGCTGTATCGGGAACAATGCAATATTTAGCCTTCATTACCTTTACCTTTCATAAAACAACTTAACTTAACTTAAATTTTCTACAGTAATAATTCCGGAAATTCTCTGCAATCCGCGGGCAAAACCGTCTTTATCGGTTTCCCTGCCAATTTTTAAATAAAGCTCCAGAATTACCTCATTTTTTTGAGAATTATTTTTTACGTTCATTGTTTTTACTTTTATATCGTTTTCGGACAAATACGAAGTAATATTTGTTATAATGCCCGGCTCGTTATTGGCAACAATGCGTATATAACGGCGCGAATTGCGGTTGGAACTGGCAAAACGCTTTTCCCAGCTGCGGAACGAAACCAACGTAATAAGCATAACAGCCGTGGAAACAATGCTTATTACATACATTCCGGCACCTGCCGCCAGCCCTATTGCCGAAACCATCCACAGGCTTGCCGCCGTGGTAAGCCCGCGCACGGTAACGCCTTCATGCATAATCGTGCCGGCGCCCAAAAAACCGATGCCGCTTACTACCTGCGCCGCAATACGTGCAGAATCCCTGTTATTGGCATTGCTTATGCCGCTCACATAAGTGTCGTCAAAGCCATACATGGAAACCAGCATTATAAGTGCCGAACCGGTACAGACAAGTATATGGGTTCTGAACCCGGCAGGGCGGTCGCCGCTGCCGCGTTCTATACCTACAGCGCCTCCTAATACGGTTGCTAAAAGCAGCCGCAGGATCATATCCCAGTTATGGGGACTCAGCAAAAACTGATCCATAGAGACACCTCCAAAATTTTATTATTTAGCCATCAATTCTGCCAGAATATTTTTAATTTCTTCAACATAGTCGCCTTCAAGCGGCAGGTATTTGATTTCGCCGTTTTTACGGATTTTAACTTCCAGCTGGCCACTGCTTAAAGTTTTCGGGCCAACAACAACTCTCAGCGGATAACCGATTAAATCGGCATCTTTAAATTTTACGCCCGGGCGTTCATTACGGTCGTCGATAACAACTTCCACACCTGCGCGTTTAAGCTGCTGATAAATTTCTTCTGCCTTATCCCACGATTCCTTATCTTTAGCATTCATAGGCACAACCAAAACTTCATACGGAGCAATAGCAACAGGCCAGATAATACCGTTTTCGTCATGATTCTGCTCGATAGCTGCGGCCATGGTGCGGCTTACGCCGATACCGTAGCAGCCCATCACCATCGGGCGTTCCTTGCCTTCTTCATCAAGGAAGGTTGCATGCAGTGCGTCGCTGTATTTGGTATAAAGTTTAAATACCTGGCCAACTTCAATGCCACGTGCCTTAACAACAGGAGCGCCGCAGTGCGGGCACGGGTCGCCTTCCTGAATCATGCGGATATCTGCAACATAAGTAACATTAAAATCGCGTTTAGGCTCAACATTTACAAAGTGGTAACCTTCTTCGTTTGCACCGCAGCAAATATTGTGCATATTCATAACGGTGCTGTCAACTACAACGGTAGCTTTTTTCAAATCAATGCCAACAGGGCCCATGTAACCGCCGATGGTTCCTGCTGCCGCAAGCTGTTCTTCGGAAGCCATTTCCAGGCTGTCTTCCAGTACGCCGCAGGTATTAACAATTTTAATTTCGTTAACCTCATGGTCGCCGCGTACAAAGCAAAGAATTAAACCCTTGTTGCTGTTATAAGCTACTGCCTTAACGGAATGGTCAACCGGCAGTTTCAGATATGCGCACACATCGGCAATGGTTTTGCAGTCCGGAGTTACAACCTTTTCTTTTTCCTTAACTTCTTCATCAGCTGCTTCAATCGGTTTCAGTTCGGCTTTTTCAACATTGGCCGCATAATCGCATTTGCTGCAGAAAACAATTTCATTTTCGCCGCTGCCTGCAATTACGGTAAATTCATGCGAACCGCTGCCGCCGATAGCGCCGGAATCAGCTTCAACCGGGCGGAAGTTTAAACCGCAGCGCGTAAACACATTGTTGTACGCATCATACATTTTTTTATAGGAAACCTCAAGGCCTGCTTCATCCTTATCAAAAGAATAAGCGTCCTTCATGATAAATTCGCGTCCGCGCAAAAGGCCGAAACGCGGTCTTTTTTCATCGCGGTATTTATTTTGAATCTGGTATACATTCAGCGGAAGCTGACGGTAGGAGCGCACATCCTGGCGGATAAGCGTTGTTACCATTTCTTCGTGCGTCGGGCCAAGGCAGAACGGTCTTTCATGTCTGTCCATCAGTTTGAACATTTCCTGGCCGTATACATCCCAGCGGCCGCTTTCCTGCCAGATTTCCGCAGGCTGAACAATAGGCATCAAAAGTTCCTGTGCGCCTGCATCGTCCATTTCCTCACGGACGATATTTTCTATTTTTTTCAATACACGCCATGCCAGCGGCAGATAGCTGTAAACACCTCCGGCAGCTTTACGGATAAAACCTGCGCGCAGCATCAGCTGATGGCTGACAACCTCCGCTTCAGCAGGAACTTCCCTTAAAGTAGGAGCGTACATTTGCGATACTCTCATTATTTATTCTTCCTTTCCATCAAAATTTTATCTATTTCTTTAAATAATTCATCAACTATTTCTTCTTCTTTAACTTTGCGGAGAATTTCCCCTTTGCGGAACAGCAGCCCTTCGCCTATGCCGCCTGCAATGCCGACATCTGCTTCACGCGCTTCGCCTGGGCCGTTTACAACGCAGCCCATAACGGCAACCGTTATAGGTTCTGTAATGCCGTCCAGCTTTTTCTCCACAGTAAGAGCCAGCTTTTCAAGGTTAATTCTCGTTCTGCCGCAGGTTGGGCACGAAATAAGCGTCGGCCCGTATTCACGCAGCCCCAGTGCTTTTAAAATGGCAAAGCCGGTTTTAACTTCCTGCACCGGGTCGCCGGTAAGTGATACTCTTATGGTATCGCCAATGCCTTCCGCAAGCAGCGTGCCAATGCCGACTGCCGATTTTATAATGCCGGAATTAATTGTACCGGCTTCGGTAATGCCTACATGCAGCGGATAATCGCACTGCGAAGCAAGCAGGCGGTAAGCCGCTATTGTCAGCGGCACATCATGCGCTTTAAGCGAAATTTTAATGTTGCGGTAATCCATACTTTCCAAAATACGGATATGGCGCCAGGCAGCCTCTACCAGTGCTTCCGGCGTAGGGTGCCCATATTTTTCCAGTAAGTCTTTAGGCAGTGAACCGGCGTTGACTCCTATACGGATAGGAATGTTTAACGGTTTCACCGCTTCCACAACGGCACGCACCTTATCTTCACCGCCGATATTGCCGGGGTTAAGGCGCAAACCGCTTACTCCCGCATTAACAGCCGCCAAAGCCAGTTTATAATCAAAATGAATATCGGCAATTACCGGTATCGGGCTTTTTTTAACAATTTCCTTCAAGCCTTCTGCAGCTGTCATATCGGGTACGGCACAGCGTACAATATCGCATCCGGCTTCGGCAAGGCAGTTAATTTGTGCCAGTGTCGCCGCAACATCGTCAGTATGCGTATTAGTCATCGACTGCACTGCAACAGGCGCACCGCCGCCTATTTTTACATTGCCCAACTGAATTTGCCTTGTTTTCCTGCGTTCCATCAGGCCACCTCTTTATCTGGATATATCACTGAAAACAGCCCACACGGTTAAAGTTAAAATAAGCCCGACGCCAATGCTCTGAATCATTGTCGCAGCTTTTTCTCCCAGTGGTTTTCCGCGTAGGGCCTCTAAAATCAACAGCACAAAATGCCCGCCGTCCAGCGCAGGCAGCGGCAGCAAATTAATAATGCCAAGGTTAATGCTTAAAAGCGCCGTAAGGTTCAGAAGCGGCATCCATCCGTTTTCTGCGGCTTCACCGGCAATTTTTGCTATGCCGATAGGGCCTGTTACGTCTGCCGGAGCAGCACCGGTAACAATTTTATACAAGCCGTCCAGCATCATCAAAGTAATATATTCGGTATACTTAAAGCCCATTTTAAGGGATTCGAAAATGCTGAAACTTTTATGCTCAATCTGCGGCGAAATACCAACCAAAGGCTTGCCGTAATCTTTATCATATTCCGGTTTTAAGGTATAATCCCTGGTTACGCCGTTGCGTTCGGCGCTTAATACTACTTCTTTTTCGCCGTAGCTGTTTATTTCAAGCACCATGTCATTCCACGTTGCAACCTGTTTTCCGCCTACCGCAACAATACGGTCGCCGGGCTGCAAACCGGCTTCAACAGCTGCTTTGCCGGGCATTACCCCGCCAAGCACCGGCTTGTCAACCGGCAAATCAAGCCCGTTAACGGCAAAAATACCGGTAAACAGCACCACAGGCAATATAAAATTCATTAAAACGCCCGCCAGAATAACAAGCATTCTTGAAGGAATGGGTTTTGATTTAAACGCACCTTCATCGGCAGGTTCATCCGGTTCCATACCGGCAATTTTATTATAACCGCCTAACGGAATGATTCTTAAACTGTACAGCGTTTCTCCGTATTTTTTCTGAATAATGTTCGGGCCAAAGCCTATTGCAAACTCATCAACCCGCATCCCCGTCATTTTAGCAGTAATAAAATGCCCAAATTCGTGTACCGTTACAAGTACGCCAAAAACAAACAGGGCAGCCAATATAGTTATCACAAAAATCCTCCTGTATTTTTTACAAGTTACTCAAAAAATCCTTTGCGGCACATCTTGCAGAAGCATCTGCGTTTTCAATATCTTCCAGCACCGGCTGCAAAATATTCTGATGTCTGCCGACAACATGCTCTATGGTTTTAACTATGTCCATGTATTTAATTTTTCCGTCTAAAAATGCGTAAACTGCTTCTTCGTTGGCTGCGTTAAAAGCACACGGCAGCGTTCCGCCCTGCCGTCCGCATTCAACGGCAATTTTAAGGGCAGGAAATGCTTCTGTATCAGGCGCAAGGAACGTAAGCGTTCCCGCTTTTACAAAATCAAGCTGCCCAAAAGCATTATCATAACGCTCAGGATATGAAAAAGCATACTGTATGGGCAGACGCATATCCGGCAGCCCCATTTGCGCAATAACGGAACCATCAGTAAATTCCACCATGGAATGAACTATGCTTTGCGGATGTACAACAACATCTATTTTATCATAAGGCATGTCAAACAGCCAGTGCGCTTCTATAACTTCAAGGCCTTTATTGGCAAGCGTTGAAGAATCAACCGTTATTTTTCTGCCCATGCTCCAGTTAGGATGCTTTAAGCATTGCTCCAGAGTAACATCTGCAAGTTTTGCTTTTGTTTTTCCTAAAAACGGCCCGCCGCTGGCAGTAATAATAAGGCGTTTTACCTCGTTTTTTCTGCCGCCCTGCAGCGACTGGAAAATAGCGCTGTGCTCGCTGTCTACCGGAGTAAGCGAAACATTATGCTGTTTTACCGCCGCCATAACGATACTGCCGGCAGCAACAAGCGTTTCTTTATTGGCAAGCGCTATGTCCTTGCCATGCTTAATTGCCTCCAGTGTCGGCAAAAGCCCGGCATAGCCTACCATTGAAGCAAGCACTGTATCAATTCCGTCATAGGTTACGGCTTCCAAAAGCCCTTCCCTGCCTGCCAGAATTTTAGTTTTGCCGGTATAGCGTTCTTTTAAGCGCTGCGCAGCTTTTTCATCAGTTAAAACCGCCATATCGGGCGCAAACTTTTCAATCTGTTCCTCCAACAGTTTATCGTTTACATGTGCAGCCAAAACCTTTATCTGCAGTTTATCCGGGTTGGCAGCAGCAACTTCCAATGTTTGTTTGCCAATGGAACCTGTACTGCCAAGAACGGCTATCTTCTTCATTTTCATGCCTCCAAAAGCTTACATAAACAAGGTGTTAAGCATTACGCTGAACAGAAAAACATAATATCCGACCGGCATTGCAAACAGAAGGCTGTCGCAGCGGTCAAGCACACCGCCATGCCCCGGAAAGATTTTGCCGGAATCTTTAACACCGAAAGAACGTTTCAAAACGGATTCCACCAAATCGCCAAGCGGCGCAACAATTGCCACGCCAAAGCCCAAAAGCACGGAAAGCATTAAAGAACCCTGGAATACGCCAGCGGTATTAAGATAATGCAGGCTGCCCATAATAACAAGCACGCAGCCGATAAAACCGGCTACCGCACCTTCCACAGACTTATTGGGGCTGATGGACGGACACAGCTTGTGTTTGCCGAAGGCAGAACCGGCAAAATAGGCAAAAGTATCGCTTGCCCAGGTTCCAAGCATAATAACCCAGAACAGTATTTCGCCGCGGTCAATAGGCAGCCCCCACAGGCTCACCTGTAAATCTGCCGATGTAAAATACATGGCGTCACGCAGCAAAATAAAATGTGCAAAGCCAAAGCCGATATACACTACTGCCATAACCGAAAGTGCAGTATTAAAAGCCCACTTGCCGTCGTTATGATGGCGTGCCATGCCTTCAAGCAGCACCAAAATGCAGCCCAGCATTAAAAACGCCGGAAGCAGAATGAAAGAATAAATGCTTATTACGCGGAATACCGATGCCGTATAAATAAGGCAAATGGCAGTTATACCGGTAGAAAGCCAGTAAATGTCATGCCCGTTTGCACGCGCCATATTCCTGAGCTCAAATAAACCTACCGTTGCCAGCGCAAAAACCGCAGCATCAAATAAATATCCGCCCTGATGAATTAAAAATATAACTACCGGCAAAGCAACTACGCCGGTTATAATTCTTTTTAACATTGCCACACCGCCACTTATTTAGTAATTAAACCGCCATAACGGCGCTCACGCCCGCCATACGCCTTCACTGCCTCCAAAAACATTTCCGGCGTAAACGCAGGCCAGTATACTTCCGTAGTCCAAATTTCCGCATAGGCAATCTGCCACAGCATAAAATTGCTTATACGCAAATCGCCGCCCGGGCGGATTAACAAATCCGGTGCCGGCAGCCCTCTGGTATATAAATAATCTTCAAATTTCTGTGAATCTATATCTTCAACCCGCAGCACGCCGCCCTGCACATCGCTGACAATATTTTGAACAGCATGCAGAATTTCAGCCTGTCCGCCGTAGTTTATAGCCAAATTTAAAACAATGCCGGTATTATCCGCAGTAACTTTTTCGGCATATTCCATTTTTTTCTTTACAGTTTCCGGCAGTCCTTCACGGCTGCCCATAAAACGCACTTTAACGTTGTTTTTATGGAACTCCTCAATTTCGCTGGTTAAATAACGGCTTAAAAGCTCCATAATAAAGTTAACTTCCGTTACTGGGCGTTTCCAGTTTTCTGTAGAAAACGCATAAGCGCTGATAATTTTAACGCCTATCTTATCGGCAGTTTTAACTATATTTTTTAAAGTTTCCGCCCCGGCCTGATGCCCGAAAGTGCGCGGCTTGCCCTGCGCTTTAGCCCAGCGTCCGTTGCCGTCCATAATGATGGCAATATGCTGCGGTACTTTTTCCAAATCTATTCCACTAACGTCAACATTCAAATCGTTATTGCCGGTTTTAAATTTAAATAATGTATTAAACACGATATCACCTTTCCGTTAAAGGCAATAAAACTGAGGCACCTCCTCTAAAAAGAGGAGGCCACTTCAGTTTTATGCAATAAATCAGGGTTGTTTAATTGCACCAACCGGGCAAACGCCTGCACAAGCGCCGCATTCAACGCATTCTTCGCCGATTTCGTATTTGCCGTCGACTTCTTTAATTGCGCCAACCGGGCAGGTTGCAGCGCAAGAGCCGCAGCCTACACATTCTTCTTTATTAATTTTGAGTGCCATTATGTACGCCTCCTTTCCTATACCTTCTCACCACGGTGATTTCTGCTTTATTGTTATCCAGCTTGCGCTGTCTAACCACATATTCGCAAGGGCAGCCCTCCTGCGGCCTGTCCTTAAATTTGGGCGGTTCTGTTACAACAATGCTGCACTCATATCCCGCTTCGCGCAGAATTTTAACCGCCGTCTCAGCTTCAAAAGCAAGCACATTCGGAAATTCCATCAAATTTCCATAACTTCCTTTTCTTTATGTTCCATAACGGTATCAACTTCTTTAATAAATTTATCCGTCATTTTCTGAATGTCATCATTAGCTTTTTTAGCTTCGTCTTCCGTAATTTCCTTGGCTTTTTCAGCTTTCTTTACGGAGTCGTTTGCTTCACGGCGCAGGTTTCTGATGCTTACGCGTGCATCTTCTGCTTTTTTGTGTACGGTTTTAACCAGTTCTTTACGTCTTTCTTCCGTAAGCTGAGGAAGATTAAGACGGATAACGCTGCCGTCGCTGTTCGGGTTCAAGCCCAAATCGGATTTCATAATGGCGCGTTCAATATCTTTCAAGAGATTTTTCTCCCAGGGCTGAATAACAATCATGCGCGGTTCCGGTACGGTTACGCTGGCAACCTGGTTTACAGGCGTCGGGGTGCCGTAATATTCAACCATTACCTTATCAAGCAGCGAAACGCTGGCACGGCCGGCGCGCACCGAAGCAAGGTCAACGCGCAGCACTTCAATAGTTTTCTGCATTTTGGTCTGTGCCGTCGATAAAATTTCCTTTATTTCTGCCATTTTAATTTCCTCCCACCAAAGTACCAATCTTCTGGCCCAAAGCAGCTTTTAAAATGTTGCCGGGCTTATCAATGTTAAATACAACAATAGGTATCTTGTTATCCATGCACAGGCTGATTGCCGTAGAGTCCATAACGCTCAGCTTACGCTGGATTACTTCGATATAATCAAGTTCTTCAAACATTTTGGCGTCCGGGTTTTTAGCCGGGTCGCTGTCATATACGCCGTCCACGCCTTTTTTAGCCATCAAAATTGCATCGGCTTCAATTTCCGCAGCACGCAGCGCAGCGGTTGTATCAGTGGAAAAATACGGATTGCCGGTGCCTGCCGCAAAAATAACAACCCTTGCTTTTTCCATATGGCGGATAGCCCTGCGCCTGATATAAGTTTCAGCAATCTGGCGCATTTCAATAGCGGTCTGCACACGTGTAGGCACGCCGCGGTTTTCCAGTGCATCCTGCAATGCCAGCGAGTTTATTACGGTTGCGAGCATCCCCATATAATCGGCAGTTGCCCTGTCCATACCTTTCGAGCTTCCGGACAGTCCGCGCCAAATATTGCCGCCGCCGTTTACAACCGCTACCTGCAAACCGCATTCGGTAACATCCTGAATTTGTTTTGCTATGGAATCAACAATTTCCGGGTCAATGCCAAAGCCCTTCTCACCTGCCAGGGCTTCGCCGCTTAATTTTAAAACTACTCGTTTAAACTTACTTTCTTCAGCCAAAACACACGCCCCCTATACTTCAAATTTACATACTTACACATCTTATTTTCTATTCTACAAATTGTCTGTTTTTCCTCTTTTTAACAGGCATAATTTATGATATCTTTGTAAAAAGGCAAAAAATAAAGAGAACACCAAAGTGTTCTCTTTATTAAACAAGTTTTATTTTACAAAAGACATAACTTCTGCTGCAAAATCTTCCTGTTTCTTTTCAATGCCTTCACCAAGCTGATAACGGGTGAAACGGCGGATAGCAATGTTTTCACCGATTTTAGCAATGGATTCGGTAATTAAATCGCTGATGGTTTTGTCCGGGTCTTTAACGAAGGGCTGTTCCAGCAGACAAACTTCTTTGTAGTATTTTTCAATACGGCCGGTAACCATTTTTTCAATGATTTTTTCCGGTTTGCCTTCGTTGCGGGCCTGTTCGGAAAGAACCATTTTTTCGTGTTCAAGTTCTGCTGCCGGAACTTCTTCACGGCGCAGGTAGCTCGGGTTAGCAGCAGCAATGTGCATTGCAATATCTTTTACGAGGGATTTGAAAGCATCGGTTTTGGCAACGAAGTCGGTTTCGCAGTTAACTTCAACCAGAACGCCGATGCGTCCGCCGCCGTGAATATAGGATTCTACCAAACCTTCGGCAGCAATGCGGCCTGCTTTTTTAGCAGCGGCAGCAAGGCCTTTTTCACGTAAAAAGTCAATTGCTTTATCCATATCGCCTTCGGTTGCGGCAAGGGCTTTTTTGCAGTCCATCATGCCGGCACCGGTGCGTTCGCGTAATTCTTTTACTAATGCAGCGGTAATTTCAGCCATTTATTATTCCTCCTGAAATCTTAAAAATTATTCTGCGTCTTCAGCAGCTGCGGTTTCTTCAACAACTTCTGCAGCTTCTTCGGTCTGCATGCCCTGACGGCCTTCCAGAACAGCGTCAGCCATTTTAGCGGTAAGGAGTTTTACAGCGCGGATAGCGTCGTCGTTTGCCGGAATTACATGGTCGATAACGTCCGGGTCGCAATTGGTGTCAACAGTTGCAACGATAGGAATGTTCAGCTTGCGAGCTTCCATAACTGCAATGTTTTCTTTGCGCGGGTCGATGATGAACAGAGCGCCCGGCAGTTTTTTCATATCTTTAATGCCGCCGAGATATTTGGTGAGTTTTTCCATTTCATGGCGCAGGCCGATAACTTCTTTTTTCGGCAGTACGTCAAAAGTGCCGTCAGCTTCCATAGCTTCCAGAGTACGCAGGCGTTTAATACGGCCCTGAATGGTTTTGAAGTTGGTCATCATGCCGCCCAGCCAACGTTCGTTTACATAGAACATGTTGCAGCGGAGAGCTTCTTCACGGATAGCTTCCTGAGCCTGTTTTTTGGTGCCTACGAACAAAATGCTTTCGCCGCTTGCAGCAACGTCACGCATGAAGTTATAAGCTTCTTCTACTTTTTTAACGGTTTTCTGCAGGTCGATAATGTAGATACCGTTTCTTTCAGTGAAGATGTACGGAGCCATTTTAGGGTTCCAGCGGCGGGTCTGATGACCGAAATGTACGCCGGCTTCGAGTAATTGTTTCATAGAGATAATTGCCATTTTTCTTTCCTCCTGTTTTTTCCTCCGCCTGCATCAGCTCTGCCCTAACCTTGCGGACAGCGGGCAAATCCGCAGACGTGTGTATTTTTACACGCGTAATATTATATCACAAGCTGTTTAAAGCAGGCAAGCCTAAATTGTAAAATTTTTACAAAAAATTGCCTGCTGCCAAAGCAAGATACTCTTTTAGCGCCATTGCCGTCAAATCAAGCGCATAAGCCTGCGGCACAAAGCTGAACGGTGAAATTACAATTTTGCCTGAAGAAAGATAATCGCAGGGATAGGCGGTTACTTCCATATCACTGTCTTTAACGGCAGTAAAATTCTGCATGGCGCGCGGCATATGCAGGGCCGACGTTACAACGATAATTCTTTTCCAACCGTTTTCCTTAGAGGCAGTAATAATATTCTGCGCGTTCTGCCTGGTGTTAAGTGCTTTGGTATCGGTATAAACCATATTTTCCTTTACACCCATACTTATAAGGACGCGTTTGGCAATTTCCGCTTCGCCGCCGCTGTCTTTAAACACCTGCCCTCCGCTTACAATCAGCGGCACGCCAAGCATTCTCTGCAGGCGCATGCCGGTTGCCAGCCTGTTCATGCCTGCCGCCGCAAGTGCGCCTTCGCCGTCAATATCGGGCACGCCGCTTACGGCACCGCCGCCCACTACGGCAATTACATCCGCTTTTACGGCGGATTGCTGCGTATACCTGCTTTCCAGCCCATGCGTTAAAAGCTGCGCCGTTGGCATTAAAGAAGCAAAATACAAAAGCAAAGTAATAAGTGCCGCAGCAAATTTTCCGGCTGCGCTGCGCTTAAACAGATAAAAGGTTAATGCTGCCAGTAGAAGTACAATACAGCCCGAAGGCAGCAGCCATAATAAAATAAATTTTAAAATATACATCATTCACATTCATCCAGCATTGCTACATACAGCTGCCGGAAAAGTTCTTCCGTAAGATTAATTTTATTAAGAATGGTATAGCGTTCTTTGCGCACTTCCTTGGCAAACATCCACGCCTTTATAAACATGTCTTCTGTTACGCCAAGTTTTTTCGGGTTAACGCTGATATCATAGGCTTTCAAAAAGTCAAGCACCACATGATGGTCCCTGCCCTGCAATTTGCACGAAACAACACTGCCCATGCCTACCAGAATGCCGTGCGGAATATTATGGTCAAAAAGTTCATCCATCGCATGGCTGAACAGATGCTCCGAACCGCTGCAGGGGCGCGAATTTCCTGCAAGCTGCATGGAAAGCCCGCTCAGGACCAAAGACTGCGCCAGCATTTTAATGCCAGGAATTGATGTAAGCGATTTTTCTTCCGAATATAAAAGCGAGTTGAACGCCGTTTCCGAAAGCATGTAGGCAAAATCGTTGGGGCGGTCATTGTTTTCGTCGCAGCCGAGCTGCCAGTCATAAAGAGCAGTATAGTTGCTGATAGTATCGCCCACGCCAGCTTTCAGTAAAAGGCGCGGCGCTTCAAAAATAATGTCCGTATCAATTAAAAGGCCGTCCGGAATTTTAGAAGTAAACGAGTGGCGGCGTCCGTTCTGCGCCAAAAGCACCGATACCGGCGAACATACGCCGTCATTACTGAGAGCCGTTGGAATGGCAATATAGGCAACATTGGCAACAAAGGCTGCGTATTTTGCCGTATCAAGCGCCGTTCCGCCGCCAAGGCCTATAACAAGCCGTATATTATTCATGGCAACTTTTTTTGCCACTTCCACAGCAAAATCAAACGAACTTTCTTTAACCGTTACAATTTCATAGCCGCGCAGCTGATTTAAAAGTATTTTTACTTTCCTGTCAAGCGTTTGCAGCAGGCCTTCCGTTGTTAAAATTAAAGTTTTGGCAAATACCAGCTTTGGCATATATAAATTAAGGTTTTTATTAAGGTCGGTAACTGCATTTGCTTTAACCTGCATAAACAGCGGCAATGAATAGTTACTCATAAATTCGTCCCTCCCTAAATACAACTAATTTTATTATACCATTTGTAAAAGCCTGAAAATATTTAATACATAAATTTTACACAGATTATACAAAAAGGGCAGTTATGTTTATAACTGCCCTTCTTTCAGCGAACATCTTCTAAAAGCTGCAAATATTTATCTTTTACAAGGTCCTGCTCAAAAATATTTTTCAGGTATTTAAGCTGTTTTTTGCTGGTCCGCGGCTGCTGTGCTGCCCAATAACCCAGCGTAAGCTGAATAAAAAGGCGGCTGCGCTGCCGGTATTTTTTGCTTTCTTTTGCTTCGCCATACGAAAACCAGCTCTGGTAAAGGCTTAGTTCGTCCTCCATGGCCTGCCGCGCCGCCGCGGCGATAAAATCGCGCCAGGAGCGCAAAAGCAAACGTACTGTTTTAATGCGCAGTTTTCCGTCAGCTTCCTTTAACATTTGTTTCAGCAAAACCAGCGAAAAATTCTGCACCGGCGCATATACTTCAAACGCTTTGGCAACGCCGTCCCACGCTGCATACATCTGCATATGCAGCATAACGTACATTAAAATGCTGCGGGTTAAAGTAAAGCTGCGCTGTTTAAGCAAAAAGTAAAACAAGCCGTTTAAAAGCTGGTTTGCAACATCATGCCAGCCTCGCCTTGCTGCCTGCGCCGCAAGGCATGCCCACCCGCGCAGAAAGGGAAGCAGCAGTTCTTCCGTAACATTTTCGTTTCTACACAAGCGCAGGCTCAGCCAGCGCAGCATCGGCAAAATGTCTGTATAACGGCGGTCGGCCGCAATAAACATCAAGGCATTCAAAACACCGATAAAAGCATCTGTGTTTTCCTTAACGTAATTATTTTTAGCGTAACGCACCGCCAGTTTGCTTACGGCAGCGGCAAAAATATCTTTATTATGCGTGCGCGCCGCCATTACAGCGGCATAGCGCAGATTCTGCAAAAAAACATTTTCTGTTTGTGCATCCTCCGGAGCTATGTCCAGTGAACAAACAGATAATAAATTAAGTGCTTTCAGCGCGCTGCGGCAGTAATTCTGCTTTAACGCCAGGCAGGCCAGCAGCCCGAGCGTTTCCATTTTAAACTGCAAATCTCCGGCTGAAGATTCCTGAAATTTTAAAGCTGCCGCATCAAAAGCATCTTCGTCACCTTTACGCAGCGCGGTAATGCAATCTGTTTTTAAATTTTCCAATTCATTATCGGCTGCCATTTCAAAACTCCTGTTTACATAATATTGCTGGTGCCTTCATACACAATGCCGCTCACCGTATCAACAGTAACCGTGGTGCCGTCTTTCAGCGACTGCATAGCTCCACACGCACCAACTATGGCCGGAACGCCGCAGCCTACGGCAACAATTGCGGCAGTGGAAGTAAGGCCGCCTTCTTCGGCAATAATAGCGCCTGCCGCGGCCGCGTATTTTCCTGCTTCATCAGGAAGAACGTCAACCACAAGTATATCCCCGGCTTTAAGTTTGCCGGTAAAATCTTCCGGTTTTGTGCATCTGCATACCACACCGGTAATTGATTGCAGGCCAATGCCAACGCCGCTGACAAGCTTTCTGCTCATGGCAACAACTTTAATAAGATTTGTCGTGCCTGGCTTGCCGACAGGAACACCTGCCGTAACAATAACATTATCGCCGTCTTTAACGAGGCCGCATTTTTTAACGCAGCTTAAAGAACTTTCTATCAATTCGTCAGTATTGTCAGACCACGGCCCCAATACCGGGCAAACGCCCCAGTAAAGCTGCATGGCCCGTACCGTCTGCGGATGGCGGGATACGCCTATTACACCTGCCGCCGGGCGGTATTTGGCAAGCATGCGTGCCGTAAAGCCCGATTCCGTAATGCTTACAATGGCGTCACTGCCAAGCTCCTGCGCAATCTGCACGGTTGCATGGCTGATGGCTTCCGTTGAATGGATGCGTTCACCAATGCCCTTGTTTTTAAAAATCTGGGCATAATCAAGCGCAGTTTCGGTCTGCTCGGCAATTTTGGCCATGGTGCGCACCGCCTCCAGCGGATATTTGCCGGACGCTGTTTCACCGCTGAGCATAATATCGTCAGTGCCGTCAAAAATTGCATTGGCAATATCGCTTGCTTCCGCACGGGTGGCACGGTAACTGCTAATCATGCTTTCAAGCATCTGCGTTGCGGTAATTACAGGCTTGCCTGCCTTATTGCAGCTGCGGATGATATTTTTCTGCACCAGCGGCACAACTTCGGCAGGTATTTCCACGCCGAGGTCACCGCGGGCAACCATAACGCCATCGGAAACGGCAATAATTTCTTCAATATTTTTTACGCCGGCATGGTTTTCAATTTTGGATATAATGCCCATTGAAGAACCTACTTCTTCCAGCACGCGGCGTATGGCAAGAACGTCATCTGCTTTTTGCACAAACGAAGCCGCAACATAATCCATGCCGAGTTTTGCGGCAAAAGTAATGTCGCTGATATCCTGTTCAGATAAAAACGGCAGTTTCAGTTCAACACCCGGGCAGGCTACGCGTTTGCGCGAGCTGATTTCGCCGCCATGCACAACTTTGGTATAAATTTTGCCGCCCTGTACATCAACATCAGTTACTTCAAGCGCCAAAAGCCCGTCCGAAAGAAGAATTGCGTTGCCGGGCTGCAATTCTTCCGGCAAACCGGCGTAATTTACATAGGAAATTTCCTGCGTGCCTTCAATTTCTTCGGTTGTAAGCGTAAAACTGTCGCCCTCTTTTAAAATAACCTTGCCTGCTTTAAAAATACCAAGGCGCATCTCAGGCCCCTTGGTATCGGCAATTAAAGCTATTGGTTTTTCAACTTCGGCGGCAGCTTTGCGCACTAATTCCACGCGGCGCGCATGGTCTTCATGGCAGCCATGCGAAAAATTAAAACGTGCCAGGTCCATGCCGGAACGCATCATTTCTGCCAGTAAAGCAGCGTCGTCCGTGCTTGGGCCCATAGTGCAGATAATTTTGGTTTTTTTCATAATATTCCTCCGGCTTACGCGCGAAAACGGTTCTCGCAAAGCACCTCATAAGCATCTTCTGCTTCGGAGTAAGGGACGCTGATTTCATAAGCGCCCCCCTGTCCACCTTTTTTAGCTCCAGCTACATTCATCTGTACTAGAAAGCCATTGTTTGTAAGCAGTTCTTTAATCTCCTGCGCGTTCTCTTTAGTCTGCGCAATATAAACTACTTTCCACACAAATATTAAACCTCCGTTAAGCCTCTTTAAATGCTTTAATTTTGGCAATAAGTTTAGGCAGAATTTCCTTGGCGTCGCCGACAATGCCATACTGCGCTACTTTAAAGATAGGCGCATTGGCATCTTTATTAACGGCAATAATAACATCAGAAGAACTCATGCCTGCAAGATGCTGGATAGCACCGGAAATACCAAAAGCAAAATATACTTTCGGCGTTACGGTTTTACCGGACTGGCCAACCTGATGGGCATGGTCAATCCAGCCTTCATCAACAACTGCGCGGGAACCGCCTACGCTGCCGTTTTCAAACAGCGCTGCAAGTTCTTCCAGCATTTTGAAGTTGTCGCAGCAGCCAAGTCCGCGGCCGCCGGAGCATACAACTTCAGCATCTTCAATTTTAATGCTGCCTGCTTCGGTAATTTCTTCTTTGCGTACAAGGCTTACCTTAGATTCAACTTTATTTTTTACTTCATAGCTGATAACTTCACCGGTTCTGGAAGCATCCGCTTCTTTTGCTTTAAATACTTTGGGACGTACGGTACCCATCTGCGGGCAGTGTTCGTCGCAGACAATGGTTGCCAGAATATTGCCGCCAAGTGCCGGACGGGTCCATTCTACAAGGTCACCGGCAATATCAAGGCCTGTGCAGTCGGCGCAGAGGCCGGTTTTTAAACGTGCTGCAATGCGCGGTGCAAGGTCACGGCCGTCAACAGTAGCGCCAAACATTACTGCGCTTGGTTTATATGCTTCTGCCAGTTCGCAGAAAGCATTTGTATAAAGGTCGGTATTATATTCAGCATATTCGGCGCCGGTTACGGTATAAACAACATCCGCACCTGCGGCAATAAGTTTTTGGGGAATATCGCCTGCTTCGGCAGCAACAAGCACTGCGCAGCAGCGCTGTCCGCATTTGGCAGCCAGCTCGGAAACTTCGCCCAAAAGTTCATAAGTTACGCCAACAGGCTCGCCTTTTTCAAGTTCAGCCATAACCCAAAGGTCTTTGCCTTCGCTGTTAGCTACTTCTTTTTTCTCAGCTTTTTCCATGCTGATTGCGCCAACCGGGCATTCGCCTACGCATGCGCCGCAGGAAATGCAGGTATCCTGGTTAACGGATGCTTTGCCGTCCTCCATGCTGAGCGCGCCTGCCGGGCAGGTTGCAACACAGGATTCGCAGCCAATGCATTGTTCTTTATCTATTTTAATTGCCATGTCTTTTCACCTCAACGAGTAATAATATTTGCCTGTACAAGTTTTTCAATCAGCATGTCAACTGCTTTATCGGTATCTTCTTCATTAATGATTTCACTGTTAACCTCGGGAACAGGAGGAGTGAAAACTTTTTTAACTTTGGTAGGAGAACCGGAAAGGCCAATCATTGTGATATCAATGCCGAGTTCTGCTGCTGTTTTAACGGGAATAACAGCTTTTCTTGCTTTCATTTTGCCTTTAATGCTGGCAAAACGCGGCTCTTTTTCCGCTCTGGTAACGGTTACAAGGGCAGGCATTTCCACAGCAAGGGTCTGGCTGCTGCTTTCATTTTCACGGTCAACCAGAACTTTATTGCCGTCAACGCTTACTTTTAATGCGCCTGTTGCCTGCGGAAAACCAAGATGTTCAGCCATTTCCGGGCCAACCTGCGCGGTATCGCCGTCAACAGCCTGTTTGCCGCACAAAACAAGGTCTACATCGCCAAGGCTTTTTACAACACCGGCAAGCGCAAAGCTTGTTGCCAGAGTATCGCTGCCTGCCAGTGCACGGTCACTAACCAGCACTGCTTCATCGGCACCCATGGAAATTGCTTCTTTTAAAATTTCTTCAGCCTGCGGGGGCCCCATGGATACTACCGTAACTTTAGCACCGTTGGCATCTTTTAAAATAAGGGCAGTTTCAAGCGCCTGACGGTCAAACGGATTCATGATATTCTGCACTCCGTCCCTGATAAGGGTGTTGGTTTCCGGATTGAGCTTTACTTCGGAAGTATCCGGAACCTGTTTAAGACATACTACAATATTCATAAGCGACCTCCCAGAATCTTTATAAACATAATTATATACATACCTATTTTACAGTTTTTAACGCCCTCTTGCAAGCATAAACATTATTTTAGTTAAACTCCTGCCTGTTTCTTTGTTATTGCAGACAGTCCGGGCCGAGCAAAATTTTAATTTCTTTGAAAAATCCGTCGTTAGTGGCGTCAATCCAAAAACAGCGGTCGGTTTTAATTGTTTTGCCGGACGAAAGCAAATGCAGGTAAAGCGGCGTATTTCCGTGATAAGCTGCAAAAATGCGGCGCATTTCCTGCTGCACCTTGCCGGTTTCCTTATCGCGCGTAATTTTTAAATGGATTTCAGGCCCGGTTTCGTTAAGCTGGCGTACACCGGAAGCCTGCAAAGACACGCTGCGCTCGTCCACCTTTAGACGCCCTTCTATCGAAACCACATTTTCCTGATACAGCAGCGAGGAAAACTCGTGATACTGGCGGGTAAACACTACCACTTCTATTCTGCCGCTGAAATCTTCCAGCGTTAAAACAGCCATTGTATCGCCGCTTTTGGTTGTACGCAGGCGCACACCGCTTATTAACCCGGCAATGGAATAATATTTTCCGTCCATTTCTTCGCCGGCTTCGGTTAATTTATATATCTGCGTGTAATTTTCAAGCGCGGCCGAATAACTGTCCAGCGGGTGGCCGGTAACGTAAAAACCAACTATTTTCTTTTCGTTTTCCAGCAATAATTTTTTTGGCATTTCGTCAAGCTGCGGCAGTTTAATATCCTGCACTTCTTCAAAAAGGTCATCGCCAAAAAGCCCTATCTGCCCGCTGGCAGAATCTTTCTGGTAAGAAGCGCCCAAATCGGCAGCCTGCTCATAAACCGCAAGCAACTGTGAACGTTTGGCGCCAAAGGAGTCCATAGCGCCGCAGTTGATTAAGTTTTCTATAACACGCTTGTTTATCAGCCTTGAAGGCACACGTTTGCAGAAATCCAAAATAGAAGTAAAGCGCCCGCCGTTTGCGCGTGCTTTTATAATGCCGTCAATTACCTGCTCGCCCACGCTTTTAATGCCTGCCATGCCAAAACGGATTGCATTGCCTTTAACCGGCGAAAACTCCCTGCCGCTTTCATTTACGTCCGGCGGCAGTATTTTAATGCCCATCCGTTTGGTAACGCCGAGATACCAGCTTAATTTATCGTTGTCGCTCATAATGCTGCACAAAAACGCAGCCATAAACTGAGTCGGCCAGTGCTGTTTTAAATACGCCGTCTGGTAGGCTACAAGTGCGTAAGCCGCCGAATGCGATTTGTTGAAGCCGTAACCTGCAAAGTGCTGCAAGAGCGCAAAAATCTGCGTGCTTGTTTCTTCGTCAATGCCGTGGTTCTGTTTGGCTCCGTCAATAAACTTCTGCTTCATGGAATCCAGCTCTTTGGCTTTCTTTTTGCCCATGGCACGGCGCAGAATATCGGCCTGGCCAAGCGTAAAGCCTGCCAGTACGGAAGTTATCTGCATTACCTGTTCCTGATACAGAATAACGCCGAAAGTATCTTTTAAAACCGGCTCCAAAAGCGGATGTAAAATATCTGCCGTGCGCGTGCCATGCTTACCGGCAATAAAATCTTCCACCATGCCTGTGCCCAGCGGCCCCGGGCGGTATAATGCAACTAAAGGAATTAAATCGCTGAATTGTTCGGGTGCCAAATCCATAACGAGCTTGGTCATGCCTTCAGATTCAAGCTGGAACACGCCCTGCGTATCGCCGCGCCGCAGCATGGCGCAGGTTGCATCGTCATCAAGCGGTATTTTTTCTATATCAATTTTTTCTCCGGTAGTTTCGTAAATATAGCGGAGCGTATCACCTATAACGGTTAAAGTCCTGAGCCCCAGCAAATCCATTTTTAAAAGGCCTAAATTTTCAACCTTATCTTTATCATACTGAGTAATAACAAGTCCTTCGTTTGAAAGCTGCAAAGGTACGCAGTCAATCAAATCTCGCGGCGTAATTACAACGCCCGCAGCATGCGTACCACTGTTGCGCGGCATTCCTTCAACCTTTTTGGCAATGTCAATCAGGCGCTTTACTTTTTCGTCGCTGTCGTATAACGCCTTAAAATCGTTGCTTATTTCCAGCGCTTTTTCCAGCGTAATGCCAAGTTCACGCGGAATCATTTTGGCAACGTTATCAACAAAGCTGTAAGGCAAATCAAGCGCACGCCCTACATCGCGCACGGCAGCACGTGCCTGTAATGTGCCGAAGGTAATAATCTGCGCCACGCGCTCTTTGCCGTAGCGCTTAATAATATATTCCAGCACGCGCCCGCGGTTAACATAACAAAAATCCGTGTCAATATCCGGCATGCTCACACGTTCCGGGTTCAAAAAACGTTCAAAAAGCAAATCGTATTTTAACGGGTCGATATTGGTAATGCCCAAAAGATAAGCAACTATGCTGCCCGCAGCACTGCCGCGCCCAGGCCCGACAGGTATTTCGTTTTTGCGGCTGTAATTAATAAAATCCCATACAATTAAAAAATAGCAGCTGTAACCCATGCGGTCAATAATGTCAAGTTCGTAGTCCAAACGCTGCATAACCTTTTCGTCGGCTTTGGCATACCGCTGCGGCAGCCCTTGCAGGCACAAATCGCGCAGGTATTCCGTGGCATTGGCATATTTTTCCGGTATCGGAAATTCCGGCAGCAAAAGATGCCCAAACTCCAGCTCCACATGGCAGCGCTCAGCAATTTTAACCGTGTTTTCCAGTGCTTCCGGGCAATCTGCAAAACGTTCCGCCATTTCCCCGTAACTTTTTAAGTAATACTCGTCGTTGGCAAACTTCATGCGTTTGGGGTCATCCACAGTGCTTGCGGTTTGAATGCACAATAAAACGTCCTGCGCTTCGGCGTCAGCTTTTTCAACATAATGCAGGTCGTTCGTGGCAACAAGCCCCACGCCGAATTTGGCAGCCATGCGTTTTAATTCACGGTTAACAACACGTTCTTCATCAAGCCCGTGGTCCTGAATTTCAAAAAAGTAATTTTCTTTGCCGAAGATTTCAATATATTCCTGCGCGGCACGTTCCGCACCGTCAATATCACGCTGCAGTATTTTTACCGGCACTTCACCGGCAATGCAGGCGCTCAGGCAGATAAGCCCCTCGCTGTATTTGCGCAGAATGTCTTTATCAATGCGCGGTTTATAATAAAAGCCTTCCAGATGCGATAAAGAAACCAATTTCATTAAATTATGATAGCCGGTATTATTTTCGGCAAGCAAAATTAAATGATAAATACCTCCACGCTGGCTGCGGTCAAACCGCGACTGCGTAACATAAACTTCGCAGCCAATAATGGGCTTGATATTCATTTTCTGCGCCTGCTGGTAAAAATCAACTGCGCCGTACATTACGCCGTGGTCAGTAATGGCAATGCTGTCCATGCCAAGTTTTTTGGCACGCGCCAAAAGCAAATCTATTTTGGAGGCGCCGTCAAGCAGGCTGTACTGCGTATGTACATGCAGATGGGTAAATTTTTCAGTCATTAAAAATCTCCTTTTATTTCTTGCTATGCAAAAGATTATATGCAATAGACGGAACTAAAAACAAAAGATTGAAAAACAAGCTTACAAATAAAGTATACGGTGATGTTGGAAAAATAAAATGCCATGCACAGCCGGAAGCAATGCCGCCGAACATTGAAAGCAGGCCAGCTTTTTGGCCAACCATGCCTTTAAAGAATATAACGGCAGTCATAGGCAGGAAAACGCCTGCGCCGCGCAAAGCCATTGAAAGATAATTCCATTGAAGCACGGAAGAATCGAGATGCGAATGAATAAAAACAAGTGCCGCAAGCGTAACTGTAAGAACCGTAAGTTTATTAATCCACAGCAGCTTTTTGCTGTCGTGAACTTTTAAAACCGCACCGAAAATATCACGGCTGAACAGCGTTCCCACACCGAGCGACAAACCAGCAATGGAACCGACGCAGGACAGCACCAGCGCCGCTAAACCTGCTCCGCCAAGCCATTCCGGCAGATAATTGCATAAAAAGAACGGCAAGGTATCAATGCTGTTCAGCTCCGGATGATGCAATTTTATAAACATGCCGATAATAACGGAAGGCAGCCCCACCGGAATTGCTATGCACGCTGCAAGCAGGCACCCCAAAGCCGCTACCCTGCTGTTTTTGGCAGAAAATAAAGACTGTACATAGCTTTGGGTAGAAACAACACCTACAATCATCGAAAACAAATTAAACAACGCATGGTCGGCGCCAATGCCAAACATACTGAACCACGGCAGTTCCGGAAAAGCCTCGTGCATACCGCTTAAATCTCCCATATCCGTAAAAGCCAGATAACCGCCGACAAAAATGGTAGCAAAAATCAGGCCAACTTTAAATAATCCGGCCATGCCGCTGCTGTTAATGCCGCCGAAAAACACAAAACCCATTACCAAAAGCACTACAATGGCAGCCGAAGGCAGATAGCCCAAATGCAGAATACCACCAATTAAATGCACCGAACTTAACGAACTGGAAACAATACTGAAAAAAATGCCGAGCGAAGCGGCAATGCTTGCAATAGGCCCGGCCTGCGGGCCAAAATTAATAACAAGATATTCAGAAATTGTTGTTAAACCGCTTTTGCGCAAAGGACGCGCATAAAAAGCAGCCATAATTAAAAAGCCAATGCCGCTGCCTAACGTAAACCACCACGCGGCAAAGCCAAAAGTAAAACCGCCCTGCGCGGTGCCAATAGTGGCCGCGCCGCCTATAATGGTTGCGGCAATAGACCCGGCAACCATTATTACACCGGCACTGCGCCCGCCTACATCAAAATCATCTGCCGATTTTACCTTGCGAGAAGAATAAATACCGCAGCCAAGCACTACTGCCAAAGTAGCTATCAAGCTTAATATATGTACAAAACCAAGTTCCATCCTATCACCTTATCTCTTAAAACGGCTTTGTAAAAAAGAAAATACTATTTTAGATATTTCGCTGTCAGATTTTAATTTCCTGCCAAAAATAAAAACGCAGGCAGCGCTCTTTTTCTTTGCCCAAAACCTGCATTTGCTGTATAATAAGCAGGTAAAATTTAATATTTCAGGAGAATTTATGACAGAACGCAATAAAACTATTGATAAACTGCGCGGCATCTGTATGCTCGGCGTACTCGGCATTCATACCGGCTCACTAGTTTTAATGTCGGTATCGCCCAACCAACATTTATATATGCTGTTTGAAATACTTTCGCGTTACAGCGTGCCCGCATTCTTTTTTGTATCAGGCTACGGCCTGTTTTGCCACTATAAACCCGGAACGGAAATTAATTACCGGCAGTTTATAAAAAAACGTTTTCAAAGCAGCGGCATACCGTATTTAAGCTGGTCGCTTTTTTATATGCTATATTTTACAACAGTCGTGCCCGGCTGCATTCCCTGGTTTTCTCCATTAGGGCTGCTGCACATACTGTTTTGGGGGCTGGCATGTTACCATTTGTATTTTATGATTATATTATTATGGTTCTATGCTTTCTTCCCAATCTTTCAAAAACTGCTGGGCGTAATGCAGAAATACAGTTTAAAAGCAGGCTTTGGCGCACTGTTTTTGTTCCAGCTGCTGTTTAATTATTGGACAATGCACCCCGGAATTACCACGCAGCAGCTTCCTATAATATTACAAGACTTTTTTACTTACAGGCTTAACTATTTACCATTGCATTACCTTTTTATTTTTATGCTTGGCGGTTTGGCCGCAGTTAAAGAAAAAGAATTTTTTAAAACACTTACCGGTAATTTTAAAAGCGTAAGCGCTTTATATGTACTTTCAATAATCTATATCTGCGGCAGCTACTACTATTATTACTATCAGTATGGATACGACTTAATCAGCCTGACCAATACCTTTCAACAGTTAAGCCCGCAAGGCTTTATTTACACAATAGCTTCCATTTTATTCTTCTGTGGCTTTTTTGCACGAAAGAAAACAGAAAATTATTTAACCCGCGCCGTAGATTTCATATCCGATAATTCCATGCTTGTTTACTTTGCCCATCCTTTCTGGTTAAGCATGATTGAAAGAACAAGCCACCATTTTGGAATTGTAATGACAACCAAACGTGCAGCGGCATCTTATATTATTTTACTTGCAGTATCACTTGTTACCAGCATTGTATTAAAGAAAATATCTGCTAAAATACCTGTGCTTAACCTGTTATTAACAGGACGAAAAAAATAAAAGTAAAATTGCTTTAATAAAGAAAATACCTGTGCCGAACGGTACAGGTATTTTTTACTATATTGCATATAAAAAAGAAACATACCATAAGGTATGTTTCTTTTCCAACCGGCAGCTATCTATCCTCCCGGGCCGCTTCCAGCCAAGTACTTTCGACGTATAAGGGCTTAACTTCTGTGTTCGGGATGGGAACAGGTGGACCCCCTTAGCCATTACCACCGGATATATTATTTTATTGAGGTGAACCCTCAAAGCTATATAGAAGAAACTTCCGAAGTCAAGCCCTCGACATATTAGTACCGGTCAGCTCAATACATTGCTGCACTTACACTCCCGGCCTATCTACCTCATCTTCTTTAAGGTGTCTTACCAGATTACTCTGTGAGAGATCTCATCTTAAGGATGGCTTCACGCTTAGATGCTTTCAGCGTTTATCCAGTCCGGACGTAGCTACCCAGCTGTACTCCTGGCGGAATAACTGGTACACCAGCGGTCCGTCCACTCCGGTCCTCTCGTACTAGGAGCAGACCCCTTCAAATCTCTTGCGCCCGCGATGGATAGGGACCGAACTGTCTCACGACGTTCTGAACCCAGCTCACG